>Ga0247730_1000002_pt1 | contig 406167 bp, 331 predicted proteins | sample UWRJL073202C2_FD_180959 | JGI IMG/M metagenome (GOLD analysis project Ga0247730, IMG submission 180959) | Plant litter microbial communities from Arlington Agricultural Research Station in Wisconsin, United States - UWRJ-L073-202C-2 | ecosystem: Environmental > Terrestrial > Plant litter >... | reverse complement strand
AGCTGGCCGTCTGTTTCTTGAAAAAATTGGAGAAGTGGGCTACTTCTTCAAAACCCAGGCTTCGCGCAATCTCGGATACATTCCATTCCGTTTGCCTGAGCAGGATCTTCGCTTCCTGAATGATCCTGTTGCTGATCAGGTTCTTAGTGGTTTGCCCTGTCTGCTCTTTCAACACCTTGTTCAAATAGTTCACGTGGATGGACAGTTGGTCTGCATAGTCCTTGGGTGTCCGCAACTGAAGCCCCTGAAAGGGTGAGGCAATAATCAGTGCTGACCAGAGAAGGCTTTGATCCATTGAACAGCTACGTTAACCGGCTCATGTGATCCCGGGATGGCAGTGTTGTGCCCCAACGCAGGAAATAACTGGTAATTATAAGACTTACCTTGTGCTTTGAGCGCATCCAGGTGTTCTATGGATAAATGAACCGGAATCTGGATGTCTTTGCCTCCAAAAAGCCAGAGCCCACGAATTGGGAGCCTGGCGAGGGCATCCCGCGGATCAGTGCCTGCAAACTGGTACCGGTCAGGGTCGCTGCGTATGTGCTCCCGTGCCTCAGCTTCAGTGTGCGTATCCCAGAAGCGGGAATTTCCCCTCGTATAAAATTGAAACCTCAGTTGTTCCAGCGTTGTAATAACTGGTCCGCTAAACAATAGCATAAAGCTCACCTCATGATTTTTTGTTGCAGCCAGGGGAATGATCCAGCCAGCCTGACTAAACCCCATTAAACCTAACGGCCCATGGTGGGCCGGCAGATGCGCCAGCAGTATATTAGAGGCGACGCTTGCATCTAAAGCCAATAGGTTCAGATTGGAAGAATCAATGTTGTTGGTACCAACTTCCGGCCCGGCGTAAACCCCGCCAGATTTTCCCACCCCGCGTTTGTCATAGGTGAATACCGCGATGCCGCTATCCGCCAAAAGTGACGCCATCTTCAGCATCCTTGTTTCCTGGCCAGACCCATGTACGAGGACTATCGCCGCATAGGGATGCCTGGGTTTAAAAATAGTACCTGCCAGAGTGACCCCGGCGCTGTTGAATGTGACATCTTCCATGACGAAGTCCGCCCGGTAAGCAGGCCCAGGCGCCGTTTGTCCAAACGAACTCAAACCAAAGCAGCAGAGCATAAGAAGTAAATAAGGTTTCATTGTTTTTAATTTAGGTGAGGTTATCCTCGGATATCATTTATTACCTAAATTAAAAACAACATCATCCTGATGCAGATAAATGTGACGGAACGGTCGAAAAATGTGACCAATAGCGATTTTATGACAACTGGTATTCGTCCTTCCAGTGCACTATCTCATTGTTATACAAAGCCTGATTTGCCGAGTGAACACATATAGCCGTTTTGGCACCCGTATATATATTGGAGTCTGGCAGCAAACCCGAACCTATTTTGTCATAAAAATCATTTAGGGCATACCAGGTTCCGTCTTTGGTTGCATCGGGTAGTATAGGTGTTCCGCCTTCCTTATCCCAGGTGATCTTAGTTGCGCCTGTTACGCCATCTACTGTACCTTTGTCCTTCAGCAAGCCTTTTTCAGGATAGAACATTCCCCTGTCCATCAGTAAAGACACCGTTCCCTTGGTTCCCTTAATTTTGAAAAGGTAACCATCGCGGCTGTTGCCACAGGTGGCACCGAAGTTCCCTACCATGTTCTGCTCCGGATACCGCAGCATGACCTGTACGTTGTCATAGGTTTCGCGGCCGTCTTTAAATACATCAATACCTCCGGTTGCCAGAAAATCAGCGGGATGGGTATCAAAAGCCCAGTTGATGAAATCAATCTGGTGTGATAACAATTCGGCTACCAGGCCGCCCGAGTATTCTTTATACATCCGCCAGTTGATCTGCCTTTCCAGCGAAGCGTCAGGCAGGGGCCGGCGCCAGTTGGCATTGCGGTCCCAGCGGCAATCCACCTGGCTTACTTTGCCCAGGTATCCTTTGCTGATCATATCCTTCACCCTGAAATACAGCGGCGAGTAACGGTATTGATGCCCCACCTGCACCACCTGTTTAGGGCGGCTCTGTACCAGTTTCACCAGGTCCAGTGCCTGTTGGATAGTAAAGGTCATTGTTTTTTCCAGGTAAAGGTGTTTATCTGCTTTTAAAACATCAACAGCTATCGGGTAATGCATATTCAACGGCACGGCAACTACTACAGCGTCTACCTGCTTGTTATCCAGCAATTGCCGGTGATCTTTATACTGCTTGTAACTATCATTTTTCACAAATTTATGCGCTTCGTTCAGGCGCAGGTCCAGCACATCGCAGATGGCTACAACCTTAAACTTTTCCGGAAACTGATCCATCATTCCGATGATCCCCTTGCCCCTGTCGCCACAGCCGATAACGCCGATATTGATCACACGGCCGGCATTTGCCGCAAAAAGGTCTGTATCATTTAACCATAGTCCACCTGCTAAGAGCGCAGTATTTTTAACAAAAGTTCTTCTTTCCATCTTTATCAATGTATATCGTAACCATTAAATCCTTTGGTAACTGTATCTGCCACCGCGCCATCATCCCTTTTGTAGATGATATAAGCACCAATATCTGTTCTTTTCTCCAGAAAACGGAGTGTCTTTTTTAAGCCCATCACCATAAAACCATTGTCATATCCGTCGGCAGTAATGCCATCTTTTGCCCAAACGGTAACGCTGATCATCTCATTCATTGCAGGATAACCTGTTTTAGCATTCATGATATGTGATATCTGTTTTCCATTAGCTTCCAGATGTTTACGGTAATTTCCGGAGGTGGTCACCGCACCATCGCCGGGAGTAATTACTTTTCTTAATGGCGAAGGGGGCATATCGTTCCCGTCAATAGCTTCAATACCTATCTTAAACCGCTCTCCATCTGGTTTATGCCCTTTTATGCGCAGCTCTCCGCCAATCTCAACCAGGTAATTAAAGATATGGTGATGCTCCAGCAGGGCAGCCAGCAAATCAGCCGAATAACCCTGGGCTATACCATTCAGGTCTACCTGTACACCTGCATACTTTTTGTGCAGAAAATTACCCTGCAGCCATATTTTACCGGGCCCAACGTTTTTCAATATACTTTTTACCATTGCCGGCCCTGGAGGCGCCGCGGGCTTTTTAACACCAAAACCCCAGGCATCTACCAAAGATTTCACGGTAACATCTACCGCTCCACCCGTAGCACTGCTGATCTCAATGGCTTTACTGATCAGTACACGAAAGGGTTCATCCACGGGAATCCCTTTGTCTGACTGATTAAACCTGCTAATGAGCGATGTTGGCGAATACAATGATACCGACCTGTCTAACCGGCTTAATAAACTATCAGTTTGCCCGCGGGTAACTATACTATCGGGAGCGTAATAGATAATTTGATAGGTAGTGCCCTGTGCGTAGCCATTGATCTCAATCCGTCTGGCCTCAACCCGGGGCACTCTCCAGGCAAAACCTAAACCTGCTAAGACTATTGCCAGGCCCGGCAGCATAATTTTTACTGCATGATTACCGATCATTGTTCAATACCAGAAATTTCCGCTTGTAACCACATATAGACTCATCTTATCAGCAGCAGTATCATAACCGCGTTCATACTAAAGGTAAATATATGGTTTCTCATTGCTACTATAAACGATTGAACACAACACATTTTGTTCAATATTTTGTCGATTCGTCTCAATCAGTAACCCTTTATCCGCTCAATGGGGTATAATTTCTTTCATAGCTACACCAGAATCGGAACAAGGTTAAAAAAGAGCGCTGTTAACACGCTGTTTATTAATATATTTGAGTCTAACTAATTATGAACCTTTTCTTTCGAACGATCCTGCTTTCAGTATTGACGGCTGGTATGGTATTTACCTGCCAGGGACAACCCTATTATTTCAGGCATTATCAGGTAGATGATGGCCTGGCTCACAATTCAGTTACATCCATACTGCAGGACAGTAAAGGGCTGATGTGGATCGGGACCCGGGGAGGGCTCAGCTCCTTTGACGGTTATACATTCAAAACTTTAAAGAATAAAAAAAATGTACTTGGCGATATCGGCAACAATGTAATTACGGTTATTAAGGAAGATCGAAAAGGAATACTGTGGATAGGCACAGGAGCAGGTATTTTCAGGTATGACCCGTACAAAGAAATACTTACCCCTTTAGAAGGCGCTCCGCAAAGCTATATCAGGGGTTTACTGATAGATGCCGAAGATAATTTGTGGTTCCTGTCTGATTATTCGCTGTACCGGTACAAACAGCGGCAAAATAAAATTGAAATACTGAAAATGTCCGGCAATTGCGTAGTAATGGATCATCACCGGAATATCTGGGTTGGAGATAATGACGGAGTAGCAAGTGTATACTCTCCCCTGACCAGATCTGTTAAAACCATCCGTATAATTGATAAAAGCATACCGGCAAAATTAAGGTCTATCAATACCCTGTTCCCTCTGGAGGACGATCAGATGTTAGTGGGATGTTTTACACAGGGATTAAAAATATATCATACCAAAACGGGCCAAACCCGTTCCATACAGCTCAGTGGCCGGAAAGACAGCAATATTTACGTGCGGGACATTACCGCCGCCGGCAATCAGGAGTACTGGGTAGCTACCGAATCGGGAATTTATATTTATAACCTCGGAACAAATACAAGCCACAACCTGCGTAAAAGTGCGGCTGATCCTTATTCGATTGCTGACAATGCCGTTTATACTGCCTATAAAGACAATCAGGGCGGCATGTGGGTAGGAACTTTTTTTGGCGGCTTAAGTTATTATTCAAAAGAGAATGCAAGATTTGAAAAATACTATCCCCAGCCGGGCGCTAATTCTATTTCCGGCAATGCCGTCCGCGAGATATGCCTCGATAATAAAGGCAACTTATGGATCGGCACTGAAGATGCAGGCATCAACAAACTAAACCTTCAGACCGGCAGGTTTACCAACTACACGGCCTCAGGAAAAAAAAACGATGTGTCTTACCCAAATATACACGGGTTGCTGTCAGTGGGCAATCAGTTATTCATTGGCCCCTTCTTCCACGGCATGGAAATCATGGATACCCGCACAGGAAAAATTACCGACCGTTTTAAATTTATCCGTAACAAGGAGGACAACTATGCAAGCGATTTTATACTGTCTATGTACCTTACAAAGGATAGTACCCTACTTGTAGGTACAGCTTACAATGACTCCGGACTATTTACTTACGACAGAAAACACAAGAGCTTCAGCCGCGTGAAACAAATACCCTACGATTCTTATGTATTCCATATCCAGGAAGACGACAAAGGCAATATCTGGACGGGCAGCGTATCCCGGGGAGCCTTTTACTATAACCCGAAAACGGGGCGCAGCGGCAATATACACTTTGGCAACAAGGCGAAAGGCGCGCAGGTGAATGAAGCATCTGTACGTTATATTCTCCAGGACAGCAACCACAACATGTGGTTTGCCACCGGAGGAGCCGGCCTGATGAAATTAAACGCAGACCATAAGACCATTAAAAAATTCACTACCGAAAATGGCCTGCCCAGCAATATTATATTCTGTATGCTGGAAGACAATTCCAAACACCTGTGGGTAAGCACGCTCCGCGGGCTGATTTGCCTTGATCTGCAAACCGAAAAATTTAAAACTTACACGCAGTCTAACGGACTGATCACAGATCAGTTCAATTATAATTCGGCCTATAAGGATGCCAATGGAAAGATGTATTTCGGGTCGGTTAAAGGGATGATAGCTTTTGATCCGGCCAGCTTTTCGCATAAAGAGCCACGCCCGCCAACTTATATCACCGGCTTTCAGATCAACGATAAAGAGATCATACCCGATGACAAAACCGGCACCCTCAGGAAATCTATTTTGTATACCGATACGATTATTCTTAACCACGACCAGAGTAATTTCAGTATACAGTTTGCTGCACTAAATTACTCGTCGCCCCAGGTTACACGGTATAAATACCTGATGAAGGGACTGGATAAACAATGGACCTTTCTCAACAGCAACCGTAAAGCCTATTTTACGGATCTCTCTGCCGGCGAATATACTTTCCTTGTTCAGGCCGAGAGCAATGTAGGCAGCTGGACCGGAAAAGAACGCAGCCTGTTCATCCGGGTTTTGCCCCCTTTCTGGAAAAGTAACCTCGCTTATTTTATTTACCTGTTAACGTTTGGCATCAGCCTTTACCTTGCAGTACAGTATTATCATCAATACCTGGAGCGCAAAAATCTGAACAGGCTGCAGTTATTTGAACACGAAAAAGAAAAAGAAATTTACCAGGCCAAAATAGAGTTTTTCACCAACATCGCACATGAGATACAAACACCCTTAACGCTCATTGTTGGACCGGTTGAATTGCTGATCACAGAAGCCCCGGAAAAGCCCATCGCAAGGCAAAGCCTGCTGATGATCGAAAAGAACGCAAAACGTCTGGCCGATCTTACTGCACAGCTGCTGGACTTCCGTAAAACAGAAATGCATCAGTTTGGTCTCAGTTTCGTGAAAACAGACATGACCAGGTTACTCAGGGAGCAGATGGCAATATTTGAGCAACAGGCCCAAAAAGCTGGTATACTCCTGAACTTTGATGCCCCCCTCACACATGTTGTTGCTTTTGTTGACAGGGAAGCCTCAATAAAGATTTGCAGTAACCTGATTTCGAATGCTATAAAGTACGCAGCTACCAGAGTTACCGTAAGCATGCATCAGTTTAGTACCACAGACGAACAGTTTACCATCAGGTTTAGTAACGACGGCAAAGGCATACCCGAAGAATTTAGCGAGAAAATATTTGAGCCCTTCTTCAGACTGAAGGGCAATAACAGCCCCGGAACAGGCATTGGCCTTTCACTGGCCAGATCACTTGCAGAACTGCATAATGGTTCGCTCAGGTTAGCACGGAACAACAGCAGCATTACCGTTTTTGAATTACGTTTACCTGTACATCAAAAATTTGAATTCAAATTAAGCACATGGAAAAAGATAAAAACATAACAGACAGCATCCTGATCATTGATGATAATGAGGATATCCTGGAATTTTTAGCACAGGTTCTGGGTGAGCACTACACCCTTCATTTGGCCCTGAATGGCGAAATTGCGCAAAACATCCTGTCTAAGGAAATCATCAGCCTTGTCATATCAGATATCATGATGCCGGATATAGATGGCTTTGAACTCTGCCGGATTTTAAAGGAGAACGTTGATTATTGCCATATACCCATCATCTTACTGACCTCCAAAAACACCTTCAGTGCACAGATTGAGGGTTTGGAAGTAGGTGCCGATGCTTATATACAGAAACCTTTTTCTCCGCATTTGCTGCGGCACCAGATAGCGAACCTGCTAAAAAACCGCTTAAAGATCAAGGATCATTTTGCAAGTTCGCCATTTGAGGATGTCCGGGTAATGGCGCATTCCAAAACAGATGAAAACTTTCTGAAAAGGCTTGATGAATATATCCGCAAGAACCTCAAAGAGCCAAATATGGATATTGACAAGCTTTCTAATCATATGAATATGAGCCGCCCCACCTTCTACCGCAAGATAAAATCGCTTTCTTCGCTATCACCGAAAGAACTCATAGACATTACACGTCTTAAAAAGGCATCCAAACTCATTGCACAGAATGAGTTCACCCTGTTTGAGATCACCAGGATGGTTGGATACAGTTCACAAAGCCTTTTCACACGTAACTTTCAGAAGTACTTTAAGGTTACACCTGTAGAGTATATCAACACGCTGCGCGGTAAATCACCTGCGGATGAACTTAGAGCGTTTTGATCTTGATATTGCGGTAACTTACTTCATTACCATGGTCCTGCAGCAGGATGTGCCCTTTATCGGCCTCACCAAAGTCTTTCCAGACTTTATGCTTGCTCATTTTGACCAGTTCACGGTACTCGGGTGATTTACGCTCATATTCCAATACCTTCACACCATTTAACCAATGTTCTACATGGTTATTAGGGTAAACGATCACTTTGCCCGTATTCCACTCGCCAATGGCTTTTACAGCACCGGCCTTGTTGGATGTTTTCAGGTCATACAGCGAGGCCAGTGTACGGTTTCCATCACGGCCAAGCTTAGCATCGGGGTGTACAGCGTCATCCAGTACCTGGTATTCCAGCCCTATGGCCGATGCACCTGAATTTTCTTTGAGTGTAACAAAATACTTCACACCGCTGTTAGCGCCCCTGGTCAGTTTAAAATCAAAGCTCAGTTCAAAAGCGCCATATTCGCCAACGGTAACAATGTCACCGGCGTTTTGTGATTCGGCCCCGTTGGAAGACTGTATCGTCAGTTCCCCGTTTTTGATGACCCAGCCATTGGCTGCCGTTGGAAAAGTGGCCGACTTTGCGCTGCGCCAGCCTTTGCTGGTCTTGCCGTCAAACAGTAATTTCCAACCCTCTTTTTTTTCTTTTGGGCTCAGCGAATTCAGCTGTGCATTTGCAGTAGCGCTTGCTACCAGTAAAATGAAAGCAAAGATTGATACTTTATATAGCTTTTTCAGGTTCATAGTTCCTTTGTTGTTTTTATAATTCATATTACTTTTTGGCAAAACTGCCAGCCAGCGCGTTCAATTGCGCCGGATTCAGGGTCTCTGCCCCGTTACTGATAACCACCCGGTACCTGAAGGTAACAGACTCGCCTTTTTTTAAGGTCAGGTTTTTGGCCGAAGCGCCGTTGGTAAATATCTTTTCGCCCAGCGGGTTCGCTGCGAACAGGCCATACCCCCGTGCATGCCAGAAGGTAGGATAATTAGGATTACGCGGATGATCGATGATGGCTATGCTCACCGAATCGGTACCCATTTTGCCATAGACCTTACACCATGTACCCCTTGTGCTCCACACCGCGTCACCTGTTTTGCCCTCGCTGCTCAGGTAATTGCCTGTTGGTATTTTATCAGTGCCTCCTTTTACAGTGGTTACATTACCCTTACTATCCGTAAATTTTTCATCTTTGGCATTGGGCATCTGTAATTCATGCGCCAGCCGCAAACCCAGCATACCATCTTTTGCATCGGTAAAAATTGCTTCCTGGGCTGCCTTTAACGTAGTTACCCTGTCAATTATACGCTGGGTGGCATTACCGCTGAATTCAAAGCGGGTGCTCTCTTCCAATATGTCTTCCTTTGCCTGATTGGTCCAGTTGGCATGATAGGCCAGTACACCTTTCTTACCATCTTCAACAGCAGTGATTCTGTCTGTGCGTACCCACCCATACTGCGCCTTCTTATCGGCGGCTATGGCGTAAGAATTGTTCCAGAAATCCAGCCCGTTCAGATTTTCAAAGTTAAACCACAGGCCTATATGATGAGGATGATCTGTGGGATCACCTGCTTTGGGATCAAGCGGAAAGCCCCGGGTAACCACAGTGCCCCCGGCTGTCGTGAGCGGGTAGAGCACAGGTTTTTCCAGTGTATCCGGGAACATAAACGTAGTAAACAGCTTACCGCCGATCAGTACATCTACTTTTTTCTGCTGATCGGATCTTTTAAAAGTAACTGTAGCCTCCTGGGCTAAGGAGGCTGAAGAAAATGCGGCCGCTAAGGCCACACAACTTAATAGTTTAAGTTTGATCATCGTTATCAGTATTTAAAAATCTTACCATTGGCCATTACTTCCTGGGTTTTTTCATCAAAGGTTGCCTTTGCGCCGGTATGCGCGGCAGCAGTGGTCATAATGTTGGCAATACTATGGCTGTAGCCTGCTTCAACCGGTGCATTTGGCTGTTTGCGGCTGCGGATGCATTCCATCCAGTTACGGATGTGATTAGAGGTAAGTTTATCGCCACCGGTATTGGCCGATGCGACTACCTGCTCGGAATTGTCCAGGCTGATTTCGGGCAGCAGGTTGGCTTTCATATTCATGGCTGCGGCCATCTTTTCGGTTAAACCACCTTTTGGCGATATTTTGTTTGTGATCAGGTTCAGCTCGCCGCCATTCGAATAATAGATTTCGGCAGGGTTTTCATCGCCATTGTGCATACGTGAACCGAATGTTACCTGGAATCCCTGTGAGAGGTCATCCAGTGGCCCGTAATCAAAAGCGGCCAGGATAGTATCCCAGTTGCGGCGGCCATCTTTCCATTGGTAGATCCCTCCGTTGGCAACCACGCTGCGCGGATGTTTTAAGCCCGTAAACCAATGCACGGTATCAATCTGATGGCTCATCCACTGGCCCGGTAAGCCGGATGAATAGGGCCAGAACAGGCGGTACTCCAGGTATATGCGGGGATCGAACTTTTCATAGGGACGGTTGCCCAGGAAACGCTTCCAGTCTGTATCCTGTTCTTTCAGGACATTCAGCAAAGCGGGGCGGCGCCAGCGGCCGGGCTGGTTAACGTTCCAGGTAAGTTCTACCATAGTAACAGGGCCAAACTTGCCGGATTTGATAAAGTCATAAGCGGCATGGTAATTCGTCCCGCTACGGCGCTGCGAACCGATCTGAACAATTTTACCGGTCTCTTTTACTGCTTTCAGCGCAGCCTTGTTGTCTTCCATCGTTTCGGCAAAAGGCTTTTCAACATAGGCATCGCAGCCCGCCCTTACTGCTTCTATCGTGTGGGAGGCATGCTGAAAATCTGCCGTACCTATAAATACCGCGTCTACGCTTTTAGAATTATACAATTCTTCGTTGTTACGGTAGGCCTTAACATTGTTCTGCATCTTTTCTTTCCACATAGCGGCACCTTCTTCCCTGCGCCTGTTCCAGATATCGGATACGGCCACCACCTCAAAATTCAGTTCTTTGTAGTGGTTCATGAAACAAGGCATGTGTGAACTGCGGTGCCTGTCTGAGAAACCAACTACACCTACCTGAACGCGGTCATTAGCACCAATGATGCGCTTATAGCTTTTGGCGCTCCAGCTGGTTTTTGGAAGCATTACACTCAGTCCGGCTATGGATGCCTGCCTGATGAAAGTACGACGAGAATTCTCCATCTTTTTTAAAGGTTAAATATTATTTACAGGAACATTTGGTTATACGCTTCGGGGAAGCGGTTTCTTAAATATCGGTAATATTATACATACTACCCTATTGGATACAGTATTTTTACAACTCATTTTTACCGTCTCGCCAATTATTTTCACAAAATTGATAGTCAATTGTGCTGCCGGCCGGTATGCAGTCATCAGCTTCCTGAGGGAATGGCTAACTCAACGCCTTCCTTTGCCGGTATACCAAAGTTTGGCGTACCGTCCTTGTTCCAGGTAAACTTTTGCATACGGGGAGAGCGTTTACCGCCGCAACCGCAGCCCGGGGCAGGGTTAGCATGGTACAGTATCCAGTCTTCCTTACCGTCAGGTGACTGGAAAAAGCTGTTATGCCCGGGTGCATATACACTGTTCGCTGCATTTTTCCTGAATACCGGCTGCGGATGTTTCTTCCAGGAGCCGGGAGCTAACAGGTCGGCATTTGCCGGCGCTGTTAACATACCCAATGCGTATTCATCAGTCCAGCAGCCACTCGCCGAAAAGATCAGAAATAACTTATTGTTGTGCACCAGCACTTCAGGCCCTTCGTTCACATTCACGTGCGGAGGGTTATTGGGATCATGCAGGTCGCCATTTTTTTCCCAGCCATATTGCGGAGCAGCTATCTTTACCCTTTTTCCCGCCAGGGTGTACGGGTTTTTCATTTTAGCGATGTAGATGTTCTGCTGCCCATTCCTGTCTCCCTCCCAGCCTGACCATATCATGTACAGCTGTCCTTTATGGCTGAAAACAGAACCATCAATAGCCCATTTATTGGTATCATCAGTGATCTGACCTTTGAAAGTCCACTCTCCCTGCATGGGGTCAGCCGAAGCATTTTCTATGACATACAGCCTGTGGTTATCATTTTTGCCATCATCTGCGGCAAAGTACATGTACCATTTGTTCTGCAGAAAGTGTATCTCCGGAGCCCAGATCTCTTTGGAATACGGCCCGGTTGAAGGGGGCGTCCACACTGTTTTTTTTGTTGCGGCTGACAGATCTGCTATATTCCGTGTCTTACGTAAAGTCAGTGCATTACCAGATGTACTGGTAAAATAGTAATACCCATCTTTATAAATTATCCAGGGATCGGCACCCGACGGCAATATCGGGTTGGTAAATGTTGTCTTTTTCACCTGCTGCGCAATTGCGCAGGCAGATGATGAAACAAGGATGAAGATGCCAAGCAGCGCTCCAAAAAATCTAAGCGGAAGGGTATTAAACAGAGATTTTGTTGATTGCTCTGCGCAAGTGTTCGTATACATAAATTTAATTAAAAACATCAGTTGTAATTGATCAATAGCCGGGGTTTTGAGCCAGCGTTGCATCTTTGTTCCTTTCAATTTCACTCGAGGGGATTGGCCACAGGTTATAGGTAGGCAGCATATCCTTGTAATAAGGGTTACATTTCTTTACACGGTCATACAGTAATCCTAAACGTCCCAATGTTAACCTCCGTTTTTCTTCTACTCCCAGCTCCCGCATTCTTTCATCAAGTATGTAATCGATATTCACATTTGCAGCCGCCACAGGCGTAGCATTGGCCCTTGCCCGGACCACGTTAATATCCGCAGCCGCATTGCCCAGGTTGTTCAAACGCATATAGGCTTCAGCGCGTATCAGGTAAGTTTCTGCCAGTCTGAACATATACTGATCCGTGAAGGTTGCACCCGCAGCTGGTTTCAACAGCCCGGTTGCTGCATCCTGGATCAGGTTAGAGGGATGGTCAAACGGTGTAGTGGCCTTTGTCTGGTATGCATAAAATGCACGTGATGGAACAGTAATTCCTTTGGGTGGATTTGAAGTGGAGATGGTTTTACCATACATATCAGATGCCCTGTTGTTACAAATATAATCGCGCACAAAGTTGTTGTTGGCATTACGGATATCATTTTTGAAATCACTCTGCCAGATATCATTCATGAAGTATGCAGTAGATACCGCCCAGCCAATGCCTCTTCCGCCTGAATAATCATTATTAGGCCATAAAAAGGTAGGTACAGAAGTTGTGGTACCGGCAGAATTCACAAAAATATCACGCACAGAGGGTGCATGGTGCCTTTCCAGCATATAACTTGAATCCCTTGTTGTAGAAAGCACACCCCCGCCAAGAACGTCTGTTTCAAACTGTATCACCCAGATCCCTTCCCGGTTGGAGTAGGTAGACCTGTTCTGATTTTTTTGCTGGAAAAGATCCCAGTATACATCACCCGGTGTAACGGTTGATCGTGACCCGAAACGTGTTTTCATCAGAGCCAGGTTGGCATTCCCGATTACAGTTGTAGCGGCATCAACAGCCTCCTGGTATTTACCTGCTGCAAGATAAACCTCAGCCAAAAGATGAGAGGCAGCAACGTTGCTGATCTCCCCGTCACGTACCGCGGTGATAGCAGGCAGGTTTGTCACCGCAAATGTCAGGTCAGTAATTACCTGGGCAAGGCATTCCTCTTTAGAAGCACGGACATAATCTGTTTTTGGGGTGGCAACCTCTTCCAATGAAAGGGGTACGCCGCCGTACAGGTAGACCAGCGACCGGTACGCCAGGCCCCTGAAGAACCTGGCATGGGCCTCAACCAGTGTTTTTTGGGCATCAGTTAACTCAGAGGACGGCATCCGGGCAATAATGGTATTGGATTCAGCAACGATTTTGTACAGGCGGCCCCAGTGGTCCTTTGTAATGTTTCCGGTAGGATTATAAGCGGCAATCATATTGGTATGCCTGTCGGTACTTGGCTCTCCGTCAAATACCAGGTCTGTCCCATACAGATAATCAAACGGACGGGATTCACCACTGCTGTAAAATTCAGCCCGTGTGAGTACATAAAGATCAATCATGGATGCCGTGAAGTCTTTATAGGTGATAAAAGCGTTCGATCCGCTGAGGAATGAGATTGGTTTTTCGGTCAGGAAATCCTTTTTACAGGAAAGGGTGCCGAGTATAAGTAGAATTGATATGGCTAATAACTTCTTCATGACTTGCTTTTTAAAATGTTGCGTTTAGTCCAATTGATATACCTTTTAGCAATGGACTGGTCCCCATATTGTAACCACCGTTGGCGATCTCAGGGTCCCAGCCTTTCCAGTTGGTCCAGGTGTACAGGTTCTTGCCGCTGGCGAAGATGCTTAAGTTCTTCATACGCATGCTTTTGAGCACCGGCTGGGGGAATTTATAACTTAACGTGATATCCTGTAACCTTACAAAACTGCGGGACTTGTAGTACCCGGGATTAAATGTGGGCGAAACCTGTGACCTGGGGTATTCTCCGTTGGGGTTGGAGGGCGACCACCAGTCAATACCTGCAAAATTGTTATATCTCATATTGTTATCATTGAGGATGAGGGACACAGAATTGTCGCCTATATATCCGCTGCCCCCGCCCTGGATGGAGTTGATGAAAAAGCTGAACGTAAAGTTTTTATAGTCAAACGAGTTCAGCACACTGAACCTGAATGCCGGATCTGCAGAACCAACAATCACCCGGTCGTTTGTATTTACTACGCCATCACCATTGGTGTCTACCACACGGCGTGTTCCCGGGTAATACCCTGCCGGAATGGTTTCATTCAAACCATAAATACCGTTGTATTTGTAGTCATAGAAACTGTTGATGGAATGGCCGATGAACAGGTTGCTGTTGATGAGGTCACCATTGCCGAGCAGGTCAGTGATTTTATTGACGTTCCTGGAAAAGTTGAAGGTGGTATTCCATTTAAATCCGCCGCTGTTGATGTTGGTAGAGGTCAGTGTAAGCTCTATACCTTTGTTTGACACACCACCTATATTGCTGGTGATGGTTTCAAATCCGGTAACGTTAGGAATGTTAACGTTGAAAAGGAGGTCTTTGGTTTTGCGGGAATAGACGTCCAGCGCACCACTCAGCCGCCCTTTGAATAAAGTAAAGTCGGCCCCCAGGTTGATCTCCCTTGTTTTTTCCCAGCGCAGGTTCGGGTTGCCCAGGTTATAGAGCCGCTGTCCGAACAGCGTATTGGAATTTCCGTCGCCAAAGATATAGTTATATCCGCTGGAGCGCACCTGGTCCAGCGAGCGGTACCGCTGCACCTGGTTACCGCTGATCCCGTATCCCGCCCTGATTTTCAGGTATTGGATGACAGGCACTTTAAAAAAGGGCTCATCGGTTACGATCCATCCCAGCGATGCAGAAGGAAAGACTGCATACTTATTGTTTTCTGCAAAGGCCGAATAGCCATCGCGCCTCACCGTACCGGTGAAAATGTATTTATCGTCAAAAGTATAGTTCACGCGGGCCATCTGGTAATTCAGGCTTTCCCGGTAGCCATCAGAGCTGACGGTCTGAACGGTACCAAGGCCAATGTTGTTATACCCCAGCGTTAAGCGGGAAAATCCAGTAGCATTTGCTTTTGTAGACTCGTCCCTGCGTTCAATAGCGCCGTAAAGTAACGTAGCCGTAATGCCATGTTTTTTTATCTTTTTGTTATACGTCAGGATGTTATCCAGCGTATAATCATAGTATTGTTCTGTAGCCTTGGACACACTTCCTGTCTGGCTGGCTCCGTACGGATTTGCGATATAAACATTATCCGTCCGTCCGTTATTACCAAAATTAAGCCGGTAAGATAATCCTTCAAGGAAGGGGAAGTTGATCTGCGAATACAGATTGGCAAAGTAGAAATTATGGCGGTCAAAATTATCAACATCAGAGCTACTGAAAGGATTGATATCCTGCGATGTACTGTAAGGCTGTACGATCAGGTTGCCGCTGGCATCATAAGGTAACAGGAGTGGTGAAGTTCTGATCAGCGAAGTCCTGTCTGGCTGAGCGCCGTCTTCATTATTAAACGCGGCGAATGTTTGTACACCCACTGTCAGCCAGTCGTTGATCTTGCCTTCGAGGTTTGCCCTTGCACTTTTCCGCTTAAACAGGTCATTCATGATATACCCCTTCTGATTGGTATAGTTGGCCGAGATGAGGTAGTTGATCCTGTCCGCGCCTCCGGATACACTTAAACCATATTCATTGATAGATCCACGGTTGGTGCCGGCATCATACCAGTTGAAATCATTTGGAAAAAGTCCGTTGGCATTCTTCATACCGCCGTCAGCTATCACGGTGATATCCGGCTGAACGTATGAAGGGTTGGTGTAAGACTTGGTGAAGTCTAGCGCTTTGATGTATTCCAGCTGTTCGGCCCGGTTCATTGGGCGTAAATCTGACGTAGGGGTCTGCGTGGCATATGAAGTAGTAAAATTTATCCTTGGTTCACCTTTACCTTTACGGCTTGTAACCAGTAACACACCATTTGCCGCCTGGGCACCATATACCGCTGTTGAACTTGCATCTTTGAGGACATCGATTGACTCAATATCATCGGGGTTGATAGCCGAAAGATTACCATTAAATTGTATACCATCGAGGATGATCAGGGCATTCTGATTTCCGCCCAGGGTATTCTGGCCCCTCACCCTTATCGTTGGTGTATTTCCGGCCCCTGTTACCGGGCCTACATTTAAACCTGCTACTGCACCCTGCAGGGATTGCCCTATATTGGTATTTGGAGCATCCCTGAATGATTCGAGGTTAGCCCTCGCTATCGAACCGGTAACCGTAGCTTTTCGCTGCTGGCCATAACCAACTACCACTACCTCTGTCAGGTTCTTATTGTCCTCGGTGAGTACAATATTCAGCACCGTACCATTGCTCAGGTCTTTCTCCTGTGTAACAAAACCCGTATAACTAAAGATCAGTTTCACGTTGTTATTGGCTACCCTGATACTGAATTCACCACCGGTGCCTGTAACCGTAGCAATATTGGTATCTTTTATTTTAACGGAAACACCCGGTACAGGCGCGCCCCTGGCGTCAGTAACCTTACCTTTGACTTCAATCTGCTGAAGTGCCGGCCGATGTCCTGCAAGCGGGTTCCCCGTCAGAAATACCGGGCCTGCGGCATTCCTGTTATGGATTCTTTCATTTGACCAGGCTTCACCCTGGAACAGAACAGACAGGATTACACCTGAAATCAAAGTTGTCATGGAGACATTTTTCTTTAGATATTTCAGTCTATTCCCGTAATTAAAAGGAGTAAATATTCTATACATTCTATATGGTTTATATTTGGTTGATAAAGAGTTTAGACGTAGATTATCATGTGCCGGAGCAGCATTTGTACATCCTGATCCTGAGATCTGCAGCGAATATTGAAAAGTAATATGACTTTGTTGATGGCCTCCCTTCCTGATAGTAAAAAAACCTGACCCGATAGTATACCTGGCAAGCTCTTCAACACATGCCTGAAATTCAGGCTTGTATTCATTATAGTTTATATTTTGGTTTATTGATTTCAAAATAACCGAATGAGATTAACATTTACTGTTCAACCTGTTGACTATTCGTCTCAATTTTGCTTTATGTAACAGGATGCTGTTAGTAATCGGGCCAGGTTTGAACCTCAATAAAAAACCCCTCGCTGCTTATTGCAGGAGGGGTCTGGAAGACCTGAATTATAGGATCATTTTGCGTAAACCCTAAACAACGGGGAAGTTACCGCCATCAATATGGTAATCTGCACCTGTAATATAGGACGCCCTTGATGAAACAAGGAAATACACCAGCTCTGCCGTCTCTTCGGGCTGTGCCATTCTTCCCATGGGTATTCCTCCAAGCCTTGCCATCAGGTTGGCAGCCATCTCATCTGAAGTAATACCCGCAGTTTTGGCCAGATCATCCAGAAATTTAGCCATTGCCTGGGTTTTATTTAACCCGGGAGAAACTGTTATTACCCTTACCCCCTGCGGGGCGACTTCAGTAGCCAGTGTTTTACTATAAGCATTCAGTGCAGCCTTAGCCGCTGTATAGGCCATTGTAGCATCCCAAATCGGAAACTTGCCGCTGGTTGAGGAGATATGGATGATCACTCCACTTTTTTGCTGCAGCATTTTGGGTAACAGGGCCCTGTCTAAACGTACTGAAGATAACAGGTTTACCTGCAATGCCTGGTCCCAGTGCTCATCTGTCAGTGTACTATAACCTCCCCCCGGAAAGATGTTGGCGCCCATGTTATTCACCAGGATATCCACGCCGCCAAATTGTGCATTGATCTCATTTGCCACCCGGGCAACATTTGCAGCCACTGAAAAATCTGCTGCAATAAAATGATGTTCAACTGCCATTTCTCCGGGATGGTTCCTTGCCGTTACGATCACCCTGGCCCCTGCCTGTGCTAATCTGTCAGCGATGGCTTTTCCTATGCCCTGGGTTCCACCAGTGATAAGTGCAATTTTGCCTTCAAGATCTCTATTTACGTTCTGAGCGTTTTCCATTTTGTATATCATTTACTTTTGTTTCACAAAGAAACTAAAGTAAATGATATACGGCAGGTTTGCCGGTTGAATTAGTGGTTTCACTATTGTAACTAAAGGCAAAATAACGGTAACATATAGGTAACTAATGGCTAAAGCAGTTCCCATTTAGTTTGACAGGCCTTAAAAACCCCTGAATTTTAAAAGAAAGACAATCTATTTCACAATTATGTTGTTTACAAAAGCATTAACTTTAACACCATCAATTATGAATCATTATGAGTAGTAAAGAGCGGAGGGAACGCCTGAAAGTGAAGGTCCACAAACAGATCCTTGAAGCTGCAATGGGAATCATCAAAAATGAAGGGAGCGAATCCTTAAGTATCAGGAAAATTGCCGATAGCATTGAATATAGCCCTCCGATCATATACTCCTATTTTTTAAACAAGGAAGCGGTTTTGATCGAGTTGTCAAAACAGGGCTACACCATGCTGATCAATATTATACAAAGTGAGCTGGCCCTGGTTACCGGTCCGAAAGAAAGGTTTGAGGCCATGTTAATGGCCTACGTAGATTTTGCAATGAAAGAACCCGAGCTTTACCAGTTGATGTACACGGTAGGTGCAAGCGTTGCAGATGTAGGAAAAGCCTTCCCGGCGCTGGCAACATTTATTAACCTCTTCCGGGAACAAATACAGCTGGTAGCAAAAAAAGATACATCCGCGGAAGGCAGCTTCTGGTGTAACTACCTGGTATGCGTATCCTTTGTGCATGGCCTTGTAGCTATCAATCGTTATTACAAAGATATAGACCCTGAAATGAACAAGGAGGTATTGAAGAAAGCCATTGCCGGGGTTATCAACACACTTGAGTGTTCATAGCCTTACTTAGACAGGCAGTCCTTTTTTCTGTCACTTTTACTAAAACCGGCTCAGCTGAATTTTGCGTGATTTCCTGACAGGTAATTTTATTTGCATATCCGCTTTGTGTGCTCACTACACTAACACCAAAATGGCAATACCACACCGGTGAAGAATGGGAAAGATAGTGCAACGGTCAACTACTATGCCTCTACTTTAACTAGTCCGTCTGCCTGAAGCCAACAACGTTTTTATGTATACTTTTCTGTTCCAGAACAGTATCTGCATTTACTTTATCAAGGCTGATATGCTGAACAGGCAACTTCTCTTCGCCCAGGATACGTGAGATGAATTTCACGTTCGAGGCCTTTACATTACTGAGAAAAACGTCCCTGATCGGCGTAAGCCTCACTTCAACTGTAGGCACCAGCGTCCGCCACTGGTAAAGTACATCGGTTTCAATTCCGAGTATTCCCAGGTCTATTTTGCCGGCGGTGATGTTGCTGGCAAAAATATTCCTTACGTACCCGCCCATGCGCTCATTGGTTTTAATGAAGATCAGGTGGTCCAGTTTTGCTCCCTGGGCAACCTGGCAATTGCTGATGAGTACATTTTCTATTCCCCCGGAAAGTTCAGTTCCGATGGCAACAAGCTGGTGTCCGTTCTTTACCCTGCAGTTACGGATCACAATGTTCTTCGAAGGGGTCTTCAGACGCCATCCTTCGGGGTTCCTGCCGGACTTGATCGCGATGGCATCATCTCCCTGGTCAAACAGGCAGTTTTCGATCAGCACATTCTGGCTCATTTCCGGGTCAACACCGTCGTTATTATGGCCATGGGCGTATACCTTCACATTCCTGATCACTACATTTTTTGAAAGATAAGGGTGAATGGTCCAGAAAGGGCTGTTTGTGATAGTGATCCCTTCCAGTAAGATATTTTCACTCCTGTTGAACTGGATAAACTGCGGGCGGAGATGGGCGGTATCATTGACCATCTGCCTGTCTTTGACCGGGCTGTAAGTAACGCCCATATTGTAAAGCCTTTTTATACTGGCCATATGGGCAGCCGGGCGGGCAAACCACTTTTGCCACACCTCCATTTTTGCTTTGATCTCCCCCTGGCCCGTAATGGCTATATTCTTACATTGATACGCATAAATTAGCGGCGAATAGTTGTAACATTCCATTCCTTCCCAGCTGCTATGGACTGCCGGCAGGTAATCTGCGGGATCTCCTGAGAACAGCAGCACCCCGCCTTTACTGATGTGGAGGTTAACATTGCTTTTGAGATGGATCTTGCCGGTAAGCCATTCGCCTTCAGGAACAACCACTATACCCCCGCCAATTTTGCTGGCCCGTTCAATTGCCCCCGCAATGGCCTTTGAGGTTTTTTCCTTATCTCCCTGCACGGCACCAAAATCGGTAATCAGCAGTTTTCTGCACCTGCTAAAGTCAGGGACTTTGATGGCCGGCATTGTAAAGGGAGCAGCGACCTTTAATGCAGTGATCCTGACAGAAGTTTTATCTTCGCTAAAGGCGCATGCAAGGAGGCTCAACAGTAACAGGCAGGTGATTTTCTTCATAACTCAATTTGTCAGGGCGGCTTTTGGTTTGTCGGCTGGCTGACAAGGGGCACCTGCAAATCAAATATCAGCAAAAGCACCTTAAGCTGCATCCTGTTGTGTCCTGCATCATACCACCTACCTGGCGTTTTTAAAAAAGTAAAAACTTCCCAGGAACAAAGCGAACTCCAACCCTACAAATGCCGTGAGTGCGGTGTTCAGCCCCTGCTGCAGCAGAAACTGGAATAACAATGCCCCGGTACCGTAACCTAAAAAAAGGGTGGAGGCGCTCAGTCCTACGGCCAATCCCCTGCCGGAATGATTTCCAAGCCCGGTTACCAGACCAGCAAATAACGGCTGTGTCATATCATATCCCAATGACAAAAATGCAACTGCTGTTCCTGCTATCCATAAGGGGAACTTAAAAACCAGAATGGCAACGGTGATCACCCCTGTGAGCAACCCGGTTAGGATCAGCTTCCGCCGCCCGTATCTGTCAGCCATTTTACCAATAGTAAATCCCAGTAACATCCCCGGCAATCCATAACCGAGCAGAGCAAGGCCAATACCTTCATCGCCCAGGTGATACCTGGTACTAAAGTAATGGCCCAGCCAGGTAAATACACCGGAATGGAACATCCCGTTAAAAAAAATGTAACTGTATAACGGGCGTCCTCTTGTGCTGCCCAACAACTGATAGCTGGCAGATATGATATTTTTTAAGGGCATCGAGTGCAAAGGGCGGCCGTTTGTAAATAATCTCCGGAAATAAACAGCCGCCAGGAATACCATACCTCCCAGGATGCCGGTGACTATAAATTCCATCCGCCATCCAATCAGGGGGTTTAAGCAGGCACCCAGCGTAGATCCAAAAGTCATTCCCCCCGCCATCGCACCATACAAAAGGCCAATAGGCTTGCCCCGTTCTTCATAGGTGTACAGATCACCGAGTAAAGCAATCGCGATGGGCACAATCCCACCTGTTGCAAGGCCCGTCAGCACGCGGATACCTAAAAAAATGTAAGCGGTAGGACTAAATGCCAGGGCAACTGTAGCAATGGCCATCATACCGAGCAAAGTCAGCAATACAGGTTTACGGCCCAATCTGTCTGATAAGGGGCCGTAAACCAGGGTAGACAATCCATACGGGATCGTATATGCGGGAACCATCAGTCCCAATAACGCTGGCGCCACATTGAAATCAGTCGCTAAGGCAGGGATCAGGGGTGCCACCAGATAAGCCTGAAACAATGCAAGAAAAGATGCCGCGGCAAGAATCTTCAGGAGAATACTTCTTGCAGCAGCATTCATATTACCGGTGCCCACAGCAGTTTCCATTACAGGTAAGGTTTTATTGCGTCTTCCAGCAAGGTGGTGCCGGAGACCTGCTCCTGTCCGGCGTTCTCAAAAATGATATGCTCACTGTTAAAGCCATCATTCATCTGGGCCATCATTTGCGCCGCGGCACTGGTAAAACCGAACAACTCATAGGAAGCCGCATACTGCTCTGCCGGTATGACTTCGGCACGAACAGGCCTGTTCAAACCATGAGATAATACATCCGCGACGTCATTTGCCGAGTAACTCCCGGGGCCAGATAATTCGAGAATACGGTGGCCTGCCCAGCTTCCTTCCAGTAAAGACGCAGCCAGTTTTCCAATGTCCTTTGCCGAAACCATAGGGATAGACAGGTCAGCAGGGTTCAAAAAGCTTGGCAGCCTTCCGCTGTCTTTTGCATAGGCTATACTGCCTGTAAAATTCTCCATAAACCAGGCCGCCCTGATACCAGCAGTGGGAATATCCAGCGTACGAAACGCCTGCTCCATATCATAGAGCTTTTTTATGGCTCCTGTACCGCTTTGCAGGTGCGCGCCAACTGAGGACAGATAAACCACTTTTCCGGGTCTTGTCTTTTTTAGTGCAGTGACCAGTGCGTTCAGCATCTGGTCATGATCCTTCATCGGATCATGGGAGTCAAACATAGGCGGCGTCATCACAAACACGCCCAAAGCAGTGCTGAATGCAGTTTCCAGCGCTTCAGGGTCATGCAGTTCTACGACTGCTATTTCAGCACCTTTATTTTTCCAGTCCCCGCCTTTCAGGGGATTGCGCAGAACAGCCCTCAGGGGCAGCCTTTTTTCGAGCAATAGGTTAGCTGTCACCCGGCCAACATGGCCGGTGATTCCGGTAATTGCGTACATAATAGAATGATTTTATAGTGAATTATAGGATGCGCCGGCTTATACCAGTACCGCTCCCCCGTCAATGATCAGCGACTGGCCGGTGCTATGAGGCTGTTTCATCAGGTAGACAAATGCTTGCGCAATATCTTCAGCTTCACCTACCCTCTTCAGCAAAAGCGTACTCTCCAGGTGTTTATAGAACCCGTTACGGTCTTCCTCACTCAGGTTATCCCATAAGTTGGTCTTAATGATTCCGGCGGCAATATTATTCACCCTGATGGGTGCCAGTTCTACGGCCATTGCACGGGTAAAAGCATCCATAGCGCCACAGATGGTAGCACCCAGGCTATAGCCTTTACTTGGGCGCGTGCCAAAGTTTCCGCTCATCAGGGTAACGGACCCGCCTTCGTTAATGTAAGCTTTGCCATATTTGACAGCTGCAAATGCACCCCACAACCGGATAGTGAAAAAATCCCTGCCACTATCAATGTCGGTATCCTCTAACATGCTCATGGTAATGTTTTCACCGGCTGTAAAAATCAGGTGATCAAACCTGCCCACCGAACCGAAGAAGCTTTTGATATTTTTTTCCTGACTGAGATCAACGGCATATCCGCGGCTTCCATCGGGCAATTCAGCCAGGGCCTTTTCTATTTTGCTTTGATTGCTCGATGCAATGATGATGTTTGCGCCTTCGGCTGCCGCTGCTTTGGCCGCTGCCAGTCCAAGGCCCGAACTGCCGCCTAAAACGATAACTTTTTTACCACTTAACGCATTTTTTTTTGCTTGATGTTCCATAATATATTCCATTATTTTGATTGCTCAAATTTCCGGAACGATTTGAGGCCAGCATTTACCAATTGGTAAAAACGACCAGAGCTTTATATCTACATATGGCTGAATGGGATTTATGCAGTCCTTTTATTCTCGTAAACGAGTTCATTCACGATCTTCCGGTAGCTCTCATAACGTAAACACTTAAACAGGGCCTTTTTGTGCTGGTAATCGTAAATGCATATAATGCGGTTTACAGTAGAAGCAATGTTGAAAGCGGAATGTTCCATCAACTCCGGAGTTTCGGCATTCACTATCTCATAATTTCCTGCCGCGTTCTGATAGAGTATTCGATACATAACATGTGCTTTAGACTGTTATATACGTGCTTATACACATATAAGTTCTGGGAATACACGCATTTTCAACTAATTTAAATTGCTAAGATCCTTTATCTCAATATTCAGATGATTCATCCTGATCCGGGAACATCGGCTGAAGAACTGCCGGCAAAAATTAAAATAGTTCCGCAATTTCAGGGTTTTGTGATATATCAAGGTGGTCACTGCTCAGAAAAACCAATCAATAAATTGGTAATCAATTATTTAACTTAATGGCACAGGGATTGAATACCGCTGACAAAGGAATCAAACTTTATTGTCATGGAACACAACTTTATCAACAGGCACGCTACGAATCCGATTAAAATGCCATCACAATCATCAAACACGGCAGCAGCCACAGATCAGGGCAAACAATTGGAAACGATTGAACAATTGCAGACAGGGCCAGGAAGTAATTATTTTGAGAAAACGCGTTACATCGAGCTGATCATTCAATTGATCTCTGAGGAGATGAACGAAGTGGTTACCGCTGTTCAGCAAAATCTGGAAATGAACTTTAAAGTGATGGGCAAATCTGATATCAGTAAGATCTACTATTCGTTGAGCAGACTGATCATTGATTTCAAGTGCAACTCCTCAGCGGTTTTCCGGCCATATTGCGCACCGGAGCTTTCTGATACGCTGCCGATGAAAACAGGCGAAAGAACTGTAAAAGATGCCGTAAAAAAGAGCTTTCTGGTTTTCAAGAACAATAAATATTTCACCGTTCAGACAGACCGTATTGCTTTCATCTATATCCGGAATAGTTCCTCTACCATTGTGACTATGGAACAGGAAGAATATCCCCTGGTACAGTCGCTCGACCAGGTGCAGGGGTTACTGATCCCGAAACAGTTTTACAGGATCAACAGACAATACCTGATCAATTTCAACGCGGTCAAAGAAGTGGAGCATTATTTTGCAAGAAAGCTATTCGTAAGGCTGATTATACCTACACCCGATAAGTTAGTGATCGGAAAGGAAAGAACCGTGGGGTTTTTAAACTGGATGGAGCATCGTTAGCAGTCTGGGTAAAATATCATTTCATCGAGATTTGCTTTTCTATACCCAGCTTTTTCATCCTTGAGTTTAGTGTTGATGGATTCAGTTTCAGCAGTTCGGCAGCGCCATCAGGGCCATATATTTTCCAATTGCACATTTCGAGCACGGCAAGTATATAGTCTTTTTCATTTTCAGTGATGCTCTTGACCCTGGAGTAAACGCTGCGCATCTCTTCTTTTTGTTTCGGGAGCAGCAGGGACGCCACAACCTGCCCGCTTCCCGTCAGCAGAACGCTTCTTGCCATCATATTTTCAAGTTCCCTGATGTTGCCCGGCCAGGTGTAGTCCAGCATTGCCTTCAAAACATCGTCGGCCAGCCCGGCAATACGCTTTCCTTCCCTCCTGGCATACAAGTGCAAAAAGTGTTTTGCCAACAGGGGAATATCTGCTTTACGTTCGCGCAAAGCCGGTAGACTGATCGGGAACACATTTAAACGGTAAAACAGGTCCAGCCTGAATCGCCCCGCCGCCACCTCATCTTCGAGATTACGGTTTGTCGCAGCAACAATGCGGACATCAACCCGTCTTGTCCGCCCGCCAATAGGCTCTACTTCCTTTTCCTGCAGCACCCTCAGTAGTTTCACCTGCAATGCAGGAGGAAGTTCACCAATCTCATCCAGGAATACGGTACCTCCGTTCGCCTGTTCAAACTTACCTGTCCTTCTTTCAAATGCCCCGGTAAATGCTCCTTTTTCATGACCAAAAAGTTCGGACTCTATCAGGTTAGGGGGCAAAGCAGCACAATTGATGACCACAAAGGGTTTGTTGCTACGGGGGGAGTTACGGTGAACACTTTGTGCCACCAGTTCCTTTCCGGTACCGCTCTCGCCCAGTATCAGAACTGAAGCATTTGATGATCCCACTATCTTCACATTTTTCAATACGTCCAGTATCACCTGGCTTATGCCTATAATCTCTTTGGATTCGTCCTCCCGATGCGGAACAGATGGCTGATAAGCAAGCCCTTCCATCGATGTTTTTCCCAACATAACCTAATAACTAGTAAAAAATCAACAAACAATTGAAAAATTATTACCTATAGAACAAAGATATGTAGTTTTTGGTAAGGATCCACTGATTCGCCATGATCGGAGAAACCGGGGGACGAAAACGATCATTCAATAAAAAATATTAAACTGCAAAATATTGATTCATATACTTAAAAATCAGATATTTAACCCTTATCTTTAATCATCAGACAATGATCCAGTTTTTGGGCATAAATCTAAAATCTGGATGATGACAACATTTTACAGGAACCGGCGTTTCCCTTAACTATGCCTGTTCCCATACCCCTACCAAAATAAATGTTAAGACCTTGGGAATTCCAGATCCGGATCGACAATAACAGCGAAATGGCTGTTTATGTTCAAATTGTTGACGCAATTAAAGAAGCAATAGAAAACGGCACCCTTTCAAATGACAGTGTACTTCCTGGCAGCAGGCTGCTGGCTGCCCAGCTAAAGGTAAACAGGGCTACCGTCATCAAGGCGCTGGATACCCTGATCAGCCAGGGGTGGCTGGTTTCCAGGAACCGAAAGGGAATGTTTGTAGCCGCAACTCCCCATACACTGAAGGAATACCGGTCGGCCCTCTCCGGATTGGCCTCCGGGCGTGAAGAATCACGGGTACCGGATATCATATTTGACGACGGGCTGCCCGACAGCCGCATGGCCCCTATCACCGAACTGGCCAGGGCGTACAGGCAGATATTCAGTAAAAAAGGACGCTGGCAAATGATGGGTTACAGCCATCCAGCAGAAAACCTGGATTTCAGAAATGCAATTGTGCAAATGCTCAATTTTACGAGGGGGATGAAACTATCCGCTGATGAAGTTTTTATTACCCGGGGCAGCCAGATGGCAATATACCTGTCCGCCCAAATCCTGCTGCGCCCGGGAGACCATATCATTATAGAAAACCCGGGCTACCGGCATGCCTGGTCTGCCTTTGAACATACCGGTGCGAAGCTGCTGCCGGTTGCGGTAGATGAAGAGGGATTAAATACAGACGAGCTGAGGGGTTTACTGGCTAAGTATAAAAATATACAAGCGGTTTATGTAACGCCCCATCATCAGTATCCTACAACGGTTACCATGAGTCTTCAGAGGCGAATGGAGCTGATAGCACTCTCCAACACCTATGGTTTTACCATTATTGAGGATGATTTTGACCATGAGTTCCACTTTGGAAAAATGCCTGTTTTACCGCTGTGCAGCATCAGAGAGGCTAAACATTATATCTATATCGGAACCCTGAGCAAAATTGTTGCCCCTTCATTGAGAATAGGTTTCCTGGCCACATCGTTTCAGCATATAGACAAGATTGCCAAATTGCGGAAGATGATAGATGTGCAGGGCGATGTGATCATGGAGCAGGCGGTGCTGGAGCTGATCAATGATGGGGATATCAAACGTCATTTGAAACGGGCTACCGCCAGATATGAGGAAAAAAGAGATTATTTTGAAACGCTGGTACTTAAACATCTTGGAGACAAGGTCTCGTTTGTAAAACCCGGGGGCGGGCTTGCATTCTGGATGGTACCTGCTAAACCCGTGGATATTTTACAGGTAAACCTATTGCTGCAGCAGCAGGGTGTAAGGGTATTATCTCCGTTGAAATTTAGTTACCGGGATGCCATCAGCGGTTTCAGACTGGGGTATGCATCTCTTCCCGCTCAGGATCTGGAAGAAGGGTTGATCAGGATTTCAAAGTTATTGTAACCTTTCTTTTTGCGTGATCTAACCTGGCTTTTTTAGGCTGTCAGTCTTTATTCTGTTTGAACTGTCTAGACTATTTAGGGGAACTAAAAAAAGAGCCTGATCATATTGATTACCCAATTTTGGATACTCTCCAGGAGCAGGTAATTGAGGATACAGACTCTTTTTACCGATTATCAGTTTTCTTACACCGATAGGTTGAGCGCCACATTGATATTGCCGCGTGTAGCTTTTGAGTACGGGCAGGTTTGATGAGCGGCATCAGCCAATACACGGGCCAGTTCCGGATCAATCCCGGGCATGTTTACAGTTAAGCGTGCCTGCAGAAAATAACTCCCTGTAGTGGTCCCCAAATCTACCTCTGTGTCTACCGAAAGATCTGCGGGAAGGATTACCTTCATTTTAGCCGCCGCAATTCCCAGTGCGCCGATATAACAGGCAGACCATCCCGCAGCAAACAATTGTTCCGGATTTGTACCGGTACCGTTTGAGCCCGGGCTGGAGAATGCAATGTCCAGATGACCATCTGAGCTATGCGAAGCGCCCCCGTCACGCCCGCCGGTAGTGTGGGTCTTTGCGGTGTAAATTACTTTTTCAATTTGGGTGATCCCTGCCTGATTTTTCATGTGATTAATTGTTGGGTCTTCCATGGTTATTATTATTAGGTTGTTTCTGGTTGTATTCCTTGTAACGTTTTCCGGCATCTGACGCTGGTTTTATTTACGCAGGGTTTTAAATGCTGCCCGCAGTTCTTCAGCAAGCAGTTGTGGCTCTTCCCATTGGGCAAAATGCCCGCCTTTTTTAACTTCATTGAAATAGATCAGGTTATGGTAACTGCGTTCAGCCCAGCTTTTAGGTGCCTGGTAGATTTCTCCTGGAAAAACAGTGATTGCAGCTGGTATAGAGATGTCTACAGCGTTAAAGTTATTGGCATTGTTCTCCCAGTAAAGCTGTGCAGATGAAGCTGCAGTATTGCTGAGCCAGTACAGGGTGATGTCATCCAGGATCTCATCTTTTGTGAGTGACTTTTCGGCATTGCCTCCGCTGTATGTCCATTCATTCATCTTGTCAAGGAAAAAGGAAGCAAGACCTACAGGAGAATCTGTCAGTCCGTAACCCAGTGTTTGCGGACGTGTGACCATCATTCCGGCATAACCTCCACCTTTGGTATATAGGTAGTTCAGTGAGTTGAACGCATCTTTTTCCTTTTCAGAAAGGCCTTCCGGTACAGGATCGCCATTTTTGAGGGCGGTAGCTACATCAGCAGGCACTGTTGCAGGCATATTTACATGTATACCGAGTAGTCCCTCTGGATGTTGTTTCGCCATCTTGTCGGCCACTACAGAACCCCAGTCGCCCCCTTGTGATACATAAGTTTTGTAACCGAGACGCTTCATCAGTATATCCCAGGCTGTAGCGATATGGTCTGCATCCCAGCCTGTAGCTGTCGGTTTACCAGAGAATCCGTAACCGGGCATTGATGGGATCACAAGATCAAAAGCATCTTCGGCGCGGCCCCCGAAAGCTGTTGGGTCGGTAAGCGGGCCGACCAGTTTGAGCATCTCGAAAACAGATCCGGGCCAGCCGTGCGTGATGATCAGCGGCAATGCATTTTTATGTTTGGAGCGGATGTGGATGAACTGGATATCAAGGTCGTCTATCGTAGTCACAAACTCTGGCAGTGCATTCAGTTTTGCTTCGGCTTTTCGCCAGTCATACGCTGTGCCCCAGTATTTTACGAGATCCTGGATTTGCTCCAGCTTTACGCCCTGGGATTGGTCATTCACGGTCTCTTTGCCGGGCCATCTCGTTGCCTGGATACGTTTGCGCAGGTCTTCAATATCAGCCTGGGGAATGTTGATATGGAAGGGACGAATGGAAGCAGAGCTTTTGGTGTCTCTGGCGGCTTGTGCGTAAACTGATGTTCCGTACAGGCTAAGCACGCCTGTTAAAAACATCAGGGCAAATGTTGCGCTGTTCTTTTTCATGATTGTGATTTTTTTGATTTGGGTATGCTCAAAAGTACCCGGATGTGCGTCCCGGGTCAATCACCAACTGGTCTAAGTGGTCTAAGTTGCTCCTGAATTAGTCATTTTTGAGCCTGACGCAGCAAGGGCGAAAAAGGTTAGTTTCGCAATAAAAAGCGGGATGGATAAAGGGGAAATGTAACATGCCAAACGCGGGGCGCGTAAGAACAAGGTGCTGATCAGCGTTTAATCCGAATAGAGAATGTACTGCCTGTACCTGGCGCAGAAGTCACGTTAATTGATCCGTTTAATGCAGTCACAAGGTCCTTAACGGTTGACAGGCCTATTCCTGTTCCTTTCTGCTGGTTCCTGTCTGTTTGCCCCAGGGTGAAATTGGAGGTGAAAATCTTTTCATGGTACTGAGCAGGTATACCTGTACCATTGTCTTCCATCTCCAGTTTGTAATATTCATCGTCCTGTTCAAAGCGGATATCGATCAGCCCTTCTTGCTTGTCATTGTACCTGATGGCGTTGCTCAGCAGGTTTAGAATAATCTGGTCAAAAGCAATCAATGAGGTAAAAATTTCATAGTTTTCTTCCGGGATACTGATCTTTATACCCTTTGGAATGATCTGCATATTGATGATCTTCTTTAGCAGGCCATTGAGGCTGAATTCCCTTTTATTGACGAGAAGGGAAGACGGCGATTTAGAATATTCCAGCATCTCGTCCACCAGCTGAAGTAAGTTCTGCGTTGAGGATATATTGAGATCTATCAGCTTTAAACAACCTTCATACTGTTGTTTTTCATAACGTATCTTCAATGCCTGAGAGCCTAACAATACGTTACTCAATGGATTTTTAATATCATGAGCGGCCATTGATGCAAATTTCTGGATCAGCACATTCGAGTTCAGCAGTTCGTGGTTGGTCTTTTCCAGCTGCCTGATCTTTCTCCTGAGTTCCAGCTTGTCCATCACCTGTTTAGCCAGGGATTTAAGTGCTTTAACCTGATTAGGTGATAAGCTGTTTGCCTTCTGATCATAGACACAAATTGTTCCCAGGGCAAATCCATCTTCATTGATAATGGGCACCCCGGCGTAAAAAGAGATCTGTGTAATGCCAGTTACGACCGGGTTGTCCGAAAACCTGTCATCAAGACGAGCATCCGGCACCACCATGACATCATCAGTTGATGCGATCGCATGGTTACAAAATGACATCTCCCTCCTGTTTTCTGTCAGGTCTGTTCCAAAATGAGATTTAAATGTCTGCCTGTCAGCTCCGATAAAGGTGATCAATGCAATAGGTACATCACATATCGTTGATGCCAGAGCGGCCAGGTCATCAAATTCCTGTTCACTTTCCGTATCAAAAATATCATAAGTATCCAGAGCGCCCAGTCTTTGGGCTTCAGCATTATTTAACGGAACATCCTTCATTCGTGACAGCTAACAATAGATAATTCCAAATATAACTTATTTCCATGTAATTGTTCAGCGGGAAAGCTTAAAACCCACTGGGCAGTTTTTCGCAGCAGCGCTTAGCAGATAACTTGAAGAGGTTCCCGAAAATGAAAATCAGGCCATTTTTATCGATATTTGAGCGGGTCCATTCATAACATTTTCTCCTGACGCGTTTATTATCTGATTTTTATTTTAAATTTACAGCAGGAGCTGGTCCGTAAAATCATGGTGACCAGACAGGGTATTATCTGAATGACACAAACCACCCGAATTTCAATTCCGCTGAACAAAGCAATGAAAATCCTGTGTGCCTGCCTGGCCATTGTACTTTCAGGTTGCAATAGCGATGCTGTCAGTGACGGTGGGCCTAAGGTATTGTATCGTGCCGTAGACAAAAAGGATACCGCCAGTTTTAAAGTCTATTTTACCCCAAAAGAATTTCATGGGCAGTTTGAAATCAATTACGCTGGTGTATATAAAGATTCAGGTGATGTCAACGGAATTATAAAAGGTGATACCCTGATGGGAACTTTCCACTATCAGAGTTATGGCATTGAAAAGTGGTACAGAATTCCGATTGCCCTGTTAAAAAAAGATGGCCGGTTGATCATGGGCATCGGGTCTATGGAGATCTATATGAATATGACTTTTTTCACAAAAAGTATTCCGATCGATTATCAGCATCCAAAGTTTGTTTTTGAAAAAATGCCTTAGCGCCAACTTCAGCACCCAAACAGTACAAGCTTTATTAAAATCCTGTACCATGATGCTAATGGTTCATTAATTTAAGATATCTTAGTAATACCTAAATTAATACGCTGAATGCTGGACAACTTTCCTTTTTATCTGGGGCTCATCGTAGCCATTGTACTGCTGATCATGCTTGCCAACAAGGTAAAGGTGGCCTACCCTGTCCTGTTGGTTTTGGCTGGATTGTCGGTCAGTTTTGTTCCAGGTATACCAGCCGTACATATAGATCCTGAACTGATCTTTATTATCTTTTTACCCCCGCTGTTATACGAGGCGTCCTGGGCTATTTCCTGGAAAGAGCTCTGGAGATGGAGGCGTATCATCAGCAGTTTTGCCTTTGTTGTGGTGTTCCTCACTGCCATATCAATAGCACTGATAGCCAATCATTTTATCCCGGGTTTCTCCCTGGCACTGGGCTTTTTACTGGGGGGCATAGTCTCGCCGCCTGATGCTGTAAGCGCAGGGGCCATACTAAAGTTCGTGAAGGTGCCCAAACGGATGTCGTCCATCCTGGAAGGCGAAAGCCTGCTGAATGATGCCTCATCACTGATTATCTTCCGTTTTGCCTTAATAGCGGTTGCAACGGGACAGTTTATCTGGTATGAGGCCGCACTGAGTTTTTCGTGGATGCTGGTTGGCGGTGTAGGGATAGGCCTTGCAGTAGGACTGATTTTTATGAAACTCCATAAATACCTGCCTACAGACTCCAATACTGATACTGCACTGAGTATTGTAACCCCCTACCTGATGTACATGGCTGCCGAGGAGGCACATACTTCAGGCGTACTTGCCGTAGTGAGCGGCGGATTGCTGTTGTCAAACAAAAGGCACCTTTTTCTCAGCAGCAGCTCCCGCCTGCGGGGAGTGAATGTCTGGGAAAGTTTTTGCTTTGTACTGAATGGACTGGTCTTCGCGCTGATCGGGCTGGACCTTCCCGAAATCACATCCGGACTGGGAGACGTAACCCTTTCATCTGCCATCGGATACGGTTTACTGATCACAGCAGTGCTGATCATAGGACGAATTTTATCAGCCTATGGTGCCGTTGCGGTAACGCTTATTGCCCGGAATTTTATCAAAGTAGCAGATGACAGAAACCCCGGTTACAAGGTGCCTCTGGTACTTGGCTGGACGGGCATGCGTGGTGTAGTGTCACTTGCTGCTGCTTTATCCATACCAGTTCAACTCGCCGATGGTACAGCATTCCCGGAACGGAACCTGATCCTGTTTATCACTTTTATCGTGATCCTGTCAACCTTATTGTTGCAGGGACTGACACTACCCTATCTGATCAAAAGAATAAATTTCCCTGATTTTGGTGATTCCAGCCCGGAAGAAGAGACAGAAAACCGTATACGGCGGGAAATGGCAGACTATGCGCTGCTGCATCTGAAAACGAATTATAACGACGAGTTAAACAGACAGCCCTTCCTGAGACAGCTTGCCAGTAAATGGGAGCATAAAGTTCAGCCGGATAACGAAACCACCCTCGCAGAGGAAGCCAGGACAGTTTACCTCGATCTTTTAGACCAGCAAAGAAAATGGCTGCTGAAAAAGAATACCGAAGAAGAATTGCTCAACGAAGACATTATACGCAAACATCTCAATTACCTGGATCTGGAAGAAGAGAAACTCCTGTTTCTTTAAACCGGCGGCAGCGCTCTACACTTATCTTCTCCCCTGTTGAATTTCAGCATTACCCATGCTGAAATTCGGCATTTACCTGCTTTCTTGTTCTCTGCAGAACTTATATCCTCCCTTTTTCACAAACTTCATCAGGGCGTACAACATACCTGCCGCTGGTGTACGGAGCCTATCTGCGTGTTTAAGCAATAAGGACGGACGTTACATATTATAATTATTAGGTTAAACTAATTTTTATAATTTGCTTTATCAAATTATTATTGTTTGCTTTGCCTGTAGATAATAAGAATATACAAACATGATGAAAGCGTTATACCTGATATCAGTACTGTTCATACCTGCTGTTACTTTAGCCCAGACGGGTGCTTTAAAAGGGAGGCTGACCACCGGCGGGGAGCCGCTGCCCGCTGTAAATATTGCCATCAAAGGTATTCAGGCAAATGCCACGAGCGCCGAAAATGGTTTTTATGAACTGACAAACATTGTTCCGGGCACCTACGAAGTTTCATTTTCTGCTGTGGGGTACCTGACTGAGAAACTTAAAATAACTATTCCCGGCGGCGGTGCTGCCGTACTCAACGGGAATCTGAAAGAGAACAGCTCCAAACTCAATGAAGTAGTGGTAACCGGGGTATCCAGGGCTACCGAATTACGCCGTAATCCGGTGCCGATAGCGGTAATGACCAAAAAGGAGATGAATGAGAACGTGAACAATAACATCATAGACGCTATTGTTAAAGGTGTGCCGGGCGTAAATGCAGTAACTACAGGCCCGAATATATCAAAGCCTTTTATCCGGGGCCTGGGTTATAACCGGGTGTTAACGCTCTATGACGGCATCAGGCAGGAGGGGCAGCAATGGGGTGATGAACATGGCATCGAGATTGACCAGTATGGGATTGGCCGGGCCGAGGTCATTAAAGGGCCGGCAAGTTTAACCTACGGCTCTGATGCCCTGGCGGGCGTAATTAACCTGATCCCGGCTGTAGCTGACGGGCCGGAAGGTATACTAAAGGGCGATTACGTGGCAGACTACCATACCAATAACGGTATGGCCGGTACTTCGCTGGGCCTGGCCTATAAAAAAAATGGCTGGAAGTATAACTTCAGGGCAACGGTCAAGTCGGCCCATGATTACCAGAATAAGATTGACGGCTTTGTGTATAACACGGGGTTCAGGGAGTTTAATTTGTCGGGAACTGCCCGCGTTGATAAAAAATGGGGCTCCTCGCAGCTCACGGCAACCTTATACGACAATCAACAGGAAATACCTGACGGCAGCCGTGATTCACTGACAAGACGTTTTACAAAGCAGGTAAACGAAGCGGGCAGTGATGATATCAGGAACCGCCCATTGGTCAGCAATGATGAATTGAGCTCTTACACGATTGCCCCGCTCCATCAGCGGATACAGCATTACAGGCTGTATACACGCAATGAGTTTAAACTCGGGGAAGGCAGCCTGCAGGCATCACTGGGTTTACAGCGCAGCGCACGGAGAGAGTATAACCACCCTACCCTGGCTGAACAGGCCGGCCTGTACGTGGTACTGAACACCCTTAATTATGATCTCAAATATAATTTACCCTCCATTGCCGGCATAGAAAGCACCATAGGTGTAAACGGAATGTACCAGGGTAACCGCAGCAAGGCAGGCACAGATTTCCCGATTCCGGATTACAACCTGTTTGATGCGGGTGCCTTCCTTTTTGCTAAAAAAACTTTTGGCAAACTGGACCTTTCAGGCGGGGTGAGGTATGATAACCGCCATATGAAATGGAACGACTTTTATGTAGGCCCAAATGCTGAAAATGGTTTTGAGCAACAGGTCAGGCTGCCCGACACGGCAGCTGCACATCTACAATTCCCGGCATTTAAACATGTATATAAAGGCCTCTCGGGAAGTTTAGGAGCTACGTACAATGTCAGCGAGCGACTATTACTGAAAGCGAATATCGCCAGGGGCTACCGTGCACCAAACATCACTGAAATTGGCTCCAACGGACTTGATCCGGGCGCTCATATCGTTTACCTGGGCAACCGCGGCTTTAGCCCCGAATTTAGCCTGCAGGAAGATATTGGCGTCATCGCGTATTTGAAAGACATAGACCTGATCGCCGAATTCTTTAACAACCAGATTGATAACTATATTTATCAATCTAAACTTACTGATGCCAATGGCAATCCGGTGGTCATCGTTCCGGGTAACAGTACGTACCAGTACCAGCAGTCCAAAGCCAGGCTTTATGGTGCAGAATTTACCGTCAATCTGCATCCGCGTCATATAAAATGGCTCGCCTTCAACAACAGCGTGGCCTATGTAAATGGCATCAACAAAAACCAGGAACTGATCGCTGCCTCCGGCGGGGCGGCAAAATACCTGCCTTTTATTCCTCCTTTCCATATCCGTTCTGAGCTGAAGGTTACTTTACAGCAGGCATATGGAGTATTTTCAAAGATCTATTTTAAAGCAGAAGCCGATGCATATACCACTCAAAATCACTTTTACGCTTTAGATGATACTGAAACAGCTACTCCCGGATACACGCTGATCAATTTCAGCGCCGGCACAACGATCAAAAGAAAATCAGAAAAAACCTTATGCGAGCTGTTTTTCCAGATAGATAACCTGTTTGATACGGCCTATCAGTCTAACCTCAACCGTTTAAAATATTTCGAATATTATACGGCCTCTCCAAACGGGAACCTGGGGATTTACAATATTGGAAGAAATGTAAGCTTTAAGGCAGTATTTCCATTTTAGTATGAAGATACGAAGGTGTGAGGCATGAAGGTGCGAGATGTGAGGTTAACAACAATTGAAACCCAAGCAGCAATAATCCGTTTAATAATTAGACCGGAATTAGTTAATTTAGTATATGGAAAAGACCGAAACACTTGAAGCTTTCTATAAAGACAAATTCAATATACGCCCGGGGAGCATAGACAGTAAGAACATGCAATTTGCTATATTAAGCAACTATGAATGTGCTAATGGCGCAACTATGCTTTACCGCCGCCGTGATTTTTATAAGGTGTCTTTATTTAAAGGCCGTGTTTTACTTCACTATGGAGACAAAAGCCTTGAAGTTGACGGGACCTCACTCGTATTCTTCAATCCGGATATTCCCTACACGGTAGAAATGCTGGAAGAAAGTAATTTCGGAGGGTATTTTATTTTTAGAGAAGCCTATTTTAACGACTATTACAGAAGCAACATCCGGGATCTGCCTATATTCTCAGACGGCAGCAAACCCGTTTATATCCTCAACAAAGACCAGGAGCAGGTAGCAGACGCGATCTTTAAAAGGGCGCAGGAAGAGATGGCGTCCGGATATGAGTTCAAACATGACCTGATCAGAAATCAAATCATTGAACTGATACATTTTGCCATGAAAATGCAGCCTTCGGAAAAGTTATACCAATATGTAGATGCCAAAGTAAGGGTTACTGCCATATTCAATGAATTGCTGGACAGGCAATTCCCGGTGGAATCCCCCATTGAGGAATTCGGACTTCGCTCTGCGGGCGACTTTGCAGAAAAGCTGGGCATACATGTCAATTATCTGAACCGCGCGGTAAAATCAGTAACAGGAAAAACAACCACTGAACATATATCAGAAAGGCTGACCAGGGAGGCAATAGCCTTACTCAAACATTCACACTGGAGCATCTCTGAGATCAGTTACAGCCTCGGATTTGAAGACCCTTCCCATTTTAACCACTTCTTTAAGAAACAAACTATGCAGGTGCCCTCGAGTTTCAGACTGGCCTTGTAGAGGTCATGTATGCTGCTTGAAAAATTGAAACAGCAAACATAACCTATAACATTCAATCATCATGCATGCACACTGCGCCCGCGCCAACAGAAGACCGGGGACGGTTGCACTAATAAGTTTTCTGCGCCGTTGGGCGGACAACAAGTTCATTCACGTCTACATCCTCAGGCTGCCCGATGGCAAAAGCAACAGCTCTGGCAATGGCTTCAGCCGAAATGGTGTTTGAGCGGAACTGCTCTACCACGGTTTTTCTAAACTCAGGATCTGAAATGCTATTCGCAAGCTCCGAATCGGTAGCCCCGGGAGCAACGATCGTCACCCTGATCTTATCACTGACCTCCTGGCGCAATCCTTCGCTTATTGCCCGCACAGCGAATTTTGTAGCGCTGTAGATGGTTGAAGTGGGGCCTACCCAGCGGTCGCCCACCGATGTGATATTGATAAATTGCCCGCTGTTTTTTGCTTCAAATACCGGTAACGCTGCCGCAATGCCGTGAAGAACACCTTTGATATTCACATCTATCATCTGGTGCCATTCATCAACCTTGTATTGGTTCACCATCGAGAGCGGCATCAGGCCTGCATTGTTGACCAATACATCAAGCCCTCCGAATTGCTGCTGCGCAAAGGCAATGAAATCCTTCACGTTGTCTGCCTGGGTAACGTCTACTGCAAACAGCACCGCTTCTCCACCGTCACCAGCAATGGATTCAACAATTTGTTCAAGCTTGTCTGTCCGTCTGGCTCCTAAAACTACTTTTGCCCCTAATTTGGCAAGATGCCGGGCAATGCCCTCACCTATCCCGCTACTGGCACCGGTAATCGCTACGATTTTGCCGGATACTCCTGTTTGATGCTTTAAATTTTCCATCGTCTTATTTTTGTTATGGTTTGATAAACAAAGGTAAAGGCCTCAGAAAATGGCAGATTGCAGAAAACAAAGTATTCCTTGCGCAAAACAAACATCGGATAATTTATTCCTGTGCTTACCTTTGCAGCGGCGGGTATCACTAAACTCGTGTTAAAGGAATTTGAAAACTGGGCGAAGGAACTGAAAACTACATTCATGGTATTGGAAACCGGTGCCAGACAAGTGGAAGCGCTAAGCTTGTACCCAAAGGCCGGCTATATGCCTATCCCGAAATACGGCCCTTATATAGCCTTCCGGATAGTATCTGCTTTAAGAAAGTATTATGAGCTGTAAAAATAAAGGCTAAGAAAACAGAATTGTTTTCTTAGCCTTTCCACGAACAATTATTTATACTCTTCATCAAAGAAGCCCACAATTTTTGTGAGCTGATGCTGATCATTCATCTCAAAATAGTCCATTCCTGTCAATATAACCTCATTTTTAATCTTCATCGTCCAGAAGAATCTGCCGCTATTATTATGGTAGTCTATTTTTGAGGTATCAATGATCACTAGATCCGGCATTTGGTCGTACACGGACTGAATAAAGGAAGCGAGCTCATCAATACCTGTTACCTTCGGGTTCTTGGGATCAACATAAGTGCTTTCGGCAGTCCAGAATGCACTTAGTTTAGCAGCAATAATTTCAATCCCCTTTGTATTCCAGGCATCTGTATATTGCGCGATAGTATCTTTAACTTTTTGTTCCATAAATAGCTTGATATATTTTTTTCTTATGAGGAAAACGTAAATAAGAATGAGTTATTGCGTGGAACTATTACCGTTTAAATTTCTACCGGCCTGTTCTGATCTGTTATCCATTCACTCCAGGAGCCGGCATACATTTTAGGAAAAACATTGCCGATATGAACAAAAAGTAAAACATTAAATGCAGCAGTTACGCCGGAGCCGCAATAAAAAACGGCATTATCCGGGCTGACCTCCTTAAAATAATCCTCGATTTCAGCTTTATCCCTGAGCAGGCCATCCTGGTTGAACAGAGCGTTGAAAGGCCTGGATATTGCTGTTGGAATATGACCGGCAACCGGATCGATAGTTTCATTCTGGCCCTGATACCTGTCATTGGTACGGGAATCAACCAGGCAGATGCTTTTCTCTTTAATTTTCTCCAGGATCTCATCTGAGCCAGCCAAAAATGAATCATTAAACCTGGCAGAAAATGGTTTTTCAGTTCTTTCTGCCTTATTTGCATCCAGCGGAAGGCCACTCTTTTCCCAATAGCTTTTCCCGCCTGAAAGCACCGCTGCATTTTCATGACCGCTCCATTTTAAAAGCCACCATAATCTTGCAGCTGCCAGCGCACCAAATTGTGAATCATAGGCGATCACCTGGGTAGTGCTGCCAATTCCTAATTTTGAAAACGTGGCCACCAGGTCTTCCTTTGAAGGTAGCGGATGACGACCGGTTACCCCCGGAATTATTTTGCCGGACAGGTCTTTGTTCAGATCGGCATAAACAGCATTGGGAATATGTTTCTTCTCGTATTCCTTTAAGCCCCATTGCCCGTCAGCCAATGAATATGAACAATCTACAAAGAGGACATCAGGATTCTGAAGATTTTTTTCAGCTTCCTGGGCGGTAATAAAAGTTGTATAATTCATGTTAATCTGATGCTTTTATGCTTAAAATACTATTTGGAATAAAAACGATATAAATTTAAATTTAATATTTATGCCTGATAAAAACCTAACCAAATCCGGTTAAAATAATTTCAGCGCTATAATCTATAATTAATATTCTTAGTTTTGCAGCGTTAAACGAAATTCATTGAAAAAATTAAGTTAATCACTACCACAACAATGGTCAAACTCTTCATAGGAGGCTTTCCTCTCAATATTTCAGAACTTGAATTGGTGCAGTTAGTTAGTTTGCATGGGACGGTGAGTACTGTCAAGATCGTCAGAGATAAAAAAACGGGTATATGTAAAGGTTATGCTTTTTTGGAGATGAAAAGTATGACGGATGCAGAGAACGCAGTTTCGGCATTGAACGGCAGGGTTATAGACGGACAGGCCTTAAGTTTAAAAATCAATAAGGAAACACCAGTACCCGCAGCTAAAATTAAGACAGCTCAAAGTACACGCCCGAACCCAAAATACGTTAAGATTGACGGGCCTTCAGATACCGTCAAAAAGAAAAGGCCACGGAAGTCCTGATGCGTCTGTACAGCGATGCCTGTTGGCTTATTGTCCCTTAGCTTGCTGAGCAATTCGGTTCCCAATTTGGGTAGGCCGCACGCATAGGGCTTAACAGCAGCACAATGGCTTTCTGAAACGCTGGCGAAATGCGCTAAATGGTATTACCAATAGCCTGAATGTAGTATTTTCTATACAATTCCCGGGATGTTCATGCCTTTTAACGCAATTTATTCGGGTTCTTAAATTGGCAAAGATATTGTGATATGTGTAATATCAAAAGTTGATTATTATGTATAACTCTGAAAGAGAAGTTGAAAAACTATGTTTTTCAATCAGGCAAAATCTAAAAGCAAGTATCGACAGGCAAGTTCCATTTACACATTTAGCAGGATCTTACAATATTTCACTGGAATTCATCAGTAACAATGACCTGGTCCTTCAGGCAAAAAGAACCGATGATGATCACTTCAATTTCCGTGTAGCGTTAAGTAAAGCGATCAGTGATTATTACGACATTGAAAAAAGTGTAGCATCACTTATCCTTCAATACGACAGCGCCGTTGCATAATACTCCCCGGTTTTAGCCTGGTAACCAGAATACCCTATATCAAATTGCTAAAATCCTTCAATCTCTCAATGATTAACCGGTTTCAGCATTCACTTTCTCTTCAAATATTTCAATATCATCCTGGTCAGGCATTGGGATATCATTTTTTATCTCCGCCGCCGGATTATATTGCAAATTGATATACATTGGAAAGTGGTCCGATCCGCAGCTCGGTTTTCTTTCAATAGCCGTCAATGTGAAATCAGCCGAACAAAATACATGATCCAGCGGAAAACGTAAAAAGAAGTATTTAGCGTTAAAACTATTGAAAAATCCTCTCCCCTTTCTTGGATCAAGCAGCCCGCTGATCTTCGAAAACAGTTCGGTAGTATAACTCCATGCAACATCATTCAGATCACCAATCACCAGTACGGGATATTCGCTTTCTTTCGCTTTTTTTGCTACCAATAAAATTTCTTTATCCCTTTCGGTGGATTGCGGGTTTTCCTGCGGGACGGGCGGACGGGGATGCAGGCAGAACAATTTAACCAGGTCGCCCGACGGCAATTTCACATTGGTTTCGATAGAGGGAATATCATCCTCTACCAGGTAGTTAACAGATCCGTCCAGCAATTCAAATCTGGAGTATAAGAGCATCCCGTAGGTATTTTCCAAAGGGACCTTGATCTGGTGCGAATAATCTCTCCCAATGCTGTCCATATTGTCCTGCCACCATTGGTTAGTCTCTACCATCAACAACAAATCAGGATTACACCGGCCGATCAGCTGATGGTAATCATCATACTTTTTATTTTCCTGAAAAACGTTAGCAATCAACAATCTTATATTTTGATCATTGTCAGCTTTTGTACTTCCGGCAAGTTGTTTTTTTCCAAAAACAGTAAACGGACAGATGAGCCAGCACAGATAAATCAGGTTCATCAGGAGAAGGGCACAAAGCACGAATTCTGGTGGATGACCGGAAGAGATACGGGGAATAAAAAATACTAAAACTACAATATTGGCAACCAGTTTCTGCAATCGTGGAAATTCAAACACCCGGAATATCCAGTAATCATTTTTTATGCGCGGGATAAGTGATGCAACGATAATAAAGATTCCAAAGTAAAAAAAGCAGCGGCTGATTAATTCCATAAGGAGCAATAACGGGTGGGTTAATAGTTAAAGAAGAAGGGTCAGAAATTACTTTCTGTTTTTAGTGCTGAGCCTGGTGGCCAGTTTGTTTTGCTTATACTCTTCATCGCCGAGGATAATGCCCCATGATTTTAACCCATCGACACGATCGAATATAATTTTCAGTACAGCGATGACAGGGATTGAAAGAAACATACCTGGTATCCCCCAGATCATTTCGCCGATAATTACGCCAAGCACAGTCACCAGTGCATTAATTCTGACCTTAGAGCCCACAACTACCGGCAGTAGAATATTACTGTCGATCAGGTGTGTGATGATCAGCGTAACTATAACCAGTATCACTTTTGAGAATGCCGTAGCAGTGGCAAATGTAACCAGGGAACTGATCACCAATGCGGAAAAGATGCCTATATAGGGTATGATGTTGAACAAGCCCGTGATTAAGCCCAGCAGGACAGCGTATTTGATTCCCAGGAGCCAGAAAGCCAAGCAAACAACAAATGATACGATGGCCATCTCAATCAGCAGGCCGATGATATATTTTCTGATCATGTACTGCACACGTTCGATGATTTCATATACTGTTGCTGAGTTTTCATCAAGAAATACAGCAATTAAGAATTTCATGATCAGCCTGCGGTAAAGCAGAAAGAAAAATGTGTAGATAAATGTGAATACGAAAAACAACATTAGGGAGGATAAGGATAACAGGGTTGCTCCCAGCATAGTTGTTCCTGATGCCATTACTTTACTGGTGGCAGAATGCACATAGGTCAGCTGCTTATTTGCATTGACATGAAAGGTTCCCGCAATCCAATCCTGCAGGCTATCCAGCGTTCTCAGCAACTGCTGCTGAAACTGGGGCCAGTCGCTCGCCAGATCAGACATCTGTGACCCGATCACGTACAGGATAAAACCGATACATCCCAACAAAAGCAGTATGGATATCATAGATGCAGCACTACGGGGCAGCTTCATCTTATTTTCAAGAAATGCAGCCAGCGGGAGCAGTAAAATAGAGAACAGGCAGGAAAAAATCAAAGGAGACAGAATCTCTTTGGCAACAATAGTGATATAACAAAGTATGACCAGACTGATAAGTATTGATGATAACTTGATGTGAAATGGTAAACTTTTCAGTTGTTTTAGGTCCATAATGAGCGATATATAATAGATTGAGCAGTTGAATCAGGGATAAAGTTTACCAGGTTCAGCTTCTGCTCATAAGAAATAAATAAGCCATACAACCTGAAGCTTTACCAAATATAACAATCAGAAAATTTAAATCTGTTAATCAGCAAGTTACAAATTACCTACGTTAAAAAGATCCCTGTGTCATGTATATTATTCTCTACATACCGGTTTTCATAATCCCTGCTTTGTATTTCAAAAGAACTCATCATCCGTTTCAAAAAAGGAACAACAGAAGAAAAATTCGATTAAATTTGTCTGATGCATATTATAGAACCTGCAAATTCAATTTTCGACAAGATCTTATCTTTTATAGAGTACACCAATCAGAATATTTTTCTTACCGGAAAAGCGGGAACAGGGAAAACCACACTGCTTAAACGGATCAAAGAAAAAAGCTCCAAAAAAATGGTGATTGTAGCCCCTACCGGAGTTGCTGCGATGAATGCGAAGGGCACTACCATCAATTCATTTTTTCAGCTGCCAACAGGCTCCTTTTTCCCCGGGGACATCAGCCTGGAAAATCTGCAGGCAGGCTTTATGTCTATTCAGTCAATGGTTTCGGACTCCAGTTATAACCGGGAAAAGATGAACCTGCTGAATGAACTGGAGCTGCTCGTCATTGACGAAGTATCTATGGTACGCTGTGATTTAATGGATGTTATAGATGCCATACTCCGTTATGTCAGGAAAAACAATGCCCCATTTGGTGGTGTACAGTTATTGCTCATCGGAGACCTTTATCAGTTACCCCCTGTAGTCAAAAGAGAGGAATGGACATTTCTAAGCAGGGCCTACGTTTCTCCTTATTTCTTTGAAAGCCATGTGATCCGCAGGCATCCGCTTTTACAGATAGAGCTGACTACCGTATTCCGGCAAACTGAACCGGAATTTATCAATATTTTGAATTCCATCAGGAACAACCAGATTGACGAAAGTACGCTGGCCCTGTTAAATAAAAGATACGACCCTCATTTTAGCGCTTCGGAGGAGTTAAACCCCATAATTATCACTTCTCATAATGCTGAGGCCACTGCAATCAATAAAGAAAAGCTGGACGAACTTCCGGGCCCGGAATATACCTTTAATGGCGAGGTAAGTGGTGAATTCAGGGAAGCCGGCCTGCAGGCAGAGCAGGTGCTGAAATTAAAGGAAGGGGCACAGGTCATGTTCATCAAAAATGATACTGGTGATGACCGCAAGTTTTATAACGGAAAGATCGGAAAGGTAAAGTCCGTACGTGACGGGGAGATCTATATTTCCTTTCCGCAAGACGAGGACCTGCTGCTTGAAAAAACTTCATGGCAATCCTTTGAATACAAAACTGATCCCGAGCAGACCATTGTGCAGCAGCAGGTAGGTGAGTTCTCGCAGTATCCTATTAAACTCGCCTGGGCGGTAACCATTCATAAAAGTCAGGGCTTAACATTTGACAGTGCCGTTATTGATGCAGGAAAATCATTTGTTGCAGGACAGGTTTATGTGGCATTAAGCCGCGTAAGGACTTTAAACGGGCTTATACTGAGATCGAAGATCAACACAGAGAGCCTGAGGTCAAATCCGGAGGTCATCAGTTATATGAAACCCGCAAATGAGGATGAAATGGATAATCTGCTGGTTAGTGAACAGGAGAAATTCATTCTGCAGCTGGTGCTCAACCATTTTTCTTTTAATCAAATGCTGATCGGACTGGAAGTTATTGTTTCAAATGCTGAAATGGTAAAATCAAATCTGCCGGAATTCAGGGCATTACTGGCACAGCTCAAAAAATCTGTTACAGACCTGATGGCAGTGGCAGAGCGTTTTCAGCAACAGGTAAAGAACCTGCACAATGAAAATGGTTTCAAAGATCAGCAGCTACTGCAGGACAGAATAACGTCAGCAGCAGTATACTTTACCAAAGAGATCAACCTGCTGCTGTTAAACCACGTCAATAAGAACATCAGGATCAAGCCAAAAAATAAGGCCGAGCAGCAAATTCAGCACTTGTTCCAGAAGTACAGGCAAGTGATCGAAACAAAGATGAACCTCCTTCAAACTGCTTCAGGGTTATTGAAAGAGCCAATCAGGGCTGAGGATTATACTGCCTGGATCAACAAACATAAGGCACAACTACTGATCAGGCCGGGATCATCTTCCGGAGGCCAGCAAGCAGCGAATAACCTGCAGCTGTTTTAAATTGCAGAACTACCCGGGCGCGGGCCCGGGGTCAGATGCTTTTAGCAGCACTGCTCAGTAAGGCGGGGCGTAACAATAGGATTTGACTACGCCTTTTCTATCTCTGCTAATGGAAGGCCAGTGGACTTTTTAATCAATTCAACAGACACACCTTCCTGCTTCAATATTCTGGCGACCTCCAGCTTTCCTTCTTTTTTTCCCTCCTTCTTCCCCTCTAACATACCTGCTTTCATACCTGCCTTCTTTCCTTCTGCCTTCCCCTGACGAAGACCTTTTCTTTTACCTTTTTCCTGAGCCTCCTCTATCGCAAAATCAAGAACATTTTTGTTGTCCCATCTGATTTTTTGCCTGATTTCATACATCGTTCTTTCCATAGGTGTCAAATTGATATACTCTGCTGTGTCGAATAACGTTTTAAATATTTCCTCGTCAAAACCAGATGGGATCTCCGTCAGCTGGCTCATATTTTTCAAAGCGTAGAGCCATTTATCCAATCCTGTTTCGAGTTCAGTTTCACTTTTAGTAAAGTTAAGTAATTCTATAAAAATAAAATCATATTCATCATAGAATATCGGCTTCTTCCTGGCCGCAAAGATGCTGATGCGTCCGACATAGATAAAACGAAGGAGCATGGCCAGACCGAGTTTAGGGGGGTAAACTCGGTCTAGCCATGCTCCTTCTTCTTATTTATGTCGGACTCACAGTCAAGGAACAAGCAACAATGAACGATGAAAGCAGCGACAACCAATTACTGCTGCCGCGCGAAATGCTTAGTTGTAACCAGGATTCTGGGTGTATAATCCTGCGGTTGTCTGCAATTCTGAAGCTGGTACAGGGTAGATGACATAATTTGGAACTACCTCATTGATCTTGGTAATTGCATCCGCTGTACGCCATACATTCATCTGGGTAACAGCGAGCCCTTCCCTGATCAGGTCATTCCAGCGGAGGCCTTCTCCCAGGAATTCGCGCTGCCGCTCAGCCATCAACGCAGCCAATGTCACATTAGCTAATGCCCCCACACCTGCTCTTGCCCGCACTTTGTTCACAATGGCGTCTGCATCAGCCTGTGTACCTCCTGCTCCGTGAAGAATACATTCAGCTTTCATCATCAGTACATCGGTATATCTGAGTACGATAAAATTAATAGGCCAGTCGGTACCGGCGGTACCTTTTTTCGTGATGTCAATATATTTTTTGATAAACGGGCCGTTCTTATAAGCCGTAGCCACATTAAATGCATACCGAAGGTCAGTACCGCTAACGGTATTGATAGTATATGAATTCACCAGGCTGGTGGTTACCGGGAAAGTACTGGTACCATAACCATTTCCATAGGTATTGGAAATTCCAATGCCCGTCCAGTAAGCCACAGGAACGAGATGTGAAGGAAAGCTGGCGCCATTTAAGCTGCTGGCGAATTGCACATCAAATACAACTTCGCTATTGTTCTCGTTTGTGTAAGAAAAAATTGAGCTATAATCGGCGGCAAAGCTGTACGGGCTGCCTGTAATGATCTCATCAAACAATGCAGCAGCCTTGCTATATTCATTGCTGTTCAATCCGGCGCCATCTACCCCGTAGGTAGGTCCGGATTTGGTCATATAAACCAACCCAAGGACGCCTTTTGCTGCGTATGAAGTAGCGCGGCCAAGATCAGCACCTGTAAAGCTGGCCGGAAGATTTGCCGCCGCATAGGTAAGATCATCCTCGATAAATGTATACAGATCTGCAACAGAACTTCTTGGGATAGTATTTACCTCAGTGGCAGTCTTTGGTGTTGACAGCAGCGGCACTTTTCCATAAAGGCGTACAAGCTGGAAATAATAGAACGCACGTAAAAATCTGCATTCAGCAGTGTAACGGGTAACGAGGGCATCACTTCCGATTACGCTGCCCTTGGTTTCCAGGGCCTGCAATACGTTGTTTACGTTAAATATTCCGTTAAAGTTGCTTTTCCAGGCATTGGTGATAAAGCCGACGGTGGTAATGTTTGGCGTAAAATTGTTGATCCCGTCCCAATCCCTGTTTCCGTCAGAGGTGGCATTGATGTTATCACTTCGCATCTCTCCTAACCATAAGGCCTGGCTCGGGTAAGCGCTGAGCTGTGAGTAAGCGCCGTTCACCGCCTGTAAAAAGTCGCTGTTGTTGCTATAGAAGTTTTCCGTAGTTACGCTGGATACGGGTATTTGATCTAATTGTTTTTCGCAGCTGCCCAATAAGATCAGCAACGGGATTAAAAATAGGTATGTATTCGTTTTCATCTTTTTTTATAGTTAATTAATTGTCAGATGGAGCATTTGATGATTAAAATTAGAAGCCAAAGTTTACGCCAATGGAGGCCGTTTTACTGAGAGGCATAGAACCATAGTCGCCCGCAACAGCATAACTGCCGTTACCGCTCACGTTAGTATTCTGGGCTTCAGGATTTGCTCCCCCGGTATATTTATCATGTGAGAAATAGTTCTCCAGTGAAAGGTATATCCGTGCAGATCCGATAGCAGGGGTTTTGAATAACTTCTTCAGGTTATAACCCAGGGTAATGTTCTGTACACGGAAGAAATCTGTTGAATAGATCCAGTCGGACGTTACATTGGGATAGGTATAGGTAGCCCCCAGTTTCCCCCTTGCTGCATTGGCATCAGGATTTGCTGCGGTCCAGCGGTCTCTCCAAACGCCAAGCACGTTTGCCGTGGTACTTCCTGAAAAGTCTACTGCGCGGCCCAGGTAAGATAAAAGAGAACCGCCATGCTGTCCGTACAGCTGAACACCGAGGTCAAAATCCTTATACCTGAATGTGTTTGTCCATCCCCATGTATATTTTGGTGTCGGCTGGCCACCGAGTACACGGTCTGCCGCGGTGATCTTCCCGTCTCCGTTGGCATCAAGGTATTTTTCATCACCCACGGTCTGATTGGCAAGTTTGGCAACTTTAGGATCGGCCATATCGGCTGCAGTCAGGATGCCCGTCACTTTAGTTATATAATAACTAAACGCTGGTAAGCCTTCTCTTAAAAGGTAAGGTGCATTACTTCCGCTATAGGCCGAAGCAATTTCTATGTCAGCATGTGTAGGGCCCAGGTCTGTAACCGTATTTTTATTGAAAGCGATATTCGCATTCATCGACCATTGGAAATCCGCCGTCCTCACATTGACTGTGTTCACACTAAATTCCAATCCTTTGTTAACTACAGCACCAATGTTCTGCAGACTGGTACTGAATCCGCTGGCAGTAAGTACCGGCAGGTTCAGGAGCAGGTCAGAGTTTTTCTTGTGGTAAGCGTCAAACGTAACATTAATGCGGTTTGCGAACAAACTGAGGTCCAAACCGGCATCATAGGTGCTGGATGTTTCCCATTTCAATGCCTTATTGGCCAAACCGGAGATCACCTGTCCGGTAGCGGCAACAGGGGTATTTCCACCGAATACATACCCGGCATTGGTTAAAGTAGGGATAGAATTGTAATCTCCGATGTTGTTGTTACCAGATTTACCCCAGCTGAGCCTCAGTTTCAGGTCGCTGATCTGTTTAATGTTTTTCAGGAATGATTCCTGAGATACCTTCCATCCTGCAGAAACTGAAGGGAATGTTCCATAGCGGTTGTCGGAACCAAATTTTGAAGAGGCATCCCTTCTAATGGTTCCGGATAACAGGTATTTATCTTTAAAAGCATACTGCACCCTGCTATAGTAAGAAAACAGGGTATTGTTGGTTTCTGAAGATGACCCGGTGGTAGTTACCCCTGCCGCATTGGCAATGGCATTGTTAAGCGTGGTGACAAGGTCATTGGCAAATCCTCCGGCAGTTGCAAGATTTACACCTTCTGAATGCACTATATTATAAGAAACCCCACCAACAACAGAAATCCTGTGGTCATCAGCGATAGTTGTAGTATAGTTCAGCGTATTCTCATTCAGGAAATTCTGCTTTTTCAGTACCAGGTAAGCGCCTGTAGAATATAAGCCCGGGTTGGTAGCCAAGGCAGTGGAAGCACCTACAGTTACCTGGTCAGAAGTATATTGTTTGGTATTTCTGTCCACGTTATCATAATTGACGGTAGACTTTAAGTTTAAACCTTTAACAATTTCATAGTCTGCATATACCGAGGTAAGCAGTATTGAGGTCTTGATTGTATTGATGGCCGTTTCCAGATAGGCATAAGGGCTGATGAGCCTTGGGCTGGACCACGTATAAGTGGGACTGCCGTAAGCTCCGGTATTGATGCCGGTGGAACTTTCAACCACAGGTACCATCTGTGCAAGTTTCATCAGCTGATTGTCCTTACCTTCGGCAGGGGGAGAATTGTTGATTGAATAGGATGGCGCAAGGTTAATACCGAACTTCAGCTTTTTACTGGCATTCGCTTCGATATTTGCCCGCAGTCCGTAGTTCTTATAGTTGGAATTGATCAGCGTTCCGTTTTGGTTGAGGTAATTACCGGAGATAAAATAATGGACATTGTCTGAACCACCGCTGGCAGACATTTCGTAGTTCTGGTAAACTGCCGCCCGGTATACTTCATCCTGCCAGTCTACATAATCCAGTCCGGGATGCCCGGCAATAGCCCATCTTGGATCGGTCATGTAACTGGTATTCACCTCCCCGGCAGCCAGCCCTAAAATTGCGGCCCGTTCTGCATTTGTTTGCGTTGCTGTTCTGCCGGTTCCGGAGGCTGCCCAGGCAGAGTTCGCCAATTCGGTGGCCTGTGCAACCCATTCATCGGCACTTAAAACATCAATTTTCCTGGAAACCTCGCTTACACCTGTGTTGGCATTAAAGCTGATCTTCGCTTTGCCGGCGACCCCTCTTTTGGTAGTGATCAGCACTACCCCGTTCGCAGCGCGTGATCCGTAGATTGCACCGGCGGCGGCATCCTTAAGCACCTGTACGCTTTCTATATCATTCGGGTTCAGGTTATCAAGCGGGCTGTTTGAGATAGCACCCGAAGATGCCTGGCTGGCTACATCCAGTGGAAATCCATCCAGAACATATAAAGGCTCGTTCCCTGCGGTAATAGACCCTGTTCCGCGAACCTGGATGCTTAAACCTGCACCTGGCATTCCGCTTTGCTGTCTTACCTGCACACCGGCCATCTGGCCAATCAGTGCCTGTTCTACCCTGACGATCGGTTTCTCCTCTACATTTTTTGCGTTAAAAGAAGCTACGGAGCCCAGTACATCGCTTTTACGCTGCGTACCGTAGCCTACTACGATCAGTTCTTTGAGGTCGCTCTGATCCGGGTCCAGTTTTACCGCTAAGGGCTGTCCGCTGTAAACCACTTCTTTTGTTTTATAGCCGATATAGGTAAACACCAATGTAGGCTGTTCCTGTGCTGAAACCAGCTGGAACTCACCGTTATTGTTTGTTGAAACTACTTGTTTTGCTCCTTTAACGGTAACACTTACACCCGGTAAAGGAAGATTTTTTTCATCTGTTACCGTCCCTTTAATGGTGACGGCAGCTTGTGCACCTGCCCGGGAAATAGCGACGAGGTTGCCCTCCATCAATTTAAAATTAAAGCTGTTTGGCTTTAGAATATTGTTCAGCACTTCTTCAAGCGAAGCATCGGTTACATTGATACTGATCTTGCCAGAGGAAGGAAAAATATTGTTACTGTAGACAAACTTGTAATCCGATTTCTTTTCAATTGCACGCAGTGCAACATCGGGGCTGATATTTTTTAACGAAATGGTGATTTTATTTTCCTGAGCGGTGACACTCGCTGAAACCTGTACTAAGGATGTAAGGGTAAATACAGTTGTTAATCTCAGCAGTAAAAAGGTTTTTGATAAAGCTAAGGCATAGCGGTCCTTACCGGACTTTCCGGTTATTTTCATAAATTTAACATGATTAAGTGAATTATTATACCGGATGCAACGCCAATTGATCTCCGGTTGTATGATCGAAATCGGGGAGATACTTATAGTATTTCCCTTCTTTTTATATATAGCTAGTAAATAATTATTGTTCCTTCCCCCTCCTTTCTGTACTCAAATTCATTGCTGAACTGAAGTGCATTCAGTACTGTGCTGATGCTGGCATTATCAAATGTGCCCGTAAATCTTTCTCCCCTGAGTTTGGGGCTTTGAATGTCAATTTTTATCCCATATACCTTTTCCAGTTTACCGGTTATGGATTCAAGACTCTCATTACTGAAACTGAATGCCTTTTGTGTCCAGGCGGTTTCAGTAATGAAAGTTTCTGGTTCTTCATGCGCAATGTGTTCTATCTTAATGGGCTGCTCCTGATCTGATGAGGGAGCGCTCAGGTTTGCTGCGATCAATTTTTCATAAGGTTTTAAGACTACCCTGCGTTTTGATCCGAAGTTGAAAGTAACTTCAACAGCTCCGCTCAGCAATGAAGTCTCGGTTTTAGTTTCCGGATAGGCCTTTAAATTAAATACCGTGCCCAGCACCTTCAGCTCCTGATTTGAGGTGTGCACGATGAAAGGCCATTTGGAATGATGTTTCACCTCGAAATAACCTTCTCCTGTTAGCCAGAGCTCGCGGCGGTGACTGTTGAATTTAGCCTGATATTTAAGCTGGCTTTCTGCATTTAGCCAAACCAGGCTACCGTCAGGAAGCGTAACCTGATGTTTCTGATCTTTTGTGGTGGTAATACTGACCAATGCTGCGGCAGGACTATCCTGTCTTTTTTTGAACACCAGCAGGGCTACACATAAGATTAATATGAAAGATGCTGCTATACCTGACCAGAAGAAATAAGCATTTCTTTTTTTTGCAGTGCGACCGATCCCGGATTGAATCCTTTCAAGCAATGCAGCGCTTTCCTCAAACGGGAGCGGTCTCTCATCTGATGCCTTTTGCTGAAAAGTGTCATACCATTCAAAAAGCTGCTGCTCTTCTTCCGGGCTGGCTGATCCATTAAGGTGCTTATCCATCAATTTATTAAATTGTTGCTTAGTCATTATACTATAAGTGTTGAAAAGAGAACGTTGCCCCCAAAGGGTGATGCTAATTAATTAGCTTATCTGCAACAACAGAGGAAGACAAAGAAGAGAACAGGTAAAAAATCGCTCAGACCAATACGGAGCTTGCGTATGGCTATCGTAATCTGATTTTCTACTGTTTTTGAGGAAATAGATAATTTGAGACTGATCTCACGGTTTGAAAGGCAATCGATACGACTTAACGCGAAAATCGTCCGGCATTTTTCAGGCAGCTCAGACAAGCCGGAAAAAAAAGCTGCAGAAACTTCTCTCTCAGCCATTGCATATTCCGTATTCCTGCACAAAGGCAATTCATGCTCCACTTCGAAGACATCTACATGGGATTTGCCCGAACGCAATACTTTAAAAACCTGGAACCTTGTCACTGCATAGAGATATGCATTCAAAGCCCCTATCTCTTGTGTACTGCGCTTATTCCAGAGCTGCATGAAAACTTCCTGCACAATGTCTTTACTTTGAATATCATCATTGAGCATTTTAAACGCCTGTGCATACAGACGGTTAGCATACCTGTGATAAAGCTCCTTAAAGGCATTTTCATCATCTTCTTTTAGCAATCCGAGCAGCTCCTGATCTGTACGAGTTGCAGTTTCCATAATCTATATGTATTAATAAGCGTCAAATATACGGTAAGTTCTACATATTTAGTAGACTTTATATAAATGTTTATATAACTGTAGCTAATACCATTTAGCTATAGCAATGCCAAACCTTGAAAATCAACTATTTGCATCAGTCTGGGGCAGCTGAAATATTTTCAGACCGGACACTTCCTGGTCTGATTTTATAGAGCGGAAACCAAAATATCCCTCTTTTAGTACGTGAGGATCGTGAAAGCAGAAGTATGAATTTTAATCATCTATGATTAAGCAAGTTAAATAATTGTTTCAAAAATATTCGAAATATAGTATACTAATTTAGTAGTCTTTATTATATTTGTGCCATCAGGAAATGAATGGTGTTCTGATTCATCCTGAGCATAAACACAGTCATGTGGCCGAGTGGTTAGGTATGGGTTTGCAAAACCTCTTACGGCGGTTCGATCCCGCCCTTGACGTCAAAACGTAATAGGATACGTTTATTTCAGATTTTTGGTTAAATCGAAAGTTTTGTTGAAAAAGAGCCAGGCCGGATAGCCTGGCTTATTTGTTAAATTACCCCTGCAGTTTTGAGTAATGTACGGGCGCTTGAAACGATCACGAGGATGCCTACAGCAATTAAAATAGTTTTGGTATTGAGCTTACCGGCAAGCCTGGCAGCAATTGGCGCGGCAAGCACACCGCCGATGATCAGGCCTGCAATAGTTTGAATATGGCTTGTGCCTAAAATGATAAAAAATGTAAGCGCACTTCCCAAAGTCACAAAAAACTCCGTAAGGCTCACGGTTCCGATAATGTATCTCGGAGTTTTTCCCCTGGCAATCAAAGTGCTGGTAACCAGTGGTCCCCAGCCTCCCCCGCCAAATGAATCAAGAAAACCTCCGGCCCCGGCAAGCCATCCGGCATGTTTAACTTTACGGGATTCATTTTTCTTCCTGAACGCATTGAAGAGGATGCGGGCACCCAGCAGTAAGGTGTAAACCGACAGTACCGGCCTGAGCCAGCTGCCATAAGCTTCTCCAAGATAACACAATAAGACCGCCCCGATAATTGCCCCTATAACACCCGGTAAAAGCAGTGTTTTAAAAAGCTTTTTATTGATATTGCCAAACCTGTAATGACTGAAACCAGAGGCCCCGCTTGAAAACATTTCAGCGGTATGGATACTTCCACTGATTGCCGCAGGATTCAATCCCGTAGAAAGCAATACGGTAGTTGAAATTACACCGTAACCCATCCCAAGGGCGCCATCTACGAGCTGTGCCACAAAGCCGGCAAGTAACATCCAGCCAAATGCAGGTTCCAGTCCTAAGGTATCTCCAAAGGCTTTAAATGCATTGATCAGGTTGGTCATGGGATAGAACGAGGCGATCAGGTGACCGATGATCATAAATCCAAGGGCAAATAAACATCTGCCTGCGATCACACGCCAGTATTTTTCATCCCTTACCGGATAATGATGGGTTGCTCCCCCTTCCTTTTCTTGTATTATTCTATCAGGAACTGCATTTTTATTCTCCTTCATTTTTAATTTGGGGCTTCGGTGTATACCCGCAAATATAAAATAAATAATTAAAGACTACTTATTTAGTAGTTATTTAACAGGAGACCTGTTCCTTCGAATAATTCAAAAGCAAAGATGAAATGAATTGCTTACAAGACGGTTGCCCACGACTTACTTTTTAGCCAGTAACTCCCGGATTACCTTCCGGGCCTTTCTGTTCTCTTCAGGCAGACCAATAGTGATCCTGACCCAGGTATGGTATGGGGCGAACTCTCGGGCAATAAGAATACCGCTTTCTTTAAATCTGGCCGCTACGGTTTCATAGGGGATCTTGGTATCAAAATACACAAAATTCCCCTGCGAGCCGGTATGGGTAAGTCCCAGTTCATCGAACAGTTCTACCCATTTTTTCCGCTCTGTGGTAACCAGTTTGTTGATGCGTGGAATATAGGCCTGGTCACTTAGCGAAGCTTTGGCAGCGGCTACTGAAAGCCGGTTCAGCTCATGAAGGTTTCCCAAACCCTGTTCTTTAAGATAAGTTGCAACGGCTTTCGGTGCAATGGCATACCCGAGTGATATTCCGGCCAGTCCGTAGGCTTTGGCAAATGTTCTGAATACGATCACATTGTCACCTGTTTTGATATCGTTCACGGCAGTCCTCCCTTTGAAATCATCGGAAAATTCAAGATACGCCTCGTCCACAATGACCAGTGCCTGTTTGGAAACCTGGTGTAAAAAATCATGGAAAGTTTTTGTTTCTGTTACTGTGCCGGAGGGATTATGGGGATTAATCAGATAAATTACTGCTGTTTTCGGGTTAACATGAGAGGCTATCGCAGGGAGGTCATTTTCCAGTTTCGCATTCAATGGAACGGAAACCACCTTTCCGCCTACCCTGGCGGCGGCATTTACCAATACAGGGTAACCGGGAACGGTATAAATAAACTCACTGCCCGGGCCGCCTTTCAGTCCAAGGTACACTCCAAGCAGGTCTAGCACTTCGCCCATAATCACCTGGTCTGTACTTACCCCCTCTTGTTTGGCTATCATGTTCACCAGCTCTTCCCCGTTTTCCGCAGAGTATCGCGGCAGGTTTAACATTTCCTTCCTCACGCCCTGATCTACCAGCGGTGACGGCCCGAAAGGATTTTCATTGAGGGATAACTGGATGGCTGGCTTTTCTTTTTGTAAAACGTTTGTCTGTGCTTCGGAACATTCAGGCATGATGGCCAGCACAATAGGAAACAGGCCACTGATCATTAGATGATAATTCATAAATCGTTTAAATTTTACCGGTACAACCAGGAGAATTGATCAGACAAACTTTATTCTACAGATTAGGATACTTCATTTCTGTAAGCTGACATATTCCCTAAGAATCGTACAAACCTTTAACGTATAACTTTAGCCGTATATTATTTACACCTATGATCAGTAAATAAAACAGGAGTTAATTCCTGTACTTCTCCGCATACTTCTTTCTCAGTATCTTTTCCAGGGATCTCCAGTAAAAGCCAGACATGATCTCTTCAGCCTTTTGTACCACTTCATTGAAATCGTTGCCTTTAATCCTGTACCTGTCCTTTACAAAAAACCTGAACATCAGCCTCAACTTCCTTTCATTCAGCTTTCGCAGCCGTTCATCAGGGATCATCATATTGTGCATGGCATAATTCTCTGGAAGATCAGCAATAACTTCAGCCGACAGCGGATCTTTATACAAAAGGATTTCCCGTGAATTGATCATAGAGGAGAAACAGAAGCGGCTGTACAAATTGGGCTGCAGCCTGGATTTGTATTTGATTAGAAATGCACTGAGATCAATATACAGTTCAAAGCCCTGCGCAGGAAAATACCGGACAAACTCTTCTTTAAAACACACAAACAAATTTTCGGCAAGCCTTTCCTCACGAAATACAGAGAGGCAGATCGTTAAAGCTGCGGTATATGAACGGTTCCCGCCGGCTTCGCCCCAGTCGAAACCACATTCATAAAATGGCCGGAGCCCATGGCCCACCTCAGGCAGGATTTCAATGCCGTCAACCCAGATCCTTTTAATGGTTTGCGTTACCGATTCAGAATTGGTAACGGCAAACAGGCTTCCCTTAATTAAATATCTATTCATTTGCATACCCTATAGCTCTTTATGATTGAACCCGGTACATAAAAAAGGCTGGGCAGCCGGCAACAAGTTGTGTTTGATTGCTAGGTTTATGCCGACCGCTTCAGCCAATATCAACTGAGGTTGTACACCAGACAAGTGGAAGGCCGGTTAATATTACAGGGCCGGCCACTTGCTTGTCTAATGTAACAGAGGTTCTGGTAAACCGTTGTATTTTTTTCAAAATACACCCTACAATAAACATAAGCAAGCAACCGGCCCCATAATTTATAGGGTCCAGCTGCCTGACTTAACTCGCAGGGTATTGAAATTTACCAGATTTCTGTTACGAGGTTCGTCAAGCAATGCTTCAATATCATTCTGAAGACTGCTAAATTATAAATTTTGATTCAATCGCTATCTTAAATACATTTTATTTGGTTAGTTTATCTTAATTAATGTAGAGTATGTAATCGAATGCAATTAATCATTTCTACATTAATAAAACAAATATCTACAATAGTGTAGAATAATAAAAATAAAATGTAGATTTTTATTATTAATTAAACATTTACCTTGTTTCTAGTGAAAAACGATGATTTCAAGAAACATAAGGGCGAATTTTTAAACCAGCTGGTCCGCCGAAAAGGAATTAAGATCAAGGTGCTCACCAGGGCTGCCGGTTTTGACAGGTCCACTTTTTATAACCATATTAAACAGCCTAATCTATCATTTGCCATACTGGCCAAATATGGCGCAATACTTAACCATGATTTTGCCGAAGAATTTCCGGAAATGAAAGCTGAAGGTAACCCACCTGCACAGGCGGCTGTGAGTTATGAGGACCTTGAAAAAGACAGGGACAGCTGGAAAGAAAAGTATTTTCAGGTGGCAGAGCTGTTACATAAATGTTTGCAGCAACAAAATAAACGCTGAACTTTACCGGAAAATTCAATTGCTACGAGGCTGTCAGCCTTCCCTGCTTGCTGCCGGATTGATTACACTGACGGCGATCCTGGTAAGGTAAGCATCGGCATTTTTTTCTTCTGCCAGGCACCGTTCAAGCAATACCTGGGCACTGTCCTCCTCAATCTCGCCCAGCAGCGAGATCAGGCTGCCATAACAGGCAATCTTATAATGAGCCACCAACTGCATAGCATAGATAATCTCGGCGTCCCGCAGGGCAGTACCTGTTTCAACCGTCTTTACAATCTCTGCTGATTTATCGCTCAGGATCTCTATGATCTTACACTTTCCCAATCCAGGGCTGATCCTGAGTAATTTAAATACCTGTTCCAATCTTTCAATATGATTTTCTGCTTCATGAGACTGGGAGACCAGTGCAGTCTGAAGCTCTTCTGTATAAGCTGCAATTGATAAAGCTGCTGCACACTTAACAGTTTTCTTTTCCGCATTGTAGATATCCTGCAAACACTCAATGAAGAATTTCAATAATCCCCCCTCTTTCAATTGATCTTTCATAAAATATAATCTTAATGAACAATCTCCGCTAACCTGACCTGTGATAAACAATTCGAAAAGATAAAAGTTTAGGTAAACAAATTAGTTTGTAGCTTTGGAGCATTAAAAAATCATCATGGCAGTATTACATAAAAAAGAAGAGAAAATTGAAGTTGTGCTAAGTAAGCTTCCAAAAGATTATACCGATAAGCAGTTTGTAGAGACCTTTATACAACTTTATTCAAAGGATTGGGGGAAAATAAAGGCAAATTACATCAAACAGTCGCAGGATAAAGACCCAGGAACAATCATCACCATGCCTAAACCAGAGCTTTATTTAAAAAGTATCCTGACAGTTTACCTGGAGAATTTAAAAAATAATAAGGCTGCTGAATAATAAACTTAGAAAATCAGCGTCTATATACTGAGAGCGTTAATTTAGATGACGGGGATAGGCTTTAAGTTTATCCCCGTTTCTTTTTGGCATCCCAGGTAAACGCAGTTACATGACAAAGCCTGAATGCGGTCACCTGACCGGCCTGGTCAGTTGAACTAGATCATTTCATTCTCAATCAAAAAGTCTTTTACGATCTGGAAATCAAGGAATATCTTATCTGCGGCAGATAATTTAAGGTGATCGTCAGTATTTGCCTGAATGGCGAAACAGGTTAAACCTGCGGCTTTTGCAGCACGCAAACCATTTAAAGTATCTTCAAACACCAGGCATTCTGATTTTTGAAGGCCCAGTTTTTCTACTGCCAGGTTGTAGGATTCAGGATCAGGTTTGCTGTGGGTTACGTCACTCCGGGTGATCAGTAAACTGAAGTATTTATCCAGTCCGTTTTTTCTGAACATCTCATCTACATCTGCCCTTTTACTTGCTGTAACCAATGCCATCGCAATCCCTTTACTCCTGAAAAAATCAAGCGTATCCTGCACATGTGGCATCAGGCCAATCACGCTGGTCTTTAACCGTTCTACTGTAAGGTCTTCCTTTCTGGAGATCAGCAGTTCCAATGGTGATTCAATTTCGTAAAGTTCTTTTAGCCTTTGCGCATTTCCAGGCAATGGGATGCCTGCATAATTTTTCAGAAAATCTGAGTATTCCAGCTGAACATTGGATTCAGCCAGCAGTTCATTCCAGGTATTGAAGTGAAAGTGTTCTGAATCTACAAGAGTGCCGTCAAGATCGAAGAGTAGTGCTTTAAATTTTGCCATCGGCTACAATTTAAAAAAAAATGAGGGTTGCCCCTCATCTGTTGTGCTATTTTTACACGAAGTTGATCTAATCAGCCTCTTATAGTTATGTTGTTCCTGTTATTTCTGTTTGATCCAGGCAACGATATCATTGATCAGCGTTTCCGATACGCTTGAAGCCTGCTGGTACTGCGCGTAAGATCCTTTTTCCAGTTGTGAACTTAACAGGTGGTTCAAATCAGGATAAAGCTTAAGGGTCACATTACTTTTTTGGCCCAGGGCGGCATTCCAAATGTCATAATCAGTAACGGGCACCTGGAAATCATTTGCTCCCTGTATAATCAGCATACGCTTATTTAATTTCTTTGCGGCATCTACCTGGTTATAGTTATTCAGGTCAACCCAATAGGATACGGGCAAACCTAAAATACTTGAATCCGGCTTCATCGTTCCTGCCTGGGTGATCCTGGTCCTGTCCAGCTCAGTCATGATCCCTGCAAGCTGTTTCTTTCCCGCTTGTGTGGTATCTTTAACCATATCATACATATACTTATTCTGGTCTACCATGATATCTGTAAATTTCCTGGCCGGGGCCGCTGCCATGATCACACCCTTTAAGGACGGGGCAAGTGCAGCGAGTTTGGGTGCAAGCATTCCGCCCAGGCTGTGGCCGAGCAGATAGATCTCTTTTTTATCAACACCCGGCAGGGTTCCCGCAAGCGCGACAGCCGCCAGTGCGTCATCTATGGTCTCTTCTTTAACCGTAAAGACGCCGCCAAATTCACCTGAATAAACCATGGTTCTTTTTACATAACGGATGCTGGCAATTCCTTTGGCGGCTAAACCTGCCGCAAGATCCTTGAAAGGTTTGTTAGGGCCAACCGTTTCATCCATATCACTCGGTCCTGAACCATGCACCAGCACCACTATAGGATAATTTACGATCCTCTTTGGAGTAGTCAGCAGGCCAACCAGATTATGTGCCGCTGTTTTGATATAAATTTCTTTTTCGCTGTAGAGGGTGGTATCTGCATAGGCAGGGTTCAGGTAGACAGCTGCTGTGGAGCGCGGTTTAAGAAAAAACCCCGCTATCTTTTGAGCTTTGTCAAACCCCATGATAAACGACTGTGTATCATTTGCGAATTTTGCGTCAACAATAACCGTAAAAAATTCTCCCTGGGTCTTTCCCTGTACTGCCGCTGCGGATTCAAATTTTCCGAACCTGGAGTTTAATTCTCCCCATAACTTTTGCAGCTCTGCTACCGGAACCTTCGTTTGCAGATTGGTATCAAATAAATTATGGGCCTCGGTAAACTTCTGCTGGTCCATGAGCTGGAAAAAATCATTTGCACGTCCAAAGAGATTTAACATTCCCTGGGAGAACGATGCGGTGGTAACCAGCAGCAATAAAAATAATAGTATAGATTTCTTCATATCAATCATTGGCTAAATTATATAGCGTATGACCAAAGTTAGTATTAATTCATTCAGATAAAATTGTTGTAAAGGGATTCTGAAAAAATAAGGAAAGAAATGAAAGTTTTGATGAAGATTTAGCGGATGAGTAAAGGAAATGGAATGGGTATAAAAAAAGAAAGGGTTGTCGCATCCACGAAGCATCCCTATTCTAACCAAATATAAACCTGTATGAACGGGTTTTCCTTTAAATTTCAGTGTAACTAAAATGATTTAGCAACAGATTGAAATTGTTTATCTCTTATTGTTGATACAAATATACAAACAATTTAATAGTGTACAAACTACACTATTCATTTTTTTTAAAAAAAACATTCCCATGACGAATAAAAATAATAGAAAACGTCAAAAAAGCGCCTAAATAACCTGCAAACGCCATATTTTATATCTTATTAACAGCTAATTTTTTTTTTACGTCTTCTTTTGTTCCATTAAACGGACCTGAAGATTCAATCTTTAAACTGGCCATTGCTGCTCCGAACTCTCCGGCTTCCTGGACCCCCGCACCTTTTACGCGCCGATAGAGGTATCCGGCCATATAAGTATCGCCACAGCCCGTAGCATCGGTCTCAACAGCCGGTTCATATGCCGGAATATCATAAAACACACCTTCAGCATAGATCACTGAGCCTAAACTGGCACGGGTGACCACCACTTCCCTAACACCCCAGTCAGCAAGCTCCCGGGCACCTGCCTCAATTCCTTTGATTCCCGTGAGCACTTCCAGTTCCGCCTCATCTGCTTTTACGGTGTGAACATATTGAAGAGCCTCCTTCTTTTCAAACCAGTCCACAGCACAAACACGCTGTCCGCTTACTTCCCTCAGGTATCCCTGGACATCTAGAGATACCCTGCTTTTTTTCGACAGCTCCCTGATGAGTGCAACCGGGATGTCGTTAGCCAGTAATGGTCCCAGATGAAATATTTCTGCATCAATATCGCTCAGCTGTTCAACGGTGAAAGGGTCTGACTCCTGTAATACCCGCTGGGTACGGTGGTCAAGCTTCGCAGAATAAATATTTTCGAAATAGACAGTTTTAACACTTGGAAATACAATGACCTCGGTACCATTATTACGCAATTCAGTCACGAAAGACATTTCACTTTCCGCGATGGCAGTTACCAGTCCATAGTTTACATCCATCTGGCGCAATGCATTGGAAAAATAAAAAGAAGTACCCCCTGCCATATGTTTTTCAGTGGTACTGGTCACAACTCTGTCTAACGTAATATGTCCTATGCAACAAATATCGTACATCTATCCCTTGTTTTATGATTTAACAGCTCAACTATGGTGCTGTGCTGCAAAGGTAGATAATAGCAGCTTTATCGCAAGTTTTATCTGAACAGGCCAAAACTATAATTGGCATCACTCCAGAATTCATCGAGCGCAATGATCCGGGGCTTAAAGAAGGAGATCAGCGCCGGCCAGTCTTCCTCCCTGAAAATGCTGACCTCATTTAACCTTTTACTGATCCTGCTTACGGTCCTGTGATTTTCATCGGTGGCATGGAGCTGCCATTCCCAATCTTCATTTAACTGCTCTTTCAGGATATTCCTGAAAGACTTAAACTGTTCAAATATCAATTCCTGCATCCCGGGATCGGGATGGGAGATTTCTATGGCGATGGAAGCAGACCGGTTATCGGCCTGCATTTTAAAATGCAGATGCCTGATCCCTGTCTTATAATTTATCCAGTTTATCTTCTGTCCTTCAGCGGAAGGATGGGGTGCTATATACTGCCCGAATGTGGTCCAGAATGCCTCTTTTAATTTTGAAGCCTGTTCCTTAGAATACATAGAGAGATTATTTTTTATTGAAATGATTTTCCAGAAATTCAACTTTAGAATCATTGAAACTTTTAACAGGCCCCAGTTTATGCATCATCCAGATATAACACCAGGCCAGATCAAACTGATGCGGCAGAAAGCCCGTTCTTGCGCTTACCGGGTATAAATGGTGGTTATTGTGCCATTCTCCAGCTACATAACCCGGCCATAGCTGGTTGATAGACATATCATCCCGGCTGAAATCATAGTTATCCCTGCGCATATCCTTACCTTTCCCATGTCCTTCGTAGTTGAAGGTCCTTACCCCTACTGCCCAAACGCCAGCCGAACCAAATACAGCACAAACCAATCCGGGACCGCCAATAAGGAAAAATACAATTCCCCAGAACAACCAGTTCAGTGACCAGGAAAGTATTGTTCTCCATGGATTGGCAATAGATCCCCATTTCAGATACTGCCCATAGGTATTTGGAGTAACCCCGGTATTTACCATCAGTTTTACAGCGCGGCGGTAATCTTCCTCAGTCAGATCTTTCGCAATAGGCTGATGGTTTACATCGGCCAGAAAACAGTAAAGAAATCCGCCTGAAGCATTATAGGGATCGCCCGGAGCATCCGATTTTGCGTGGTGCACATGATGTGAAACTACATAGATCTCTTCAGGAATCATAGATATGGTCAGGTTCTGCGTAATAAAACGCCAGAACTTATTTCTGAATGTATAGGAATTATGCGTACAGTACCTATGGTGCCAGATCGTTCCATGCGTACCCATAATGATCATACTATAAACAAATGCCACTGCAAGCAGGCTCCAGCTGAAATACTCGAAGATAAAGAGCATCAGGAAAGGAACGGATATCACTACTTTAGACCAGCTCATGAACGGAAGCCAGTTTTTTTTATTTTTAAAGACGTTTAGCCTGCTAAAAAACTCGGTTAAAATCTGTTTAGGGGTGGGTTTAGAGAGATTACCATTGGTGTCTGCCCATCCGTAAGCCGGAGGATCTAACACCACATTAAGAAATGTCATAAAAATGCAATTATTTGAATGTGTAAAGTACGGTACATTTTCCGTATTTTCTGCACTATTTAGAATAAATATTGGTACATATAGTGTTAAATAATGTTAATTTGGAAATTCCGGCTTCAATGTTAGTATTATTTTAAACATATGCCTACTTTCGAACTTTTATTTGAATTTGCTTAGGCGACAGGCCTTTTTACAAAAAACACGAATCCATAGACAAGATGAGTAACACAACAAACCGCAAACGGGACGCACTAGATTATCACGCGAATGGCAGACCAGGTAAGATCGAGGTAGTGCCTTCCAAACCTACCAATTCACAAAGAGACTTAGCACTGGCCTATTCACCCGGCGTTGCGGAACCCTGTATGGAAATCTTCAGAAATCCTGAGGATGTATATAAATATACCGCCAAAGGAAACCTGGTAGCTGTGATCAGTAACGGTACTGCGGTTCTTGGTTTAGGCAATATAGGCCCTGCTGCAAGCAAGCCCGTAATGGAGGGTAAAGGGTTGTTGTTTAAGATCTTTGCAGATATTGATGTGTTTGACCTGGAGGTGAATGCCGCCAGTGTAGATGAATTTATTACGGTAGTAAAAGCACTTGAGCCAACCTTCGGCGGGGTAAACCTGGAAGATATTGCTGCCCCGATGTGTTTTGAAATTGAACGCCGCCTGAAGGAAGAGATGAATATTCCTGTAATGCACGACGATCAGCATGGTACAGCAATCATCACCAGTGCCGCACTGATCAATGCCTGTGAACTGCAAAACAAGAAACTTGAAAGAATAAAGCTGGTAGTGAGCGGCGCAGGTGCCGCAGCAGTATCCTGCATTAAGTTATACCTGAAACTGGGTGTAAAAAAAGAGAACATGCTGGTATTTGATAAGGACGGCATCGTCAATACAGACCGCACCGACCTCGATCCTATCCGCATGGATTTCGCTACATCAAGAAAAGATATCACCAACATCGCCCAGGCCATGAAAGGTGCGGATGTTTTCCTTGGTCTTTCTGCAGCAAATGTAGTTTCGGCAGAAATGGTTCAGTCCATGGCCAAAAACCCGATCGTATTTGCTTTAGCTAATCCTGACCCGGAAATTGCATATGACCTGGCCATCAATTGCCGTAAAGATATCATCATGGCCACAGGACGCTCCGACTTCCCTAACCAGGTAAACAATGTACTGGGTTTCCCCTACATCTTCCGCGGTGCACTGGATGTACGCGCCACTTCAATCAATGAGGAAATGAAGATCGCAGCAGTGAAGGCAATTGCCGAACTGACCAAACTACCCGTACCCGAAATAGTAAACCTTGCCTACAAAGCGAAAAACCTGAAATTCGGTAAAGACTATATCATTCCAAAACCGATAGACTCCAGGCTGATCACTATCGTCTCTGCCGCAGTAGCCAAAGCTGCAATAGATTCAGGCGTGGCACGCAGAACGATTACCGACTGGGTAGCCTATGAAGAAGAACTGAGGGTAAGATTAGGAGCCGATGATAAGATCCTGAGAAACCTGGCCAATAAAGCAAAATCAGCCCCTAAACGGATCGTTTTTGCGGAGGCCGACAATTATAAAATACTAAAAGCCGCCCAGATCGTTAAAGATGAGGGGATTGCTACACCTATACTGCTGGGCAGTGTAAGCAGAATCCAACAGATCATCATTGAGCATGGAATTGAGCTTGGTGATATCGAGATCATCGATCCATGGCAGGGAACGGATGACTCTGAAAAATTTGCAGAGCATCTCTACGAACGTCGCCAGAGACGAGGTATTACCCTGTATGAAGCCAGAAAGCTGGTGCGCGACCGTAACTATTACGGCGCAAGCATGATTGAATTTGGCTCCGCCGATGCCCTGATATCCGGTTTAACCAAAAACTACAAATCTACGCTTAAACCTGCGTTACAAGTGATCGGTACAAAACCGGGTGTAAAGAAAATAGCGGGTATGTACTTAATGCTTACCAAAAAAGGCCCTGTATTCCTGGGTGACACCACAGTTAATCCGGACCCTACAGCACAAGACATGGTAGATATCACAGCGATGATCCATGAAACAGTAAAAGGCTTCAATGTAACTCCAAGAGTAGCATTACTGTCCTATTCCAATTTCGGTTCCAACAATGGTACTATCCCTGAAAAAACTAGGCTCGCTACAGCAATGCTGAAGCAAAAATATCCCGATATGATTGTTGACGGAGAGATGCAGGCCAACTTTGCCATGAACTCAGACCTGCTGCAGGGTAACTATCCTTTCTCCAGCCTGAAAGGAAGCCCGGCAAATACGCTGATCTTCCCTAACCTGGAATCCGGTAACATTGCCTATAAACTCTTACAGGAATTGGGAAATGTGGAAGCCGTTGGCCCGATACTGATCGGACTGGATAAACCTGTGCATGTATTGCAAATGGATAGTTCAGTAAGGGAGATAGTGAACATGGTAACCATTGCAGTGGTTGATGCACAGATCTACGCTGCTAAGAAAAAGTAAGGGGACTGTTGTCGATGCTGCCGGCTGCTGAAGCGCAACCGGCAGCATCGAAACAACACACCCTATTTTTCAGCGAAGCCAGATAATCTTAGGCGCCATCCATGACAGATAACCTTAGCAAACATGTATGACAGATAATCTCACACCATTTCATGTGCAGACAATCAAAGTTATCCTATAAACAAATCGCTGCTCAGATACCGGTCACCCCGGTCACAGGCGATAAAAACGATCAGTCCGGAGGACAACTCAGCGGCAAGTTTCAGTGAACACGCCAGGGCGCCTCCGCTGCTCATTCCGGCAAAGATACCTTCTGACCTCGCCATTAGCCTGGCGTAGTGGGAAGCCTCTTCCTGGGACACATCCATGGTTCTGTCAACCCTTTTTGCATCAAAGATCTTTGGCAGGTAGGCTGTAGGCCATCTCCTGATCCCGGGGATAGATGATTCTTCGGTAGGCTGACAGCCTATGATCTGGATATCCGGATTTTGTTCCTTCAGAAATAAGGAATTCCCCATGATGCTTCCTGTGGTTCCCATCGAACTTACAAAATGGGTGATCTGATGGTCTGTATCACGCCAGATCTCCGGTCCGGTAGTTTTATAATGGGCCAGGTAGTTGTCTTTATTGGCAAACTGATCCAGGAGAAAATAACCTGGCTGGGTACTTTTTTCTTCGGCATAATCCCGGCAGACTTCGATGGATTCCAACAGTGTAACCTTTGCTCCGTAGGCCTCCATTGTCAGGGTACGTTCCCGGGTAGAGTTTGATGGCATTACCAGTTCAATGTCCAGATCAAAGATTCCGGCAATCATGGCGAGGGCAATCCCTGTATTCCCGCTGGTAGCCTCAATGAGTTTTGTCTCTTTGCTGATTTCTCCACGCTCCATCGCACTGCGGATCATGTTTAATGCAGCCCTGTCCTTTACACTTCCACCGGGGTTATTCCCCTCCAGTTTCGCAAAGATCTGAACGTTAGGATTTGGATTTAACTTCCGGATCTCTACAAGTGGGGTATTCCCAATGCAGTCTATGATATTTCCCATGTTAATAATTCTTATTTTTTGTTTCTACTACTTTCATGGCCGACTGGTGATAGACGGTCGAATCAGGAAGCACACTCTTCGTCAACCATACATTTCCACCGATCACACTGTTCTGTCCTATGAACGTATCCCCGCCTAATATTGTTGCGCCCGAGTAAATGATCACATGATCACCGATTGTAGGGTGCCTTTTGGTATTTGCCATAAACTTATCTACACTCAGTGCGCCAAGTGTAACCCCCTGGTATAGTTTAACATGGTTACCGATCACGGTGGTTTCGCCGATCACAATCCCGGTGCCGTGGTCTATAAATAAATATTCCCCGATCTCTGCCCCCGGATGGATATCTATTCCCGTTACCGAATGCGCATACTCTGTTAAGATCCTTGGGATCAATGGAATGCCGAGCATCAGGAGGTGATGGGCAACCCTGTAAAATGACACGGCCAGGAATCCAGGATAACTCCGGATAATCTCAAATTCACTCTGCGCTGCAGGGTCTCCGTTCAGCGTAGCGCTGATATCGGTATTCATCTTGCGGTACAGTTCCGGAAGCTCCTTATAGAAGGCTGCTGCGATTACTTCTTTATGGCAATCCTTACAGGCTTTGGTGGCATTCAGGATGTTCAGCAGTTCGCGGTGCGAATCGCTGAACATCTCTTCAATCTGAGGAAGGCTGTATTCCGGAAAGGTAAGGCGTTCGGGATAAACTAAATTCAATAAGTTTACCGCCCAGTCGGCTATAACTTTGTTGGAAGGTATTGGCTCAAGCTGGTTTTGTTTATTAAAGATATGGCGGTAAAATTCTTCGTTCATTTCTGTGTTGTAAATAAATTTTGCGCTAATTCTGCGCCGGGCTGTTGATCAGATTGATCTGGGTTGTTGTACTAGGTAATTTAATATCGCTGGTGCTCAGGGTTTCAATAAGCTTTTGGTAATTGGCGTAATATGCTGTCCAGAAATTAGCATTCTCTATCCATGCCCTCACAATCAGAACAATGCCTGTTTCACCCAGTGAACCAACCAATACCGCCGGTTTGGGGTCCTTCAGCACCAGCTCATCCTGCTCTAAAATAGCCAATATTGCCTTACGGGCATGATCTATATTGGTGTCATAGGCAACATTTAATTTGTATTCTGCCTGCCGCGTTTCGTTGTCGGAGGCATTATTGATCACTGCATTTGCCAGCGGCCCATTCGGGGCGTATATAGTTGTGCCGTTTCCTGCTTTCAGCGTGGTATATAAGATATCTATTTTTAACACCAGGCCAGAGACATTGTTACTGGAACTGATATTGTGCCCTACCCTGAAAGGTTTGAACAGCAGGATCAGTACTCCCCCGGCAAAGTTGGAAAGGCTCCCCTGAAGTGCCAGGCCCACGGCCAGGCCTGCTGCACCAAGTACGGCCACAAAGGAACTCGTTTGAATACCGATCATCGAGGCACAGGAAATGAGCAGCAATACATAGAGTACCACGTTGATGATACTGATGAGGAACTCGCTTAATGAAATATCTACACTGTTCCTATGGAAATGACGGTGCAGGAACCTGACAAAACGTTTGATCACCCAGATGCCCGCTAAAAGGACAAAGACGGCCAGAAAAAAATTTGGCAGGCGGTCTAAGATTTTAACAGTGAACTGATCTGCGTAAAGTTGTATTTTATTCATTTTTCTTCCTTTCAATTCTTTAAAACGGCCCGCGAACCGGGCTGTTAAGATTTTTTAAAGATACAGATCTATTTTTTTGTTCAAAATGAAAGGATGTAATCACTTTGTCAAGGAATGACTTCTGCAGCAGCAGCTATTAACTTTCCGCAGTCGGCCGTTAGCTTTCAGGCGTTGAATTCCACCTCAAAGGAGGTACCCGGGTTGAGCACATAAAAATGATGTTTTACCTTATTGTTTACGGCGTCCTCTATCCTAGTCCAGTCGAATTCAATGGCCGTCAGGTCGGGTGGCACTTCCGTCATTCCGCTTTTATAGATCATCTCCCTTTCGGAGAACAGTGGAATAAACTCCCTTCCATCTCTGACAAAGGTCTGAAAATTAAGGACATTGCTCTGCGGGTCGAAATCTTTAAAAAGAGAGGTGAATTTGCCTGTTCTCACCTGGTAGATAAAACTGCTGCTATATGTTGCCGGGTCAAACCAGTGGTTCATGATGGCCATGTTCAGCGGAAGGGATTTATTTTTGATGTAAAAGGGAAAGTTACTTTTTTCGATGTAGCCAAAAATTTCGGGCTGGAATCCCGTGGAGGTAAAAAAGATCTGCCTGCCCGGAAGGAATGTTTGCCTCACAATGTCTGTCATATTTTGTATGTCCCGGGCCCCTCCCTGATGCTGTATTCCCAGAAACAGGTTTTCGTCTCCCTGCTGCTCGTCATAGAGCAAGCCAAAATATGCCTTTTCGATTGCCGGGTTTGCGGCCAGTACCCTAACGAGGTTGTCTGTGAAGCTTTTATTTGTATTTTTTGAAGATGAGGAATAGTGATTTTCACTATGGTCATCATTGTTATTTAGAAAATCGGGTATTCCCATATGTTAAAGTTTTATGGTTAAAACCATCAACACTAATATAAACAATTATACAAAATCCAGGAAGACGTTTTTAGGATTTAACGCTGGCCAAAACCAAAGATCAGACCTCCATAAACTCCCAGGCGCTCTGCCAGGCATTATTTTCCTCCGCATAACTGATAAAATCTGAATAGAACTGTGATCTTGAAAGGGTAGCGCTATCTCCGATCACCACCAGTTTCTTTTTTGCACGGGTCATTGCTACATTCATTCTTCTGATATCCGAAAGGAACCCGATTACGCCTTCAGCATTACTTCTGGTCAGGCTGATATATACAATATCCCTTTCCTGCCCCTGAAAGCTGTCTATCGTATTGACGGATATCCTCTCCGCGTAGATCTGCAGTTCCGGGGCATTCAGCAATAGCTCTTTCAGCAGGTATACCTGCTGTTTATAGGGCGAAATAATAGCGATTGAAGGGAATTGCTCCACCGGATAATGTGGCCCCAGCTGTACTGCAAGCTGCGTCAGGTGTTTCAGCAGAAACACGGCCTCTTCAGGGTTGGTGCTGCTGGTACCTTCATTTTTCTCAACAAAACCACAGCCGGCAGTATCAATAAATGCCAGGGGGGCATCATCAGGGAACAATACGCGCTGTGCCACTGAGGGGTGTGCCTGCAGCTTATTCTCATAAAAGACCTTTGAAGAATATCCCATAATCTTTTCGTTCATGCGGTATTGCTCTTCCAGCAGTACTACCGCCTCCGGATGCAGCGCCACGCTTTTTTCCAGTAATGTTGTGCTCAGCCCATTCCTGGCTGCCGCTGTTGATTTTACGGTGGGCGACAGCTGGCAGTGGTCTCCTGCAAAAACAACCTTTTTCGCTTTCAGTAAAGGTATCCAGCAGGCGGGTTCCAGTGCCTGTCCTGCTTCGTCCACCACCACTGTATGGTATTCGCGGCCCCTTACGGTATAATGGTTAGCCCCAACCAGCGTTGCCGTGATCACCTGGGCTTTTGCCACCAGGTCATCTATGATGTATTGTTCGGTATTGCCCACTTCCTTCATGATCTTGTAGGCCTCATTGAATAAAGCCTTACGCTGTTCCTGCTCGGCCTTACCAAAATTACGCTTATACTTATGGGCCATCTTTTTATACTCAGCGGCCTGCTTTTTCAGGTTTTTGAGTTCTTTCATACTATGGTGGCCGGCCATTTTATTATCCAGTGTGAGCGACATCAGGCGTTCAGAAACGCGTGCCGGGTTCCCCACACGTAGTACGTTCAATCCTTCATCCGCAAGTTTCTCGCTGAGCAGGTCAACAGCCGTATTGCTTGGTGCCACTACCAGTATCTGCTGGTGATTTTTTTTGATCAGGGCTTTGATGGCCTGTACCAGTGTAGTGGTTTTCCCTGTACCCGGAGGGCCATGCACAATGGCCAGCTCACTAGCAGCTAAAATCCGGTCAACAGCCAGTTGCTGCATCGTATTTAATCGGGGAATCGGATAAGTAAAAGTGTTGTGATCAAATGAAGGTTTTGAGGCGCCTGTCAGGATTCTTACCAGGTGCCCTTCCTCCTTTTGGCCAAGGCGGGCGTCAGCGGTTTTAAGGGCATTTTGCATTTCGTCATAACTGTTGTTATCGAAAAGTACGTCCACGCCCAGCTTCCCGTCACGGGTCCAGTCGGGCAGTTCGTCTGCACGCAGCGTTATTTTAAGCTTGTTACCGCTTTGATGGGCAATTACGCCTTCAATTCTGTCGTTCTTTGGGTCATGATTGGAGAACAGCACTGCCGCCGCCCCAAAGCGGAGCTGGTGGCTGATGTCCTGATGGGAGGTACGTTCAAGCTCTACCGTAACATAATCGCCCCTGCTCATTTCAGAACCCCTGATCGCTATCGGGTACCAGGTTAATCCATTTGCCCTGCGTTCGGCAACGGATGAAGATTCTGTCAGTTTTAGATAAGCGTTCTGATCTTCTTCGCGCTCTGTCTTTAACAGGTCGAGAAGTTTTTTGAAATATTCCATTTCTGCAAAGGTAGCAGTTTAAGGGAAGATCAGAGTGAGTCGCGCAGGGTTAAATAAAAGGGTACTTCAACCTGTTCCCTGGAATTCCTGAGGATCAGGTCTGCGGCGATATGCCCCATTTTTTGAAAGTCAGTGGAAATGGTGGTAATGCCATTCAGGATGATCTTTTTCCATGGGGTTTCATTGTAGGAGATGAGGCCTACCTGTTTGCCGATCTTGAAATTCAGCGTTTTAATTCGCTCAATAAGGGTCACCAAATCATCCTCCATCAGGTTGATGAACACTTCGCCTTCGCTGATCGGTTCATTTACCACATCGTTTACTACTTTCTGGTTGAAACCATATTGGGTACAGAACTTACAGAAGCCCTTTTTGATTTCCTCGGGGAAATAGCTGTGATCAGGAAAGATCAGTTTGAGGGTGTGGTATTTATGGAGTGGCACAAGTGCTTTTTCCAGGGCCTGAAAGATATCTTTTTCAAAGTTCTCATAGGCGGAGCCAAATTCCCCGTCAATGCCGGGGATCATTTTATCCATCAGGATCAGCTTACTTTTGGGGATCGTGTTTAAGATTTCGTATTCATCTACACTGGCTTCAATGAAATGCGGAATGATCACATAATGTGAATATTGCTCATTTTTGGTGGTCAGCAGTTCCTTGAATATGGAAAAGTCATTGTTATAGATATAAAAATCTATCGCTACGTTCTCGCCGATCGCATCTACAAAAGCGTCATAAATAATTTTCTTGTGGTTACTGAGCTTATTGAACATCAGGCAGATCCTTAGTTTCTGGTGATAGTCTTCATTCAGGATATAATATCCCTTACCCGGGATAGACCCTAATATGCCCAGGTTTTTAAGATGTTTATAGCCCTTTTCCGCGGTGTCCCGGGAGATTTCAAGTTCGTAACTTACCTCATTGATAGAAGGAAGGGTATCATTTTTTTTTAACTTACCCAGTTCAATGGCCGCTAAAACTGATTTGGTTAACTGTAAGTATTTGGGAATCGCAGAATATCCGTCAACCTGAATATAGCTGAAAAAATCATTTAATTTCATCTAGTTATTTATGTTTTTAACTGTTAGATGGAACCTTTGATGATTAAAACAACTATTGCCCTGCGGGCTTCATAACTGATTTTACTCATGCCGGGTTCATAACTTCCAATTGCCGGATCAAAGTACAAAGTTTAGCTAAAACAGGGTAGCTAAACTTTGCACAAAGTACGCAAACGTTCCCGGAAAGCAATTATTTAGTTATATCCCGTAATCCGTACCGGGCCTAGCAACCCGGAAGGCACAGGTTTCCAGCCTGCGGCATTGAAAGGTTTATAATTGATATTCACGAAGTTGATCTCATGGTAGTTTCTCCAGGGGATTCCCTTGATGTCCATATCCCTGATGCGGTTGGCCATTAGGTTGGCCACTTCAATCCGGATTGTATTTTTTCCGGGTTTCAGGAATTTGCCTATCCTTGTTTGAAAGGGAATGCTCCAGACGATCCCTGCATCCTGCCCGTTGATCCAGACGTGCGCAGTTTCATCCACTGCGCCCAGGCCCAGCACATATTCCCCGCGAATTTTTGCCGGCAGGATGAATGTTCTGGAATAGGCACCGGTTCCCGAAAAGGCCGTAGCTGCAGTATCATTCAGGGCAGTCCATGAAACCAGGTGATCAAGTTGTTTATCGGACGGCAAAGACGGGCCGCCCTGGGTAAAATGTAGTTTCCAGTCCTGGTCTAACACTATTGGTTTACCCGGTTTTGAAAGATAAACCCATTTTTTATCTGCTTTTTTGTCCCCTGTCTGCAAAAAGAAAGTCTCTCCGGGCTGCATATGTACCTTCACCCAGGTTTTCCCATCCCTGAGCTGCGTTTGCGCCTGTCCGTAATCTCCGTTCTGAGGGTCAAGCAGCACTACTGAAGAGCTGTTCAGGTTTAGCGGCACCCATTCGTCAATGGTTTTCGCGGTATGGTTCACAAGGAAATAATATTTACCATTGTCCAGCTTACGGCGGATGAACTTCAGTCCGCTTTTGCTCAGCTGTTCCCCTTCTATATTTTTAAATGAGAGCGCCTGCTGGACATCACCCGCAACAAGTATTTCACCTTCACCCCATTTGAGGCCTTGTACACCGTTGGATAAGGATCTTAAATTTAGTCCGGCGATCAGGCTTTTAAATTCTGCATTGTTTTTTTCCAGGTTGCTCAGGCCCGGTACACCTTCAGGCAGCGTTTGAAAAATGACGGTAACCCCTTGATGGGCGAGCGAAAGGATATCCTTCAGTGTGGTCAGCGGCATGTATTTACAGGTAGGGACTACAAGCGTCCTGTAAGGATTGGCCATGGCCGATGTAACCAGTTGCCCTTTGTCTGCCTTAGCCGCTGCGAGCATGTGATCAGAAGCAAAATCAAAAGAATAACCATTTTTTGACAGCAGCATACTTTGTTTATAGAACTCAGTAGGATACAGCCATACGTCTACATCATGTACTTTCATCGGCATGTCAAGCCCTTTGGGGCTGCTCCACGCATCATAAACTGGCCAGTAGATCAGGATTTCATTGTCAGACTTACCCGACTGCAGGAGCGACTGGCACCGGCTGAAATAGCTATCCATGCCTTTCAGCTGCGGCCACAGGCTGTTTGCAGGTACCATATTCGCAGACGCATAGAACAACCATCCCGGGAACTTGATATCCGAGGGCGTGAAAGTTGTACCATGGTAGAAAATATGGTTGATGCCCGCAAGAAAAAGCTGCTCAGCTTCAGGTTTGGCCTGTGAAAATGAGGTTTTGAAATGTTCGGTAAGCCAGGTAAACGTTTCAGAGGATACCAGTGTTTTACCGGTTGTATGTGCCGCCGAGCTGGCAAATTTGCTCATCATCGGATCAGGGTCTACGTTACGGACATCAGCACTGTCACGCCTCAGACCGGGAATATCAAAATGACTGGAACCGAAGGTTTCCGTTTCAGAAATGTCAACCGCGGCATACAGGTCTAAAAGGTTTCCCGGGGAGCCGTGCGACTGGTTCTTGGTGATGCTTTTGTACTGGTGTGCCCAGTTTGTCCAGTTCTGCGTAAAGTTCTCCAGCAGCAGCTGGCTCATGGTTTCCCGGTAGTCTGACTTTAACCTGCCGTTTTCCTGGCTCAGGGAATCCTTACTGATCAGTTCTTTGATATGGTCACTGAGGTCATACCCTTTTAACCGCTTAAATTCTTTCAGGAATGTAGGTGTCCAGGTGGCACCATACACTTCATAGCTGTCGTTAAAAAACGCTCTTACGCCTGGGGAATGCCCGGCAAATGCCTGGTCAAATCTTTTTAAATACGCATTGACAGAGGGTTTATCCAGGTGATCCAGGGTATAGCCCTCACCCGCAGGGGCCGCTCTTTTTACCTGCTGCAGCGTTCTGCCGGAGAAGACCGCATAAATCTCTGCATCCGCCGCCGGGGCATGCCAGTTCAGCTGCCCTTTGGAATCCACCTTATCCGTCAGGTTAAAAACCTGTCCATCTGCTGTATAGGCAGTAACAGCCTGTAGCTTTGCTCCTGCTTTCTGCTGTTTGCTGTCTTTGATTTCTATCGCTTCTTTCAGTGACTCCCCCTTTTGGATCTGGTACTGCTGTACGATCAGCTTAGCCGCAGCAAATTCCGTAGTGACCTGCGGCCCGCCAAAAGGCCAGCCTGTGCCTGTATTCATGTCCACACCCATGCCCAGTGATGCCGCCTTTTTTATGGTAAAATCAAGCATTCCCATCCACTTTGGGGATAGATAGTCTATATAGCGGTCTTCGTAACCTTTGGCTCCGTATATTGGTGTGATCTCTACCCCTCCTATGCCTGCGGCGGCATAAGCAGAGAGCGCTGTTGAAAGATTTTTCTCATCTACAGCGTTTCCCATCCACCACCATCGCGTCCATGGACGCATCTGCTGTTGTATTTCAGGCCAGGGGTTTAACTTTGGTTTTACCACCTGTCCTTCGGCCGATAGTACAGCTGCCAGCAAGGTTAAAACAAATAATGATCTTTTCATTTATATTCTTTTTATTACATCAGCGCAACCATCAGTCAAGATGGAATACTTTTTTCAACGAAACAGAAACCGGAGAATGATCCGGGTTTGTTTCCATAATATCTGCCATATAGGCCCACCATTTCTGTATGATCTCTTTCTGCCCGAGCTCCTGCGAGCCCTGCCCGCTTAACTGCTGCACGGCAAACAGGATATTGGTTTCTTCATCCAGAAAAATCGTATAATCACTGATCCCGTTTTCCTTCAGCAGGGCTGAAATTTCAGGCCAGATTTCATCATGTCGCCTTTCGTATTCCGCCGCAAAACCGGGTTTAAGTTTCATTTTAAAAGCTACTTTCATCTGTTAATTTATTGTTGTCAGTTGTTGGGTGGGGCCTTTGATTTTTAATCATGCCGGGTTAATTTCCGGGTCATTCAGACCTATTTCTTCAACTTGTACACTTCATTTCCTGCCAGCAGAAAACAACCCAGTCCGTAATCTTCAAAATCAGGCCTGCTGGTATAGGTAACAGGCTGCCCGTCTTTAGGCTCTTTTCCTGTTCCCTGTACATAACCCAATGATCCGTTTTCATTTACGGCATCCTTCACCATCGCGTTCCAGGCTTTTACCAGTACAGGTTTATACACAGCGGATGAAATCAGCCCCTTGTTTATTCCCCAGGCCATTCCATAAACAAACAATGCTGTGCCTGAGGTTTCCTTTCCGCCAAAGTGATCAGCATCATGGAGGCTTACATTCCAGAAACCGTCCGTCCGCTGAAGCGGAACCAGTGCTGTTAACATGTCTCTATACATTTTCAGGTATTCGTCGCGATGAGCTGCGTTTTTTGGCATGATGTCAAGCACCCTTACCAGCGCAGCAACCACCCATCCATTGCCGCGTGCCCAATAACAGTCTTCACCATTGGGCTCTTTATAAGGAGGTACGAACGACTTATCACGCCACCATAAACCATCTTTTGCATTATACAAACCTCCGCCTTCTACATTTTTTGTATGCGTATACATTTTGTACATGTATTCGAAATAAGCATCGTCTTTACACAGCACGCCCAGTTTGGCAAATACAGGCATTCCCATTTGCAGGGCATCAATCCAGGTCCAGTCGTCAATCTTCCCTGATTTCATCATCAGGTCCATCGATTCTTTGATGTCTTTGATCCGCTCAGGCTGTTTGTCAATATTGTAAAGGTCTATATAGGTTTGTCCGCAGGCCTGGTTATCTCCGTTACGGGTAGTTACACCGCCACGCAATCCCCAGTTGTGTTTTACACCCCATTCCACCGCATAATCATAGTATTCTTTGCCCGGTTTTACATCGTACAGGCCCATCAGCCCCTCATAATATACTGCTCTTGTCCAGATATTGCTGGGCCGGGTGGTATTGGTGGTGATCGTTGCACCCGGATCAGGCCATTTTTTCATAAAATAGGCATTGGTTAACTCCATTGCTGCCAGTACCGACTTTTTTGCAGGAGTTTTCTGCGCGTTTGACTGGGAAAAAACCATCATCAATCCCAGAAAAAGAGTGCCGCTTAATTTGATTTTGCTATTCATAGTATTCTATTTTGAAGGGAAACAGTCATTTCTGTTTGTGTAACTATCCGCCCCTGGTATTCGTATTGTTAAATGTCGTATTCGTATTTTTAAATATTGTTTCCGTCCTATTCTGTCACCTTATTGTTTTGCCGGTTTGGGCTTCAGCTCATCCGGGCTATCCTTTGTATAAGTTTTAAACACCAGTTTCGATCCCGTCAGAAAAACATCTTTCAGCACCTGAATGTCTACCTCAGCCGAAGGGTTAAAATCTGCCGAGGCCATGTATTTTTGCAGGCTGTAGAACAGCTGCGCAGCTGCAGGCCCCTTATCTGCTGAAAGGCTTGCACTGGAAACGATCAATTTACCTTTTCCCACCCTGGCTTCATAAACTATTGCCAGTTTTCTGTTCAGGAACCAGGTATCTATTGCCTGCACCAATGGCCTGAAGCCCGCCGGGAAATCCTCCAGGTTCATTACCTGTGAGTGGTTCACGATCTCCCACCATTGCATATCACTGTGAAAGGCGGTCGGAAAATCTGCAAAGGCCGGATGTTTCGGATCACACAGGATACCAAGGGTATGCGGTGGCCGCATTTTAAACCAGGATGTATTCCAGAATACCGGCTGGAAGGTTTGCACCACCTCACTGCCTTTGATCACTTTGCCCGAGGCATCCAGAAATACCTTTCCGCCTTTAGCCAATACATTCTCTGCCTGCTGATCCAGCGCTGTACAATAATAAATATCAGCCGCAACAGCCGGTAGTTTCTTTGGATAAACCCAGAAATCCCATCCATTGGCAAATTCAGTTCCGTCAATACCTACTTCAAGGTGCAGTTGTTCAGCCGCCTGAACGCCGGACAAGGCAAAACTGATCTTTCCCAGTGGGAAACAGTTACCGATGGGGATGTTCTTAGGCTCAAAGCTGCCGGAGGCCAATACGGTTGATGCAGCATTGCTGATCTTCCAGGATGACCTTACCTGCAGAAGTTCATTTTTTCCATAATGGGCCACCTCAATAGCCGCTTCAAATAGCTCATCGTTCTGATAAACAAACTTCGGCATCCTTGCCAGCGGTACCGTACTGTTGGAAAACCGGCGAAACTCTTTAGCCGTGATATACCCTTTTTCATCCCAAAAAGCATTCAATACCCCTACCAGGGCTGTACCCTGACCGGGGTAATCATTTAAGGAAAGCAACTGATAGCCGCTATAACCCGGAGTACGTAATGCTTTCTCAATTTCATTCTTGTAGGCCAATGCCTGCAGCTTTCCTGAGGCCATTAAAAAGCGTTCTGCCTCATCTGCCATATCATGGTCTTTGAGGTCTTCCTCAAAAAGCTCAAAGTTCTTTGCGCGGTATACTCCTGTATATTTTTTTATCTCTTTGAAATCAGGAAATACGCAATACTGTCCCATCTCATGTGCCACAAAAGGAACGGTAAATTTCGAGATCAGGGAACTGTAGTCTGACATGCTTTCAGGCCGCTCATTCCAGCTGAGCCCCCTTGCACCGCCACGAACCATATATTCATTATTGGGGATCACCGGCCAGCTTCCGCCAACTGATGCACCTGTGTACAATCTCCTTGGATCTTTGCTTTTCCAGTAATCGTTGAACTTTGTGAGATATTCTACCTGTTTGCCCCTGGGTTCATTGCCATAGGCCAGCATACAATACGATGCATAGTTCCCATAAGCTTTTGCCATCCGGTTGGTCTCCTCATAGATGAACTGGTCAATTGGTTTCCCATCTCCTATGGAGGTGCCGTGGTTGGCCCAGCTTGGGCCTTCCGGCTGCAGGTAAAAACCTGCTTTATCTGCGGCTATAAAAGCAGCTTCAGGAGGGCACCAGGAGTGAAAACGCATATGGTTCAGGCCGTGTGCCTTTGATATTTTAAATATTCTTGCCCAGGCTGCCTCGTCCATGGCGGGGTAGCCGGTAAACGGGAATTCACAATTGTTCACTGTTCCGCGCAGAAACACGGGGCGCCCGTTAACCTCAAACTGCCGGCCGGAGGCTTTAAATTCGCGCATTCCAAAGGTTAGTTCTTTCCTGACAACTGTACCTTTTATTCCGGCAGCACCTGACTTCCTCACTGTTCCCGTTCCGGTAGAACGCGTTGTCAGCAAAACGGTCAGCCGGTAAAGTGCCGGATCAAACTCATCCCAGGTCTGCATCTTTTCCCCCATCGGCAGGTTAACCTCCAGGCTGCCTTTTCCATTGCGGATGGTAAATGATGAAATAACAGGTTTAACCTGATGGCTTACGGCAGAATTAAAACTACTGGCACTAATCCCCAGCTGTCCGGAGCAATCCGGCCCTTTGAGTTCAATAAAAATCCTGGCTGTCTTTTTTTTAAGGTCGGGATAGACCTGGATATCTTCGAACTGTATCAGCGGGCCGGCACTGAGCTGTATTTTACCCACAATTCCGTTCCAGTTTCCCTGTGTATGGTCGGTCAGGCTATGGGAATCCTGCCCTACATTGATGGCCTTTATCCTGTTGTCAATCCTTATCGTGATCTGGTGTTTACCGGGAGTTAACAGTTTGCTGAGGTCATACCGCTGCGCGGTTACAAAAGTGCACTGTGAGCCAACCTGCACCTGATCTACCCATACTGTAGTTTCAGAATGGGCATATTCCATCTCAAATTCCACATGTTTTCCTTTCCATCCCACAGGGATGCTGACCTCCCGCTGATACCAGGCTGCACCAACATAATGTTTGGCAGGTGTAAGCCAGAAGGGGATCCTGATATTGCCCGGCCGGCGATATTTCTCGAGCCGGGGGTTAAAATAATACGAACTGTCATAGATACTGCCTGTCCATTTGGTTTGAAGGGTAATGTCATCCCCCTTCAGGTTCTGCGCCATAGATCCCGGAAGTACAACTTCCTCAGGCAGCCGTTGGGCGAACCATTTTTGGCTGACGCCCTCATCTGCAGCATCAATTTTAAAACGCCATTTCCCCGCCAGGGACAAGGTTTGTGCACCCGCCATTCCTGTAATGAAAAAGAGCGCAAAAAAGAGCGGCACAAAGAATAGACGTATTTTTCTGTTCATATCAATTGGTAGATCTGCTGTCAAATCAGGCAGGCATATTTGGTTTCGTTGCGCTAATAATAGCTTAAAACAACTTCAATGGCAACCTGCTGCATCCTGTTTCCCTGTAAAATATAAGGTCCTGAAGCCCCCGTTCCGGCATTAAGGCATGGGTTTCAGCCCTTCCCACTTCACTTTCCACTGGCCATTTTTCGGAAAGCCCGGGTTCTGCAATGCTGCTCCATCCCATCCCGCACACATCATTGCCACTGCCGTCAGTAAACCGCCATTACCCGGAAGGTACAGCCGCAGGCGCTCGTCCTGGTAATTGTGTCCGTTTGCCAGATAGGTGTTGGTCTTGATGTCCATCAGCAAAGCATCAACGGCCTTCTCAGGCATGCCCAGACGTGCAGCCGTCATGGCTGTCATCGGGAAATCCCAGCCCCAGGTTTTGTCCCAGTTCCAGGTTTTCCAGATCAGGTCAAATGTTTTTCTCATCACCTGTTTATCCAGCATACTGCTTTCCGGCAGCATACCGTAAGTTCCGAAAACGGAGGGATGATCTGTTTTATAATCAGGATTGGTATAGGAATCTTTAGCGCTTTCTGCCGCAAGGTACACCCCTTCCTGTACAGGCAGGGGTGACAATTTCGCTAACACCTCATCCCATTTCTTTTCCCGTGGCAAACCGAGGCGCTCGCGCCAGGCCTGCGCCGTTTTGAGCGACCAGTTCCAGTAAGCCAGTTCATAGGTAGGGTTAAAAGTTTCTTCAGCCTTGAACCTTTCCTGTGCCGGAATCAGCCCCGGGCCTAATACATAGCGGTCTGTCGCCTTGTCATAATGCGCAAAAGAAGCCATGAATTCGGCAGTGCCAAAAACCAGTTCCTTGTACTTGTACAGTGTTTTACGGCCGGGATGTGCCCGGTAATCCATTTCTGCGAATGTGATGATATGGGGTTGTTGCCAGATCAGCAGTGCCCCTACTGAAGAAGGGCTTTCATTGCCGTTATTATCTGTCATCTTCTGCCAGCGCAGACCATCAAAACCCTGTCTTACAGCTATTTTTTTTGCACCGCTGGCTACTTTGAAGTACCAGTCGGCCCCTTTTTCCATAATTTCAGGCCTGCCCCACATCGCATAATGCAATATATGCCACCAGGTCATTTCCAGGTGCGGCTTTCCGTACCAGCTGTTATATGTCAACCCTGTTTCCTGTGGCGGAGTAGAGCCGGCGCACTGGATTTTGGTGAGGTATTGTGAAAGGATGATACGGCGTTCCAGTTCATTAGCCCGCGGATCTGTACTGCCTGCAAGGTCAACTGCTCCGCCACTCTGCCAGAAAGATTTCCATGCTGCTGCACTGTTACTTTCTGTTGCGGAAAACAGCGGTACAGCTGTGGCTGGTTTTTCCGGGCTGAAAGACACGCTCAATTCAAAAACAGAAAGGCTTTTGTCCGGACGGATCACAAATGCATGTTTTTCTTTAGTTGACAGCAATGCCTTTCCTGCCCAGTGCAGGGAGGCAAAATACGCTGCAGAATCCAGCTGATGACTGATCAGTGCCTGGCTAGCACTAGTGCTCACGATCGCAGAGCGATGTTTCCCGGCATCCCCGAAGTTATTGCCAACGTCTGCCCAATCTCCTGTAGGATAAGGGAAACGCAGTTTGATCCTCAACCTTCCTTTACCGATCAGGCCTGATTTTACACGTGTGGAAATTAGATCCTCAGCCTGATGGCATACGGTAAGTACTTCCACCGGTTCATTCTCTACGGTGAAGGAGCTTTTGATCTCTCCTGTCCAGAGGTTCAGCTGCTGGTTGATGTTCTTTATGTCGGCCGGGCCTGCGGCTGTACCATTTTTGAGGATGATCTCAAACCCGAGGCTGCCCAGCTGCAAACGGTGAACATTCTGGCGGAACCATTCCGAAGCATTTTTGCTTCTTTCGGGTTTCTTCAGCTGAACGGCATAGGTAACAGGCCTTCCGTATTGCTGATAGGCCCTTAAAGATTCTTCAAGGCGGTACCCTGCAGTATCCTTAAAACTATCCCATCCCCATTCGGATTGTGTACCGAGAGGGATGCCGTTTTGATAGTGGTCAGGAAAGGTTTGCAGACCGGTAGCGTCTACTGTGAAAGCAAACTTCCCGTTGCCTACCGATAAAGACGAAAGTGAATTTGTAGTTTTCACCTTTACGTTGTGCCGGCTGACCAGGGCTTGCCTGTCAATTTTCTGGGCTTTTATACTGTTCAAACCAAGCAGTATAAAACATGCCGCTATTGATGCTGTGCTGCGTTTCATGTGATCTTAAATATAAATGGTGAGGCAGTCATATATTTCCCGCCCTGCGAGGTAGTGAACAAATAACTGGGCTTACCCTTTTGAAAAAGCAATTGAGGGCGTTCAAAACGCCCGTATTTTTTCAGGTAGGAAGGCGGGGGCGGTTGTGTGATATTGTAGTGTGCCGCATCATAATAGGCAATCTGTGGCGGGGCCCATTTCAAACCATCCTTCGATTCCATGATCAGTCCGTCCTCATGGTTAAATACGCCCATATCCCTGGCGATGATCTTAAATTTCCCTTTTTCACGCCATACAAAAGCATCTTCGAACTGCTTATTTCCTCCCCTGGAAGAAAAGTCTATCACCGGATTACCTGGGTATTTTTTATAAGGCCCTTCCAGCTTGTCAGCTATTGCCAGTCCGTATTTCCTGTTCCCACGGATCACAGGGTCTGTAGAATTTTCATATTCACTGGTATTCCATGATTTGTAGTATAACCAGTATTGCCCGTTCGGATGTTTAATAAAGGCGGGGTTGGTGGTACAATGGTCGTCCCAGGCACCCGTCTCCCCTGCTTCCAGCAATGGCTGAGCGGGTCTTGTCCAGGGGCCTTCCAGTGAGTCTGCCGTTGCCAGTCCTATCCTTTTCGTATTGGTCTTTCCATTGGAGTTGCCCATAAAAAAAAGGCAGAACTTGCCATCAACCTGTTTGATCAAAGGATTATGGCAGGTAGTTGCATCCCAGAATCCGGGTCCCCGCGGTGCGAGGATGACCGCTGTAAACTTAAACTCCGATTCCGGCGAATCTGCCACTGCATGGCAGATTTCGGAACCATTGATCCATCCGCCCATTTTTTTGGTGGCTACCCATCTGGAGAAGAACAAATGTATTTTGCCGTCCTCCGCTTCAATAGGGCTGTTGCACCACACATAATATCCTTCCATTTCCAATGCCCTGCCCACCGGTTTCAGGTGCTTTGAAAATTCAGAAACATCATTTACGCCTTCAGCTGCAAAAGCCATATCCGGCAGCAGGCCTGCGGCGGAAAGTAATGCCATTCCAGAAATAAACTGCCTTCTTTTCATTCTTTTATATATTACTTTTTAAGCATGTACTTTGTTAACGGGCATTTTTTCAGGAAGTGCAGCCCTTCCGCAACCGAGGCTGCATTGATCTTTGCACCTTCGGTGTTCGTATGCGTATGATCACCGGGGAAATAAGCTTTTACCACCTCTTCTCCTGAAAGATCATATTTATCTGCTGTCAGTTTGTTCAGGTCAATAAAATATGCGTTTTCAGCTTTTGCTACCTGTTCGGCCCAGCCGCCATATCCCTGTTCACTGCGGAGCACCTTGCCGTCTTTCCAGTCGCTTCTCGGGATTGGCGAGCAGACAATAGCAACCGCACCTTTGGCCTTCGCTTCGTTAATGAATTTACGGAGATAATACCCATAGGTATAGACTACTTCCCTTTTCTTAGTGATCGGGTTGTAGATATCCTTACTTTCGGTACCAATCCCTTTGATCGTTCCACGGGCCCTTGCCGTATCGTCAAGCGGGCTGCCGTCATTATGCCCGAACTGCATCATCACGAAATCGCCGGGCTTCAGTTTTACCAGCACGCTGTCCCAAAGTCCTTTACTGATAAAAGTCCTGGAGCTCGTTCCTCCCAGGGCATGGTTCTCTACATTGATCTTATCCTTATCGAAATAATCGCCTATAAAATCTCCCCAGCCCCACATGTTGTTTGCTCCTTTTCCTGATCCGTTTTTTACGGTAGAATCGCCGATAACAAACAGCGTTGGTTTTTCCTTTAACAGCGTAAATGCTGTAGACATTGCTAAGATGGCTGCGAGTGCCAGGCCAAAGTATTTTTTGTGTGTGGTTTTCATCTGTTTATTTTTTTGCGGTGGTTATATTTGGTACAGGTGCTTTTTTCATTCCTTTGCCGAGATAAAATCCCGGGTGTGGTGGCTGGTTATACCCCACGTTCTGCCAGGCGATGCTGAGCCGGTATTGCGGATCATGCATAAGTGTGTACAAACGCTGCTGTGCAGGGATAGTTGTGGTATAGATGCGCAGTTGCTGATTGTCCGCCGTGCGGAAGATTACCTCCTCGCGCCAGTCGCCAAACAGGTCGGCACTCAATGCCGGATTGGCTTTCGTGCTGTTGCTAGACACACATCCTGTGGCCGTCAGCAGTCTTGGGCCATGGTACTTATCAATATGGTTGCTGTCCAGCAGTTCCCTTGACAGGTCGCCATCCCACCAGATTAAAAAGTTCGCTGAAGGAGGGCTGTCGCCCACCCTCTTTCCCTTCATGTCAAATAAACCGTCGGAGCCTGAAAACCAGAACTGTGCCCCGGTAAGCGTTGTGTCAATATTATCGGCTACGCCCCTACCCACATCGGTATTCTCGGAGCCTCTCCAAAGTATTTTACCTGTCCCCGCGTCAAACAGTGCGGCTCCCGGCCCTTTGGTATCATCTTCGATCTCATGGATGCCAAATGCCTCAAGGCCCGGGCGTTCCGGATCAAGATCGGTAACATGCAGCGCATCACCATGGCGAAGCCCGGTCGTGTACAACCCTTTTCCATTGTCATCAATGCACATAGACCCGTAAACGATCTCATCTTTTCCATCGCCATCCACGTCAGCCGCAGTGAGGTTATGGTTGCCCATTCCGGAATACGGATTTTCGGCATCTTTAGAATCAAATACCCAGCGGGAATTGAGTTTGCCGCCCTGCCAGTCCCATGCCGCCAGTACGGTACGCCCGTAATAACCCCTGCACATGATGATGCTGGGATGTTTTCCGTCGAGGTAAGCGATACAGGCCAGAAAACGGTCTATCCGGTTGCCCTTCGTATCATTGCCGCCACTTCCGCCATGGCCGCCCCAGCCTGCCAGGTTTCCCCTTGCGGGGATATAGTCTACTGTAGACATTGCCTTTCCGTTCCTGCCGTTAAAGACGGTAAAGTATTCAGGCCCATCCAGTATTTTTCCGTCTTTATTTCTCCAATCCTTTGTGGCATCACCTATCACCGTTCCGGCTGCATCTTTTGTGCCGTCAGCAGTTTTACAGGCAAATTCAGCTATGCCATCGCCGTCCAGATCGTAGACCATAAACTGGGTATAATGTGCACCATCACGAATATTGATGCCGAGGTTAATTTCCCACAATAAGGTTCCGTCCATTTTATAGGCCTGGAAGATAGCCGGGTCAGTATAACCGTTTTGTGAGTTATCGTGCGTCCGTCCGGTTTGGTGCAGGATCACTTCATATTCCCCGTCTCCATCCAGATCACCAACAGATACATCGTTAGGAGTATAACCAGTGGGTGTTTTCAGGGGAAGGCTGAGATACTGCTTTACAGCCGCATTTGCGGGAAGCGCAAAAGGGCGGCTTTCTTCCTGCTCCACACCTTTGATCACGGGCTTTACGATATATACATTTACCAGATCCAGGTCTGCGCGGCTATCTGTAAAATCTGTAGTTTTTGTGATGGCCGCATGGTTAAGCTTTACCGCGGCATTTTTTCCGGTCTTGCGGTAAACATTGAAAGCAATATCTTCGGGGTCTGTCCCCAGCAGGCGCCAGCCTACATAAACGGAGTCATTGCCTTTATAAACAGCAACCAGGCCACGTCCCAGATTTTCCATCTGCCGCTGTGCTTTGCCTGATGGGCCGCAGAGCAGCAGGCAGAGGAGCGCTATTGTGAACAGTTGAAGTGTCGTTTTCATCACCTTATTTTATGTCAATAGTATTGAATTAATCGATTACAATTACTCTAATATGGGTATGTTCATTTCCGAAGCATCTTTCAGTTCGGGTTTGCGCCGGTCATCTGCAACGATCTTTACATTGCTAAACTTCCAGCCTTTTGCGTGGTCTATCAGTCCTGCAGCGGCCGCTGTAACGTCAACATTCTTCAGGTTAAAATTTACTAATTTAGACTGTTCCAGGCCATTTGCATTGATGGCCACCTTCGCACCGCGGATATGGATAGCGGAGATATACACATTTCTGAATACCGGGATTCCTTTTTCTGCGGGCTCCACCTTGGTCAGCAGTTTTTTCCAGTGCGCCGGCACAGTTGCTTCGCTGTATCCTTCAGGCAGTTTGGAATAGCTATACGAGGGATTCCAGTTCATGTTCACCTGTAAAAATGTACCTATGCTGTCCATTGTTATATTTTCAAAGTAAATGTCTTCCACTGTTCCGCCACGGGTAACGGCCGACTTCATATTAAGTGCGTTTTTTGTGCCCTTGCCCCTAAGTCCGGTAGCCAGAATATGCCTGATGCCGCCTGATGTTTCACTGCCCAGCGTTAACAGGCCGCCACCCTTGCGGGCAACACTGTTCCTGATCACCACGTACTCCGTTGGGCGGTTTACCCTTAACCCATCCCAGTCCCTTCCGGATTTGATACAAAAGTTATCGTCATTACAATCTATATCGCAATTTTCTACCAGCACCCATGACGATGAATCAATGTCAACCCCGTCTGTACTCGGGCCATGCCCTCCAATATTGTTCTGAATTAAGAGCCCATCCACAGTAACATGATCAGAATAGAGTACCTGAACTGTCCAGAAGCCGGCCTGCTGCAGGGTTAATCCTTTTAATGTCACATCAGACGAGCCGGAGATCAACACGGTACGCGGTCTTTTCGCATCATAATCAATGATCCAGCGCAGCCCCCTGGCATCATACTCCTTACGCATCTTCCAGTACATTTCCCAGAATACCTTACCTTGTGCATGTACCAGTCCGTCACCTGTGACAGCTACATTTTTCCGGTCCAGCACATTGATCAGTGCTGCCGGCCATTTCATTTCAATACCTGCAATGCGGGTATCTATTTCAGGATAATCGGCTATGTTCTGGCTGCCCTTCAATTTCACGCCTTTGCTGATCTTCAGATGCACGCCATCTTTCAGAAACACGGAGCCCGTTAAATAAACCCCGGGATTAAAAGTTACGGTCCCACCTCCTGCAGAAGCACAAGCGTCAATTGTTTTCTGAACGGCCTTGGTTTGCATCAAAGTACTGTCATTCAGCGTTGCAACCTTAAAAACCTTAGTTTTCGAAGGCTGGGTTCTTGCGCCTACCTTTTTTACCCATTCGTCCCGGTTTTGGGCATCGGCAGAACCTACACTGATGGTTAAGGCCATGCAGAGGTGGAGATTACGAAAGTATTTTTTTATTTTCATTAGGGTTATATTAAGGTTATGCCCATCAGCCCGATTACCACATCATTTGCAAGGGTAACCAGCCGGAGGCTCTTTAAATTTTTAGCAGGGTCTAATGGCAAATCCAGTACCGTAGCTGCCCCTCCCGGTATCACCTGCGGTTCGGGTGACAGCTTTTCGATCAGGCCCCTGTCCGGGTTCGCTACACCGTTTCCCTGCGCATTCAGGTAGTCATCAGCTGTCAAACCGGTTTTAAGGTGAACCCTGGGTGGCCTGGGTTTGTTCAGCTTAAACGCAAAGCCATCTGTATAATAATCTTCCTGAATTGGCCACCATGTTTCCGGATTCCGCAATATCAGTATAGCAGACGAACCGTCCGTATACGTAACGATAACCTTACCGTTATCAAACTGGCTTTGCATAGGATTGGTAGAGCCTGCCATCAGAAAATAAGCATGTGAGGCTTTTCCTGACAGGGGAATTTCTTTTTCGGCAGGATAGTTGTCCCAGCGTGAGTTAAAAAGGATGTTTTTTTCACCTGCTCCCCCGGGGGTTTTAAAATGGATTCCCTGCGGAAGGCTGATCTGATTTGCCGTACCGGCTATGCGGCGCAAACCACTGTCGTCAATATCTGCAGTAGCGAGCGCATGCGGCCAGTCGCCTATTCCCTGCCAGGGTAGCTGCAGGGTTGGCCCTTCCGGTCGTGGCGACAGGTATTTGTTCCTGAAAATCTGGGTCACACTGGCATTGAAATAGGAAGACAGATCTACTGTTCGTTGTTGAATTCCTGCCTGCTCAACATTCCAGTTGGCTACCTCCCCCTCAAAAACTTTTTTATCCGCAGTTACAAAGCTGATCTTATTCGTTCCTGTTCTCACAAATGCACCGCTCAGGTTAATTATACTGGTTTCCGCGGGCTGACTGATCTCCCTGTTTTCCCTTGCCTGAAGGCTGATCTCTTTGACAAAACCGTTTACCATGACCTTTCCTTTAACAGGATTTACACTATTATTCAGCACAGAAAAAACCAGTTTATTTTTCTCCTGTTGCCCGGGATCAACAATTGATACCGGCTGTCGGAGTTCAAAACATATGGGGTACCACCAGCTAAAACCGTTCCTGCTCAGCTGTACAAAAGCTGTACGGTTTCCGGTATTATTACCCAGCTGGGCTTTAAATAAAGATCCTTTAATCACTATTGATGTAAATACTTTCTGAGGGTCATTTACAGCTTTAACAGACACTCCTGTCCCGGCATCCAGTTGAAACTGATCACCGCTTGCGTAAACAGGTTCAATCTTCAGGTGTTTAAAGGGCTCCCCTTTCCAAATGATTTCAATCGTAGTTACAGGAGCATGAGCTTGAGGCACATTGACTTCCACCATAGGCAAGCCTATAGCAGAAGCTATATTTTTCCACTTTGCGCTATTTCCGTTGACCTTTACACTGCTGATGGTGCTTCCCTGAGCTTTTACCTGCAGCTTTAAAGCAAGGGGGATTGCAAACGAGGATTTTGACACATACTGATCAACTTTTCCATTCCTCTTAAACTGAAAATCAAGGTCAGGCGTTGTAATGCCGGCATGGTCCCATGATTCAGGAAAGCCGGGGCGGATAACGAGGCTTTTAGCCAGCGCGTCGGGTACTATACCGAACAAACCTTCTACCAGTGCCCTTGAGGAAATTCCGATGGGATCTGCAAAATCACGGTATGCCTCTCCCCTGGCAGCATCATAGTGCGAGATCTGTACAAAATTGCCGGGGCTTCCCCCCAGGTACATATCTGCTAAAAGCTCGCTTTTAAACAGCTTAAACCCTTCTTCATTTCTCCCTGCCTGCCAGTTGGCGAGGGCAGTGTGCATGGACTCTGCCATGACCACATTGTTTAGCGACCAGGTATAGGGCATCCAGCTGGTGGTAGACAGCGTGTAAAATTGTCCATCCGGCAAACCTGTTGCAACTACCGGTATATGAGGGATTTTTTCATCGGTATACCGTAAACTCTGGTAGGCCTGAAACGCATCAGGAACATCCGAATCGATACTGTGGTATATTGTCCATAAAGCGGCTGACGGATGCTGTAGCTTTAACCCCAACCCATCCTTATATTCTGCGTAAGCTCCTGTTCCGGGCATCCATAAGCTGGTATTCATGGCTTTCAGTATTTTCGCAGCTTCCCTGCTGTAAGGTTCGGCGGGTTCGCCTATCAGACCGGCAATGCGGGCAGCCATTACATTTGCACGGTAGTTATATGCCGATGAATGTGTTACCGCTCCTCCGCTATAATACAGCGCATCACTTGCCCATATCACAGCATAAGCATCATATAGTCCGTCATCATCCCGGTCAAAGTTCCGCTTTTCCCATGCCAGGTGGCGTTTCAGCACCGGCCACATTTCCTTTGCAAATTTCAGATCACCTGTCCAGTTAAAATGCCAGAACAGCTCATCCATATAAATCAGGTTCATATCATAATGATGCGGACGGATATTCTTCCCATCCGGGTCGCGGCTGATATAACCGGAACTGAACATTGATGTGCCCATTTTCTCCTGGTGCCGGGCAAGGTGGAACGCGGTATCTGTGATAACCGGACCTGTCAGCGGTGATAAAACCTGTGATTTTGCATAAGATTCAAAATGTTTCCTGGCACGGTCATGCCAGCCCAGCGGGTCAGCAGTATAAGGCCCGCGCCATCCGTTCAGGCGCATCCGCCAGCCCACTGCCCCGTGCATATAGGAAGGTTCTTCCCAGATGGCATCAGAAGCGATGCTGATGGCTGCGCCAAGCGTATTGATATAAGGATCAGGTGTGTTTATTTTTATACGCCCTGCTATTTTCTGACGTGCAGCCTCTGCAGCAGAAAAAACTGCGGGCAGCATCTGATAGGAAGGCAGGGTACCCAGGCCTTCAGTGATCATCAGGTATTGCTTCTCGCCTGTTGCCAGTCGCTGTTTAGAAGTAAGCACGGGGGTGGCAGTGGTTTCACTTTGGTACAACTGAATAGGGTTATGCAGCTGGCCGGCATCGGCAAGTTTTAGTTTTGCTGGGAAAACGCCTGACAATGCTGCCGCACCATTTTTTCCGTATTTCAGGCTAAAACTGTCTTCCTTTAGCCGATATTCATTGCCTTTACAATCTTCCGGATGCAGGTAGAAGCTTGATTCCGGGTCGGGCCCCATGTCACCGGAGCGGCTGAACTTTTTACCGCTGGCACCTCCGAAAGCACAGAGCAGCTCAATGCCCTCAGCTTTTCCGTCCATCCATGTTTCCAGGATCAGTCCTTCGGCATCGGCCGTGGCCAGGATTTCCACATGAAATGTTCCTCCATCCAATAAGGGATCGCGGATTTCGTAGCTCATTTTTCCGGGAGTATATCTTGCAACGATCTCCCGGGCTCCGGTCAGCCAGATACTTTTAGCTCCCCTGACCAGCCCGAGTTTTAAGTTTCCGCCCATTCCGGGCATATATAGTGCAAATTCAGGCAGGTCACCCGCTTCCACACGAAAGGCAGTATGGGTGCCGTACAGCGCCCGGTTAAACCTGCGGCTGCCATTCCTGATCACAAAATCTTCCCCTTCGGGATGATAGCGTAATTCCCGTTTTTCTCCGTGCCATAGTGCTGTACTGAGCTTAACCGGGTAAAGCTCTTGTGCAGCTGCAGTAATACTACACAAGAGCAATCCGATCAAGAATCGGTTAAACAGTTCTACCGGTTGGCGCCGCATGTATTAATAACCGGGATTCTGACTATATAATCCTGATTTAACATCTAACTGGCTCTGAGGAACCGGGTAGATGATATAATTAGCTGAAAATGGCTGGATCTGTTTCCGCACATCATCTGCCGCAATCCAGGCAGGCATAACGGTAGTTACCAAACCGCTGCGTACCAGGTCATGCCAGCGTGTACCTTCTGAAGCGAACTCTTTTCTGCGTTCTTCCATCAGTTGCGGCAGTGTTACGTTTGTCTTATTGCCTGGCAATCCTGCCCTGACACGAACGTTGTTCACTATGGCATCCACATCTGTAGCCTGTGAACCTGCCGCTCCATGTAACACACATTCTGCTTTCAGCAACAGGATATCAGTGTAGCGCAGTACGATAAAGTTAATTGCCCAGTCAGTCCGGGAAGCCGGAACCTGGCTGATGTCAATATATTTTTTATAGAACGATCTAGTTTCTGTTACTCCACGCGGAATGGCATAACCGGCCTGGATGGTGAAAGCCTTGCGGACATCACCTGTTTCATAAGAACTCAGCAGGTTGTTGGATACCGGCCTGATCTCCAGTCCGCCCTGGTTAGGTTTACCCAGTGACTGAAAGTATCCGTCCGGTACCAGTAACCATGGATAAGTTGCTCCCAGTTGCGGGTTAGACCCTGTAGAATATTCAACATTGAAAACCACCTCTTTGTTATTCTCATTTGCGTAAGAGAAAATGCTGCCGTATGCAGTAGTAGCAGTTCCTGTGTTTGTGATGAAACTGTACTGTCCGCTGCTGATCACGTCATTCAGCTGTGCAAGTGCCAGGTCCCATTCATTTAATCCCAAGCCCGGGCCTTCAATACTGTACGTAGGGCCAGAACGGGTCATATATACCAGTGCCAGCATTGATTTGGCTGCATGTTTTGTGGCCCTTCCCTTATCAGCAACGGCATAAGCCGAAGCCAGTGGCAGGTTCTCTCCCGCAAACTGAAGATCAGAGATGATCAGTTGATATACGTCTGCAACGGAACTTCTTGGAATGCTCAAAGCCTCATCTGTCAGTACCGGATGATCGATCAGCGGAACTTTTCCGAATGTTCTCACCAGGTCAAAATAATAAAATGCCCGGAGGAATTTAGCTTCCGCTTCATACCTGGTCCGGAGTGCTGCATCTGGGATCACGGCCACTCCGTTTTTACTCAGCTGGTCAAGCATGGTATTGGCCCTTGAAATGCCGTTGAAATCTTTAGACCAGGCTTCCTCAACATAAGCATTGGCAGCAATGGTTTTAAAGAAGCTGTTGATACCTTCCCAGTCGCGCACGCCACCTTCAGATACCGCGTATAAATTATCAGAACGTGTTTCCGATAAATTCAGCAGCCTGTCGGGATAGGTACGAAGGTCATTGTATACTGCGTTAATGCCCTGTAAAAAATCATTTGGGGCACCAAAATAAGTGTCTGTTGTATTATTTGATATTGGCTGCTGATCAAGTGATTTTTTGCAGGAAGTGATCACTGCGGCACCTGCCAGTAATATATATATTAATTTCTTCATGATTGCTTAGGTTAAAATGTAAAGTTCAGTCCCAGGATTAAAGATTTAGGCAAAGGAAGCCCGCCGTAATCTCCCGCTTCAGGAAAGATGTCACTTCCACTCAGGTTTGTATTACTTGCTTCCGGGTTAAAGCCGCCGGTGTAGCTATCGTGGCCAAAATAATTTTCTGCCGTAACATAGATCCTTGCGCCTTTAACAGCCTTCGTTTTAAACTGTCTGCCCAGGTCATAACCCAAAGTGATGTTACGCACCCTTACATAATTTGAAGAATACAGCCAGTCTGTGTTTTTGATACGTCCGAAAGTTGAATAGGCCTTTCCTATTTCTCCGGCACCCGGATCAGACGGAGAGCGCCAGCGGTCCCGGTAAGCTCCAAGTGCGTTATCAGGAACACCCTGTCCTGTTCTTCCTATGGCACGGCCGAGTAAAGAATAGATAGATCCACCGGTTTGTCCCTGTACAAGAACTGTTAGGTCGAAACCTTTATAACGGAAGGTATTGGTTACCCCATAACTCCAGTCCGGGTTCGGATGGCCTACGATCTCACGGTCATTCGCATCGATTACCCCATCGCCGTTAGCGTCTTTATATTTTGGATCACCTACGGTCTGGCTGCCGAAAAGAGCCACCTTGTTGTCGATATCCTGTTGTGTAAGGATTCCTTGCTGACGTACCACATAAATGCTGTACATCGGCTCTCCTACCCGCAGTAAACTATGGGAAACGTCAAAACTTGAAGGGATCAGGATCTGTGATTGTCCTGCCGCAAGGGAAACGACCTCATTGGAATTATGACTGAGGTTAATGGATGTGCTCCATTGAAATGTACCTGTCAGGTTCCTGGTGTTCACCTCAAATTCCAAACCTTTGTTCCTTACACTTCCTGTATTGCTCAGCTGTGTTCCAAAACCTGTAACTCCCGGGATCGGAACATTCAGCAACAGGTCAGTATTCAGTTTGTTGTAATAATCTACAGAGGCCGTGATACGGTTCTGGAACAAGCCCAGGTCCAGTCCTACGTCTGTAGTTTTAGATTTTTCCCAGCTCAGGTTAGGGTTAGCAACTCCTATTAATGCCTGTCCGTAAGCCGGTACGCCATTGAAGGAGTAGTTATTGCTTCCCAGAAGCCCTCTGCTGCTGTAATCCCCGATATTGTAGTTACCGGATTCACCATAACTTACCCTTAATTTCAGTTCGCTGATCTTCTTGCTGTCTTTCAGGAAACTTTCTTTTGCAATGTTCCATCCTGCGGATACCGAGGGGAACCAGCCATATTGGTTGTTGGAACCAAAACGGGATGAACCGTCCCTCCTGATACTGGCAGAAAAAAGGTACTTCTGATCATAGCTGTACTGCATCCTGCCGAAATAGGAGATCAGTACGTTCATTGCTTCATTTGTACTTCCGTTGATTGCAGAGGCACTACCAAGTGTAGTGATCCCGCCTACGCCAAATCCGCCTACAGAAGAGAGGTTTACATTTTCCAGTTTGTCGGAGTTATAGGCCTGTCCGGCTAATAGTGACAGGTCATGTTTCTCATGGAACGTTTTCACGTAGGAAAGTGTATTCTCATTGACGAAGGTCCGTTTCCGGTATCCTCCGTAAGAACCTGAGGTACCTACATTCGGAGAGGTGGTCCTGGTGGTTAATGAGCCTGTGATGGTATAAGGAGTATAACTTTTAGATGTATTGTCTGTATTATCAAGATTGACGGTGGTCTTAAAGGTAAGGCCGTCAAGAATTTTATATTCTCCGAAAACTGTTCCCAGCGTACGGAATTTCTTTGTCATGCCAATGGTATTCTGCAGTTTTGCCAGCGGGTCATTGGTAGTTACTGACCAGATATATTGTGTGGAGTTAAAAACATTCACATTTCCGGCAGCATCCGTCTGGATGGGCGACATGGATAATGCCTGGTGCAGGATATTATCTTTTCCTTCCACTCCGGGATCATTGGTAACGGAATAGGTAGGTGCAAGATTTACACCGAACCTCAGCTGGTCATTGGCTTTGATCTCTACATTCGCCCTGGCAGAATAAGAGGTATAGTCCATGCCGGTCACCATACCTTCCTGTTTGGTATAGTTACCAGACACGTAGTAGTTTACCGTTTCAGTAGCACCACTGGCACCCAACTGGTAGTTTTGCGTTAACCCTGTCCTGAAGATCTCATCCTGCCAGTCTATCACTTTCAGTCCGCCATAACCTGGTTGCGTCCAGCGGTCGTCTAACATATAAGTAACATTATACTGGCCTGCACCCAAACCCAAGATGGAGCGTCGCTCATCAGTGGTCTGGCTGGCGGTTCTGCCTGCTCCCGATGCTACCCATTGTGCGTTGATCATTTCCGTTGCCCGGTCAATCCATTCCGCACCGTTCAGCATATCCAGTTTTTTGCTGCGTTCAACAGTTCCTGTATAGGCATTCAGCGTGATGGTAGGTTTACCGGTCTTACCTCTTTTGGTAGTGATCAGTACTACTCCGTTGGCAGCTCTTGATCCGTAAATAGCAGCTGCCGAAGCATCTTTTAAGACCTGTATAGATTCAATATCGTTGGGATTAATATTATCAAGCGGGTTCCCGGTAGAAAAGTTACCTGATCCGTTCGGGCTTGCGGAAGCAAGCGGAAAGCCGTCCAGTACATACAGCGGTTCATTACCGGCCGAGATTGAACCCGTTCCCCGTACCTGTATGCTAAAGGCTTTTCCTGGTGTTCCGTTTGTCTGTTTAACAGAAACACCTGCCATTTGCCCTACCAGGGCCTGGTCTACCCTGACGATGGGGCGTTCTTCCAGTTTGTCTGCCTTAAACGTTGCAATGGCACCTGTCACGTTACCTTTCTTCTGGGTACCGTAACCTACCACAACAACTTCATCAAGTTTGTTGTCGGCTTCAGAAAGTTTGATATTCAGCAAACCGGCTTTACTGACCACAGCTTCCTGTGTGGAATAACTCAGGTATTGAAATACCAACGTAGACCCGATAGTGGTTTTAATGGCATAAATACCATTCACATCGGTAGATACGCCTTGCGTGGTACCTTTAATTTTAACAGAAACAGCAGGAATAGCCTGCCCTTTTTCATCCGTTACCTTGCCGTTAACCGTTATGCTTTCCTGGGCATAAAGAGCAGTTATACTGAGCAGATAAAAAAAGAAGAGAGTGGATAGTTTTTTGCCACATAAGCGGGACAATAGTGTGATTTTGGACATAGGACACCGTTTTTATATTTGGTTGGCTAAAACTAATTTTAATGTTTATCACTCGCAACCTGTAGTGTCCTGCCCTTATTTTATAAATCCATCCATCAGTTTCATCGTTCCTATCGCGTCTTCAATGGAGCATGGATTTCCCTGCACGTCATTAAAATAGTCAACCACCTGGCTGATCATCGGCTGCTCAATGTGCTGAGGATGAGTAAATGTCTCTGTTTTTTCGCCCTCAGGAGTTTTCCAGCTCACATAATTTCCAAAAAATGCAAAAGTGATACTTCCTTCCGTACCTACGATCTCGCAGGTATCAGTTTGCTGCTCTTTTCCCACATTAAAACACCAGGAACCGTTAACCACAATATTATTTTTGAATACAATCTGTCCGCAAACATGGTCATCCGCCGCACTTAGCCCAGACTGGTTCAGCGAATAGCCCTCATACCTGTCCGGTTCACCGAAATAGAACAACAGCAAGTCTATCTGATGCGGGGCCAAATCATGAAAATATCCTCCGCCCGACAGTTCGGGCTGCAAACGCCAGTTATCAGCAGTGCTGGCCACCAGTGCCGGAACGGGTGCCTGCCACATCCTGATCTGCACTGTTCTGATTTCGCCCACAATGCCGCTTGCAATCAATTCCCTGATGCGTAAGAACAAAGGCACTGCACGGCGGTAGTGCGCTACCACCAGTTTAGCGCTGCTTTCTTTGACAGCAGCAGCCATGGCGAAAGCTTCTTCCGCATTCAGCGTAACAGGTTTTTCCACGTAGACATGTAATCCCCTTTTTAGCGCAGCAATCGCATAAGATAAATGAAAGGCTGGTGGCGTTGCGATATAAACGGCATTGATCTCCCCGTCATTCAAGAGTTCATCAGCGTCACTATACCATTTGGGAACATTGTGCCTTGCCGCGTAATCGGCAGCTTTAGCCGCATCGCGACGCATCACCGCAACCAAACGGCTTCCCGGTATTTTGCTAAAAGCAGGGCCGCTTTTAATTTCAGTTACATCTCCGCATCCTATTATACCCCAGTTGATCATATTTACTCGTTTTTTAAAAACCGGAATAAGGTATAAAAAATATTGGTTTCATCAAGAAGGTTTTCTGGATTGGATGCATAAGGAGGGTTCCTATTGGATGCATAAGAAGGTTTCCTGTTGGATGCCGTAAAAGTGATTGCTGGCTTCGCTGAAAAATAAGGTATGCTGTTTCGATGCTGCCGGCTGCTGAAGGGCAGCCGAGAAGGCATCGAAACAGCATACCTTATTTTTTTAGGTTATCCAATGCATCGTGGTCAGTTAGATTGCATACCTGTACGGGGCCTGTTAGGTGCATCCCTGCATGGTGGCCGGTTAGGTCGCAAACCGAGTTGGTTGCAGACAGCTGGTATCACTTATCTGAAGGTACAGGATTACAGCATCAGGTTTAATGCGGTAGCATGGATAACCCCTTACATCATCTATAAAAAAAATGTAGAGTTACTTTGATGCCTTCTCGGCTGTTCTTCAGCAGCCGGCAGCATCAAAGTAACTCTACATTTTTTCAGCAGGAGATAATCCCTTACAACCACTCCCCAATGCAAATCAATGGATTATTATATACCTACAACTTTGTAAGTAGTCTTATCCCCGTCCTGTACCGCTTCATAATAAACCCCATCTTCAGACACATACAGCTTTTCACCTCTTACAGTAACCTCTCTTGTACCTTCAGGAAGTTCATTCACCACGTCGCCAAGTTTGGCCCCGCTGCCCGCACTGATATCCCCGTCAGGAGTATTTAAAACACCATCTTTTCCGGCAATGACATAAGCAGTTTTACCGTCGGCTTTCTCAACCGGGCTGTAGTATACTCCTTTATATTCGTAATAAGTCTGTCCGTTGATCGTCACTTCCTGCGCATCTGAAGGCAATTTTGGCACTTCAGCGCCAACAGGAGGCACTACAACTTTATACTCGTTATCGTATTGTCTGTAATATAAACCACCAGAATAATAGTATTGCGCATCTCCCCAGAAGAAAGGATAATAACCGAAAGGCAGAATACTCAGGCTAAAGCCTAAATATGGCCTGTAGTAGTTATAGTAGCCATAGTATGGCCTTCCAAAGCCGTGCCCGTAGTATCCACGTCCGAAACCGCGTCCGTAATACCCGCGCCCAGCGTAATGTCCGCCACCGTAAAAGCCGCCTCTTCCGCCCCTGCCAACAATTCTTGTACCTCCACTACCGTGAAATGCCCTGCTGCTACCGCCGCGGAAAGCCGATCCACTGGAGATACCTCTTCCCGGGCTTCCGTGAAAAGCAGTACCACCACCACCGCGGGATATGCCACCGCCTCCTCCACGGGAACCACCAGAGAAACCTCCGCCGTGACTACCGCCACCTCCGCCGCCACCGCGACCACCACGTCCTTGTGCAAAAGCACCATCTATAGAAAATCCGCTGATGATCAGCAGAGATGCTAATATGATTACCGATTTAAACCTTAGAGTTTTCATAATTAAATAAATCATTTGTGTGTATGACTTTTAACGTATGAAAAGGATTATTCGTGTTTGAAGGAATAATTTAAAGGTGACATAAATATGATAAAAGATGCTTTTAAGGCTTGGCAGGCACTGATTTACCGGCGCTTACACTATCGGTACCGCGGTCGTTTCTGAATGAATGTGTACTGTCTGCAGGCTTCACGCTGGTATCACTCCCCAGGGTGTCAGTTACAGCGCTGCTGTCGGTCATCAAACTTGTAGATGAAGAGTCTGCACCCATTTTTTCCTTGTTGTTTCCACCGCAGGCAACTAAAACCATTCCGGCAAGAGTAAAGGCAATAAATAATTTGCTGTGTTTCATAAGAATATTGTTTTTATCTATTTAAAACAAGCATTTTACCAATAAGTTTTAATTCAAAAGCATTAACCTTAGCCCTACAATTGAACATTCGCTGATCAGCCCCTGTAACAAGCATATTTCATATCCTATTTAAATGGAAATAAAAAAAGAATTGTACTTTCGGAACGTTATTTCATCATAAATTTTAAAATGAACATATTTAAAAGGCGTAATCTATTGTTAATTCCTGCAATACTCGTTACTACAGTTTCTTCCTATGCACAACTAGCCGCACCAGCCCCTTATGGTGCCCTTCCCAGCGACAGGCAACTCAAATGGCAGGAAACTGAAATGTATTGTATTATTCATTTTACACCAACAACTTTTCAGAATAAGGAGTGGGGTTATGGCGATGCCGATCCTTCAATTTTTAATCCCTCGAAATTTAATGCAGACCAGATTGTGGCCGCAGCAAAGTCGGGAGGGTTTAAAGGAATTGTATATGTTGCGAAACATCATGACGGTTTTGCATTATGGCCTACAAAAACATCTAAGTATAATATCAGTGAAAGCCCCTGGAAAAATGGCAAGGGTGATATGGTAAAGGAATTTCAGCTTGCCGCTAAACAGGAAGGCATGAAATTCGGGATCTACTGTTCGCCATGGGACAGGAGCAATACCACTTACGGAACGCCGGAATATGTTGATGTTTACCGGAAACAGATCACGGAACTTTACAGTAATTATGGCGACCTCTTTATGAGCTGGCATGACGGAGCAAATGGTGGCGACGGCTTTTACGGCGGAAAGAACGAGAAAAGAAAAGTTGACCAGTCTTCTTATTACGACTGGATGAATACCTGGGCTATTACCAGGAAACTTCAGCCCAATGCGTCCATCTTTAGTGATATCGGGCTGGATGTACGCTGGGTTGGGAACGAAAAGGGACTGGCACCTGAAACCAGCTGGTCTACCATTACTATTAAAGGCAATCAAGGAAAAGCACCAATGCCGGGCTTTATGGACGATGCTAACCTGGGCAGCGGCACCAGGGACGGTAAACAATGGATCCCTTTTGAAGGTGATGTTGCCCTCAGACCGGGATGGTTTTATCATCCGGAGCAGGACAACCAGTTGAAAACTACTGCTGAACTATTCAACATCTATTGCAGCTCGGTAGGCCGCGGTGGAGCGCTTGACCTTGGTCTTTCTCCAACAACAGAAGGAATCCTGCACCCGAATGACGTTGCCGCACTCGCTGCATTCGGAAAATACCTGAAAGCTGTCTTTGCTGTCAACCTCGCTAAACAGGCAGTCATCAGCGTAAGCAATGTACGTGGAAAACAACAAAAAACTTATGGTACAGCTAATCTGACTGACGGAGACCGCTACAGCTACTGGGCAACCGACGATGACATTCACCAGGCTACAGTTAATCTTTCATTCAAACAACCTGTACGCTTCTCGCTCATCCAGCTTCGTGAAAACATTAAACTCGGCCAGCGTATAGACAGCGTTGCTGTTGACGCTTTTAAAGACGGGCGTTGGGTCAGACTTGCAAAAGCCACCAGTATTGGTGCCAACAGGATCATCCGTTTGCCAAATGAAGAAACAGTCGCTAAAGTACGTGTCCATGTATATGCACCGGTAAGCCTCGCCTTAAGTGAAACAGGGCTTTACCTGGAACCAAAACTGCAGACTGTTGCTGCTAAAAAAGGCGATAATATCTATGATAAAACCTCATGGAAAACTGTAAACGATGACAACTCCATCACCATTGACCTTGGAAGAACCCTGAGTTTCTCTGCATTGAGTTACCTGCCCGACCAGGAGAAATCTTCAGCCGGGGCAGTAGAAAAATACGAACTGCTGATCAGTGAAGACGGTAGATCATGGAAAAGCTTAAGCAGCGGTGAATTTTCAAATATCGAAGCCAACCCTATTCTGCAGCGCATTGCGTTACCTCAGGCCACCTCTGCCAGGTATATAAAAATTGTATCAAAACAGGCTGTTCCGGGAAATAATGGAAAAGTGCAGCTGGATGCCGCACAGATTGAGATTTACAAATAACATGAAATGAATAAAATTGAAGAACAGGCTACATAAAGTAATTGCGCAGCTCTTTTACGGCCAGCCTGATCTTCGATTTTACAGTTCCCAGGGGAATTTGAAGCTCATCAGATACCTCGGCCTGTGTGTATCCGTGAAAATACACCAGATCGAGGATCTGCTTTTGTGAGGCAGTCAGCACACACATCAGCTCCCTCACGCCGATAGAATCCGTTTTGTCCGGCACATAATGAAAGTTGTCAACCTGGCAGAAAACGCTGTTGATATCCTCATTCCTTGTACTTTTGGAGAAGGTCTTTCCCCTTTTATAATCAATTGCCGAATTGCGGGCCAGTTTAGCCATCCAGGTAAAGAGCTTTCCTTTTTCAGGGTCAAACGTATCGATGGATTTCCAGATCTTTACAAAAGAGTCCTGCAGAATATCTTCCGCAATTTCCCTCGCAGGAACAACTTTCATGATGATCCCCAGTAAGGGAGAAGCATAGAGGCTATATAGTTGCCTGAAAGATATGTGGTTACGCTCCTGGAGAGCGCGTACAAATTTTCCATCCAGGCATTGGTGACAATCAGGATCATCGCAGAAACTGCTGGTCACATGAATAGGTTCAAACTCTGCTAGAATCATAACATTAAATTATTAATTAATTTAACCGTCGTAAAAATAGCCCCTAATCGGATGAATCCAAAAGGATATTGCCGTTCATTCCATTCATTTTTCTCTTAGAAGAAAAATTAATAAATAATCCCAATTATTTTAAAGTTTCAATCTGAAAACATAAACATTTAGTATCTTCAACTAAAACCAGACCGATAGGTATTAAGGTTCTATTACCCACAATTTAATCATACCATAGTTTGGTACAAGCCATAACTGCACTGTACTTTGGCCGACAGGGTTAAAATTTAGTCGCGCGAAGGTTTTGGACCCACCTATATAACACCTGCAAACACGGATAAGGATCCTTCCCGGCAATTGATTTGACAGTAAAATAACCCTTTTGCGTCAAAATGGCCTTACCTTAGCGTTATGGATAACTTAAGTACAAAAACATTTGAAAAAGTATTTGCTTCTACCTTTGACGGTGATCATTCAGGTAACCTTCAGCCGAGGCAAACACCGGGTGTTTTGTACAGCAAAGCACTACCCACGCCTGTGCATCAGCCCGAACTTTTAGCCTGGTCTGATGAACTTGCCGCAGAGCTGGATATTGCTGAGCCCAACGCACAGGATATTGCCATTTTAGGTGGTAACCTCGTTACCCCTACCATGTACCCTTACGCGGCCTGTTATGCGGGCCATCAGTTTGGAAACTGGGCCGGACAACTTGGTGACGGACGTGCCATCACCCTTGGTGAGTGGCCCACCTCAACAAAAGGAACAGTTGAACTGCAGTTAAAAGGTGCAGGCCCTACCCCATACTCCCGCAGGGGCGATGGACGTGCCGTTCTCCGTTCCTCCATCCGCGAATACCTGATGAGTGAAGCCATGTATTACCTTGGTGTGCCTACTACCAGGGCACTGGGCCTGGTAGCAACCGGTGATCAGGTACTGCGTGATATGTTTTATGACGGAAGGACCGCTTATGAACCCGGTGCCATAGTGATGCGCACTGCCCCAAGTTTTCTGCGCTTCGGAAGTTTTGAAATGCTGGCAGCAAGACAGGAAACCGATCAGTTACAAAAACTTACTGACTGGACCATCGCACAGTTCTATCCCCATATTCAGGGTGAAAACAAAACGCTCATCTGGTTTAAAGAAATCGTAGACAGAACAGCTGCACTGATTGTAGAGTGGCTAAGGGTGGGTTTTGTGCATGGGGTAATGAATACCGATAATATGTCCATCCTGGGTTTAACCATTGATTACGGGCCCTATTCTTTTCTTGACGATTACGATCCGAATTTCACTCCGAATACCACAGACCTCCCCGGCCGCAGATATGCCTTTGGCAGGCAGCATACGGTAGCGTACTGGAACCTGGGCTGCCTGGCAAGTGCCATAGCGCCCTTGTTTGAAAGTACCGATGAACTGGTCGCTATCCTCGAAGAATACAAAACCATCTATCTGGACAAATACTTTAAAATGATGGCCGGTAAGCTGGGGCTGGATAAACTCAGAGAGGAAGATCATCCGCTGATTGATGATATAGAGGAGACCATGGACATGATCAAACCTGACATGACTATCTTTTTCCAGCTACTGATCAGCCTTCCTGAAAATCTGCAGAGCGAAGATATTGCCCGGCACTTTAACCCTTCATTTTATGCTGAACCTACTGAAGAAGCTATCCTGAAGCTAAACACCACCATCCAATCCTACCTGCAGCGGATCAGCAAAAACGAGATCACACGGGAGGCTTCCAAAACGATCATGAAGGCGAATAACCCGCGCTTTATTTTAAGGAATTACCTGCTGCACCAGGCCATACAAGAGATGGAACAGGGACAGAAGGGCCTCTTCCTGAAGTTAAAAGAGGCCATGAAAGACCCGTATTCGGATGCCCATGATGAGTTCTTCAAACTCCGGCCTGAATGGGCCGTTACACAGCCCGGAAGTTCAACACTTTCCTGCAGTTCCTAAGCGGCAGACTATAATTTGTTCTGGTTAGCTGCCCCGCTTTGCGCATCACTCAGGTTCTGTAATGTAGTATGCGCAATTTCGGTAAGGGCTTCTGTAGTAAAAAATCCCTGGTGTGCCGTGATCAGTACATTAGGGAAACTCATCAGACGCAGGATTTGTTCATCAGCAATCAGGCTTTCAGACAGGTCCCTGAAGAAGAGTTTGTCTTCCTGCTCATAAACGTCAATGCCCAGGTAACCGAGTTTGCCCTGTTTCAGCGCTTCAATTGCATTGCTGCTGTCCAGGATAGCGCCCCTGCTGGTATTGATCAGCATCACGCCGTCTTTCATTTTCTCAAAGCTTTGCTGGTTGATCATATGCCGGGTATGTTCGTTGAGCGGGCAATGGATGGAGATCACATCAGCAGTGGAGATCAGGGTATCATAGTCTGTCAGACGGATATAGGAAGGAACATCTTTAACTACAGGGTCATAAGCCAGTACCTCTGTACCAAAACCCTGCATGATGCGGGCAAAGGCAATTCCGATCTGCCCCAGGCCTATCAGCCCCACTTTTTTACCAGACAGGTTAAAACCGATCAGGCGTTCCAGTGAAAAATTGCCCTCCCTTACACGATTATAGGCTTTATGGGTTTTACGGTTCAGCGTCATGATCATTGCAACGGCATGTTCTGCAACGGCTTCCGGAGAATACGAGGGCACCCTGAATACATTGATGCCCAGGCTTTCTGCCACCTTCAGGTCTACCTGGTTGAAACCGGCACAGCGCAGCACCAGGGTATGAACGGCTTGCTGGTGTAACACTTTCAAGGTCTCTGCATCCACAAGATCATTTACAAATACACAGACGGCTTCACAGCCTTCAGCAAGGATGGCAGTTTTAGCGTTTAAGGCAGGTTCAAGGAAGGTCAGTTCATGACCAAAATCTGCATTCACCAGGTTAAAAAATTGCTTATCGTAAGACTGGGTACTGAAAATAGCTACTTTCATCATTTAAGTTTGCCTAAAGATAAACTTTAAATCTCCAAATGAATTGCAGATGATCAGCGATTTAAATGACGCCGGTCATTGTTTGCTGTACCCTTTTATTCAAGGGGGAAACGGGAATGAAACTAAACAGCAAAAGCAGGTTAGCTCATTTTTAACTTCTTCTGGATATCCGTTACATATCCTTTAAATTTTTTATCCGTGTCAATCAGGTCTTCCACCGTCTGGCAGGCATAGATCACTGTAGAGTGGTCTCTTCCCCCGTAAAAAGCACCTATGCTCTTCAATGAAGACTTGGTAAGGCTTTTAGACAGGTACATGGAGATCTGGCGTGCCTGCACGATTTCACGTTTCCTGGTGGCAGATTTTACCATATCAACAGGAACTTCAAAATATTCACATACCAGTTTCTGGATGTAATCCATTGAAATTTCCTTCGTTGTATTTTTGATAAAGTTCTTCAGCATGGACTTGGCCAGGCCAAGATCAATATCTTTTCTGTTCAAAGTGGATTGTGCCAGCAGGGAAACCATTGCCCCCTCCAGTTCACGCACATTGTTATCAATATTGTTTGCCACATATTCCACTACCTCGGTAGGCAGTTCAATGCCATCGGCGTACATTTTCTTTCTCAGGATAGCAATCCTTGTTTCCAGGTCAGGCACCTGAAGATCGGCAGAAAGCCCCCATTTGAAACGGCTCAGCAGGCGTTCTTCCAAACCGGAAAGATCTTTTGGTGGCTTGTCAGAAGTGATGATGATCTGCTTGCCAGACTGGTGCAGGTGGTTAAAAATATGGAAGAAGATATCCTGTGTTTTTTCTTTGCCGGCAAAGTTATGCACGTCATCCATAATGATCACATCCATCGCCTGGTAAAAGTTCACAAAGTCATTGATCGTATTGTTCTTCAAAGATTCTACAAACTGCTGGCAGAACTTCTCGCAGGATACAAAGATCACCAGTTTATCTGGCAGGGTGCGCCTGATCTCATTGCCTATGGCCTGTGCAAGGTGTGTTTTCCCCAGTCCTACTGCGCCATAGATCATCAATGGATTAAACGACGTAGCTCCCGGTTTCGCTGCCACGGCAAACCCCGCAGAACGGGCTAGCCGGTTGCAATCACCTTCCACATAACTATCAAAAGTATAATTGGTGTTCAGCTGAGGGTCTACATTCAGTTTTTTCAAACCGGGAATGATAAACGGATTTTTGATATCCTTATTGATAGATACGGGAACCGGCATAGATTGCATTTTTGAAGCTGCCCCATTGCCATTTGACGGCATACTGGTTGTATACGGGGAACCGCTGTTAGACGATTTATCAACTACGATATTATATTCCAGACGGCCCTCTTCTCCCAGTTGCTGTTTCACTGTCTTGCGCAATAATCCAACATAATGCTCTTCAAGCCACTCATAAAAGAATAAACTTGGTACCTGTACGGTCAGTACGTTGTCTTCCAGTTTTAAAGCAGAGATAGGCTCGAACCAGGTTTTGAAACTCTGGACCGGGATGTTATCCCTGATAATCTGAAGACAATTATTCCATACTTCGGTACAAGTTTTTTGCATATTTCTTTTAATAAACTAGAGCTTTTTGAATTAAATTACAGCCAACATTCCTGCCGTTTTGGGAGGGCGAATATCCAAAAAATTACTAACAAAAAAAGATTAAATTTCATCTATTTTGTAAGTCATTAACAGGCAAACCAATACGATGAATAAATCTAAAAATTTTGTTAATAACTTATAAACAACGGGATTTAGGTGTGAATAAGTATGTGAGTAAGCACGCTATGGTACAGATATCCCCACATTTGGTAACTGGCCTGTTACATCGATCTGCAGGGTATACCTGCAAAATAATTGCGGACCATGATTTTTGTCATGATCCGCAGTTCAATTATACGATCTCTAATTCTACCTCGATATTACCACGCGTGGCGTTTGAATAAGGGCATACCTGGTGTGCTTTTTCTGCGAGTGAATGGGCAACCTCCGGACTAACATCCGGAATAGAAATCTGCAGCTTTACAGCCAGTCCGTAGCCGCCTGCACCGTTTTTCCCAATGCTCACCTGTGCGGTCACTTTTGTCTCCCCTGTCTGAATTTTTGCTGTCCTGATCACCAAACTCAGTGCACTGTCAAAACAAGCTGAGTAACCCGCTGCAAAAAGCTGTTCCGGGTTACTGAAAGCTCCACCTGCACCACCCATTTCTTTTGGGGTCCTTACTTCCACATCAAGTACACCATCTGATGATTTTACGTTTCCGTTACGTCCGCCTGTTGCTGTTGCTTCAGCAGTATATATTTTCTCTATCTTTTCCATGATGTTTAAACATATAGTTACAGGCTATGTTTTGGGTAAAGCCATCCGTCACAAATTATTGCAATACGCTGATCAAAATAAAAATTCAAAAACTATTTCCGGATGCCCCGGTTATAAGAGGTATAAATTTAAATTTAATACCATCTACCTATGGAAACCAATAAAGAAATCATCAGCGATTTAAAAGAACTGTTGTCAATTGTTAATGACGGAAAAGAAGGATATGAATCTTCAGCTGAAGCCAGCGAGAAAATAGAATTACAGGGCGTGTTTTTAAAATATGCTGCTCAGCGTGCACTGTACGCAGAAGAGTTAAGAGCGCATATTGCCACACATGGCGGTGATGCTGATAATGAAAGCGGTGGCGTACTTGGCGCTTTGCACCGTACCTGGATAGACATTAAACAGGCATTGAGCAGTAAAGAGGACGTAGCAATTCTGGAAGCTATTGTAACCGGAGAAAAAGCTGCTATCGATAAATATGACGAGTACATCAGCGATTATACTGATCATGCAGATCACATTGAGCTGCTAAAGAAACAAAGGGAAGGCGTATTGGAAGCACTAAAGGAAATAGAATCTTTATTGCTGCAGCGCAAGTCCTAAATCCCGGAGCAGCTGATCAGCGAAGGCCCTGAAATAAAGAAGCCGTATCCTAAAATGGTACGGCTTCTTTAGTATGATATACGAAGGGTCTCCCCTATCGCAAGCGGTTTATGCCTTATTGGCCAGGCCTGGTATCTCTACCATTTCATCGGCTTCGGCTTCATAATCAACACCAGCTACCTCAAATCCAAATAAATTCAGGAAATCATTTTTATAACCGGCCAGGTCACCAATCTCAGGAAGGGTTTCAGTTGTAGATTCCTCCCATAATTTAGCCACCTGTGCCTGTACATCCTCACGCATCTCCCAGTCGTCAACACGGATCCGGCCCTTTTCATCGGTTGGAATTTCTTCACCTGAAAACAGCCTTGTCTGGAACAAACGCTGCATCTGCTCAATACAACCTTCATGAAGGCTGGCTTCCTTCATCACTTTATACAGCAATGAGATATATAAAGGGATTACCGGGATTGCAGAACTGGATTGGGTTACCAATGCTTTGTTTACAGAAACATATGCCTTTCCGTCCAGGTCTTTCAGGCTTTCGGTAATACTGAATGCTGTAGCTTCCAGATCATCCTTTGCACGGCCGATTGTTCCGTTACGGTATACAGCTTCGGTTAGTTTTGGACCGATGTAAGAATAAGCAACAGTTGTTGCGCCTTCGGCCAGCAAACCTGCGGCCTTCAGATCTTCCATCCAGAATTTCCAGTCTTCGCCACCCATTACGGCAACGGTATTTTCTATTTCTTCTTCATTTGCCGGCTGGATAGAGATATCGGAAACCAGGCCTGTATGAAAGTCAACAGTTTTATTTGTAAAAACCTGTCCTATCGGTTTTAAAACCGAATTGTATATCACCCCTGTTTTAGGATGGGTACGGCGTGGGGATGCCAGGCTATAGATCACCAGGTCAACCTGGCCCAGATCTGCTTTGATCAGATCAATCACCTGTTTTTTAATGTCATCAGAAAAGGCGTCACCATTGATGCTTTTTGCGTATAGTCCTGCCTCATGGGCTTTTGCTTCAAAAGCGGCAGTATTATACCATCCAGCTGAAGCAGTTTTACCGGGAGCAGGTGGTTTTTCAAAGTATACACCTATGGTAGATGCATCTGATCCAAAAGCGGCCGTAATCCTTGATGCCAGTCCGAACCCTGTGGACGAACCAATAACCAACACACGTTTGGGGCCATTGATAGCTCCTTTTGATTTGACGTGGTTAATTTGATTGACAATATTTTGCTCACATCCCTTTGGGTGGGCAGTCAGGCAGATAAATCCACGTATTCTTGGTGCAATAATCATATATATTCTTTATAGAGGGCCTAAAATAGTAATTCTTTTTTATTTATTATCTTTTGGGATTTCTTTCAATATCGCTGTCAGGTAACCCCAGAACTTTTGTACTGAAGAGATCTGCACGCGTTCATCGGGAGAATGCGCCCCTCTGATGGTCGGGCCAAAAGAGATCATATCCATTCCCGGAAGGTGCCCCCCCAGGATGCCGCACTCCAAACCGGCATGGCAGGCCTCAACTTTAGGGTCTTTACCAAATGTTTGCCGGTACAGACCTGTCATCAGCCTCAGGATATCTGAATCAGGATTAGGCTTCCATCCCGGATAATCACCTCCCTGCTGTACATTACAGCCTATATTTTCAAAGGCTGCACTAACCGCATTGGATACATCGGCCTTGGTGCTTTCCACACTGCTCCGCTGCAGTGATTGTGTAATAAATTCTCCGTCTTTAATGATTACCCTGGCCAGATTGGTAGATGCTTCTACCAGGTCACCGATATCAGGGCTCATTCTATACACGCCATTCGGGACGGCATAAATTGCGTTGATGATCTTTTTGAAATCTACAAAGGTCATCACCCGGGATGGCAATATTGTTTCTTCACTGCTGATGGCCATTGATGGCTCTATCATACGGTATTCCTCGGTAAGCAACTCAGAGAACTGCTTTAAGAGCAGGATAAACAGTTCCTTTTGTCCGTATGGCACCACCACAACGGCCGTAGACTCCCTGGGGATTGCATTTCTGAGGCTGCCCCCGTCCACACTGTGCAATTGGATATGAACGGTTTGGGCTATCACGTAAAGCAGCCTGTTCATCAGTTTGTTCGCATTTGCCCTGCCCTTATGGATATCCATACCGGAGTGCCCCCCAACCAGCCCTTTAACCTTAACCTCAAATGCCGTGCTTTTGGCATCCGCAGTTTCCTGCTGGTAGTTGTATCTCGTATTGGTATCTATACCTCCGGCACAGCCAATGGTTAACTCGTCGTCTTCCTCTGTATCGAGGTTAAGCAGGATGCTGCCTGTGAAATTTGCAGGATCAAGCTGTTTGGCACCTGTCATGCCGGTTTCCTCATCGATGGTGAACATCGCTTCCAGCGCCGGGTGTTCCACGGTGTCTGACGCCAGCAAAGCCATGATCGCAGCCACACCTATGCCATTATCAGCACCCAGGGTAGTACCGCGGGCTTTCACCCAGTCGCCCTCAATGAACATCTCAATGCCCTGTTCATCAAAGTTAAAAGCGGTATCGCTGTTTTTCTGATGTACCATATCCAGGTGAGACTGCAAAACGACTGTTTTACGATCTTCCATGCCCGGGGTAGCATTTTTTTTGATAACTACATTCCCAACTGCATCTTTAACCGTTTCAAGGCCCAGCTCCTGACCAAAATCCATCATAAAAGCAATTACCCGGTCCTCTTTTTTGGAGGCACGCGGGACAGCGTTCAGATGAACAAAATTTTGCCAGAGCCCCTGAGGTTCTAAATTATTGACTTCCATTAAATAAATTAATAAGCCGCCAAATTAATGATTCTCGTTTAAATCCTTGCAATAGTTTTTCCCATATACCAGAAGAGGTAACTAAAAAATGGCGCTGCAAGCACATCAGCGGTATAATGTACATGCTGAATCAGCAGCAGCAGACCCAATACTGCCGTAGCACAAAAAACAACGATCTTCTCCCCTTTATTTTCCAGGCAAAGGCCCACGAGAAACAGCGTTGCCGTATGCCCGGAGAAAAACAGATCCCTGGTAATCATATTTGAACCATAGAAAATGACCGAAAACGGATCGGTCATGTGCACCAGCTCCGGTGGTGGTTCCAGAGAAACCAGCAGGATGGTGAGCATCCTGACCAGGCAAAGAAAAATGTATCCCCAGAGTGCTGTGATGCAGAGCTCAGTATTTTTTCGCATCCTCCAGAAAAACAATCCTGAAGCAGGGTAAAGGATCAGAAATATATAAACCGAAACGTCATGTGCCGGGAGTGCAGCCAGTACCAGGTCATGAACAGGAATTCCGCCATGCCTGTTTTGGACAAACAGAAAGAAGTCCTGTAAATAAAAGACGATCAGGCCCATAACGAACAGGCCCAAAAGGAGTTTTACCCGAAAAAGAGGGTAATCCCAGGCAAATCGCCAGGTTAGCTGTTTGGTTTGCATTAAGAATGGTTAGTGATATTGGCAACAAATATAATATTACATTCCCTGTCCGGCGTATTTTGGGAATTAAATTGTCATTAAAATCCATAGCAGAAAATATTGCCTGCGCTCACTAATCATACATTTTATTTTGAAATAGTAAAATGTGAAAGAGTGCTGCGGTAGCCAGCTCAAAACAATTTCCTTTACTTATCCTCAGAAAATTTATACAGGAATGCTGAAATCCGGTATATTGATTATATTGAGCTCAATGAAACGCCTGATAAAAAACCTGTCTCCGAAAACATTCCTTCTGTTAAGCCTGCTGTCCATTCTGTTTGTGCGTTGCCGGCAGAAAGAAGTGAAAGTGGAAAGAGACCTTACGATCACTCCGAAGAATGCAGTGACAAAATTGCTGATAGACAGCCTGCAGATGGAAAAATACATCAGTACCCAGGGGCTGGAGGACAGTTCGGCCAACAGGCTGAGGAACTTTTACAACAGCAGGAACTTCCAGTTTGCATGGCTGGCTGAAAACGGACTTGCAGAACAGGCAAAAGTATTTTATGAACTGGATAAGAATTACATTTCCGCTTCGCGTGACAGTACAGATGCTGATCAGGCGCTGCACAAACAGCTCGGCACACTGCTCAGCAAAGATACCCTCATCAGGGTGGCCAGTGCAGAACTGGTAAACCTGGAACTCTCACTTACACAACACTTTTTTAATTTCGTAACCTATGCCTATGCCGGGAAACTGGACCCCGCAGCGTTGCAATGGTATATCCCGCGCAGAAAACTGGACGCAGTAGCCCTGCTGGACTCACTGGTGGCAAAAAAAGGAACAAGCCTTGAGAATTGGGAGCCTGTGAACCGCTATTATAAAACATTGAACAAAGAACTGCTGCGCTGGTACGGGATCAGGCAAAGGGGAGTCTGGGAAAAGATCAGCCCCGGTAAAACCAAATACACCGCCGGTGATACCGGAATGGTCATCAGCAGGATCAAACAGCGCCTGGCAGACTTCGGCGACATGGACCCTGCCGACACTACCCCCGTATTTAACGAGGCCCTGGGGCTGGCTGTAAAAAAGGCGCAGAAACAATTCGGGTTTACCGAAAGCGGCAGAATAGACCGCACGCTGATCGCGGCACTGAACGTACCCGCAGAAATGCGTATCCAGCAACTGCTGATCAACCTCGAACGGATGAAATGGACTCCCCCCATCCCGGAAAGCAAGTTCATCCTGGTGAATATCCCTGAGTATAAGCTCCATGTTTTCGAATCAGGAAAGGAAGTACTGAACATGGGTATAGTGGTGGGAAAGGCAGCCAACAAGACGGTGATCTTCAGCAATGAACTGAAAAATATTGTTTTCAGCCCCTACTGGAATATCCCGCCCAGCATTGTGCGCGCAGAAATCCTGCCTGAGATGCGCAAAAACAAATATTACCTGGCCGAAAAAAATATGGAACAATATGGTACAAGCGAGGGGCTCCCGTTGATCAGGCAAAAACCGGGAAACACCAATTCTCTTGGGCGGGTAAAGTTTCTGTTCCCCAACAGCTATAATATATATTTGCATGATACGCCCGCAAAATCATTGTTTGCCGAAGAAAAACGGGCTTTCAGCCATGGATGCATACGGCTGTCACAGCCCAAAAAACTTGCCCAATACCTGCTGGCAGACAGGGCGGAATGGACAGATGAAAAGATGGACAGGGCAATGAATTCAAAAACCGAAATATGGGTGAACATGAAGCAGCCTGTGCCGGTGTTTATCACCTATTTTACCTCATGGGTAGATAAAGACGGGCTCCTGAATTTCAGGGAGGATCTGTATGGTCATGACCAGGCAATGGCCAGACAGATGTTTAAATCAGAAGAATCAAAAAAATAATAAACATTTTTATAATACCGGGGTTATAGGTTTACATTCTAGAAAAACACAAAAAATATCGACCTATGGCAACTACAGTAAAAACAACACCGACAAAATCTGCTCCGAAAGCAGCTTCAAAAAAACCTGCTGGTAACACCGGAAAAATGGAAGATTCAGAATTCCATGAATTTTTCGTGGATGAACTGAAAGACATTTACTGGGCTGAAAAACACCTGGTAAAAGCACTTCCGAAAATGAAAAAAGCAGCAACAAGCCCGGAACTGGCAGCAGCCTTTGAAAAACATACCCAGGAAACCCAAACCCACATTGAAACACTGGAACAGGTGTTTGCATTGCTGGATGAAAAAGCAGCCGCAAAAAAATGTGATGCAATGGCCGGTTTACTTGAAGAAGCAGATGGCATTATCTCTGAGACTGAAAAAGGAACGATGATCAGGGATGCAGGACTGATCCTTGCTGCACAGAAAGTAGAACATTATGAAATTGCTACTTATGGCACACTGAAAACTTTTGCAGAAAATATGGGCCATACTGATGTAGCAGACTTGCTGGCGCAAACGCTGGAAAATGAAAAATCTACAGATGTAGCATTAACAACAATTGCAGAAGGTTTTGTGAACGAGCAGGCTTCTGCCGAATAATGAATTGAAGTTTCGGTTGTAAAGCCGGACTGATAAAAAAGCCAGACCAAACATGAAGTTTAGTCTGGCTTTTTTTATCGAAATATGAATATTTAGTCGGGTTGCTTGGCCCCGCCTTTCAGGCGCTCGTTACTTTTGAAGTCCTGCAGGTCATCCGCAGCGTCTATAGAATGTGACAGATGGATGTCCTCATCTTCTTCCGAAATATCGGAAAGCCGCTGGTAGTATTTATGCAGCACATCAAGTTCTTTCTCTGTCAGGTCTTCAATATCAACCATCCTGTTGCTCGCGTGTCTGCTTGCCGCAATCAGTTCATTTAATTTAAGCTGAATAGCTTTGGAATCTTTATTCTGTGATTTCTGGATTAAAAAGACCATCAGGAAAGTGATAATAGTAGTTCCGGTATTGATCACCAGCTGCCAGGTATCCGAATATTTAAAAATTGGCCCGGTTATCCCCCAGATGACGATCACCGCAAAGGCAATCCCAAATGCAGGCGAACTGCCCGTCCAGCAGGTGATCTTCGTAGCCATTGTTTCGAAAAATGAATCTTTCTTCTTTTCCATAAGTAGATATTAAAATGGTTTGATGTGTGTGTTTACTGCTGGTTTCAGCCGCAGGTGTTATGCCAATAACAACAACATGAGCCTTCTGTTTGAGACAATTAACCGAATTTTATTTTTATGGTCTCCTTGCATCAGGAACATCCGCCGCCCCCTGTTCCGGTTTCGGAAATATTTACATTAACTTGCAGGAAACAGTTGCTGATAATTAAAGCAAGCCTTTATTTGAAATTACTCTCAAAAGACTTTATGTTTACAGTTGAATTAAAGGGCTAATGAACAATACGTTGAGAAACATCTCTATTTTACTGCTGGTCATCGCCAATGCCGGCTGTGATCAGATTTCCAAGCATGCTGCAAGACAGAACATTAGTTATTATGAAACAATAGAGGTTATAGGAAAACATTTGGTATTAACCAAAATAGAAAACTCAGGTGCCTTTTTAAGTACAGGTGATTCACTGGCAGGCTCGGTAAAATTCATCTTTTTATCCCTGCTCCCGCTGATTGCGCTTTTCTATGGTATCTATTATTTAATAAAAAACACCAACCTGCCCAGGCTGCTGGTACTGGGCATATGTTTTGTGATTGGCGGTGGATTGGGGAATCTCTATGACAGGCTGATCTATGGCTCGGTAACAGATTTTGTACATATTGATTTTTACGTTTTTAAAACAGGGATCTTTAACCTTGCCGATGTATCTATTATGGTAGGCATGATCCTGATCCTGATCAATCTGTATGTGAAACGTGAAGACAATGAACTTATAGAAGAATAAAATGAAGACATTTATCCTGATCCCCCTGCTTTTGCTGATCATCTCCGCGTCTGAAGCACAAACGAACTATGTACAGATTTCCACTGACAAAGGAAATATCACCCTGATGTTATATGACGAAACACCAAAACACCGGGACAACTTTTTGAAAGCTATCAAAACAGGTTTATTCAAAGGTGCCGGATTCAACAGGGTGATCAAAGGATTTGTAAGCCAGGCAGGTGAGCTGGATGAAACTATCCTGGACAGGGAAAAGCTGCATCCGGAAGTACCCCTTCAACGGGTAGAAGCCGAGATCAGGCCTGATCTCTATCATAAAAAAGGTGCATTGGGGCAGGGAAGAAATGATAATCCGGAAAAGAAATCCTACCTGGACCAGATCTACCTGGTAGAAGGAAAAAAGAGAACAGATGCCGAACTGGACCTGATAACAGCGAAAACCGGGCGCAAGTTCTCTGCAGTGCAGAGAGAGACTTATAAAACTATAGGCGGCTCACCTGAACTTGATGGTGATTATACTATTTTTGGCGAGATCACAGAAGGTATAACCGTGGCCGAAGCAATCAACAGTGTCCCTACCAGCTCCACTGACCTGCCGCTCAGCCCTTTGAAGTTAAGCCTGCACATATTGACAAAAGCTGAGATCAAAAAGTTAAAAAAATAACGGGCCTGCCCCAATAATACTACGCTAACAATATCGCATTCAGTTCCGCCTTTTCCTCTTCTTCCATATCCACGATGTTTTCGAGCATCGGAACGATCTGTTTGCGCTGATCTGAAAACAACAGCGTATCCAGCAGGGCCACAATAGTTTTCTTCTGGTCAATATTCAGGTTACTGAACAGCCGGGGCTGGATCTCATAAAAGGTCTTCAGGATGCTCAGCAGATCTTTATTGCGCTGTACACCAGGAGCGTTACCGGTTCCTGCGGGCAATAGGATCCCGTCCTTCTCGTAACGTTCAAGCAGACGGGATGAATACTCTTTAAGGAAGGCCTTTCTTTTTGCCCTTAACAATTCATTTACCTTTTTCTGAAGATATTTAAATTCCGGAGAGGATTTGGAACGTTGGTATAATTTAACCTGGGTATCAAATTCAGAACCGCTGAAATCAAAGTCCGTAAAAAACTCACTTTCTATATAAACACTGTGAAAATAATCATCGGCCTTTTTATTCAGCGTAGTATATTCCTTATGCATCTCCAGGTTCTTTTCATTGATAAAATAAACTTTCGATAACTCTTTATGCAGGGATTCTTTCCATTGCACAAATTTCAGCTTAAATACAGTATCGGTATCATCATACCTGATCAGCAGGTCATCTTCATAATCCTGGATGTTATCGGTATAATCCAGGACTATGCCATTGACCAGGACCGAATAGTTATTTTTTTTATTCAGTTCCAGGAACCAGCAGAATTCAGATTTCAGGTATGGGATGATCTCCTGTTCAAGATCTGCAACAGAGATCCTCAGATTTGAAAAGAGCACGCGTGTGCCGGGTTTATCGTTAAGGGGAATATCCAGCAGGCCCGCCTGGTAATTGTTCAGTGCATGTACGCCTGTCGTGATCCTGCCGCTCTGCAGTGCTCCGCCCTGTAAAAAGGTGGTCTGCCATTCCGCATCATTGGCAAATTTAAAAAAGGTGAGCCTGCCCACTCCGTTTTTCCCATGCATCACAGACCTGTTTTTGTTCAGGGGCAGCCAGGTTGCCTTTTCGGATTCAAAAAAAGGATCAAACTTAATATTCAGATTTTCGAAATTTATGCCGTGACCATTGTCAGCTATCTCCAGTCCGTCAATAAAGCCAAGTTCGTTTGAAGTATAGCTGATATCCACGGTATCGGCGCTGGCATCAAAACCGTTCCATACGTACTCGGCAAGTGCTTGCTTTTCATTGTAATTACGCAATACTTTCTGGATGCCACTGGAGGTGATATTTACATTGTTTGCCATAAAAAGAAGAAGAATCAATAGATAAAATTAATAAATAATCGCGACTTATGCCCCGAATTCTTCATTCTGCGAAACAATTCTTCACAGATAAGGTTATCCTAAAAACATTTAAAACAATTCTATACTATGGCAACCTTAAATGTGCAACCTAAACATAAAAGCCTTTGGTGGCTTTGGCTGATCATCATCCTGGTGGGTATCGCAATCGTGTACTTCTCCATCCATAAAGACGATCACAAGACATCAGATAAGATTATCAAAGACTCCACAACAGTTACCACACCTTAAAGACAGATTTTATGGCAACCGAAGATACAGACGAAAACCGCCGCCTTGAGGAACTGGACGGAAGCGACTATGAGATCGCTGACGGTGAACCCCATGTGAAAGGATGGCATATCAAAGAGCATTCCGGTGCTACCATAGGCAAGGTACATGACCTGTTGTTCAATCCTGCTACGCGCAAGGTAAGGTACCTGATCGCCAACCTGGAGGCCAGGGTATTTGGTGTAGAAAACAGGGAAGTACTGATTCCTATCGGCCTTGCCGAACTGCATCTCACAAAAGATGAAGTATACCTGCCTGCAATAACTATCGCACAGCTTGCCGCAGCACCGGACTATATCAGGGAATCCTTCAAACCGGAAGACGAAACCATCGTACGCAATGCCTTCTCAGGTGACATTGACATTCAGCAAAGCTGGGACGAACAGACGTTTTATGAGCATGATCATTACAATGAACGTAACTTTTACGGGCGAAGGTTTACGGGCAGGAACGAAATTTAATAAAAATTCAGGCGGAGCACAATAAAGCAGCTTTTAAAGCGTCTGTATATATGAGAGCGTTAATTTAGATAGCGGAGATATGTCGGAGGATATATCCCCGCTTCTTTTTTATCAGCCCCTTTGGCTTATAACCCTTTTTGAATCGCCTTCATCACCACAGGAAAGTCTTCATCATACTTGTGCGAGCCTGGAATAGTGGCCTTATGCAGCTTTGAGGTTTCTTTGATCAGCCCGTAAAAGTCGCTCTCTTCTTCGTTTCCAAAAATACACCACACCGGAACGATCGCTTTGGTCAGCTCCGGATAAACCTTATACTTCTCTTTGTCTGTAGGGCCATAATTGAGCAGGTTTTTCAGCTTCACGACGTATCCGGTAGAACGGCCCGGGGAGAGCAGCACTACGGAAACAAGTTTGGCCGACAAATCATCGGGCAGGTGTGCGGGCAGAAAGGAGCCTACATCTGCGCCAAAAGAATAGCCGATGATAGCAAATGAATCTTTATTCCATAATTTCATGTAGGCAGATAAGATCACTTTTATATCTTTTGCAAAACCTTCAGGGGTTTTCTGATTCCAGAAATATTTACGGGTATCCAGTGTGATCGTTGCATATCCGTTTCTGCCCAGTTCATTTACCAGCCCTTCAGAAAAGCCATTCCAGCCGCCGTCCCCGGTGAGGTAAACCACAATGGGCTTAAGGGATTTTTTATATTGTACATGCAGCGGGTAGTCTGCCAGGTCCTGCGGTGATTGTGCTTTTACCTGTAAAAAGCCACACAGCAGCAGAAACAGGTAAAAGTTTGGTTTTATCATAGTTTTCTTCATTCTCATTTGTCTATCGGGATACACCAGCCACGATAATGACCAGGATCATTTTTTAGGTTTTACTATCGCTTTATATTTGACCAGATAATTTATTCACGTCCCGGTGGATGCCGGTTTTGATAAGGGGGCCGTCCTAGGAAGTTCGGCCCCCATTTCAATACCTTCACAATTAACTGTATTTTCTTCAGAAAACAAAGTATTTGGTATAAGGTTTGTCTGTACTCAGGTGATATCTATTATAACCTACAAAAATGATGAAGCAAATACATGTTGTTGAAGATGACCAGGACATCAGGCAGATCATTGAATTCTTACTCGAAGATGAAGGATATCAGGTAAAACTTTTTCCCAATGTAACTTCTTTCCACGCCGCTATGGCAAAGAGCATCCCGGATTTGTTTTTACTGGATGTGATGCTGCCGGACGGCAACGGAATTGAATTGTGTGAGGAGATCAGAACAACACAGATGATAAAGAATATTCCGATTATTGTGATGTCTGCAAATGCGCAGGCCGGAAATGTATTCAGGCAGTGCAGCGCTGATGATTTTATCAGTAAACCATTTGACATCAATGACATTTTAAGTAAGATCAATAAACAGATCGAACTCCATTGACAAAAGGTAGGTACAGCAGACTGAAGTATTAACCAACCTAACTACGAAGCCTGCTGCACATCCCCCCGGGGTTAGTCCGGAGGCTCTTTGATACATTGGTTCGAGTGAATAAATAGCGCTTGCATAGGAATGAAATCAAACGGTTCTTTATAATACAGTATAAAAAATCGATTAATCTCCTATGCAGCAAGAAAAAAAAGACACATATTAATGTGTATAGCTAAAAAAATAATGCAATTAGCAGGACAGCTCACTGTCCTGTAAAATCACATCAAACTTCCAGGCTGTTACAGCCTCTCCGCTAATTCTCTTCCAACAGGTTTTTCCGGTTGAGCAGTTCTTTGATACCTTCTACTTCCCTGGAAAGCGTTTCAATGATTGCATCTACCAGGATTGGTTCTGTTGTTAGTGGGCTTTCTGTATTTTGTGCCGTTTTATCTTCCATGATTTTATTGATTATATCATTTAATTTTACTCGACTTATAATTTGATATTACTAATATAGCAAATTTACAATCCGAAAAAGTTCTTTTTTTTTAACATTTATCCGTTCTGCTACCTAAATGTTAATTTCAGAGAAAGCAGCACATTCCACTAAGTGTATTTTCTACACCATTTTCGGCTTTTTGTACCAAACAACCCGGCTGAAAAATTAAACGGAGAGGGAAACGGTTGTGGATAAATAAATGCTTTTAGCAAAGCGCCTGACATAAAAAATTACTGTCAAAAAAAAACAACGAAATACTTTTGATAAAGAAATTGCAGCAAGCAGGTGATGATGAAAGGAAATGTAAAAACAAAGCCGGGCATTGTTCAGTCTACCCGGCTTCATGCATCAATCGTATAGAATTAATGTAGTCATGAGGACTATTCAAATATATTAATAATTCAGAATTAAACAAAAAAAAATAATTATAATCACTTAACGGTCAGACGACTACCTTAAAACGCCGAAAATAACATCGAAATGCGGGTTCTGGATATATTTAATAATAAAAAATATCATTTTCAGGATTAAAGCTGATCGCTCAATTCGCCCTGTTGCGAAGAGGTGGTAATATTTTTATTGAATACAGGTATCGATATCGTAAAGGTTGTTCCCTGTCCCGGCGTACTGGTAAAACTGATGGAGCCGCCCTGCAATTCTGTAAATTCTTTGCACAGGATCAAACCGAGCCCTACACCTTTCTCATTGTTGGTACCAAAAGTAGATTTCGCTTTTAAAGAAAATACATGTTTTTGGTCGGCCTCTTCAATCCCCATTCCTGAATCGGTTATGGTGATCTTACAATCCTCTTTAACCTCAGCCATCACCTCTATAGTCCCTCCCATTGGGGTAAACTTGATCGCATTACTGATCAGGTTGCGGATCACCAGCAGCAGCATATTGGCATCTGCCTGAACATAGATGTTTTCACGGATATCACATCTCAAATCCACCCCTTTCTCCTGCGCAATACTTGTTTCCACTTTCAGCATATCGCGGAGCACCTTCAACAGCTCCATTGGCTGCACATTTACTTTAACACCTTCCAGCTGGGATTTTGACCAGGATAACAAATTGCCCATCATATTGGAGGTGTTCTTAGTGAGCGATAGTAGTTTGAGTTCTATTTCTTTTTTTTCCCCTTCCTTTAAGGGATAGGCAGTTAAAAGTTCCAGGTAACTTTGTATGGAGGCCAGGGGGCTCCGGAGATCATGCGCCACGATAGAAAAGAGTTTATTTTTTTCCCCGTTCAGCAATTCAAGCTGAATATTCTTCAGTTCGATATCCAGGGCCCTGTTGATGGCCGATTTCTTTTCCGTCTCATAATTTTGCCTCAGGTATTTCAGGGAAAAGAACAGAGAGAGGATCACCACGATATAGGCAGATATGGCATCTGTAAAACGGCTGGCCAGCGTATCGTAAGTGGATGGTACCAGGGAAGGATAATAATACTGCGTAACACAGATTCCTGCTACGAAAGAGATATTCACCAATAGCCAGGGCCATTGCTGCTTCTTAGGCGCAGTGGAGGACAGCAGGTAAAAAAATAAAGCAAAAAGAATGAGCGTAGGGCCGTCAATGCCCGAATTTAAAAAGTAGACCACAGCAAAAAAGACATTTCCAAGAATCCCCATTCCGACCACGCTGTAGGTAAATTCCCTTCGGAAACGTGACATATAATACAGCCATGCAAAACCGATAAGGGCAACAAGACTTACAAAAGCAACCCTGGGCAAACCCACAAAATAATTAAAGGGAACGTTATACGCCAGTGCAATAAAAGCAACTATGCAGATGGAATGATAGATACGTGCCTCTAATGAAAATGCAGCATCACTTCCGGTCAATTTAACCTGGATACGTCTAAGCCTGTATATAAGATGCGCGGATGTCACTGTGTTTCAAATATAGCCAATAATAATATACATTATATTGCATTTTTTAATGCCCCGGGCGGATTAAAAAAAATAAAATAGCCATCCGTTTTTAAGAAAATTACTTACTTTTGGATAGGAAATGGTGTCTTCCTTTAAAAAACCGCATTGCTGATGACGCCTGCAATTAACCCGCACAATGCGTTGTGCTTAATATTTTGTAGGTGAAAAAATCTGAACATTACTCCATCCTGAAACAGCTTGTACGCTGGACCATCCTTGTCTTTCCTATTGCAATTGTAACCGGCAGTGCTATCGCGTTGTTCTTATGGCTGTTAAATCTTGCCATACACTACCGTTTTCAGCATCAATGGCTGCTTTTTCTCCTCCCTGCAGCGGGAGTAGCCATTTACCTGATCTATAATTTTATTGGAAAAAATTCTGAAAAGGGAAATAACCTCATCATTGAAGAGATACACCGGGCCGGGGCGGGCATTCCCAAAAGGATGGCCCCTGTTATTCTGGCAACCACGGTGATCACACATCTGTTTGGCGGCTCAGCAGGGCGTGAAGGTACGGCCGTACAAATTGGTGGAAGCATCGCAGGAATGTTTGGGCGATGGTTCAGGCTGAATGAATCCGATACCCGCGTAATGCTTACCGCAGGTATAGCCGCCGGCTTTGGTGCTGTATTTGGAACGCCCCTCACCGGGGCAATCTTTGCTTTAGAGGTACTTACTATTGGGAATATCCGCTACAATGCTTTATTCCCTGCGCTGGCAGCCAGTGTAATTGCCGATATTACTGTTGCCGCATGGGGCATTCACCATACGGCCTATCATATTGATGTATTTGCCCATACCCCTTACCCGGGTTCGGGATGGTTGCCCTTAGACCTGTTACTGACCTTTAAGGTAATCATTGCGGCCATTGGATTTGGCCTGGCCAGTTTCCTCTTTTCAGGAATGGTGCATGAGCTGAAAGCTTTATTTGTAAAAGTGAGCCCTGTAAAATGGATGGTTCCGGTTATCGGAGGGTTGATCGTTATAGGGCTGACATATGTCAACGGTAAACAGGACTATCTCAGCCTCGGTGTAGACCCGCAATACCCGGGCGCCGTCACCATCCCTTCGGCATTTCATGCAGGAGGAGCAGATACATGGAGCTGGTTATGGAAAACCGTTTATACCACCACCACCCTTGCTTCAGGATTTAAAGGAGGTGAGGTCACCCCGTTATTTTATATCGGCGCTACCCTGGGCAACACTCTTGCCCAGTTGCTGAATGCACCAATAAGCCTGTTTGCTGCTCTGGGTTTTATTGCAGTATTTGCAGGAGCCACAAATACCCCCCTGGCCTGTACTTTTATGGGCATAGAGCTCTTTGGGGGTGAATATGCGCTCATGTTTGCCATAGCCTGTTTTACAGCCTACTTTTTCAGCGGCCACTCAGGAATCTATTCTGCCCAGACCATTACTGTCCCAAAATTTGAGGGCCCCGCAGGTGAAACAGAAACATCATTGGCCCAGGCCAGCCTCAGAAGAGGGTACCTCTATTCTAAGATCGAAAAATACCGTCTCCGAAAGCCCGCATCAGAATGATCCTGTCAGATCCTGAAATTCATTGAGAAGAAAGGATACCAGCCTTCGGTAGAATGCCCGGCCATCACCTGTATGATCGTCAGTCCGGCCGGTGAAAAATAGATTCCGCCGCCGGTGCCAGTGTGCCATTTATCAGAATGCTCATCCTTTTCCCAAACCCTTCCTGCATCATAAAATCCGGATAGCCCCAATTGTCCCGGTAAAATATAACTGGCAACATTAAACAGTTTGATCCTGCCCTGAAGGTTATTGTAAACCATATGTTCACCGGCAAAACGGTTTTGCAGGTATCCCAGTAAATTGCCCTGCCCACCCAAAAACATAGATTGGTAGAAGGCAGCATCACCAACGGTTACGCCACCGCCAACCCGGTCTGACAGCACAATTGTACCGCGGGAGTTCAGCTTCTGATAATAGGTAAATTCAGGCCTGATCTGCATGAACGATTTGGAATAATGGTTCAGCCCGGTATATCCCTGCAGGGTAACATTAAAATAATAGCCTTCGGTTGGTAAGAAATTGCTGTTCCTGTGGTTAGCATTAAAGTTCACAAGGAAGCCCACATGTGCCTTATCCCGGTTTACAGTAGCACTGTCATATGAATTGATCAGCGACTGCTGGTTGATAAACCTTCCGTCATTGTCATCAAAGTTCAGGTGATAGAACTGTATGGACGGGCCCGCACTGATTGTATTCCCATTTCCCAAATGCCAGCGCAATGCGGGGTCTACCTGATAGGTATCAAATCTGGTGCGGTAAAACCTGCGGTAATTGCCTTCTTTAACCAGCGCTGTTTCATTGCCCCTTCCAAAAAAGTTCATGGTATTGTCCGGTGCCTGCATAAATGCCTGTAAAGTAATATCGGCCTTACCTATTGCCTGTATCCATTCTCCGTTGTATTTGATGCGGAAAGCGTCAGTAGCAAATGCGTGGGTTACCATGATTTGCTGTGAACTTGAATAAGGCAGTTTTCTGAAACCATCTTTTTTCACAAACCTGGCACCCAGCCCCAGTAAAAATCCGTCATCCTTATTCAGGGCTGCTGTAGCCAGCGGGATCCATACATTATAAAGATTGGTGGGTATAAATTTGTTATTGAGGGTATCAGCAGAAAGGTGGGCTTTTAATCTTTTCACCTCTCCTGTAAACTGTGCGTTCTCCTTCTGGTCATAAACCCTGACTTTCCGGCCTGCCTGCTTTACATCATAAGTATTCTTCCCTTCGCCCCCTACTACCCTCAGTTTAATTGGCGAAGCAGCGGTATTGACCGTCACCTGGTCATCTCCGCCAGCCACATAAAGCCTGAGTTCTTTGGTGATATCCGGCTGATAGGTCATATCCATTAACACGTCCTTTACCTGCCCTTCCTTATCTATTTTATTGATCACTACCCTGGTGCCCCGGTCAGGCGCATCTGTAATGGTAACTTTCTCATTTTTATCACTTGTCTGAATATCTACGATCCTGTTGATGAACTTATAGAACCCGCTCATTGCCGCAGGAATATGATCACGGCGTTGTTTCAGTTCAGAAAAGAGCTGGACATGGCGCATACGGTATACCTCAGCGGGCATACGTTTCAGGCCGGCCTCCAGTACCGCGTCGGTCTCCGCCTTTACAAAGTCGTTCACTACCTGCATATAATCCGTATAGCTCATCTGTGCATCAGGAAAGCCCTTCATAAACCGTGTTTTAAACAAAGAATACTTTACACCGGGCAGTGTTGGCCCGAAGTCTCCCAGCAGGGGGTCTATCCAGGGCAAAGCAGAGATGGAAGGAAAGAGTCCCTGGTTCACATGGAATACCTGGTCACGGTCACGCGGAATGGCCTCATACATTTTGTCTTTTCCCTCTTTTACATCCAGCCAGCGCCACTGGTCTTCATGCCGGTCCCAGTCGCCAATCAGCAGGTCCAGCAGCCTGGCCCTCAAAAACTGTTTGCCGTCAAAATGATGGTCATTGTCTTCATTCAGCTCTTTTATCATTTTAGGCGTATTGTCTGATTCCCCTCCCGGCTCTCTTTCTTCAAGCAGCACAACCATACCGGAGAACTCTTTACTGTATTCGCCAAGGGCCTCGTCAGGCGCAACCACTCCGATCACCGGATTGGCATGTTTCACATTGACCGCATCAGCCAGTGGTGGAACAATCAGTGCCGCGAATGGATGCTGCCCACTCATTGCATCTCTAACCCAGTCCAGCGCAAAAGTTTCCCGGAGGCCTTCCGGAAGCAATTTATCAGGTGTTTTCTCTACACTGCGGATCACATATTCCATCCCGTTTGGGGCTGCCAGCCGCAATGATTTGGACTGCATTCCTCCCCCCTCTTTTACCGGGGACAACCCGCCATATACCTTAGATATTTTGATTAAAGGCAGTTTAACTGCTGCCGCCCATTCTTTTCTGTAGTTTTCCCCAAAGAACCACTTATGGGTTCCGGATACATCAGCATAAACAGGGTGAACTTTAACCACAGTACTGTCAGGGAAGTTTTGACCGGCGGATGACTTTACCCTCACCGAATTTTGTGCCTGGGCATATCCTGCAAATGAGGTTAACAGTAATATTAAGGGTAATCTTTTAAGCATAAGGTTATATTTACGGCGTGAATTTAACTAAAATCCGTTTAAACAGTGGCGTTGTCGCGTTGTTATACCTAAAATACAAATTAATTAACTCAAATTATACATGCGTACCGCTCATTCTGCCTGCGGATTGTGATCTGACAGTACTCCCTAAAATTTAGTCTGAAATGTTAAAACGATTCTTCTCCTTCATCCCCAACTTTAAACTTCAGCAGGCACTGGGCACCGTTTGCTTTTTTGTTGCCTTTTTATTCCTTTGCGGCTGTTCAGTACCTGCAGAATCCCAAGGCGTGACCGTAAAAACGAATCACGGATATGTGGAAGGGATAAAGGAAAAAAACATTGTTGTATTTAAGGGTATCCCCTACGCAAAACCTCCGGTTGGCAAACTCCGGTTTAAAGCTCCGCAACCTGCTGAGAACTGGAAGGATACGTTATCCTGCAGGGAATTCGGTAATATAGCACCACAGTACAGCGGCGCCGAAAAAGGAACAACAGGCAGTGAAGATTGTCTGAGCCTGAACGTGTACACTCCCTTTACAGCAGGGAAAGCAAAACTTCCGGTAGTGGTATGGGTTCATGGAGGGGCAATGACCTCGGGTGCCGGCAAAGGGATGGACGGGCATGCTTTTGCTGACCAGGACAGCATCATCACGGTTACCATTAACTACAGGCTTGGCGTTTTTGGTTTCCTGTACATGGGCGACCAGCATTCCGGCTACCGCAATTCGGGCAACAACGGTTTACTGGATTGCATCATGGCATTGAAATGGATCAGAGAAAACATACGCTCATTTGGCGGCGACCCCTCAAAGGTTACCGTAATGGGAGAATCTGCCGGTGCAAAACTGGTAAGTACGCTGCTGGTCTCTCAGCTGGCAAAGGGTTATTTCAGTCAGCTGATCCTTGAAAGCGGCGCTGTACAGTGCATCAGGGACAGCACCACTGCTAAAAACATCAGGCAGAGGTTGCTGGATACGCTTCAGCTTAAAAGTCCGGCAGCACTCCTGAAATTAAGCACCTCAGAACTGATCGAAGCACAGAACAAGGTATGCAGCGGCGCACAGGGCACCAATTATTTCGGCCCTGTTGAAGATGGGCAGGTCATTACCGAAGATCCGTACCTATACCTTAAACAGCACCCGGACCGCCATATCAAACTTCTGGTAGGAACCAATAGTGCAGAGAGCAAAATGTTTATGAACGCCGACAAAAGGCTTTACCGGCCTGATCAGAAAGTGCTGCAGGATTGGTTTGGGAACAATTCCCGCTACGTCAGTTCAGCACTGGGCAAGACAATAGTACATCCGGATCATATCAGTGCTGCCATTACTTTATTTACCCAGTATATGTACCAGATGCATACTTATCGCCTGGCTGATGTGCTGGCAGCAAATGATACACCATTCTGGCTGTACCGCTTTGATTACAGCAGGGATAATTCCGGTGCCAACCATGCACAGGAACTGGGTTACGTATGGTTCTCTGCCAGTAATCATTCCTTCAACCCTGAAGAAGTTCAGCTTGCCAGGCAAATCCACCAGTCATGGGTAAATTTTATCAAAGGCAGAAATCCCGGCCCTGTAAACCGGCAGCAATGGCCTTTCTATCAAAAGAACGACAGGACGATCATGGTTTTTGACCGTGTTTCACATCCGGAGCGGGTAAAAGAAGTGTACAATGATCCGGCTTACCCCTCTTCTGGTTTTGTACTGAACTGACAGGTAATTGTATCCGGATGAGATGATGAAAAGGCAACATCAGCCACAAAAAAATATCATTTTAAATGCAATAATACTAATAATATTAGTATTATTGCATTATGATTAAAGTGAGCGACGCTATTTACGGAACATTTGAGCTGCCAAAAATATTTGAAGATTTACTGAATTGTAAAGCAGTGCAGCGGCTGGGCAGGATACACCATAGCGGTGCTATATTTTTGGTTAATCCGGAGATCTGCCATACGCGGCTGGAACATTCAATCGGGGTAATGCTCCTGATCAGAACACTCGGGGGGACTGAACTGGAACAAATTGCAGGTTTACTGCATGATATTTCCCATACTGCTTTTTCACATGTGGGAGATTATGTTTTTGACAATAAGGAAGAAACCTATCATGAGCAGTTGTTTGCATCGGTTTTTAAGGAATCTGAAGTGCCTGTCCTACTGGAAAAACATGGGTACCATTCTGATCATCTGCTGCAAGGCAGGTTCTCTATTCTTGAACAGCCACTTCCGCATCTCTGTGCAGACCGGCTTGATTATACACTGAGGGATGCTATGCATGCAAAACTCATCACCCGCGAAGAGGCAAGGGCGTTCCTCAATGCGGTGGCACTGCAGGAAGAAAAGATCGTTGTAAAAGATGAAGTACATGCCGCCTGGATTGACCATCTTTTTGCCAGATTAAATACAGAGGTATTTAATGCCCCGCTCTACGTTTTTGCAAACCAGCAGCTCAGCCTGCTGATCAGGGAATTCTTAAACAGAGGGGAGATCAGGGAAAGTGACCTGCTGAAGGATGATACATTCCTGCTGAATAAAATCAGAAGCACTGCCTATGGTTTTGACGCGGTTAAAGCGATCAAACAACAAAGGGATTACCCCAGGTTCTTAAAAAAGGGGGCCAGCTTAAAGATCAAGGAAAGGTTTCTGAAAGCAGAAGTATCTACTTCATCTGCTCAGTTTTTATAACTGAATTAAATTATTATCCTGAAAGATTTGCCTGTTCATAACTATTTATTAATTTGAGGGGGCTAATTATAAAAACATGAGTACATCAACCAGAAGAAAATTTATTGGAACCGCTGCAATCTTAACCGCTGCCACAGCTGCATCAGCATTACCCCTGACAAATATGGAACAAAAATATCCCGTAGTACACCATGTGTTTTTCTGGCTGAAAAACCCCGGGTCAGCAGAAGACCGCGCTAAACTGATTGCCGGTGTAAAAACACTTGCCAAAATTGAGACCGTTCACGAACTGCGTGTAGGCGTTGTGGCCAGCACTGAAAAAAGAGATGTTGTAGACAATAGCTGGGCAGTATCTGAACTGATCTTTTTTAAGGATCTGGCCGGGCAGGCAACCTACCAAACGCATCCCATACACCTGGAATTTGTAAAAAACTGCAGCCACCTTTGGGAAAAGGTGATCGTTTATGATGCAGTAGAAGCTTAACAGCTTCTACTTTTCTAATCCGCAATCGGTAACGTAAACCAGAATGTACTTCCTTCCCCTTCAACACTGTCTACCCCAATTTCACCATCATTTTTCTTGATGATCTCTGCGCAGATATATAAGCCCAGGCCTAAACCTGAATATTGCAGGCCACTGGTATCTACCCTGTAGTAGCGGTCAAACAGGTGGGGCAATTTCTCAGCAGCAATTCCGGGGCCTTGGTCAATCACTGAAACTTTGGCCGTACCGCTGATGTTTTCAATAATGACATGGATATCTTTCATTTCCGGCGCATATTTGATGGCATTATTCACGAAGTTGATCATTACCTGATCAATCCGCTCTGCATCTGCAAAAACTTCGAGGGACAGTTCACCCGTAGTAATTATGTTATATTTCCCTCCCATTCTTACATGCTGACAGCAATCTTCGATCACATGTGACAGCACAAATTTTGTCCTGTTCAGATGAAGGTGCCCCTGATTAAAACGGCTTGCATTCAGCAGATCTTCGATCAGGATACCTACCTTATCCAGGCTTCGCATAGAAACATCTATCAGCGAATTCAGTATCGTTGGGGAAGGATTGTCTTTCATTCTGTTAATCAGCTGAAGAGAGGCCTTTAAACTTGTGATGGGCGTTTTCAGTTCGTGACTGGCAATACTGATAAAATCATCCTTTTGCTTTAACAGTTCTAATGTTGACTCATCATGTAACTTTTGTGCAGTGATATCAAGTGAAGTCCCGACAAACCTGTAGGCAGTACCTTTTGGGTTGAAATAGGCCTTACCTTTAAATTTTATCCATGTCAGCTTATGCTGTTTTGTTTCCATGGTCCGGAATTCTCTCTCATACTCTCCTTCATTCGCGCCTGCAAGGGCCGCTTTTAAAGCCCCGTCAATCGGCTCCCTGTCTTCATCATGGATCAGACTAATGAAACTCTTATAATTAATTATATCAGCAGAGGACAATCCTAACATGTCATTGCTGCGATGATCAAGGATAAGTTCATCAGTAAAAGGGTTATAATCCCATGTGCCCAGTCCGGCTGCCTCAACAGCCAGCTTTAACCTTTCCTTGCTTTCTTTAAAGAGCAATTCAACCTCCGCCAGTCCTTCTTCCACCTTGCGTTTATCAGTCATGTCTTCTATTGCCAGTATGATCAGCGGCTCACCATTCACGTTATCCAGCTGCCGTGTGTTTACGCACATCACCCTGCGCCCGATGCTTGGAAAAACATGAGTAACTTCGTAATCTGCAAACACTTTTTTCTCAGGCAATATACCTTCCAGAAGTTCCCTCAGCGCGGGAATATCCCATTGTTTATTGCCCAGGTCATAAAAGTAACGCCCTTCAGTTTCCTTTTTGGTGACTTTAAATTTGGCGTAAAAACCTCCTGTCGCGCGTTTCACCTTCAGGTTTTTATCCAATATAATTAAGGGGTCCCTTATGGTGTTAATAATCGCCTCGGTATAGATCCTTGAATTATTCAGCTGCTCATTGCGGTCAAGCAATTCACTGTTTACAATATTGATCTCCTCATTTGTACTCTGAAGTTCCTCTTTTGAGGTTTCCAGTTCTTCATTCAGGCTTTGCAATTCTTCACTGCCCGAGAGCAGTTCTTCGTTAGCGCTTTGCAGTTCTTCATTTACGGCCTCTTGTTCTTCACTCACCGTTCTCATGTCTGACCGGCTTTGCACCAGTTCCTTTTCCAGCTGTTCTATCCTCAGGTCCCTGGGATCAGAGGTTTTCTTTCTTCCGGTACCCGGAAGGGACAATTCTACCTCTGCCGCAAATCCATTTTCAAACATGATCAGGTAATGCAGGTCCAGCGCTCCCGCTAAGGGCGTCACTTCCATCGTCACATACCGCTGGGCATTGTTCAGGCGGAACAATACATTTTCCTTTCTGGCTACCGCAAGTGTACGTTTAACCTCATGCAATAGATTCCTTAATTCGAATGCCAGCCCCTCACGGGCCATTTTCAGCAGGTTCAGGCTTGCTTTACCGGGTGAAAGAGCAAGCCAGGGATCAGTTATACCACGAAACTGAACAATATCAAAGTTTTCATTGATGAGCACTCCCGCAGGTACATATTTTGACAGGATAACATCATCCGCAAGTTTAAATATATCCTGCGTACCACCTTCCTTAGGCACAACCTTGTCAGCATTCTTAAAATTCCTGCTGTGGTCCTGCATGGTTACCTGCATAAACCTCTTCCTCAGGCCGTTTGGTTTAAAAATTCTTTCCAGGTTGTTATAGGTGTTGAAGAGGTCTTCATTTTTTCCTATACTTTCTGATTTTCCCAGCATTAAAAACCCTTCAGGGTTCAGGGAGTAATGGAAAGTATTGAATATTCTTTTCTGCAAAACCGGTTCGAGATAGATGAGCACGTTACGGCAGCTGATCAGGTCCACTTTTGAAAAAGGCGGATCTTTCAACAGGTTATGATGCGCAAATACGCACATATCACGAATATTCTTGTTCACCAGGAAATTGTCGTCAATTTTTGTAAAAAACTGTTTGCGGCGTTCCGGTGTGAGCCCCTCAATGTCTGATGGCCTGTATATACCCGTTCTCGCTTTTGCGATGGCGGTTTCAGAAATATCAGTGGCAAAAATCTGAATTTTCATCAGTGCTGCTTTTTCGCCCAGGAACTCCTGTAAACATATAGCGAAGGAATAAGCTTCCTCCCCTGTAGCACAGCCGGCTATCCAGATCCGTAAGGGCTCATTCGGACTTTTCTGATTGAGTAATGCCGGCAGGATAATATTGCAAAACAGTTCAAAACTTGCTGGGTCACGGAAAAAATCTGTAACAGAGATCAGCATATCATTGTATAATGCATCCTGCTCCTGTTTATGCTCACGCAGGTAAACCAGATAATCTTGTGGCTGCTCCATCCTGGAGATGGCCATCCGGCGTACAATTCTACGTTTTAAGGTACTGGGTTTATAGTATGTAAAATCAACACCTCTTCGCACACGTAAAACAGTCAGGATTTGTCTAAAGACATTCTCATCCTGTTCCGGGACGGTATTGGTGATTTCATTTTTTGAATAATCGGTATGAAAAGGATGATTGATCGTCATCAGGTGTTCAACAATCTCTGCGGGCGGAAGTACAAAATCTACCAGTCCGGAGCTAACTGCACTCTTTGGCATTCCATCATATGCCGCAGAAGCTTCATCCTGCGCAAAGGTGATTCCGCCATAGGCCTTTATAACTTCCAGACCCAACGTTCCGTCAGTCATTGTTCCTGATAAAATGACGCCCACTGCATAACTCTGATGTACTACAGCCAGCGACGAGAAAAAAAGATCAATGATCTTTACCTTCAGATGCTTGTCATCCAGAGGGGCCAGCTGCAGCACCCCATCAGTAGAAGTAAGGATTTTATTGGCAGGAATGATATAAAAATTATCCTCTTTAAGATGGATATTATTGGTGATCTGATGAACAGGGATCTTTGAAATTTTCCCCAAGATCTCCGGTAAAACACTCGTATGGTCCGGGCTAAGGTGCTGTACAAAAACGTAAGCCATGCCTGATTTTTTTGGAATAGCCTTCAAAAACTGCCTTATAGCTTCCAAACCGCCGGCAGATGCGCCAATTCCAACAACAGGGAATTGATTGGACGATACAGCGTCGTCAGCCGACCCTTTTATTTTGCTCATTAAATTGATTTAAGATAAAATTAAAATGAGATGTCTCATTTATGATAAGCCTTAGCTTATAGTATGTGGCAGGATGAGATAAAGGTAACCTTAATAACCGGTAACTGAACAAATCATACTTGTTATACGGCATATACGCTCAGAACAGGTATAAACCGCAAAGCCGGTTATCTCCATGAAGAGAAATAACCGGCTTCGTAATATTTATTTGGTTTATGCAAATTTAAGCCACGAGCTTTGGTCGGTATAGCCTTCCACTACTTGAACGGTATTGTCAAACTTGAAAGAACACATCAGGGCAGCAATTTCCTGTTTTACAGTATCAATACAATTCTGCACCAGATCATTCCTAAATCCTTTTTTACCCAGATCAAGCACATAACTGATGCAAATGATCCTTGCGAGTATTTTACCAAGATCTACCAGTTTACGCTGGGAAAGCACCTGGTTCAGTGTAAAGCTCAGATCATTTTTAAAGTGAAGGCAGGCTTCAGAGGTAAGGCTGAGTTCGCTAAGGAAGTCAAATAAATGCAGTTGTTTTTGTTTTTTCATGGAACGCGTAATGATCTCTGCGATCTGTGCGTACAACATTTCATTTGAACCTTCAAAGATCTGGAAAGGCCTGCTGTCCATGATCCCGCGGCCACCAATATGGCTTATCCGGTACCCGTTGGCACCCGAAAGCTGCACCAGCAGTTGTGAACATTCCTGCATCAGATCGGTAACAACAGCCTTCATCGTGTTTGCCTCCATCCCCTCAGTAGCCAGGTTATGCGCAATTCCGCTGATCTCACTGCTTTTTGCGCACATGGCAGAACAGATCGTATAGGCAGACTGCATTCTTGAGATCGAGAACTGTACCTGGTCTATCGCCAGCAGATTGCCACTGCCAACTATCCTGCTGGTACAGTGTGAGATGGCTTCATCAAGCATTCTTTTGATGAAACCCATCCCCATTCCGGGGAACTGCATCCGGCTCCGGTGCAAAATATCCAGCATCATTTTGATACCGGTGGTTTCCGGCTGTAGTTTAAAGTTTGCAGGGACCTCCAGGTCAAGCTTATTTAACCCGTAAGGGATCATATACAATCCTGCATTGTCATACAGTTCCTCTACTACAACCTGTTGTTTTGGTATGCTGTTGTCACTGATAAAGAAATCGATGTCCCTTCCCAGTTCCCCGTTATCCAGTGCTTTACGGGAGGCAATGATCCAGTAGTCAGCCAGGCCGGTTAGCCCCTGCCAGTGTTTGGTACCTTTAATTTTATAACCGTTCTCCACTTCCTGGTTCATGGTTTTCATGTTCAGGGCATCACTGCCGTAATCAGGCTCCGTGATCATTAAGCCACCCATATTCTGGTTCTCCAGGAAACGGTGGAATATCCCTTTTTTTACCGATTCATCAGCATATTTAGAAACAGGCTCTAAGAACAGGGCAATATTAATTCCGAAAGTGAGCGACAAAGGGAGCGACTCATACGAGGCCGCTGCTAAAATGCCCAGGCATTCTTTAACCTTGCTGCCGCGGCCGCCGAATTGTTCGGGAATGGCTACAGAAAGTGGTCTTTCAGAGAGGATCTCATTCATTAACTCAGGTGGCAGCCCGCGTTTTAAACTCAGCTTATTGATGTCTTCTTTTTCGTGAAATAAATATTTCAGTGTTTTTTCAAAGTCTTTTAGAAATTCTGAAAACTTGATGTCGGTCAATGTCATATATAGTGTAATTATCTTATTAGATCTATTGGAGAACGAAATTCGAAGATAACCCAGCCACCTGAAGTATTAAGTGATTTCGGTCATCTTTCCGGAAACATTTTAAAATCCTTTAAGATATTCTGTTTGGTATCGTCACTCATTATATGCCACAGCGCATATAAAGTACGTAAGGTACTATAAATATTGCAAATATATTATTTATAATCATACTAAATAGTAAAAATCAGTTTTTTGACTTGATAACTCCCATTTTGAGGATTTAATTATTAAAATGCACGGGAATGTTATCTTTGCTAAAAATAATATGCTGGATATTGTCTACCAGGACGAACACTTAATAGCAATCAATAAGCCTCATGGTTTATTGGTTCACCGCTCCCCGATCGCAAATGATGCAAAAGAATTTGCCCTGCAGCTTTTAAGGGACCAGGTGAACAGGTACGTTAGCCCTGTACACCGTCTGGACAGAAAAACAGGTGGCCTGTTGCTGTTTACCTTTGAAAAAGAGGTAGAAATAGCCATGCATAAGCAATTCCAGGAAGGCCTTGTTAAAAAGAAGTACAAAGCTGTTGTGAGGGGATACTCACCGGAAAGCATGGACATTGACTATCCGCTGGTGAAGGAAAACGGCATGGTTCAGGATGCATTCACCTCATTTATCACCCTGAAACAGGCAGAACTGGACATTCCGCTCGGTAAACATCCTACTTCAAGATATTCACTCGTAGAAGCCAGCCCCACCACAGGCAGGATGCACCAGCTAAGGAAACATTTTGCACATATATTTTATCCTATTATTGGCGACAGGAAACATGGCTGCAACAAGCAGAACAAGTTTTTTAAGGAGCAATGGGAAATGACCACCATGTTACTGCATGCGTCTGAGCTCTCCTTCGTCCACCCTGTAACCAAACAGCAGCTCCATCTCACCGCAACCTTACAGGACGAGTTTAAACGGGTAATGGAACTGATGAAATGGGAACTGTCTGACAATGACTAGAACGGACTGTTAATTGGAGAGATCATCGTTGCTGATCTCTCTTTTATTTTTCCTGATCTTTCCTTTTAATCCGCCGAAATTATAGTTCAGGCTCATTCTGTAGCTGCTAAAATAATTCCGGGCAATGGCGGTCTGGGAAAAGTTTGTACCCGAGGTAAATGTCTTTGCATCCCTGTATTTAACAAAGGGATTGCTGATCACTGCAGACACAGATAACTTATCTTTAATAAGGTCTTTATTCACACTCAATGACGAACTGACCATGCCATTTGTGGTCCCCTGAAAACCGGTAGGGTTACGGCTCATTACATTCAGGGCCCCATTCAGCCGCCAGCCCTGACCAACGCTGTAGGCGGTTGATATATTTGCTGCATAAGTAAGCAATTTCTTTTGAACATATAATCCTTCGGATTCGCCTGCTATCCAAAAATAGATGAGGTTACCATTGAAACTTATGTTCCATCGTTTCGTCAACGGGCAGTTGATATTGACAAAAGTGCTTAGCCCGTCTATCCTGCCGGTATTGCGATAAGTTGTGCGGGTAATCTGCGTCAGAGGATCAAAGGAGGCTACCGCAAGATCTGCATTGCGGAGAAAAGAATAATCCACTCCTACCGTCAGGCCTGTTTTTCCGGAGATAGTGTAGCCTGCCTGCATGTCATTTACCATTACAGCCTGCAAATCCGGATTACCAGTAGTTTCGAAATTAGGGTTCAGCCTGTTCACAAAAGGATTGAGCCGGTTAATACCCGGTCGTTTGATCCGTTGTGTAAACCCAAAGTTTAAACTGTTCCCATTGGCAAAATTCTTATTTATACTTATGTTGGGAATCACCTTGAAGTAATTCTGTTCAGCTTTTGATGCACTGTAGAGATAGTCAGCATCGATCATTGTTTGTTCAATGCGGACACCCCACTGAAAGCTCCAGCTTTTTATATTGAGTACATATGAATTGTAGGCGCTGAATACGTTTTGCGTGTAATTGAACAGATCTGAATTTTCAGGCCGGAGTTCAAATTGCTGACTTTGGGCATTGAACGACAGGTACTGAAAGTTGCTTTTCTGATCCCTGAAGATGCCCTTTACCCCACCTTCTATACTTAGCTTTTTAAGAGGGTATACATAATCAATCTGGACGGTTTGTTCCGATGACCGTTCCCGGTTGTCCTGCCGGTAGCCGGGCATACTAAAGTTAACCGGGTTAATGATCAGGTTCCGGCTGAATTGTCCCCTTTTATTAGCACTGTACTGATAAGAAAAAGTAAGCAGCCTGTTTTTATCCGCTTTGGCTCCCAGCTGATAGTTGACGGAAGCATCGATCACATTTGTGTTGCCGTTGTTGTGCTGATCAAGGCCATATTGCTGCAGGTCTTCTCCCGCTTCATTCAGGCTGAACACCTGCTTTCCGCTACCTTCGGAATGGTTGCCATAAAAATTAAACCGTCCGGAAAAGAGGTTTAAAGAATCCGGCTCATAACTCAGCTCTGTACCAAGATAACCTCCTTTTGTGTTGCTTTTAGTAGTGCCGCTTTGTGTTAAAAGCGATGCCTCCGCCCCTGTTGTGGTTCTGCGCATTGAATTGTCCGTCTCTGGTATATCGCTCAGACTGCCTCCTCCAAAGGCAGAAATGCCAAGTTTGCCCTGCTTCAGGGTAAATGAACCTCCGGCTCCCGGTCCCCCGGCAGGAAACTGCCCGTTGACATTCAGTGTACCGTTGTATCCATTGTCTTCTTTTTTGCTGGTAATGATATTGATGATCCCTGCCAAACCTTCCGCGTCATATTTGGATGGCGGAATGGTAATCACCTCTATACTCTGGATGGTGGAAGCAGGCATACTTTTGAGCAGATCCGTCAGGTTGTTTTCCAATATCCCTGACGGCTTGCCGTTGATCAGTACTTTAAAATTGGAATTTCCCTTTAGCAATACCCTGTCACCACCATCTACCGAGAGGTAAGGAATTTTGCGCATCATGTTTAAAACACTGCTGCCCTTGCTGTCCGGATCTGCCTGAAGATTGTAAATTATGCGGTCTGACTTCTGTTTGATGATTGCTTTTTTTCCTGTGATCGCTACTTCTTTTAATCCGCGGACGTTATCCTGCCCGGATGTTTGCTGCGCCGAGCCAGTCAATGCAAGGATGGAAAGGAGGAAGATTACTATAGTTTTAACCCACAGATTTTCAGGAACTGCTTTCATATGGCGGAGCGTTTACAGGTTGAAATATTGAATAAAAAAAGGCATGGGGATCCCTGCCGGGTGTATCCCGGAACCAGGTGTTATTCATAAAATGGTTGATTTGATCCTGAGCGGCTAACCCGGATTCTTCCTGTTGATCATGTAATTAAGAACCAGGCTGAGGCCGCCGAACAAGAATACCATAGCCAGAAATGCGGTCGACCTCGCCACCCCCCATTGATAGGTGGCCACGTGCCCCATTAAAATTCCTACGGCAATACCCACTAACAGCATTCCATATTTTAACGTCAGGAAATTTGAATATCTGATGGAGTTGAAAGGCGAGATCTGAATCCCTTTTTCCAGCATTGACATGCGTTCCCTGTGACGTGTCATCAGGTATACGTATATGACACCGAACATTGCAGCAAACGACCCGATTGATACAATTGCATCCCTGGTGATCTCATCCATAACTATAGTTTATTTTAATTTTTTATTGATACCCATATGACAGCCATTGTGTAATTATGGTTACAAATTCTGATAAAAAGATATTTAAATAATCTGTAACCATCCTATGCGTTTTTTGGTCTCATCATAAGATGAATCAAAAAGAAGATCAGGTTTGGCTGGATAACATAAAAAACGGAAACCCGGCTTCTTATACATTTATCGTTGATAAGTATAAACATATGGTTTACACCATCGCTATGAAAATCCTGTCCAATCCTGATGATGCACAGGATGCCGCTCAGGAGAGTTTTATCAAAGCCTATCAGCAGATAGGGTCTTTTGCGGGTAAATCTAAATTTTCTACCTGGCTATATACAATAGCTTACAGGACCTCCGTTTCAAAGCTGAAAGAAAGCCGGATCGTTACCGTTGAACTGAACGAAGAACCAGATGACGGCTATTTCTCAGACCAGGCGGCATCAGGACTGGAGCAATTGGAATTAAAACAACAGAAAAGACAGGTAGAGGCGGCTATTCAAAAGCTTCCAAAGATGGAAGCCCTCCTGATCACGCTGTACTATATGAACGAAATGCCGGTAAAGGAAATTGAGGCGATCACGGGATTGGGCGCATCAAATATCAAGATACAGCTTTTCAGGGCAAGGAAAAAGCTGGAACGCGACCTGAGGCCATTACTGGATGATGAATTGAAAAAGATAAACTGAAATGAGCACTAAAAAAGAACAGGCCTTCAAAAAAGTATTGAGCTACGCAGTTCCAAAATCACCAGCTCCTGATTTTACAGCGGCTGTGATGCAGGAAGTAACGGCAAATTTCAAAAATGAAGCGGTGGTTAATCCAGGATTGAAAGAACTGATACAGTTGCATGGAATGGAGAAAGCACCGGCAGACTTTAGCAATGTAGTAATGGGCCGGCTGCAGTCCATAGAGAACCCGGCAGTCTATCAGCCAATCATCAGCAAAAAAGCCGGGTTTGCTATTGCCGCAGCTATGGTGGCAGTCATCCTGTTATTGCTGCTGCATGACGGACAACGCACCTATTCAACCCAAAACAATATTTATTTCCAGATCCCGGCTTTTTTGAACCACATTCCATCAATCTATATCCTCACGTTGTTTATGTTATGCGCACTTCTACTGGGAGACTATTTCCTTCGTCAGCATTACCCGGCAACAAAAAACGAAGTCAGCTAAGAATCTTATCATTTCCATTCAAGACCAATTACTGCTCTCCAGGCCCGCTTGTCGATTTCCCGGTACCCGCCCGGAGTAATCAACGCACCTACAATTGAACCGGGACTAAAGGCCGGATTATTCAACAACACCTGAAATTCTCCGCTGGTATAATAGAAGTCAAGAAAAAAACCAGCCACACACAAACACCCGTCAGGAACTTTAAACCGGAACTCTTTTGCCTCCAAAACCGTCTGGTCCTTTGTAATCACCAGACTTTGTTCCTCAGGGAGGCCAATCACTAAAGATTCTTTAAGTCTGTACAGCAGCAAGCGCATGGTAATTTTGCAAAACTTACTCCTGGCCGGAAACTTCAGCTGGGCAGGGATTTTCAGTTCGTCGATAGCTATCGTGAATACGTTGCCTTCCAGGTTAACCTTCGGTTTTTTCCTCAGGCTATCAATAAGCCGGGAGTTGATATTAAAGTCAAAATCTGCAAGGTTTTCAAAACTGTCCTGCATAAATGTAAAGTCACTGCCTTCGGTATTCCTGCACTCGTAAAATATCTTGCTCATTGCCGAGTTCATACGGTTGTACATCTTTCCGTCATGAAAACCCCTGATCTGGGAAGAAAAACGTTCCCTGATACTTTGAACGAGCATATTCGCTTTTCCAAACGTATCGGAGCATTTTTTTGTTGCTGCTGTTTGTTTGATTTTGCCGGCTTTGATAGACATTGTCTGTTTTTTCCGGTATCTTTTTAAGGTTACAGGGCCCAGGACACCTGTAACATGTTTTCCAGTTACTATTGCCATCGTCTTCTTTTTATGTTTAACCTAAAATAAAAAATGAGCTGAACATCAAAAAATAAGTTGACGGTTCTGTCCGCTTTTGTCTGTTTTAATTCATAAATTCCTGTCTGCTGCCAGACATTATTCTTGCATCTTCCTGTCACAGATAGCGCTCTGAACGCTTTGTATAAGCTATAAGTGCGGGGCGGCTGCGCTTTTTCGCTTTAAATAGCGCAGTCCCGGCGTACTTATAGTCCATTTATAGCGTTTTTACACAGATGACTGATCGGAAGAGACTAAATGTTCCCGTTTAATCTCATAAAAAATCGTTAAACTTGTCATGGCTTTAGTGGTGTCCAAAACGGACTGAGATCATACACTTTGCACCTGATCCGGTTCATACCGGCGTAGGAAAAAGCAAATGAATTCAAACCTTCCGTTCGGAAGCCCTGCTATCGCTGTCAATAAATAGATATAGATGAAACAGAGACTCTGGAATTATATTTCGGGCTTAAGAAATACATCGCCCCTGGTGCACAGCATTACCAATTATGTGGTGATGAACAATACCGCAAATGCGTTACTGGCTGCCGGTGCATCGCCAATTATGGCCCATGCACATCCTGAAATGAAAGATATGGTCAGCATTGCGGGGGCACTGGTAATCAATATAGGTACGCTTGACGAATATTGGGTGGAAAGCATGCGGCTGGCCATCCGACAGGCCGAAGCCTTAAAAAAACCATGGATCCTGGATCCCGTCGGCGCAGGCGCTACCCATTACCGTGATGCGGTACTGAAGGAACTGATCAGCATTTATCATCCTTCCGTGATCCGTGGCAACGCTTCTGAGATCATGGCACTGGCACAAGTGAGTACACAAACTAAAGGTGTGGATAGTGTCAATAAAACTGAAGAAGCACTTGAAGCTGCCCGGTACCTGAATAAAACTACCGGCGCAGTGATATGTGTTTCCGGTGCAACAGATACAATTATCCATAAGCATAACCACGTATCATTAAAAAACGGAGATCCTATGATGGCAAGAATAACAGGAATGGGATGTACGGCAACTGCGCTGACAGGCGCTTTTTGCGCAGCAAACCCGGCGAACCTCTTTGAGGCAACGGTAGCTGCGATGGCACTCATGGGCGTAGCCGGCGAAAAAGCCGCAGCTTTAGCCAAAGGGCCCGGAAGCCTGCAAATGCATTTTTTAGATGTGCTGGCCACCATCACCGAACAGGAATTTACCGGATTGCTGATCTTAGAAGAAGAAAATGCCGGCATTTAACCATAAACTTTACCTCGTTACCGACCAGCAGGCATGCCTCGGAAGGGATTTTTTTAAGGTAGTAGAATCAGCCGTTAAAGGTGGGGTTGACATTGTACAGATCAGGGAAAAGGAACTTCATGAGAAAGACTTTTTAAAAAAGACCCTGCAGTTAAAGGAACTGCTTGATAAATACAACGTTCCTTTAATTGTCAATGACGTTCTTTCTGTTGCCATGCATGGCCGTACAGCTGGTATCCATGTGGGAAATTCTGACCTGTCACCCGTGATGATCAGAATGCAGTGGCCGGAGTCTGTCTTAGGCTATTCGCTGGAGCATCTTGACCAGCTGAGCACTTCCAATGCAATGGTAGCTGATTATATTGCTTTAAGCCCCGTATTTGCAACCGCCACAAAACAGGATACGGTCATCGAATGGGGACTGGAGGGAATCAGGCAGGTACGTTCACTCACAAAGTATCCGCTGGTAGCCATAGGAAATGTACATGCGGGTAATGCAGCAGCAATTATTAATGCTGGGGCCAATTGCCTGGCCGTGGTATCGGCAATCTGTTCTGCGGAAGATCCTGAAAAGGCTGCCGCAACGATTAGAAATGAAATTGAAAAATCAATATGAAACGATATACATATCCATCGGTACTCACCATCGCCGGATCAGACAGCGGTGGTGGTGCCGGCGTCCAGGCAGACCTGAAGACCTTCTCTGCGCTGGGCTGTTTTGGAACTTCGGCAATTACTGCCGTTACCGTCCAAAATACAATGGGCGTAACAGGTATCCACAGCATCCCGGCAGAAATTGTACAGGGACAAATCAGGGCAGTAATGGATGATATTCAACCCTCGGCTGTCAAAATAGGTATGGTACACAGTACTGAACTGGCCATTGTTATCCGGGACACCCTGGCGGCATACCCCAACACGCCAGTGATATTTGATCCTGTAATGGTGGCCACAAGCGGAGACAAGCTGATCAAAGATGATACAGTATCCGTTTTAAAAACAGTCCTGTTCCCTCTAATGGCACTGATCACTCCAAATATAGATGAAGCGGAAATCCTGGCCGGGCAAAAGATCAGCAATCTGGCCGAAATGCAAATTGCAGCAAAAGCATTGCTGCAAACGGGCTGTGCTGCTGTCCTTTTGAAGGGCGGGCATCTGAAAGGCAGTAAAGTTTACGATGTTTATCTCAGCAGGGATGGTGAAGAGCAGGTATTTGAATCAGAGTATATAGAAAGTAATAATGTACATGGAACAGGTTGCACACTTTCTTCGGCTGTTGCCGCTTATCTGGCCTTAAATAACAACATGGCAGACGCTATATCAAAAGCAAGAACCTATGTTTACCAGGCTATACTGCAGGGGAAAGACGTAAAAACCGGTCATGGCCACGGCCCTTTAAATCATTTTTTTAATCCTCAGAAACTAACATTATATGAAATGGAGTGAAAACGCCTGGAATGAAATAGAGGAAATCTATACCAGTATTACTGAGATGCCTTTTAACCAGGAACTGATGTCAGGCACCTTATCTTTAGAACGTTTCCGGTTCTATATACAACAGGACGGTGTATATCTGGCAGCATTCAGCAGGGCCCTTGCACTAATTGCCGCAAGGTGTTTCAACAATGCCTATACCCTTGATTTTATCCGCTTTGCGGAAGGCGCCGTAGTAGTAGAACGATCGTTACATGAAGGCTACTTCAGGCAGTTTAATGTAACCGGTGATGCAGAGGCCTCTCCTACCTGCCAGAACTATACGCAGTTCCTGCTCACTAAAGCCAGCTTGGATCAGGTAGAAGTAGCAATAGCGGCCGTATTGCCCTGTTTCTGGATCTATAAAAAAGTTGGTGATCATATCTATCAACACCAGGACAGTAAAAACAACCCGTATCAGGACTGGATAGATACCTATGCGGGTGAAGAATTTGGTTTGCTGGTGGACAAAGCAATTCACATCTGTGACGATGTGGCTTCCAGGTGTTCTGATTCACAGCGGGAACAAATGACCAAAGCTTTTGTAATGGCTTCCAAACTGGAATGGATGTTCTGGGATAGCGCCTACCAACTGGAGCAGTGGCCAATTTAACACAAAAGAGACATAAGCTTTCATTGTAAGTATAATTTTACACCTGAAGAAACGTTCTATTTGTAAAATTTAACTGATATGAACACGCCGATTGGTAGCGATGAGAGATATATTGAGGTTGAACCGGGTGTTAAACTTCACGTAACTGACAAAGGCAGCGGAAAACCTGTGGTACTGATCCCGGGTTTACCTTTGAGTGACCTGATATTCAAATATACTTATGATATGCTGGCCGAAAATGGATACCGTGCTATAGGTATTACGCTAAGAGGCTTTGGAAAATTCGACAGCCCGGAAAATTATGATGCGGAACTGCATGCCCGTGATATCAATAAGGTTTTGAGAATATTACGGCTGGAAGATGTGATCTTGTGCGGGTATACGTTTGGCGGTGTGATCGCCGCGTATTATCTGAGCAGGTATAGCCCTTCCCGGGTGAGCAAGCTGGCATTGATCAGCTCAAATGTTCCTTTATATATCAGGCATGGCGATTACCCCTATGGACTGAGCGTCAACGAACTGAATCAGGTGATCAAATCTTTCGAGAAGGATCAGGGAAGCATAGAGGATGTTTTCGGCCCCATTCTTCAGCCTTCTGAAGAAGCCGGAAAATCACAGGCAGGCAACTGGCTGAACAATATCCTTCCGGAAACGGCTGAAAAGGGTTTTAAGCAGAGACCTGGGTTACTGCGGGAAACTGAACTGCGGCCTCTATTGAGCAGTATTGACATACCAACCCTGATCATGCACTCCAAAGACGACAGCGTGATCCCGTTTGCAATCGCTGAGCAGGCACATGAATGGATCAAGAATTCACAACTGGTTCCTTTTGAAACAGGCGGGCAATGGTACTTTTTGCTGGCATATGAAAGATTCAATGCTGAGTTGCTGGAATTTGCGAAACAATAAATTCCGCTGCGTCTGGCAATAAAATTATGCCCGGTTCAGCCTGTTTGTTCAGCTGTTAGCAGCCCTACTGATCGTCCTTAGTGAACGGAAATACGCCGCCGCCCTGTTTCAGCGTAAACTCACCAAAGATAGGCCTGAATTCCATTACAATTCCCGCCAGGGCATAGCCAAACTTATCTTTATCCAAAGGTTTCAACGCAAATGCAGCTTGTCCGGTTGCCTGGGCAATCAGTGTATTTCCATCTTTTGTGACCTTTATCTTTATGGGTATGCGCAGGCTTGAATAGTTTCCAACGTATTTGTCCAGATCAGCACTGGTAAGCACTGGTGTTTTAAATGTGGGGATCGTATAGGGCATGTTAAAATATATCCTCAGAACGCCATTTATCAGATCTTTGACTCCATAATCAATACCGTTGGCACAATAAGCGTAGGCCATCTTTTCTTCGGGAAAATAGCCCACAACAGAAGAGAAGCCATCAATATCGCCATTGTGGCCGAAGGCCTTTTTAGGGCCGAAGGGAATTTGGAACATCCCCATTCCGTAACTGTCATTCAGGGTTCTCATTAAGGTAAGATGTTCGGCACTGACCAGCTTACCCGCAAATAAAGCATCGATAAACTTAACCAGATCAGACGGTGTGGAAACTACAGCTCCCGCCCCGCCGGGAATGCTCATATCTGTTTCAGGCATTTGCTGCCATCCATTTCTGGGCTGGTAGGAATAAGCTTCATTTTTCGCGGCATTTATTTTGCCTCCGTAATAGGTATCTGTCAGCCCCAGTTTACGGGTGATCTGCTGTTTAAGTGCCTCAGCATAGGTCTTTTTTGTCAGGTTTTCTACTATATAACCCAGGAGGACAAAGTTGGTATTGCTGTATTCCGCTTTGCTATCCGGCGCAAAAACTGAGGGCTGGGCCGCGAAAGTAGCCAGCATCTCTGCCTGCGTACGGGGTTTAACCATATAACTCTGGTATGCAGTATCGAGCACAAAATTATACAGGCCGCTCCGGTGGGAAAGCATCTGGCTGATCGTAATGGTATCTGCATTTGGTATCTGCGGATAAAAAACCGATAGTTTGGTATCCAGCGTTATTTTTTTCTCCTCTATGAGCTGAAACACCATTACCGCAGTAAACATTTTACTGATGGAGCCAATGCGGTAATGTGTTTTGATATTGGCCGCCGTGCGGTTTGCACCAGCTATGGCACTATAACCGATTGCTTTCTGGTATACCAGGCTGCCATTCTGTGCGATGGCAAGGCTGCCCATCGCCTGGTTATCACCTGCAACTGCTTGCAGCAGGCTATCTATTTTTACTTTATTCTTAGTTTGACCTGTTGTGTTTATCGTACCTGCAAGTATTGTAAGGAGTGTAAAGGTAACAAACAGCAAAGAGGTTAAAACAAATTTCTTCATGACTTAGCGTTATAAGGGAACACTGACAGAACGCCCTATTCCCTGTTTTATGATCAGGGAATAAATATAGTGTTAAAAAATAAATAACCACCTTATACCCTTTCCATATTAAGTTGTACCTGTGAGAAAACAAAACGACACTTTATGGAAAGGAATCCTGGTGATTGCAAAAGCCACAACGCTAAAGAAGATCTATAAAGATAAACAGCAGTTTGATGATGCACTGCTGGATTATAAACTACAAATCGCCAGACTGATCCTCGGCAGAAAACTCCCGGAGCGAAAAGAAAAGCTGATGATGAATTTTCTTTTTTTCTATATAAGTTTTGAACTTTCAGAAACAAAATTTAAATTTGATCATGAGATTAATTTATTAACAAATAAGAATATCAGTGTTATGACTATTGAAGAGATATTAATAGGACAAGCCGAGATCAGGGGCAGGCGGATTGGTGAAAAGGCAGGAAAAAGGGAAGGAAAAAAGGAAGGCAAACAACAGGCGAAGCAAGAAGAAATCACAAGGTTGATTACCAAACACGGGTTTACCGACAAAGAAATAGTTGACTTTGCAGAGGTGCCGTTAAGCCTGGTCAGGAAGATAAGGACAAGCCTGCGAAATATTCATTAAATCAGCGCAGAGATGAATGGGAGGTGCTGAGAGTTTATAATTCGAAAAACTTTAGTCAGGCCGGCTTGTTGTGCCAGAAAACATCAGGTTATGGAAAACGGAAAACAACACGAAGAAGAAAAGGATCAGCAACAGGGAAGCAATGCTGAAAAGTATCAGCGTCAGGAACACGATGGTGAAAATGACAATCAGTATTCAGAAGACCAGGGCGAGGATGAAAATGGCCCTAAACCTTCGGCAGACGAACAGGATTAAAATTCAATTGATCCTGTACCTGCAATATTGATACAGGTACAGGATCAATTCAACAATTATTTTTGAACTGAAGCGGCAAGCTCCGGGTTATTCTTAAAAATACTGTTCAGCAAACCGGCTAAACGTAATCCTGCCTGCTGCAGTCTCTTTTCAATGATGGGATAATGTTTGTCATCATAATCCGCATCCAGTGTACGGCCTTTCATCTGATCCACTTCAGTATAAAGCACACTGCTGATCTGATAGCTCTCCCACATCCAGTTGATCAATGGGGCATGCTGCCATTTTTTTGTCTGTTTTGCAGATACATGATCGTATTTTTCAGCCAGCCGCTCATAGTTCAGTCCCTGATGTTCTATCAGGCGTGAATCCCAAAGGCTGTGCAGGTTTGTTCCCTTTCCTTCGTAATTGAGTTGTATGGTATTACCTCCCTGGTCTTCTGCCCTGCTGATATGCATTGGCTGATGCAGGTCGCCCACAAAATGAACAATAAATTTAAGCGCTTCGGCTTTCTTTTCCTTTGGGCTGTTTTCATCAGACAGTACTTGTTCCTGTTTCAGCATAGCACTGTACACGTTGTCGGCAGTCATATTTTCAACCTTATTTTTAAACTCATTGTAGTTTAAGCCCAAAGGTAGATTAATATAATGCCATGGGGTAGTGTATTTATACTCTGGTTTCATGCGCAGCTCGTCTGCCCAGGTACTTACATCCGCCAGGCTTTCTGTACCCAGTAATTCATGAACAGCCTGTGCCGCAGCAGGAGTTAAATGGCCGGCGGCAATTTTGCCGATGGCATGATGCCCGGTAACTCCCCAAGATATTAATGTAAAGGAAATGATAACGAAACAGAAAGGCAGAAGGTATTTGGATCTCATGTAATATCAAATTAAAAAACGAATGTCGGTCTGAAACGTTAACTCCAGATTACCAAACGGTAACATTTCAGCTATCTAATGATACCGGTTTAAACAGGATTTTATACCTGCGAAATTGCCTGGATAACGATCTTGAATTCCAGACACTACTTTAACACTACATCTGCTAACTAACGGCGCTGAAAAAGAAAACTGCCGCCGGCAAACCATACTTTTGCGTACCATTCATTTGCACAGCTGATACCAGCTGGCCTTGTTCAAATACCCCTATGCAACTACGCCCCTTCCTGATCTGTTCATTTTTTATAGTTCTTACCCTTCAAACCCTACATGCTGCAGGCCGGAGCAAGACACGTTTCAGGGCATTGGCGATAGCGGAAACCGGAGGCGGGCACATGCTCTTTGACGAGGCGGCAAAGAGCTGGCTCAATAAACTGGCGGCCGACAGCAATTTTACGATTGATTATATCAATGATACGAAGCCCATTACCAAAAAATACCTGTCAAAATATAAGCTTTTTATACAGCTGGATTACCCGCCATATCCATGGAGCCTCGTTGCCCGGGAGGCTTTCGAAGACTACATCACCAAAGGTAAAGGCGGCTGGGTTGGCTTCCATCATCCTACATTGCTCGGCATATTTGACGGTTATCCGATGTGGCAGTGGTACAGCAGCTTTATGGGAGAAATTATGTTCCGGGCGCATATTCCGGGAGGAACCTCCGCCATGCTGAACGTAGAAGACCGGGATCACCCGGTGATGAAGGGCCTGCCACAGTCTTTTATTACGAAGGACGAGTGGTATATTTACAACAAAAGTCCACGACCGGGAGTGCATGTGCTGGCAAGTATAGACGAATCTACCTACGAACCAGAAAAAGATGTTAAAATGGGCGATCACCCGGTAGTCTGGACGAATGAACAAATGAAAGCCCGCAATGTCTACATCGCAATGGGACATTTCCCCGGCTTATTTGAAGACAACGCCTATACTACTCTGGTCAGAAATGCAATATTCTGGGCGGTCAGAAAATAAGCCGGGTGATAGTTTGAGACAATGCCTGAAACTTTGACTAATGCCTAAAACTTTGATTTACTTCCCTGCAGCCCAGAAAATGGCATTCCTGAACAATGTTGTATAATCTTTATTCTGGAACAGCTCCGGGGCATGCCCCATAAAGATGTAAATATTCTTTGCTTTATACTCAGGATTGGTCCATACCACGGGATGGTCACCTTTCATTTTGATCTCTGATGCCGGTTCATACGTAGATTCATCGACTGTAGCCAGAACGTGTACGTTAGGCCGCGGGCTCTGATCATAGGTATACCATTCTTCCTTCGCTACCGGAAATGAGGATGAAACACCCTTCATTACCGGATGTTTTTTATCCTCTACCTTAACGGTTGCCGCGGCAAAAGTGGCAATGTAGTTCTGGAATTTGATCCTGCCCATGAAACGGTAAAACCAGGTCCACATCGGGTAACCGTCAAACTCCCCGATCAGGGTAGCATGATGAAAACCTATCCAGCCACCTTTTCCCTGTTCAATATATTTCTGGAAGGCCGTTACCGCTTTTTCTTTCCAGGCATACGGTGCATAGTCAAGCTGGATGAACAGTTGATATTGCGCAAGAAAAGCATCGTCGATCTGGTCTGTGTTCTGAATATAATCCACCGCAAAATTATTGCTGGCCGCCAGCTGGTCAAGCCATACCTTTGCAGCTTTTGAATACTCCACATGATGCCCTCCGTTTTCATACAATGCAATCACTTTAAATCTCGGGGCTTTCTGCTGCGCCCATACGGTGCAAATGGAAAACAGGCAAATAACTGACAGGAACAGGATTTTTTTCATCTATTTTATTTTTTTTTCAGTTGTGTTTATTGTTTTTTTTCTTCAAGCTGCCTTCGGCGGTTAGAATATTTGTTTACAAAAGTATCACGAAAACACATAGATCCGCCAAACATTAACACTACCGGATCAATTTATAACCAATCTATCAAAAATAGCAGTACGATCCTGATATCCGGTTATTTAACGTTATAAATCCGTGGCGATATGCCAAATTTGTGAATTCTTTAACTAATTTAACATGCGCAATTATTCAGGTATTCGTATAGATTTGATTACCCGAACAAATAAACAATAAATTATCAACGTCTGACCAAAATGAAGAAAATCATTTTTATGATTATTTTTTGCCGTGTATTATTCAGCACGGCAGCTGCACAGCCCAATATTAGCCTGCCAGCTATAAAAAATTATAAAAGTGCTGATTACAATGCTGCCACAGAGATCTGGGACCTGAAACAGGATAAACGGGGAATCCTGTATTATGCAAATAACGACGGGCTCCTGACTTTTGACGGCAACTACTGGAAGCGCTATCCAATGCCTGACAGGACTCCTGTGAAGTCTCTGGCAATTGATGATGCCGGCAGGATCTACGTGGGCGGACAGGATGAACTGGGATATTTCTTTCCTGACAACAGGGGTATATTAAAATTCCACTCTCTCAAACATCTTTTACCGGTAAAAGCCAGGCAATTTGCAGACATATGGAACATCGTCATATCCAAAAATGGCATATTCTTCCGCACAGTAGAAGCTATCTTTCAGCTCAAAAACAACCACATCAGGGTTTTCGACACCGTTGGCGGCTGGCGGATCCTCAGCATGTCAGGAACGGAAGTATTCGCAGCAGACAGGGGCAGCGGGCTGCTGGTTTTCAGGAATGAGGAATGGCAGCCCTTCAGCAAGGTGCAGACAGTCCCGCTTCAGATCAATGGGATCCTGGATTATAAAGGCGACACCCTGCTGGTCAGCACCTCAAAAAACGGGCTCTACAGCCTGACAGGTTCCGGTATCGTCAAAAAGAATACTGAGGCCGACGGGTTATTTTATCATGATCTGATCAACTGTTCAAAAAAGATAGCGGCCGACCGTTATGCCATTGGCACTTCAGCAAACGGCCTCTTCATCCTGGATCAGCGGGGTAAACTGGTCCAGCGTTTTTCTACTGCAGAGGGCCTGCAGAATTCAAACGTGCTCGGCATCCTGTCTGACCGTGACCGGAACATCTGGCTGGGCCTTGAAAACGGCATTTCTTTCATCAATTACAATACGGCAGTTAAACATATCCACCCGGTGAACAAAATCCAGAGCGTAAGCAACGCAGTCAGGATTTTTGAGGGCAAACTGTACATAGGCACCTCCAACGGACTGTACAGTACAACGCTCGACTTATCAAAAAACGACCTGAGTACCAGCAAGGGCCTGTTTACCCAGGTTGAAAACACCCGCGGGGAAGTATTTAGCCTGACTGAGATCAATCACCGTCTGTTACTGGCCCATCAGGAAGGAGCACATATGATCAGGGGCAATACAGCACTCCCGGTGATGACCAGACAGGGCGTATGGGGATTTAAGCCCCTCCCTCCCGGAGATGACATCATTGCAGGCACCTACACCGGACTGGAACTGCTGAAGAATAATGCAGGTAACCTGCAGGATGCCGGAAAAATTGAAGGCATTTACGAATCGCTAAGCAATATTCTGGTTGAAGACAGTCATACCGTATGGGCCTCTCACCCCTTCAGGGGGATATACCGGATTAAAATATCTGCCGACAGGAAAAAAGTAATCAACGTAAAGAATTTTACAACGGCCGACGGGCTCCCCTCCAAATTGCACAACCACATTTACCGCATCAGGAACAAGATACTGGTCACTACCGAAAAAGGAATATATGAGTATGATAAAGACAGGAATGCGGTAGTTCCTTCATCATTTTACAAACCTATGTTCGGCCAGGATGAAGTAGAGTACCTGACAGAAGACCGCCGTCACAATATCTGGTTTGTGAGTGAGCACCGCGTTGGCGTAGTTGACTTCAGCAAAGCGTCTGCCCGGCAGCCTTATTTCCAGATTTACTTTCCGGAACTTACCGCACAGACCGTAAAGGGGGATGAATTTATTTATCCTTATAATGATGACAATATTTTTATTGGTTCCAATGACGGCGTTTTCCATCTGAACTATGCCAAATATGTGGCTTCCAAAACGCAGCTTAAAGTGTTGCTCAGTTCGGTGAAAGCCATAGCGGAAAAGGACAGCCTGCTGTTTGGAGGGTATTTCCCTGCTGGTTATTCCAATCTTCCCGGCCGGGGCACTAAACAGGTGACCGATCTGCCAAACCGCTGGAACTCCTTTCATTTTGAATATTCCTCCACCCTGTCGGCACAGAACAACCCCATTGAGTTTAGCTATAAACTGGCAGGGTTTGATCAAAGCTGGTCTGACTGGTCGGCCAGAACGGAAAAAGACTACACCAATCTGTCTTCCGGGACCTATACTTTCTCAGTCAGGGCACGAAACAATGTGGGAAAAGCGTCTGCTGCTGTCAGTTATACCTTTATTGTAAATCCCGCCTGGTATGAAACCGTCTGGGCCTACCTCCTGTACTTTATACTTGCCGCCTGCCTGGTATACGGTATAGTGATCTGGCAGAAAAAGAGGTTTGCGCTTCATCAGCAAAAATACGAAGAGGAACAGGCAAGGCTGAATTACCTGCATAGTTTAGAGCTGGACAGAAATGAAAAAGAGATCATCACCCTGCAAAAGGAAAACCTTGAGGCCGAACTGCAATTCAAGAATAAAGAACTGGCAACGGTAACAATGAATCTGGTAGAACGGGGAGGAATACTGCTGAATATCAAACAGGCGTTGCTCACGATGATGAAAAAGACCAGTATTCCGGATCCTGAACATGAGTTCCGGAGTGTCTTCAGGATACTGGATGAGATAGAGAAAAAAGCTGACGACTGGAGCCAGTTTGCGATTTATTTTGACCAGGTGCACAACAATTTCCTGTCTATATTAAAAGCCAAATATCCCTCCCTGAGCTCCACAGACCTGAAATTATGCGCTTATTTGCGCCTCAACCTCAGCTCCAAGGAGGTTGCCCAGCTCATGAACATCTCGCTGAAGGGAGTAGAGATCAGCAGGTACCGCATCCGCAAAAAACTAGAGCTTTCAACAGAGATAAATCTATATGATTTCTTAATCAGGATTACACAGCACCCCGCTTAATCTGTCACATAGATTTCCCCGTTAACTTCCTGACGAAAAGCTCTTTTATGGATTGTTCCGGTTAATGGATAAAAAAATAATGTTTATAGGTCAACAGTCCCCTGGCGGGTATCTAATTTCGGGATGCAAAATTTGATAGCGTTAATATAAACATTAAAAGGAGATTTAATCTGCTTTTAATGTTTATATGAAGAATTATTGTGTTGCAACTGCAAGCATATACCATGCTGCATGAGGAAGCCATTGTTCTGCCCATCGCCAATCATAATCTTTCCCGGTTTTACTGTATGACAGGTTAAAATCTATGTCGTCTTCATTGCTTAAACCGGATGTGATCCCATTTACAATCCCTCCCGGCGCATTTGTGTATTCAAAGGTGCCAAAAAAGCCATATGAAGGGTTATTGTGCCCTGTTCCCTGCAGCATACTTGCGTCAAAAGGATTTAATCCCAGTATCCAGTTGAGCTGATCCAGCGCAAACCCTGAAACACGGTCATGAAAGGGCTGGTCATCGCTGAAAAGCTGTGCGGCCATTCGCGCTGCAGTGGTCATAGAAGCCAGCCTTGCATTCTCTCCCTGCCACCAGGGCGCAGCATCACTGCCTTGTGGAAAGAAAAATGAACTTCGTTTATGACCGGATGTATCCTGCACCAGCTGCCGGCTGTAACCAAAGGGATTATTCACCTCATGTGTGATAGCCAGTTCAAAGTCCATAGATTTCTTTACGGCCTGTTTGATCCTGCCCTGGATCTCCGGCGATGCCAGGGGATAATAATACAGCAGGCTAACCAGTGGCAAGCCCGCATCAGAGGGATGAAAAAACGGACGGTCTTTTTGATCAGCACGCCAGTAATTGGCATAACCCTTCCCGGAGACCAGCCTGCCCATCAACTGAGTGGCCCTTTTATCGGCCGCAGCTTTATAGACTGCCTTTTTTGTCACTTTATATAATTCGGTAGCCGCAGTCAGGGCGCAATAATCATCGAGGATATTCTCTTTTCCATCGTAGTCCAGTTTGCTGTTCTCCTTTTCCAGGAAAACAAACGCATTTTCTGCGGCTTTCAGATAGTCGGCATTGCTAAAATCACCAGTCACAGGATAGGCAGAAGCCATAGCCAGAGTAGCGATGGCCAGTCCTCCTCCAGACCGGTAGCTGACCTGGTAACTGCGCGGGTTATCTGCAGGATTATCCGTTTTGGTGGCTTGTTCGGTGCTCGACTTCTTGATCCTGTAACTGCCTTCTTCCGCCTGGATCACCCTGTCCTGTGGAAGTTTTCCTGCACCGGGCGATTTCACTGAACGGTAAAAAGATCCGTTCTTCACCTGCATTCTTACGAGGTAATCGGCCCCGAACATGGCCTCATCCAGTACCCTTCTTTCGATCTGCCGGAAATCTGTTCCTGGTCTTTTGATCAGGTTCTCATACGTTTTGAACAGGCTCCAGCCGGTCAGCGAGATCTGCTGTGGATTAAAATAGGATGAGAAGGAAAGGTGAGACAGATGTTTCCCATAGTCACCGGTAGCGTCAAACCACCCTCCATGTGCGTCTATAGTATCTTTTTCAGAACCGGCAAGAGACAAATGGTGATCGGCTTTATCCAGCAGGCCAGAGCTCCGCTGCCCTTTAAAATAATACACCACATTGGATAAGGTGGCTTCTTCCAGTACGTTCCTGCCGATGATAAAAGGGTAGGAAGAGACTTTCCCACTGGCCAGGCTAACCTCAATTCTGTAGGTACCAGGTTGTTTAAAGCCGGTAAAATCCATCGTCCAGAACTGCCAGTTCTTCCATTTACTGACGGCACCGCTAAAAGCGGGTTTTCCGCTGTAGGCAGATTTACCCGTAGCGGCATCCACCAGCCGGAATTCAGTTACCGCGATCTTACTTTCCGACAGCAGCACTGCCTGTTTGGGAAGATTGTCTTCATAACCTACATGATTGGTCAGCACCTTTACAGCTTGCGCCTGTATGAAAACAGGGAAAAACAAAAACATGCAGAGTACTCCTCTTTTGCACTTTGATAAATTCGTCATATTGATATTGATGTTAGCCAAACTTAACTTTTTCTTTCCCCGGATTGCCTTTACCTGCCCCTACAATAACACTACAACAGCAATTGACCAAATTCTGCAGACACAATTGCAGGAGTCAGATTGTTATTGAACATATAAGTACTTCACATGAAAATAACAATCACAAAAAACGAGCAGGAATTCAATGTTACCGCAGCCTGGCGGATCATTGCGCAGATGCTGGAGAAACCAAATGCCGTAATTGGGCTGTCTACGGGGCAAACCACTATCGATATGCACGGCATTGTGAGCGAGATCCATGCCCGGTTCCCTTTTGATGTTTCTAAGATCACGCTTTTCAATGTAGATGAACTTACCAACCTGCCAAGGGCATACGCAGGCAGTTGTTACACAAGGATACTCAACCAGATCGTGGCCCCGCTTGGCATTCCGGAAGGGAATTTCATCATGCCTCCCACCCTGTCTGACGACTTTGAAAGAGAGTGCCTTTTATTTGAACAGCGCCTGCTGGAACGCGGGGGTGCAGACCTTCAGATACTGGGTATAGGCACCAACGGACATATCGGCATCAACCAGCCCGGTACACCCTTTGAAAGCGAAACATGGGTATCTCCCCTGGATCCTGACCTTGAAGCCCGCATACGCCGGGAGACAGAGGTGAAGAAGGGAACAAAACCAGGCGGCTTAACCAGAGGGATCAAAAACATCATGCATACCCGGAAGCTGATCCTGGTAGCAAAAGGCAGCCATAAGGCAGCAATCATTGCACAGGCAGTACTTGGCCCCGTCACTACTGCTGTTCCGGCTTCGGTGGTGCAGCTGCATCCGAACTGTGAGATTCTTGTTGACGCGGATGCCGGTGCAGCAATTGCCGCCTACGCAAAGGAACACGGCCACAGTTTCCCGGGAGTGACCTGATGAGAGACCTACTTCAAAGTTTTGTTCACCGCATCCAGCAAATACTCCTTTTTATCACTGGAATACTCCCAGAACATTACACCGCCCATATGTTTCTTTTTTACATATTCGGCTTTGCTCTTTACAGACCATTCGTCATCAAAGGAAATAAACTGCCGCGTGGTGGCATTATACAGATAGGGCGCCATCGCATCCTTGTCCCTGAAATATTTGAATCCGTTCTTGTTCATCAGACTGTCTTTCAGCATGGTGTAACCTCCGCCCTGTGCTTTTCCGGCAGTCTTGATGCCCAGTCCGTTCTGCGTATTTTCTGCCACAAGAGAAGAGCGGCCATAAAATGCCATACCCATTACCAGTTTGCCGGCAGGCACACCAGCGGCCACATATTCGGCAACAGTTTTATCGGCATTGTCCTCGCCCTGGTACATTTTAGATGGATAAAGATTGGTATGGTGGACGGAGATGCCCAGGCTATCCTGAAAGTAATCATAGGTCATCAGGTTGATATAGTTGAGGTAGGCTTGTGCCTTTCCCATTTCGGTCAGGTCTAAAAATCTCTTAAACCCTCCTACTGCCGTAGTGAGCAGGAGTTTTTTGCCTGTTTGTTTTTCCATGCGGTCCAGTTCCTCACGCAGGTCACGGAACATCAGGGTATAATTTTGTTTATCCTCCGGGCGGAACTTATTCCCGGCGCCCACCTGGGCAGGGTATTCCCAGTCAATATCCACGCCATCCAGGTCGTACTGCCTGATGATGTCAACCGCACTTGCTGCAAAAGCCCTGCGGGATGTATCAGAAAGAACAGCATCGGAGAAATTGCCGCTCCAGGCCCAGCCTCCGATAGAGATCATAATTTTAAGGTCAGGATTTTTCTTCTTCAGCAGGTTGAGATTTCTAAAGTTCGTAGAATCGGTTTTCAGGTTAGTAAGCCAGGCGCGGTTATGCTGAACATCAACAAAGGCGTAATTGATATGGGTAAGCTTGCTGGCATTGACCAGGGTAGTATCTATCAGGCCGCGGTAACCGCCAAAATAACCAATGACAACATATTTCTTTGGTTTTGATTTTTGGGCATAAGCAGGGTTAACTCCGCTGAAAAGCATCATGCAGGAAAGTGTTATGGATGACACCGTAATTTTTAACAGGTTTTTCATTTATCTTATTGTTTTTGTCTTGAAACTGCCTAAGGCGGTTAGTTGTTAGCCAGCGCCGGATGACTACAGCTTTAATCGTATTCTTCGTTTTTCCATGAGCCCTACCAGTGCAATCAGGATAAACGATATCGCAAATGAACGGATCAGGCCTGCGGCTCCGGTATTGAGCCACAGGGGGTATTGTACATGGAATAAACGCATGATAAATACCTGGAAGTATGGCATGAGGTAACAGGTAAGCGTACTTGTTCCTGCCGGGGCAATCCATTTAAACCAGTCTTTCTTTCCCTGGATATCAATGAGGTAAATAGCCAGTTCAAAAAATAAAATTGTAATACCGCTACAGATAAACACCCAGGCCGGGGTAGAATGTATTTTTGAGATACCGCCCGCAAAAGGCCGGATAAACAGGCCGGCGGCAATTAAAACCACACCAAGAACAGCAAATATAGACCATAAACGCTGTGTTTTACCCATTCCGGTTAGCCAGGCATAAATGCCCGATACCACAATCCCTCCCATGGTTAAAGTGACAGAAGCGCCATCGCCTATCAGGGGTATGCGTACCTGGAGTATTCTCATATGTACGGCAATGTTGATTGCTGCAAACAGGATCCAGAACAGGATCAGCAGGTTCAGTTTACCCTTACTGATCAGGTAAAGAATGGCACAAACCAGGTATGACCAGCCAATGATCCCTAAAATACCCCACCAGGAAGGCTTCATCCAGGTTGGTGCTTCGGCGCTGCCTCCCTTATAGAGTGCAGCCATGATGATCAGCAGCAGGATGCCTGTTCCTATGCACATATACTTCTTTGTTTTGCTGATCGTTTCCGGGTAATCCAGCCAGATCAGGAAAAAGCTGAACGTGATGGTCAGCGCCCATACGGCTTTTGGCAATACAGCGGCAGGGCTATAATCTTCCAGGTTTACATGGTAAAAACCCATGATCAGCAATGCAGCGCTGCGCGTTAGGATATAGAACAATATCCTGGTAAAAGATTCCCCTTTTTTTAGCTTATTGTTAATGGCAAAAGGAAGGGACAACCCCACAATAAAAAGAAATGCCGGAAAGATCGTATCGGCAAATCCCATTGCATCGGCGCTGGCCTCGCTGTGATCTATCCATAGGGGGACGTTTTTTACTCCGTTTGATTCATTTACAAAGATCATCAGGAACATGGTAACCGCCCGGAGTACATCGATGGATAAAAGGCGCTTTGGTAGTTGTTGCATCTAACAAAACTAACCTTTGGAGCCTTTCCAACCAAATAAAAAAGGCACTACATTACCACTACGGAAAAGATAAAAATCAGAATAGTATTATGAAAACCAGGTATATACCTGATCTGCCAATAGCAGCCCTCTTTTTCCGCAGCTGGTTTCTATGGTATGGATGTATTTGAACGAATGGCTAAAGAGATCATACCCCTGCCCCATTACCTTAACCAATACATTTTCTTTTGGAAAATGCCCGTTATCCTGCAGGCAGATCACTTCCTGCTGATCCAGTATCAGAAAATCAAAAACATAACCAACGTTATGCAGATCAATAATTTTTTTGGTGATGGATCCATTTATTCTCGGGGCCTTTACTGTTATGCTTTCTATCATGGTTCAATTGATAAAGGGTAAGCGGAAACGATATAGCTGGCGATAGATCAAGAGCTAAAGCGGAGAGATCTGACAACCTCACATGATAACAATACGATAATAAACAAAGGAAGGATCACACCTGCTGCTATCAGAATGTTTTGTTTTGCCCGGTGGCCACAGTAACCACCTTCAGATGGGTCTCTTTTTCAATAAAGCTGAGCATTCGCTGCATATCTGATGACCTGGTATTTACTTTTATCACTACAGACTGTACTTCATTTGCGTTACCGGTAAATCTCAGCACATCATAACCCAGGCCTTTCGAATAATACAGCTGCTCAAAATCTTCCAGGTCAATCTGCACATCGTCATCCCATGGAAAGAAATACACAACTTTAAACCCATTGATCTCATTGATCTCAATCTTGCTGGAAAAACGCGTAAAGAGAATGTAAAACGTTAACATGCCAATGGGAAGGTTCATCATCAGATAGGCCAGGTCAGACTGACGGTACAAGCCAATGCCCAGTAATAATATAGGAATGATTATTAACAGGTACACGTTAAATGGATAACCTGACCCAAATTCCGGATATGGAGCTTGATCTGCCAATGCTGATGAGAGTTTAGTTAAATGTACAAACAAATTAACTAATTCCGACCAATTTAAAAGTGTAAAGATAATTTTACTTAACTAAAGACTAGAGTTTAAAATGAAGGTCGTAGAAATATTTAGTGCTATAGAACGGAATAAACAATTTACTGAAGTCTTCCCGTCTGATCAATCCCATTTCCAGTAACCGGTAACCGGTGATAAACGGCCGGTAAATGCAGGCATATACTACGAGGCCGGCCCCAAATACCCAGGTTAGCCCAAGCTGAAGAAAGATCAAAAGCAATGGTAGTGGTAAAATGATCTGCAGGTAGTAGGACAATAATCTCATATCTTTTTGATTTAGCTGGTATGATCTGTGTGTAAACTTATATATTCAGGGTCTCACCGCGAAATATATTACACCAATGCTCATTTTACTGGGACGAATTATATAATTATGTCAAATAATCCAATAAAATAAAAAGCTAATGCTGTTACGGCATTAGCTTTTTAAAATTTAATCAGAAGGTATCCGCAGTTTCGCTACTTTTTTAGCGAAAGAATATATTTTACGATTTTCTTTGCGTCCGGAGAGGTGATAGCCGGATGTGGGGTCATTGGAATTTGCCCCCATTTACCGCTGCCTCCGTTAATGATCTTTTGCGACAATGCTGTCACATTTGCATCCGTCATCGGATAGGTCTGCGCTATAGTTACGTAAGCCGGCCCAACCATTTTATTTTCAGGGCTGTGACAGCCCATACAATCTGATTTGGAAATGAGCATTTTCCCGGCTTCAATATCCTGCTTACTGGCAGCTGAGCGGGTTGTAGTGGTCACTTTAGTAACGGTCTTTACAGTTTTTTTTGTTTGGGAAAAGACCGTTTCATTACTGCCCAGTACCGCAATAAAAAGACAACAGGAAAAAATAAACTTTAGCTTCATGTAAAATTGATCAACAGAATTAAAATACGACTTAGATATATGCGATACAGTCCATCTCTACCAGAGAATCTCCCGGAACACCACCTTTAGCTACTGCAATAGTGGTACGTACAGGAGGTTTCTTTCCAAAACGGCCTTTGTAAACTTCATTCATCCCTTTGTAATCAGCAATATCATTAAGGAATACGGTCACCTTTACTACTTTTTCCATAGATGAGCCCGCTTTGATCAGCTCACTTTCCAGTTCTTTCAATACAATTTCAGTATGTGCTTCGATGGTGAAGGGCGCAACGTGGGCACCTTTACCAGCAACAAAAATCATGTTTCCAAGTTTAGTATGGCCGGAAAACAACGGAACGTCATCCATTTTAGTGATGTTGCCAGCTTCTTTTTCCGGTGCTGAATCTTTCGCACTTGCAGTTGAACCTGCAAATAATCCGAATCCTGTAACACCAACAGCAGATAATAATAATTTTTTCAGTGCAGATCTTCTTTCTGTTCTCATTTGATTTAGGGTTTAATGATTATATTCATGTTATTTACTATTCTTGGTTCTAAGCCATTCACGGCCGGGTTTATCTACGCGGAAGGTTTCTATATTACCCTGGTCCTGTAAAGTTACGTACATTGTGCGGCCGTCTTTGCCACCAAAGGCCACGTTGGTAGGTTTCTTTCCTATTAACACAATTTCCTGCAAAATCTTTCCATCAGGAGAGATCTTGGCCACCACACCTTTTCCGTATCTGGCCTGGTAAATATTGCCATCCACGTCAACCCGCAGTCCATCCATTCCGGGATCAGGAAACTGGATCAGCAGGTGTTTATTGCTGATGGCGCCTTCAGGAGAAAGATCATAAGCCCATAACTTCGGGTTTTCATTCACATACAGTGTTTTGTTATCAGGGCTCACATCAATTCCGTTGACGATGCCCATGCTATCCAGCAAAGTAAATTTTCCATCGGTATCAATACGCCAGATCCTGCCGGTGTTTGCTTTCCAATTCGGGTCACTTGCATATACCCGGTCTTTGTCATCAATTGCAATGTCATTCGGCTGGCTCATCCGGCCTTCATGTGCAAAAACACTGATCTTTTTGGTAGACATATCCACCCTCAGGATGTTGTGCATTTTATAGTCGGCTATCAGCATGTTTCCATGACTGTCAAACCTGATGCCGTTGCCAACACTTCCCTCCGGTAATTCAAGAAATATCCCTGCTTTGCCCGCAGGCGTCACAATGCCTATTGTTCCCTCACGGGCGTAGTTTACGGCATACAGGTTTCCCTTTTTATCTACTCCGGGGCCTTCACAACCAATTGTAAAACTATTTACGGGTGTCAGCACAGCTGATTTAAATAATCCCGCAGCCGGCGCCTGCGCATTGACGGTCATTGAAAAGCCAAGACAAACAGAGAGGACCGACAATCTTTGAGCGCGTCTGAACAGGAAACTATTATTTTTAAGCATGATAATATTTGTATAAATTATTGTTTTAACGTTGACTTTCTTACTACAGACACCTCCTCAGGCGTAACTACACCCGGTGTATTTCCGAAATTACTCTTTATATAGGTAACAACCTGTGCAATCTCATCATCTTTTAAGAAAGAGCCGTGTGCCGGCATCACTTCATTGTAAGGCAGGCCTTTCACTTGTACCGGTCCCTGCAATCCGTTCAGGATTACACTGATCAGCTTGGTTTTGTCGCCATTTACCCATTCAGAACCCGCAACCGGAGGATAACGGTTACCATCGCCTTTACCATCCCTCTGGTGGCAGGGACTGCAGTAGGTAGTATAAACCTTTGCTGCTGCAAGCATTTTTCCCCTGTCCAGGTTGTCAGTAATTTCATTTGGCGTTTTGATGTTAGACTTGGTGACCTTACGTTTGGCCATTGCGGCCAGCTGCAGCGGCCCAAATGTCTTTTTATTTCCTTTGAACATGATGCGCCAGATCTTTCCTTTTTCGGTATCACTTACGTAAAGGGACCCGTCCGGACCCTCGGCAAGCCCCATAGGGCGGTAAACCGCATTACTGACGTTCACAATCGGATCAACCTTCGCAAAGCCATCGGCAAATACTTCCCAGGGGCCTGAAGGCACACCATTTTTAAAGGGAACAAAAGCAATGATATACCCTGCCTGCGGATAAGGGGCACGATTGGTAGCACCATGAAAGGCCATAAAAGCGCCGTTTTTGTAACGTGCAGGGAACTGGTTACCCCTGTAGAACATCAGGTCATTCGGTGCAAAGTGACCCGGGAAACCGATCAGCGGCTGTGTAAGTTTAGCGCCGTTACCTTCTTTGATCTTATTACCTCCATACTCAGGATTAAGTATTTTTTTCTTTTTCAGCTGGTCATAATAATAATATGGCCATCCGCCGTTCAGTCCCTGTTTTACCTTAAAGAACTCCTCAGCGGGCAGAATTGCACTTTCCCAGGGCGTATAAATAGCAGGCCATAACATTCTCAGGTCATCACGCCCGTGGTTGATCGTGTATAATGATTTGCTGTTCGGGTCCCAGTCCAGGGCTACGATGCTTCTTAAACCTGTAGCAAACTTGACCCCTTCTTCCTGTTTCTGATTGAGTTTATTTTCGTCAAACATCCAGATCCCGCCGTGGTCTACCAAAAAAGGGCTGCCTTCGGTTTCCGAATCCGGAATTCCTGTTCCGGGAGAGCCCGGGCGCCTGTTTGCTACCTGGCTTGCATTGGACCCTGCACCCCATCCTACATAGATATGTCCGCTGTCATCAAAAGCAACGGGTTTGGTCTGGTGTTCATGGTAAGGAGGGTTATCAATAACGATCGTGTCCATCTTACTGTCAGGCACCAGTTGGCCCGGTGTAAGTTTATTGCGGTATACCACGAGTTCAGAACTGTAATAAAGGTACCCGTTATGGATTCTCATTGCGGTTCCGTAACTGCGGCCTTCATATTTGCCAAAAGGCTGGATGATATCTGCTTTTCCATCATTATTGGTATCACGCAGCGCGATATTGCCATAACCATCGTTACGCACATGGTTCCTGGCTTTCACATAAATATCTCCGTTGTCACTGACAGCAATGTGCCTTGCCTGCCCTTTCAAACTATCCACAACTACCACTGCACGGAACCCGCCCGGTAAAAAAAGGCCTCCATTGTCCGGATCGGCAGGCGGCAGTCCGCCACCCGGCTTATATTGGGCAAAACCCATTACAATAAGAAAAAGCCAAAAGCAAACGAGATAAACTTTTGGGATCCGAAAACGGAATATTGACTTGAAATAAACAGTCAATCTGAGCGCTGTGTGTTTGTAGTTCATTGTAAACCGGTTAGTCTTTAACAAAATCCCTAAATTTCATCGGGAAATTAGTTGAATTTACACTTTTAACTTATTTCTGCAACTATCATCCCCCCTACATTACCTCTCTCTAGCCAAAAAGTTATAAAAACAGGTATCCTGGTGCGTCATAGCAGACTTTACAGGATAAAGACACCTCATGTTATAGATCAGACTAATCAATAACTAAAAAAAACATACATGGGGAGTCGATATCCGGAACACAGAGACAGGAACACCGGATGATCCAAATCACCCCTAATGGGGATTTATTCTTGCCTGTTATATCACTAACTTCAATATCAGGCCGGAGCAGGCATTCCGGAGCAGGCATTAAAATACTTAGTTTAAAGAATAAGATATGGATAGTGATTCTAATTCAGAATATTCGGCAGGCAGCAATATCACTTCTGATGAAGCCATTCCATTTTTCAGACCAATATCTGCGGCCACAAGACCTCAGCCCATTTATGGGGCAAAAGTGGTTATTTCGGCAATTGGCTGGGAAGTGGTCAGAGCGGTAAATATTCTGCGCGCGCGGATGGGCCCCAGAATGAACCAAACCAGAATAATCATTTTAACAGGAACGCATGGCAGGAACGATGGAACTCTCGGGAGTCCTGAAGACGAGTTTTACCAGATTGACAACCTGCTTTCCCTGCAGACAGTCCTGGTGGTAAGGGTGCATAATCAAACACCTGCTCATACCTGGCAAAGGTATTTCAGGCAGCGGAATGCAATTATCATCCTCGCCTGGTGTTATAGTGCCCTATGGAATGAACTGACAACTTACAGCGATTACCTCAGTTAATAAGGAAGGCAAATGCAAAGAGCCTGTACCATTTGGTTAGGGTACAGGCTCTTGTTGCTGATCAGGTGTAATTATTGTTTATCCCACCATATCCTGGTTGTCCAGAGATCCGGGCCCTGTATGGCAACAGCAGCCTGGTAATTGTCAGCATTTAAGCTGGCTTCCGATTGCGGGTAAGGCAATCTTCTTGGAATCTGCCCGCCGGTTTGGTTTCCCGGGTAGTTTGTTGGTGTCAGTACCGGATACCCTGTACGTCTCCAATTGGCGTAGATCTCCATATTGTTCATGAACTGTGATACCCAGAACTGCGTATGGATCTGTTTCATCTGGGCATCAAATGACCCTCCTGTATACGGATTGGCCGTAAGATAGGCGCTGATGGCTGATGCCGAAATACTGCTGCCGCCCGGATAGATCGTTTCTATTTCCATGGAGGCCCTTACTGCATTTTCATAATGTGTTTTTGCATCACCTGTTCCCCAGCCGCGCAAAGATGCTTCAGCCAGGTAAAGCTCCACTTCATTGTAATTGATAAATACACTTGGGGTGGAATTGCTGCCAATGGTGTTCAGGTTGATCTCAGAATATTCGGCCAGCATTTCATCGGTCCATCCGGGAATGATGGTCTTGATAGATGTGTAGTCATATCCGTTAGGCAAACCTTTCTGGTTGGCAGCGATCGTACTGGTAGGTAGTTGCGTAGGATCAGCATTTCCGGGCCACAGGGTAATATAAAATGGCAATCTTGGATCTGCAGTGTTTTTCAGGTAACTCACAAAAGTTTGTGCCATTTTTCCGTAGCCGGTCCCTTTGGCCGAAGGAGGAACACCTTCACCGCCACGCAATTCGCGGCCGTCCCAGTAAAAGTTGAGCTCTGTTCCATCGGTATGGTTCAGTCTGGCCACATCTGCATTGCTCTGCATTACACCACCGGCAATTGCTTTTTTAACCCATGTTTCTGCCAGTGCAGGATCAACCTTGGTGAGGCGCATTCCAAGGCGGAGCATGAGTGAATAGGCAAACGTTTTCCATTTAGATGTTGTTCCGTTGTAGATATAATCTGCGGCACCGTAGGATTGTTTAGAGGCATCCAGTGCCAGGGCAGAGGTTTCCAGTTGTTTCAGCATGGCGGGATAGATGTCAGACTGCTTGTCATACTTAGGCTTATACACCCCGCCTACATAACCGAGCCCGGCTTCTGAGTAAGGAACATCACCATACATATCTGTTACGCGGTGCAGGATATACACCCTCCAGATCTGGGCAATGTTGTAAAGGTTCACCTGATCCGGGTTGTCTTTTGTCAGCGAGATGATCTGTGAGTTCTCTTTCAGCTCCACACCATAAGCGGTGCCGAACAGGGCATCAGAGTATCCGGCTTTTGCCAGGTATTTATCTCCGGTCCACTGATAAGGATTCAGGGATGCAAAAAGCTGCATCATTGCACCAGCCAGTTTATCATTCGGGTACAGGGTATTTCCGTCGCCGTCACCGGCAGTTTTAATCAGGTTGTAAGAGAACAAACTGGTCACTACCGGCTCTGTAAAGGCGTTAGGGTTCTTATTCATTTCCTCAAAGCCCTTATCGCATGAAGATAAAAGAACGACAGCCATCAATGCAATTCTCAGCGCTTTAGCCGGGAAGTTCCATTTTATATATTTCGTGTTTGTCATATTTAGTACTAAAAAATGGTGAACAATATTTGATTAGAATTTCACTGAAAGGTTCAGGCCGTAACTGCGTGTAGTAGGTACGCCAAAGTTCTCAAGGCCCTGTGCATTTGAGTTATTGTAGGTAGATTCAGGGTCAACGTTTGGCACCTTGCTATAGATCAGCCAGAGGTTACGCGCTACCAGCGACAGCGTAGCCGATTGTACCGGTGTTTTTGCCAGCAGTTTTTTCGGCAGGGAGTACCCCAGTGTGATCTGGCGCAGCTTGATGAAGCTGGCGTCATAAACAAACTGATCGGTAAGCGTATAGGCTATCCCCTGGTAATAATCCTGTGCAGACACAGTCTTACTGAAGGGGGCACCTGTTTCGTCAACCCCGGTCAGAGCAATTCCGTTTTCACGTACGCCATTTGCCGCTGTTCTTTTGTCAAGCCCGTAATAAGTACCGTATGCATTGGTAGAGGTATACATTTTTGCTCCGAATTTACCGTCCACCAAAAAGCCCAGCGATACATTTCTGTAAGTAAAGGTATTGGAGATACCCATTGTCCATGGTGGTACGCCTTTGCCCAATGCAACGATCTCACTTTGCAGCGGTATCCCGTTTGCACTGTTATAGATCACATTGCCATTGGCATCAGTTTTTGCTTTATTTCCGGCGATCATACCAAAAGACTGTCCTTCATAGTGGTATACGTAAGCATTTTCGGTACGCGGACTTGCACCCGGCAATGCCAGCTTATCTAAACCTTCAGCAATATTGATCACCTTATTGTCATTGTAAGCCATATTGAAACTCACATCCCAGTTGACCCCTTTAGAGGAACGCAGTGGCGTACCGGTCAGCAACAGCTCAATACCTTTATTGCGCATTTTTCCAACATTCAGTGATACGCTGTTAAAGCTTGATGATACAGCAACCGCAGCATTCACGATGTCATTGGTGGTCACCCGGTTGTAGACGGTCAGGTCAACCCCGATCCTGTTATTGAACATCCTGGTCTCGATACCCGCCTCAGTAGTAGTTGAGGTATAGGGTTTCAGTTCACTTGGAATATTACTACCCGTGATAGCCAGCAGCGGCTGCCCCAGGTGGGTAACCGACTGTGCGGTATAAGTTAAAGCCAGTGAATATGGATTGGGAGCGCCCCCGCCTACCTGTGCCCATGAACTGCGTACTTTCGCATACGAAAGCCATGAAGGTTTTGAAGCCCATGCATTGGATAAGATGAAACTTAATCCGGCAGATGGGTAGAAGAGACTGTTGTTGGCCATTGACAACGTGGAGAACCAGTCCTTACGCCCTGTTAAGCTTAAATATAAGTAATTGTTAAACCCAATATCTGCTGATGAAAAGAATGAATTGATTGCTGATTCACTGAAAGTATCAGTAAAGGTCTGGCTGCTTCCGTTACCAATAAAATAGGTAAAGGGAACATTAAAAAGACCACTGGATAAGGTACCGGCCCTAACTTGTGAATGCATCTGGTTTCCGCCTATTAAGGCATTTACCGAGAATTTTCCGAATGTTTTGTCAAAGCCGAGCAAAGCTTCAGCGTTTGTTTCGTAGGTACTGTTACGGTCAGTAGTCATGCTTCCCCTTGTATCTGTGAGGATACCGCTGGGATTGATATCGAAACCATTGGTATTAAAATAGTCAATTCCCAGACGTCCGCGGGCATACAGATAGTCGGTAATATTATACCGGGTACTGAATGATCCTATAAACCTTTTTCTTTCATCTTCGTTCTGCACTTTATTGATTGCGAAATAAGGGTTCACCACAAAGACATAGTCATTCCATGGCACTTCAAATCCCTGTGCATCATACCCGGGGGCGAGCGTGCGTACATCCAGACTTGTTGCGATCAAACCTACAGACGCATTCGGGTTCTTGGTAAAATCGGCAATATAACTCCTGTTCTTGTTTTTCTCAATATTGAACTGAACGTTTCCTTCAAAGATCACCTTCTTGGAAAGGTTAGCGCTGGCGCTCAGGTTGAAGGTTTTACGGTTTAAAGATGAGTTAGGCACGATTCCTTTGTTATCCATGTTCGAAGCCGAGAAGCGGAAGTTGGAAGTTTCATTCCCTCCGGTTAAGGCAATTGTATTGGAAAAGGTATTTCCTGTATCATAGAAGTTCTGGATGTTGTTTTTCTGCGCAACATAAGGCCTGGATATGCCGTCTGTATTGACTACTGATGAACCGTCCAGTTTTGCTCCCCAGGAGATCCTTCCATTGGCTATTGCTTCAGATTTAGACGCAGGTTTCAGTCCGCGGTCACCTGATCCGTATTCATATTGCCAGTCTGGTGTTGACAACGGGGTTTCCATGGTGTAAGTAGTGTTGTATTCTACCCCCAGCCCTCGCTGTCCTTTGCCTGTTTTGGTAGTGATCAGGATGACCCCGTTTGCAGCTCTGGAACCGTACAGGGCCGCTGCAGTTCCACCTTTCAAAACAGAAATTGATTCTATATCATCCGGGTTAATACTGTTCAGTCCGTCGCCCCTGTCTACTCCGCCATAGGTGCCCGGGGTACTTGGCGTACTGTTGGTCATTGGAACACCGTTTACTACATACAATGGCTGGTTTTCACCGCTCAGGGAACCGTTACCCCTGATGATCACCCGGCTGGAACCGCCGGCACCGGTAGCTGTGCTGCTGGCATTTACCCCGGCAACCCTTCCGGCAAGTGCATTACCCAGGTTATTTTCCCTTGCTTTTGTGAACTCGTCGCCCTTTACCTCAGTCACAGCATAAGCCAGTGCTTTTTTCTCACGCGCAATTCCTAATGCGGTAACTACTACCTCACTTAAGGCCTGCGACTCTTCTTTCATCGATACATTGATGGTACTTCTTCCGCTCACAGGGATTTCCTGTGTAATGAAACCTATCGAGCTGAAAATCAGGTTACCATTGCCATCCGGCAGCGAAATTGAGTATTTTCCGTCTGCATTTGTACTGGCCGCTGCCTGGCCATCCTTCAGTTTAACGCTGACACCCGGAAGTGCAAGCCCCTTGCCATCAGTCACCACTCCTGTCACCTGGCTTTGTTTATTGGCAGTGATATTTTTTACCGGATGTTTTGAATCTTCCTGGATCATCTGGATCAGGATCAGATCTTTTGAGTAGTAAAATTCCATATGAAATGGATCTAAAATCATCTTCAGCACGTCAGAGAGTTTCTCTTCCTTCACATTCAGGCTTACTTTTTTATTGTCGCCAAGTGCATCGGAGCCATAAGCAAAATCGATCTTCACCAGGTGGTTGATCTTTTTTAACACCTCTGCTACAGGCATATTGGTTACTTTGAGTGTGATTTTAGTATCGAGGCCCTGTTTTGTGATGCCTGCGGCCTTGGTACCCAACGCATATTGTAACAGGATGATGGTCAATATAAGGCTCGCCAGATTTTTAAATGAAAACCGGCTTGACAATATTTTATTTGTCATATATTTGAGATAAATTTTGTTAAAAAGATAACCTTCCCTATAGGGAGGTCTACAGGATTTAGTTGAGCGAAAGCTCAGGAAAATTACAGGTTGGATGTGCTGGAACCACATTCAACTTTTTTTATGTCTCTTTTTCATTGCATAGGCTGTTGGATTTTAAGGTTAATTAAGATTTTAATTATTTCCATCTTCTGAACAAGATGCGCTCCCGATTTCAACCCATAATCGATTTTTTCCAAATACAAAGGTGTCATCAATTAACTTTCACAATAAAAAAGACCACAAAAAGCAGATAAATTTGGATGATGCCTTTTATTTTATGAGAGGTTCACAATAAAGACACATCAAACTGTATTTCAGACTAGTGAAAACAACAAATAAATAGATATATTTTAAATATTCTATAAAAAAACTCACAAATCAGACATAAACACACCACAATTTGGCAGCATCAAACATTTTATATAAAAATCCAGCGATAAATTCTATCAGAAAAAAATATTTATATGGTATTTGATTGGTTTACCACTGTCAGTTCTGGTTTCGATTTATGGAATCCCTCTTCCCGGATCATCATCATAGAAAACAGATCATATGAAGATTACGGGCAACGCGAATTTGCCTGGGGAAGAACCTATTTTACAAGAAACGTTCCTATAGATTATGGTAAAGGCCATTTTGTTTTTGTGGAAACCGATGCTAAGGGGAAGAAATAAAGCTCCGGCATGGCGCTGTGCAATATTATGGTGATAAAATCAATTACACTAAATAAAATGCCGTGTTTTTAAACAATTATCCTTAAATATGCCGCTTCAATGCTATTATATAACATAAAGTAAATCGGTTTAGCTGATTTAATAACAATTAACAGAATTTATGAAGAAACTCTTCCCATTACTTTTATTACTTCTTTTCACAGGGACGGTAAACGCGCAGAAAAAACACTCCTTTTCGTTTGCTAAAAGCGATTTTATGATGGATGGCAAGCCCATTCAAATTATCAGCGGGGAGATGCATCCCGCCAGAATCCCGAAGATGTACTGGCGCCACCGTATTCAAATGGCGAAAGCTATGGGCTGCAATACTATAGCAGCCTATGTTTTCTGGAATTATATTGAGGAAAAAGAAGGTGTTTTTGATTGGAAATCGGAAAACAGGGACATTGCTGAATTCGTAAAAATCTGCCAGGAAGAAGGCATGTGGGTATTGTTCAGACCGGGCCCTTACGTTTGTGCCGAATGGGACTTTGGCGGACTGCCTCCCTACCTGTTAACGATACCTGACATCAGGTTGAGAACTATGGATCCAAGATATATGGCTGCCGTTACAAAATATGTTAACGAAATCTCCAAACAGATCAAACCGCTTTTATGTACCAACGGAGGCCCGGTGATCATGGTCCAGGTAGAAAATGAATACGGAAGTTACGGCAATGACAGAAATTACATTAAAGCCCTGAAGAAACTTTGGGTAGACAATGGAATAGACGTGCCATTTTACACTGCTGATGGCCCTACTGCTTTTATGCTGGAGGCCGGTACAGTAGAAGGCGCGGCAATAGGCCTGGATAGTGGCGGCAGTGATGCAGATTTTGAACAGGCAGCCAAACAGAACCCTGATGTACCGGCTTTCAGTGCCGAGACCTACCCGGGATGGCTTACCCACTGGAAAGAAAAATATCAGAAGCCTGCCCAGTCTGAAATCATTAAACAGGTTACATACCTGCTTGAACACAAGCGTTCATTTAACTTATATGTGATACACGGAGGCACAAACTTCGGTTTCAATGCCGGTGCAAATGCTTTCACCCCTACACAGTTTCAGCCGGACATCACCAGTTACGACTATGATGCCCCCGTCAATGAACGTGGAGAAGCTACTCCAAAGTATTTTGCTTTACGTGACCTGATTGCCAAATACACCAAACAAAAACTGCCAAAGGTACCTAAACCGACGGCGGTAACTGTTGTACCCGGCTTTCAAATGGAGCCTTTTACCAGCGTATGGAATGAATTGCCGGCGGCCGTTACCTCCCCACAGGTAAAAACCATGGAGAGCATGGGCCAGTATAGCGGTTTTATTGTCTACCGTACAAAACTGATTGGCCGCAAAAGTGGCGAGCTGACCATCACTGAACCTCATGATTATGCAATGGTACTGTTAAACGGCAAGCTGGTGGATACGGTTTACCGTGATGGTGGCAAATGGACGGTCAAGCTGCCCGAAAGCGATGTGAAAGATCCTGTTCTGGAAATCCTGGTGGAAAACATGGGGCACATTAACTTTGCCCAGTACATGATAGACCGTAAGGGAATTACCGACCGCGTTACGCTGGAAGGAATGACACTTTTCAATTGGGAGATCTTTAACCTGCCTATGGATGACAATTTTGTAAAGGCTCTTAAACCGAATGACAAGGCCAGCCTTCATGACGGCGTATTCTTCAAAGGCAGCTTCGAATTAAATACCGTTGCAGATACTTACCTGGATCTGAGCAACTTCAGGAAAGGAGTGATCTGGGTAAACGGGCATAATCTTGGAAGATACTGGAATTTAGGCCCGCAGTTTCACCTGTACTGCCCTGCCAACTGGCTAAAAAAGGGGAAAAATGAGGTGACTGTATTTGACCTGCACCAGAAAAGCGCAGCAAGCATTGCAGGTGTTAAAACACTGGAATAACAAATAACACCTTTATTCTAAGGGCGTGCATCATAATGATGCACGCCCTTTTTTTTTCATACCCGTTGGTAGAAATATTACAGGCGTTTGTCGGCTATTACAGTACCCTGGTATAATAGCGGTAACATAGCTGAAACGTTCGTAATGTAATGGCGTCTTATATACAAACAATTAAGAAATCATTTAAAAAACTACAAAATTCAAAAGATATGAAAACTCTAATCAACTCCGTATTAAAATCAGGTTCAGTGGCTATCGTTTTATTAGCTTCAGTATTTAGTCTTACAGCATCTGCGGCCACAGTTACAATCGATAAAGGCGCAGCAGGCAGGGAAATTAAAAAGGTAATTGTAACAGGAAATACAAAAGTACTACTCGTGCAAAACAGCCAGGAATATGTAACCATGGAAGATCTTGATATGAAAAAAGTATCGGTTAAACAGATCGGCAGCACATTAACGATCAGCTCAACTGAAAGCAGTCCTGTTACAGTAACAGTTTACGTAAAAGACCTGTACCGTATAGACGCTTCGGAACAAGCAAATGTGAGGACTGTAGGAAAATTCAATTTGACTAACCTGCAGGTAATGCTTAAAGATGATGCCAGCGCACGTGTTAAAGCAAACACAGGAAGTATCTACACTGTGATCAATGACCGTGCAAACTTAGAGCTGATCGGAAAAACAGACAAACATATCTATGAAATAGCAGGCATTGCGAAAATGGATACTGATAAATTCGCCGCTACAAAAAGCCAGTATACTAAAGTTTATGAGAAAGCGGTTGTATTCAATGCCAAAAAATAATCACATTCAGGGCAGTTCAGCCGGGATTTGATCCTCCATCTTAACGTTCCTTAACAAAAATACCGGTATGCACCGGTATTTTTGTGCTTTACTGGCTGGTGCTAACTTGTCTTCGACGGAAAACCACATATTCAGGCAATACGCATCAGCTATTTTTCAAGGAGTTTTTCTGTTTTGCCAAGAAAGTTGCCCAGGGCTTTTTGGATATCAATATCCATTCGGTCTGCCAGGATGATCAGCCACCAGATACATTCTCCCAGTTTATGTTCAAGATCAGGTTGTGTCTCCCCGCCTTTCGGCCAGCGGCCCTGCTGTGACATGGTAAGCCGGCCAACCAATCCTGCATCCGTTAAAAAGGCAAGTGCATCTTCTTCTATTGTCCATTCTTTACCGTGGAACTTACGTTCCAGCTCATGATAAAGCATCCGTAATTTCTGGGATCTGAGCACGGTTTCATCAAAATTCAATCCTTCCATTTTATGTTCTGTTTATAGATGATTAAAAGGTTAATCCCCTCTATACATCGTTTGCAAAGTTAACCTGTTTAATAAAACAAATGTTTCAGAAATGTAAAACAAAATAAATTCATTTACAGCGCTTCCTGGAGGAAAGCATAGTTCGCGTTTAGTGGCCATGTTTTCATTCAGATACTTCATTATGGCTACAACCTTCTCCGTTTTGGCAACCCACAGTACAATCTGCCACAATAAATTTGTATCATCAAATCACGAAAAAATGAAAACAATATTTATCACTGGTGCCTCTTCCGGATTAGGAAAAGCTGCTGCAAAATTATTTCAGTCCAGAGGTTGGAACGTTATCGCAACGATGCGCAACCCGGAGAAAGAGACAGAACTTAATCAGTTGCAAAATATTACACTGCTGCCTTTAGATGTAACAGATAAAACCCAGATCAGGGAAACCATTCAGCAGGCAGTGCAGATGGCAACAATTGACGTAGTGTTTAACAATGCAGGTTATGGCCTGGCTGGTGGTTTTGAAGCCTATACCGATGATCAGTTAGAAGACCAGTTAAATACCAACCTACTGGGTGTGCTTCGTGTTGTACAACCTTTCGTAACGTACTTCAGGGAACACCAGATAGATGGCATATTCCTGACCACTACATCTGCCGCAGGTATTGCCGCAAATCCTTTGGCATCGGTATACAGTGCTACTAAATTTGCACTGGAAGGCTGGAGTGAATCCATGAACTATGAGACCAGCCAGTTCGGGATGCGCTTCAAAACCATCGCCCCCGGTGCCATGAATACCGATTACGTAGGACGCTCTTTAAAGTTTGCCGAACATGAAGCCTATGCCCCGTTATGGAACAAAATGGTAGCCGGTTTTACCGACGGGAGTACAAACGTAGTGTTTTCAGACCCGGACAAAATTGCTGAAGTTGTGTACGAAGCAGCCACAGACGGAAAAGCCCAACTTCGTTATATCGCCGGTGAGGATGCAATTGCTGTTGCAGCTGACAGACAAAAGTTAGGTATAGAAATACATAGCAAAAACATCCAAAAATTATATACGCTTTAAACAAAGCCTATGGAAATGGTGCGGGTTTAGTGGCATCCCTTAACCCTGCCTGCACCATGTCCCGCAATGTATTTAAGTTATCCACTGCAGCTCCGATGGTATTGTTGAAATAGGTGTAAACCGTTTTTCCGGCAGCCATCCATTCCGTAATATAACCTGCATATTCCTCCAGCAGGCTGTTCTCGTAACTGCCGCCGTACTTCCCGTCCGGGCCATGAAACCGGAGATACACAAACGGAAGATCTGTTTCCAGCAGTGGTGTGACTGCCTTTGGCATGTCCTGAATCACCATCGCCATGGAATGATCTTCGAGCAAACGGTAAACATCATCGTGGTAAAGCGAAACATGCCTGAATTCCAGGGCAATATTCCAGCTTCCGGCGGGATCACTGTCACGCAGCACATCCGCAAGCAAGATCAGTTGCCTTAGTTCCCCTATGCGCACACTTGCCGGAAACTGCACCAGTAAACAACCTTTTTTATCGCCAGCGGAAGAAATAACTTCCATGAAACGTCTCACCATGGCCGGATCAAACGCAAGGCCCTTATTGTGGGTAACCTCTCTGGTAAGTTTAAAGCTGAACCTGAAAGCGTCAGGCACCTCATTTGCCCATTTTTGTACAGTAGAGGCCATAGGTACCTTATAAAAGGAACTGTTGATCTCAATGCTGTTCATCAGTGAACCATAAAAACAAAGCCTGCTTTTATCCCTGAATTCTTCCGGATAAAAAAGCTTGTTCGGTACCGGCAGCAGCAAACCGCTTGTACCGGAATAGTAACCCTGCATAGGTGCTTCCTCCATAGCCATATAACCTGAAGGGCGGGGAAATGTTTAAAATTTATACCCTCGGAAAGATTGTCATTCACAACTAATTTCAAACAAGGGTTGTTAAATATTTATACTTGTATATATTTGCACTAAATTTAATCGATCTAAATAACATTAACCTGCTAAATCGCTCAACCTTTCTTTAACAGGCTGCAATGAAATAAGGCGCTTACAATAATTTAACCTGCAATGTATACTACTATTATTCTCCTGGTATTTCTAGCCTATTTGTTGTTCTACAACACCTCAAAGAAAAACAACTGGTCTGACAAACCGGCATGGGCCCGTTACCTGGAAGCACGGGCAAGCCTGTCCGGGTCCATCATCGTCCTGCTGCTGATCGTTGCCTATGCGCTGCTCGTTTATCTTGGCGGGCCTGTGGCTGGCATATTCAGCCTCATTGTAATCATCATGGCTATGGGCAGCCTTATCGTATTGTTGTTTCCGTTTCGCTATTTGTCTACCAAACATATCCTCTCCATCTACCTGGTTTTTATTGTTTTTGAACTGTTGATTTTTTAATTATGCCAGCCAATAAAAAATACCTTACCAACTCTCCTCTCGAAAAATTTCTAAAAATAACTGCAGGTTTTCTGGGAGGCTACTGCGTGATGATTACTTTTCATCATCTGCTGTGCTATATTTTTGAGTCTAAAAATGTGATCATTACCGCAGCATTTACCGGATACCTGCTGTGGGCCATCTTATTGCTGCTGGCCTTTCTGGCTAAAAGCGGATGGAAGATCTGGCTTTACTATCTGCTGCTCACTGCGGTATTTGCCACCCCTTTCCTCCTAAAACTATAACCCGCCTCATGAAGAATAGAAATTACAATATATATTTTAATACGCATACCATCAGCGGGATCATCATCTCGGCGATCCTGTTTGTCATCTTTTTTGCAGGCTCTTATACGCTCTTTAAAAAAGACATCTCAGCATGGCAAAGCAATACCTCATTCCGGGCCCGCGAAGAAACAAAACTGAACTATAACAAATTACTGGATTCCCTGGATCAGAAACATAACCTGAAGGGCAGGGATGTTTCTTTCTTCTTTCAGGAAAAAACGATGGATACCTATGTGAGCCTCACTGCCAGTAAGGACAGCACCCTGAAAGCCAAAAAGAAGCCTGATGCAGATAAAAAAGGAGCAAAAAAGGGAAGACGTGGTGATGGCATCAATTTCAAATACAACTTCTCCAGGGGAGAAAGTAAAACCTACGAAGAATCCTATGATCTCGGGGAGTTTTTATACCGCCTTCACTTTCTGGCCCAGTTAAATAAAGTGCCGATACGGCTGGGCGCACCTTTCGGGTATATGCTGGCAGGCCTGGTCTCTTTTTTCTTCCTGTTTGCACTGATTACAGGATTGATGCTCCACTGGGACAAAATCGTATCCAACTTTTTCATTTTCAGGCCCTGGTCAAAAGTAAAGACTGCCTGGACGGATTCGCATACCGCACTGGGAATGATAGGTTTCCCCTACCAGCTCATTTATGCAATTACAGGGATTGTACTCATTTTCAATGCAGTTCTGCTCACTCCGTTTACCTACTTAATGTATGACGGTAAACCACAGGAATTATACCGGGACCTAGATTATTTTGATGAAAAGGAATATACTTACGGCTATCAGTCCCTGCCCGGCAAAGTTGATATCCAGTCTTACATCAATCGTACTGAGAAACTCTGGCAGGATTCCTATATCAAAAGTGTCACCATTAAAAACTATGGCGATACTTCCATGCACCTGATGATTGAAGGCGCTGCAAGCGTAGAACGCAACTTTTCAGGAAAGGGAAAGATCATCTATCAGCTCAAAGACGATAAGGTTGTTTATCAGCAGTCGCCACTACCGGAAAGTAGTTATGTAAATAAAGTAAAAAGCCTGATCTACCGGTTACACTTTGGAGATTACGGAGGTTATGCCCTGAAGATCGTCTATTTTATTCTGGGGATTATGGGCTGTGTGGTCATCATTTCAGGGATTCTTGTATGGCTGGTTGCGCGGGACAAGAAGAATGTACCGGAGCACAAGAGAAAGTTCAATTTATGGCTCGCCAATATCTTTCTTGCCATATGCCTCGCTATGTTTCCCGTAACCGCCCTAACCTTTATCGCTGTAAAGGTGGGTAACCCGGTTGACATGGACTTTATCTACAATGTCTATTTCTATAGCTGGCTGGTCATTTCAGCCTATTACATCATCCGTAAAAACATTAGCCGCACCAATCGGGAAACCCTTTTGATGGGTAGTACACTCAGTTTTTTCATTCCAGTTGCAAACGGGCTCTCTACAGGAAACTGGATATGGAAAACCTATGCTGCAGGTGCTGTTGATATTTTGTTCATAGATTTGTTCAGTTTAAGTATTGCCGCCGTAGGGTTTATTTGCTACTACAAAATAAAGCAGAAACAACGTTCACAGGAGGAAATCACCGTATAACCTGCCATTTGTGACAGTCTGAAAACGAGACGGATAGCCGTCAATATGCTATCAACGAGGCCGGAATGGGGATTAAAACCCATTTCGGCCTTTCCTCTCTACATCAATAAACTATTTAGATTAATTAAAAATTGCTTGCATACGCAATAAATTAATAGTTACTTTGCGCCGAATTATTTTTAATCAATCTTAATAACGTTATGCCGAAACAATTACTATTATTCATTTTCATTTTATTCTTAAGCACTGAGCTATTCGCACAAAATACCGGTAGTATCAGAGGCCGGATCACTACTTCTGACGGTACTATTGCCGATGGGGTTACCGTAAAACTAAAAGGCACTACCTTTGGTGCTGTAACGGATGAAGATGGTTCGTATCACATCAAAAAAATATCAGCAGGCACTTACACAATTGTGGTATCTGCCGTAGGCTTGTATCCAAAAGAAAAACAAATTACAGTGAACAAAGGGACTGTAATAGCTGACTTCTCTCTGAATGAGAACAAATCGCAGCTGGATGACGTACAAATTTCTACCAATAAAAAATACAAAGTAGAAAAACCATCTTCTTCATTGCGCCTGCAAACAAAATTGTTGGAATTACCTCAAAACATCAGGGTGGTTACCAGCCAGGTAATGGCAGACCAGATGGCATTTGACATCGTAGACGGAATCACCAGAAACGTAAGTGGTGCCGTAAGAGTTGGCCACTGGGATGCCCAGTATGCAAATATTTTTATGCGCGGATTCTCTATTCCGGCCTTCCGTAACGGGATGAACTTAAAAACCCCATGGGGCCCTCTTGCAGATGATGCTGCAACAATTGATCGTGTTGAATTTGTAAAAGGCCCTTCAGGTTTCATGATGGCCAACGGTGAGCCGGGCGGTATTTACAATATCGTTACTAAAAAACCTACAGGCATGAACAAAAGTTCTGTTAGCGTAAGTGCAGGCGGATATAACCTTGCACGTGCGGCAGTAGATTTAGATGGAAAACTTTCCCGTGATGGTAAATTACTATATCGTTTAAACGTTGCTGCACAAAGTAAAGGCAGTTTCAATAAGTTCAACTACAATGACAAGTACGTGATTGCACCAGTGATCAGCTACCAGATCGACAGCAATACAAAGATCACCGCTGAATACACACACCAGCATGTAGAAGCACTGGCTTTGGGTAACTATGGTTTCTCTCCAAAAGGATATGGCGATACTGACCCTAGTTTCTTTGTTGGAGATCCGGCACTGGACCCTGCTAAACTGAACGACCATAATGCTACGTTCTACTTCAATCATAAATTCAATAAAGACTGGACTTTCAATGCACAAATGGCGTATTTGAACTACAGCCTGCTTGGCGGTACACCATGGCCATCTACTATAGCAGCTAATGGTGATATGAGACGGGCATTGAGCATAAGTGAAGAATTAGCGATCAATAAAAACGCACAGTTCAGCTTAACCGGTGAGGTTAGAACAGGTCCTGTTGTACACAGAATTTTAGGAGGTCTGGATATGGGTAACTTAAAAACCTGGGGCGACTTTTCAAGTAAAACTGAACCAGATCTTAAGCTGGCCGGTGACGCCACTTTTAACATTTATAACCCTGTTTATGGTATTCCTGCTGCAAACATTCCTATATTCGACAGGTCGAGAAGCATCAAAATACGCTCAGGTGCCAATAGTTATGCAACCAATACCACCTATACAGGAGTATACCTGCAGGATGAGCTGCGTTTTCTTGAAGAAAAACTACGCTTAACACTTGCGGGAAGGTTTACTCACGCAGAATCAGTTGGTAAAACCAATGCTACAGAAATGTCAGACAATAAATTTACGCCAAGGGCTGGTTTGAGTTATTCCATCACCAATAGTTTCTCGGCATATACTTTATATGACCAGAGTTTTATTCCGCAGTCTCAGGCAAACAGATCTGCGACAGGAGATATCTTCAAACCTGTTACAGGTAATAACATTGAATTCGGATTGAAAAAAGACTGGTTTGAAGGAAGATGGAATTCAACATTTTCGATCTATAAGATCACTAAGAAAAACGTGCTGACGCCTGACCCTGCATATCCTCTTGGTGACCCTAACAACTTTATGGTACAGTTAGGTGAGGTTGAATCTAAAGGTATTGAGTTTGACCTGGTAGGTGAAGTTGCAGAAGGATTAGACCTGACGCTGAACTATGCTTATACAGACCCAAAAGTAACCAGAGACGAGAATAAAGATCCGGCCAGAAATGCTACCGGAACTTACCTCGCTAACACAGCAAAACACATCACTAACGGATGGTTGTCATACCGTTACAGAAATGCAAATTCAGTATTTAACGGAATCGGATTTACAGGTGGTTACCAAATGCAATTAAGCCGCTATGCAGGATCAGGTACTACACAAACCCCGTTTAATGACTATATCCGTTTTGACGCAGGTATATCTTATGCCAAAGGTAAATTCTCTGTCTCATGCCTTGTAAACAACTTACTTGACCGTAGATTGTTTACCCAGGGCTCGTATACAAAACTGGCAACTGAGACACCAACATCTGTTTCTTACTATACTTATATCTATGATATGCCAAGAAACGCAAGGATCACAGCCAAATACGACTTCTAATTTTTCATCATCATCAGGAATTTCCTGATCGTCGTCAAAAAAACACGGTTCTGCACCAATTGGTCCGGAACCGTGTTTTTTGTTTGATACCTGCCAGGGAACAAAACCTGCCCCAGGAATCCTCTCCATGGAAACAAAAGTTTTCCTCCTGAAATTTTACAGGATCTTCTCCTCGATCTCTCTCTTTAAAATTTTGTTTAAGATGGTCATTGACGCTGAATTTCCATAAACCCTTGACATCAGGATCCCCCCTTCAAGCATTGCAAAGGCCTTAACCGCAAATTCGTTTACATCCCAGCCCCCCACAAACTCTCCATCAGAGATTCCCTTTTCAAGAGTCCTCACGATATCCATAAGAAGCGCTTCCATAGCACTGCGTACTTTCTCACGGATAACCGGGCTGGTGTCATCTGCTTCAACCCCGAAGTTTAACATCGGACAGCCGCCCTGAACAGGGTGATTTACAGGATCACTCAGCAGGTCAAGCAGGGCAAAGAATTTATCCTTTGCATATTCCTGGCTCCTGGTAACAACACCTGCCTTTTCAAAGAATTCGCTGAGATTATAATCTACCGCACAATAAGCAAGCTCTTCTTTATTTTCAAAATGGGCATACAAACTCCCCTTTGCTAAATGGGTAGCCTGCATAATATCACTCACAGCGGTTGCGGCAACTCCTTTTGTATTAAATATGGGGGCCGTTTGTTCAATAAGAAACTGTCTGGTTTTTTCAGCTTTGGTCATATATTCTTCGATACAAAGGTAATTTGAACTATCGTTCGAATTAGTCAGTTGATTGTAAACACTTTGTAAACACCAGTTATACAAGTATTTATTAAATAAACTTTGTCAATGCAAGGTAATGATTCGAGTATTACACAGATTTGAACGATCGTTCGATTATGTTTGCTGAATAAAATTTGATCCATAAATATAAATGTAACCAATATGAAAATTACGTATTATGGCCATTCATGCTTCTCAGTTGTGGCAGGCGGCAAAAACATTTTATTTGACCCTTTTATTTCAGGGAATGAGCTGGCGAAGGATGTCAGCATTGACGAAATTGAGGCCGACTATATTTTGGTATCCCATGGCCATTTCGATCATATGCTCGATGTGGCCACTATCGCAGCGCGCACCGGTGCCATGGTATTATGCGGCTGGGAATTGTATGATTATTTTACCAGGGAAGGTTTGAAAAATGTTCATCCGATTAATCCCGGCGGCAAGTTTACGTTTGATTTCGGAACAGTGAAAGCCTTCATTGCCCAGCATTCAAGCAGTCTTCCTAACGGAAATTATGCAGGTGTGGCAAGCGGCTTTGTACTGAAAACGGCTGACGGAAACTTCTATTACAGCGGTGATACCGCCCTTACCCTGGACATGACCTTAGTCCCGAAATGGGCTGAACTTGACTTTGCCGTATTTCCTGTCGGAGACGGACTGACTATGGGTGCAGAAGATGCCATTGAAGCTGCAAAACTGGTTAACGTAAGCAAGATTATCGGAGTGCATTATGACACTTTTGGATTTATAAAAATTGACCATGCAGCTGCCGTAGAGGAGTTCAGACAGTCAGGGCTCACCTTGTATTTGCCGGGAATAGGCAATACTATTGAGGTATAGCCAAAAGGCACCTTGTTTCGGGTTTTGGGTTGCGGGCCGCGCTGATGATAAAGAGCAGAAAAGACCGGAGTTCGTGTTCATAACTGTGATTTAACCTTAGTTTAACCTGCAGCCTATACCTTTGGTTACAGATATGCACACGGATTCAGATACAGACAACCGGTTACTTCTTGCACTTCAGAAAGGAGACGGATCAGCGTTTAACATCCAAAATCTACCGCAGGTGAAAGAAACGGAGGTGATTGTTCAGAAGGAAAAGTACGGGTGGCAAACAACAGGCGGGTACCGGGTTTACTAACCAAAGGCAAACCAACAAATTGAAGAACAATGGTGGATAGATTCTTATCTTAACGGTTTTGAAGGCTGGGCCGGATGGCGGAGACTGGGCTACCCGGAGATTGTTCCCGGTCCACCGGTATTGTCACCCCTACCGGTACGGTACACGTACTCAGATAATGAACAAAACAGCCCAAACCTGATTCTTTTTGTAGAGCAGACCATCGGTGGAAACATGCCTACCCTCAATACCAAAGTATGGTTCCAGCCTTAATCAGCAGGTTAAATTGAATAGTTAATTTGAAATGATAAAAAGAATGATAAGAATAAAAACACTGCTTTGTCTGGCAGTTGCCCTGGGAAGCTTCTGCTCTGCGGTGTACGCGCAGCAGTATGACGTAAAAAGAAATACGCATTCGCATAATGATTACCTGCAGGCACAGCCATTTTACACGGCACATGCCAATCATTTTGCCTCAATGGAAGTAGATGTATTCCTCGTGGACAATGAGTTGTATGTGGCCCACAACAAGGAAGACATCAATAAGAAACGGACAATAGAAAGGCTGTATATTGAACCGATCATTGAGCAGATCAAACTGAACGGGAACAATAAAGCCTATCAGGACAGCGGGAAGCTGCAGTTGATGATTGATCTGAAAACAGCTGGTGAACCGGCATTGAGATGCCTGGAAGCAAAGCTGAAACCCATCCGCAGGTATTTTGACCTGAACACTAACCCTGATGCAGTGCGGTTGGTAATTACCGGCGATTCCCCAAAACCGGAGCGTTTTAAGGCCTTTGATGAGATTTTCTTTTTCGATGGCAAGCGGAATACACCTTATACCGCTGAGCAGCTCAAAAGGGTTGCCTTTTTCAGTGCAGGGTTACAGGAGTTCACAAAATGGAACGGATTGGGGCGTATGGTAGAGGATGACTACCGGAAGTCCAAAAATTTCGTGGATTCTGTACATCACATAGGAAAACAAGTGCGTTTCTGGGGCAATCCCGATACAAAAACATGCTGGCAGGTCTTTATAAAAATGGGTGTAGACTATCTGAATACAGACTCACCTGCAGAGATGGCCAAATTTCTGAACAGCTACGAGAATAACAGCTATCTGGCTACGGAAAAATACAGTACCTATCAGCCAAGCTATAAAAGCGACAACGGCAAATCCAAACCCAAAAACGTAATCCTTCTGATCAGTGACGGGGCCGGGTTCTCTGAATTCTGGGCCGCGGCGACAGCCAATGGCGGATACCTGAATGCCACAAATTTTAAACATATCGGCTTTTCAAATACTGCGCCTGCGAATGATTACAATACAGATTCAGCAGCCGGCGCAACAGCAATGGCCACAGGAGAAAAAACAAATAACCGGTATATCGGTATGGACGCAAACGGCAGGAAGATCCCGGATCTGCCGGAAATACTGGCGGAAATGGGAATACGCTCGGGAATCGTTAGCAATGACCGTTTAACCGGCGCAACACCATCCTCATTTTTTGCACACCGCAGCGAGCGTGATCAGAGTGACAGTATTGCTTCTGATCTGCAGTACAGCCCTGCTTCACTGCTTATTGGTGGTTACCATGAAACTCTCGGGGCAAATCAGGATGCCATCCTGAACCGGGTGAAATCAGCCGGGTTTGAAGTATACAAAGGACTTGGCACACTGCCTGCCTACAGCAAAAACAAAAAGGTGATCTGTTTTGATAACGACCGCCCGAAAGATAACTTCAGGCTGATAGAAAATGCTTTTGATGAAAGCGTAAAGTATCTTTCTGCAGATAACAAAAAGGGATTTTTTCTTGTCATGGAAGGAGCCAAAATAGACGGCGGAGGCCACTCTAACCGGATCAAACAGTGCATTGATGAGTATCTGAGTTTTGATCAGGTGATTGGCAAAGCCATGAAATTTGCTGATGACAACGGAGAAACACTGGTACTGGTAACGTCTGACCATGAAACCGGGGGACTGATCTTATTTGACGGTGATTATAAAACAGGTGCGGTAACTGGTACATTCACAACAAATGACCATACTGGTTTGCCCGTACCCCTGTTTAGTTATGGCCCCGGATCTGAAAATTTTACAGGATTCCTGCAGAACTCAGATATTCCAAAAAAAGTAGTTACACTACTGAAATAAACAGCTAAAAACCAAACCTGAACTACCGCAGAGGCCATCCAATGTTATCGGGATGGCCTCTGCATTTTTATAATTCATCGGTCAGATAAAATATGCTGAGGTAGTTGATGCCCCTGTAATCATTTACCCGAATAAAGGAAATGACTGACTGGTAATTGTAAAATTGAACCTGCTGTATATTCAAAAGTTAAAGAACTGCGTCATGCTACACTGAAATCAATTATTTCATATTCAGCCGAAGGCAGGACCAAACGCAATAAAAATGCTACATTGACCGGGAATACAGGCTATAAAAACTATCTTCGGAACAGTTAGCATCAATCAAAAATGAAGAAACCCTTACTATTAATTTGTCTGCTGTTCAGTATACTGAATGCCAGCGCACAGGACTATCTGATCACAAAATTTGGCATCAAAGCCGATAGCACAAAGCTGAATACTACGGCCATCCAACGGGTCATTGATCAGGCAGCTGCCAAAGGTGGCGGTACAATAGTCATCCCAAAAGGCACCTTCCTCAGCGGTGCGCTGTTCTTTAAACCAAAAACCAGTCTGAGGTTAATGGAAGGCGCGGTACTGAAAGGATCAGATGACATTAAAGACTATCCGCTGCTCCCTTCACGCATGGAAGGGCAAAACCTTGATTATTATGCAGCGCTTGTCAATGCCTATAAGGTTGATAACTTTACTATAACCGGCCCCGGCGAGATCAATGGCAATGGCCTGCGCTTCTGGAAAGCCTTTTGGGCCAATAGGGAAGCAAAACAAAAACTGCATCAGCCCAGCACCAACTTAGAGGTACACCGCCCCCGCCTTCTTTTTATCTGGGGATGCAATAACGTTACCATCAAAAACGTACAACTTCATAATTCCGGATTCTGGACCACACATCTTTATCAGTGCCAGAATGTACTGATGGACGGATGTGATATCCGCTCGCCTTTCAGGCCTGTCAAAGCCCCGAGTACAGACGGGGTAGATATTGATGTTTGTAAAAAAGTAACTATCCGTAATTGTTATATTTCGGTTAATGACGATGCTGTCTGCATCAAGGGCGGAAAAGGCCCCGATGCCCAGAAGTTGCCCGGTAATGGCATAGTAGAAGATATCCTGGTGGAAAACTGCAGTTTTGGCCCTTCGCATGCTACATTGACCCTTGGAAGTGAATGTATACATGCCCGCAATATCACCATCAGAAATTGTAAAGTGAACAATGACTGCCCTATCCTGAGATTGAAAATGAGGCCCGATACCTACCAGCTCTTTGAAAATATTACCGTAGAGAACATTACCGGTACCTGCGGTTCTGTTGTAAACATGAACCCATGGAAACAGTTCTTTGATCTGAACGGCAGTTCGGAGAAGCCCTATGGAACGGTTAAAAACATCACGCTATCCAATATCAACGTGAAAGCGAAAAGCTTTGGAGAACTTGAGGGTAACCCTGCTGACACGGTTTCAAACTTCGTTTTCAAAGATATTACCGTTACCACGAAATCACCTGCATTGAAGAACATCTACAAGGATGTTAAAGTGCAGAACGTAACCGTAAACGGAGCACCACTGACTGTTAACTAAAAGATGTTTTTAAACAGTAATTTATTTTTTAATGTAAGCTGTCTGACTGCAATTATGCCATGGTCCATTCACCGTTGCTGCACCCTAATTATTGTCAGGGTGCAGCAACGGCGTAGTAATGTGTTAGAATGGCGGTTGAGCATCATACGCAGATTAGCCCTGATCCGTATATCCTATACTGCTTTTAGTGTAAAAAAGTAAATCACTGATTTGTGTTGACTACGTTAAGCGATCAATCAAACTCCTGCATTTTTATCCATCTTTTTTGATTGCCGTTGTAAGTTCCCGGTGTAACAAAGGCCCCACAGATGCAGGCGGGACTAAACCGGGTACTATTTTTACTTTTCCAGCCCCCGCTCCCGCCCCTGAAATAATCCAGGGAAAGTGTAACAATACACAGGCAGCCATCCGGAATACTAAAATTGAACTCATGCGCCCCTACTTTTGTCATCGTTTTATTCACCTCCAATACCTGCAGCTCAGGGCGGGGATGCATGTAACCGTCACGGAGCCTGAACAGGGAAAATGCTGCCGTCATCACACACCTGAAGCTTTTGCCCGGAAATTTAAGTGTTTGAGGGATTTGGAACTCTGGAAGCACAAGCTGCAGTGCATTTCCTTCCAGTTTTAGTACAGGCATATTCAATAACATCCTGTTCAGCTTTGAATTTACATTCAGGTTAAACCCTTCCAGCGCCGAAAAGCCGTCTGTCTCAAAGTGGTACTTCATCGTATCCTTATTCCTGCAGACACCTAGAATATCTGTCAGGACACTGGTTAAACGCTGCATCGTCTGATCACTCTGAAACATATCCGGAAGTGCATCCCATGTTTTCCTGATCTGCGATCCAAGAGAGGATGCCATTCCAAACGTCCGCGCGGCTTTTTTTGTTGCCTCTGTTTGCTTCATCCTTCCCCTTGCCAGTCTGATGCTAACGATTTGCACCCCTCTTAATTCTCTGTATACGCAGGGGCCCAGCACGCCGCGTAATACTCCATTTTTTTTGTTGCCATTGTTATATTTTTTTAGATTATACGCAAATATAATATGCTAATCAACTAAAAACAAGACTGTTAGTTCAAGTGTCTGGAAAAGTCTGCAATAGTCCTGAATTGTCCATCAGAATAGATCTTATGCTATGCATGGTTTAAAAAAAATCATACAAAAAGCCTTAAAACAACATACCTGTTACATCATTTTCAACTAGCTGGAACTCATGTAACGGGTATTTTTTCATGCTGTAATCAGTATGGAGTCATGTACTGCAAACAAGCCTCAAAATAGATCGCCTGTGATAGACATAAGGAATAATTGATAACTCATCGGGAATTGATGTCTAGCGTAAGCCCCGCTTAAAATGTAATTTTGCCTTACCAATCATGGAGATTGAGAATTTAATCTTAAGATATGTCACGCATACAGCCAATAGATCCTGAAGAAGCTATGATGACGGCTGCGTTCTATGAGCAGCAGGGCGCAGCACGCGATGTATTCAAGGTGGCAAAAACAAAGCGGCCGGTGCCGGGAAGAGGTGAAGTGATGGTTCGTGTAGCGGTATCCGGCTTAAACCCTTCAGATGTAAGAGTAAGAACAGGCTTTTTAGGGCCTATGGCTTTTGAACGGATCATTCCGCATCAGGACGCTGCCGGCACAATAGTGGAAGTTGGCGAAGGCGTTGATGCCGCGCGCATCAATGAGAGGGTTTGGGTTTACCAGGCGCAGTACGGCAACAGCAGTGGGACAGCCGCAGAATATGTAGTGGTTCCCTCACAGCAAGCAGTTTTTTTGCCTGAGAAAGTTACATTCGAAGTTGGCGCATGTCTTGGAATTGCAGCCATGACTGCCTGTCATTGCCTGTTTGCTGATGGCGACATCCGTGGGCTAAACGTACTGGTCCATGGTGGCGCGGGCGCGGTTGGAGAGGCAGCGGTTCAGATTGCCAGGTACAGTGGTGCCTGGGTTGCAGCAACCATAAGAAATCCTGACGATGCACAAAAAGTGCGGTCAAAGGGCGCAGACCTGGTAATTGATATGAGTAGTCAGCATGTGGCTCAGGAGATTTCTAAAGCCACCGATGGAAAAGGTGTGGACAGAATTGTGGAAATTGATTTGCTGTCTAACCTCAAAATTGATCTGGATGTTCTCAGCAGTTCCGGTACAATCAGCACTTATTCTTTAAAGGAAGCTGATGATCATGTGCTGGTCCCTGTATTCCGGGCTATGAAGGGAAATAATGCTTTTCGGTTCGTGTATGTTTATACCATCCCTGAAGAGGCAAAACAAAAGGCGGCAAAAGTAATTAATGCATGCCTGGAAAATGGAAGTTATGATCCAACCATTGGGCTTATTGTTCCGCTTGCTCAAATTTCAGAGGCACATGAAGCACTGGAAAGCCGCCGGGTAAAAGGAAAAATACTGATCCGGATTGCATAAAAAAAGCTTTTCCAGCCAACCAGTGTTTAATCAGCGGCTAAGATCTCCGGATCCATGATCGTGGTTCATGGATCCGGGATTTTCTTATACAATTCCCTTGTAGACCAAACGGGTAAACAGATCCGGACCAATCACAAAGTTCCCCCATTTTGCATCGAAAGCCTTCGTTGGTTTCCGGCTGACGATTTCTTCAATTCCCAGGCCCTGAGTTTTTAGCTCCCGGACTGCGCCTTCTACTGTCACTAACATATCACGGTATGCTATCAGCTGGGCTCGGTTAGCAACCTGCCCATGGCCGCAGATGACGATGGTCTTATCCGTAGTACGCACTACATTGTCTTCAGCCGCCTGGATCATTCCGCTGATGCTGCCACCCGTATTATAGTCAATGAATGGATAATAGCCATTCCATAGGGTATCCCCCACATGAAGCACATCTGCATCAGCAAAAAAGACAGATATATCGCAGTCAGTATGTGCAGGGGCATAGTAGTCTAAATGTATCCCGGTACCTTCAAAAACCACATGGTGCGATTGTTTAAATATCACTTCCGGCAGGGCACCTGCAGGCGATGGCGGGAAAGTATATTGCCAGTCTTCTACTGTTATTTTTTGTGAAAGACGTTTTTTGGTGTTTTCATGCGCAATAATTTGTGCTCCTGCCTGATGAACCCATTCATTCCCACTGGCATGATCAAAATGCCAGTGTGTGTTGATCAGCTTTTTAATGGGAGCAGGGTTGATACCCGCTATTGCAGCTTTCATCTTCTTTTCTGAAACGTTGATGCCTGCATCTACCATTAAATTTCCCTTCTTACCTGCCAGTAAAATTACGTTGCCGCCAGAGCCCCTAAGCATGGTGAGCCCTCCCCTTAATTTCTGAACGGTTATGGGTGATTTTGCGGCCTCTGCAATAATCATCGTAACCGGCCCTTCACGTTTTTCCAGCGCGTAGGCCCATGAAGGCAGTTTTACCAGTGCTCCTGTTAACAGCCCTGCCGAGGCAATAAATCCCCGGCGTGAAAGCTTAAAGTCATTTTGTTCCATAATAATTGTTGTTTAAATAAATGCTGAGAGAAACTCCGCTCCGGCCCTGAAGCCGGCCCTCAGCTCTTTGGCCAATTCTAAAACAGTGCCACAGCACATCATATTGAAAAGCAATGGTTTACAACAAATAATCACGATTTAGACAAACGAAATATCGTTGAAAGTTCATACAGGCGGCAACATAAAGTGATCAATACAAAATCATAAAAAACTGATGTGCTCAGAACCTGCGGGCCACAACAAGTTTATCACCAATACTATTTCGTAGCTGAACAAACTTTGAATGAAATTTCATTTGAAAACTATTGTAATCTATAAATCCGGGATGACCAATTGACTAAAGCAGTTTGAACCACTTGTAGAAGACTTTAAGTGCAGCTATATTTGTTCTATATCTCTGCTAATATGATTTTTGAAAACAATTCAAATGAGTATCTTCTGGTAAGTGAGCTGACTGAGGAAAACAGGAGCTTGGTTTTTGATGTGCGCAAAACGGACATGACTTTTATCTGGAATACAGGCGGGGAATTTACAATCACGGTAGACAGAATGCCCTATCAGCTCTCAACTAATGAAATTATTTTTCTTACTGAATTCCACAAGATCGATGATATGGAGTTTCAAACTGCGAGGATAGTTCGGTTTAACCAGCCATTTTATTGTATTGTTAACCATGATAACGAAGTTGGAAGCAAGGGCCTGCTTTTCTTTGGCTCTACAGGAATCCCACTGGTGAAAATTGACGCAGAACTGGAACAGGATTTCAATACTTCATGGGAAATACTTTCTTCAGAAATGAACAAAAAAGACATCCTTCAAAAAGATATGCTGCAGTCAATGTTAAAGCGGATGCTTATTCTCTCGGCAAGGATCCTGCGCAAGTCAACCAAACTGAATCAACTGGAGCCAGACAAGGCAGATATTATCAGAGAATTCAACTACCTGGTTGAGGGAAATTTCTCAAAACACCATGATGTGGCCTTTTACGCTTCCAAATTAAACAGATCAGGAAAAACCTTATCAAATCTATTTGCTATTGCTTCTCAGCGGCCACCCCTGAACATTATTCATGACAGGATCATGATACATGCGAAAAGACAAATTGACTATACAAATTTGTCAATTAAGGAAATAGCGTATGATTTAGGCTATGAGGATATTCAGACCTTCAGCAGGTTTTTCAAAAACAAAGAGGGTATTTCACCGATGCAATACCGTGAAAGGGGAAGTTCTTTTACTCCTGGCGGAATACTGCAGTAGTGCTGAAGTAACGGATAAAGCAGTATCGGGATGCTATGATTTTATTTTGCTAAAAAAGAATTGTCTTTAGCATATACTCAAGACAATTACCGGCGAGCGTTCGTTTGAGTTTGGCTTTTCAACTATATTTCATTGAAATCTAAAAGTGAAATAAAATCAAACATTTGAAAAACAGCAATTTACCTCCATGGCACAAACATTGCAAAATCAGGTGGGTAATGGGAGAGTCAAAACATGACAGCCAACAAAATGTTCATATAAACTGCTCAGTTACGCAACTATAAATTTCAAAACGGAACGGTTAATTCTAAGGTTATGATGGTTTTTAAAAATGAATCCAATGAGCATCTGATTATTTATGAATTAAATCAAAAAAATAAGGAAATCATTTTTTCGGCACGGGAAACTGATATCACATTTATCTGGAATACCGGAGAGTCTTTGGACATCAGTGTAGACCGGGATATCTATAAGCTGGAAAAAAATCAAATCATATTTTTATCAGGGTTTCATAAAGTGGATGATCTTTGTTTCAAATCTGCGCGTATGGTAAGGTTTAATCAACCTTTTTATTGTCTTGCCAAAGACAATAGTACCACAAGCGGCCAGAGACTATTATCCTCGGTATTTTTTTCAAAACTTCCAATTGCCCAGCTGGATGAACATTCCGTTAGCGGATTTGAAATGTCATGGGGTGCGTTTTGTACTGAAATGCAGAAAAAAGGGCTCTTTCAAAAAGAGATGCTGCAAACCATACTCAAACAAATGCTGATTCTGGCCTCCAGGAACTATAATCTATGCAAACAGTTAAATCAGCTGGAAATCAGTCAGAAAAGCGTTGTGCAGGAATTTAATTACCTTGTAGAATTACACTTTGCAGAACACCGGAACGTAAGTTTCTATGCATCAAAACTAAACAAATCACCCAAAACACTGGCCAACCTGTTTTCAACTTTTTCAGACAGGGCACCACTGAACATTATACATGACAGGATAATGGCCCAGGCGAAAAGGCTGATCAATTATACAGATCATTCCATAAAAGAAATTGCCTATAGCCTTGGTTATGATGACATTCAAACCTTCAGCCGTTTTTTCAAAAACAAGGAAGGCATATCTCCCTCCCGTTACAGAGAGAAATATGCCAAAGTTTATTCCTGATTTGATAACAATATAAGATTTTACACACTCAGCACTTCCTCTTGCCCAGGTTTTAAAAGGCGCAGACGATGGCTTATTCCAAGAAGTTCAAATGCTCTGCTGAGTACATCGCCACCCTGGGTATAATGCGACCATCCTTCATAATGCAGCGGAATTATTGTGGCCCGTGAAAACTCTGCCGCGGTATCAAGCGCATCATTTGTTCCCATGGTCACGTTGAACGGCCCTCTTGGCTGAGCACCTCCGGCAAAGATGAATACAAAATTTGGTTTGAACTTATGGGCAACCTGTGCAATACCGGGATAATAAACGGTATCTCCGGTAATATAGATTTCAAGAGCCGGCAGCCCGATCACCGTAAGTATAAATCCGGTTACCGGGCCGGACATTTTTTCAAATCCTGCCGGGCCGTGCCTCGCCGGTGTACTGGTGATGCGAATTTTATTTCCATCTGGCGTGTCGATGGTTACGCTCTCCCAGGTTGCAATTCCGATGGCATTGCCGCCAAGCCTGGACGCCCCTTCAACAGTGGTAAAAATATTTTTGACGCTCCTGGAAAATATTCTTCCCTTTCCGTCATAATTGTCATGGTGCTGATCATGGCTTAGCAAGACGTAATCAATGTCATCCAGTTTTGCCGGCTGAGGATCAGTAAGCTTATCTACCGTGAGGTCTTTTCCGATTACATATTTACTCCCTGAGGGATCAAAGGTGGGGTCTGTAATAAATTTCAGCCCTGAGATTTCAACAATCATTGTTGGCCCGTTGAGGTAGGTCACTTTGAATTCATTTCTGCTTTTCATTTTTCAAATTATTAGATATTTATGTGTTATTCAAGTTTTGCACTTTTCAGGCGTAAGGAGTTGACAATTACTGAAACGGAGCTGAAGCTCATGGCCAGAGCAGCGATCATAGGTGAAAGCAATAATCCTGTGAAGGGATAAAGCATGCCTGTCGCGACCGGAATACCCAATATATTATACCCCAGAGCAAAAAACAGGTTACTTCTGATGTTGCCCATCACCTTTTCGCTCAGCAACCTCGCTTTATAGATGCCCGTCAGGTCACCTCTTACCAGCGTAATGGCGGCGCTCTCAATAGCCACATCAGTGCCTGTCCCCATGGCAATACCAACATCTGCCTGCGCCAGGGCCGGAGCATCATTTATTCCATCCCCGGCCATGGCAACTTTTTTTCCGGAAGCCTGCAACCTCTTTACTTCGTTAAGCTTAGCCTGCGGCAACATCTGGGCGATGAAGCCATCCAACCCAAGGGCATCATTTACCGCTTTTGCGGTATCATGGTTATCTCCGGTCAGCATGATAACTTTAATGTTTAAATGCTGAAGTTGCAGAATTGCGTCTTTACTGGAGACCTTAATCCTATCGAAAATAACAATATAGCCAACCAGTTCCTGATTTATAGCCAGATAAGAAACCGTACGGCCATGCATCTGCTCTATTCTGACCGAATTTTCTACATCTGCACTGATCGGCGCATGAATATGATCCATCAGCCGGTTGTTCCCCAATGCGAGGACTTCATCTTTCAGCACACCAATTACCCCTTTTCCTGCAACTGATTCGAAACTGTTCAGCGGCATTACCGGTACATTTTTTTCTGTTCCATACCGAAGTGTGGCCTGCGCCAAAGGATGCTCGCTGTTATTATTCAGCGCCACTATTCTTTTCAGTATTTGTTCAGGATCAAAAGCTTTGCTGGTGGAGACAATTTTTTCAACCGAGGGCCGCCCCTCCGTTACCGTGCCGGTCTTATCAATCACCAGTACATCGATCTTATTCATTTTTTCGAGCGACTCTGCATTCTTAATCAGAATTCCTGCCTGTGCCCCTTTGCCAACACCCACCATCACAGACATTGGAGTAGCCAGCCCCAGTGCACAGGGACAGGCAATAATTAAAACCGCTATTGCATTGACAAACCCATAAACATAGGCGGGCTCCGGGCCAAAATTAACCCAAGCAAAAAACGTGGCTACCGAAATGAGCACCACAACCGGAACAAAGTAACCGGCAATTTTATCAGCCAATTTTTGAATCGGCGCTTTTGAACGGCTCGCTGAATTGACCAACTCAATGATCTGAGATAAAAGGGTCTCCGAACCTACCCTTTCAGCAAGCATGATGAAAGACCTGTTTCCGTTAATTGTTGCAGAACTAACCCTATCCCCTTTTCTTTTTTCCACAGGCATGGGTTCACCTGTGATCATGGATTCGTCAACCGTACTTTCACCCTCACTGATTGTCCCGTCTACAGGTATTTTCTCGCCCGGTTTTACCCTTAACAAATCTCCTTTTACGATGGCATCTGCTGATACCACCACATCTGCACCATCCGTAACTTTGGTAGCTGTATTTGGTGCTAATTTAAGAAGTTCCCGAATGGCGCTGTTTGTTTTCCCATGAGCACGGGCTTCCATTAACTGCCCAAGCAAGACCAGGGTTAAAATTACTGTAGCAGCCTCGAAATATACATACACAGTACCATGATGCGTCTTAAACTGTACGGGGAAAACTTCAGGGAAAATCATGGCAATGACACTAAATAACCAGGCAACACCGGCCCCTATTCCTATGAGGGTAAACATATTGAGTTGCCAGGTAACCAATGATCTCCAGGCCCGCTCAAAGAACATCCAGGTTGCATAAAAAACTACCGGAAGGGAAAGAACAAGCTGTACCCAGTTCCATGCCCTGAGATCCAGAAGTAAAAACATTGGATTGCCGGGTATCATATCTGACATCGCTATCAGAAAAACAGGAAGGGTAAACAAAACAGCTATCTTAAATTTTCCAAGCAGCTCATTGTAGGTCGTATCTTCCTGCTCCGCCCCGGTAGCGCTGGCAACTAAATCCATTCCGCAAATAGGACAGTTACCCGGATCATCCTGAACAATTTCAGGATGCATAGGACAATAATATTTTGGGCCCTTTCCTGACCTCGCCACGGGATGTTGGACCGGATGATTGTTCATTTCTGAAATTTGATAGGTATGTCTCATTGATAAATTTATATATCTTCACTAATATTCTGATCCGTAAAATTGCGCGCATAACCGCCCCTTCCAAAGGCACATATTCCCGAAGAGTTAACTATTCTTCCTTTTTCGGTTGCTGGCTTGTTTGCTGTATTCTTTGTGGCACAAAAGGAAAAAATGCCAACTCTACGGGAATAGCTGTCTACCAGCAGGATTTGTATTAACCTAAATTTGCACTGGCAATCCCGGAGATTGTCAACATCGATAGCAAAATACTATCATTTTAATAAACCTTAAACTCAGCAACGATGAATTATTCAGAACTGGCCTTCACTGACTCCATCAAAAAGATACAGACCCGGCTGGGAAGCCGGGCCAGCTATGCACGTATGGAGCAAATGAGCTATGTAGATGGGCTTACAGACAATGAAACCGAATTCATTTCTCAAATTGACAGTTTTTATGTGGCCTCCTTCGGAGAGAACGGATATCCCTATATTCAGCACAGGGGCGGTCCAAAAGGATTTATTAAAGTTATAGACAGCACTACTATAGGTATAGTTGATTTCGTTGGCAACCGTCAATACATCTCTGCCGGAAATATTACCATGAACCCCAGGGTATCCCTCATCCTGTTGTCTTACCCGATGAGGGCCAGGCTGAAAATTTATGCCGAGGCAGAGATTGTAAATCTGGAGGATGATCCCGGACTGTATGATTTCCTCCGGCCGCAGGACTATAAGTTTAAGCCCGAACGCATGTTGATCTTCAGGGTTAAGGCCTATGACTGGAACTGCCCGCAGCACATCAGCCCGAAATTCAGCACAGAAGAAGTAAAAGAAATCCTGGAACCACAAAAGCAGTATATCGATAGCTTGGAAGAGCAGATCCGGGAATTGAAGAAAAAACTTGCAGAAAAATAATTTCTGCGGCAGGTTATTTTGTCCTGAAGAAATTTCCGAAAGAATTGCAGCGAAAGCAATTATATGACATGCAGACAAATTGGAGCTTAATTTTTTCAGGGATTCAAATAAAAAAATTGTAAACAACTAAATAAAAACAATATGGAAGCGAAATACCCAATCCCCCCTTTTACGTATGCCACGGCATTAGAAAAAATTCAACTGGCAGAGGATTCATGGAACAGCCAGGACCCTAACAGAGTGGCCTCGGGCTACACCGTAGACAGTGAATGGAGAAACCGTAATGAATTTATAAATGGAAGAGAACAGATAATTGAGTTCTTAACCAGCAAATGGAAAAAAGAACTTCACTATAAATTGAAAAAAGAGTATTGGGCACATACCGACAACCGTATAGCGGTGAGGTTCGAATATGAGTACCAGAACGCTGAGGGAAAATGGTACCGGGCCTATGGGAATGAAAACTGGGAATACGATGCCAATGGATTGATGCAAAGGAGATTTGCCTCTATAAATGACCTCGCAATAGAAGAAAGTGACCGAAAATTTAAATAAAACTTTTGCTGTTCTTTTTCCTTCCTGACCCATTGTCCGGTATACCTTACAAAAGGGAAAGCCATCAGTAAAGGAAGGAAAAAGAACTCCCCCCAGCCCTGCCTGCACGTATCTTTTCAGGCCTCTCTGAATCAAACAATTGCCCCACCTATCCATCTGCCGGTTAATTCATCCGGTTAGCCATATATACCATCCTGCCGGTAGCCTTTACTTTGTTAATGGATGTATTAGAATACATAATCATTTTCCCCGGATCTGACACACGAAGATGCTTGTTCTATGATCATGGGCAAAATCCGTGGTGATAAATAAATTGGGAAAAAGGCTTCTTCTTAAATGAAAATGATCTATTTTTATTAACTTAAACGACTATTTGCTGATAGATGAAATGGAATGGTGTACAGGAGCAGGAACTTATAAGCGGGCTTCAGCGGGGTTCAAGAGCTGCAATTACAGAGATATACAGAAGGTATTGGAACAGGCTTCTTGCAATAGCTGTCAATCATTTGAAGGACACTGATGAGGCGGAAGACGCCGTCCAGAGTGTGTTTATAAAGCTTTGGGACAAACGTGATACCTTATACATCACTAATCTTTCGGCTTATCTTGCTACAGCTGTCAAGTATACTGTTTTCTCTGCCCTGCGCTCAAAAAAAAAATTTGCTGATCTCGGTGAATTGACCATAGAACAACAACATGACAGCCAGGAAAACGCGGAGCGAATATATGCCCTTTTTTTGCAGGATTACATCAACGGAATTACAGAGCAGCTTCCTGAAAAATGCAGACTGGTTTTCCAGCTCAGCCGGCATGAAGGAATGAGTAACCGGGAGATCTCCGAGGAACTCTCCATTGCCGAAAAGACAGTAGAAGCCCATATGAGCAAAGCATTAAAAGTAATCAGAAATTCCCTGCGTAAAGGAGGCATCCTTCCTTTCTGTGATCATACAGGGCTTCCCGGAGGATTAATCTCTGCATGGCTCGGCTATCAAAAACGACTGCACTTACGCTAAAAGCATTTATCTTTTAAAAAAAAGATAAATCTACTAAGGGTAACGGCCTCTTTGCATCGACTATTGGTAAAGAGGCTACCCAAATTATGAACAGTCAGTATATTGAATCTTTAATTGATAAATTCTTAAAAGGAAAGGCTACTCCTTCTGAGCAGGAAACCCTTACCGAGTGGTACCGTCTGGAAAACCAGCGGGAAGTTGTATGGCCAAATGCGAATGAGACATCCCCGGAGGTTGAACAGAGAATGCTGGACAAAATTAATTTACATGTCTACCAGCACCGGCCTTTTATTCCATTCAATAGAAATACATGGTTTCAACTGGCAGCCATTCTTGTGCTGGTACTCGCCCTGGCAACTTTCTTAGCCCTGGAAGGAACATTTTCCAACAAGCAATACCTTGCTGAAACTATTGCCAATGCAGACAATCCCAATCAGGATAATAAATATGTTATCCTACCGGACAGCAGTAAAATAGTGCTGCATTCAAACAGTAAGATCAGTTATAAATTTAGTTCAGAAAAGCGGAAAGTGATTTTAACGGGAGAAGCTTATTTTGACGTACATCATGAGGGCAACAGACCATTCGTTATTCAAACCGGCCGTGTCAGAACAACCGTGCTGGGCACGGCATTCAATATCAATGCTTACCCTGGAAACCCTGTAACCGTTTCTGTAGCCCGTGGAAAAGTTAGTGTAGAGGATGAGGGTTCAAAAACCAGTGCCATCCTGATATCAGGGCAGGAGCTGAGTGACGTGATGAATTCTAAACAGCTGCCGATCCATACTGTAAATATTGCAGAAGTGACAAAATGGATAAATCGCGACATGAAGTTTTCGGATACTCCTTTTGCAACTCTTGCCAGGCAGCTCGAACACAGATATGATGTTAAAATTGAATTTGCGAACACAAACCTGGAGCACTGCCTGATTAATGGCGGCTTTACCGGAATGGAAACACTAGAAGAAGTACTGACAAACTTAACCCAGACTGTTGGGGCCCATTATAAAATTAACCACAAGATTGTTGTCATAGACGGACAAGGTTGTGAAAATTAAGTCCCGGCTAAACTAAGTCAGGCTATATCCATACTCTTCTGGTATATGGTAAAGGAAAAATATTGCGCGGATCGGAGGCGCAGAGAGATAAATAATTAACCGGGTGCTGCTTCAATTACCGAAGCAGCCTGCACAAGGATATTACAAAAACGATAAAGCAATGTTGACTGAAAATAATTTTACCAAACGCTCTGAGGAAGCACATGAAAAAAAGCCTGCAGGAACCTCTGAAAATATAAATATACCTGATACTTTCATCACCTTTCGGAAATCTTCTGTCGAGGAAAAAGAAAAAATCAGGCACCTGCAACTGCAAAAGGAGAAGCTACTGTCACTGGGCAATGATTTAGCCACGGTAAGGAACAAATCTGAACTGACAGAGAGCTTTAGCAAGCACGTGCGGGAGCTGAGTACTGTGGCAGATTATTGCCTTCACTGGATTAGCGAAGATGAACGTTATCATTATCCCTACCTGTGGGACAGTGCAGTACTCTCAAACCCCTCGCCCGGGACCGAACAACTACTGAAAGGTAAATTTTCATTTGACGATGGCATATTCAATGTGATAAAACGGACGGGAAAGATGTTGATTATAGACGTTGCGAAGGAAAACTTACGGGATGATTGCCCGGCTTATCTACGCATGCTCAAACGTAAAAACGTCACCTGCATCCTTGGTTTTCCTGTTTTTATCTGCAAAAAGATGACAGGAATATTTTTCGCAAATTACAATCCGGTTCTTGAACCCGAAAAAAATATGGTGGCCGGGCTTTGTGCACATCTTGCCATAGCGGTATCCCGTCTGATTGCCCTGGAAAAGGTTAGCCAGCAACGCGAAGAGATCCGCAATTTTAAAGATCTGCTGGAGAAGGAGTGTGATTCGCCCGGGAAGGAGCCTGAAAATAACAGCCCCTATCATGAAATCATAGGAAAAAGCCCCGAAATAAACAAGGTATTCCAACTGATCTCGCAAGTTGCCGGATATGACTCCACGGTACTTATTCTTGGTGAAACCGGAACAGGAAAGGAACTTGTGGCCAGGGCTATTCATCAGAATTCACCCCGCAGGCAAAATTTGATGGTCAAGCTAAATTGTGCTACCCTTCCTCCGCAGCTGATTGAAAGTGAATTATTTGGCCATGAGCGGGGCAGCTTTACCGGCGCAATGGACCGCAGGGTCGGCAAGTTTGAATTGGCAAACGGGGGAACACTCTTTCTGGATGAAATAGGCGAAATGCCGCTGGAACTTCAGTCCAAACTACTCAGGGTCCTGCAGGAAAAGGAGATTGAGCGCATTGGCGGAAAACAAACAATTCCGGTAGATGTCCGCATCATTGCGGCTACAAACAGGGAATTACTTCAGCAGGTTTCAGCAGGGAAGTTTCGCAGTGATCTATATTATCGCCTCAACATATTTCCCATCACCTTACCGCCCCTGAGGCAGCGCAAAGAGGATATACCCTTACTGGCCTCCCATTTCATTCAAAAATTCACCAAAAAAACAGGTAAAAAAATTACCGCATTGAGCCCCTTAAACCTAAAGAAACTCATGAAATATCAATGGCCGGGGAATATCCGCGAACTTGAGCATCTTCTGGAACGAAATGTCCTGCTGGTGAAAGGTAGCGTAATAGAGGATGTGTATATTCCTGAAGACGAACATACTCTTCAACTTAGTTCTATTGATGAAAGTAAAATTAAAACGATTGAAGAAAATGAGCGCGAGCACATCATGCGGATCTTAAAATTATGTAAAGGCAGGATCGGAGGGCTTAATGGTGCTGCATCGATGCTTGGTGTTCCTCCGAGTACATTAAGTTCAAAAATCAAAAAGCTAGGCATAAAGAGGATGTTTAACCTATAAGCTTTTCAAAAATACATTCTGCGGATGCGGAATACGATGAGGAACATATATGATCAGGTTCAAATTGACGCTCCAGAATTTGAAATTTTATAATATGCACCAGATGAATATGAAAGAGAACATATTGATTATTGATGATGAAGTAAATGCTGCAGGAGAAATTAAAAACATAATTGAGACAGCGGGTTATGCGGCATGTCACATCGTTCCGGACATTAAACCTGCAGAATCCCTACTTGTGCGGGAAATTATAACATTGGTAATTTTCGCTTCGAAATTTGCAGATAGCCCTGATGGGAATAAACTGACCGATGTTTTGTACAAGAACAACATTTGCTATCTTCCCCTTATAGAAGGACAACCTGAACGTATGATCAGGAACGCAAATGTAAGCCTGCCTTTTGGATTCCTTACCACACCCATTCAACCGGAACAAGTCATTGAAAGATTGCAAAAAGCGATCAGCACGCAATGGGAACTGAGTGATATAGAGCAACGGAGCGGTATGCTCAACCGCAAACTTCAGCTCAGGAAAGTTTTTGAGCACCCATTCAGCATTGATGATGCTTTTGATACCCTTCAGTGCTGCCTTCCATTTGATCTGGTGAAAATAGAGCGCAGAAACCGTAATTTAAACTGGGAAGGAATAAACTACATCAAAATCCCCGGCCGTAAGTATAAGCAACTTTCAGATCCGCAAATCGCTGCTGAGATGGGTATTCATCAAGGCAGCATGAGCACAGTGCATAAAAAAAACAATATCACCACTGCGGCAAGTTATGCGAATGGATACGAGTTCCGCAGGATGTTGATGGAATGCATAGCCGATAAGCATTTAAGTAATCATTTCGGGCTTAAGGCCAAGCTGACCGTTGCGGCCAGAAATGCAGATGATACCCTTGTCTGGATACACTTTTACAGCCAGGCTCCCGAAGCGTACAATGAAGATCACCGGATGCTGATCACTAATACCGCCCAAACTTTGGCCGGTATTCTTACCAGCGAACGCGATTCAAAAGACGAAGGGCACACATCCGCTGAGTCCCAGAAGGTAAACACGGTAGAAGACGGCCATACCTCCAGGAAGGCCTCCGGTCTGATTATAGGAAAAAGCAGAATCTTAGAAAAGGTACTGGAGGAAACCAGCGTTGTTGCAGATACACTTGTGACTGTATTGATACTTGGCGAGAGTGGCACAGGCAAAGAGCTTATTGCAAATGAAATTCACAAACGATCATCCCGAGGCGATAATGTGATGATCAAAGTAAACTGTGCAGCTCTTCCCCAGACACTAATTGAAGCTGAACTTTTTGGTTATGAGAAAGGTGCTTTCACCGGCGCAACAGATAAACGTATTGGTAAATTTGAAGCAGCCCGGGGCGGCACTATATTTTTAGATGAAATCGGGGAACTCTCCCTGGAGGCTCAGGCAAAATTGCTGCGTATCCTCCAGGAGCAGGAATTTGAGCGCCTGGGTGGTAACAAAACTATAAAAGCAAATGTCAGGGTGATCGCTGCCACCAACCGCAATCTCGAAAAAGATGTGGCCCAGGGCAGACTTCGCCTGGATTTGTATTACCGGTTGAATATCTTTCCGATAAAGCTGCCTCCATTGAGGGCGCGAAAAGAGGATATTCCTCTGCTATGCGACCATTTCCTAACTAAATTCGCAAAAAAAACAGCTTTACAAAAGCCGCTCATTACCCCAGATGCACTAAAGCAACTGACGCAGCACGAGTGGCCGGGCAATATCCGCGAACTGGAACATCTGCTTGAGCGAACCCTTCTGCGAACACAGAAAGGTGTAATTGAACAGATTGACTTCCAGCTAAACCTTATTGAGCCGGAAACAATGTTTGAAATACAACCCTTAAAAACTTTAAAGGAAATTGAATCAGATCATATCATTGAAGCATTAAAAAGATGCGATGGTAAGATAGAAGGCACCGGTGGGGCTGCAGAAATGCTGGACCTGCCGCCGAGTACATTAAAGTACAAGCTCAAAAAGCATGGGCTTATCCGGGATTTTTATCACAATATCTGACGGGAATGATTGTCAGACGTATCTGGCCAACTTTAACATCCGGTGCGCAAACTTCACAGTTAATCTGAGCTACAGGACAAATCGACAACTCTTCGGGAATCTTTGCCTATCATGAGGGCCTGTTAATGATGCAACTTTGAGTAAGAAATAACTAATACTTATTCATACTCAATTATTATGGCACGTTTAAATGCAGTAAATCCGGAAGAAGCTACCGGAAAAGCGAAGGAGCTTCTTGATAGTGTAAAAAATAAATTGGGTGTTGTGCCCAATATGATGAGAACAATGGCTAATGCACCTGCCGTACTGGATGCATATTTAGGTTTCAGTTCCGCGCTCAGCAATGCCTCGGTAAATGGAAAATTAGGCGAACTAATTGCCCTCACTGTCGCAAACCAGAATGGATGCAATTATTGCAATTCAGCACACAGCTTTTTCGCCCAAAAAATAGGCCTGAAAGCAGAAGATATTCAGCAGGCGAGGTTAGGCAATGCAGCAGACCCAAAAATCTCAGCAGCATTGAATTTTGCAAAAGAGATCCTGGATAAAAGGGGGGCTGTCAGTGATGAATCTTTGCAGCACATTAAAGAAGCCGGATATTCTGAAGCACAGGTTCTGGAGATCGTTGCTCAGGTAGTTTTGAGCATTTTCACCAACTACATCAATATCATTTCAGACACAGACATTGATTTTCCTAAACTAACACCGATAAATCATTAAAACATTGAAAAAAATGAAAACAACCTACAACACCAGAAAAATCAACGGAGTAGAGATTTTTTACAGAGAAGCCGGAGACAAAAATAAACCTACATTGGTTTTATTACATGGCTATCCTACCTCATCCCACATGTACAGAAATTTAATTAAGGACCTTTCTGATAAATATCATTTAATTGCTCCTGACTATCCCGGGTACGGCCGGAGTGAGCAACCACCGATGGCGGAGTTCGCCTACACATTTGCAAATCTTGCAGATATCGTTACGGCTTTACTGGCTGAGCTGAATATCAATAAATACAGCTTGTACCTGATGGATTATGGTGCGCCCATTGGTTTTAGAATAGCCGTTGCAAATCCGGAAAAAGTAGAATCACTAATCATCCAGAACGGATGTGCCTACGAAGAAGGGCTGGAAGCTTTCTGGGACCCGATCAAAGCATACTGGCATGACGTTAACGACAAAGAAGCAGAAGCTACCCTTAAAACCTTTCATGATGCTAACGGCCTGAAGTGGCAATACACCCATAGCGTACCGGATATCAGCCTGATCTCTCCTGATAACTGGGAAATTGATCTGAGACATTTGGAACGGCCGGAAAATGGTGATATCCAGCTGGCAATGTTTTACGATTACAGGACCAACGTAGAGCTTTATCCCAAATGGCAGCAATATTTCAGGGACTATCAGCCAGAAACATTGATAGTTTACGGTAAGAACGATTATATCTTTCCGGGCTCAGGCGCAGAAGCTTTCAAAAAAGACCTGAAAAATATTGAGTTCCATCTTTTCGAAACCGGACATTTCGCTTTGGAAAGCTACGGTGAAGAGATAGCGGCACTGATCAGCGACTTCCTTGCCCGTAAAGTGGTTAAATAATCATTGTGTAACGGTCTGACCGTGCAGCCGTCAGACCGTTATAAAGTAATAGCTTAAATTATAGTATCATGCTGTGTTCATCGTACATCTAGCTGATAAAGCCACACTTAACCGAATCAGGATTTATTCAAATAGTATTATATTTGTATAAATTTCTTATATGTTTAATCCCCTGTTTCAATACTTCCAAAAAAAATCGGGCCTGGAACTAACCGACGAAGAGAAGGCGTTGATTCAGAGTAGCTTCAAATTGAAAAAGTTGCGTAAAAAACAATACCTGATCCAGGAGGGTGATATTTGCAAACATATGGTATTCGTAATCAAAGGGGCAGCCAGAATGTACTCTGTAGACGAAAAAGGTCACGAACATATCATCCGTTTTGGGATGGAAGGATGGTGGTTGGGCGATTATGAAAGTTATATGCTCCAGATGCCCACCAGGTTTAATGTGGACATGCTGGAGGACACTCACTTGTTAATGGCCCCAAAAGAACGATTTCAGGAACTTATTGACAGTGTGCCAGCAGTGGCCTCTACAATTAAAGTTATTGATAAACAGAGTGCAATAGCTAACCAGCAGCGTATTCACGCGGCAATTAGCCTGACTGCTGAAGAGCGCTACGAATCTTTACAGAAAAGTAATCCCGAATTCTTACAACGTTTTCCTCAGATTATGATAGCATCATACTTAGGAATTTCCGCTGAAACGTTAAGCAGGATAAAGAAAAAAATTGTGTACAGATAACTTAACTGTAGTTAAGCATTTCTCAAAATACTTCTTATATCCGGGTGTGGCAGCATGACATTTGTCAAGCCACTTTCTTGCCAAATGTCATTATTTTAAAGGTAATGACCGATGCATTTTTGTAGTATACAAACACAAAACAGATGCTTGTAAATGAACAATAATAATTCACATTAAAAGTTAGAATCATGCACAAAAATGTTTTCACCCCAGACAACGCAGCCATGCTATTAATTGATCACCAGATTGGTACTATGGCCTGGACACACTCTCACGATATCAATCTTGTAAAACAAAATGCCATTAAACTTGCAAAAATTGCTAAAGCGCTAAACCTCCCTGTTGTTTTAACATCAAGTATGGAAACTTACGTTCAGGGACCACTAATTCCCGAACTGGAGGCAATTTTACCTGAGGCTTTTGCTAACAGAATTCAAAGACCAGGTATTGTTAACGCAATGCACCACGAAGGTTTTAATAAAGCGGTCAAAGCCCTTGGCAGAAAGAAATTATTCGTAGCCGGCGTTACTACTGAAATCTGCGTAACCTTTCCGGTATTACAAATGCTGGACGAAGGTTATGAGGTTCAGGTATCTGCTGATGCGTCAGCATCTTATACTCAATTCGGCGACATTTTAGCATTGGAACGTATGCGCCAGGCGGGTGCAGTAATCACAACTGTAGATCAGATCATATCCGAATTGGCAATCGACTGGACAAGCCCGAATGGAAGTGCATTGGTGGGCATCTTAGATTATCACTAAGCAGTTAAACGCGGATGGCCGGGGGCGGTGGCAGCTACACTGGTAATGTGCCTGCCATCACCCTTACCTATCCATAAAACTCAATCTTCAGAAATCATGGAAATTATAAAAGTTAACCAGAAAAGAGGTCATGGAAATGAAGTCTTCCATATTGAGATCCTCTATCCTGGTGTGGCGCTTGGCCTGCAGGATACGGGATTTTACACCATCGGCCGAATTGACCATGCTTCTTTCAGACCTCCGGGGCTGGTACCAATGCATCCACACAGGGATGACGAAATATTATCGTACATGCGTTCCGGACAGCAGATCCACAAAGACACGGCCGGGAATCAGGAGCATATTAACAGTACTTACATGATGTTAATGAATGCGGGTAGCGGGGTATCCCATGAAGAAATCGCCGAAGGAGAGGTTGAAATGCTTCAGATCTTCATGCGACCCTATAAAAACGGCCTGCAGCCGATGGTACAGTTTCATCAATTTGAAGAAACGTATAGTATTGACCATTGGAGGCTTGTAGCGGGTAATGCCGGAGATGCACCACTTAAATTAAGAGTCGGGACCAATATTTTTGATGTCCGTTTGAGTACCGGCACCAGGATTTCGCTGCCGGTTGCCGGAACTGAAGCACACCATTTGCTCTATTGTTTCAATGGTACAGTAACTGCTGAAGGCAGACAACTTCAAAAAGGCGACAGCCTGATATTCAATAACGAACATGTTGCCATAACCGCAGAAGCAGAAAGCGATCTGATACTATTTCAGATTGACGCGCAAACAGGGTATAGCGTAACGGGAATGTTCAGCGGGAATCAGTTTTTATGATCCAATGGAATTAATTGATAAACCTCATAAAATTACACAAATGAAAACCTTGATAAAATTACTTGCAGAAAGCCAAACAATAGCTATTCAGTTCTTACGCATTTCGGTCTTTGTTGTCATGGGCTGGATTGGCGGATTGAAAGCCTTTCAATACGAAGCAGATGGAATTGTACCATTCGTGGCCAATAGCCCGATTATGAATTTTCTTTATGCTCATCCCAAAGAATACGCCTCACACAAGAATAAGGAAGGTGAAGTAGTTCCCAAAAACATTGCATGGAATAAATCCAACGGCACTTATGCTTTTGCCAGCGTGCTTGGGGCAGTGATTGTTTTGATAGGATTTTTGACCCTTTCAGGCATCTGGTCTGCAAAAACTGGCTTACTGGGGGGGCTCCTAACATGCGTGATGTCATTGGTAACACTATCCTTTTTAATCACAACCCCGGAAAGTTATGTGCCGGATCTGGGAGGAGCGGATTATGGCTTCCCATTCTTATCAGGTGCAGGACGATTGGTAGTGAAAGATCTGATTATGATGGCCGCGGGCCTGGCCATTGCTGCTGACAGTGCCAGAATGATAATTACAAAAGAAAATTCCAGAAGTTGAAGAAAAATTATTTTAGCTTCTTTGAAGCAGCCTTACTTGTATGCTTATCTATGACCTGCTTTGGGCAGGACCCTCATTTGCCGCCCACCAATCTCGGTACGGCCAATGTTAATGATGGGATGGCAGGTAAACCAGGATTTATTTATCAGGGTTTTACGCAGTTTTTTCAGACCAGAAATGTATATGACCAGAATAGCAACAAAGTCAATTCTGATCTGAAGGTCAATTCAATCCTTCAGCTGAATCAGGTCATATACCAGACTCCTGTCAGGGTATTCGGCGGAAACCTGGTTTTCACAGTCCTGTTTCCTGTTGTTCAGATAACTTCATCCGAAAACGGCCGGATGGGGCCTGCAACCAATTCTTCAATACTTGGAGATGTAATCCAGGGAACCGCGATTCAGTGGTCAGACAGAAAATTGTTCGGCAAACCGTTTTCACATCGTGCAGAGTTCGACGTCAGCTTACCAACCGGCAACTATTCCGCCAGGTACGATATCAATCCCTCCGCCCATAGCTGGTCTTATGGGGTTTATCATGCGCTTACGCTTGTGCTCAACGGAAGGGTGAGCATGAGCACAAGAAACCAGTTGAATTATAACACCCATTTTATTGGTTCAGGGGATAAGGCCGGTGCATTTTATAATGGCAATTACTCCATAGATTATTCTATACTACCAACACTGAAGATAGAAGCCGTAGCCTATTATCTGAAACAGTTGAATCAAGACAGTTATAACGGAGATCATCATTACTATCAGAATCAGTTTGGCATCAGTGATACAAAGGAGAAAGTTCTGGGCGCCGGACCGGGTATGGCTTATTTTGCTCCGGGCGGCGTATTAATAGAAGGAAAAGTATTTTTCGAAACCGCCGCCAGAAACAGACTGTCCGGAACACGGCCAACTATACGTCTTTTAATTCCTCTTTCAAAGTGATACGCGCTGGAACATACAGACTTATGAATTAATTTCTACAAATAATGTAAATCACATTTTTTTCAAAACAACTTCTTAAGTCTGCATCAAAAAAGCGGATTGAAATGGCTATCTTTACCCCTGAGTAAAACATGCCGTTCCAGAACAATAATTATCCCTGTCCCTCCTATTATCCACACAGCCCTCCTATCCACATCCTGTGGTCATTTCCCGTTCCGGGATACGGGAGATAAAGATAACTTACAGCCCAATCGAGGTCAGTTTTTATCCGGAACATCGTTGCATATCGTGAAAAAATTACAGATTTTTTTCACAATAGGCAATAACAACTATTATTTACACAAAAAACTGTAATAATGTATAAAATATTCTAGACTTATGCAAAAAATATATGTTATTGCAGCCCGGCATACTATTCCCAAAAAAAAGCCGGATGACATCCCAAATTCACTATACTGATGAAGATAAGTATACTCAACTTTGCCGTCACGCTCCTCACCTTAAGTCTCTGCGCATCTTCTCCGGCTACATGTCAGCATATAACCTCCACCTATGTTTCCTTTGGAGCTACCAATGAAACGCTGCGCGAAGCACTCAAAAAATTAGGAGATCAGTCTGGGTACATTATATTTTATCCGTCCGAACAAATAGACAAGCAGTCAGCGGTAAACCTGCCATTCAAGGAGCGCACAATGGCTGCCACGTTAACTTTACTGCTTGTGAATACGGAACTGGACTATAAACAACAGGGGGATAAAGTTATTGTCCTGTTTACCCCGCAGAAACCGAAAGTTACGGAATCAGGGAAAACAGTAATTTCGGGAAATGTTGCTGATGAAGATGGAACGGCTATGACAGGGGTGATCATCAAACAGAAAGGTAAGCCCGGCAACAATTCTGTAACAAACCAGCAAGGTGCCTATCATGTTGAGGTGGCAGATCTGAACGTTGTGCTGCAGTTCAGCCATATAGGGTTCAGAACAAAAGAAGTAAGTGCAAAAACCCTCAGGAGCGATAGTAAAATTGTAATGGAAAGCATTGCCGGGGCTCTTGATGAAGTTCAGGTTACTGCTTATGGCAGCACTACCAGGCGTCTGAATACCGGAGACCAAACTACAATAAGTGCTAAAGAAATTGAAAAATATCCGTCAGGCAACGCACTGATGGCATTACAGGGAACCGTGCCCGGCTTAATGATCACCCAGGCCAGTGGTACACCGGGAGGCACTTTTTCAGCAAAAATCCGTGGGCCGAACAGCCTCAATGCGCATTCAGATCCTTTCTATGTGGTTGATGGCATTCCCTACACCGGAGGGGGCTTTGCTTCACAACGTGGAAATTCGGTAAGTTCAGATGCAACAACAGCTTATGACGCGCTCAGCCTCATTAATCCGCTGGATATAGAAAGCATTAACATCCTTAAAGATGCGGATGCTACGGCAATTTATGGTTCCAGAGCAGCTAATGGGGTAATCCTGATCACAACAAAGAGAGGAAAGCCGGGGAAACCAAAGATGGACCTCAACATTTTCTCGGGAATCAGCAGAGTGGGAAGAATCCCGGATGTGCTGAACACAAGGGAATACCTGGAGATGCGCAGGGAGGCCAAACGCAACGATAATGCGCAAATTCTTCCCTCAGATTATGATCTCAACGGAACCTGGGATGAAAACAGCTACGTAAATTTCCCTGAACTGCTTTTAGGCGGAACGTCTTATACCACCAATAGCCAGATTGGTGTTTCCGGTGGAAGCAACGACCTGCAGTATCTTATCAGCGCAAACTACCGGAATACATCCAATGTTCAGAAAATTGCCGGCGGTAACGACAAAACCACCTCTTTGCACTTTAATATCAATACGGCAAATCCGGACAGTCGTTTCAGCATGAATTTCAGCGGAGGGTACTCTTATAATAAAAATACAATCCCGCCAATAGACCTGATGTTTGCAGCCGTCACCCTTGCGCCGAACGCTCCCGAACTCTTTACTCCCACAGGGGCGCTAAACTTTGAAAATGGCACTTTTATGAATCCGCTGCTTTTTGCAAAAAAGCTTGCCAATGCCTCCATATACAATCTCAGCAGTAGTATGGTTATTGGCTATAAATTGTTATCCGGACTGAATTTTCAGGCCACATTAGGTTATAACAAACAGTCATTGGATGAATTTTTCGGAACTCCCTATGCGGCGATACCTCCTGACAACATTGCGATTGGAACTAAACCTTCAAGCCAATTTTCGAAAGATGACAGAATGTACTGGAGCATTGAACCCCTGCTGATCTATAACAGAAATATAGCAAAAGGGTACTTGTCAGCAACTGTAGGCTGGAGTTTACAAAGACAGGACCAGGATGCCCGGCAGCTTCAGGCAACCGGATACACCAGCGATCTGTTACTTGAAAATATTGCTGCCGGTACGACAATCCAGCCGGCAACTCCTGTGATTATCAACGAATATAAGTATAACGCAATATTCGGAAGGCTCAATTATAACTGGAGCAATAAATATATCCTTAGCCTGTCAGGACGTTATGATGGATCAAGCAAATTTGGTGAGAACAAGAGATTCCACTTTTTCCCTGCCACGGCGGCGGCATGGCTGCTGTCGTCCGAAGATTTTATAAAAAACCTACCTTTTGTAAGCTTTGCAAAGTTACGTGCCAGCTATGGTATTACGGGCAACGATCAGTTCAGTTACAGCTATATGACCAACTATGGCCTCTCTTTTGGCAAACCATACCAGGGAATACCAGGGGTCACACCTGACAATCTCCCCAATCAAAACCTTTCATGGGAAACGGTAGCCAAGGCTAACCTCGGGCTGGAATTAAAATTTCTAAAAAACCGCATCGGCATAGAATCAAATTATTTCCTGAGTAACACTTCTGATTTGATGATACAAAATTTCCTCTCCTCCACGACAGGGTTTGCATCGATCATTCAAAACAAGGACGCAAAATTGCAGAACAGAGGTTTTGACGTTAGCCTCAACTCGCAGAACATTACAAGTGCCAGCTTCAACTGGTCAACTACCGTACTTTTCACCAAACAAACAAATGAACTGAAAAAATATCCGGGTCTTCCTGCCACCTGGCAGATGTTGCTCGGACAAGTGGTTGATGCACTGCCTGTGTACCGTTATGCAGGAATTAATCAACAGACGGGCCTTTATCAATTCTACAATGCCGACGGTGGAATTACAAATTCCCCCCTCATACCAAATGACCTTGCCGAGGTTGTGAATACAAACCCCGATTATTTCGGCTCGCTCTCAAATACCTTTTCCTACAAGGGCTTCTCATTGAGTTTCATGTTCCGCTTTGTGAAGCAAAAAGGTGAAAGTGTTAAGGGTATCCTATCCGGAAATGTCTACGCCGGAATGCCCAATTATAATATACCCAGGGATATGCTTGACCGCTGGCAGAAACCCGGCGAGATGGCTACTTACCAAAAATTCTCAACCTCTGTCGCTGCTGTATTCCAGCAGTCTTACATCATCAACTCAGATGCCAACTACGGCGATGCCTCTTACATCAGGCTACAAAATGCTTCACTGGCTTACCAGTTTCCCGCCAGGATTTCGGATAAGCTGTATCTTAAGAACCTGAAGATATATGCCAATGGAGAAAACATTGCTACAATAACGGGATACCGCGTGCTGGACCCGGAAAATCAGTCCCTGCAACGGATCGGCCCGTTACGCACTGTCGTTTTTGGAATACAGGCGTCCCTTTAAGTTCCCTCTAAATTCAAACAAATGAAACTACGCACAGCTATAATCCCCGCCATCATTTCCTTTCTTTTGTTATGCATAAGCCCGGCCTGTGAGAAGGCATTGGAGATCAGCCCATCAAAGGTTGCCTTAAATGATGATAATGTTTACACAACTGATGGCGGCGCACAATCCGTTGTATCAGGAATATATATGGATATGGCGAGCAGCGGAAAGATATATAACGGGAACCTGGGCATCAGTCTCCTGCTTGGATTGTCAGCTGATGAACTCATCAATCCGTATCCCGATAATGTCTGGAACACTGCCGCGTATACCAACGGATATACGGCTGGTATTGCCCCCGCTTTCTGGTCTGGGCTCTACCACCAGATCTTTGTATGCAACCTGGCTATCAAAGGTATATCAAACTCAGAACAAATCACCGCACCAGTAAAGAAACAGCTGCTTGCTGAACTTAAATTTATCCGCGCATTTGGTTATTTCTACGCGGTTAATCTCTACGGAGATGTTCCTTTGACGCTCACTGAAGACTATGAATTTAATAATACAATTGCCAGAAGTCCCGAACAGCAAGTTTATCAGCAGATCATCGCCGATCTCAGCGAGGCACAGGCCAATCTCGCAGATGACAGATATGTTGATGCATCCGGAGCTACTGTACCCGATAGGGTTAGACCTAATAAACAAGTAGTTACCGCGCTGCTTGCAAGAGTATACCTCTATATGCAGGACTGGAAAAATGCGGAAGAGCAGGCAAGCGCACTCATTGCAAATCCTAACTATATGCTGGAACCAGATCTTGACCGGGTTTTCTTAAGAACAAGCAAAGAAGCAATATGGCAGTTCCAACCTGTTTCTGATCTTTATAGCAACACAGTTGATGCCATTTTTCTGGTCGTAAACAACATCAATTTTGCAGCCAACGGGGTCTTACCTGTCAGCACTCATCTCATCCAGTCATTTGAGGCTGGTGATCTCAGGGCAACGAACTGGATCGGCCGGTACCAAACTACCATCACACCACTCCAATCATATAATTATGCTTTTAAATATAAGGTGGCTGCGCTGTTCAGTCCCGCTCCGGCAACTGAATACCCTGTAGTGTTCAGGCTTGCCGAACAATATCTGATCAGGGCGGAGGCAAGGGCCAATCAAAACGACTTCAATGGAGCAGCGCAGGACCTTTATGCCTTACGTAAACGTGCAGGGCTCGGACAAGTTTCTACCACCGATAAAAACACCTTGTTGGCAGCTATTGAACGCGAGCGCAGGAACGAGCTTTTCTGCGAATGGGGCCACCGCTGGTTTGACCTCAAAAGAACCGGACGGCTGAATGCGGTAATGACCACAATAACACCCGGAAAAGGAGGCTCATGGGGCAGTTATAAGCAGTTTTTTCCGGTACCTGCCGATGATGTGGCGATCAATCCAAATATCGGACAGACAATCGGCTACTGACAAATATGGTACCCAAGCCCTGGCTGGTATTTCTATTGCATAACAGTGAGCATTCAATCTTGAAGAAGTTATTCGTGTAAAACCAGGATGGCCTTTACAGTTTTGTTCATTACCTGGTTCACTGTGCTCCTTGTAAACAGCCGGTAAACGATATTATGGTGGTGTTTAACGAGGCAAAGTATGTCCGTTTCATGCGATTCAATAAAAGCGAGTATCCCCGTTATCGGGCTGCTTTCAGTAATATAATTGAATTCCGGTTTACTGTGTTTGATCAATCCTTTCAGCTTGCTTTCAAAGATCTCTACCTGTTTGGGGTCAGGTTTATCGGCCACGTACAATACCTGCAGCTTTTCAGACTCAAAGCCCTTCACCATTTCATTCAGTGCGTTTACATCTTCAGCAGACAGCCTCGTTTCATAATCTGTTGCCAGCGAGATAATGGGCACTTTAGAGAATTTGCTTTCCTTTGGAACGATCAGCGTAGGGATCTTTAAATTGCTGACCACCATACTTGCATTACTGCCCACAATTCCGGTAATACCTGTTGATCCGGTTATGCCCATCACCAGCAGCTCAACATGATGGTGTGAGATATAGCGGGCGATCACATTTTTCAGGAAGCCTACATCACAAAGCGTAGTTACCTTAATATTTTTATATTCCTCTCTGTCTGTATAAACACTTACCCATTCTTTGAGTGCTTCTCTCTTATTGTTGTAATAGTTTTCAATAAATATCGCATTATAGGTGCTGTTATTGATGCCTTCCGTTGGATGTATCGCATGAATGGCACATACTTCTAATTTCAATACTTTGGCTAGTTCCATCGCATATTCCATCGCATTGGCTGCGCTGGCTGAAAAATCGGTGGCTAACAATATTTGTTTCATTTTTTCAGAAGGTTAAATAAACTGATATAGAAATTTAAATAAATAAATGGAAAAACATGAATAAAACGAGCGCTAAAACTATGGCTACGGGTAGGGTTAACACCCATGCAATGGCGATGTTTTTTAAAGTTCCGTTATTCAGGTTTTTCGTCCCTCCTGAGGCGACCATTGCCCCTGCTATACCACTTGAGAGCACATGTGTGGTGCTCACCGGTAATCCAAAACCTGTACTTAGCCCTATAGTCGTTGCAGCCACAATTTCGGCAGTTGCACCCTGCGCGTAGCTCAAATGTTCATTTCCTATTTTTTCGCCGATAGTCACCACAATACGTTTCCAGCCTATCATTGTTCCAAGTCCGAGAGAAACGGAAATGGTAGCGATCACCCAGATCGGTGCAAAATCAGTCACTTTACCCAACTCCCGCGAGGCGTCAGACAAGATGGCCTCATCACCATGACGTAATTTGAAATCTTTATTGGTTTTTATCGCTTCGATTCCGCTGCTGACCTTCTGGATCAGCTGACGGAACCTGTAAGCTTCATGATTTTCGGTGATATGTTTCCCGTTTAATTCTGCCCGGGTTGCGCCTATTGCAGCATCAAGGGATAGAAACACACGGCTTCCACCAGGGTTATCAGCTGAATTTCTGGCCAGTACAGCTTCTGTCTGGCTGAGTGACGAAAGGATCTTTGCTTCGGGTACGGAATGGTTCACTGCAAATTTTACCGGTAAAAATGCGATCATGATCAGCATCAACAAGCCTACACCTTTTTGTCCGTCATTACTGCCATGAAAAAAGCTAACCAGCGTACAGGTTGTGATCAGCAGCAGGCGGATCAGGATCGGAGGCCTGTCGTTTTCGCCCGTAGGGATATGAAAAAGTTGTTTTGATTTGACAATATGTTTCAGGAACATCATAAGCAGCACTGCCAGCCCAAAGCCTATCAAAGGAGAAAGGACAAGTGAAAGGCCAATTTCTTCGGCCTGATGCCAGTTTACGCCGCGTCCTCCGTAATACCACGTAAAACCCAAACTTGCACCGATCATGGCACCAATCATAGTGTGGGAACTGGAACAGGGAATCCCCAGATACCAGGTACCCAGGTTCCATACAATGGAGGCAAGTAATACGGCAAGCACCATACAAGCCCCAACTTCCACGGGCAGCAGCATCAGTTCATTGAGGGGAACAAGTTTCAGTATCCCCATGGCCACAGATACGCCACCGAGTAAAACACCCATGAAATTCCAGAAGCCTGACCAGGGAACGGCGATCACCGGTTTCAGCGCTTTGGTGTAGATTACCGTCGCTACCGCGTTGGCGGTATCATGAAACCCGTTTACGAACTCAAAGCAGATCACTGCCAGGATACAAACTAAGAAAACGACCAGTATGGAGCCACTTAAATTCACTTCGCCTATAAAAGGGAAGACCACTGCATCTAAAGGGAATAGCATAAAATGAGTAAATGGATTGTTTACCAAATAACCACATAACCCGTTTAAATGCCGTAAAATTCAGGTTAACAAATTGTTATCTTATCTACACGTTTAGATGAAGCAGCTTATTGCTCCGGCTGGCTGCCGAACTCCAGCGTTCCGAAAAACTCAGGCAAATGGAAATCGGGCCGGTCATTCACAATCCCGTTCCAGGATAAAAAATGAGGGTTTGGCAGGTCATCCCCGCACTTGAAGAAGTTGGCCCTTGCCTTTTTGCCGGTCAGCGGACCGGGCTGGCTAAAGATAAACACATCTGCGGGTATCACCATAGTCAGCTGCCACTCATACTTTGCCGCTGAGCCCTCCGGGGCAGATTTCAGGATTATGTTCCTCCTGATCTTACTGATCGTCCCTTCAGGCAGGAACCTGCGTTCTTCCCCATCAAAACGGTAACCCATGGAGCAGGTACCAAAACAGTTCATTTCGATATTGTAATAGGCCTGTTGGGCATCGGGGGCAATAAAAAATTCAACACAATTGTCTTTATGTACGGGGTCATTGGTGCGGTGCATGACTGACCTGATCACGTCTTCTTTCACGTAGTACTTCAGCAAAACCGCGTCTCCGCAGTGCGCAATGGCAAAGGCCGCTGCAGAATTGCTTTTAAATTGTGGCCAGGGTTCGTTATCGATTACGTGTTTCGGCATGGAATCCATCAGTACATCAATTTGTTCCAACGGGGTGTGGCTATCGGCAGAAGTGATAAAGGGGATATGTATATGATTCATTAAAAGCAAAGGATAACAATTTATTTAATTTCAGCAGGTAAACGGACGCAAAATTAGCGAACATTTACCTGCAAAACTAATAACGCTTAATAACCAGGGTTCTGTTCCAGTTTGGCGTCCTTATTCAAATTAATCTCAGTCTGAGGGATGGGCAACAGTACATTGTGCGCGGCAATGGTAGTGTTCTCTCCGGGATTCAGCCGTTTAACCCTGTCCAGCAATGTGCCTGTCCGCACCAGTGTCATCCTCCGGTTCTCCTCCCCGATCAGTTCCCTGGCACGCTCATCCAGGATGAGGTCTAATGTGACCTCTGCAGCAGTGACCAGGCTTACCTTTGCCCTGCTTCTCAGCACATTGATGCTGGCAGCAGCTGCATCCAGTTTGCCCTGTTTAAACTGGGCTTCGGCCTGCAAAAGATAAGTTTCGCCCAGGCGCATCATGATCAGGTCTTTATATGAGCCCCCGCCGGCTACATCGGTAGCAAGAAAATGGTTCCATTTGGTGGTATATGGCACAATCCTGTATAAGGTATCTCCTGCAGAAGGGATAACTTTTTTGCCCAGCAGCGCAGTATTTGCGGGGTCATTATAGTAAAAATCACGGTGGATACTGTATTTGGAATTGCGCATGTCTGCACCTTTATACACGTTATTGATGACCCAGGGGCTCAGGCGCATCCTGCCAAGTCCGCGGCCGCCCAGCGAATCACAAATAGCCATCCCTACCAGCTGGTAATAGGCAGGAACCCAAACCCTTCTGTGCTGGTCAAAGCTGGATGATCCTCCGTCAATATTGTATTCTTCCTCTTCTACCCAGATGGCTTCTTTATTGCCCTGTCTCCTGCGCTGGTTGCCATAGAGGAACATGTCAGAAAAGGCATCTCCTGCCTGGTCTTTTTTTATCCCATACCTGTCTGTGGTAATGGCAAAGGCACCGCTGCTGATCACATTTCTGGTTTGCACTTCAGCCAGGTCTGCTTTGCCTTCCCGCAGGTAAACTTCCGCCAGCAATTGCTGTGCGGCTTCTTTACTGATCCGCCCCGGTTTTTTCACGGCATCGATCACCGGCAGATTAGCTGCAGCAAAAACAAGATCGTTATTGATAAAATCATTGATAGTAGCTAAAGGGGCCCTTACAAAATCTGTTTTCGGGGCCGAAAGCGGCTCTTCTATCAAAGGTACGCCTCCGTACAAAGTAGCCAGGAAGTTATAAGCGTAGCCCCTGAAAAATTTAGCTTCAGCCAGGTAGCCGTTACGGCCCGAAGCTGAAAGCGGCGTAGCGGGATCAGAAGCCCCTTTGATGATCTGGTTGGCATTGGTGATCACCTTGTACGCCCATGTCCAGTAATACAAGGCAGCCACATCCTGTGAGTTCAGCGTGTTGTAATTGTGGTAAGGGATTTCTTCACCGTTTCCGTTTCCGTCGATCACCACATCGGTTCCTACCTGGAAGATACATAACAGGGATTGTGTTACCTGCATGGTATATTGCTGACGGACAGATTCCTGCAGGCCCGCAATTCCGGCTTCCAGCCCTACTGAGTCTTTAAAGGTAGTGAGGGGCGAATATGCAGAGTCTGACTTTTCATCAAGAAAACTTTTTTTACAGGAGAATAACCCTGCTGAAGCCAGTAAAATGACTAGTATGATATAAAGCTGTTTCATTTCTTTTTTATTTAAAGGTTCTCTTAGCGTAAACTTAAATTCACACCGATTACATAGGAAGATACCAATGGATATATCCCATAACTCAGATCTGCATTGGCAGTACCCGCCTGGTTGGCGTTTACATTCAGCTCAGGATCAAGCCCCACCCAGTTGGTAAACGTATGGAGGTTCCGCCCGCTGATATAGGCTGTCAGGCCGCCCAGTTTCAGTTTGTCTGCCATCCGCTGAGGCAAAGTGTAACTCGCCGTTACATCTTTTATTCTTGTAAAATTCTGTTTTACCGGATAGGCATATAATTTCGGGTTTACATAACTCAGCGCCGGCCGGGTATTGCTGGCGTTCTCCGCTGTCCAGTACCCTACCTGCTGTGGAATATTTACACGTCCGCCGTAATCCTGAAGGTTAAGGATAGGGTTATTGATCAATGAACCCTGCGAGGTCTGCAAGAATACGCTCAGGTGGAAATTCTTGTAATTGAAGTTATTGATCATCCCTCCCGTCCATTTCGGCAGACTGGTACCCTGGTAAGTTTTATCGGCCTCAGTGATCTTGCCATCGCCATTGATATCTGCAAATTTCAGGTCGCCTGGTTTAGCACCGGGATCTATTTTTGAGGCATCTTCTCCCACCTGCCATACCCCTGCAAGTTTGTAATCATAAATAGCCCTCAGTGATTTGCCTATGAACCATTTGTTGCCTATATCGTCCTGGTTTCCCCCGTAAAGCGAAACGATCTTGTTGCGGCTGGCGGCAAAATTGAAATTGGTAGACCAGGAGAAATTGGTGGTCTTCAGATTGGCCGTGTTCAGCGTCAGTTCAATTCCTTTATTGGAAACACTTCCAAGGTTGTCATAGATGCTTGGATAACCACTGATGGCGGGGATCTGCCGTTTCAGCAGGAGGTCTTTGGTTTTGGTTTTATAGACCTCTATGCTACCGCTGATGCGGCTATGGAACAGGGAGTAATCCAGCCCAAGGTTCGTACCCGTAGTACTTTCCCAGTTCAGGTTTGCATTTCCGAGCACACCGTTCACACCCAGCGAGCTGGACAGTAAACCTGTGGTAGTAACACCACTATAGATATATTTGGTGATTCCCTGCGTGGTCAGTGTTTGGTAAACCCCAACGGCCTGGTTTCCGCTGGTTCCATAAGAAGCCCGGAGTTTCAGGTTATCGATCTGTTTTATATTTTTCAGGAAATCCTCATTGGAAACATTCCATCCCAGGGCTACTGAGGGAAACACTCCGTATTTACTGGTTGCGGACCCGAAAGCCGAATAGCCATCCCGCCGGGCAGTAGCCGTCAGCAGGTATTTGCTGTTATAGGAATAATTGATACGCCCCATCTGGGAGATCAGTGCCTCCCTGCTGTAATAGGTAGCACCGGTAATCAGGCTGGCTGCATTGATGTTGTTGAAAGACAGGTCATTATTGACAAACGTGCTTCCGTTTACGGTGGCTGATTTATATTTCTTTTCCTGGGCACTGTACAAAGCGGTCACATCTAAGTGGTGTTTTCCCCAGTTCTGATCATAGGACAGGATATTCTCTACCAGCCAGCTGTTAGTTTCTGTATTATTGACCGATGCCGTACCCCCTAAAGTGTTCCCGGCATTGGTACCGGCATAGCTGTCCAGCACGGTAGGCAGATAGGTGTAGTTTCCGTTTAGCCTGTACTTCAGGCCTTTCAGGAACAGCGGTTTAATTTCAGTATAAAAGGTCCCGTTCAGGTTTTTATTCCTGTTGACAATATCCTTATTTAAACCCAGGAGAGGATTTTTGTATAAGGTTTCAGAGAACATAGGATAGATGTTATACTGCCCTTTTGAATCATATTCCTGTCCGTAAGGGCTCATTTGCATTGCTGCACTGTAATCTGCAGTTCCGCCATCGGTATTGTTCGCAGCAAAGAAAATGGAGGTTCCAATTGTCATCCAGCTGGTTACGTTTGCATCCAGGTTAGACCTGAAGGAAGCCCGGTTATACTGATAGCCTTTCAGCACACCTTTTTGTTTCTGGTATTCACCCGAAATAAAATACTTCACATTTTCTGATCCGCCGGTAATGCTCAGGTTATGGTCCTGGATATAGCCCTGCTGGGATATCTCATCCATCCAGTCAGTAGTAGTGCCGGAATTATAATTGGCTATCTCACTCTGATTGGGCACCGGGGGATTATTGGCCACAAGGCTTTTCTGTTTGGTATAGTCCAGGTACTTCTGCACATATTGTTCACCTGTCAACGGCGTTAATGTCTTGTTCTGAAATTCAGGGCCGGCATAAGCACTATAGCGAACCGTTGGTTTCCCGGTTTTACCGCGTTTGGTGGTGACCAGGATGACACCGCTGGAACCCCTCGTTCCGTAAATAGCTACTGCCGAAGCATCTTTGAGGATCTCGATGGAAGCAATATCATTGGGATTGATATCATTCAGGGAGCCCCCTAAATTGCTGAAGGGCACCCCGTCAATCACTACCAGCGGGGAAGTACTTGCATTAATGGAGTTTACGCCCCTTACCAAAACGCTGGGTGAACTTCCGGGTACAGCTGAACCAGTGTTTACGGTAAGCCCTGCAGTAGTACCTTCAATGGCTTGTAATACATTGGTTACGGGCAACTCAGATAACCTTTCTTTTGGAACTGATGTGACTGAACCGGTAATATCAGAGCGTTTCTGTGTTCCGTAACCCACTACCACTACTTCATTCAGCTGTTTCTGTACCTGGTCTACCTTCAGGGTTACGTTCATCCTGGCATTGGTTACCGGGATTCTTTCTGTGGTAAAGCCCATATAAGTATAAACCAGTGTAGCCCCTTCAGGTGCACTGATCTGGTATTCACCCTTTGAGTTGGTCACCGTGCCAGACTTTGTACCGGCAATCATAATGCTTACTCCCGGAAGCGGCTCGCCGGTTTCATCTGTGATCTTCCCTTTTACAGGAATGTTTTGTGGTGCAAAAAGGACTGCAGCTTCTTTGTTTTGAAGCAAAGAACTATTTTCAGCCCGGCGGCTCTGCGGAGCAGTTGCTTTGTTTTTACCGGGGCTGCCGCCCGGAAGAGCGTCTTCATTTGGAACTGTATCTCTGGAATGGCGAATAGCGGTACTGGCGTTGGCGTTGAAGCAGCTAAAGAAAACAACAGCGAGAATAAGATGGTGTTTTTGTTTCAATATGCTCCCCAACCGGATAATAGAAGACTTACGGTGAGGTCGTAGTTTTTTCATACATTTGCGGTTATAGTTGAACTGATCTGTGAAATGATCAGGCATCATTGATTGCCTGATTGAGGTTGGAAAGGCTTTGAAGGAAGATGTAGCGAGCATCTTCCTTTCTTTTTCCATGATTACTGAGATTTTTCTAAGTCATGATCTGAGGGTTTAATAGACGTAAATAACTATTTCTGTCTTGACAGGCGGTCGTAGAGGCCGTATACTTTGATATTCCTGATCTGGTTCTCTGCTTCCATTTCTGATGGATGAAGAAAACCTTTATTCAGCGTTTTAAACCTGTCATCCAGCTCTTTTGATTCTGCCATCAATGTTTTCAGGCCGTTCAATACTTCTGCTTTCTGCGCTTCGCCATATTCCGGCTGGTTTACCTGTTTCTCAATCACCTGGTACCGCAGGTAATAGTTGCGGATATCAGCCATCAACCTGAAGTGTGCAAACTCCTCCTGGTTTTTTACCGGGTTAAGTCCATAAAGAGATTTTACTGCTACGGTATTGCTGTCCAGCAATTGTTTTACAGTCATAGGCGATGGCGACTTTACTTCGCCCTGTTTCACTTCGTAAGGAGTGGTCTTCAGGGCTTTCCAGAACTCCTGCGACTGTACCTTGCTGAAACCAAAACGGCTTGCCCCATAACGCGTGATGAAGTCCGTGATATTCAGGGGATCTTTAGACTTTACAGCTTCTGTGAAAGCATCAACCAGGATATTGAAACCTGAGAGCGGGTAAACGTGACGGATTGCATATACTTCGGATACATCTGATCCTGATTCAAATACCTCACTATATATGCCGGAGGTAGACCAAGACGTCATCACCATTCCTTTGTACCCGAACTGATCTGCAGCAGGAAGAAAGTCTTTGATATTGTTAAAATGTTTTTCCCAGTCGGTCAGGTTATAATTATCGGGATTTGACCGCAGTGAGGGCGAGCCCCAGATCTCGAAACCGCTCTCCATGAGTTTTTTGTGGTCTCCGAAATGGCTGATATCCCATCCATAGTTCCAGTCCACAAAAATTGTCCCTTTGGGCAGTGATTTGATGGCTTCAGGATATTTCAGCGCAATGTCTGCCCATAACACAGGTGTTTTACCCAGTTTCAGGACGATATTACATAGCATTTTGATGTAATCTGTGTACAACTTGGATTTGCCTTCTTTCTCGGCTTTCAGTTTACATTTCTCATCATGTCCGAGGAGATAGGTTTCGTCTCCTCCGATATGGATGTATTTCGAAGTGTGCGTAGTTGTCAGCTCTGTAAAAAGATCGGTAAACAGGGCTTCGTCAGCCGCTGTTTCCAGCGGGCATACCTGTGAGTAGTCTTTCTGGTCTTCACGCAGGTCTTTGTATCTCTCGTTCCTGAGAATATACTCCACGTGGCCGAAGCTTTGTTGTAAAGGGATCACATCTATACCCAGGCCATTACAATATGTGACAAAGGAAAGAACCTCCTCTTTGGTATAAGCATACCGGTTTGGGATCATCGGATGTTTTTCAAAAGGATAGGTTGCCTCCCATTCCATAATGATCGTATTCATTCCCGCTTCTTTGAGCTTCAGCGCGAATTTTCTGAGCGCATCCATGGTCATCACCTGGATCCTGAGGTCCAGGTGAAAGCCCTTTACGATAAAGCCATTGGCCGCCTGCGCTTTTGACACATTGGCTTTTGCCGTTTTTGCCTTTGCTGCAGCTGGTTTGGACTGCGCAAATGCTGTGGTGAATATTGCCACGAGAACTAATGTTGTAAATAGTTTCTTCATAGATCTATAATTTAATTGATTGATTTTTTCTTGAACCAGTATCTCATCTCATGGCCATAAAAAGCGTAAAACACGAGATAGAGGTAACAGGGGAACAACACCCAGTACGCCGTTCTCACATCAAACAGGTCTGCAAAATAACCATAGAAAAGCGGCAGGATAGCACTTCCGCACAAACCCATGATCATGATGGATGCCCCCAGCTTGGTAAACCGGCCAAGGTTGTTCAGTGCCAGCGGCCATATCCCGGCCCAGACCAGTGAATTGGCTAAGCCCAGCAGCACAATGAACCAGATGGAGATATCGGCAACATGGCCCAGAAAGCTTACCGTTCCATGGGCAAATATGATGAGCAGTGTAAATACTGTTCCCATCAGGGTACAGATCCTGAAAACATTGACCTGGCTGATGTACCGGGGTATCAGCACAATGCCCATCAGGTAACCTGTGATGGTGGCAAACAGCGTATAGGATGGAAAAACTTTGGCCTCCATCAGCTGGATATGCATTGAATTGGCATAACCAATGATGGTGTCAATAGCAATAACCTGGGTGCCTACATGAAGAAAGATGGCTACCGCTCCAAGGATGAGATGCGGAAACTGGAAAATATGTGTTTTATCAGAGTTTGCACTGGCTACCTCGGCACTCTCCTGCTCAGTATCTATTTCGGGCAGTGGCGAAAAACGGATAAAGAGCCCGAGGCCCACCAATACTGCGCCCAGCACACCATAAGGAAGGATTACCCTGCTGATCAGTTCATTTAAGGCCTGGTCTTTTTCTATATTGCTCATCAGCGGCAATTGCCTGAACAATTCGCTGTCCGTGACTTTGAGTACCACAGAAGCAAATAACAAAGGCGCAAGAATACCCGCGGCTTTGTTGCAGATCCCCATGATGCTGATACGCCGTGCAGCAGTTTCTTTGGCACCCAGTATGGTAATGTATGGGTTGGCGGCCGACTGTAATACGGCCAGTCCGGAGCCTATAGTGAAAAGCCCCAGTAAAAATGCGGTATAGGTTCTGGTCAAAGCAGCAGGTATAAACAGGAACGCCCCCGCAGCCATCAGCCATAAGCCAAGCATGATCCCCTTTTTAAAACCAACCCTTTTCAACAAAAAAGAAGAAGGAACGGACATCACAAAATAGGAGATATAAAAGGCAAAGGCTACAAAATATGATTCAAAATTGCTCAGCTCACAGGCAATTTTAAAATAAGGGATCAGAATGGAGTTCACCCAGGTCACAAATCCGAAAATAAAGAACAATACACCAATGATCAGCATGGAAGTCTGCGTTTCCCTTTCAGTAAGTGAACCGGCCTGTATGGGAATGATTGGCTTTCTTGTTTTGTCAGACATAGGATAAGATATTAAACTTTTTATATTTTACGTGTACGTACCCGATATATCATAAAAAAAAACATCTGACTGTTTTTATAAATATACAGGGCTTTCTTAAATAAGGCGGGCATTATATACTATACCGGTTAAATGCTGCTGATGTATTAACGTTTACGTACCCGAAGATAATTAAATAAATGTATATTTCAAATATTTATTGGTTTATTCACAAAATTTTGAGCAAAAATCATTCTCTCTATTCAAAACAGCCGTTTTATTCCGGCCGGATGATAACAGAACAAGATTGCAAAGGTAAATTCATGAGAAAATGCCTCTTAAAATGGAGCCAAATGCAATTAATTCCTATAGAATTTATAATTTTCCTTCGTAATAATATCAATCGGCATAAAATAAGCCTTATCTACCTCAGTATGCAACACTAAATTTTGATATAATGTCATTATTCCGCGGTAACCCTGCTCCTGGGGCTTCTGGCAAATCAGAAAATCTATTGCCCCGCTTTTCAGGTAGCTTATATTTTCAGTAAGATAATCGTATCCAATCAGCAAAACATCTTTAATTTCGGATTCTTCCAGAAAACGGGCTACAGAAAAAACCCTTGAATTGGTAACAAATATGGCTTTTACGTCGGGATGGGCAACCAATAATTCTTTCAGCCTGCCGGCAACAGAGGGATAATCAGTCTGCCTGATGTCTGCCTTTACGATTGAATTGTTCTTTTGATTGTCTTTAAAATAAGCAGTAAACCCCTCCTCTTTTCTTAATAAATGGTGAAAATTATCCATTTCTTTTGAGATATTGATGATCAGGACTTTTCCGTTTTGTTCAACGGCATAATTGGTGAGATGTGCACTCAGGTAACCGCTATGAAACAGGTCAGGCCCGATGTAGCCCAGGCTATCCTGGTTGGGAATATCAGAATTGATAAATACATAAGGGATATTCAGGTGCTGGCACTCTCTGGTAAATTCTAAGGATTCATTGATAAAAGAAGGCGCCAGTAAGATCCCGTCCACAGTACTTTTAAGGATCTTTTTTGTTTGGGCCACAAACGATGTTTTATCATTCTGATCGAAGAAATACTTTTCGATCCTGATACCGTACTGCCTGATTTCAGATTCAGCCTGTTCAATTCCCGTCAGTGGTGCTTTCCAGAATTCGGTTTCCTGCGAAATCGCCGGGATCAGGATAGCCAAATGAAGCTGCTTTTTTGACGCCAGTCTTCTGGCAAGTATATTCGGTTGGTAATCCAGCTCCTTTATAATGGCTAGTATGGTGTTCCTGGTGTTTTCAGAGACACCGGTTCTGTTATGAATCACCCTGTCCACAGTTGCAATTGAGACATTTGCCCTTCTGGCTATTTCCTTTACACCAGACAACTCTGCATCACTGTGTTTTTTCATGAGTATATATTTGATTTTATCGGTTATGAAGCTATCATCAGCTGATTTTGCTGCTTGTAAACGGTGAGCTGATGATGGTTTCATTTGATTACATTGTTTATAGCTTTATATCAGCATATCTTTATATCAATACACTGCTCTGATCATCCGTAAACAATATCGCATTTGGCTGTTTCCTTAGTATGGTTGAAGGATAGTGTTCTGATATAGACTCGGTTAAAGTATGGTAAACGGCATTTGCCTTTTTTTCTCCGGGAACCATCGCAAAAGCATAAGTTGCTTTTAGCAGGGTGGGAATGGTGAGTGTTAGCGCATGGGTGGGTACTTCATCCAGCGTTTCAAAACAGCCGTCATTCACCTGCTGTATCCTGCATTCCAGGTCAAGATCCACCACTTTCACCAAAAGAGGGTCATTGAAATCTGCCACATGCGGATCATTAAAGGCCAGGTGCGTATTTTCTCCGATACCCATACAAACAATGTCAGTGGGAAATTCTTCCAGCAGGTCTGAATAACGCAGGCATTCATCCATTGGATCTGCAGCATTTCCATCCAGATAATGAACTGAATTAAACTTTACCTTATCAAACAGCCTTTCACGCAGAAAATTTCCAAATCCCTGTGGTGCACTGGCCTCAAGATTAAGGTATTCATCCATATGGAAAGCATTGATCCGGCTCCAGTCTACCTCTTTTTTCACCAGGTTTTCAAGAAATTCATTTTGCGAAGGGGCGGCAGCGAAAATGATATTAACGAAGGGCTTGTCCTTCAGCAGTTCATTAATTTTCTCACTCACCGTTTCAGCAGCAACAGCGCCCATAACAGCCCTGCTTTCCAGGGATTTTACAATAAGCTTGTCTTTTACGATCTGTTTCATTTATGTTATTTAAGAGTTTATAGCAAAATCAGGTGCAATATAGATGATCTGCCCGTTTACGATCGTGGTTTTGATATTGATCTGTTCATCAAAGATCACAATATCGGCATCTTTTCCTGCCAGCAGTGAACCCTTTCGGTCAGCTACCTGCATGATTGTTGCGGGAGTTAAGCTCATCATCTTTACTGCCTCTATCATAGGCACTCCGGCCAAATTGATCATATTCCTCACCAGCCTGTCAGCCGTAGCCACACTGCCGGCAAATGAAGAACGGTCAGGAAGTTTTGCAACTCCATCCTCTATGATAACTTTTAAGCCCGTCTGCAGGTTTCCCAGTACGCTCTCCCCTTCCGGCATCCCTGCCCCGCGCATCGCATCAGTGATCAGTGCAGTACGGTCAGCACCCTTAATCTTGTATACCAGTTTGAGCAACGGAGCCGGCAAGTGTATGCCGTCAGCGATGATCTCTACATCCATCGCATCAATAATAAACGCACTTTCTATTACCCCGGCATACCTGAATGCATTGCGCCTGTGTACGCCGGACATACCCGAGTAAAGATGCGTTGCGAGTGTATACCCATTTTCAAAGGCTTCAACCACCTCGTCATAATTGGCATCGGTATGCGCCAATGCCGGCAGCACACCTTTGGTTTTCAGGTATCTGGCAAATTCAATGGCCCCTGTTAATTCTGGTGCAGCACTCCAGCGCCTGATTGATGTTGAATAGTCCAGCACTTCGGTATATTCAGCAACATCCGGGTCACGGATATATCTCGGGTCCTGTGCACCACGCTGGCTTTGGGCAAAATATGGCCCTTCCAGGTGCATTCCCAGGAACTGTGCGCCTTTGGTATTCTGCCGGTCAGCCAGCTCATACAGATCGAGGGTTTTGAGCAGGTCTTCCTTTTCGCTGGTTAATGTAGTAGGCACCATGGCTGTAGTGCCGTATTTAGCGTGGGTTTCCGCGATCTTTAAAAAGGCCTCAACATGACCATCCATAAAATCATAGCCTCCGCCCCCGTGCACATGGATATCAATAAACCCCGGTGAAACGTACATTCCTGCAGCATCGATCAGTACTGCATCAGGTGCATCAATATCTTTTTCACTTATGGCTTCAATGTTATTGTCTGTTATGATCACCGTAGCACCGTCAAGTATACGGTATGGAGTGATTACACGGCCATTAATTATTTTTATTTGTGTCTTATGCATGCGTTGTCCGGATCACACCGAATAATTATGCTGAAGCATCTTCGGGTACGTACACGAATATAGATAAGAATTTCAATAAAAAAAATTTAATTCAAAAAATCAGCGCTTGACTTAGAAATCGACCACCTTAAAAAACACCTTTTTTGGCTTCAGATCGAAATCAAACAGCAAAGGATAGTTCTTTTTGCCTTTGGCAGATGGTGTTTGGTCCAGCCAGGTGTATTTATCTGCTATATTCCAGAAGGTAACACCTGAAAGTATATCCTTATACTGACGGAATACCTTAAAGACTGACGTGTACTGCGCAATCTGCCTCTTTTCCAGCAATGGCGTATATACGTCCGGTGCCGCCAGCCAGGCGGAGTCACGTTTTTTCTTTTCTGGCAGGACTGAAATATCCAGTTCGGTGATCTGCACTTTCAATCCCAGCGAACTAAAGCGCTTTATCGTAGCGATCAGTTCTTTTTGAGATGGATCTTCCAGGTTCCAGTGCGCCTGCAGCCCTATGGCATGCACAGGAACGCCGGCATCTTTGAGCTTTTTCAGCAGTTTATAGATACGCTCCCTTCGTTCAGGGTGCTCAGTATTGTAATCGTTGTAAAACAGGATCGCTTTGGGATCTGCCTGATGCGCATACTCGAAGGCCCTGATGATATAATCTTCGCCACAGATCTTAAACCACCTGGAGTTACGCAGAAATTTGGTACTATCGTCATCAATAGCCTCGTTCACTACATCCCAGGCATATACCTGTCCTTTGTAACGACCCATTACGGCATTGATATGGGTCTTCAGCCTTTTCAGCAGCACGTCCTTTGTTACCTCTTTCCCTTTGTTATCAATAAATAGCCAGCCCGGAGTTTGCTCATGCCAGCAGAAGGTATGTCCGCGTACCTTTAAATGGTTCCTTTTTGCAAAGCTGATAATAGAATCTGCACCTGCCCAGTTATAGCGGTTCTCCTCAGGATGTATAGGCCCGAACTTGAAAGCATTTTCAGGCGTCAGGCTATTGAACTGCGCTACGATCAGCGCGGAGTCCTTTCCGGTCAGATTGCGCGGGGCAACAGCCACACCAATAGGGAAATAGTCCTTAAAGTAGTCTTTTAATCCTTTTACCGCAGCACCATCAGTTAAGGAACGCTTAATCTCTGTTTTAATTCCATCCGGAATAGTTGCCGTTCGCACATCCTGTAATTGCACCCTGTCATTTACGGGTCCCTGAAAACGAAGATCCCTGATGGTCAGCTGATCGATATCTGCGCCGATCAGGGCCGGCCTGGGATCATCCTGTTTACTACTGATGTCAATGTTCGTCAGCACCACCTTTCCGGCATGCCTGATAAACAGCCCTGAAGCGGGCAGGTTCTGCCAGACCGTAGGTTCCGGATACCCCTTCTCATCTTCTTTTACTGCTGCTGCTGTAGCCAGGAATCCACCTGCTTTCAGGCCCCCGGCATTGCTCAGATGGATATTGTCCAGCGTAATATTTTCAATATGCGCTTCCGGAACACCGGTGATGGAAGAAGTGTAATTGCCGGCATTGTACGCCGTGATGTTTGAGAAATGGATATCTTTCATGATCCCCGGCGCAGGTGTGGGAACTCCCGCCATGTGTTTACGTGCACGATTGCCCAGGCGTACAAATATCGGGCATTCTGTTTTCTCAATCATGATATTGCTCACCGTTACGCCTTCCATAGTACCCCCGTCCACGATCTCGAGCGAGATCCCGCTGATCCCGATGCTGGTACGGCCGAAAATAGGCGGAACTTTACTTTTTGAAGGTTTTACAATGCAGTTACTGATCACAATGTTCTTAAATCCACCGGTAGATTCAGTTCCGCATTTAATTGCATTGGTAAAACTGCTGGTAATGCAGTTTGTGATCGTCACATCCGAGCATCCGGCTGCACCAGTGCTTTTCAGTACGATCGCATCATCGTCAGAATCAATGATACTGTTGGAAAGCACAAACCTGCGGCAACCATCAATGTCTATCCCATCATTGTTACGGTTGGCATGATTGTATACATTGATATGATCAACGGTGACATCCTCGCAATCAAGGTAATGCTGGTTCCAGATCCCTGCATTGCGCATCGATACCTCCTTAACAGAAACGTCTTTACAGGAAATAAAAAGGATATTTCTCGGCCTTCCGTCCAGATCTCCGCCCTGCACCAGTTCAGGACGGGGCTTTTGTAAGCCACCCTGTCCGTCAATCGTTCCGGGACCACTGATCCCGATATTGGATGCCCCTTCAGCATAGATCAGGGCAAACCATCCCCCCGGGTCTTTCTGCGAACGGTATACAGGCTGCTTTTGCCGCGGAAGATCCTGATGCCGCGTACTGGCATATAATATGGCTCCGCGCTCCAGGTGCAGTTCCACATTACTTTTCAGAGTGATGGTACCGCTTTTGTATTTCCCGGAGGGAATGACCACACGGCCTCCCCCATTTTTATAACAGGCGCTGATTGCTTTATTGATCGCAATGGTGCTCAGCCTGGTGGTATCACTAACCGCACCAAACTGTTTAATGTTATAATCCTGGGCATAAGCAGACACGTTCAGCAGTACTGCGGCAACAATCAGTTTTAAATTCATAGCCAACTGTATATGGTATAGTTTAATAACCGGGATTTTGTGTAATGGCACTATTTTGCTGGCGCACGATCTCAGGTACAGGCAACAGCAGTTTCTGCTCGGTGACCGGTTTACCTTTAGCGCTCAACACCTGCAGGGCCCTGTTTGTTCTCCTTAAGTCGAAACCCCGCTGAAACTCTATCGCCAGCTCTACGCGGCGCTCATGCTCCACGGCAAGATCTAAGGTAGGATAGGTTGTGGAAGGATAACCGGCGGCACCATACAATGCCACACCCGCCCTTGCCCTAACCTGGTTCAGGTAACTCGGTTCGCCAGTAGCTTCGGTAAGCAGCAGCAAAACATCTGCGTAACGCAGCACCATAAAGTTATTGGCACTGGCTTCCCTTGAATTGATGATCGGGGCATTTACATCTGTCCACTTGATCGGGTATTTGATCGGGATGAATACACCTGCCTTATTGTTATAACCCAGTGAAATGGTGATGTTACGTCTTGGATCGGTACCCTCAAATTCATTGTACAGGTCATCTGTAACCTGGTTCATCCCGCCTGCATACAGTGTGATAGAGAAGTTTTCATAAGGGACATATTCTGGGTAATAGTCACTTAAGGGTACTCCTGCGGCACCTCCTTTAAACTGAATCTCAAAAATAGATTCTTTGGTGTTTTTATTCGTCACGATCCATAAAGAAGAATACTGTGGCAAAAGGCTGTACTGTCCGCTTGTAACTACCTGCTGCAAAGCTGTGGCGGCCTGTGTTTTATCACCCATTGTCAGGTAAACTTTTCCCAGTAAAGCCTGCGCCGCTCCTTTAGACGCATGCCCGGGTTCGGTGATCGCCGAGGCCAGCGGCAGTGTAGCCGAGGCGAACTGTAAGTCGCTGATAACCTGCGCATAGATAGCCGCTTTTGGAGAACGCAATACCGTATAACTTTCGTCAGCCGTCAGGGTTTTGGTTACCAGCGGAAGATCGCCCCACATCTGTACCATATAAAAATAGTACATCCCTCTTAAGAAACGCATCTGGGCTTTTACCTGCTCTTTATAACCCGCATCGATATTGGCTGCATCGATATTATCCAACACAATATTGATATTGAACAGCGAACGGTAGCTTTGCTGCCAGAACAGGTACACCTGTGAGTTTGAAGAGTTCAGCGTAAAATCCTTAAATGCTTTTTTATCTGCCTGAATGCCGTTTACGTTATAGATCGTGGCATTGTCAGACATCTGTTCCGAGAAATACGAAACCCCACTCTGAGGCGCAAAGAACACGTATAAAGTAGCATATGCCGCATTTACCGCCAGATCAAAATCAGCCTGGGTTTTATAAAAATTGCTGGCATTTGAGTTGGAAATAGGTGCCAGGTCAAGAAATGATTTCTTACAACCGGTAGCCAGTATACATAAGAGGCCTGCCGTAATGATGCTGTATATTTTGTTCATGATTAATTTCAGTAAAGTTTAAAAATCAGCCTTTATACCAAATGTAACTATCCTTGGAACCGGGTAAGATCCATAATCCACACCCAGGAAAGCACCTGTTGGTATAGTTGAAACCGTAGTTGCCGTAGGCGAATAGGTAGTTGCGGCGTAAGTAGTATTCTCCGGATCGTAGTTGGTATATTTTGAAAACAGGAATACATTTTCAGCATTTACATATACCCTTACCCCTTTGATAGATGACATCTTCGCGAAGGCACTTTTGGGCAAAGCATAGGATAAACGGATATTTTTAACCCTCAGGAATGAACCGTCCTCTATCCAGTAACTTGAAAACTGGTTTTGCAGTCCTTTAGGTTCCACAGTAGGCTTAAAATGCGTCCCATCACCTGGGTCAGCTTCGGAACGCCAGTAGTTAAAAGCGTCCGCATAGGCATTCCGTCCGCCATTCCAGAGCCCGCTGTAGCGCACCAGCTGATTGGCTATCTTACCACCGTAAGAGCCCTGCAGCAAGAAGGAGAACTCGATGCCTTTATATCCGAATGTGTTGGTAATACCGCTGATAAATTTGGGCTGGTAGTTACCGATGTTCGTACGGTCATCAGCCGTGATCTTTCCGTCACCATTTACGTCGCGCACAATTGGATCTCCCGGGGTAGTGGTGGGGTCATGCGGACTTCCATTGATCTGTGCCTGGTTTTGGTACACGCCGTCAAATACGTATCCATAATAATTCGATACCGGCTGCCCAACCTCTGTACGTACGGCAACGGAGAAATCGGTATAATTGAGAGGTGCGTTGTTAGGGCCTAACTGCAGTACCTTATTCCTGTTCACAGAAAAGTTAAAATCTGTTGTCCAGGTAAAAGCGTGGATCAGGTTTTTTGAACTGATACCGATCTCCAGACCCTGGTTACGCATTTTACCGATGTTGGTCAGCTGGTTGGAGAACCCGGTAATGTCTGGCACCGGCACATTCAGCAGCAGATCTTTGGTCACGGAATAATAAGCGTCCAGCGTAAGGTTTAAGCGGCTGTTGAACATTGCCATGTCAATACCCGCATTGTATTGCGTAGTTTTCTCCCATTTCAGGTCCCTGTTGGAAATATTGTTCACACTTAAGCCATTCACTACCGTACTGCCATAGGTATAGTTAGAGGCGGACAGTAAACCGATGGCCCCGTAATTCGGGATCTGGTTGTTTCCTGCAATACCGTAACTCGCCCTCAGTTTCAGGCTGCTTACCCATTTGACCTTATCTTTCATAAAGTCCTCGTCAGAGATCAGCCATCCTGCCGATGCAGAGGGGAAGTACCCGTACTTGTTATTTTCCCCGAACCTGGAACTCCCGTCACGGCGGAGGGTACCGGTCAGAAAGTATTTGTCTTCATAGCTGTAATTGATACGGCCCAGGTAAGAAAGTAACGCCCATTCTGAGGCGATGGTGGTTCCACCGGTAATGGTTCCTGCATTTAAGGTAGGCACCAGGTCGTTCGGAAAGTTTGAACCGGCAACGGCTGCATACTCATCACGCTGATGCTGTGCGGTATACCCAACCAGTGCAGTGATCTTATGCTTATCGAATTGTTTGTCATACGTTACAGTATTCTCTGACAGCCAGTTCAGTACAGAGGTAGTATTGTTATCTGCAATAGCCGGCCCTGCTGAAGAATAACCATATTTCTGAAGAGCATTCTGATACGAATTGTAACGGCTGTTTGTTAAATTGGCATTGATGCTGGTTCGGAACTTTAATCCGTCAATGATCTTGTATTCCAGATAACCTGTAGCCAGCGTATTGTAGGTTTTATTCTGTTTCTGAATTTCACGGGTTAAGGAATAAGGGTTCCATAACTGAAGGTCGGAATACTGGGTGAACCTGTATAAAGCCGAATTCGGATCGCGGAAACCAAGATTTCCGTTCTCGTTGTACACGGGGAAGATCGGATCACTGGTGACACCCAGGCTCACCACGTCGGCCTTACCCTGCGTACCATCGGTACGGTCATAGATGGAAGTTAAGGAAATGTTGGCCCCTATGGTAAACTTCTCAGAGATCTGATGTTTGAGGTTCACACGCAATGCAAGCCGCTTGTAATAGTTTTGATCCAGTACTGCATCCTGATCCAGGTAAGCACCTGAAACCAGGAACTGCGTCTTGTCAGAACCTCCCGAAACAGACACCTGTGCATTGTGCGACAAAGCCGTATTGAACATAACATCCTGCCAGTCGGTTCCCTGGCCAAATTGCCCGGGGTTGCTGGTAAAATCTTCCGGTATCTTGTACGCCGATCCCCGTACGCTGTTGGGATCACTGGCTTTACCGCCGGCTGCTATCCATGCATTGTTATGTGCATCGATGTAATATTGCACAAACTGTGGCGCATTCATCATATCAATCTTGCGGTTCACCGTCTGCACACCAAATTCATAACTGGCATTTACATTTGTTGTTCCCGGCTTACCTAGTTTGGTGGTAATAATGATGACGCCATTTGCGCCCCTGGAACCATATATCGCCGCAGAGGATGCATCTTTCAGGACTTCTACTGACGATATATCCTGTGGATTGATCAGGTTCAGGTTAAAATTCTCTACCGGCAACCCATCGATGACGTATAAAGGATTGGTACCTGCTGTGATTGAACTTGTACCACGGATACGGACTACCGGCGAGGCACCCGGCGCACCCTGCGACTGGGAAATATTTACTCCCGGAAGCTGCCCGGCCAGCGCCTGGGTAACATTGCTAAAGGAACGGTCTTTGAACTTATCGTAATTCACGGAAGTCACCGATCCTGTAACAGCCCGCTTGCTCTGGGTACCATATCCCACCACCACAACATCGCTGAGGCTTTGGATATCATCCTTCAGCATTACTGAGAATTCTGTTCTGCCGTTTACAGGAATTTCCTGCGTGACAAAACCCGAATAGGAAATCAGCAGTACAGCATCACTTTCAATACCGGCGAGTGCAAAATTTCCGCCGGCATCTGTTACCGTTCCTTTGGTTGCCCCTTTTATGCGCACCGATGCACCAATCAGCGGCAAGCCTTTCGGATCAGATACCTTCCCTCTGATATTTACCGGAGGGGCCTTCTCCGAATGATTGATGGGCCGATCTGCAGGGATGCTGCCGGCATTGGTAATGATAATGACCTTTTCTTTGATCTCATAACTCAGGTTCTGGTCTTTAAAGATCGAATTGAGCACTTCCTTAAGGTCCTGATCATTTACATTAATGGTAACGGGCCTTGCCTTCTGCAGTACAGCTTTGTTAAAGATAAAATAATAACCAGTTTGCTTTCTGATCACACTGAGCACACTTTTCAGGTTGCTGTTGGTTTGGTGGAGGCTTACTTTTTGCGCATATGTTGATGCGCTTACCTGCAGCGTGGCCACTAATAATATAACAGCTGTTAGTTTCATTATTAAAATAGGTTTACCCGCAGATTTTTGAAGCCGGTTTATCATACAGATCGCCCTGCAATGCATAGCAAGGGCTTTACAATGTATATATCTTTTCATACATTTGGTTGATTTATTGGTTAGCTTATAATGAATAGATCCATTGAACTTGCCGGCCGCAATCCGGTAAGTTCTTTTTTTTTTGAATGTCGTTTGTCTTTGATAACTGGTTTATTTCATCGGCATTTGCTTTTAGTATTATTTTCTCTGAACAATTATTTGATTTCCTTCCACGCTGAACTGAACGCCCCGGGTGAGTTCCAGAAGACCGAGCACCTGCTTCAGGTCACTGCTGCGCGGTAATACTCCCGTAAATTCAGTATCAGGCTTTGGCCCCCGGTATACGATCTCTGCGTTGTACCATCTGCCGATCTGCTGCATGGCCTCGTCTATATCGCTGTCATCAAACAGGAACAAGCCCTCTTTCCAGGCCATTATCGCTTCCATATTTACCTTTTTCACTTTAATTGCTGCCTGGCTGTGGTTCATGATGGTAGCCTGCTGGCCAGGGACAATCTTTTGCTCCTGCGCACCGTGTTTTACCATCACAGACCCTTCCAGCAGGGTGGTTTCCTGGGTAACAGCGTCAGGGTAGGCCATGACGTTAAAATGTGTGCCCAGCACCTCTACCTGAGATTCCCCGGTTTGTACAAAAAATGGCATTCTCACTGTCCCTTTCGCTACCGGGGTATATACTTTGGCCACTTCGAAATAAGCTTCCCCTTTCAGGGTCACCTTTCGCTCTGAGGCATCGAATACCGTAGGGAATGTCAGTGAAGATCCCGCATTCAGCCATACCCTGGTTCCATCCGGCAGCGTCAGCTGATACTGCCCTCCCTTCGGCGTGGTGATGGTATTCTGCGTATTTTTGAGCCCCATATTCCTGCGGTTTGCCTCATAGATCAACTGCCCGTCTTTAGTTTTTTTAACGGCGGTATTGCCCTGCATGGCCAGTACGCCGTTGGAAGCATTATTCAATTCAATGACTGATCCGTCGCCCAGTCTCAGCAGGGCCTTATTGCTGCCGGGCTTCAGTACAGTTTCCCGTACAGCAGCAGTAGCAGGCAGCCTGGTACTACCCTTAAAATTAAAATAAAGTGCTCCGGCCAGGGCAATGACCGCTACGGAGGCTGCAACATATTTCCAGAAAGAAAGGGGATGAATTTTGGTTGGTATAGGGGCCGGCGTTTGCTGAACGGAAAACATCAGGCGGCTCAGCATCTTTTGCTCAAGCTCTTCCTTCATACCCATCAGCGTTACATGATCTTTCACTTCCTCAGCCTTAAAACTGTCAAAAAAGCGGATCAGCAGCTCTTCTTCTTCAGCAGAAGCCAGCCCTTCCAGGTATTTGTCAATCAGATTTATAATTTGGTTTTGATCCACTTTATGGGTGTTTGTATCAGAGAGTAAAAAAACAGCCCTATCCCCTAGTGGAAACGAAAAATATTTTTACCGCTTCATTAAAAGCATCATTAATTCCAGCGTAAGCACTTGTCCGAGCGAAAATCTCAGGCTGTTCAGCGCCTTGGTCAGATGGTTTTCAACGGTCTTGGTAGAAATATTGAGTTGTACGGCAATTTGTTTATGACTGAGGTGTTGCTCACGGCTGAGTTTGTACACCGCCCTGCATTTATCCGGCAGTTGCTCTACAATTTCAGAAATTTTTGTGTTCAGCTCCTTATATTCCAGGTCGTTATAATCCGGTCCGGCCTGGATGCGCTCACAAACGTGATCGAAAATATCTTCCCTTACCCTACCTGATTTGATCTGGCGGTAGACCTCGTACCTTACTGCTGCAAAGAGGTAAGCCGATAATGAAACCCTGATCTGAATATCCTGCCTGTTCAGCCATAGTTTTAAGAAGATTTCCTGGATGATATCCTCACATGCCTGGCCGTCCCTGAGTATGGCATTTGATGACGTATACAAGCGCTGCCAATATTTTTTGTAAATATTAGTTAAAGCAAATTCGCTCCCCTCTTTTAAAAGGGTTAACAGATGATCGTCGTCAGTATCGGTATGCAGGTGCATATTTGGTTATTGAATAGAACGAATATATACTTGATTATCGACTTTCCCAAATAATAATATTTGGATACTATAAAAATTGTTGCTTATTTAGAGATACCAACTCCTATTATTTCAGTATAACGTCGCCGCAATCCCGATATACGCTTTTAACCCCTAAAAATGATTAATCATGTATAAGATTGCACTATGTATTTTGTTATGCTGTATAGTTAACGGCGCTAAAGCCCAGGTATGGAACCCCGACCAAAGAAACGGAACGTATAAAAACCCGATCATTTTCGCCGATTATTCTGACCCTGATGTCATCCGTGTAGGAGAGGATTATTACATGGTGGCTTCCAGCTTTAATTGCCAGCCGGGGATTCCCGTGCTCCACTCCAAAGACCTGGTCAACTGGAAGATCATCAATTATGTGTACGACCGGATCCCCCTGCAGCGGTATGAAAAAATGCAGCCCGGACAAGGCTCCTGGGCACCTTCCATCCGTTACCACAAGGGCACATTCTACGTCTATTTCTGCACACCTGAAGATGGTCTCTTTATGGCTTCAACCACTAACCCGGCAACAACATGGACCTTAACCCTGGTTCAGAACGTCAGCAACTGGGAAGACCCCTGCCCCTTCTGGGATACTGACGGAAAGGCCTACCTGATACACGGACTGGTGGGTGCAGGGCCGGCAATATTACACCGGCTTTCGGCAGACGGAAAAAAGCTGCTGGACAATGGCAGGCTGATCTACCGGGATGATAAAAAACAGCCGGTACTGGAAGGCTTTAAGTTCATGGAAAAAAGAGAGGGCTACTATTACTTTGCCGCCCCCGCAGGTGGCGTTGGCTCAGGCTGGCAATCCGTATTCCGCGCTAAGCAGATCTACGGGCCTTATGAAGATAAAGTGGTGCTTCAGCAGGGAAATACAGCAGTGAATGGCCCTCACCAGGGCGGTCTGGTTGAAACGCAGACCGGCGAATGGTGGTTCATCCATTTCCAGGACAGGGGCACCTATGGCAGGATCCTCCATCTGCAGCCCGCAGTTTGGAAAAACGGATGGCCTGTCATTGGTAGCGACAAAGATAATGACGGCACCGGAGAGCCTGTCCCAGGTTATAAAAAACCAAATGTGGGTAAGGTTTACACAGCTGAAGGGCCGCAAACTTCAGACGAATTCTCTTCTCCGGTTTTGGGCCTGCAATGGCAATGGCAGGCGGCCCCGCAGAAAAACTGGTATAACCTGGCCCGGGGATCTGTCAGGCTATATGCAGTTTCTAATCCTACGGATAGCGGGAGCTTGTTTTATGCCCCTAACCTGCTGCTCCAAAAATTCGCCGCTCCGGGCTTTAGCGCCACAACACTTTTGAATTTTAGCCCGGCAGAAATTGGCGACCGCGCGGGACTGACAGTGCTGGGTAACTATTATACTTATCTGTGCCTCGAGAAACAGCATAATGGAAATACGCTTGTGCTTTATGAGGGGAAAAAGGAGAACAGGAAATTCCTTCTACCCAAAAGATTACTCAGCATCCCCATAGCGGTGAATAAAGTCTGGCTGAAAGTGAGTGTGGATACGGCGACCATGTGCCGGTATGCCTATAGTTTGGATGGCTCCACGTTTATCAATGCAGGTGGTGTATACCCCGCAGAAAAAGGAACCTGGATAGGCGCTAAGATTGGCCTGGCCTGCATCAGTCCCTACCTGCTGAACTCAGCCGGCTATGCAGATTTCGAATTTTTCAGGCTCAGGCCCTGATTTCAATTGCAGGAAAGACCTCATTCATGTACATACATGAGTGATCGTAAAAATGGATATACCCCATTTTAAGGGATAAATACATCAAAAAAATTAGGCACTTTGATAAAAATACATATGTTTGTACATATTAGCATCTGGAGGAAAAATTATATTTTCGTTTTACGGGATTTAATATACTAAAATTCAGATATATAGTACTACTAAACATGTATATACATTATCAATATGACAGGCAAAGCAGCATCTGATTTAAAAGGTCTTCATCAGACAAACGAGGAACAATTACGGAAATCCACTCAATTTTTAATGCCTGCTGAACTGACAGAGATCAATAAAGCTGATGGCGCTTATGACATTTACCCGCGCTGCACGCTCGGAAATGGTAAGATCTTTAATGGTTATGAATCCATTGCCAAATGGATCATTACTCAACAAACAGTGCTTATTGATGGTTACGCGGGCGTTTTCTGGGAAAAAGTTAAGGCTGGTATTGACAATGAGCTAACCACGCAGGGGCTCCGGGTAAACTGGATAGAAACATCCTCCTATTTTAAAACTGATCAGGAGATCAATACAATGATCAGTCCATTTCTGGGCCCGAAGGATGCGGTATGGGGTACAAAATGCACTTTATCCCTGAGCGATCTTTTTGAAATGGAAAAAGTCAGAAGAGAACCTGTCGACCTGTTATGTGATATCAACATCGTTATAGGAACCGGCGCAGCACTCTCCCCCTGGGAAGCAGCCCTGATTTATATCGACCTTCCAAAAAATGAACTCCAGTTCAGGATGCGCGCAGGGTCAATTACAAATCTTGGATGCCCCCGGCCGCAAGCTCCCTTCCTCATGTACAAACGTTTCTATTTCGCAGACTGGGTATTACTCAATCAGCATAAAAAGGAAATCCTCAACAGGATAGATATAGTGGCAGACGGCCAGTGGCCCAATGAGATCAACTGGATGTTCATGGACGAGCTGAAAACAGGATTGAGCAGGCTGGCAGAATCGGTAATCAGGGTACGCCCATGGTTCGAACCGGGAGCATGGGGCGGCCAGTGGATAAAACGGCACATTCAGGGGTTGAATACTGAAGTAGTCAACTATGCCTGGTCCTTTGAACTGATCGTCCCTGAAAATGGCCTCTTGTTTGAAAGTGACGGCCACCTGCTGGAGATCACTTTCGATTTCATCATGTTCTGCCACAACCAAAAAATACTCGGAAAACATGCACAGCAGTTTGGAGATGAATTTCCTGTTAGGTTTGATTTCCTGGATACCGTCAAAGGCGGGAACCTCTCTATCCAGTGTCATCCCAGTCTGGAGTATATCCGGGAGGAGTTCGGAGAGAACATTACCCAGGATGAAACCTACTATATCCTGGATTGCGAAGAAGAGGCAAAGGTGTATCTCGGCTTTCAGGAGAATATAGATGCACCGACGTTCAGGAGTGTACTTGAAGACAGCCAGGTACAGCATAAAAAAATAAATATTGAAGATTATGTACAGGCGCATGCCGCAAAAAAGCACGATCTGTTCCTGATTCCCAATGGTACGGTACACAGTGCCGGTGCGGGCAACCTTGTACTGGAAATCAGCGCTACCCCCTATATCTTTACATTCAAGATGTACGACTGGCTCCGCCTTGACCTCGATGGTAAGCCAAGGCCAATCAATATTGATCATGCATTTAAAAATCTTGATTTTGAAAGAAAAGGCAACCGCGTAAAGGACGAACTGATTGCCAGGCCTGTAGTACTGGAACAAGGTGCAGACTGGCAGCTGATCCACCTTCCAACCCATGCAGAACATTTTTACGATGTCCACCGCATTGAATTTGACACCATCATCGAAATCAACACAGCAGACACCTGCCATATCCTGATGCTGGTGGAAGGCCATTCACTAAGGATTGAAACAGCCGACGGCACCCGGCAGACTTTCGCCTATGCAGAAACATTTGTTGTTCCTGCCGCTGCAAAAAATTATACGCTTATCAACCTCGGAAAGGGGCGCGTAAAAGTGATTAAAGCCTTCTTAAAATAAGAGTTATGGAAACTGAAAATCATGCTAAAAGCAAAAGGTACCTGATCCTCATTTGTATGGTTGCCGCAATCGGCGGGTTTCTCTTCGGGTTTGATACCGCCGTGATCTCCGGGACAGTGAGCCTGGTTAAAACAGGTTTTAACCTCAATGCGGTAAGTGAAGGCTGGTTTGTCAGCTGTGCATTGCTCGGCTGTATCATTGGCGTGAGTGTGTCTGGCCTGCTGAGCGACAAATACGGGCGTAAGCTGGTACTCATCCTTTCCGCCGTTCTCTTTCTGGTTTCTGCCCTGGGCTGTATGTACTCGGCCTCCTATACCGCGTTAATCCTCTTCCGCCTTATTGGTGGCCTGGGGATCGGAGTAGCTTCCATGGTTTCGCCTTTATATATCTCAGAATTTTCCCCATCGCGCCTCCGCGGCATGATGGTATCACTGTACCAGCTTGCTTTGACCATAGGGATCGTCATGGCGTACTTTTCAAATGCCTGGCTTGCCGGCCACGCCAGCGCATTTGCTACCATTGAAAGCCTCAGAAAGATCTTCTCTGAAGAAGTATGGAGGGCAATGCTTGGCCTTGGAGCCCTGCCTGCCGGCATATTTTTGATCTGCCTTTTCCTCATCCCGGAATCACCACGCTGGCTCCTGCTCAACGGAGAAGAAGAAAAAGCAGGTAAGATCCTGATCCGTATAGATGGTGCCGCTACCGCGAAGAAAGAAATTGACGCGTTTAATGCACAGCACGATACGAGCGAAAGCTCCATTGCCGAATTATTTACCCCTGTCTACAGGAAAGCCCTGTGGATAGGACTGCTGCTACCATTTCTCTCACAGGTTTGCGGGATCAATGCGGTGATTTATTACGGTCCCCGTATTCTTGAACAGGCCGGCTTCACTCTGAACAGCGCATTGGGAGGGCAGGTGACGATAGGCCTGGTAAATGTAGTTTTTACGTTTGTTGCCATATTTACGATTGACAGATGGGGCAGGCGTCCATTACTCTTTGTTGGTATAGGAGGCGCTGTACTTTCATTACTGACCATTGGTTTGCTTTTCGCCTCAGGTGTTACTTACGGCCCCTGGATATTGATCTTTATTCTTATTTTCATCGCTTGTTTCGCCTTCTCTTTTGGCCCGGTTTGCTGGGTGGTCATAGGAGAAATATTCCCTAATGCCATCAGGGGGAAAGCGATGGCACTGGCTACACTTTCTTTATGGATAGGCAATTTCATTGTCGGGCAGCTTACACCGGTCTTGCTGGAAGGGCTGGGTTCCTCCTGGACCTTCTGGATTTTCGCCCTATGCTGTTCGCCGGCACTCTGGATCACCTGGAAACTGATTCCCGAAACCAAAGGCAGGTCACTTGAAAATATTGAACACTACTGGAAAGAAAAACATCGGTCGTAAACTGTCGTTTATACGGTAGGCTATCTGCAATGTTTATATATTTAACACCCATGATTCAAATGAGAACTACACCCAAAATATTTATCTTTCTGCTTGCCTTGCTGTTCAGCGTTTCACAGGCAAACAGCCAGGATCTGCTCAGATATGTAAATCCTAATGTAGGCACAGCGCACAGCCGCTGGTTTTTTTACACACCCGCCGCCGTACCCTATGGTATGGCCAAGCTGGCACCTTCCACCAATGGGCATTACGGCAATCCGTCAGGATGGGAAGCTGTTGGTTATGACACCCGGCAAAATTCAATAGAAGGATTTGTGCATTTTCATGAATGGCAGGTTGGCGGACTGAGCTTTATGCCCACCACGGGCAAACTAAAAGTAAAGCCGGGAGACCTGGAAGGCCCCGCTACAGGGTACCGCTCCCACTTCGACCGCAAAAACCAGGTAGCAGAACCGGGATATTACAAGGTGCTGCTTGATGATTACCAGATTACCGCAGAGCTTACAGCTACAAAAAGAGTAGGTTTTCACCGTTATACTTTTCCGGCAACAGACAGCGCACACCTGATCCTTGACGTCGGAAACAAACAGGGCGAGAGCGGAGAGGTTACTGATGCAGGCATAAAAATGACCGACGACACCCATTTTGAAGGTTTCGTAATTACCTACCCGCAATACCTGCGGCATGACGACCCAAAGGGTAAAGTAGCCATGTATTTTTATGGAGAGCTGAGTAAAAAACCAAAAAGCACCGGCTCATTTACCGCAAATGATACCAGGCAAAACTCCTCCTCGGCTAACGGAAAGGGCGCAGGACTGTACTTAAATTATCAAACTGCTGCAAATGAAAAAATAGAGATCAAGGTAGGCCTTTCTTATACCTCGGTAGCAAACGCAAAAAATAACCTTCAAGCTGAAGCAGCCGCCCTTACCTTCAACCGGGCAAAGGCAGGTGCGCAGGCGGTGTGGCAGCAGGAACTGGCTAAGATCACCGTTGAAGGCAAGAACGAGCAGGATAAAGTGAAATTTTATACCGGCTTATTCCATGCCCTGCTGGGCAGAGGCATCGCAAGCGATGTGAATGGTGCTTACCCTAAACACGGGGGACAAAGCGGTCAACTACCGGCCTCCGGTTCGGGCTCGCCTCCTGAATTCCTCAATACCGATGCAATTTGGGGAGGCTACTGGAACCTTACCCAGCTATGGTCGCTCTCCTATCCACAGTGGTACGGGAATTTTGTAAATACACAATTGCAATTGTACAAAGACAGGGGATGGTTTGGGGACGGGATCGCTAACAGCGAGTATGTATCTGGTGTGGGCACCAACTTTGCGGGCCTTGCCATTGCCGGAGCTTACCAGGCCGGGATCAGAAATTACGATGTAGATTTAGCCTATCAGGCAGTAAAGGCCAATGAGCTGAACTGGCAGAACAGGCTTGCAGGATCAGGCAAAATGGACGTACAAGCCTTCGTAAAAAACGGTTACGTCCCTTTTGTAGACCAGGATAAAACTGATTCAACCGGCGCGCGTTTTTCTGCCTCTCATACGCTGGAATATAGCTTTAGCGCCTTTGCTGCTGCTCAGATGGCAAAATCACTGGGCAAAAAAGAGGACTACAAAAAACTGATCGGTTACTCCGGTGGCTGGAAAAAACTGCTGAATCCGGAAAGTAAACTCATACAGCCAAAAAAGGCAGATGGTACTTTTATTGATAAATTTGATCCCTATCAGCCCTGGAGAGGCTTCCAGGAAGGCAACGCCATACAATATACTTTTTATGTGCCCCAAAACCCGGCCGCCCTGATTGCTGCCGTAGGGAAAGACCAATTCAATAACAGACTGGACAGCATCTTTACTTCGTCTGAGAAAGACGGCTTCGGGGGCGGCAAAGAGATCAATGCTTTTGCAGGAATAAAATCCATTTATAACCATGGCAACCAGCCCTGCCTACATATCAGCTGGCTCTTTAATTTTTCCGGCAAGCCCTGGTTAACCCAGAAATGGACAAGGGCCATCTGCGATGTGTTTTACGGAACGGAGCCTATCCATGGGTATGGTTACGGACAGGATGAAGACCAGGGACAACTGGGCTCCTGGTATGTGCTTACCGCCCTCGGACTATTTGATGTGAAGGGCTTTACTGACGAAAGACCGATTATTGAACTGGGCAGCCCGATGTTTAACAAAGCGACCATCCTGCTGGGGAATCAGCAGCAACTGACCATCGAAGCAAAAAACAATACAAAAGAAAATGTCTATATTCAGTCGGCCACCTTTAATGGCAAACCCTTAAATAATTGCTGGTTGTACCGTGACGAGCTGATGAAAGGCGGCAGGCTTAGCCTGGTCATGGGCAACAGGCCCAATACGAACTGGGGAACGCAGGTTCCTCCCCCATCTGTTCAGTAAAAAAACAAACAGCTAACAACCATCCCGGTTGCTAGCTGTTCTTCCACATTATTTATTGAATGTAATCGCTTATTTCAGGAAGGCGTCATCGTCGTCGTCCTCATCATCATCATCGAGGTCAATGTCGTCATCCAGGTCGATATCATCGTCCAGCTCATCACCATCAGGTTCAACCGGCAGGCTATCGTCATCATCCAGATCCAGGTCATCATCGTCCAGGTCTAAATCATCATCATCCTCGTCGTTACCCGGATCAGTCGGCAGGTCGTCAAATTCTTCCGTACCGTCATCTTCCGGATCTTCATCCTCCGCATCCGCCCTGTCATCCACCTCTTCCAGCAGGCCATCAACATCAGCAGTTCCTATATCGTCGGTGTCTGAATTCAGGTCCTCTTCAGTGAAAGTATCCGGCGTAGGCTCAGGGGTTTCATCATGGTGTGATGGCTGAAATTGTTGTGTTCTTTCTTCTACGTCAATTCTCCCGTTATGTCCGTAGTCTTGATTTTGATTTTCCATAGTAGATTTCTTTAGCAGGTTATTACTCGAATAACACCATTTCCTGAATATGGTTCTGAGAAAAAAAAATGATTCACCTTTTTAGGTGATATACAGTTCGTAGCGGCCTTTTTATTTTTACCGCTGAGATCTTTATATACAAATGTCATGAACCCAGCAAAAATTAAATACCTGCCTTTTATACTTTTCATCCTTTTATCCTGTAGCCTTTCAACATTGAAAGCAGCAAAAAATACACAGATCACCTATACCATCAGCTTTCCTGAAGCAAAGGCACATTATGCCGAAATTGAGATGGATATTGCCGGACTGAACCAGCCGCAGCTTGTGCTGAAAATGCCGGTATGGGCGCCCGGATCATACCTGACACAGGAATATGCTAAAAATGTTGAATCCATCACTGCTGCCTCAGACAGTAAACTGCTTTCCGTGATCAAAACACGTAAAAACATATGGAACGTGAACACTGCCGGCATCAGCAGCTTAAAGATCAGATACCGCATATATACCTTCGAACAAACAGCAGAGAACAGTTTCATAGATTATTCACATGCCTACCTTTCTGCGCCCGGGATATTCTTATATTCTGCAGGAATGCTTCATCAGTCATCTGTCATTCATATTAAACCCTATAAAAACTGGACCAGGATCTCTACCAGCTTAAATCCTGTGAAAGATGACCCTTTCACACTTTACGCACCTGATTATGACATCCTGTTCGACTCTCCTATTGAGATCGGCAACCATGATATTTTCACGTTCAACACCAATGGCATCAGGCATGAGATGGCGATGTACGGCGGAGGCAAGTGTGATAAAGAACGGATCACAAAAGAGTTGACTAAGATCATCTCTGCTGAAAGCGATATTTTTGGTGAGAATCCAAACAAACGTTATGTATTTATCATACACCATACAGACCGGGAGGCGGGCAGTGCAGAACATTTAAACTCTTCGGTGATACAGATCCCCGGAAGGGTGTATGCAGATGGTACAGATTACCACCGTTTTTTATCTGGACTGAGCCAGGAATATTTCCAGTTATGGAATGGCAAACGGCTGATGCCTGCATCCCTGATGTCTTTAGCGTATGACAGGGAGATTAATTCTACGGAACTCTGGCTGGCTGATGGGATCAGCCATTATTATCAAAACCTGATCATGCAGAGGGCAGCCCTTTATCCAACAGCAAATTACCTGGAAAATATCGCAGGAGAATTCAACCGGCTGATGAACAATCCTGAGGGCACCGATGAATATCAGATCAATGCAAATGCTGATGTCTGGGAAAAATTTTACCGCCATAAGGGAAATTACGAAGGCGACCGGACGATCTCTGCCATCAGGGGGTCGGTAATCGCATTGATGCTGGATCTGGAAATCATTAAATACTCTGAAGGACAACGTAACCTGGATGACGTAATGCGGTACATGTACGTCACCTATTATAAACAATTGAAGCGGGGTTATACCAGTAAAGAATTTAAAGCAGCCCTGGAAGTATTTACCGGGCAAAATCTAAATGATTTTTATAAAAAATATGTTACCGGAATGGCAGATATGGACCCGAACCAATACCTGAACTACGCAGGATATAAATTATCAGACCGTAAGGAATCGGTGGATAATGAATCCGCCATGGTGCTGGCTGCGCCTGGCAATGGCCGGATCAGGTACGCTATTGAAGATCTATCGCCGCGGCTTAGCGCATCGCAATTACTCGTACGCAAAAAATGGCTGAGCCTGTAGCCTGGTCAACTGTAACTTTTCCTGTTCCTCCCCGTCTTACAGATAGCATAATTTGTGGTACTGGCGGTAAAAAACGCCTTAACAAACACTTATTATCAAAAAAGTAAATGTAGTTTTTATACAAATAAATTTTAGCTATTTATTTTGAAATACCTTTTCCTTTTACCATCTTTAATTAAAAAGTTACACTATGAAATTCAATCCCTCTGTATGTATTGCAATTGTGGCTATCGTTACGGTCTCCTGTAACAATAAACCATCCACACAAGGAAGCAGTGTTCCTGAACGCACCGTATTCTTTGATAAGTCAGGTATGGATACTACGGTAAATCCAGGTGATGATTTTTACCGGTATGCCAACGGGAAATGGTATAATGAAACAAAGATCCCGGCCAGCCAGAGTAGCTGGGGTACATTTAATATCCTGGCAGATGATAACATTAAAAACCTGCATGGACTTCTGGACAGCCTGAAAAGCACCAGCCCGGCTAAAGGCAGTAAGGAACAAAAGATCGGCGATTTCTATGCCAGCGGACTGGATACTGTGACCATTGACAAAAAAGGATATGACCCTATAAAACCGGAACTGGCAAAGATTGCAGCGATCAATGATGCACAGCAGCTCATCAACTTCTGTGCAGATGGTTATAAGGAAGGAAGCGGATACCTTTTCGGATTTGGTGTTGGCCCGGACGATAAGAACAGTAATAAAAACCTGGCCTATTTCAACCAGACAGGCCTTGGATTACCCAATCGCGAGTATTATACCAAAACAGATTCAGCATCTGTGAAAATCCGTGCTGCATACGGGAAATATATAGCCAGACTATTTACGCTGACAGGAACTGATCAGGCTACCGCAGCAAAAAATGCGGCAGATATCCTGAAGCTTGAAACCGCAATAGCACTTTCACATTCCACGCCGAATGAATTGCGGGATCCCGTTAAGAACTACCATAAGTTTGCAGTAAGCGAATTGCAGAAAAAATCTGGTATGGACCTGAATGCCATTTTCAGCAGAATGGGATTCAAAACAGACACCATACTGGTGGGGCAACCCAAGTATTTTATCGCACTGAATGCCCTTTTGAAAAGCCAGCCGATAGAGGTTTGGAAAAAACAACTGACATTTATGTCGCTGAACAGCTCTGCCAACTACCTGAGCCAGCCATTCCAGGATGCACGTTTCGATTTCTACGGTAAAGTATTAAACGGGCAGAAAGTTCAGAAAGAGCGCTGGAAACGAATGACGCAGATCGTTGACAATGACCTTGGCGAACTGCTGGGACAACTGTACGTGGATAAGTATTTTACCGCAGATGCAAAAAAGAGGATGCTTGACCTGGTAAATAACCTTCAGGCTGCCTATAAGGACAGGATAGAGAAACTGGACTGGATGAGCCCTGAAACCAGGAATAAAGCAATAGATAAACTGAATGCTTTTACCAAAAAGATCGGTTATCCGGACAAATGGAAATCCTATGATGATGTTGTGATCAGCAGGGACGCTTATTTTGATAACGCTTTATCTGTCAGCAGACATGATTACAATGAATTACTCAAAAGGATCAATAAACCGGTAGATAAAATGGAATGGGGCATGACTCCTCCTACTGTCAACGCATATTATAACCCCAGTTTCAACGAGATTGTATTCCCCGCAGGCATCCTTCAGTTCCCATTCTTTGATAAAAATGCCGACGATGCCATTAATTATGGTGCTATAGGTGCAGGAATAGGACACGAAATGACACACGGATTTGATGATCAGGGCGCACAATACGATAAAAATGGTAATTTAAAGGAATGGTGGACCCCGCAGGATGCAGCCAGGTTTAAAACAAAAACCGCAGCTATAGGAAAACAGTATGACCAGTACGTTGTCCTTAAAGACCTGCATGTGAACGGCAGCCTGACCATGGGCGAAAACATTGCCGACAATGGTGGTATAGCCATCGCCTACCAGGCATTTAAGAATACAGCCCAGGGAAAAGGTAATAAAAAGATAGATGGATTAACCCCTGACCAGCGTTTTTTCCTCTCCTTCGCCCAGCTGTGGCGGTCTAAACAAAGTGACGAATCGACCCGCATGCGGATCAGCGCCGATCCGCATTCACCGGATATTTACAGGGTGAACGGCTCCATGTCCAATACAGATGCCTGGTACAAAGCTTTTAACATCAAACCCGGCGATAAATTGTATAAACCCGAAAGTGAAAGGATAAAAATCTGGTAATCTATGCATTCCATAAAACAGCCGGCTGAACTATAGATTCTGCCGGCTGTTTTATTGATGAGCAGGATTTTTCCGGCAGAGGTTTTATAAATTTAGCCGTACATGAAATTACAGGATTAAATGAGCAAAAGTAAAAAGCCTGCATTAAAGGGCGCAGATACCAATGCACAACTGCGCAACAGATTTTTTGAGCGTATCGAATCACTGTGTGATACCTTTGCCGGACCGGGATATTTTAAAAAGATCCCTCAGATGCTCATTGAGCATATGTTCATCAACCGTTATCCTACACTTAAAGCCAAAGCTGCCCCGGAAACGAAAATTGAAAAATGGAAAGTGGTGCAGTTCAATAAGCTGATGAACAAGTTCATCAGCGACAGGTATATTGAACTGGACAATGGAGGAAAGGTTTATCTGAGCTGGTATTTGTCTGAAGGGCTGCTCCTGATCAATTATATCTCGGAGATGGCGGAAACTCATTTTCGCCATGCAGATCAGCTCAAAGAAGCTTTCAGCCCCTATTTTCCCGGTGGCGAAATTCATACCATGATAGAAGATATGCTGGTAGAGCTGGTTCATGATACAACGGTATTTCTAAGTAGTTTATACCACACTATTATCAATGCAGATATCGGGCAAACCGCCTGCTTTGACAGGAATGCTACCTCCAATGATGTTTTCATTCAGGAATTCAAACCAGAAAAAACATCTGTGACCATTGACGGAGAACCACGCAGCATCATCTCGCTGAGCTGGGTAGACGGGGATATGGAATGGATAAAAACCAGGTTAAAACCGTCTGCGCTCGGATTTAAAACCGGCTCAATAGATATCCCGCTTGATGTTTATATCCAGAAGCATGCGCTGGATAAATTACAAGAGCGGATTGATATCACGCCGGGAATCATGCATTATATGATCTTTATGATTTTGAACCAGCCCGTGATCAGGCACCATAAAAACGACAACAACAGCCTTGTGGAATATTACCTGTCAGACCAAAAGGTTGGTTACCTGCTGGTCAGCCTGGTAGAGGCAAAGCTGATCATCCGCACCTTTCTTTTCCTTACCAATGACGGGACGCCGGAGGGTAAAAAGCTTAACCAGCTTCTGGCACTGGACAAACAGGATAAGAAATACCTGATGATTGATACATTGCCCACATTCAATTCTTACCACATTGACCGGAACGAACGCCTCAGTAAACTATTCAGAGAGGCAGGCTGTGGTTCTTTACTCAAGCTGGGCCACTTGAATGAATATTCAGAAAAAGAAATTAAGGACAAGGATCCGGAATCTATTGTGAAGTACCTGGGAGACTCGGATAACTTTCATGGATTGGGTTAGTTTATTTCCGTACCAGCTCTTCATACAGCTCTATCGCCTTTTGCTGCAGTTTAATGACCTCATCATCTTTGATCCTCAATTCTTCCTGAAGCCTGATGATCTCATCTGAACTGACAGCCTCAGGATGTTCTTCTTCTTTGAGAAGAATATCTATTGGCGACACTTCAAAAAGGCGCGCGATCTGGAAAAGCCGTGTTAAGCCTATTTCTGTGATGCCAGTTTCAATTTTAGAGTATGCAGGGATGGAGATTTCAAGTCTTCTTGCAACTTCAGCCTGGTTCCACTCCATTTTTTGCCGAAGTTTTTTGATGTTGTGACCGACGATGTTCATAGCAACCAATAGTAATTACGTTTATCTCAGCACAATATACATATTTTAAATTAATTTAATCATAACAAAATAAAAGCAGCTGCTTTTCGTAAAATATCTTACATTATCCTTCAAAATTTTGTCGTAAGAAAAATTAGATTAAAAAGTTTTTCAGAGATTCGATCGGTTATGAATTTCTATCTTCAATCATCTGCCCGATGAATTCAACCAGTTCCATATTCATATCGCTGTCCGTATGCCATATATAACCCACGTCCACATCCTCTACAGGATAGATGATCCCCAAAAGTTCGGGAATCACTATACCGTGGATCTCATCATCGTCATTCATGGTTACCATAAAATGGTTTGCTTCATCTAAAGGCGTCACGGTAACTGTTTTATGTAGAAAGCGTACACTGAATTCTTGCATCATTTATATCCAATTTAAAATAAAACGTTTAAATCAGAATTCTGTTTCGATCTCTTCCTCAAACCAGTCATAATTATGTGAGTATTTGAGAATGACCATTGCAAGTGGAGGGAGTTTAAGTGATAAAGAATGTGTGCGGTGGTGGTAAGGAATCGGAGCCGTTTCCAGCAGCCCCTTGTTGAGCTGGTCGCTACCTCCGTATCTGAGATTGTCTGTATTCATCACCTCGGTATAGAAGCCTAGTTGTGGCACTCCTATTCTGTAATTTAACCTCACTACGGGTGTGAAATTGGCAATAAAGATGAGCTGGTCCTTCTGCTGCTCCCCTTTTCTCAGCCAGCAGATCACACTGCGCTCCGCGTCATCAGCCTCTATCCATTCAAAGCCTTCGGAAGAATAATTATTCAAATGCCAGGCAGGGTATTGCTGGTACAAAGCATTCAGATCTTTCACCACTTTCTGCACCCCCTGATGGTCAGGATGGTTGTTCTGATGCCAGTTTAAACTAAAATCATGTGCCCACTCGGCATGCTGCGCAAACTCGGCACCCATAAATATCATTTTTGCACCGGGGTGGCCAAACATATATCCGAATAAAAGCCTGAGGTTAGCCATTTGCTGCCAGTGATCTCCCGGCATTTTATTGATCAGAGATCCTTTTCCATACACCACCTCATCATGAGAAAGAGGGAGCACAAACTTTTCCGAAAAGGCATAGACCATGCTGAAAGTGAGCTGCCCCTGATGGTATTTGCGGTAAACCGGTTCATACTGAAAATAGGATAAGGTATCATGCATCCATCCCATCATCCATTTCAGGTCAAAGCCCAGCCCTCCAGCCTGAACAGGATGGGTTACACCCGGCCATGAGGTGGATTCTTCTGCAACAGTGAAGACATCTTTAAAATAATGATGTACCGCATCATTGAATTCCTGCAGAAAACTAATGGCTTCAAGGTTCTCGCGCCCGCCAAATTCGTTGGGCAGCCATTCCCCCTGTTTCCTGGAATAGTCCAGGTATAACATCGAAGCTACGGCATCAACCCTGAGCCCGTCTATATGGTATTTTTCAAGCCAGAATAGCGCATTTGAGATCAGGAAAGCCCTCACCTCGTTCCGGGTCAGGTCGAAGATATTGCTTTTCCAGTCCGGATGGAAACCTTTCCGCGGATCTGCATATTCATAGAGATGTGTGCCGTCGAAATAACCCGGCCCATGTTCATCTGTCGGAAAATGTGAGGGTACCCAATCCAGGATCACCCCGATACCCTCCTGGTGCAGCTGATCTATCAGGTACATGAAATCCTGGGGCGTACCGTAGCGGCTGGTAGGGGCATAAAAGCCTGTCACCTGGTACCCCCAGGAGCCATAAAAAGGATGTTCCATGACCGGCATAAATTCTACATGCGTAAAATTCATGTACCTGCAGTAGCCGGGCAGCTCTGCTGCCAGTTCACGGTAAGAAAGAAATCTTTCCCCCTCTTCAGTTATCTTTCTTCTCCATGACCCAAGGTGGAGTTCATAGACTGACATCGGCTCATTCATCACGTTGAACTGTTTCCGCTGTGCCATCCATTGCCCGTCATTCCAGACATAATCAAGGTTCCAGGTAACTGTTGCCGTCTGAGGCGGATTCTCCCAATGGTACGCATAGGGATCGCCTTTCTCTACCTGATAACCGTTAACAGATTCAATAAAATATTTATAGTATTCCTGCGTGCCTATTCCCGGAATAAAGCACTCCCAGATGCCAGAGCCGTCCCATCTTACTTTCAAAGGATGCGATTGTTTGTCCCATCCATTGAAATTGCCGGTTACGCTCACAAACCTGGCATTTGGTGCCCATACGGCGAAGTAGATTCCCTGCTCAGCACCGTGCTCTGCCTGGTGCGCCCCCAGTTTATTAAACAGGTGGTAATGTTTGCCAGCTTTGAACAGCTGGATATCAAATTCGGTCAGTAAAGAAAACCAGGAGCTGTCCGCTGCTGTATCTTGAATTTTAGTTTCTGCCATAATTTCCCGTTTATGCCTCAATTTTTCTGTGCTTGTTTACAATGGCTTTTATTCCGCGGAGCGGCACGATCACCCAGTCGGGCCGGTTATTCAACTCATAGTTCAGTTCGTAAACTGCCTTTTGTAAAAGATAGGTTTGTAACAAAATCTCCAGGTCCTGTTCCAGGTGCGGAATGAAGGAAGAGCCATCTACGGTTTTCAGGTAGGACTTCATAAAGAAGCCGCTGATATAATGATACCAGAGTTCCACATAAGGGATCAGCCTGCCGATATCTTCCGGCCTGATCTGGTTGTCCAGGAACAGGCTTCCATAGGCCGCATAATGGAAAGAACGGATCATCCCGGCCACGTCACGCAGGGCCGAATATTTTAACCTCCGTTCACTGTAACTGCGTGCAGGCTCACCTTCAAAATCCAGTAGCAGAAAGTCCTTCCCGGTAAACAGTACCTGGCCCAGGTGATAATCCCCATGGACCCTGATCTTGGTAACATCTATTTTTTTACTGTAGATCTGTTTCATGATCCCGAGTATCTCGTCCTTCATTTTCAGTACCTCCTCGGCCTCTTTGCGTACCTCGGGGCTGAGCCCTTTGATATTTTTGTTCAGGCTCTGAAAGGCTACCCTCACCAGTGACTGCAGCGAAGAAAACAATGAACGCTGATAATGCAGCGAGAAGCTTTCCGGTTTAAAGGCTGGTTCATCTGCAGATGAAAGCGCCAGGTGCATTTCTCCTGTACGGATTCCCAGCAGGCGCACCTGTTCGGCAAGCGTACCTTCAAGCAGTTCTTTCATATCTTCCGGGATCTGTTCATAACTTAACGGATTTGTGATGCTTCCGGAAAGAACGGCTGGTGCAGCCAGCAGGTCATTCTGGGACAGCAGCTTTTCGTTGTAATCATCCAGTCTGTCCAGCATATAGGCCCAGCCATCGCTGGTGCTGGTTACCATTTCCTGCATCATGCCCAATACCATAGTTTCATTCCCAAACCGCCACTCTATGGTACCGATATAACCGGGCGTGTGCCTGAAATGTGCAACATTGCTCAGGTACTGGCTGATCTCTGCATCAGGATTAATTGCCCGGTCTACCTTCCGGTAGATCTTCAGGTAAAAAGTATTGTCATATGTAATAGAGGTATTGCTCTGTTCAGCAGAGATCACCCTCGGTTTGGTGCGCGGGTTTTCCAGTACGTGTTTTTTTAGTTTCCTGTTGCCCGAAAAATGCAGTTCAGACCGTCCCTGCGGTACGGTATGGTGATGGGCCATCTGTTCAAGGATCAGCTGCTGCAGTTCTATTCCGTAAATCGCGTCATACAGCACTCCCTGTTCGCCCTTTATATCCAGTAAAGAGATGATAGACTGCGGGCAGTTGTCCTGTATCTTGTAGGAGAACTGGCCCTTTCCAAATGCAACGGGCAATTGGTAAAGATCTGGCAGGCCATCCCTGTATGACACCTCCATTAGCAGGATATAGGCGTTTTCAGGTTCCATCGGAAGGACTGCGTGGTCAATGATCTTTAGTGTCTCCATCCCCCTGCCCTTGCCGCCAAACCAGCGCAGATGCATCATATAATTCGGAAGAATGGTATTTTCGAGTTCTTCCAGTACATCCCTGCTGAGCAGGTCTTTCCAGCTATCGATCTTCAGTACAGATAGCCGCTGTTCGTTTTCCATCTCAGGATGTGCTTTCTCCAGCACAAAACTCTGGCAGGCATACGCACCAAGCGTAAAGAAATACGGAACATCTTCACGGATCGCGGGGAACCGGTTCCTGCTGAGGATCTCCACAGGCACCGAGCCTTTGTAAGCGTCAAGATCCAGTTCTGCCGCCTGGGCAAAGCGCGACAGGTTGGCTACAACCAGCATGGTCTGGTCTTCATATGACCTGGTAAAAACAAGCACCTTGGCATTTTCACTCTGGATGAACTTCATGTCACCGCGGCTGAATGCCTTGTACTTCTTACGTGTGCTGATCATCCTTTTCGTCCACCACAGCAGGGATGATGTACTTCTGGATTGCAGGTCTACGTTTACCGATTCATAATGGAACTGCGGGTCCAGGATCAGCGGCAGGTACAGGCGCTGAGGGTTTGCTTCGGAAAAGCCGGCGTTCCGGTCGGCATGCCACTGCATCGGTGTACGCACCCCATCCCGGTCACCCAGATAGAAGTTATCTCCCATCCCGATCTCATCCCCGTAATAGATCACCGGTGTTCCCGGCAAGCTAAACAACAGGGTATTCATCAGTTCTATCTTCTTGCGGTTGTTTTCAAGTAAAGGCGCCAGCCTGTGCCTGATCCCCAGGTTAATCCTCGCTTTTGGGTCCTTCACATACACTTTATACATGTAATCACGCTCCTCGTCAGTGACCATTTCCAGCGTCAGCTCATCATGGTTCCTCAAAAATATCGCCCACTGGCAGGTTTCAGGAATCGCGGGCGTTTGGTCAAAGATGTCCGTAATCGGATACCTGTCTTCCATCTGCACGGCCATGAACATCCTTGGCATCAGCGGAAAATGATAGTTCATCTGGCATTCATCACCGTTTCCGAAATAAGAGGCAGAATCCTCTGGCCACATATTGGCTTCAGCCAGCAACAGCGTTCCCGGATAACGCTCGTCAATATATTTTCTCAGCTTTTTCAAATAGGCATGGGTTTCGGGCAGGTTTTCGCAATTGGTGCCTTCCCGTTCAAAGAGATAGGGAACAGCATCGAGGCGGAATCCGTCTACTCCCATTTTACACCAGTAGTCCATGATCCTGAACACCTCTTCCTGTACCTGCGGGCTGTCATAATTGAGATCCGGCTGGTGATGAAAGAAGCGGTGCCAGAAGTATTGTTTTGCAACAGGGTCCCAGGTCCAGTTTGAGGTTTCATAATCCTGGAAGATGATCCTGGCGTCCTTAAACTTTGCCGGGTCATCACTCCACACATAATAATCACGATAGGCAGAACCCACAGGGGATTTCCTGGCACGCTGAAACCAGGGGTGCTGATCTGAAGTGTGGTTGATGACCAGTTCGGTGATCACCTTCAGCCCTCTTTTATGGGCTTCTTTTAAAAAGACCTTAAACTGTTTCACATCCCCGTACGAGGGATTGATATGGTAATAATCAGAAATATCGTATCCGTCATCCTTCAAAGGCGAGGGGTAGAACGGCAATAGCCAGATGGCCGTCACCCCCAGATCCTCCAGGTAAGGCAGTTTTTCCATTAAACCTTTGAAATCTCCTATTCCATCACAATTCCCGTCGCGGAATGCCTTGATGTGGAGCTCATAAATTACAGCATCTTTGTACCAGTGTAATTTATCGTCTATCTGATTTACTTTTTCGTTCATGGTTTGTATTTGGTTATTGTTCAAGTCTGAAAATATGTGCCGGCATCAGGTATGGGTTCAGTTGAATGTATTGTGATTCGCCACGCCAGTAATACGTATCACCGCTCAGGAGATCAGTGGCCGAGAATTCCAGCGAAGGATCTATATTTAAGCCTTCAAAAGGAATTTTAATGGTGGCGCCATGCGTTTGTGCCACATCCAGATTTACCGCAATCAGGAGCCTGTTATTGGTTTCAGGATCGGTTTTGAGGTAGCAGATCACCTGGTCGCCGGTGGTTTCCACAAACCTGATATTCCAGGTGCTGTGCAGCGCGGTATTTTGTTTCCTGATCTGGTTGACCCTGGTGATGATTTCCCGGATACGGGTATATTTTGTCCAGTTCCAGTGTTTGATCTCGTATTTCTCATTGTCCACATACTCTTCCTTCTGGCCATGCGGCGTGTTAATTGCAAACTCATACACAGGCCCGTACAAACCGTAATTGGACGACAGTGTAGCGGCCAGGATCAGCCGCATGATGTGCGCATTTTCGCCGCCGCTGATCAGGGCCGGGGGCAGAATATCAGGAGTGTTTGGCCAGAAATTCGGCCTGAAATAATACCGCAGTTCAGTTTTGGTGAGCTCCTTCATGTACGTCTCCAGTTCGTACTTTGTATTGCGCCAGGTGAAATAGGTGTACGACTGGTTAAAGCCTGTTTTAGCCAGTCTTTCCATCAATCTCGGCCGGGTGAAAGCTTCAGCAAGAAACAGCACGTCGGGCTCTTTCATCCTCACCTCCCCGATCATCCATTCCCAGAAAGGAAAGGCCTTGGTATGCGGGTTATCTATCCTGAAAATACGGATGCCGGCTGCTATCCAATAGTCGATGATGCTCTTCAGCTCCTGCCAGAGGTTTTCCCAGTCGTCCGTTTCAAAATCAAACGGCAGAATGTCTTCATATTTCTTGGGTGGGTTTTCTGCAAACTGCACCGTTCCGTCCGGGCGCCATTTGAACCATTGCGGGTGTTCTTTCACATAGGGATGGTCTGGCGCGCACTGGTAAGCGATATCCATAGCCAGCTCGATACCAAACCCATTTGCTGTCCTGATCAGCTGCTTAAAATCTTCCATTGTTCCCAGCTGGGGATGGATCGCTTTATGCCCGCCCTTCCTGTTCCCGATGGCCCATGGCGATCCAGGATCTTCATTACCTGCATCCAGCGAATTGTTTTTGCCCTTTCTGTTTATTTCTCCAATAGGATGAATTGGCGGGAAGTAAAGCACATCAAAGCCCATCTTACTGATCCGTGGCAGGAGTTTTTCCACGTCTTTGAAAGTTCCGTGTTTCCCGGTTTCCGCGGCTGCAGATCTTGGAAAAAGTTCATACCATGAGCTAAAGGCCGCTTTTTTACGCTCCACACTGATTTTGAATACCTGCGGATAGGTAGTTACGGAATCTTCGGGACGGTACCTGAACATGACTTCCGCGATATCCTGGTTCAGGGCGATAGCCAGCCCTTCATCAGCAGTTGCACGCTCCATGCGGATGGCAGCACTGGTTAAAAAGGCGTTGTCCTGCAGCAGTACATCTGCCGCGGTACGGAGCAGGGCGGCACCGATTTGCAGTTCAAGAGCGACATCCTGCCCTGCAGTATGTTTTTTCTTTAGTCCATGCTTCCAGGTTGTGTAATGGTCTTCCCAGCCGTTAATCCTGAATTGGTATAACCCTGTAAGCTCCAGTTTATACTTTGCCTCCCAATGGTCGTTCAGTTTCAGCACCATTGGCACTTCTACCAGGCTACCGGTTTGCAGGTGCTCTACAAATACACTTGCCGCAACCTCATCATGTCCGTCACCAAATACATCCGCAGCCAGGCAAATTTCTTCATTGATTACTGCCTTAGCCGGGTATTTTCCGCCTTCCACAGCCGGAGACACCTGAGTGATGATCACTCTTTTTTTGCCGTTGTTTACATTCATTACACAACCGAATTTGATTCATCCTTAAAATCTTGAAGCAGCACCACAGAACGCCCTCCTACCGGAACCTCGGTTTCAGGCGAAAATGTGAGTGTGGCACTAACCGGAGCAGGGTTGGTTGTATCAATAACCACCCTCCATTCATTTCCATATTCTTCAGCAGGCAAGCGGTACCGGACTTCTTCCTCATGGGCATTGAATATGATATAAAAGCTGTCGTCGACCACCTTATTGCCGGCATGATCAACAGAATTCAGGCCTTTGCCATTCAGGTAAAATGCTACAGATTTGGCTGCGCCTTCAGTCCAGTCTTTCTCTTCCATCATGCTGCCGTCTGGCAGGAACCAGGCAATATCTTCAATTCCGTTGGCCTTAACAGGTTTGCCTTTGAACCAGTTCTTTCTTGAAAAAACAGCATGTTCTCTTCTTAAATGAATAAGCTTGCCTGTAAACTCAAGCAGTTCCTTATCTGCAGTCTGCCAGTTTACCCAGGAGATCTCGTTATCCTGGCAGTAGGAATTGTTATTCCCTTGTTGGGTACGTCCGAATTCATCACCGGCAAGCAGCATAGGCACTCCCTGTGATAAAAACAGCGTGGTTAAAAAATTTCGTTTTTGTTTGGCCCTCAGCAATATGATCTCCTGATTATCGGTAGGGCCTTCCGTTCCGCAGTTCCAGGATCTGTTGTTGCTTTCGCCGTCATTGTTATCCTCTCCGTTCGCCTCATTGTGTTTCTCATTGTAAGAAACAAGATCATGCAATGTGAATCCATCGTGCGCAGTGATAAAGTTTACGCTGGCAGTGGGTTTTCTGTAATCTTTGTATAAGTCTGCACTTCCGGTGATGCGGTCGGCAAATTCAGGCAGCGTATTTTCAGAGCCGCTCCAGTAATCGCGGATGCAGTCCCTGTATTTACCATTCCATTCTGCCCAGCCTGCAGGAAACTTACCTACCTGGTACCCGCCTTCGCCCACATCCCAGGGCTCGGCAATCAACTTCACCTGAGAAATGGTGGGGTCCTGGTGGATAATATCAAAAAATGCGCTCAGCCGGTTCACCTCATGCAGCTCCCGCGCAAGTGTTGCAGCCAGATCAAACCGGAAACCATCTACATGCATTTCCAGTATCCAGTAGCGCAGGCTGTCCATCAGGAGCCGGAGCACATTAGGGAGATAGGCATTTAACGTATTGCCCGTGCCTGTATAATCCATATAATACCGTTTATTGTCTTCTGTTAACCGGTAGTAGGATGAATTATCGATCCCCTTGAAGGACAGTGTTGGCCCCATCTGATTTCCTTCAGCGGTATGGTTGTAAACTACATCAAGGATCACTTCTATTCCGGCTTTGTGTAGCGCCTTTACCATGGCCTTAAATTCTGTGACCTGCTCGCCATGCCTGCCACTGGCAGAGTAGCGTACATCCGGGGCAAAGAAGCCGAGTGTGTTATATCCCCAGTAATTGGCCAGCCCCTTTTCTTCCAGGTGCCTGTCTGACACAAAATGATGTACCGGCATCAGCTCTATTGCAGTGATCCCCAGTTCTTTGAGATAGTTGATTGTTACCTCATGCCCGATTGCCGCGTAGGTACCGCGGATTTCTTCGGGGATACCGGGATGCAGTTTGGTGAAACCTTTTACATGGGTTTCATAGATCACCGAGTTGTCATACGAGGTATCCGGGCGCTGGTCTCCTTCCCAGTCAAAGCCCTGATCAATGACTACAGATTTCGGTATATAATCTGCACTGTCGGTATCGCTGAAGCTGAGGTCTTCATCCGGATCGCCCATCTTATAGGCAAATAAGGCATCGTTCCATTGAATTGTCCCGGATATGGCTTTGGCATAGGGATCAAGCACCAGTTTGTTGGGGTTAAAGCGGTGTCCGTTTTCGGGCTCAAAAGGTCCGTAAACCCGAAATCCGTACAATTGCCCCGGCGCTATGCCCTGTACGTAGATATGCCAGGTAAGGTCAGTCTGCTCGGTAATATTAAATTTCACAAACTCTTTTTCATCATTCTCGGGATCAAACAGGCAAAGTTCAACCGCAGTTGCGTTTTCAGAATATAGTGTAAAATTGACTCCACTGCCATCCCAGGTTGCCCCAAGAGGAAATGGTTTTCCAGGAAAGATGTTTAAATTCATTTTTTTAGTTTCGTTACAAGAAATGCAAGACGCTTTTTTTCACATTTCTTACATTTAAATCAGCAACAAACCTAAAATTTGATGGTTTCAAGTATTTATTCAACATTTAAACAACACGTATTTTCCACATACGGGAATGATATTAATACGTATGCCACTACAAATACCTCAATCATATGCTGTTCATCCTTTTTGTTCCCGCAGATTATTTATTAAATTGCCTCTATCAGATGAAACCAGCGCATGAAAAATGAACCCGCCACGATCCGTCCTTTAATGGAAAGACGTTACTTTATCTCAAATACGCTTAAAGCCCTCGGGGCTTTCGCCATTTTGCCCTATCTTTCCACAGCAGGTGCGCTTACAGGGATAGCTAAACCCTATACAGTGGATGATATCATGCAGCTTATTTTAAAGGAAATTCCCGGCGCACCATTCAAACAGACTGTTGATACGCTCAAGAGCGGAAACAAGGATATGGTGGTGACTGGTATTGTAACTACGATGTTCAGTACGATACAGGTAATAGAAAAGGCGGTCCAGCTAAAGGCAAATTTTATCATTGCGCATGAGCCTACTTTTTATAACCATGCAGATGATGTCAACTATGTAGCACAAAATTCAGAAGTAAAAAAGAAGCAGGCCCTGCTATTGAAACACGGCATTACCGTATGGCGTTTTCACGATTACTGGCATGCCTGCAAGCCGGACGGCATACAATATGGTTTCATGAAGAAAATGGACTGGCTCCCTTATTTCAAATCGCGTGAGGAACCGGTAACACTGCCTGTAATTACACTGGAAAAACTTGCGAAACAGCTTAAACAGAAACTGGGGATTGAAAAACTGCGGATCATCGGTGATCCTGCCCGGAACTGCAGCAGGGTTGCCGTAATGCCGGGCGCCTGGGGCGGACAAAACCAGATGCTCTTGCTGGAAACACAAAAGCCCGACGTACTGGTGGTAGGGGAACTTCAGGAATGGGAAACGGCAGAGTATATCAGGGATGGAAGGTTAATGGGTGGTAAAACCTCGCTGATTGTACTCGGGCATGCGGTAAGTGAAGAACCCGGTATGGAATATCTCGTGGAATGGCTGCAACCCAAGCTGCCCGGTTTAACGGTCACACACGTTGCTTCGGGCAATCCGTTTACCTGGATCTAACCTGAAGGGGCTGAATTTGGGTCTCATGCCCCTGATCAGAATACTGATTGGCACGATCTGTGCAATCATGAATATCTATTACAGATATTTAAATAAAAAATCAGAATTATGAAATTTTCAATTTTGCCGATAGCGCTGTTATCGCTCGCCTTATTATCACAAGGTTGTGTAAGTAATAAAAAGTTTAATGATTTACAATCCAACTATACAGATCTGCAAACAAAAAACAGTGAGCTCAATAAAAAATATGATGAAAGCCAGCAGGGGCTTTCATCTTCTACATCAAGGGTAAAGAGCTTAGAAGAGCAGATTGCTTCGGAACGCTCCAATGTTACAGCCTTACAGGCAGCACTGGATAAATGCCTTACCTCCTCAGGTCAGGGAAATGTTAATATTTCAAAACTGGTGGATGAGATCAACTCATCCAATAAGTACATCCAGCACTTAGTGAATACAAAGAACAAAAGCGATTCACTTAATTTAGTGCTGACAAACAACCTGACCCGTTCCCTGAGCCGCGAGGAGATGCAGGACGTAGATGTGCAGGTATTAAAAGGAGTGGTTTACATTTCACTGGCCGACAACATGTTGTATAAATCCGGAAGTTATGACATCTCCGATAAAGCCGGGCAAACCCTGAGCAAAATTGCGAAGATCATCAAAGACTACAATGATTATGATGTCCTGATCGAAGGTAATACCGATGCTGTTCCGATCACCATGCCAAACATCCGTAATAACTGGGACCTGAGTGCCCTCAGGGCATCGTCTGTAGTGCAGGCTTTGCAAACTACTTACGGGGTTGAGCCGAAACGGTTAACCGCAGGCGGCAGAGGGGAATATAATCCGATAGCGCCGAATGACACTGATGCCGGAAAAGCCAAGAACAGGCGTACACAGATTATCATTACTCCTAAACTGGATCAGTTTATGGACCTGATAGGAAAGGCGCCGGAAACATCAAAAACGCCCGAAACTAAAACGCCATAAGCATCTTAATTATTCAAAAGGACGAATTATTCACCGGTCTCCTCAACAGGAGACCGGTTTTTTTATCGGATTTTTTCCCTGGCCGGTGCCAAAAGACCTATAGGGTATGATGTAAATATCCTTTCAGGATCAAATGAATCTTTTACGCGTTGCAATTCCGCTAAATTTTCACCGTGTGCGAACAGCACCTGATCAGGCTCCTTTGGAGTGAGCACGTTCGCATAGCCTCCGGGCAAGGCCTGCGCCGCCAGGTCATCACACAGGTCTTTGCTCCATTTCTGGTGGATGGCGGAATTCTTGTCATCTTCCGGCCTCCACGTAGAAGTAATGAGCACTAATAGGTGTGGCTGTCGTAAACCGAATGCGGTTGAGTGCAGCGGTACCCTGGCCGGAGCACCATAAAAATATTGCAGGGAAACCGTAGAGAGTGGGGATGTCATTTCAACTGCTGCTTTCAGGATAATGGAAAGGGCCTTTGCTGTCAGGTCAGGCAGCCATCTCGTTTTCATATCATTATAATGATCCTGAATGACAAAGGTATCAAACACGCTCAGCAGGTCTTTGTACTTCATTCGTTGTACCTGTGCGCTGAAAGGCTTTCCGGCAGGTTGCAGATCAGCGAAAAAACGTTCACCTGTTTCAATATCTCCGCACCAGGTAAGCGCAACTGTGACGGCGTGTCCGGCTCCCGCAGCAGGAACAATACCTGTGATAAGCGAAAGTTCATCAGGTGCAGACCGTGCACATTCGTTATAATATTGCAAAACAGGCCCTGCGTGCGACATAGGAAAAAGCAGAAGAGCAGATAATACCGGATGTGCGTCATACAGGCGGACCCGCATTGATACCACCACACCGAAATTTCCACCTCCTCCTTTCAGAGCCCAGAACAGGTCTCTATGTTCAGTTTCACTTGCGGTCAGCATCTGCCCGTCAGCCAGTACAATTACAGCGCTGAGTAAATTATCCAGGGCAAGTCCGTATTTAGGGGTTAGCGGGCCATATCCCCCACCCATGGTTAGTCCGGCCATTCCAATTGTACTTCCTGCACCGGTTACCGCCACCAGGCCAAAAGGATCTGCCGCCGTTAACAGGTCGCCCGCCGTAACACCTCCTTCAATGGTTGCTTCTTTTTTTTCAGTATCTATCTTTACTCCGCGCATTCCTGACATATCGATCACTATGCCGTCTTCTGACAATGCCAGGCCAGACCAATCATGCCCTCCGCCCTTTACTGTTAAATTCCAGTTATATTTTCTGGCTATCCGTACAGCTGTTGTCACGTCGCTGCTGTCCTCACATCGCACAATGATGGCGGGATGAGTGTGTATAGCGGCATTCCATAACTTTATCGATCCGGCATAAAAATCGTCTTCAGGTAATAACACCCTGCCCTTTAATGCCGTTTTCAGTTCAGAAAACAGCATTTGTCGTGATAGATGATTCCTCATCCCACAAAACTAAAGCTTAAAAGAAACGATTTAAATCCCCAATAATGAGGTTATTTACCGGTTTATACGAAGAGTTTTGGACTTTACCTTTTGATTGAATTGTTGTAATTTTAGAACTTATGAAAAACATACGCTCAGCAAGAGAGACAATTATCAATAAATGGGATTGGGACGAGAAAGAGATGGATTTTATCCACAGTTTAGATGATAGCCAATGCAGCCGGCTGGCCGCTAACATGAAAAAGGCGGCTTTCTACAATTCGATGTTCATGATCAGCAAATACACCATTTTTGCACTGTTTATTGCAGTATACACCTTGCGGTACTTCCATCTCAGCCAGTTAGCCCTGGTCATTCAGATGATCATCATTCCGATGGGGATACTTGCAGTCTTCTCTTTTTTCATGCTGAGAAGAGTAGAGGCTGATCCGGATTATAAATCACTTTTCTTAAATGATTTTAAATCATAAAAAAGGGCGTTATAGTATATATAACGCCCTCTGTTCAATGTCTGATCTATATTAGTTCAGCTGTTTGATCAATTTTTCAGCCAGTACAGATTTTGGCACTGCACCAATTTGTTTATCCACCACCTCACCATCTTTGAAGAATAACAGGGCAGGAATATTCCTGATGCCAAACCTTACTGATAGTTGTGGGTTACTGTCAACATCTATTTTACCTACGAAGGCTTTTCCTTCATATTCTTTAGCAATTTCTTCAACCACCGGGCCTACCATACGACACGGTCCGCACCATTCCGCCCAAAAGTCGAGAAGTACGGGTTTGTCTGATTTCAGCACAAGTTCCTCAAAGTTCGCATCAGTAATTTCTACAGTAGTCATGATTTCTTTGTTTTAATTTGTATAACAAAGGTAATCATTTTTCATATACCAGTTGCATTTTGCAACCAGTTTTTATAAAAAACCAAAAAGTTCTTACAATAAGATAACAATTGCAAGCGGGTTCCCATGACCGCTAAACCTTAGCTTCCAAGTGCCATATTCCTGATCATTTTCAGCTCATTAGCATATTCCGTGATCGTCTTGGATTTATTTGCGACCAGCTTCTTGTAGACGGGGTTTGCGGGCTGTTTAATAGCATTATGTTTTGCGCCCCAGGCAAATATTTCTACAAAAACAGGCAGCAGATCAATTGCTTTGTCAGTCAGGGAATAAAGGAATTTAGCCTTGTTGGCCGCTGAAGCTGTCTTGATCAGGAATCCTTCAGCATCCAGAGTTTTAAGGCGGTCTGTTAAAATATTTGATGCGATCTTCTCTTCAGAATTCCTGAATTCACTGAAAGATGATTTTCCTTCAAAAATCATATCCCGCAAAATGAGTAATGTCCATTTATCGCCGAATATATCTAATGCATAACAGATAGAGCAATCAGAGCGAGCCTTCATAAGGGTATTAATTTGAGCAGAATAGCTTTATTGGATACTATTGTATAAGAAAACCCAAATTTATCATTTATAATTAATTAACGCAATGTTATACTTCTCAAATCAAAACTCAATGGCAGTCACCGTTGAATTTTCAAAATCAATAGTAATGGACTTATAAAAATCCAGGCTCGGTTCGCCGGTAAAGGGCACAACGTCGTCATCTTCGTCCAGCAGCTTACTCCCTATGGACCCCAGCTTTCTCACATAATAGTCCCTGGCAATATCTTCCGGAGTATATCCATTCTCAATTATTTTATCAACAATCTCCCTGCCCATAAACGAAACCAGCTTGCTCACCAATGCAGCCCTCTCAGAGCGCTCAGCTTCCAAAGCCTTTTGTTTTTCAGGATCAATTTCTGATGTTCCCTCTAAAGTAACCAGGATCAGTAGTGGGTTGCACTCCACTTCTACCTGTGAAATATATAAATTTGAGCCGATATGCCTCTCAACCGACCGGTTACAAAGTTCGTTAATAATTACTTTCAGCGAAGACTCAACGCCCAGATTGATCAGCCGTACCTCTTCCTCTATTACATCCGTTAAGTTATACCTGTCATATACCTTACGCAATCTTTTTACCCCCATAATCAAAAAATTTTATAACTTAAACGATTTGTAGGTTAAATTATTTCTTTTATTAGATAACAAAATGCTCCTGATGATCTTTTCAGCCAGATAGCAAGGTGGAAACAGCCGTGGTAAAACCGCATCGGGGTGATGCACCAGATTCATTTTGTTTTTGAATGTTAGATGAAAGTAAAGTGTAGCACCTTTATTCGCTCTGAATTGGCATAGCTCTTCGATTCTGTTTAACTTTGTGGTCTCATCTAAGAGTTTCATGGTTATGCAGGCAGGAACAAGTGACGGCGGTTCTTCATCAAAAGTTCGTTTAACAATCGCAGGATTTGTCACATTTACTTTCATCGGATATTTTACCATAGGTTTGGCATTGGCTGTGCTGCCTATTTTTATTCATCATCAACTGGGTTACAGCACTATGATTGCCGGGATAGTGATCAGCCTGCAATATGTAACCACCTTTGTTCTGCGCGGATACGCAGGGAGCATTGTAGACAAAAAAGGCCCTAAACCTGCAGTATTGCTCAGCATGATAGGATTTTCCCTGAGTGGCATCCTGTTATTCGCCGCCTATCTTTTTAGAGAGATCCCTGCCCTGAGCCTGGCTACGCTGGTGGTCACACGTTTAATGACCGGTTTTGCCGAAGGGCTGATTGGGGCAAGTCCTGTGAACTGGGCCATATTTGCGGTGGGCGACCGGCATACCGGCAGGGCCATCTCATTCAACGGCATCGCCAGTTATGGCGCACTGGCCGCAGGTGCCCCCCTGGGTGTTATTCTGGGCAACAGTTACGGTATTGGCAGTATAGGTATAGTAATAATTGCTGTTGGGCTGGTAGGGCTTTTTTATGCAAAAAGTAAAACCGCCATCAAAGGCACGCACAGCAATGCCCCCAGGCAGCCCTTCCTGCAGGTACTTAAAACGGTATCTCCCTATGGCATTTGCCTGGCTATGGGAGGTTTAGGATTTGGTACCATCTCTACATTTATTACGCTGTATTATGCGTATCTGAACTGGACGGGAGCTGTGTTGGCTTTATCGGTCTTTAGTGTATTATTTATTCTTGGCCGTATTCTTTTTGCAAATGCTATAGAAACACAGGGCGGCATGAAAACGGCAATATACTGCCTTGCACTGGAGTCTCTTGGCTTATCTATCCTGTGGATGGCCAACATGCCGCATATTGCGCTGGTTGGTGCGGGGATTGCCGGACTTGGATTCTCCCTCGTTTTTCCTGCTCTTGGCGTCGAAGCCGTTAAACTGGTACCTGCATCTAACAAGGGTGCTGCTCTGGGGGGCTATGGATTATTCATCGACATATCACTGGGCCTCACCGGTCCGCTGGTCGGAGGAATAGCCAGTCATTTCGGAATGTTATATATTTTCCCATTTAGCATGGGAGTGGTATTTATCGGTTTCCTTCTGGCTATCCTGATCTATCAGAGGCAAAAAAATGAAGTGATGGCTTAGGAAGGTATTTTATTTCATTTTCACACCAAACAAACGTTTTAGTTGTGAAATAAATAATACCATAAATGTTTAAAAAAGAAATAAATCCCTGTTTAATAGGGGAATACCTGTAATAATTATGCTTTAGATAGAATCCACTCCGAAAAAGAATACGTATATAGGTGTATTCTCTTTAGGCTTAAGTTCTCATCACAGCAAATGACCAAATATCCAACCCTCTCCGACCAGGAGCTTCTCGAACTGATCAAGACAAATGACAAATCCGCATTTACGGATTTCTTTAACCGTTACAAAGGCGTTCTTTATTTACATGCGTTTACCATTTCAAAAGATGATGAGGAAGCCAGGGACGTGGTTCAGGAAATGTTTCTGAAGATCTGGGAAACCAGAAGCAGGCTTACGGTACCTGTATCGGTCGAAGCTTACCTTCAAAAATCTGTCAGGCACAAGATCATTGACGGGATCAGGCATAAAAAGACGATTATGCGTTACCTGGATTCAGTGAAAGCTTATGAGGACGAAGGAACAAAACCACTTGATGAGAGTTATATCGACAGGGAAACCGTCACTTTGTTCTATGAAATGCTCAGTTCACTTCCGCCCAGGATGCGCGAGATCCTGGAATTGAGCAGACTTGACGGGCTGTCCCACCAGGAAATTGCAGAAAAACTAAATATCTCCAAAAACACGGTGAAAAAGCAGGTGCAATATGCTTTAAGAAAAATAAACATCAGATTAAGCCTTCGTTTATTCTCCTTTCTGTTCCTGTAGGCGCCTTTCTGCCCCCCGCACATCGCGAAATAAAGATTTCTTTTTTTTTTTCAAAATCATCTACTCCCAAAACATGCGCTTTGCGTCATATTCTGAAACGGGGGTATACCAGCCGCGTGGAACAATAGTAAACAAACAATAAGATCATCTATTTAAACTCTTATACCAATGGACAAGTCATCTGAAAAAAATATTTTTGAAAAATATAGCAACGGGACCATAACAGACGAGGAATTACTATTACTCTACAACTGGTATTTTGAACAATTCAAATCCAACCGGTCCTATCCGGATCCTGAAGTTTTCCAGAAACGCATGGCAGAAATGGACAAAGCCGTTCTTGCAAGCCTGCACAAGACTGAAAGAAGGACCATCCCGCTAAAATATGTCGCCGCAGCTTTCTTACTGGTAGCTGCCAGCTTCACTTTTTATTTTATCCTTAAGCGTATCAATGAGAAAAAGTACGATGCTGTTTATGCGATCAGGCCGGGAGGCAATAAAGCGAGGCTTACGCTTGCAGATGGCAAAAGTATAGACTTAACTGAAGCACGCACCGGCGACCTGGCAAAACAGGGAGGGGTAAAAATAAGCAAGACCGGTGATGGCGAGTTGCTGTATACTGTTACAGCTACCAAATCAGCCGGTAATGAATACAATAGCATAGAAACTCCAAACGGTGGTGAATATATGGTGTGTTTGCCCGATGGTACCAAGGTATGGCTAAACGCCGCTTCAACATTAAAATATCCTGCTACTTTTTCGTCGCTGTCAGAGCGCAGGGTAATTTTGAGCGGCGAAGCCTACTTTGAAGTAGCACACAATGAAAAACAACAATTCATTGTCCAGACTGCCCGTCAGTGCGTACGGGATATTGGTACAAAGTTCAATATCAATTGCTATAGCGAAGAACCGGCTATCAGGACAACACTTCTGGAAGGCTCAGTAGCCGTTATACCTACTCTGCCACGCCGGACTTCTGCTCACAAAGGTGCAGTACCTGTTGCAGAAAGCATACTGAGACCCGGCCAGCAGTCTCTTGTCACTGCTGAAGGAATTGAAATATCAGAAGGCAATGCTGCTGAATCAATATCCTGGAAAAATGGATCCTTCCAGTTCCGGAACGATGACCTGCAGACCGGAATGCGCCAGATAGCACGCTGGTACGACATTACGGTGGAATATGAAGGAGCAGTGCCGAAAGATAAACTTTACGGAAAAGTTCACCGCGATAATAATCTTGCGAAGGTATTGAATATGGTGCTCGGCTCCGGGATCAGCTATGAGATAAAAGACAGAAAAGTAATCATCAGAAGTAAAATAAAATAAATATAACCAAAAGCCAGATTTCTAACCAATAAACCAATCTAATGACTACACATCAACGACAGGTTCTCTGACGACAGTATGGTTAATTCAAAAAAAAGCGCAGAAGTGTTACGAGCACTTCTGCGCAGACATTTGGGTTAACCCTTCCCGATAAAATCGGGATAAATCTATTTCACCAGATTCTTCTAATTAACCCAAACAGAACAAAAGTATGAAAATATATGCTTTTAAACCAGGCATGTCTGGCCGGAGGCTGCCTAAAAAACTGCTATTGACTATGAAACTTACCGCTTTGATATTGATCATTGCCCTTACACAATTAAGTGCCAGGTCCTATAGCCAAAAAATCAACCTGCACCAAACTAACATTAGCCTGAGCTCAGCCCTTAATGCTATTGAAAGCCAGACAGGTTATACGTTTTTCGCTAAGAATTTTAATCTTGATCAACCCATTATAAGTATTTCGCTTACAAATGCCACACTTGAAGAAGCCATCAGAAAATGTTTGAAAAACCTGCCGCTCACCTACAGTATCGAGGGCAGGGACGTTACACTGATCCGCACCGGCCCATCACATCTGGCCAATGCGATCGGTAAAGTAAGAGGGTTCTTCCGGAATATCGATGTACATGGCCGCGTGCTCGATGAAAACGGCCTTGCCCTTCAGGGTACCATAGTTAAGATCAGAAATGTGGAAAGAACAGCCATCACAGATATCCATGGAGAGTTTGAATTTATATCTGTTGATGAGAATTCGGTACTCACTATTTCTCATATGGGTTATACCGGAGTGGAGTTAAAGGTTGCTGCAGAAGTCGGGGATATTCAACTGCAACCATCCGTAAACGAGCTTCACGAAGTGATCATCTCCACAGGGTATCAGAAAATAGCCAAAGAGGGAACAACAGGTTCATTTACGCTGATAGACAATCAGCTGGTCAACCGTTCCGTGTCAACTGATTTCATAAGCAGGCTCAGGGGAGTGACTAATGGATTACTTTTCGATTCCCAGACTGGAAATACCACAGGGATCAGCGTGAGGGGAAGAAGCACCATTTTTTCTGAAACCAAACCGCTGATTGTCATTGATAATTTTCCGTTTGAAGGAGATCTCAATACGATTAACCCAAATGACATTGAGGATGTAACTGTACTGAAAGATGCCGCTGCCGCAGCGATCTGGGGTGTAAGGGCAGGAAATGGTGTCATTGTCATCACTACCAAAAAGGGAAAACTCAACCAGCAAACGAAGGTTTCGTTCAATACCAACCTAACGATAGGCAACAAACCAGATCTATATTATCAGCCTCAGATGACATCGGCAGAGTTTATCGATCTTGAGAAGTACCTGTATTCAAAGGGAAAGTACAATACAGTACTCCGCAATGACTACGAACTTATTTCCCCGGTTATTGCTTTGCTCTCCAGGGAAACGCCGGCAAATACCGCGGCCACACAGGTAAGTATTGATGCGCTGAAGAATAACGATGCCCGCAATCAGCTGGAGGAATATTTCTATCAAAAGAGTGTACAGCAACAGTACTATCTCAGTTTAAGCGGAGGTGGGCTGAACAATACCTACCATTTATCAGCTGGTTATGATCATCTTAGTCCTGTAACTGTAGGTGCTTCAAATTCGCGTTATACGCTCAAAGCAAACAACACCTATGACCTTGTGAATCATAAAGTACAGCTCAGCACGGATATTACTTTTACCCGTTCCCTTGCTAAAAATGATAATATCAATGCCTATGCCCCGCTATATCCCTACGAACAAATTGCCGGTCAGAATGGCAACGCGCTGGCTGTTTTACCAGGCTCAGGGTTACGTGCCTCCTATACGGATACCGCCGGAAATGACAATTTGCTCAACTGGAAGTACCTCCCATTGGATGAGCTGAATAAAAAAGCGAATTCCTTCAACGGCAAATCTACCGACATCAGGGTCAATACAGCTTTACGGTACCAGGTATTTAAACCACTTGCATTTTCTGTGAACTATCAATACTTCCAGTCCAGCGGCATCAATGAAACATTAAGGACCATGGATTCCTATATCACAAGGAATGCAATCAATGAGGTCACTCAAATCAACAGGACAACAGGTGCGGTTACCAATCCTATGCCCCTGGGGAGCCAGTTTAGCAGGACAAACAATTCGTTCAACGCCGAATACGCACGTGCGCAGTTTGATTTCAGGCATATTATTTCAGGGAAACATAATGTGAATGCGATTGCAGGTTATGAAGTGCGCGCGGAAAATGCATCTAATAATAGTCAGAACCTCTATGGCTATAATCCGGAAACCGAAACCAGCATAATTGTAGACCCCATCACCACATTTCCATATTACTACGGGGTAAAAACAAACAGGATCGGAAACAACCCGGTCTATCAGGATGGCACTGTCAATCACTATATTTCTTACTACGCCAATGCAATATATACCTATGACAGCCGGCTGATCCTATCAGGTAGTTACCGGAAAGATGAATCTAACTTATTTGGAGTTTCAGGAAACAAGGGGGTTCCGCTTTTCTCAACCGGAATTGCATGGAATTTGGAGAAAGAAAGATTTTACGCGCTAAACTGGTTGCCAAAGCTACAGCTAAAAGCTACTTATGGTTATAATGGAAACGTGAATAAGACGATATCTGCATTCACAACAGCAAATCCAAGCGCTTCACCAAATTATCTTGGTGCTCCATTCTCTTACATTTCCAATCCTCCAAACCCTTCGCTTCGCTGGGAACGTGTTAAGAATATTAATTTTGGTGCGGACTTTAACCTTAAAAACGACGCCCTTTCAGGAAGCGTAGAATACTATATCAAAAACGGCACAGATCTGATTGGCACCAGCCCGATTGCACAGCAGACAGGGATAAGTACGTTTACAGGCAATGTTGCAGATACCCACACCAGGGGGTTTGACATCCAGTTAAATTCCAATAACTTAAATGGATTATTCAAATGGGTCAGTACTGCGATCATTAACATATCAAAAGACAAGATCACTAACTATCAGACCTATAGCGGCTCAAATTACGCGATCGTCAGCACCCGCCAATCCATTACCGGCTACCCTATTCTGTCTGTTTTCAGTTTCAAATCCACAGGCTTGGATGCCTTCGGAAACCCGCAGGGCTTTGTTGGGGATCAGGTGAGCGGGAACTATACATCGATCAATAATTCTACAAACCGCAATGACCTGAAATTTGAAGGTTCGGCAGTTCCAACGCTATTTGGCTCATTCAGAAATACTTTCAATTTTAAGTCGCTTGAATTGTCAGTTAATATCAGCTATAAGTTTGGTTATTATATCAGGCGTGCAGCCCTGCAGTACAGCTCTTTGTACAGCGGCGATTACCGTTCCGATGAATATAGCAGGAGATGGCAACAACCAGGCGACGAGTTGATCACAACCGTCCCGGCCTTAGTTTACCCTGCTAATGTTAGTCGGGATCATTTCTATGCCTATTCACAGGAAACAGCAGAAAAAGGAGATCATATCAGGCTCAATGATATTCAGTTTATGTACACCCTGTCCACTAACGGCTTAAAGAAAATTGGTTTAAGCTCAGTTGGTTTCTATACATATGCCAATAATTTAGGTATTCTCTGGAGGGCAAACAAACGCCATATTGATCCTGATGCGAGGAATGGTTATCCGGCAGCAAAGAGTATTTCTTTTGGAATTAAAACTAATTTTTAACAGAATGATGAAAACTATAGCTAACAAAATAAGTATTTGCCTGGCAGCCCTGCTGATCTCATTAACCGGGATCATATTAACAGGCTGCAAGAAAGGTTTCCTTGAGGCCAAACCCTCAACCAATATCGTACAGCCGGTTTCCCTTGATGATTTTGAAAGCCTTCTTGAAGGCGATAACTTCACTTATTCTACATCTGCGTTGCCTGTTTTGTCTGCTGATGAATACAGCTTTATTGATTATCCCACATGGCAATCAACAGTTACCGCTACTGAAAGAAATGCCTACGTCTGGGCTTCCGATTTATTTGCAGGGGAATCTAACATACAGGACTGGGCCAGACCTTATATCGCAGTATTCTACGCCAACAATATACTGAGCGGATTAGAAAAAATCGAGATTACTCCAGACAATGAAGCAAAATATAATTGCATCAAAGGATGGGCATTGTTTGAAAGGGCTTACTACTTTTACGACCTCAGCAGAAATTTCTGTAAAGTCTATGATCCTGCAACTGCAAACACCGACCTGGGAATTCCGCTAAAACTAAAACCGGAGATTGATGAAGTCGTGCAGCGGTCAACACTTCAGCAAAGCTATGACCAGATCCTGAAAGACCTGAATTCGGCCAGGGTTCTGCTGGGCACTTCCATACCTACCGATAAGAAGAATAAGGCAACAGCTGTATCGGCTTATGCTTTGCAAGCCAGGATTTTCCTTAGTATGGGTGCTTACAGCAAAGCAGAACTGGCAGCAGACAGTTGTCTTATGTTATATAATAAACTGATAGATTATCAAAAGGTCAGTACTACTGCTATCTTTCCCTTTGATAAGTTAAATGAAGAAACATTATTTACAACCGCAACTGTTCCCACCTATTCAACCTGTGCCGGCACTTTTAATAATTTTATCATTATAGACAACAACCTGCTTAAATTATATGACGCCAATGACCTGAGGCTTAAAATCTATTTCAAACCTTCTGCACAAGGTTACATTATGGGCGGTAATTATTTTGGCCAGAATATATTCCCATACACAGGTTTGGCCACCGATGAAATATACCTGATCAAAGCGGAGTGTGCCGCCAGAAACGGAAATACCACTGCCGGCCTCGCTGCACTGAATGCATTGCTGAGTAAAAGATATCCTGCTTCATCTTTTACACCGTTAACTGCCACAACGCCTAAACAGGCACTTGATCTCATTCTGCTGGAACGCAGAAAAGAACTGGTATGGAGAGGGCTGCGATGGGACGATATCAGAAGGCTGAACAAAGACGGAGCCGGAATTGTACTTACCAGAGTACTAAATAATTTAACCATCAAGCTTTTACCAAACGATGTCCGCTACGTTTTTCCTATTCCGGATGATGAAATAGCACTCAGCCGGATTAAACAAAACCCGCGTTAGATAACTATTCGCCGGATGAAGTAATAAATAATAAAAGGGGCTTATGCCCCTTTTATTATTACCCTGATCGAACGTAACTTTTGTTTGTTTCTTATAAGCCAAGATAGAATCCGGCCCCAACGGGTTGCAGATAGCCATCGTCGACCCATTGCTGCGCCTGCGTTCTTGTGAACGTAGTGGTAACATGCCCGTCCCCCTCAGGCAATTCATAATAAGCACATGGAGAACTTGAAAGAGGTAAGCACAGGCCCAGCAGATAAGGGGTTGTAAATCTGGTATATGAATCAGCCAGGGTATGCCCATACCAGTCTCCGGTAGAATACTTTTTTTCGGGATTTGTCAATACGCTGCCACCTGCCGCAACTGTTGCCGCAAGTAAGCCAATAATAATTTTGTTCATGGTTTAAAATTTATAGGTTTAATAATAGGTAATACTTTATATCCTCCTTTATAGATTTTTGTTTTTAAACGTTATGGCTTGTACAATTTTACCCCTGCCAGTGCAAGTGCAATGAAAACCGCGTTAAACCAGATATGCTGTTTCCAGGTTAGGGAACTTAATACCCCTCCGCAGGTACAAATCAACTGGCTGCCGGAGTTGATCATATAAATTAAATAAATTGTAAAAACGAGCATAATTGCCAGAGCGGAAAACAAACCCCATTTCCTCGTAAACGGGACTATCAGCAGTGCACTGATCACAATCTCCAGGGACGGCACTGTCCAGGCTACCAGAGTACTGTATTTACCTATCAGTACTGATTTGCTCAATACCAGTTCAAAAGACTTAAACGACTGGATTTTACTGGTAGCAGTATAAATAAACAGGATAATAAAAGAATAGACTGTCACATCAACGATGATAGATTTCGTTTTATCTGACAGCACAGGGTAACGACTGTTGTTTAATGTAGATTCCATGGGTTAAATATTGTAGTACCAAGTTAACTACACTATTCTTAAAAGTTGTGTCCGTTTGGAGCAAAGCACTTCCCATATTTTACAAAATGATGTAATTATTTCACAAAACGATGTGCCATTTGATACAAAAATCAGAAAAACCAGATCAGGGCCTCTAAGTTAAAACAAACCGTTAAACTGCCTTTATCCGCGTTTTGACCTGGATACGGTCTGCCGGCTTGTTCCCAGATAGGATGCAATTTCCTGCTGATGAAATTTCAGGTCAACTCTGGGTATAGATTTAACCAGCTGAACGTATCGTGCAACCGGGTTCAGCGAGATAAAATCCATTATTCTTTTACGGCATTGCTTAAAATCGTTAAGCAGAATGAGATCTATTACCATATTAAGATAGGGGAAAGAGACCAGAATGTCATTGAGTTTCTTACGTGATAATGATAACAGCACACTATCCTGCATTACCTCGATATACAAATCACTGGGCTGTTCACTAAAAAAACTTACGGAATCAATGACTATGCACTTCTCGTCCCAGAAATAGAGTGTATGTTCCTTACCCTCTTCATCATGAAAATATCCACGTGCCGCTCCGCGCTCCAGAAAATAAATCTGATCTGCAGTATGCCCGGGAGTAAGTAATAATTGATTTTTCTTGTGTGCACTGGTTGTCAGTTGTAAATCCACAACCCGCATTAGCTCTTCACGGATTCTATCATCTTTAAGCTCGTCCGGCAGATGTTTGGCGTTAAAAAGAACCTCATATAATCCGTGGTTTACCATAAAATATTATCTACAAATTCCTGAAAACTTTACATTTATTCAGTAGCCTTAACATGCAATGATATGGCTCAAATTATAATGTTTAATCTATTTAAACCTACAGCTAAAATTACAGGCAACAGTTTGCAGTAAATACTCACAATAGAGCCTTAACGACATTAAAAATCTATAATTTTTTATCCCTTCTAAACAAATCTAAAAATTTTTATGAGAATTCACACCAAAAAATACGTGATTTATACGTGCTAAAAATCAAATATTTTTTAGCATAGAAACGCGATAAAATAGCGTTACAACACTAAATCGGATTAGCCTTAAAAAACTATGAATCAACAGCATAACATGATATTCAGCGTAAGCTATTTCTGTAGAATTATATTTTGCCACTGATAAATTCCCTGGCCAAAACAGAATAATCAGAAGCGCTATAAAGAGCTGGCAGAAATTTTTCCTTATTGCTCAATATCCTGCTTCTCTGAATCTTTTCTTCCTGATATTTGTACCAGAATTCTGGAGAGCATTACCAAATGCACAAAAAAATTCCATAATAATTCGTCATTTTTTTTTATAAAAGCCGGTTTACTCATCCGGCTTTTATTTTAAAATTTCACCAAGGCTAAAGTTATCCCCTGTTATATCTTGTCTGTATTTGCTTTGGGCTAAAGTATAGTTCATTCGTGCTTAGGCTATACCCACACTATATCATGTTTACCCCATACCTACTCCTACCTTACAACTACCCTACAACTACTTTACTTAAAGATCCTATTTAGTAGTAAGGTTGTAGTAGGTATAGCGTAAGGCAGGGGTAAACATGATATAACCTGAGTATAGTGCAGCTATAGATAAAGAATGGCTTTGCTCCGAATAGAATATATGAATGAATACCTTTTTCTAACCACGGTACCGCTCAGTCCCGGAATATTCAAAGCGCATGCTGACAAAGTGTTAAGGCTGAAACAATTCATTTGTAGCGTTCTGAGAATTTAAATCGTTTACTTTGTAAACAACCAAATTGTATGAAAAAAATCTTAACGCCCTCACTCTGTATGCTGCTGCTGCTTTCGGTAATCAGCTGTAAAAAGAAATCAGTAGAATCAACCTTAAACGGAACATGGGAACTAAGGTATATTGAAGGAATTCAAATTGCAGGAGCTGATCCGAATTTTAAGGCCGGTAACGGAAACGTGCTGAAATTTTCGGAATCCATTTATGAAAGATATGCAGATCATAAGCTTATTGACAGCGGAACCTTCACTTTTCAGAAAGAAGAAGTCAGGATCAATAACAGCAAGTCCAATTTCAGTGTTCTGCTAAAGAATAAGGAAAAAGTATACATCAACCTAGCTGGAAAAAAGCTCGTCGTTTTTTACGGGCAGATCGCTGCTGACGGGGTAGAAAATCATTACGAAAAACAGTAATTACAGAGGCTGCCAGCAGCATGCCGGTAATTACTCATATTTAAGCGCATCAATCGTATTTCCGGCAGCTACCCTGTAAGACCTGATGCTTACAGTGATTAAGGTGATAAGCATAGAGATCATAAAAGCCAGCGCAAAGGGCCATATACTCAGGTCTATCCGGTAGGCAAATCCAGATAGCCACTTTGAAACAAACATATAGGCCAATGGCCAGGCCAATAAATTTGCTGTAAAAACCATCAGCAAAAATGAACTGTTCAGCATTTTCACCAATTCCAGTGTTGAAGCACCCAATACTTTCCTGATGGCCACTTCCCTGTTACGCTGCGCAACTACAAACGAAATCAAACCAAACAGACCAATAAAGGAGATAAAAATAACCACACCAGCGAATACTTTAAACAATACCCCTGTTACACGCTCACTTTCGTAATATTTATTCACATCATCGCTGATAAATTTTGCATTATAAATATAATCAGGAAAGGCACTGTTCCACAATGCTTCCACCCTTCTCATCGCAGGCATCAGCTGTTTGCCCTCTATTTTTATAGCAGCTTTATAGTATTCATCCGGATTTGGCCGTATGAGCAACGGTGATATACTTTCCTTGAGCGACCTGTCATTAAAGTCTTTAACAACGCCCACAATCGGCAGTGACTCATTCCCACTCGCAGCGATAATTTTTCCAAGAACATCCTCCGGATTCGTGATTCCCAGTTTCCTGATAAAAGTCTGGTTAACCACACAACCCCTGGCCCTGTCACTTTTTACAAAAGCTTTCCCGGCAAGCAGCTGCAGATCGAACAGCTTGAAATAATCTTCATCGGCAATGGATATCCGCACCTCAAAATCATTATTTTTTATTCCGTTATAACTGAAATCAGTTGTCCAGGTATCCTCAGATAACGGAGGGACAGTACAATAACTCAGCATTTGTACTCCGGGTATCCGTAATACCTGTTCTTTGAAAGTCCGGTACCTGGTCCTGCTTAAGCTATCTCCGGGCGTATTTACCATTGCAATGGACCCGGTAGTAAAACCCAGCGGCTTCTGCCTGATGTACTCCATCTGGCGGATAATCACCAATGTGCCGATAATGAGAATAATGGTGACCGCAAACTGTACCACCACCAGTATCTTACGCAGGTTTAACCCGCTGCTGTTTACTGTAAGCCTGTTTTTAATAGCCAAAGCAGGGCTAAAACCGGACATGACCATTGCCGGGTAGAACCCCGCCAGAAAGCTGACAATGATGATCAGTATACCCATGAATATAAAAATCGAAGGATGTGAGAACAAACTAAAGGTAATGTTGCCGCTAAAAAGGTTGGCCATCATAGGGATAGCAAGTTCTGATAGTATACAGGCCAGTAACATGGACATCAGTACAATCGCAAATGTTTCGGTTAAAAACTGGGTAACCAGCTGCCGGCGTCTACTACCCATTACCTTGCGTATCCCAACCTCCCTGGACCGGTTGATAGCCTGTGCTGTAGCCAGATTGATAAAATTGATACAGGCAGTGAGCATTAAAAACAGGCCAATAACAGCCAGTCCATAAATTTCTTTCATGGTGACCGACGTATCGGCGAAATTGCCGTAATGTTCGCTGAAATGAATATCGCTCAATGACTGAAATGAATTGTTCTGATTACCGGCTATCTTTTTATCCTCAAAATATTTTTTATTGAACTGTGCCAGCGGTTTTTGCAGGTCGGCAATACGCACACCTTTTTTAAGGAGCACATAACATTCCGTCTGCGAAGCCACAGCATCCCAGTTCTTACCGTTCTTTTGATCAAAAGTCTGGTAACTGACCACGACCTTTAAAGGGAAACTGCTATTTTCAGGCATATCTTTGAATACCCCTGTTACTTTTAAATTTGTTTGATTGCTCAGTAAAATGCTTCTGCCGAGAGCCTTTTCCGTCCCGCCAAAAAATTTCATTGCCATACTTTCAGATAAGGCTACTGTGTTCGGTGCGGACAGGGCCTGTACAGGTTTACCGTAAAGCCAGGGGATATCGAAAATTTCAAAAAGATCAGGTTCAGCATAAAATACCCCCTCTTCAGTTTTTAGGATCACATTCCCACGGTCATCTTTCACATGCAGGATTCTCCCCCTTCTCACCAAAGCGGCAACTTTTTCAAGACCGGCGAACTCATTTCTGGCTGCCGCTATCAACGGAATTGGAACACCCTGAGAATAGTCTGTGTAACTGTTGTATTTCCAGTTGGTTACAAACCTGTAAATTCTGCCTTCATGCTGATATCCTTCATCAAAGCTCAGCTGAAAACGGATAAAGATAAATATAAGGATACAACCCGCCATCCCGACGGAAAGCCCCAGTATATTGATCAGCGTATAACCCTTGTTTTTCCAAAGGTTTCTCCAGGCGATTTTCAGGTTGACTTTAAACATTTTTATGAGTTCTGATATCATGGACCCACTATCAGTATGCCAATTTAAAAATACATCATATGTGCTTTTTAAATTGGTATTTTACACCTGCTGTATTCATCAACTGTTCGTTTCTGACCATCTTACTGACCGAAAGCGCACACCGTCATTTATTAAACCTTTACAAAAGAAGCTTGAAATCACTTACCTGAAATACGTATATTGTAATGCATGACCAAAGACATATTAAATGAAATTTTATTGATCTGTGATTTATTTCCGGATCAGATGAGGGCGATAGCTCATGATCAATTTTTTGCTAAACCCTTATCTAAATGGTCCCGGCAGGAAGTTCTGGGCCACCTGATAGATTCGGCAAAGGTAAATACCGAGCGATTTGTAAGAGGACAAATTGAGAATAACCCTCAGATCTTTTATGATCAGGATGACTGGGTTGCGGTACAGGATTATCAGCACCATGACAAAGAGCACCTAATCGTTTTATGGGAATCGTTAAACCGCCATCTTGTTCATGTGGCAACTCATATTTCTGAGAAAGATATGGAGCGTACATGTATGATGAGGAACGGCCAGTCCCTCACATTACAATTTTTGATTGAAGACTATCTTAACCATTTACAACACCATATCGGGCAAATTATATATTGAATGCACCGTCAAATCGGGCGGGAGAAAACTATAACGCCATGTCTTTGTTATGCCCTAAATATCATTTATGCCAGACATTGCCCAACGTTTTCCGGAAAACCCTCTCCTGCTGCCAAAAGACCTGAAATCCAGTAGTCAGGAAATGCAAATCATCAGTCTGCTTAATCCGGCGGCCTTTACTTTTCAGGGTAAGACCTGGCTACTGATCCGCGTGGCCGAAAGCTTGGCGCAGAAGGAAGGATTTGTGTATGTTCCCGTGCTGGATGCCGCAGGTGACACGTCTTATATTGAGGTTCCTCTGAATGATCCTGACCTTATTGCAACAGACGCAAGGGTATTCAGATACAAAGGCCTGGATTACCTGACCACGGTATCTCATCTCAGGTTATTATCTAGCGGTGATGGCGTACATTTTGAAGAATCTGACGAATATCCGCCATTGTTTGGACATGGGGCTGCAGAGAGGTTCGGAATTGAAGATTGCCGTGTCAGTCTGATAGAGGACACCTATTATCTAACCTTCACTGCCGTATCTGAAAATGGCGTTGCCGTAGGACTGAAAACAACAAAAGACTGGAAAACATTTGAATCCAAAGGTTTGATCCTGCCACCGCACAATAAAGATTGCGCAGTATTCGAAGAAAAGATCAATGGAAAATTTTACGCTTTACACCGGCCCAGCAGCGTGGACCTCGGCGGTAACTTTATCTGGCTTGCAGAATCACCGGACGGATTACATTGGGGAAATCATAAATGTATCGTTAAAACCAGGACCGGCTTTTGGGACAGTGCGAGGGTTGGCGCCGGTGCAGCTCCAATTAAAACTGAATCCGGCTGGCTGGAGATCTACCACGGGGCAAATGAAAAACACCAGTATTGCCTCGGAGCATTTTTAATGGATCTGGACGATCCCTCAAAAGTTATTGCCAGAACACCTGAGCCCATTATGGTACCTCTCGAAAACTATGAGCTGAGTGGATTTTTCGGCTTTGTGGTGTTTACCAATGGTCATATTATAACAGGTGATCAGCTTACCGTTTATTATGGAGCAGCTGATGAGTTTGTGTGCGCTGCACATTTTTCTGTTAAAGCGATCATGGCGGCATTAGTTACCTGAAATTACATCAAATGCAATAAATCTGCTCTTTTTAACAATCAGGGACTGTAATCCTTATATCCAAATTTTGAACTTTCAAAAACAAAAGATAGATTTGAGCAATAGATTAATTTATTGACAAATAAGAACACCTTTATTGATCTCTTCAACAAGGCGATGTCGTAATCTTCTCAGTTATGCCACATCGTTTCAAACCATATATTAAATGAATGAATATGTAAATTTCATAACTAAGTTTTTGCCTATGACGGAAGAAGAGCAATTGAGAATAACACAGTATACTTCTGAAAAAACGTATAAAAAGGGAGAGCTTATACACTCAAAGGGCGATATCTGTACACATATTTTGTTTGTGGTAAGTGGCTACGGACGATCATATTCACTGGATATGAATGGAAGGGAATTTACCTGGAACCTTAATTTCAACGATCAGGACTCACAATTCAGGAACCTTTTTATTTTCGATTTCTCAAGCTTCCTGTCGCAGGAGCCGACGGAGCTTTATGTGGAAGCTATTACCGAGATGAAGGTAATAAGACTGAGTAATAAAGAAATGAAAAAATTATATGCTAAAAATCTGAAATACCAGGAGGCAGGACGGCTGATGGCAGAAACTGCATTTCGCTCTATGCAAAAAAGAACGTTCTCTTTGTTAACAATGACTGCCGAAGCCAGGTATGAACAAATGTTAAAAGAAGAACCGAAGCTGCTTCAGAAGTTTCAGCAGTACTATATTGCCTCCTATCTTGGAATCACGCCACAATCTTTAAGCAGGCTCCGCAGCAGCAGTATATAAACTCACCCTGTCATTCAACCGGGCAACACTTCATTTCTGACTGTAACGGCGAAGGCCAGCCTGTTATTTCACCAACATGTTTTTAGAATATCGTTCTCTTGAAGCCTTTATAGTTGGCATATGCTCCAGTGCCCATTGTGTAAGTGTTGCGATTGAAGGCAGGAGGCTGTTACCAAGATCTGTCAGGGTATATTCTACGCGTGGCGGCACCTGCGGATAGATCTTTCTCGATACCAGCCCATCCGCCTCAAGAGTTTTCAGCGTCACCGTCAGCATCTTTTGCGAGATATTGCCAATAATACCATTGATCTCGTTAAAGCGTAGTGTACCTGACTCACCTAAAATGGATATCACAAGGATCGACCATTTGTCCCCGATCCTGTCGAGCACATTTCTTACAGGACAATCTTCGATAATTTGATATTTTTCTAAGTTTTCTTTTATCATAACAAATTGATTATCAACAATAGTCACCCGGAGGTTAGTTAGTGAATTCAAAGTGCCTTCTTGTTTAGCCCTAAGTTACTAATTATCTTTAACTCTCCAAAAGTAACTAAAGCTTTGGAGTTGAACACTATTATTTATTTAAATCATTTGATATGAGTCAGATCTTAATAACAGGTGCTACAGGGCATCTTGGGGCAGCGGTAACAGAAAACCTGTTAAAGAAAACAAATCAAGCCAATATTAACGTCCTGGTTAGAGATGCGGCAAAAGCGGCAACTTTCGAAGCGAAGGGTGTCACCGCAAAAATTGGCGATTATAACGATTATAATTCACTTTTAGCAGCATTTAAAGGCATAGATAAGTTATACCTCGTTTCCGGTAACGATATTGCAAACCGTAAAGCGCAGCATGAAAATGCGGTTAGAGCAGCGAATGAAGCGGGGGTGAAACATATTGTATACACCAGTTTCCAGCATAAAAATGAAACCGAAACATCGGCAATATCATTTATTGCAGCAAGCCACCTCTACACTGAAAAGTTAATTAAGGCAACCGGCATTACCTATACCATACTGCAGCACGGGCTGTATGCAGACATTATCCCTCTTTTCGCAGGTGAACACCTGCTGGACAACAAAACTATTTTTTTGCCGGCCGGAGAAGGAAAATGTGCATTTGCAACAAGGGAAGATTTCGCTGAAGCCGGTGCAAATGTATTACTTGAAGAGAGCGAAAAATTCAATCACACCACCATTGAACTTGCAGGATCAGAGGCTGTATCCTGGAGGCAGATCGCTTCTATCATTTCAGAAATCACCGGACAGGAGATCATCTATGTTTCGCCTTCCGCAGATGATTTTTCATCTACCCTGGAGAAAGCAGGCGTACCGGCAGAATACATCGGTCTTTTCTCCGGATTTAGCCAGGCCCTGGCCCAGGGAGAGTTTGATGAAATAACCGGCGACATGGAAACACTTCTTGCCCGAAAACCAGTATCTGTTGCTGAATACCTTCAATCTGTATACGGCAAAATCTAGTGATTAAGCCTCCCCCCCGAATTGGCCTGGGGGGGAGCTTGACATTGCAGCGGCAGGCTTAACGCGTTCTAAGCACAAAAAATATCAAATTGCAATCCCCTTGTGCTATTGCCAGAAGTCTACAACAGATGTTATTGATTGCGTTACAGCGCTTCGATTTCCGAGGTATTCAATTGGGTAGCCCTGGAAATTAATTCAGTGGAGACACCGTTTTTCTTCAATTCAATAGCAATTTCTAATGCTTTTTTCTGTTCACCCTTTTGAAACCCCTCCTGCATCCCTTCTTTCAAAGCCTGGTTTTTAGCATATTCCATTACCGCATAATTATCCCATCTGCGCTTTTGCTCTATTTCATAAGCACTTCTTTCGGCGCGTGTAAAATTTGTGTATTCTGCCATGTCAAATAATTTTTCAAATATAGGTTCATTAAAATTTGAGGGCCTTTCCCTCAGTTCGTTCATATTTTTTAAGGCAAACAGCCACTTATCCAAAATAGTATCCAGTTGAAATTGCGTTTTATTGAAATTACACAACTCAATAAACAAGAAACCAAATTCTTCGTGAAATATTTCGCCGCTATCGGCGTCACACAGAAGGATTCTTCGCAGATACCTGTCCTTCAATCCAGGATCAGATTTAAAATCACTAAGAATTGCAACTAAGTATACCTCAGAAATTGCGTATTTCCATTCTTTCCTTTTGCCCTTGGGAGCCTGCCCGCTGATCTGCCGCGATGTATAAAACAATGCCCGCTTAGTAAAGTGATCCTGTTTTGAGCGCTGGACTTCAATTAAAAACTTCTCACCATGATCACCGGTACACAATACATCAAAGATCGCCCCGCCTTCATCTATGGAATTTCCGGGATGATCATTCTTATTGAATTCCAGATCGACAATATGTTTGCGACCTCTGAACAGCGCATTTAGCAATGAAAGAAGCAAATCTTTGTTTTGTTCGTCTCCGAATATTCTTTTAAAACTAAAGTCCATCAATGGGTCAATATAGCGGGGTAGTTCTTCATTCATATATTATGTTCTTTACAGGCAAATATAGCTATATTTTCTTAAAAAGAATATTATTAACATAAAAGACAACAAAAACATTTTATACACGCTAATAGTTTCATGTAAGTTACCTTAAAAAGGTAATTAGAATTATCCCTGGGTCATCTGCCAATGCCAGCCAATAAAGCATTCAGTACTTACCGGTCCTCTACATATTAATAACAAACATTCATCATACATGCTTGTTGTATCCAGACAGTTGATCCAAAAATAGGTAAACGGTATTTAATCAAACTGGTAGAATGGCTAAGCACTAAATCTTTAGAACATGAGTAAATTAAAAAACCTGATTGCAGGACTTGCAGGTGCAGTAGCATTAAATATCCTGCACGAAACATTAAAAAAGAAAAGTGACAATGTGCCCAGAGTAGATCTGCTTGGAGAAGATGCCCTGCAGAGAACGCTGAATTACTTTGGCGGCAATATTGATCATAAAGAAACCTTATATAATGCTACCCTGGCAGGTGATATCGTAGGGAATACATTGTACTATAGTATAATCGGGGCCGGAAACGCAAAATATTTATGGCCTAAAGTAATATTTGTAGGATTAAGTGCCGGAATCGGGGCGGTTAAACTTCCTAAACCAATGGGACTGGATGAAACACCCGTGGCAAAGAACGACCAGGTAAAGGTTCTCACCGTAGGTTATTATTTGTTCGGAGCAATAGTTACCGGATTAGCTGTGAAAATGTTAAGTAAATCCAGCTGATCTTTTTTTGCAAACTTTTTTTTTGAAAAGATGTTATTTAAATATTCAAAAAACTCAATCCCATGATAACAGAAATCAACAGATCACAATCATACGAAAAAATTGAAAATTCAAATTTCGGAACCCGCAGCTATTATTTCCATCCCGACGAAGACTTCAGAGAAGACTGGGATTGGGGAAAAACGTCTGATGCTGACTCTCAGGAAAATGATTAGCTTACAAATACCATTACTTCAAGCGAATAAAGCTGGTATTGAGACCAATACCAGCTGTTAGTTATCAGGCGACCGCATGTTTCATTTCCACTGCTGCGCTTTCGCTTCCGAACACCCTTTTTTGAGAGGAAGCTATAACCTCATGCGGAGATCCCAAACGTATTGCGCTTACTTCGTCCAGCTGTCTCATCTGCACATCAGAGAGTGTTACATTTAAAGAATCAAGGTTATCTTCCAGCTGTTTTACCGTGCGCGGACCGATAATGGTAACGGAAGACAAAGTCGTATGGTTGTGTTTCTGGCGTAGCCATGCCAGTGCGATATCCAGCATTTTAACCCCGGTTTCTTTCGACATATTTTCAAGGCAGTTTAAAATTGCTGTTTCCCGTTCCCCATCTTCTTTACGAAAGACGGCACCACCCCATTTTTCTAATCTTGAGTTAGCATCTTTTACAACATCACGGTATTTGCCTGTGAGCAACCCGCCCCCCAGGGGTGACCAGAACGCTACGCCTAAACCCAGCGCTTCGGCCATAGGTAAAAGGTCCCTGTCTGCCGTACGTTCTATCAGGCTATATTCGATCTGGATTCCTGCAATGGGCGCCCAGCCTCTCAGCTCTGCCAGCTGGGCAGCGGTGGCGATACGCCAGGCAGGAAAATTAGACAAACCCGGGTAAAGAACCTTTCCGTCCCGCACCAGGTCATCAAAACCGCGGACAATTTCTTCGATCGGTGTCTGCCCATCCGAAAGGTGTGCCCAATAAATATCCAGCCGGTCTGTTTTCAGCCGCTTAAGACTGGCTTCCACAGAACGGATCATATTTTTGCGGTTGTTGCCGGATGTAAGTAATCCCGGCTGCCCCTCAGCGCCAAAACTGAATTTTGTAGAGAGCACAACCTGGTCACGCGAGGCACCAATAAGGTTGCCAACTATTGTTTCCGATTCCCCAACCTGGTAGCTGTCTGCCGTATCAATCACATTACCACCCGCTTCCAGGTAGCGGTCCAATACCTGCCTTGCTTCTTTTTCATCAGCCCCATGGCCGCCCCAGGCGGTACCGAAATTGCCCGCCCCCAGTATCATTTCTGAGATCCGCAGTCCAGTTTTTTGTCCAAATACCTTGTATTTCATATCAATTATCAATTAGTAAGTTTTTGCGGCGCCCTATAATATAATGATCATTATATTATAGGGCAAATTTTTTTATATGAAGATCTTTTGAACTACCTCCAAAGCCATATCCAGCAACTCATCAACCTGCCTCCGGCTTCGGGTAGCGCTTCCCATCAGAAAGCCAAACTCAGTAAGTGCAATAATATGCAGGGCAATTTTATCTGCATCAGTATCCGCCAGAAATTCATTTTCAGCAATACCCTTATTGATGAGCGTAACCAAATCCTTTTTCCAAAGCAGCAGCCCTGCGGCAGCGCGTTTACGCAGACCTTCATGTGTATCGTCAGCCTCAGTGAGTGTATTTTGCATAGGGCATCCGCCACCGGGAAAATTAAGATCCTGGGAACTGTGATATGCCCGGATATACATCACCAGCTTATCTTTATTGGTTACGCATCGGTCTACAGCATCTTTTACTACCCGGCGAACACCGGCAAGATTATGATCAAAAGCAGCAAGAGCTACTTCTTCCTTATTTCCAAAGTTCCCGTAAATACTCCCGCTGGTCAGCTGCGTAGCCTGGGTAAGATCAGAAATGGAAGTACCCGCAAATCCTTTTCTGTTAAAGACAGGAGCGGTAGCTGCTATGATATGTTCCCTGGTGCGTTCAGTTTTTGATGATCTCATATATCACAAATATAACGACCATTATATTTTTCATTGTCACCTCAAACACATTATTACTAAAAAACAGGGCACTAAAAAAATGAAGGTATTAAGGATAGATCGATACTTCAATCTTACCATCATCAGTGACGGTTCCTCTGTACATGCCTTCCGTATTAAAAGGCATGGCTACATGTCCTTTGGCATCCATTGCAATCAGTCCACCATCTCCCCCCATTTTTCCCACTTTTTCCATCGCCGCTTGTGCAGCATCGGCTACGGTCATATTTTTATATTCCATCATGGCTGAAATATCATGTGCAACTACATTCCTGATATAAAATTCACCCCATCCCGTACAGGAAATACCAGCCGTCGCATTATTGGCATAAGTTCCTGCACCTATCAGCGGTGAATCTCCCACCCTGCCATATTTTTTGTTCGTCATCCCTCCGGTTGAAGTCCCGGCAGCAAGGTTGCCTGCGCGGTCCAGCGCTACGGCACCAACAGTACCAAACTTATAGTCATGGTTAATGGTTCCCAGTTTCATCGACTTTTTAGACCTGTCACCTGCTGCCGCTTTTACAGAGTCTTGCCTGATAGCCTCCTGTAAACCATCCCAGCGTTCTTTGGTATAAAAATATCCGGGGTTTACGATTGTTAGCCCTGCCTGTCTGGCAAAGGCTTCTGCGCCCGGGCCAACCATCATCACATGCTCGGACTTTTCCATTACGGCCCTTGCCGCTGAAATGGGATTTCTGATGGTCGTGACCCCCGCTACGGCGCCCGCCATCATGGTTTTTCCGTCCATAATGGCTGCATCCATTTCATTTTTCCCGTCATGTGTGAATACAGCGCCTTTACCAGCATTAAATAAAGGATTATCTTCCAGGATATGGATAGTTGCTTCAACCGCGTCGAGGCTTGACTTCCCTGCCTTCAACGCCTCATACCCTGTTCGTAAGGCAAGCGTTAAGGCTGTCCGGTAAGCAACTTCTTTCTCTGCACTCATATTTTTCCTGTTCAGGGTGCCGGCACCACCATGTATAACCATTACATATTTCACCTCTTTAGTCTGCGCAAAAATAACATTTCCCGCCAGGCACAGCAGCAGAATGCCGGTTGCTTTTCGTATGCTTAAATTCATTGTCATTCCTGTATATATTAATGGTTGCTATTGATCACAGGACTATTCTTTATCGTATCAACTCATGGCCCTGTCAGCACTAAAATAACAAAATTAAACTATTGAAGATTTATCATTTTATTTCGGAGACTTACAGCAAATAATATATTATCTTGTCCTGTACAACAGACCTGGTGCCGGAGCACAACTATAACAATCCATTAACCTCATCAACTTGATTTCCAAACTTAAATTTTTGCTTATTATTTGGCTTCTGGCAAGCTCTAAATTGGCATTCTCACAGAATCAGCAAATCCATTTCTCACACATTGGTTCCAGAAACGGGCTTTCGGAAAGGAATGTAAATTTTATATACCAGGGCAAAAGAGGTTTTATGTGGATTGCTACCCGTGACGGTTTAAACAGGTATGACGGATACCGGATCAGGATTTTCAGGAATAACCCCGATGACCCGTCCAGCATTGGCGGCAACTACATCTCACATATTGCTGAAGACAAACAGGGAAATATCTGGGTAGCAACCATTGGCGGCGGGCTTAATAAGTTCGACCGGAAGACCAATAGATTTTCTCATTATTATCACGAAGAAGGGAATGCCAAAAGCATCGCCAGCAACTTTATCAACAGAATTGTATTTGATGATAACGGAAATATCTGGGTTGCAACTCAGAATGACGGTTTAGACCTCTTTAATCCGGTACTCAACCAGGCTGTTCATTACCGCAACAATCTCCTGGATGAAAAAAGCATAAGTGGCAACAGCATTCTTACCGTTTTTAAGGATAGCCGCAACAATATCTGGGCTGGCGACCAGCAGAAAGGGCTGAATTTATTTGACAGAAAGAGCCGTACTTTTAAAAGATTTACCCACCAGGATAAACTACCATCAAGCATATCAGGCAATAAGATCAATTACCTTTTTGAAGACAGCGCGCACCGGCTCTGGATAGGAACCGGTGATGCAGGATTAAATCTCTATGATTACCCTAGTGGTAGCTTCAGGCATTTCGTAAACAATAAAAGAGACAAAAATTCCCTGGTCAATAACAGCATACAGAGCATTGCCGAAGATGATGATAAAAATTTGTGGGTAGGAACAGAAAATGGAGGCCTTACGGTATTTAATTACACCAAAAACCGTTATAAGACCTACCAGCACGACGATGTTGACCAGACCAGCTTGGCTACAAATTCGGTGAATGCCATATCCAGGGATGATTTTGGCAATATGTGGGTAGGAACATTTAGCGGTGGCCTTAACCTGCATAAAAAATTCAGCACAACCTTTACCCAGTTTAAACATAACATGAATGCAAATAGCCTGTCGAATGATTTTGTCCTGAGTATTTTTGAAGACTCAAATCATCATTTATGGCTGGGTACAGATGGCGGCGGACTCAATTTATTTGATAAACACACTGAAGATTTTACCATATTTAAACACCAGGAAGGAAAAAACAGCATCTCCGGTAATTACATCCTGGATGTGAAGGAAGATCATCATCAGCAGCTTTGGATAGCTACATGGGGTACCGGGCTGAGCATCTTAAACCTGAATACAAATCAGTTTAAGACCTACAGGCACAATGCCGCGAATGACAACAGCTTAAGTCTGGATAATATATATGCCATACTTCCCGATCCGGATGGAAAAATTTGGATAGGCACCTTTGGCGGTGGCCTGGATCTGTTTGATCCCGCCTCCAATAACTTTATCCATTACAGGCACGATGTCAGCAATGCAAAAAGCATCAGTAGCGACCGTATCAATTCTCTGTTAAAGGACCGTCAGGGCAATCTTTGGGTTGGTACCAATGATGGCGGCCTGAATCTCTTCGATTCTAAAACACAAACCTTTACGCACTTCAAACATACTGCCGTAAAAACCAGTATCAGCAACAATACGGTAGTCAGTATGCTGGAAGACCATGCCGGTAATATCTGGTTATGTACTTTTGACGGGCTGAATGTTTTTAATCCCTCTACCAGAACTTTTACCCGTTTTACCACAGAAGACGGCCTCCAAAATAATTTCACTTATGCTATCCTGGAAGATGACCGCCTCAACTTGTGGGTAAGTACCAATACGGGTTTATCAAGGTTCAACCCAAAATCAAGGATTTTCAGAAACTTTACCGCAGAAGACGGATTACAGGGTGACGAATTCAAGCCCCATTCGGCTTTCAAAAGCAGCAACGGGGAAATGTTCTTTGGTGGTGTAAATGGCTTCAATAGATTTCATCCGGACCGGATCAAAGAAATAAAATCCAGGGCCCCGCTCGTACTGACCGGTTTTCAGCTCTTTAATAAAGAAGTCCGTATTGCAAGGGACAGCAGAGATACCTCTGTACTTAAGCAGGATATCTCTGAAACAAAGTCCATCATCTTATCATATGAGCAATCTACAGTATCTTTTGACTATGCCTTTCTTGATTTTTTGTCACATGGTAAAAAGTCCTACTCTTATTTGTTGGAAGGCTTTGATAAAAGCTGGAATAATGTAGGAAGTAAAAATTCTGCAGCATATACCAATTTGCCGCCCGGCGACTATACTTTTATGGTCAGATGCCGCAACAATGATGAAGGATGGTCAACCTCTGTGATCAGTCTGAAACTTACCATTGTTCCGCCCTTCTGGCTGACATGGTGGTTCAAATTACTCACAGTAATAGTGGTCCTGTCTGTTGTTTATCTGCTGTACAGGTTCAGGATGAATACGGTCATCAGGCAGAAAGCAACACTTGAAAAACTGGTAAAAGACCGCACTGCCGAGTTATCTACACAGTCTGAAGTGCTGCAGTCAATGAACGAGGAGCTCCAGGTGCAATCAGAAGAGCTGCAGGTACAGTCTGAAGAACTGGAATACCAAAGGGAGCAGGAACATATTGCGCGTAATGAGGCCGACAAGGCCAACCAGGCTAAAAGTATATTCCTGGCAAGTATGAGCCACGAAATCAGGACGCCTATGAATGGTGTGGTTGGAATGGCATCCCTTTTAACCGAAACATCACTTACCGAAGAGCAAAAAGAATACACCGATGCGATTATAAAAAGTGGCGAGAACCTTTTGGGTGTTATCAATGATATCCTGGATTTCTCAAAGATAGAATCCGGAAAAATGGACATCGAACAGGAAGACTTTAACCTGAGAAACTGCATAGAAGAGGTAATGGATATGTTTTCCCAAAAATCGGCAAGGCAAAAGATCGATCTGCTCTACGATATCGAATTCCAATTGCCTCAGTATATAATTAGTGATAGCCTGAGATTAAAACAAGTGCTGATCAACCTGGTCAATAACGCCATCAAGTTTACCGAAAAGGGGGAAGTATTTTTAAATGTCAGCTTAAATAAAGACCTCGGGAACGGTGGGCTCATCATTGAGTTCAGTATCAGAGACACCGGAATCGGGATCCCCACGCATAAGCTGGAAGACCTGTTCAAACCATTTTCACAGGTAGACTCCTCTACCACCCGTAAGTATGGGGGTACCGGTCTGGGCCTGGTGATCAGTGAACGCATTGTCAAACTGATGGGCGGTAAGATCTGGGTGGAGAGCAAACCGGGGGAAGGTTCTACCTTCCATTTTACGGTTCAAACCATTAAAAGCAATCAGCAGCACTCAGGCGATACGCTGCAGGGAAGCAGGCCCGAGATCAAAGGAAAACGCATCCTGGTGGTAGACGATAATTATACGAACCGGGTAATCCTGAATACGCAACTGGAATTATGGGGATTTATACCCGTTACAGTATCTTCAGCACAGGAAGCCCTGCAGGTGATAAAAAGCAACCACAATATTGAACTGGTGATTACTGATATGGAAATGCCTGAAATGAATGGGATAGCTTTCGCCAGAGAAGTAAAAGCGGGCCACAGTAATTTACCCGTGATCATGCTCAGCTCAATTGGTGATGAGAGCATGAAGAACTTTTCCAATCTCTTCACGGCAATCCTGACCAAACCGGTGAAACAAAAGCAGCTTTGGAAAAGCATAGAAAAACAATTTTCTATATTCCCCCTGACAGGCCCGCCAGATGAAAAATCAGTTCATGTACTCAGTGAAGGGTTCAGCAAAATATTCCCCCTGAAGATTCTCGTTGCCGAAGATAACCTGATCAACCAGAAATTAATTGAGCGCGTGCTCAATAAGCTGGGATATCAGATTGAAATGGTGGACAATGGGAAACAGGCACTGGAACAACTGAGACTGGATCATTATGATGTGGTACTGATGGACATTCAAATGCCTGTTATGGATGGTATGGAAGCCACAAAAGTAATCAGGGAAAGCCTTCCCTACCAGCCTTACATCGTTGCGCTGACCGCCAATGCAATGCCTGAAGAAAGAGATATCTATCTGAAGGGCGGAATGGATGAATATATTTCGAAACCAATGAACCTTGAAAAATTAAAGGAGATCTTCAAGATCGCTTATGAAATTGTAATAGGCTAAATATTGTCATATCTTTGAGTCAGATAAGTAATACCGATGAAAAACGTATCCAGGATCATTTCCATACTCTTTTTAAGCCTTCTTTGGTCAACCGCCCCTGCACAAAACAAAATGCAAAGCCTGGATGAACTGATCAATAAAACTGATCCGGCCTGGCCACTTGTACAGAAATGGATTGATTCTGCCAAAAACAAGGTTGAAGTTCTGGGCTTTGATTCTGTGAAAGCCAGGGAGGTTTTGTATAACACACAGGTATCAACCTACTCTACCCTGGGTGCTGTCATTTACAACAGCGGCGGGATGATGATTGACAACGGCTGGATCCGTATCCTGGGCTCGGGAAGCCCAAGACTGAACCGTTCTGTTTCAGAGTGGAATAAAGGAAAAACGATCAAAGAATTTGGTGATAAACCAGATTATCTCTTGGTTGCCGATGATGCCGTGGGAGGTTTCTTCGCCATTAACTACGGTGCATTTGGCAAGGATCTGAAAAACATCTATTACCTCGCTCCCAACAGCCTGAACTGGGAGCCGCTCAATGCGGGTTACAGCGAATTCATTCTTTTCTGTCTGGACAGCGATCTTTCTGCCTTTTACAAAGGCCTGAGATGGGCTACCTGGAACCAGTTCATCGCTGATCTTGACGGAAGCAAATCTTATAGTTTCCGCCCTTACTTATGGTCTGGCGAAGGAACGGATATCGATAAATGCACCCGGAAATTAGTCACAACCGAAGAGCTTTTCAGATTTAACCTGAAAAAACAAAAGGAATTGTACGATTCAAATACTCCTGCAGCCAAAACAGAGCAGGAATAAGCCGCTCCCGGATGTGCAATTCTCCAGGAACTTCCGGCACAAATATATCAGGCAGTCAAAACCATGTGGTTTAACGCATATTTTTATGCTACTTCACCAGTATAAAACACGTGTATACCCTCTCTGCCGTTACCAATGCTGCATGATATATTTGTGTACGTAATTTCTAACATCATGCCCAAACACACATCACTTGAACAAATAGAGCAATATATAATTGATGTAACTATAACGCTCAGGCATAAGCATAATCTGAGACAAAGTGATCTTGGTAAAATCATCAATACCAGTCCATCATTTATTGGCAATGTTGAGAATTACAACAACCCTGCTAAATACAATTTGAAGCACATTAATGCCCTGGCAGAATACTTCAATCTGGCTCCTAAATATTTTATGCCTGAAAAGCCGTTATCGGCTAAATAGACATGATTAGACTGTCATCGCCTAATCATGCTTTAAACCTCTGGTTTTATGCAAAATAGGCGTTCTGATATGTACGCCATAGTGTTTGTTATTTAGAATTCAGCTTTCTGATCAGTTCTGTTTCGTCCCTGCGGTAAGGAGTTCCGTCGGGGTTAAAGATCTCATGAAACCACTCGATAGGTTCAGAACCGTCAGCCAGTGGCGTATCCCAGGCATACTTGGTATTGGTTTTTCCTGCTGCAAAGCCCCAGTTAATGGCACCTACATTTTCTTTCTTCAGCAGCGGCAAAATATTTGAGAACCTGCTGTTCCTGCTTCTTGCCATATACTCGGTGCAAATTAAAGGGCGGCCGCTTGCTTTTAACAATTGAATGACGCGTTCATGCCACTGTGGCTCTTCATAATCGTGATAAGTAACCACATCAGAATTACTCAGCTGTAATGCATTCAGCTTCTCGAAGCCCCAGCTCCATAATCCGATACTGATGGGCTGCTGCGGATTGACAGCTCTGGCCCAGCCTATCGTTTTGGTCAGCAATAAGATCGTACCTTCATTCTTACCACTATTTCCGGGCTCATTGTACAGATCCCATAACAGCACACGTTTATCCTGGGCAAAACGTGTTAAAACAGCCTTTACGTATTTCTCGAGTTCAGGGAAATTTGCTTCTTCTTTATAGGCGGGATCACCAGGGTCCTGTAACCATCCTGAATTATGCACTCCGGTTTTTGGTGCCGGCTGCTTACCTATCGTATTGGTCTTATTCCAGCAGTCATCAAAAAATACAAACAACGGTGTAATCCTGTGTTTTTCAGCGATAGCCAGAAACTGGTCCATTCTTTTTAAAAAGCCCTCAGGGTCCTGTTTATAAGCCTGGCTATGCAAAAACACCCGCATGGTATTGAAACCAATATCTTCAGCCCATCCCAGCTCCTTGTCTATCAAATCCGGGCTAAAAGTATCTGCCTGCCACATCTCCAGCTGATTGATCGCGTTAGATGGAATATAATTTGCGCCTGTTAACCATTTATGGGCTTTGTACCATGTATTTGCCTTCTCTACCGGCCACACCGTTCCGGTTTGCTTTTTGGCTTTTTGAGCAAACGCCGCCGTGAGGCTAAATGTGAAGATCAGTGCGAAAATGTAATTTTTAGTTTTCATGTGTAAATATTTGGTTGTTTAAGAGGATAAGCCTGATAGCTTGTATATTCAATCCGATACCTTATCAAAACAAAGGTTTTTTAATTTAAAAAGAGATTGGTTTTGTCTCAATGTTTCGACATTTCGTATCAAATTTTAATAGCCTATCTGTGTCAACCACTGACAATGGAACGGAGTTTGTAACAGATATGTTATATGATTGAAGAAACGAAACGTCTGATTGCTATTACGCATAAAAAAAGTGAAGCGGTACAAGGTGCACACGCAGCACTCCAGGGAAAACGGAATTTTGCAAACTTCCAGCTTTTTAAATTCGCGGTAGATGAGTCCGGTGCCGCTATTAAGGACCTCGTACATTATTACCGCGAGAACCCATCGGAAAAAGATAATTAACCGGTCATGAATATTTTGGGGCATCATTCCCCATTGTGCAGGGTATTTCCACAACCCGGGCTGACAGTTCAGCGTTTAGCCAAAGTAAATAATCCCCTGAAGGCTCAGAGGCCTGCATGCACCACAATATCCTTTATCTTGCCATCCAGCTCTTTCGCGGCGGTTTCCAGCATCATGAGCTCCTCTTTTCCGGCCTGATACTCATTGAGCTTAAAAACATGGATCAGGCCCAGGATAGACGAAACAGGCCGCCTGATCTCGTGCGACTGGATCAGCGCAATGGCATGCAGTGATTGCTCTTTTTCCATATTCTTTTTCTGAGACTCCTTCAATTCTGAAATATCAACAGAACTATAACTTACCCCGGTAATATTTCCCTCCGTATCATAAGCAGGATCAAAAGAATACTGCCAGCAGGTTTCGCCGGATGCGCTCAGTAAAACTGCTTCTTTTAACACCTGCTGCCCGGTTCTGGCCTTATTAAAATTAACCAGAAACTCATACAGAAAATCATCCCTGATCAGGTCAGTAATGGTGGTTCCGATCTGTGGCTTCACGCTGTATACCTCTTCCATATAATCTGAAAGCATTTGGTTGAAGAAAACCACCTTCAAATCAAGATCGATCAGTAAGATACAGGACCGTGTGCTTTCAAACAATGATTTCAGGGTGATTTCATTTTTCTTCGCTTCCAGGTACTGCTCCTTCATAATCCGCAGGCTATAATCAAATTCAAGGATATGTATGATCTGCCTGCAAAGTGTGGCAAGCATCAGCACCTGCTGCGTTGAAAGCCCCGCAGGCTCATGCCCAATCACACACAGGCTCCCCAATACCAGGCCATCCTGGGTAATCAGCGGAGCACCAGCGTAAAATGCTACGCTCAGGGAATCACCATCCGGAGCCTGTTTTATAAACCTCTCATCTTTGGATACATCCGGAACAATTACCACCTCGTTTTGGGTAATTACATGATTACAAAAGACATCTTCCCTTTCGGCACCAATTTCCGTTGTACCAAACCTGACCCTGAAATGCCGGGTGTCCGCATCGAGGAGGCTGATGAGCGCCACCGGCATATTACAAATCCTTGCTGCCGCCTCGGCAATTTCTTCCAGTTCATTTTCCCTGCTGATCTTCAACTTTAAAAACCTATCAACAGCCAAAAGGCGTTCCAGTTCCCTGTTATGCATCTTTCAGTAAACTATCAGGAATGCAACATGCAAATAAAACGGTAATGTATAGTACTCCCATAATCCTTTATTTTTCAGCTTAATATTTTATCATTCATCATCGGTACCCCTCAGCCGTTACCGGTCCCTTTCCGAACTTGGAAACGACAGCATCAACGCAAAGCCGCAAAGATACACTAAATTCAATCCGGCCGTGCCGTTGCTTTTAAATCGGGTTTACCAGACTGCAGTTCTGTAAACTCTTTATATTACCGTTTCTATAAATGCACCCGAATTAAAAGGAATATGCAGTATAGTGGCCTGTCCTTCAGCTAACATCTCTTTGCTTCACAGTAAATACGTTTACGAAATCCAACCATCGAAAGATTTATGCCAAACAACAATTGCACAAATTTTTGCGATCATTTGATTAAACAGACAACGATTTTTACAATATTTGACTTAAACTGATTTAGCAACAGCAAATAAAAAAGCCTCTGTCTGCACTTAAGACGGGTATTAACATCTATAGATGTAAATAACCGATGTGATGTCCTTCTAACAGATGCAAAGACCTACCTTACCAAAAAAAGAAGGATAGAATTTATGGAATACTATTTAATATATGCCAGTAAATCAGCACACCTCATGTCAAATGAGGAATTAATGCTGATCCTGGAGCAATCCCGGAAATGGAATTCAGATCATGGGATTACAGGAATGCTGATCTATATAGAGGGATCATTCGTATCCCTTGCACAACGACAGTTAAGTGCTGAAATGAGCGGACGTTTTATGCAGGTTTTGGAAGGGCCAAAGCTGGAGGTTGAAAGAATATTTAATTTTATTCAGACAGATCCAAGGCATAACGATCTGATCATACTTGATAAGGCAGAACTATCGGCAAGAAATTTTGAATCCTGGACTATGGGATTTAAATCGTTTACTATCGACGAATATGAGGACACCCCCGGTTACTTTAACCTTGACGATTCCTTTTTGCAGGAACAGGCCGGCCAGGACTCCAACGTTCCATTGTATTTCCTGAAATCGTTTTATCAGCGGGGCAAAGCACAAACTACTTTTCTTTCAAAATAAATCCCGCGCCCCTTACCCCCTCTTCCATTAACAGTTTTCACGGTTAGATTTCGGTGCTGATTTAACATTAAAATAATATCACATCTTTAACTTTGCTGAAACACTGAATTTGGCATGTATTCTGAACTCACCGATGAAGCGTTAACCGGTCTTTTAAAACAAAACGATCCCTTAGCGCTTGAAACTCTTTTTGGCCGCTATTATAAACCGCTATGTCAGTTCTGCGCGGTTTATACTAAAGAATATGTGATAGCAGAGGAGATCATTGCTAATCTTTTCATTAAAATTTGGGATAACAGGCAGGATTCCGACATTGTTAGCATTAAAAGTTACCTGTTTGTATCTGCAAAAAATCAGGCGCTCAATTACAACCGGAAAAAGAAAGAACCGGTAGACTCCATTGAAGATCTGAATATCAGCCAGTCGGCATTACAGGACAGGAACAACCCATTTAAGATCCTTTCCAGCCGCGAATCCTACAATGGCATCCTCTCCCTTATAGACACCCTACCTCCCGGCCAGCGGCAGATCCTGCTGATGAGCCATATCGACAGCCTGGATAACCGGCAGATTTCCCGTATTCTCGGTATCTCGGTGCGTACTGTAGACACCACCCTGTATAAATCTATCAAAAAACTGCGCCTGTTGTTAAAAGACTTTCGCAATTCCACCTCAGGAACTTAATGATTTATTAATATAATGTTAACACTTCCGGATACGTAAGATCACTCCCGAATCTGTCTTTCCCTATAGAGACAGTAATGGAAGATAACAGCTACAAATTAATTATTGAATATTTCGAGAAGACTATCAGTGATGATGGCCTCACCGAATTACAGGAATGGATAGAAACAAGCCCGGATCACCTGGCCCAGTTCAGTGAAACCATCCAGATCCTGGAAGCATCAAAGTCCTATTTTAAACAACCTGTAAATCCGGAAGAAGCATGGGCAAAAATACAGGCCCATATCCTTCGGGAGGAAATGCCGGCAGCAGTAAAGGCCCCGAAGCGGAGATGGCTGTCCTATACGGCCGCCTGCCTGATCTGCTGTATCCTGGGCTCGGTAGTATACCGGTATGGTTTCGGTCCCGGCGCCGGCGAAGCATACCAGCTGGTGAGCAATCTGAACGGCAAACAGGCCAGATTTATGCTGCCCGACAGTTCCATAGTCTATCTTGGCGGCGGCAGTCAGCTGAAATACCCAAAAAAATTCAACGGAAAAACGCGTGCGGTTGACCTGGACGGGGAAGCATTTTTTGATGTGGCCCACCATGCAGAACAGCCTTTTACGGTAACAACCGGAGACATTACCACAGTGGTACTGGGCACCTCATTCAATGTAAAAGCTTATGTAGACGAACATAAAGTTGCTGTTACTGTAAAAACGGGAAAAGTTGGAGTCATGGCAAAGACAAAGGGACACAATGAGGTGGTCAGGTATCTGCTTCCCGATGAACAGATCAGCATCAATACCCAAAACGGCTTATATACCTTTAGTAAAACCGATGCGGAAGAGGTGGTATCCTGGATCAATCACGATTTCATTTTTCACAATACCTCTCTGAAAGATATTGCCAGGTCCCTGGAGCACCACTATGGAATAGAGATAGACTTTACCGATCCTGAACTCAGTAAGGTGAGGTTAACCGCAAAATTCAGAAATCTATCCCTGCAGGAAACCATGGATAACCTGGCACTGCTGTCAGGCCTGGCCTATACGCAAAATGGAAAACACTTGTTTATTTCAAACAACAATCAAAAAGGAGGAAAGATCATGAAATAGTATTTACCCGAAACGGAGGATCATGAAGCCCGGAATTGCTGTAACAATTCCAGGCTGTAATTGACATTTAAACTTACGACTAGAAAGTAAAAAATCAAAGTAAACATATGAAACCATCATCAGCTTACTGCTTCAAAAGTAATGAATAAGCTGGTGATAGCCTCATAACCGAAAAAAACAATATTTAAATATGAGAAATTTGTGGTTATTAACCATGCTGTTGCTGCTATACATCCCTTTTAGCGTCACAAGCGCAGGGGCCCAGCCCTTAAACAACAAAAAAATCAGCTTCGGAACTGAAGGTACATCACTCAAAAACGCTTTTCAGACATTAGAAAAACTCGGCAATGTCTCTATCAGCTATAATAATAACCAGCTCGATGAAAACAGGACGGTAAAAATCGCCAAGGCCTCGCGTTCTTTGGAAGAAACCCTTACCCTGCTGCTGAAGGGCACAGGATATACCTTCAGGCAAACAGCCGGACAGAACATCCTGATCATTCCGCAGGCACAGGGAAAAGGGAAAATAACGGGTAAAGTGCTGGACGATAAAGGCGGGCCTATCCCGGGCGCGTCCGTCAGGGTTCGTGCTGAGGGACTTGCCGTAATGTCGGTTAACGACGGCAGTTACTCCATGAGCCTGGACGCGGGGGTATATACGGTTGAGTTCAGCTACCTCTCCTCCCAGACAAAAACGATGGCCAATGTGACCGTAAGGGCCAATGGAGTAACTACGCTGAATGTTTCGCTTGCCGAGGCAGACAATAGCCTCAATGAAGTGGTAGTTACTGCGCTTGGTATTAAACGTGAACAGAAAGCATTGGGTTATGCAGTAACTGACGTGAAAGGAGAACAGCTGACGAACGCACTCTCGGGTAACTGGACAGATGCACTATCCGGCAAAGTAGCCGGTCTGAACCTTGTCCGCTCCAATAGCGGGCCCGCCGGGTCCAACAAGATTATCCTTCGGGGTGAGAACAACCTGACGGGCGACAATGAAGCACTGATCGTAGTGGATGGTGTAGTCATCAATCAGGGTAGCGGAAGGCGGACTTCCAACGCGGGTGAATCTGCCTATGGTACCAGTGCCGACATCATGCCGGCAGACTATGGAAGCAACCTGAATGACATCAATCCCGAAGACATCGAAAATGTAACGGTACTGAAAGGCCCCGGTGCAGCAGCACTGTACGGGCAGCGTGGTGCAAACGGAGCTATCATCATCACTACAAAATCCGGAACCAAAAGAACCGGGCTCGGGATTACCTTCAACTCCAACACCTCCATGGAATCGGTAAACCGCTGGCCGGACCTGCAGTACGAGTACGGGCAGGGAACCGCGGGATCAAGATATTATTCCTTTGGCGCCGGCCCTGACGGACCAAGTACCAGCGCCACCAGCTCTGCCTACGGGCCAAAGTTTGACGGGCAGATGTTTTACCAGCTTGACCCGCTTACTCAAACACAGTCGAAAGTAAGAACACCATGGGTTCCATACAAAAACCAGAGCCGCGAGTTTTTTGACGTTGGCCGTACCTACACCAATTCCATCAGTGTGGATGGCGGTACAGATCAGACATCTGCCCGCTTTTCGGCCACGAATGTGACCAATCACTGGATTACACCGAATACGGGATATACCCGTAACAGTATCGCCCTGTCGGTAAACTCCAAAATAAATGAGAAACTAACCATCAGCTCTAAAGTAAATTACAACAATAAAAACAGTGATAACCTGCCCGGTGCCGGATATGGTAACCAGTCACTGATGTACTGGTATATCTTCTGGCAGCCCAGTGCCGATCTGAACTGGCTAAAGAACTATTGGAAAACCGGCCAGGAAGGCAAAAGCCTTTTCTACCCTTTCAGCTCCTTCCCTGAAAATCCGTACGCAATCTCGCAGGAGTTTATCAATAAATCAAACCGCAATTCGATAACCGGCAATGTCCAGGCAGAATATAAGATCACCAATGCCCTGAGCCTTCAGGTAAGAGCTACGCTCGATATGGGTTATGAGCAACGCGCCCAGGAACGACCATACGATGCAGGGACCAAATATCCGAAAGGATCTTACCGCACACAGAATATATACTCCCAGGAAGCAGGCGGAGACTTCCTGCTGCGGTACAATAAAAAGGTAAATAAAGATTTTACGGTTACCGCAACCGGTGGCGGCAGTATGCTGCGCAACAATTACAACAGGGATGAAGTCCGCGCAGATTCCCTGGTCTATCCCGGCGTCTATACCATGGCCAACAATGCAGGGCCGCTGGTGACATCACCCTTCAAATCCAGGTATGCCATCAATAGTTTTTACGGCTTATTTTCCACCAGCTTCAGGGACTATCTGTATATGGATATCACCGCACGCCAGGATTGGGTAAGTACGCTGGCCACAGCGAACAGGACAGACCAAGTGGGATTCTTCTATCCTTCTGCCAGCTTAAGTTTTATTGCTTCAGAAGCCTTCAAGCTACCGGAGGCCATCAACTACGCCAAACTCAGAGCTTCCCTGGCGGGTGTAGGCAGCGGAACCACGAACCCGTATCAGACCACGTTCAATTATGTGAGTGCCGGCAGTACCTATTCCGGCGGTTTACAAAATCCACGTGTACTGGCCAATCCGGATCTTAAACCTTTGCGTACTACCACACTGGAGCTCGGTGCCGAAATGCGCTTCTTAAAAAGCCGTTTGGGCTTCGACCTCGCTGTATATTCCGGCAATACAAAAAACCAGATCCTCAACCGTACCATTGATCAGTCCTCCGGGTTCAGCCAGGCAGTGATTAACGTTGGCAGGGTGAACAACAAAGGGCTGGAGCTTTCACTCAATGGCGTACCTATACAAAACCCCGGCGTTTTCAGCTGGACAGTTTTTGCCACTTTCAGTGCCAACAGGAACAAGATAGAGGAACTTGCCGACAGTGCTGTAGTGCTGCGCAACGGGCCAACCGGCGGTGCCCAGATCGTTGCCAGGGTTGGCGGAAGCATGGGCGACATGTATGGCAGGGGTTACCTCCGCGCGCCCGACGGGCAGATCGTTTATGATGCGGCAACGGGTTTCGCCAGGCTGTCGAACGATCTTGTTTATCTCGGTAATACCACCGCCAAATGGAAGACCAGCATGGGGCACGACTTCAAGTATAAACAATTCGGCTTACACCTCTTATTTGATGCCCAGTTTGGTGCAGTTGCTTACTCTCTTTCCAACTACAAACTGGCAGAACAAGGTAAAACTACCAATACATTGCCGGGCCGGTACAATGGCATTATCGGTAACGGGGTTATACAGAATGCCGACGGCAATTACCGTAAAAATGATGTGATTGCCTCAGACGTTGACGGTTATTACCGTTCACACTATGGCATAGACAATGCTGAAGGCAATACCTTCTCCACCAATTTTGTCAAATTCCGTGAAGCCAGGTTTGATTTCACGGTCGGGAAAAACCTTACGCACCGCCTTGGGCTGCAGCGTGCAACAGTAGGTGTGTACGGAAGGGACCTCTACATCTGGTCCAAATGGCCAATTTTTGATCCTGAATTCGGAACGCTTGACGGGAGTGACATTGTACAGGGCTTTGAAGTTGCCCAGTTCCCTTCCACCCGGACATTCGGTTTTAACCTGGTTATCGGTATTTAATATTTAGAAAAATGAAAAGTTTAAAGATCATATCTGCCCTTCTGTTAGTTACCCTGGTACTCTCAGCATGTAAAAAAGGATTTGTAGACCTCAATACAGATCCCAATGGCACTCCCAATGCGCTTCCTCAGCAACTGCTGGCACCCGCGCTGGTCAATACCGTAAGCACCAACATGCTGCGCAACCGCAATTTTAACAATGAACTGATGCAGGTTACTGTAGATCCGGGCGACGGAGAAGGGAAAGTTTTCCGTTACGACGTGAGGCGTACCTGGGCAGACAATACCTGGAATAACTGGTATACACAACTGACCAACTTCAAGGATATTTACACAGTGGCCAGTCAGCCGCTCACCTATGATAGAACCTATATGGGCATCTCACTGATTTGCCAGTCATGGGTGTACTCGCTGCTGACCGATACCTATGGCGATATCCCTTACTCTGAGTCTAACATGGGCAAAGAGGGCAACTTTGCCCCGAAGTTTGATCAGCAAAAAGATGTTTATATGGATATTTTCAGGAAGCTTGAAACAGCCGATACGCTGCTGATCGGGGCTAAGAACGTGAATGGCGGAAGCGACCCGGTTTTCAATGGTAATGCCCTAAAATGGCGTCAGTTTGGCAATAGCCTCTATCTGCGCCTGTTGCTCAGGCTTTCCGGCAAGGCGGAAGTTGAAGCAGCCTGCATTGCCAAGATCAAAGAGATCGTGGATACCAACCCCGCGGCCTACCCGTTAATGACAGGCAATGCCGATGCCGCGATATTGCGCTGGACAGGTGTTGGCGCATTAACTTCCCCATTTATCGGTGGCGTGCGCGAACAGGACTGGCGGTCTGTAGGCATCGCCGAGTTTTTCATCAATAACCTCAACCGCTGGGCCGATCCAAGATTAATCACCGGCCGCTTGTCTATAGCTACCTACCAGGGCGGATATGCAGGCATACCAAGCGGTTACGCGCCGGGGCGTGGCGTAGATAATAAATCGTATTTCCTCTCCACCACCTCCGCTACTACCCTGATGAACGAACCACTGATGGGCAATATCATGAACTACTCGGAACTGCAGTTTATCCTGGCCGAAGCCGCCGCCAAAGGATGGATAGCAGGTGATGCACAAAACTATTATAACAATGGCGTACTGTCAGGCATCACCTTATGGGTGCCAACTTTTCCAACTCCAATAGAAAGCTACCTGGCCAGCGCAGATATTACCTTTAGCAATACAGCAAGCCTGGACCAGAAGATGGAACTGATCCATCAGCAGAAATATTATGCCCTCTTTGCAACCGATTTTGAGCAATGGTTTGAATACCGCCGCACCGGCCATCCCCTATTGCCAAAAGGCAGCGGCCTGATCAATAACGGGATCATGCCTGCACGTTTGAACTATCCTGTATACGTACAATCATCCAATCCGGAGCATTATAAAGCAGCGGTGGCAGTGCAGGGGCCTGATGAGATCAGCACTCAGGTATGGTGGCAAAAACCATAGTTAATCTCATGAAAAACAAATATTACTAATAAAACAATCACATCATTCATCAAATGAAGAAGATATATTTATTCCTTAACATCATTGCCCTCACTGTCTTTTCCGCATGCAGGAAGAACGACTATGCAGAAGGAACGCTGAGCCCTGTGATAGCGGTGGTCGATCTGAAAGACCTCTACAAAGGCAGTGATCTTACCTTAAGTACGGAAAACCTTTCTGGTGCCAGTCAGATTAGCGGTATAGTGATCTCCGATGCAAAATCAGCCAATACACCTGCCGGTATTCTGGTGGTACAGAACTACCGCAGAAATGCTTTAAGGGGTATTGCACTTGAACTGGGTACCGATGCGGCCAGCTACAAACAGGGAGACTCCGTAGTGGTGCAGGTAGTAGGCGCTACGCTGACCAGGGTCAACGGTAGTATGCACCTCAAAGGCCTGGCGGCAACAGCCGTCAGCAAAGTAGCCGAAGTGAAGACATTAAAAGTCCAGTCGGTTCAATCCGGAGCGCTGATTGCCACACCAGATGTATATGAAAGCACGCTCGTTACCATCAGTAAAGCAGTTACAGAGCCTGAACCTCAGGCTGGTGACACCTTCAGCGGTGATAAAACCATCAATGATGGTTTTGGTAAGGTAACTCTTCACACAGAACCCACCGCATCCTTCGCTGCTGAGGAAATCCCGGCCAGTGCAAATTTCACTGGTATCCCATTTATTGTGAACAGTGCCGGCAAAGCTGTTGTACAGCTTTGGCCACGTATACTGGATGACGTTTTCGAGCTGCCGCTGATCAAACCATCTCCGGTGATCATCACAGGTTACCTGACAGATCCGAACGGCAGCGATGCCAATTACGAATACATTCAGCTGATGGCCACACAAGACATTGATTTCGCCGTCACCAGCTATGCGCTCGTTGCCTGCAATAACGCAGGCACGAACCCTGCACCGGCTAATGGATGGGCTGTTGGGGCCGCCCGCAGTTATAAACTTAATCTCGTATCGGGCAAGGTTAGCAAAGGGCAATTCTTCTACGTTGGAGGCAGCAAGAATATCTGGGGGGCAGGCTCTACAGATATCAGTGCAGCACCATGGATCAACAGTACGCAGTATGCCAGTGTTCCCGGCGCAGACTTTGGTGCAGCAACCAGCAACCTGCTGGCCAATAGCGGAAATGTGGCTGGTATAGCTATATTCCGCGGCATTACCGTGAACGCCTCAACGGTTCCCCTGGATGTGATCATGTACGGGGGTAATGGTACAGTGTATGCACCAGGCCCACCGGAAGTCGGCTACCGCATCACAAATACCGATTATTACAGCACTATCAATCCGGTAACACGTCTTACACAGGGCTTTTACGGAGGCGGAACCAATACGTCTAAGCTTACTTTACCGGCAACCGGAAACTTCACGCAGCTTGGCGGTATTTACGATGCATCGACAGGGCAATGGGTAGCAGGCAGAACGGTAACCAGTATCCCGCTGACAAAAACCTCGGCGCTGAGTACAATCGAAACAGGTACAGGTTTCACTACGCTTACAAATTAAATCATGACGGGCCGGTATCAGCCGGCCCTTATTTCTTAAAATATGAACAGAAGATCTTTCCTTCAAAGCGCAGGCCTCATTGCCGGGAGTGCATTTATTGCACTTCATACCAATGCTTTTGGCCTTGCAGATACAACAACGCTGATCAAAGGCAGGGTAACTGCCGGAAAAAAGGGCATCAGAAATGTGGCAGTTTCTGATGGATATACGGTTGTGCTGACAGATGAAAAAGGGCGCTACCAACTCATGCCCAATGAAAAAGCCAAAAGCGTATTCATGAGCACGCCGGCAGGATACCAGTTTAAGAACGATTACAACATTGCTAAACAATACGAAAACCTGGGCGGAAGTTCCCATTATGATTTCAGCCTGGAAGCCCTGAATGCAGATGACAGCCATCACCATTTTATCATATGGGCCGATCCGCAGGTGAAAAATAAAAAGGATGTAAAACAGATGATGGAAACATCTGTGCCTGATACCATAGAAACAATCAAATCTCTCGGTAAGGATGCTTTGGTACATGGCATATGTGTTGGCGACATGGTTTGGGACAATCACGCACTTTTTCCTGATTACAACGAAGCCATAGCAAAAATAGGTATCCCATTCTTCCAGGTCATCGGTAACCACGATATGGATTACCGCATGGGAGGTGATGATACCTCAGACCAAACCTTTAAAACCTTTTACGGCCCCACCTACTATTCCTTCAACCGCGGAAAGGCACATTACATTGTCCTGGATGATGTACGTTACCTTGGTACGGAGCGAGAATACGATGGTTATATCACAGAAGACCAGTTATCCTGGCTGGCTAAAGATCTGGCGCAGGTGGCCAAAGATCATCTGGTGATCATTAACCTGCATATCCCGGTATGTATCGGCGTAAAGAACAATGCCGACTTCTATCAGGTGCTGCAGGGTTTTAACAATGTTCACATCATGTCAGGCCATACCCACTGGCATGATAACAATTTAGACAATGGGGTATATGAGCACAACCACGGCACGGTATGCGGCGCATGGTGGACCGGCCCGGTCTGTACCGACGGTACTCCCCGCGGTTATGGGGTATACGAAGTAAATGGCACGGAATTAAAGTGGTATTACAAATCAACCGGCCTGCCAAAAGAAAACCAGCTGAGTCTGTATGTGGAGAAGCAGGACAACCGGATGCGCGTACTGGCCAATGTCTGGAATTATGACCCGCAATGGAAAGTAGAGTATTTCCTGGATGACCAGCCTCATGGTGCACTCCAAAAGGAAACCGGGTATGATCCCTTGTCGGTAGATTTGTACAAAGGTGAGGATAAACCCGCAGGCCGTCATTTTGTGGAACCGCATGAAACGGGGCATCTTTTCTCAGCTACTTTTGACCCGGCTGTAAACAAAGTTAAAGTTGTGGCAACGGACAGGTCCGGCAACCGGTACCAGAACGAGATCACGGCGAAATAGCCCCCCGTCTTTTTTACAAATAAAACGGCTTCCATTCTGGTTGGAGGCCGTTTTATCTGATCCCTCTCCCATTCTGTCATTTCTGTACGTAATGCTTGTGAATTAATGAGTATCTTACAAAAAGCTCTCCCTTATTCCGGCTCCAACGGTAAAAAACATAAAAAACAGCAACATGATAGAGATAGACAGAGAGAAAATCAACGAAATTATAAAACTTGCTTTCAAGGGCAGCTTTGATGAGCTGGATATTTACCACACAAGACCCGAAAACGTAAAAGGTGACGGCCCTGTGCTGGCTATCGATGGAACCAAATCCGGAAAAACCTTCACCTTCAAATATACCTATGAACAACTTGTTAACCAGTACACTGACGGCACGCTGAACCGCGAACTGCAAAAATCCCGGGATAGGGTGCTCAAAGAGACTTATTAAGATTACATCACCACTGTCGCTTCCAGTTCAACTTTCAGGGTTTCAAAAAGAACCTTCACCTCCATCAGACTAAGCGCGGGTTTAACGCCATTTTTGGCTATCCATTGCTGGAAAACATCAAAGCATGGCTAAAGCTCTGCTGAGGAATAAACTTCCCTGTTGCCCCTCAGCAACAGGGAAGTTATGCTGTTACAAACGTTGTGACTCACTGAATACCCTTGCATCGAGAAACATGGTATAAATACCTTTGTCATTACCATCGTCAAAACCTGTCAAATCAAATGCGTGCGTATAATTAACCGAACGGCTTTTGTACGATCTGGTATAATGCCCGTAATTCCCGCTAATGAGGTCGTTTGCAAAGATGTTGATCGTTTGTGGTGTATATGGGTCATCATTCATCCCAAAAATACCCGCTACTAAATTGAAAAGCAGGCCTGTAATGTCTTTGATCAGTCCATTATCCGCCCCCATGGATTCTGCTGCAGAACCTACGGCCCCACCGAATGCAGCAACGGCTTGTCTGGCCCATTGTTCTACCTTTGCCTTGTACTGAACGATCTCAGAGCTATTGTCTTTTTCTACCAGGTTTCCTGTAATCAGCAGGTCTGCCGGTGGCCCGTCATATAACCTGATACCCAGGTTCACAATGCGCTCCCCATCATGCCGGAACTTAAACTCCGGAATGGTATTGACAGAACTTCCACCGAAGGATGGCATCAATGCAGTGATTGATCCGTATACTTCGTCTTCAACTTCCTGTTTGAGTACACAATGAAGCCCTACCATCCATAGCTCTACGCGCAACGTACTGTCAGCCCATACATTTGCACCGCCGTCAGTTCCAATTGTTCCGCCCCTGAAATCCATTTTATAACCACCTTTTCCGTCAGATACTACCTCACCTGTTGGCAGTCCGAGCCGCGATGCATAACCGCCCAACTGGCTGTATCGCTGATTGATCAGGTTACGTGCGTTCCTTTTTCTGACAAGTTCCAGGTATGAAGGAGTAAGTTTACCAATGTGGGTACCTGCCAGGACGCCCCCGGGGATGACCTTTACGCCTATGGAAGATTCCAGTGCTTTTTTTGTTGCCGCAGATACCTTTTCAGAGACTTTGACTGAACCGTTCTCTAAAGTGATCTCATTTTTCAGGATTGCCCGGTCCAGGATCAGGTCCAGACTGTTCGCTGTTTTTTGTAGTGTTAGTGTTTCGTTTGACATTGTTTTAAGAATTAAATGATTAATAATTGGTTGAAATTTAATTTTTGATTGATCATCATACGGTTAGTCGGGAAACGTTCAGGGAAGGGAAACAAAAAGTAAAAAATAATTCAAAGTGCTAGTTTTTACACACTTAACTGATATAGAATTTTGTTTTTCCTAAAAAATATGGCTAGATTTATTCATGTAATTCACCCGTTACGACATGAACTTTAGCCCTTAGATATGAATTTCAGCATCAGGAAACATCCCTCAGATGATCAGTTAACGGCTGGAATTCAACTTGACAATTCCCAGCGGCAGCTTTGGGAAAGCAAGCTGTACCTGAAATACAGGTCCATGATCAGCACTGCTTCCTGGAAGCATAACCTGACTGAAGACGATGCCTCTATGGCCTATTCGGATGCGGTCATGACCACCATATCAAATATCATATCCGGGCGGTTTGAACAACGGTCATCGCTGAAAACCTATATCAGCAGGATCCTCGAGTACAAATGCATTGACCGCATCCGGGCAAACAGCACGGCAAAATCTGCTCCGGCATACAGGGACGCACTGGAAAAATATCTGGAAATCCTGCCGGGACATAACCGGGATATCGTTCAGCAGCTGAGCGAGAAGTATGAAGTGACCACCCTGAAAAAATATATCCAGTCTATGGACGAGAAATGCAAACGGATCATCATTGCCTGGGGCGAGGGTTATCATGATCAGGAGATCGCCGATCATATGGGTTATCTTTCTGCAGCGGTGGCTAAAACGAGCCGCCTGCGCTGCCTGGGGAAGCTGAAGACCCTGTATACTTCGGTTACATTGAAAGGAGCCTATAACCATGGATGAAAGGATTGAAAGCTATTTTGACAGCAAGATGGATGAACAGGAGAAGGGCCGTTTCGAAAAGGATATGGAGCAATCGCCCGAGTTATTGGATGAAATCGCCTTTTACCTGCAGGCCCGGATTAGCGTTCAGGATGAAGCCAGAGCTGCCACCCTGCAGGAGAAACACCGGGAATGGACTTCAATTCCGGCTGCAGAACCCGGCCGTCCGGGCTTGTTTGCCGGAATTGGTATGGCGGCTGCTATCCTGGTCATTCTGGGTTTATACTTCTTTAACAACAACCTGAGGCCAGGCCTCCCGCAGCAGGCATCGGTCTACCTGGCACAGCATTACCATACAATGCCTGTACAGCTGGGCAACGGGGATGATGCGCTTCAGACCGCAATTCTTCAGTACAATAAGTCTGGCTACGGGGCTGCCCTGCAGTCAGCAGATGCTTATCTTAAAAATCACCCCAATGATCCTGAAGGGCTAAAAATAAGAGGTTTCGCCAACCTTCGGCTGAAACATTTTGATGAAGCTATCGCAGATTTCAAGCATGTTGCCATGCAAAAGGGGCTCTACCAAAACCCCGGTAAGTTTTATGAAGCTATGGGCCATCTGCTACGGAACCAACCCGGTGACGAAAGAAAAGCAAGGGCCTTACTGGAGGAAATCATCAGGGAAAACCAGACAGGAAAAGCTAAAGCTTTGGAATGGCTGGGCAAATCATAACAACCATACATTTATTCATATAATGCAAAACAACCATGGCAAAAGTATCCGCTTCAACCAAAAACTTCCTGGAGAGTAATAAAGAATATTCCTGGATGAAGGATCAGATTATCCTGAAATATCCGCAGCCGGTAGAAAAAAAGCTGGTTTTACAGCAAGTCAGATCCATCACCGGCAATACCGCCGTTGCAGGTATGGCTTCAAAAATAAAAGTACTGGACAAAGAGCAAAAAAACTACCTGGTACTGGTTACCGGCAGTCACCTCTGGGGAGAAAAGGAAGCTTACAAAGTACATAATCCGCCTCCCATGCCCGTTCCGGGCCCGCCAATCTACCCCGAGTTTATAAAGAATACATTGATCAACACCCTGTCCGCCCTCAAGAACTCCATCCTGACCACTGCTGAAAAGATCAGGAAGAGCTGACCGCATGGGAAGGGCTTTCCTCCTCTGGATACTGCTGCTGTTCCCGGTTTATGGCCGGGCGCAACCATCTCCTGATCTCAGCGTATGGCAGCGTTTTTATGAAATTGTAAAATTGGCGCCAGAAGCACAAAGCGAGGCTTTCAAAAAACTGAAGCAATACTGTATCCGGAACAGGATCACCAGCGATAGCACCTATACAAACCTGCTTTTCCTCTATGGAGGTGCCGAAAATGCACAGGGACATCCGGAGATGGCCATTCGGCTGCTGGAGGAATCCGTCCTCATCGCCACCCGTAACCCGCAAACAAACCCCGCCCAATACCTTGGCAAATATCATTTTTACCTGGGTCATTATTATCAGCAGGCCCGGTCAGACGATAAAGCGCTACCCCATTACCAGGCAAGCCTGGAGATCAGTAAAAAGGCAATTGATAAATGGGGAATCCCGGCACTGGCTTGCCAGGCGATCTCACACTATTATTACCAGGTACAGGATTATTACAGAGGGCTGCAGTATGCAGAGCTGGGTTATCACTATGCGCAAGGCAAAGGTGACAAGGTTTCAATGGCCAAAAACCTGTATGAAAAATGTATTCAGCTGAATGAGCTGGGTGAGTTTGAACGTGCCGCAACCGCGATGAATGAGCTAACAGGCCTGGCCCCTTACTTTTCTACAGATTTTGAGCGCGGAAATTATTATAAATCAGGTGGTGATATCGCTTTAAACCGCAAAGCGTATCCCGCCACCCGAATCCTGTACACCCAGGCCGCAGAGGCATACCAAAGGGCTAACCAAACCGAAGAAGCAGGAGGCATGTATGCAGACCTGCACTATGTATCAGTTCTTACCGGCAACACCGGGGATATACAAAAATATGCGAAACTCGCAGAGCCGCTCCTGGGTAACCCGTATTACCTGAGCCGGTTTCATAACAATGTAGCATTAGACCATATCCGCAAACATGAAACAGCTGAAGCTTTGGGCGCATTGCGCCAGGCATTGCAGGATCTGCCCATTCATTTCAAACCGGAAAACTCCTTTCAAAATCCTTCAGCAGCACAGATCAAAACCTTAGGGCAGAAAGATTATCCCTTTACCGTGCTGGTAGATAAAGCCGGCCTGCTGTTGAAAACCGGCTACCTTCCACAAGCCCTGAAAACCTTCGAACTGCTCGATACCTTATCAGATGACATGCGCCGGGAGCATTTGGGCGTTTATACAAAGTTATTCTGGAGGGCCCGGATCAGGACCATGTATGAACAGGCTATAGAATGCAGTTATTTACTAAAAGATACGGATAAGGCATTTTTTTTCCTGGAAAAAAGCAGGGCTGTACTGCTGCTGGACGACCTCAACGAGCTGTCCGCAGCCAACACTCTGCCGGCATCAGTACAGCAGGAAGAGACAAAATTAAAAATACAGTTGCGAAAGCTCCAAAATGAACAACCACAACGACTGGCAATGGTCATCAGCATGCAGGAGAAATTACTGGCTTTCATCAAAAAACTGGAACGTGAACACCCTGCTTATTATGAACGTAAGTATAACGACAAAGTTCCGGCCCTGAATCAGTTACAGATATACCTGCAACAAAACAGACAATCCTTTTTATCTGTTTTTGCAGGAGACAAAGCGGTCTACGTTTTAGTTATCTCCCCGAAAAAGAAGTCCCTGCGCAGGGTTGAGGTCAGCGCTTACCAAAGCCACATCAAAGGTTTTACTGCGTTAAGCAATTCCAAAAGCGGGCAGAACCAACACTTCGAAAAGTACCTGCAGGTAGCCTACCAGCTTTACAGCGCGCTGATCCGTCCGTTTGAAAATAACCTGCAATCCAGGATCATCGTTTCTGCCGAAAACCAGGCCATTCCCTTTGCTGCGCTCAGCCGTAGCAGTAAAAGGCCTGCTTACCTGCTCAATTCATATGCTTTCAGTTATAGTTATTCTGCCAGGATGCTGCTAAAGATTATTAGCCATGAAAGGGGGGCGGAAAGAACTGGCAATTACCTTGGCATAGCGCCGGTTAATTTCGCCGCTGCAGGAAGTGATGCTGCTACGGCACCCCTGCCTTCCCTTCCCGGTTCGGAACAGGCCATAAGGGATAACGGGAAGTTCTTTCACTCTCCGGATTTCCTTTTCGGCGGCGAGGCCAGCAAAAAGAACTTTCAGCATCACTGGCCAGCATACCAGACCGTGCAGCTCATCACCCACGCGGCTGCAGACAGCCTGCAGGAAGAACCCATGGTTTATCTGGCAGATTCCGCCCTTAAGTTATCAGACATCAGGAGAACTGTTTCAGGCAATACCCAGTTGGTCTTGCTAACTGCCTGTAAAACTGGAACCGGCAGGTTACGTTCCGGAGAAGGGGTGTACAGTTTGGCCAGAGGTTTTATCTCGGCCGGAGTACCAAGCGTATACACTACGCTCTGGGCAATAGAAGATCAGGATGCCTACGGACTCTCGAACCTCATTTTAGAAAACGTAAAAAAAGGGCTCCCATTAGATCTCGCATTGCAGAAGGCCCAACTGGCCTGGATAGCAGGTGGAGATAAGGAACGGCAGCTGCCATTCTCCTGGGCGGGAATAGTGCTGACGGGCAAAAGTGAAAAGCTGGCGGTCAAAGACTATATCAATGGAATAGCACTTATCTTTGGAATAAGCTTTTCAATCCTCCTTCTTGAGATCTGCAGGTTTGTGATCAGAAGAAAAAAGATCTGGCGGTAAAAACCTTAAGGCATTTCAAAAGAACCCGGGGCTGAATTTACAGCCGCTGAGCAGAGCGGATACCTCCTATTCCGTTAACGGCGGTTGACCAAGCTCAGCTCATCGCCTTCCTGAAGACCCTTACGGATGTCCGCCTGATCAATGACCGTCGTTTTATTAACTTTTAAGTAGGTTGAAAATATACATCAGCAAGAGTGACGTTAGGCTGCCTTTAAAAACAGGGCTAAATGCAAAGTCATTTAACCCTGTCCTCATCTCTTAAGGTTTCTCGCGTCAAGCACTTCTATAGAAGTAACGCGCATTACACTTCTTGCCGGTTTCTTATCCCCAGGTACAACTAAACGATACGGGCCAAGATTGGCCGCCAGTGCTTCGCCATCTTCTTTGTCGGCCAAAACGATAACCTGATCTGTGAAAGCCGGATCAAATTCAGGAATTGCTACAACCACCTGGTAATTGTCAGCAGCGGTAATCAGCACATATTTTGCCATCGTTTTACCCTTTAAAAGATTTCCGGGAACTGCTTCTGCTTTCGTTAGCACCTCATACAGTGAGACCCCGCTATAATGATGGTCCTTTCCATCGTGGTCTTTCACGGTCACTTCCACCTTTTTCATTGCCGACATTGCGGAGGGGTTTATTTTATACGGCCTGGCTACACTGCCGCCCACATTGACCTCTGCAGTTTGTGCCTGCACGCCTTCAGTTGAAACTGAACACAGGAACAGTACGGCCATTCCTGTAAAAAACAAGTTTTTTTTCATTTATCTAACGGTTAAAAAGTATACATCAAATTGAATACTGGTCTTTAATGGTTGCAGACCTCCTTTTCCGCTCCACTGAAACACTGACAAGGTTATTGCTGTCGATATCGTACTGAACCAGTCCCTGCAGGTTCCAGCTGCTGCTCTTGTTTTCAGGTAAACTGGAAATGACCTTCGTAGTGCTGTTGTATTGCTCCGCGCCATCACTTTGCCTGTCCATATAACTTACACCGGCATTCACCTTCAATGCTGAAGTCAGGTGATAAGTATCTTCAGCCCCAATGGTGTAGTTCTGATCAGCGGCACGGCGTGTTGGTTCCCCTACGTTATGTTCCCGGTGCACATGATGTTTGTAATGCCCGGCAAGGCTGAAGTTATTGTTTTTGAGATCTGTGTTTTCATAGGTAATACTGGTTACCAATGTATAATCATCATAAATGCTTTTGAAGGCATATGGTCTGTTCATGGTTGTGTATTCAGCATTATCATAGCTATCAATCTGGTTTTTAAACTGGTTATAATACCAGCGTGTTTTAATAACGTTTGTGGCGTTGATCTTATTGTTACTCAACAGGTACAGGCTCTGCGTGTCCCAGTTAGGCCATATATTGATATGAATAACGAAAATAAAGAGATTGTTTTGCTTATCAAAACATATATAAACGTAATTAGCTTTATATTCCTACCTTAGCCAGACCCCAATTTTTATTTTAATGGATGTAACTACACAAAGCGCTTTACGGAGCAAAGAGCTCCAGAGAGGCTTTATTATTTCATGGGTTTTAGGCTGTATATTTTACCTGCTTCAATATGCCATCCGCTCCTCCCCGGCGGTAATGATCGGTGAACTCTCTGATGCCTTTGGCATGTCAGCATTTAAGATCAGTTCCATCCTGGGTACATACTATTATTCTTATGCCATCATCAGCCTGCTCGCCGGCGTGGCATACGACCGTCTTGGTGCAAAATACCCTATTGCGCTTGGCGCGGGTATCCTGTGTTTAGGCTGTTTGCTTTTTTCCCTCTCGGGAGAAGTCAGCGGATATGCAGGACGGTTCCTTCAGGGCGCCGGATCGGCATTCTCGTTTACCGGCTGCGTTTATCTTGCCTCACGTGGTTTCCCTGCAAAATATATAGCTACAGCCATCGGGGCCACGCAATGCATGGGCATGCTCGGCGGCTCCTCAGGACAGTTTATCACCGGGCCATTGATAGAAAACGGACTGACGGTCCGCTTATTCTGGATCGTTATGGGTGCCGCCTGCGGAATTATCTGTCTCCTGCTGGTATTCACCACCCCTAAGGAAGAAGAGGCAGGCATACAGAAAAAAGTTCAGGGCAATATCCTCGTGCCATATAAAGTTGTTTTCAGCAACCTGCAGTCGTACATCAACGGACTGATCTCAGGTTTGCTATTTGTACCGACAACGGTTTTTGCCATGACCTGGGGAATCTCGTTCCTGGTAACAGACCGCGGGATAGACCGTCATGCAGCAGTACTTGCAAGTGCCATGGTGCCAATGGGCTGGGTAATCGGCTGTCCGCTTCTGGGCTTTATATCTGACAGGATCGGGCGCAGGAAACCTGTGCTCATCGTTGGCAGCCTAATCATGATACTGTGCTTTCTGCAGCTGTTCTTTTCAGCGGGATCGGTTCCTGTTGTCGTCACCATGCTCCTTTTTGGGATTGCCTCCGGGGCAGCAATGATCCCTTACACTATGATCAAAGAAGCCAATCCGGATGAAGTGAAAGGCAGTGCAACGGGTGGCATCAATTTCATCACATTCGGGGTCACCTCCTGCCTCGGTCCGGTGTTTGCGGCTTATTTCGGAAGAACTTTATCAGTTGCATCCGACCACGAGGGCCACTTTCGTTCTGCCGGAATCTTCCTGATAGCGGTGATACTTGCTGCGCTCATCCTCAGTATCGTGGTAAAAGAAACAGGACGCAAAAAGGTTCAGGTTTTAAAGGAATGATATTCCCACACTCCAGCCTATCCAGCCTTTTTTATTTCCTATATTCATCAGGCCGGGTTTGTTTTTAAGGATCTGCCGTTGCTCATCAGGAAAGACACTGCCCTGGTTATCGTACAGGTTAAACGAGGGGCCGGCAAAAAAAGTGAGGGTAGGATTTACCTTAAAATTGAGCAGCGCGCTCAACCTGTCTATCGTATGTACTTTGTCCCATTTGTTTGCCATAAGCGCGTGCGTAGAAAATTCCGCAGCAAGTGAATAACGGTCATTAAAGACAAATTCATGCCCAATCCCAAATCCCAGGGCAAAGTAAGTGGTTTTTTCATCAGGGTTTATTCCTGCCGAAAGCACAGAATATAATTTTTGGTTACCTGTTTTGAACGCAAGATTTGCAGGCGCAATATCGCTGGAATGGGCCATGATTTTATGATAGCCATTTTTTGACAGGTTCAGTAATCCAACAGCATAACCGTTCAGCGTATCGGCAATATTTACCACGGCCAGTGAAAATCCGTCCATTACCCTCGCCCTGTTAAATATGCCCGCTATCTGTGCGCCCTTTACCGTATCACCCGTAATATTGGCTATCCCGGCAACACGGAACCCATTGCTGTTCTTCCCGATATAATTGGAGACGCCTGCTACCTGAACTGCCCGCGCGCTCCCCTTCGTAATATTCAATATTCCTGCGACCTGAACGCCCTTCACACTGTCAGTAACGGTGTTATACACGGCTGCAATTTGCAGTCCCCTTACCTTTTTCAGCACCGTATTACCTATGCCGCCCACTTGCATACCGGTAAAATTCCCTCCGGTTATATTAAACAAACCTGCAACCTGAAAATATTTTACGTCCAGCCTGTTGATGTTAAATAGAGTAGCGATCTCTACCCCATCCAGTCCCGCAGTGTATCCTCCTATGGCATTGTAAGAAAAATGGTTCACCACCTGGCTGCTCATCATCCCACGGGAGCTTAAGCCCGGTGTAAGTGAGGCCTGAAAAGGAACAGAGGCAAAGTAGTCCCGCAGGTTAATTCCCTGTATCTTTTGTGCTGATGAAATAAAAATACGGCCAAGCCAGCTTTTTTCAGCCTTATCAGCACTCGCCTCCCCGGTATAACCTGTATCTTCGGGCTTTAACCCAATAGTAACATCACTTAAAAAGTTCACACTCGCATCTTTGTAAAATTCTTTACTCACTGTAAGGGTAACCATTCCGGCAGTTCTGACCCTGATCTTAAAATAGCCTTTCTTATCACTCAGTGTGGCTATCAGCAGTCTTTTTTCATAGACACTTGCATTTGGAATGCCAAGACCTGTGCGCTCATCCAGAATATAGCCGCTGATGTAATAGCTCTGCTCCTTTCCGCCAACATTTTCTGCCTTCACGGTCAGGTCATTTGGAGCCAGGCGAAGGATCACATAGCCCGGATTCTCTTTATAATCCACATTGTTCTTAAACAGCGTGTCTAATACAGCTCTTAAGGGCTGATGATCTGCCGCCAGGGTTACCAGGCTGTCAGCACTGATCTCATCATTGCTATAGGAAAAATAAAAGCCGTTTCTTTTTCCTATAGTATCCAGCAAAGCCGATAGTTTAATTTGCTTTACGTTGATACTTATAATACTATTGAGTTTATTTTGCGCAGTGGCAGATGATATCAGCAAGCCCGAAACCATCGTTAAAATGCACAGTTTATATTTCATCATATTATCGGATAATGATTTGATCAGGTTCGTGTATGATGTGCACTTTAAAAGTGGTCGCAATAATTTCCAGGATGGGGTCCAGACTTCCCAGTCTAAGCGTAGTTGTTAGCGTTCTGTTGGCTATGGCCTGATCCGGTATCTGAATATTAACTTTATACACGTCACTCAATACCTGAACCACACGCCACAACGGGGTTTTATTTGCCACGAACTCCTTTGTACGGTAATAATTATAGAAATTGTCTCTGGTTGCCCCTTTCTTCAATTCCCCGGTACGGTAATCTATATCCACCTTTTCTGTAGGGGTCAGCCTGATCAGTACCTTTTTCCTGGTCACTTCAACAATTCCTGTTTCTACAATAACTTCTGCTTTCACGTCAGTATTCCTAATGTTAAATGACGTGCCAACCACTTTAACCGCCGCATCATTGATGTGTACAATAAACGGTTTCTCACGGTTGTGGGCAATACTAAAAAATGCCTCACCACTGATCAGCTTCATTTCCCTGGTATTTCCGGTAAAATTATCCGGATATACGGCAACTGAATTTTTATTCAGCGTGATCACAGAACCATCAGCCAGGGTATCCGTCTTCACCGTATCAAAACTTTGCAGTGTAAGCAGTTCCGGCTTTGCCGGATGAAACCACGTGAACAACAAAACCCCCGCACCAGCTATCAACGCCCATACCGCGGCGATCTGCATCCAGTAACGATACCCTGTACGTGTGTTTATTTGAAGTACAGGCTGACCAGCATCTTCCTCTGAACGGCCTTTCGCGTTTTCAGCAAGTTGTTTAAATTCCTCCCAGCAGACCTCTTCATCCAGGTTACTTTCTATTTGTAATGACTTGCTCGTTTCCCATATCAGTTTAAAGTGTGCAAAGTACTGTTCATTAGATTTGCTTTCTTTAATCCATCGTGTCACCAGTTCTATTTCAGAAGAACTGGCTTCACCGGTCACATATTTTACTAATATCTCGTCCATTTCTTTCTATTTAAATATGATAAACTGATGGCTGATCAACCAGATGATTACAGGAAGGTAATCTATCAGCTCGTGCCTGAGGATTTTGAGTGCTTTACCCATTTGCGCTTCTACGGTTTTTACCGAGATCCCTAACTGGTCTGCTATTTCCCTGTATTTTAATTCTTCAAAACGGCTAAGCTGAAAAACGGCGCGGCACTTTTCGGGAAGGCTGTTTAATGCCTGCTGCAATTTTTCCTTCAGATCTGTGAGCTCCATTCCGTTACCATGTGCCTCTGTATTTTTCATCGTATATACCAAATGATCCTGGTGATTGAGCTTAACTTTTTGATGCCGGATGTGATTGAGGCATTCATGGTAAACGGCGCCATACAAATACGCCTGCAGTGACCCGCTCAGGTTTAACGTACTTCTTCGTTCCCATAATTTCAGAAAAATATTCTGCACCGTTCCTTTGGCTGCTTCTTCATCTTTGAGCATCGTGATCGCATAGACATGCAGCGGCTTCAGAAAATGTTTATATACGCTTTCAAAAGTCCGTTCATCTCCCGAAAGCAATAGCGGTATAAGGTGTTCGTTATTCAGATCCAAAATTTCAGCAATTTAGGTTAAGCAATGTTTAGCAATTATAGCTTATTTAACAGGGATTTACTCCTGTTTACCTATAAAACACGCTGCAATGAGTTTACCCTTATCCGCTTAGTAAATATTTTGAATCCTGAGGCGCCTGGTAGAATCGATCGTACCCTCCCCCCAACTGCAATTCACCCTTGGGCTGTTTCAAAATACTGATGTGACATTGAGGGCAATCCCAAAAATCAAATTCAATAAAGACATTGGTTCAGTAACGCAGTTCGGTTTGGGTATCAAACTTGATTTACAGCCAGCTGATTTTGCCCTTCCGGCGAATGCAGAGCAGGTAAAGGACTTTAGCACCCAGGAAATTTACGGGCATTATGGCCTGGCAGAAGGTTATAATATGGTTAATGCCGGAGTAGGTATAGGGTTCTGAAATACCGTTTGACTATGATACCCTTTCCGATTGAATGACGGTATCTGCAAAGCGTTCCATTTCTTCCAGTTGCGGACTGCATTGCAGCAGGAAGAAATTCACACCCGCCTTTTCAAATTCACCGATCTGGTCCTGCACCCGGGCCGGCGTACCGGTAAGTCCGCTCCTCAGCCCACGGTTGGAAACCGAATAATCATATAATGATACCTGCTGCTCCAGCTGGGTTCCGGAAATCCATTGCTGATAGTTTTTATAACCTGAACTTCCCTCCTGCACATTGGTAATCCTGTCCAGCTCCTTTTTCACCTCGGCATCGCTGTTACGGATAATGCTATACGCTGCTACGCCGAACTGCATCGGTGGAAGGCCTTTCTTATCCCTGCGCTCCGAAAGATCAGCAATACGCCTTGCAATCAGCTCCGGTGAATCGCCATGCATGACGTAACCGTCGCAGGCAGAAGAAATCAGATCTTTGGCTGCATCAGATTCCCCGCCAGCATAGATTGGGGGCCGTGGCGAAGAAACAGGCTTAGGCTGCAGGATATTGTCTTTCACCTTATAGAATTTGCCATCATAACTGAAATTGTCCTTTTTCCATACATTGTCCAGCACGTCCAGCCACTCGGCTGACCTTGCATAACGGTCGTCATGCTGTTCAAAGTTTACTCCGTATTTTTCCGCCTCGTCCTTCCACCAGGAAGACACCAGGTTCAGTGACAGCCTTCCACCGCTGATATGGTCGATGTTTGCTGCCTGTTTGGCCAGTAGGGCCGGATTATGAAAGGTGGGTCTCACAGCCACCATCAATTCCTGCTTTGACGTTACTGCCGCAAGCGCCGCCGCAGTAGACCATGCATCCAATGAAGGAGCATGTTCACCCTTTATATCGTTGAGGTTGAGTTCCGCAATTAGTGCCAGATCAAAGCCAATTTCTTCACTGCGAATGGCAAGTCGCTTCACATAATCCCAGGTGGGCTGCATGTTCTCGTCTTCCACGTTCCGCAGCCATCCCCCAAATACCGGCAACCAATATCCGTATCTCATAAGGTTGAATATGTTGTCTTTGTTCCTTTAACTTTCTCCAGCTCCTCTTCCAGAAAATCAACCAGCCTTTCATGTGGGTTAAACCCGATCACATTGACAGCATCGGCAACGAAATTGGATAGCGCATTCACATCATAATACAATACTTCTCCATCGCGTTCGTCGATGATATATTCGATACCTCCCACGTCAATGCCGCTCTCTGTAACAATCCGTTCGATGTTGGCGATGATATCTTCTGAAGGTGTAAAAGCTTCTACCCTAAGGCCATTCTTTGGTGCGTCAACCGCGCATGCGTTCCGCACCAGCTCCTGTCCGCCAGTTGTCTGACAGATGTCAGCAGGACATAAATTAAAACTCTCACCGTTTGTATACACCCTGATCGCATAGAGATATTTTCCGCCCAGCGTTTCCACACGGGTAATGTAACCACCCCTGGCAGGAATGAATTCCTGAACCAGTGCGGTATGGTCTATTCCAAAGTCAATTGTATTTTCCGATATGGCTTTTCTTACGGCCTCAATGGAATCAAACTTCTCAATACCCGCTCCACTGCCGCCGATATTCGCTTTGATCACGATCGGGAAACGCAGCCCGTCAGCGGCCTTCTCAATCTGGGATACATGGTTGACAACCCTTGATTTCGGATAGCGGATCCCCAGTTTTTCCAAAAGCAATAACTGAAGTGCCTTAGAGGTTTCATAGGTAAAAGCCTTGTAGCCATTGATCACCCTGACACCATGTTCTTCCAGGAATTTCAGATAATTCAGCGTATAAAAAGTACCCTGCACACCATCTCTCAGATAAGCCGAAGGGCTCATGCGGTTGAAGAAAAGATCGAAGGATGGTTTTGCACCATCGATCGCAAAATAATGCGCAGTAGGATTGGTGGTCTGGAATGGTATAGCGCGCTTTTCCAGCTCCGCAAAAAGCGGTTTGAACCAGTCTGGCTGTTCGTATGATATAGATATTGCACTCATGTTCTTTTGGTTAGGTTAAATGTATACAAATTCAGTATACTATAAATATAGAAATAAAGGGTGACAAAATCATCACCCTTTTTATGCAAATTATCTGTATCCTCCGTTTAAAAGGTTGCCGAAAAATATAGCATTCAGGAACAGGCGCCCTGTACCCAGCCAGTATCCCCGGTAGGTGGGATCATCAGCGAAAAGAATTACTTCTCCGCTTCCGCTTCCAGTTGCAATGATCGCTGCTGAACTTGCTACTTTCGCAATATTGGCTTTGGATGAATAACCGTTCACAAAAGGCTTAGCCGCGTACTGAGCTACCGTTGCATATTTATTTGTACTTGGCAGCAATAATGTCGGGCCGTTCTTATTGATGTACAGCTTGCGTGATGTTACTCCAAAGGCAATCGGGTGGGTAATATCCAGGTCAGCAAGAAAAATTGCTCCGTTAATCCTTTTAGATCCTTCCACATCTTCCTGCCTTGCGTAATCCAGTCTTTCAATGGGTTTTTCAGTTTTCCCGGCCGGTGCTGCGCCCGTGCCCTTAGGACGGTCCTTTTTATTTTCATCAGCCGTTTTTGGGGCAGAAGCTAATGCAGGTTCAGAGGCTGCTGTGGCAGTTGATGCCGCAGCCACTGGTGCAGGCGGTATTTCCCCCCTTCTGGAGAAGGTCTCCGTCTCAGAAAGTTTTTCCCTGACGATATCCTGTTTTACTGCCCATGCAGTTGCAGTCTGGAAAGTGATAAGTGTGCCTCCTTCATTCACCCAGTTTTTGATCTTATCAACCGTTGCCTTATCCCAGTCGCTGTAATTACCTCCGGGAAGCACCAGTACATTGTAACGGTTCAAAGGAGCTCTTGCGAAATTCTGCAGATCCAGTTTGGTGACCGGAAGGTCCAGCTGCTGGTTCAGCAGGAACCATACCTGCCCGGCCTCAGATGAAATAACTCCCTGCCCAAACGCAAGGGCAACCTCAGGCTTGCGCAAAGCTTTGATGTTGTTACTGCCCAGGTCTATACCCTCAGCACTGAATCCGGTAGAAACGGAAGCAATGTTGATATTGGCCGACTTTGCCACTGTTTTCAGCACCGTGTACAGTGAATCTGCAGAAAGCGTCTGCCCGACTACCGGGATGACCAGTGATCCGGGCAGGTACGCTTGCTTTACCGAGGCAATATTCGCTGCGAACGACTTAAACGCCGTTTTGACCAACACGTTTTTCAACTGCAGCTGGTAAAGTGCCTTCGTGAAGTTATAGTCTGCAGAATTAATCAGATAGGCATAGGCAGATTCTTCACCTTCCAGGTGTCCGGTCTCAGCGGCCACATTCTTCACTATTGCACCCTTTGAGAATGCACCGTTCAGTTTCGCATATTTCAGTCCGTAAGCCTGTATAATGCTCCATCCTGTATTGTCGTAAAAGATACTGTCTTTCAATGTATTCTCTTCGAAGATGGAATGAACAATCAGAAAGTTGGGCTGGGCAGAGGGAACGATGTATGATTTCCCCTTTTCAAAGGTCTTTCCATCCTGGCTTACCTTATCCTGAAGCTCATACACTTCCACATGATGCTGCAAAAGCAGTCCGAGGAATTTCTGCGTCAGGTTTACATCGTTGTTATCTCCGAATACAAAAGCCTTTGCAGGGTTCTTCTGTCCCTGTTCAAGCGCATACTTAAAGAAATCCTTCTGTACCTTAAAAAGGCCCTGTTTCTCCTCAACAGCACCTTTGATGGTCGAAAAGCTGGTGGCCAGGTGATTGCGGATCGTAAACGCAAACTTCAGCGGACCATTAGAGGATTCCTGCAAGATTCCTCTCGAGCTGGCCTGTTCAAAAGTGGCTGCCACAGAGCCAAAGAACTTAGGATAGGTAGAACCATAAATAGGCGACAGGTTATCATAATTCTCTTTAGTGAAGTAGAACGACCCGATATCATCAAGAGCTTTTGCATGATATTTGGCAAGGATCACCTGGAAGTCGTACAGGAACTGCGGGATAATAGGGCTTTCATGGCTCTTTGGTGTAGGTTCAAAATAATAGGTTGCGTTGGCTCCCTGCTCATGGAAATCAATCTGCACATTCGGATACCATTGATGAAAGAACGCAAGGCGGTTACGGCTTTCTACCTGTACAAGATTGAGCCAGTCGCGGTTAAGATCGGTGAAATAATGATTGGTCCTCCCGTTAGGCCAGGCTTCCTGGTGTTCTTTGTCCAGCGGGTCCCCAACTGCAGGAAAGGAATGGTAAGCATTATGCCAGTTAGCAGCCCTGTCCCTGCCATCAGGATTGAGGGAGGGATCGATAAAGATGACAGACTCAGAAAGCCATTTCCGGGTCTCCGCATCATTGCTGGCTGCCAGGTAATAGCCAGTCAGCAAACTGGTTTCAGTGCTTGAAGTTTCATTTCCGTGTACGCCGTAACCCAGGTTGATAATAACCGGCGCCGTGCTTCCCAGTACAGGCTTTGAAGGATCTACCTGGCTGAGGTGCTCCTGCCTGATCTGTTCCAGTCTGGCGTAATTTGAGGGCGCAGTAATGGTAACGATGATCTGCTCACGCTGTTCATAGGTTTTCCCAAGGCTTTTTACATGCACACGGTCTGACACTTTTTCCAGCTGGCGGAAATAGGCTACTACCTGTTCGTGCCTGGTAAAATAAGTTCCGATGGGATACCCCAGAAACTGTTCCGGCGTCGGAATCTTTGTATCCAGCGACGTAGCTTTCGGAAAGAAATAACTGTTCTGTGCAAATGACTGCTGAACCCAGAATAAACTGACTGCAATCAGGATCTTTGTTATAGTGATGAATTTGTTCATTAGAATGGATTGATTACTGTTGTAAGAGATATGTTGATCATCGTTCATTTATATTTAAACCTTAGTAGCCAGGGTTCTGTACCACATCCGGATCTGACTGTACGTCAGAATAAGGGATCGGGAAAAGCCAGTAGTTCCTGTTGGTAATACCAAGGACGGCGCCCGCCCTTTCGGTCCTGACCAGGTCAAACCAGCGGTGTGCCTCAAAGGCAAACTCAATTCCATTTTCATCCTCAATAGCCTGTATCAGGCTGGCCTGTGTAGTTGCGGTGCTGGGCGCAACATCCGCCCTTGCCCTTACCGCATTCAGATCTGCTGCAGCATCGGCAAGCTTGTTCTGCTGTGCCCTTGCCTCCGCACGGATCAGGTAAAGCTCAGCGATCCGGATCAGATAGGAGGGATCGGTACCGGTTGAGGTGGTATTGTAAAGTACACCATACACAGTTGTCCCGGTTCCGGCGATCAGCGCATTCCTTGTTCCGCCAATTGCGGGATTGTTCAGTTTGGCAACCAGTGCATCCGAAGGTTTCAGGGTAAATTGTCCGCCGGCCGAGCTTGGGTACCAGAGGTTCCAGTATGTATTTCTGTCATTGACCGAATATGCAAGTTCCAGCACAGATTCACTGGTTTGGAAAGGTGCGGTAAAGAAGGATCTGTAAGGTTTGATCAGCGTGTATTTCGTATTGCTGATCACCTGACTGGCATACGTCTCCGCATCTGCCCATTGTTTCCTGTACAAGTGCAGCCTTGCGCGTAATGCCCTTGCTGCACTTTTCTGCGCACGGTTTCTTACGGTGGCATCCTCAGGCAGTAGCTGTTCCGCCTGCACCAGATCGGCCAGTACCTGATCATATGTCTGATCCAGTGTACTTCGTTTTATTCCTTTCAGCACGCCCAGGTCAGTGGTTGGTACCAGCTGAAGCTGTACTCCTCCCCATCCCCTGGCCAGGTCAAAATAAGCCAGTGCACGGATAAAATAAGCTTCTCCAAGGATCTTGTTTCTCTCCGCTGCAGTCAGCAGCGGGTCACTCACCTGCGGCACATATGCTATCACGCTATTGGCAGAATTGATCGCCCTGTAGATATTCTGGTAAGCTGAAACGGTGATCACATTATCCGTAGGGATTGCATTCTGGTCCAGCTGCAGGTATTCGCTCAGCGTTCCGTTAAAGATCACGTTATCCGTAGTAATCGTTCCCAATGTAGGATAAGACGAAGCGTAATAGCCCTGCAAACGGTCGTAGGTACCGGTGATGGCCGCCCTTGCCGTGCTGGCGTCAGTGATGGAGCTTTCTGTTGGAAGCGCATTATCCGGCAGTTCCTCCAGGTACTTTTTGCAGGAGCCCGACAGCAGGATAAGAGCTAAGAGTACCGCATTTCTGATATATGATGTTTTCATCTGATTAAATTTATTTAGTGTATGAGACTTGCATAAGCTTATTAATAAACTGTAGCCTTTTGCAGGTTCATTTTTCTGTGTTTTAGGATCATTAAAAAGTTACGCTGGCACCGATCTGGAAAGTCTTTGGCTGAGGCACTGTTGCCCAGTCGTACCCTACGGTATTCTGATTATTGGACTGCGAGCTCACCTCAGGATCAAGTCCTCCGTATTTTGTGAAAGTCAGCAAATTGGTTCCCTGTGCATAAATCCTGAGTTTACTCACGCCAAGCCTGGTCAGGATATCCTTTGGCAGGGTATAACCTAAGGTGATCGCTTTTAACCTGATGAAAGATCCGTCCTCGAGGTAACGTGAAGAGAGGCTGGCTACGTTTCCGCCATAGTTATTGGCTGCGCCCCCGTTCTGCGTTGGGTTACCGCTATACGTAGTAAGCCTTGGAATATCAGTAACGTCACCCGGGCTCTGCCATCTGTCCAGCTGGCGCGGAAGGAAGCCTATATTGGCCTGAGTTCCGCCATGTACCATGAAGAAATCGTTCATGTTCATGATCTTGTTTCCCTGCTGGAAGTAAAAGAAAAAGCTAAAATCGAAGCCTTTATAATTGAAGTTATTGGTTAGTCCGCCGGTGTACTTCGGCAGCGCATTTCCCACAATCTGGCGGTCGGCCGATGTGATGATCCCATCCCTGTTTACATCATCATACACAGCGTTTCCTGTCTGTTGGTCAACGTACAGCTGTTTGTATAACTGGAAGGAATTTACGGCATAACCCTGTCTTAAGATGGAGATGTTTCTTCCCGAGGCACCCAGGCTGATATCAGATGCCAGTTTTTCAATTTTGTTTTTATTGAAAGAGACGTTGAAATTGGTTGTCCACTGAAAGGAGTCTGTTTCGATATTTGTAGAGTTAATGCCCAGTTCAAAGCCCTTGTTCCTCACCGCACCATAATTCTGCAGGTAGGAAGCAAAACCGGAACGGTAAGGTACAGGAACATTCAAGAGCAGATCATAGGTATATTTATTGTAATAGTCGGCCACGATGCTCAGACGGTTTTTCAGGATACTGAATTCTGTACCCACGTTAAACTGCCTGGTGGTTTCCCATGTCAGGTCCGGATTGATCAGTTGTGTTGGTGCGATGCCCGGCTGTTCAAGATAATTGGCTCCTGATGACCAGAGGCCCTGCGCCGCATAAGCCCCGATTCCGTTCTGGTTACCCGAAAGGCCCAGACTCGCACGCAACTTCAGCTCATTGAAAAAGTTAAGGTTCTTAATAAAATCTTCCTGGCTCAGGCGCCATGCCACACCTCCTGAAGGAAAATAACCCCAGCGTTTGTTGGTCCCGAATTTTGAAGATCCATCGGCACGAATACTTCCGTCGATGGTATATTTTCCATCATAAGTATAACTTACCTTACTGAAGAAAGATAACAATTTAGTTTCTGATCGCGTTGCTGTTCCGGAGCGGGTTGCTGCTACGGATACTGATTTCAGGCTGTTCGCCGCAAAACCGGTTCCTGTAGCAGTAGTAGTCTCATTTAATACGGTATTGATCGTATTTCCGATCAGCGCATTGATGTTATGCTTTTTGCTTTCGCCCAGAGTTTTCACAAAACTCAGTACCTGTTCATTAGTGAGCACCTGGTACTTGTTCTCCGTAGAAGATGCAGCCCCATTGGTCGCAATTCCTGCGCTGATGAGCGTATTGGAATAACTGTTGTCATATTCACTGGTATTGTCAATGCTCCAGCTGCTGCGAAGTTTAAGCCCGGGAATGAAGATATACTCACCAAAGATATTGCCTATGGTCCTCCAGCCTTTAGCCTTGCTGTCCAGGTTTTCTATCAGCGCAAGGTGATTATCAAAACTCCCGTAACGGGCGTAAGTACCGTCAGCATTATAGATCGGCAGGTAAGATCTTGGGAAGAGGGCGGAATTGATCACCCCGGTTGGGTTGTTATCACTGCCGCTGAGGTTTCTGTCAGAACGGGTAAAGTTGATGCTGGTACCTACCTTTAGTTTATCGGTCAGATAATTATCATAGTTTAACCTGCCGGAATATCTTGTATAATCCGAAGGCTTAACAATAGATTCCTGGTTCAGGTAACCTAAACTGATATAGTAGGTACTCTTGTCGGTACCACCTTGTGTGGAAAGTTCATAATTAGAGGTTCTTGCCGTACGGAAAAGCCCGCTGATCCTGTCATATGTTGGCTGGCTTTGCGGATCAGGGAAAGGCAGTACCACGGTTGAAGGATCAAGGCCATTATCTCTGGCAGTATTGATCCTCGATTCATTGGTCAGCAGTGCAACCTCGGGCCCTGTGGCAACTTTGAATTTGTCAACAGCAGTAGACCATCCCTGGAAGGTACTGAGGTTAATATTCGCCTTCGTGTTTCGTGTCCCGCGTTTGGTGGTCACGATGATCACCCCGTTAGCACCCAGCGACCCGTAGATCGCAGTAGCATTTGCATCCTTCAGGATCTGGATATCTTCGATATCAGAGGGGTTCAGATCTGCCAGGGGATTGGATGCTGCCTGGTTACCCAGTCCTGCACCAATAGGGTCTGAATTGTTCACAAACACACCATCTATGATATAAAGCGGATCCACGGAGGCGTTGATAGAGTTGTTGCCCCTCACTCGGAAGGTTATCCCACCTCCCGGAACTCCGGAGTTGGACGTTACCTGCACACCAGTAGTTTTTCCCTGCAGCAACTGATTAAACCCACCGGAAGGCTGGTTCTGAACAGCTGACCCGCTGATACTGCTGATCGAACCGGCAATATATTTTCTTTCCTGGGTACTGTAACCCGTTACTACCACATCGTTAAGCTGGTTCAGGGTTTCCTTCAGCCGCACGGTTACAGGACTGCCGTTAACCGTGAGTTCCTTTTGGTCATAACCTATAAAACTGACAACGAGTACATAAGGAAAACTCTGACCGGTCACAAAACTGAACTTACCGTCCTGATCGGTAGATACGCTATGCGTGGTGCCTTTTATTTTAACTACGGCACCGGGTAAGGGTTGATTGGTAGTGACATCCAGAACGGTTCCGTTCAGATGCGATTTGATTGTTGGATTTACCTGAGCGATGGTTATGGCAGACCAAAAGACGCAGAATAGCAGGTAAAACCCTTTTCTGTAGAGATTCTTCATTTTTTTTAGTTAGGAAGGATTGGACAAAGCATTTCCATCAGCCCTTTCGGGGCGGCCTGGGAATGATAAAATTTGGATAGTAAATCAGGATCCGGAACGGATCACCGGGGAGTTAACAGCCCATGCTTTGACACATGAGGCATACTGGTAATACGTGAATTGCCGAGCTTTGCTCAAGGCTGTAATATGAAAAGTAGTTGTCTGCCTTTTCTGCAAAGGCACTGATGAGTAAAGAGTGTTTCATGATCGTATACTATAAAGTCTACTAATTTAGTAGTACTAATTTATAACAATACATTTATATCTCCAATTTTAATTTTGAAAAGAAGGCAGGTAAGATCAATGAAACAGAATATTATTTCATTGATCCGGATAATGGTACGCATATTTACAACAATCATATCCTTAAATATTGCATGTTATTTTGTAATTCAGCCTGAAAAAATATTGTGCAACGCTGTTTTTAATTTACCATCCTTTCACAGCACTTCCTTTAAAGGCAGTTTTAGCGGCATCTTCTACCTCGGGCGACTGATAAGCCTGTACAAACCGGTTCACTTTATCCTCGTTTTTGTTCTCCTCTCTGGCAACGATCACATTTACATAGGGAGATTTACTGTCCTCGATAAATAATCCGTCCCTTGTAGATACCAGGCCAACCGGGGCAGCAAAGGTATTATTGATGATCGCGATGGAAACATTTGCGTCATCCAGTGAACGTGGAAGCTGAGGTGCCTCGAGTTCCAGTATCCTTAGTTTTTTCGGATTGTCAACTACATCATTCAAAGTAGGCAAAAGCCCAACGCCGGTTTTAAGTTTAATGAGTCCGGCAGTTTGCAGCAGCAAGAGCGACCGTCCGCCGTTGGTCGGATCATTGGGAATGATAACCGTGCTCTCGTCCTTAAGCTCCTTAATGCTTTTAATCTTCCTCGAGTATCCTGCCAAAGGATAAACAAATGTATTGCCCACGATGGCAAATTTGTATCCGCGCTGTTTGGCCTGCACATCCAGATACGGTTTGTTCTGAAAAGCATTCAGATCTATATCCCCCTGGTGCAGCGCTTCATTGGGCATTACGTAGTCGTTAAACTGAACCAGCTCAACATCCAGGTTATATTTTTCTTTGGCAACTTTCTGCGCTACCTGGGCAATGGAATATTCCGGGCCGGATTCCACACCTACCACAAGATGGTTGGGATCGCTCTTTTTCTTACCGCTGCTGCAGGCGCTGATTGTGGCTATGGTTATTGCCAGGACTAATCTGAAAATTTTGCTGGTGTTTACTGTCATGATAATGGCTTTAAATTATTTTCTGTGGTCAAAATGTGTTGAAAGGCGGTCGCCCGCAGTCTGGATCAGGAATACGATACCAACGAGAAGCAGCAGCACGATATTCATTACCAACACATCATACCCGATGTAACCGTATTGGTAACCTATCTGCCCGAGCCCGCCTGCCCCTACTGCCCCGCCCATGGCAGAATAACCCACCAGCGTAATAAGGGTGATCGAAGCACTGTTGATGATGGCAGGCAGCGCTTCCGGAAGCAACACCCTGATAATGATCTGAAGGGGCCTTGCCCCCATCGCCCTGGCAGCTTCAATCAGTCCGCCCGGAATTTCGAGCAGGCTGTTTTCCACCATCCTTGCAATAAAGGGAGCAGCGCCAATGCTTAAGGGCACCAGTGCGGCCTTAACGCCAATAGACGTTCCAACCAGTGCTCTTGTGAAAGGGATCATCCAGACGATCAGTATAATGAAAGGAATTGAACGGAAGATATTTACCAGCACGGCTATAATTCTGTTGATTAACGGACGCTCCAGGATTTGCCCTTTCCTGGTTACAAACAGCAGGATGCCGGTAGGCAGCCCCAGCACAAACCCGAAAAATCCGGAGACGATGGTCATCACCAAGGTTTCTATTGTTCCGCTTAACAGCAGACGGATCATAGTATCAGACATAACCAAGTACCTCCACACCAATATTTTGCGTTTTATAAAAATCTATTGCCAGCTCGTGATCCTCGACCCTGCCTTCCGCTTCCACGAGTATCGTCCCAAATTTTACGCCACCGGCATATTCAATCTGCGCGGTGATAATATTGTTGCTGACTTTGAACAGTCCTGCAATTTCAGAGAGTATGGCGCTATCGGTAGAATCACCGTTAAAATTCAGTTTCAGGATTGGATTTCCCAAAGCGTCTTCCCCTGTCCTTATCCGGTCTGCATATTCCTTCGGCAGCGCTACTTTAATCGAAGAGGAAATGAACTCCTTTGCCAGGGAAGTTGTCGGGTGGGAGAATATCTGGCTGACAGTTCCCTGTTCAACCAATACACCCTCTTTGATGATCGCTACCTCGTCGCAGATCGCTTTTACGACCTGCATTTCATGGGTAATCAATAATATCGTGATACCGAACTTTTCGTTGGTATCCTTCAGTAGTTTTAAGATCGAGCTTGTAGTCTCAGGATCCAGCGCACTGGTAGCCTCATCGCAGAGCAGCACTTTCGGACTTGCGGCAAGTGTTCTGGCAATGGCAACACGTTGTTTCTGCCCGCCGGAAAGGCTGGAAGGATAATCTGCATGTTTCTCCTCCAGGCCCACGAAGCGCAGCAATTCTGACACCCTTTTGTGAATTTCATCCTTAGGAGTATGGTCCAGTTCCAGCGGAAAGGCTATATTTTCATATACCGTTCTCGACGACAGCAGGTTGAAATGCTGGAAGATCATTCCGATTTGCCTGCGCTCCCTGGCCAGCTCGCGTGCGGAAAGCTTCATCAGATTTTTCCCGTCTATATACACTTCTCCCGAGGTTGGCACCTCAAGCAGGTTGGCACAGCGAATCAATGTACTTTTACCGGCACCGGATGCACCAACCACTCCAAAGATTTTCCCTTTCGGGACGTTTAGTGTGATTCCGGAAAGCGCCGTTATAGTTCGGTTTTTAAGCGCGAAAGTTTTGGTTATATTATCGAGTCGGATCATTATTACAGGTAATTGTTTGACTGGCCGTTCTGCATCTTGACTGCTTTTAGAGCGTACACACCCTCTAAAAACAAATATATACAAAATCAGTAGACTTTATTTATTTAACCTGTACTCCTGCTCTCTTAATCGGGATTTCTGTCATCAATACTTATACAAGCATGACATGGATAAGCATTCGGTTAACTCCTGAATAACGAGATCACTTTCTTACCCCCCGTCACAATTGCTACTGCAAGCAGTCCGGCAGCCAGTCCAAGTGCAAACTCCTTCAGTACCGATGATAGATTTGGAAATATATGATGGAAGTATTCAATGTTATGGACAAAAATACCACCCGAAACCAGGATCAGTGCAATTGTACCTACAACGCTGAGAATCCTGATGATCAAAGGCAGTGATTTCACCAGAACATGTCCCAGCATTGAAAAGAAACCCTTATCATTTGACCGTTTGATTAACTTGTAACCTGTATCATCCATTCTGACAATAATCGCAACTATACCATAAACACCGATCGTTGCCAATAGTGCAACAATTGAAACAGTTACGATCTGTATCGTTATACTTTCTTCCAGAACCGTTCCAAGCGCAATAATTACGATCTCTACAGAAAGGATGAAGTCAGTCGCTACAGCAGATTTTATTTTTGCTTTTTCAGCGTCCTTTTCGTCTCGTTTGACTTCCGCAGTTACCTGATGAGCCTCTTTTGAACTGTGAAAAAAGTATTCGACTATTTTTTCAACACCTTCATAAGCCAGGTAAAATCCTCCCAATACTAAAATGAATTTAATAGCAACCGGAAAGAACAAATTGAGCAGCAAAGCGATGGGAATGATGATCAGCTTGTTGATTAAAGAGCCTTTAGTAATTGCCCAGAGCACAGGCAATTCCCTCGAAGACAGAAAGCCGGTAGCTTTTTCTGCGTTGACGGCCAAATCATCACCCAGTATACCAGCGGTTTTTTTCGTTGCTATTTTAGCTGCCACCGCAACATCATCCATTAAAGCAGCTATATCATCCAAAATCGCAAAAAAACCTGACGCCATGTTTATTATATTTTAATATGGCTGCAAAATATAAATACGATTTTAAATTATAGTGAAAACGCTCCTATATCTTTAAATAAAATGCAGCTACTTATAGCAAACAGTATATATGCGTTGCTATTGTAAAATTTATTATTTTTGAGTGATGCACCCCGAATTTGAAACATACCTCCAACAACAGGGCGGTCTCCCGCCCGAAGCGATCCAAAGGATAAGCGATCTCGCGGTACAAAAAACCCTGCGGCGCAACGAGCACATTTTAAATGCCGGTGAAATCTGCAGGCATAAAATTTTTGTTCTGTCAGGAATGCTGCGAACGTTCAGCGTGTCTGCTGACGGCAGCGAGCATATTCTGTTGTTCTCCCCGCAGCACAGCTGGACGCTCGATCCTGAAAGTTATGATCAACAGATCCCCTCCCGTGTTGGTATCGGCACGGTAGAACCAAGCGAGGTCCTTTGCTGGCACAAATCAAATTTTGATACTTTACTCGCTGAAATACCGCAGTTCAGAGGATATGCAGATCGGCTCATTTCGCGGAATATCTACCTTAACCGCGAGCGCATATTGACTACCTTAAGTGGTACCGCAGTAGAAAAGTACGATCATTTTGTCAGAATGTTTCCAAATTACCTGTCCAGGTTACCCCTTCGTATGATTGCTTCCTATCTGGGAATATCACTTAAAACCCTGACGCGCATCCGCCATGCGCAACTTCAGCGTCATTAAACTATGGTCAAATGACCTCTTTTAAAGCATTGCCATTAGCCAATTTTGTAGAAACAAAATTATTTGGATATGCGAGTATTTATAACTGGAGCATCAGGATTTGTGGGCTCCGCAATCGTAAAAGAACTTTTATCAGCCGGGCATCAGGTGCTCGGCCTTGTCCGTTCAGACAAAGCCGCTGAACAACTGCAGGCAACAGGCGCTGAAGTACTGCTGGGCGACGTCAATGACCCCGGGGTTATCCGTCAGGCCGCCAACCATTGTGATGCAGTAATTCATACTGCCTTCAATCATGATTTTTCAAAATATAAGGCCAATTGCGAGGCTGACCGCCTGGTGATCCAGGCCTTGGGTGAGGCAATCGCAGGTTCCGGTAAACCACTGGTTATCACTTCCGGGCTGGGTTTACTGAGTAACGGCAGCCTGGTGACAGAAGATGATGTTATACCTGTAACATCTGACGTGGTTCCGCGTGCGGCATCAGAGGAAGCCGCTGCAGCAGTAGCAGCCCTGGGGGTAAATGTGTATACAGTACGCCTCCCTGCCAGTGTGCATGGCGAGGGCGACCATGGTTTTGTGCCTATGGTTATTGGCATATCCCGCGACAAAGGGGAATCAGCCTATGTAGCTGAAGGCAACAACCGCTGGCCTGCGGTACATCGTTCTGATGCCGCCATATTGTACCGTATGATCATTGAACAACAACCAGCACAAAAAGTATTTCATCCTGTGGCTGAAGAGGGTGTCCCGTTCCGGGAGATCGCCGAAGCGATAGCCAATGGGCTGCACCTGCCCTTGGTCAGCAAGAGCGGAGATGATGTAGCAGGTCATTTCGGCTGGTTTGCACACTTCGCTTCAATTGACTGCCCATCCTCGAGCCAAAAAACACGTAATGTTTTAGGTTGGGAGCCGAAAGGCAGCGGGCTGATCGCCGATATCACCAACGCCGGTTATATGTAGGGCCGTAAAAACAGGCCATTCAGGTATGGCCTGTTTTTATAAAAAGCCAGGCATAACTTAATCTTAACATAGGTTATCGTTCTTCTTAACACAACACATCCATTTTTGTCTTAGTGACCTTCATTCCTAACCAGATGGTCTCTTACTAAACAAATCTGACGATGAAAAAAGCTATATATAAAGTCCTCACGGTACTGTCACTGATCACAGCTGCTGCTATGCAAACTGATGCCCAGACAGCTCCGGCAAAACACGTCATCATGGTGACCATCGATGGTTTCAGAACGGAATTTTACCTCGATAGCACTTACGGCATGCCAACCGTAAGGGAACTTATGAAAAACGGAGTGGCATCACAGGGACTTAATCCGGTATTTCCCTCCGTAACGTATCCTGATCACACAACAATGGTCACAGGGGTTGCACCCGCCAAACACGGTATCTATTACAACACACCATTCGAGGCCGAAGGTGCCACCGGCAAATGGTATTGGGACTACCGCCTTATCAAAGCCAAAACATTGTGGGAAGCCGTTCATCAGGCAGGTATGAAAACTGCCTGTGTAAGATGGCCGGTAACTTATAATGCACCCATTGATTACAGGATACCTGAATACTGGAACTACAAGGATATGTCAGACGCGAGGGAATATACCGCCGCAGCCACTCAGCCCGCTTCATTATGGAAAGAAGTTCAGGATAATGCAACAGGAGTACTTGAGGCCGATGACATGAATGCAAATAATGAGGAGCTGATCCTCGATGAAAACGTGGCCCGCATTGCGGGATACATCATCAAAAAATATACGCCTAACTTCATGGGCATACATCTGGCATGTACCGACCATTATGAGCACGAAAACGGCAGGGAACACTATATGGTTAAAGCTTCGGTAGCAGGTGCTGACAGGGCGATCAAAACCCTGCTGGAGAGTATAAGGAGAGCTAAGATTGAAGACAGTACCGTGATCATCATCCTTGGCGATCACGGCTTCGAAAACATTTACCGCAATTTCAATCCCAACTTCATCTTAAAACAGGCAGGACTGGAGGATGATCCGAAAAACGGTAAATGGAAAGCACAGTTCCACACCTCTGGCGGCTCCGCTTTTCTGCAGCTGAAAGACAAAAATGATAAAGCTACACTAACAAAGGTTCAATCCCTCCTTTCTCAGCTCCCAGATTCTTTAAAAAGCTATTTCCGCATTGTAAATAAAGAAGAGCTCAGCAAAATCGGGGCTGATCCTTCGGTTCCACTTGCACTTACAGGATTGAGCGGTACATCCTTCGGAAGCAAAACCGATAAAATCATTGAGCCTTTCAAACGGGTGAAAGGTACCCATGGTTATTTTCCTGACCACAAAGAGATCAGAACGGGCTTTGTTGCCTTCGGTCCGGGCCTGAACAAAGGGATAGTGGTTCCTCAGATGAATATGGTTGATATAGCACCTGTCGTCATTAAGCTGATGGGGCTAAACCTGCCGGGAACTGATGGCAAACTGTATGCGGAGATGTTTAAATAACAATATTTTCTATTTATGAAGAGGCTGGTAGTGATATCAGCCTCTTTTATTGATAGCTGCTGCTCAGTCAAACATTCAGGGCATACAGCTGTTAAACTGGAAGATAATCTAACCGAATATGAAAATAAAGACGTTCAACATTCTCCCGATCAGCTTACTGGCGCTGGCAACATTAACTCAGGCCTGCAATTCAAGCCCTAAACAGGATACTGCCGACTCTACGATGTCTGACCATACTATGGTTCAGGACTCTACCGCAGGTGACACCACAGATAACATGAAAAACGGTACCCCCGTAAACCGTTTTCTGGAAGAAGCTGCCATCAGCGGTCTGGTAGAAATAGAAATGGGTAAAATAGGCCAGCAAAAGGCATCTTTGAAAAGCATTAAAGACTTTGCTGCGATGATCGTGAAAGATCATACCGCAGCAAATGCACAGCTCAGCACCCTGGCTTCAGCAAAAGGTTTCAAATTGCCGGCAGAACTTACTACTCTGAAAAAGGAACATTTAAATGATTTGAACAGAACTTCAGGAAAGGATTTTGACAGTTATTATATCAATATGATGGTTGAAGATCATATCAATGATATCTCCTTGTTTGAGGGGGCAGTCAAAAGCCCCGATACGGCGGTCAGTGCATTTGCAACAAAGATTCTGCCTGTTTTGCAAAAACATTATAAGCAGGCACGTGAAATTTCGATGCAGTTTGACCAGAATAAGAACAAAAAATAGCCATTTATACTAAAGGCCCTGCCACATCCGAAATGTTGCAGGGCCCTTTAATTCGACTATTTGTCCAGCCCTCTTCCTGTTTTGTGCTGAAGTTCATCTATACGCTTAGAGGCTTCAGATTTGCTCAGTGTTTCATCAAAATCTTCTTTCGCTTCATCTGAAAGTGTTTTCAGGTAAGAATGCTGCGCTCCTGTCATCGGTTCGTCCCCGGTAGTCCATTCATCAGGGTCTTTAATGGTATTTGAACCTTTTAAATCCCCGTTTTGGTTTTCTGTATTTTCCTGTTCATCGAACAATTCATCTTCTCTGTTTATCATATGCTTTCAGTATAGGTAATAAATTCAGATGATGAACAGATAAAATCAGCCATTGTTTGGTTTCGCCCGGTATGGCTAAGTCTTGTACAGTAGACCTATCCGTCTATTTTTTACGGATATAAATATGCTTGATGTTATTTTTCCCACTTTCACGCTCATCAACTTCAAACTGCTCCATACTTTTAATAAATGCCAGCATTTTGGGAAACCCATAGTTCCTCGGGTCAAAATCAGGCTTCTTCTTTAACATCAGACTGCCCAGGTCACCCAGGTAGGCCCAGCCATTATCATCTGCAAGATCTACAATACTCGCATTTAACAATTTCGTAACCTGCGGATCTATTCTGCTTAATGGTTTATTATCAGGCTGCTTCGCCTTTTTTGATCTGGATTTATTGATATTCTCAACAGGAGTTGCAGCGTCCTTTTTCAATATTTCAATATAGATAAACTTGTCACATGCAGTTATAAAAGGAGTCAGGGTCTTCTTTTCCCCAATGCCAATCACTTTCATGCCTGCTTCGCGCAGCCGTGTCGCAAGCCTTGTGAAATCGCTGTCACTGGAAACGATGCAAAAACCGTCCACTTTACCGGTGTATAAGATATCCATCGCATCAATGATGAGCGCGCTGTCTGAAGCATTTTTACCCGTGGAATAGCTATACTGCTGGATCGGTGTGATGGCATTTTCCAGCAAAACGTTCTTCCAGCCCGAAACCGTAGGTTTCGTCCAGTCTGCATAAATTCTCTTAAATGTAGGCGTGCCGTATTTCGCAATTTCTTCGAACATCTCTTTCACATTGGCATATGGCACATTATCTGCATCAATCAGTACCGCCAATTTCAGGTCCTTCTGCGTTTCTATCATATTTCCTTGTTTTTTGGGAAGTAAAAACTTTATCCAAAGATAAGGTTTACATCATCAGATCAGTAGAAAATCGGCTACAGAACACTCTTAAAACAAATTCTAGATATAACAATTCACCTGATTTAAATTTGCGCCGTCCGCGCTAAAGCAGTTATTTTGCAGTTCCGTTAAAGAACCTACAACATAAAGCAACTACAGTATGACAGAAAGTGATTTCCTTGTTTATTGCCAGAATCAGGTATCAGGCCCGTTAAAAGATGAAGACATCATATTGATGCTGACGGCATGGGGCCAGATTAGCTATAACTTAGGCTACAACCAGGCCTTGAAAGAATATAACATCAGTAAGAACGAGGATCCGGGGCCGTCTTCCCGGCAATGACAATCATTTCTTTAATAAGGTCGCAAAGTTTATCTATGTCAAATGGCTTTGCCAGATAGGCATCAGCATAGCTTTGTGCAGCCTTTGCAGGCAGATCTGACTGAGTGGAGGTCATTAAAACCGGAATACTCTTCAATTCTGCGTTGTTTTTTATCGCCTTACAGATCTCCATGCCCATATCATTGAGCCCATTATGCAACAGGATTAGTTCTGGTTTCAGCTCATGAACTTCATCAATGTGAAATGGCTTTTTTGAAATTGCTACTTCATATCCCTCTTCTTTCAAGATGCTTGTGATCACCTCTATGATAGCCGGATCTTTGTCAATCAGTAGAATTGTCTTTTTCATATAGAGCGGTTGGGTGTCCAAAGTTAGCAGAGTTTAGGGATAAAGCAAGTTCCGGCAACTTATAAGACGTATAGGTGTAATTGACCCTTTTCCTTGTTTTGCTCTTAATTTAACTTATTTGTCAAGCTCTTTAAGATAAACTGAGGGCGTAATTCCAAATTGTTTCTGGAAATCCCTGGTGAAATTTGCCGGTGAATTGTAACCTACTATAAATGCAATCTCGTTAATTTTATGTTGTTTGGCAGCGAGAAGTTCTGCGGCATGTTTTAAACGGTACAAGCCAATCAATGCGCTTGGTGTCATGTTTGTCAGCGCTTTGATCTTCCGGTAGAGTGTAGGCCTGCTCATATTCATTTTTTTAGAAAGCATTTCTACATCCAGCGTAGAATCGCTTAATCTGCCGGAAATGGCATTTGTCAACTGCTCCAGAAAAACAACATCGGTTTTTGAATAGGCCACACCTTTGATCTGGCTAAGCGGGGATCTTGCAAAATGCTCCTTCACCAGTTTCCTGTTTCTCAGTAAGCTCTTTATCTGCACTTCGAGATGAGACATCGAAAAGGGCTTGTCTATATACACATCTGCACCAGTTCCAAGTCCCTCTATCCTTGAATCAACCGAGGTTTTGGCTGTAAGCAGGATCACCGGAATATGGCTGTAGGTGAGCTCGGTCTTGATATGCCTGCACAGTTCCAGGCCATCCATCCTGGGCATCATAATATCGCTTACCACCAGTTGTACGGGATGTTGTTCCAATAGTTCAAGGGCCTCCACCCCATTATTTGCCTTTAAAATAAAGTATTCCCCCTGTAGTTCCTGCGCAATATATTTCAGGATATCACCATGATCCTCCACCAGAAGGATCACCGGAAGGCCTTTGGCAGATAGTTTACTGTCAGGTAAGCCAGACAACAGATCCTGATCAGCCCCATCCTCAACCGTAAAGTCAATTTCCGTTTGCTGGTGTAAAGGCAGGCTGAGTTTAAATACATTAAAAAAGTTGTCTGTTGTCAGTGTTAAGGTTCCGTTGTGCATCATTGCCAGCGATCTTGCAAGTGAAAGTCCTATACCGCTGCCCGAATTTTTATCATTCTCATCAATTCTAAAAAATGGTTCAAATACTTTTTCCTGATATTTTGCGGGTATAAGGAGGCCATCATTTTTTACTTCTACGCTAAAATGATCGTCTTCACTATTGATCGGTACGATTCTTATAGAGATTGTCCGTTCTGCATATTTGAATGCATTGGAGATCAGGTTCACCATTATCTTTTTGAAAGCTTCAATGTCCAGATAGGCATGAAGCGTCAGGTGCCTGGGTAACTCCAGCCGGTAATCCAGTTTTTTCTGCGTGGCAATGATATGGAAGTCGGCATAGATATCTTCCAGCAGCGTATTGATATTGGTTTTGGTAAATACAAGTCTGAGGTTTTCCCGGTCTGACTTTCTAAAGTCCAGCAGCTGGTTTGTCAATTCTATCAGGCGGTTTGTATTCTTGTTGATCATTGTTAGATTTTCCTTCACTTTTCCATCAAATCCGGTGAGTGCCGTGAGCTGATCCAATGGCAATTTAATTAACGTTAACGGCGTGCGGAGTTCATGAGCAATGTTGGTAAAAAAATCGATTTTAGACTGGTAAATTTCCTGGGTTTTCTCGTATTCGTATTGCTCATGCTTTCTTTTGTGCTGAGCGTCAATATACCTTTTGTAATTAACTATTAAATAATAAATTATTAACAAAATAGCGCAGGTATAGATGATATATGCAGTAATCGTCAGGTAAACGGGTGGTTGTATGCTAATAAACAACTTTTTTTCCGCGGTTCTCCATTCTCCGGTATTACTTTCTGCCGCAAATTCAAAAGTATATTTCCCGGGGGGCAGGCCTGTGAAGTATACTTTCCTGTTTTTGTTCAGGTAAATCCAGGAATCATTTAAACCCTGCATCCTGTAACGGTATTTAATTGCTTTAGCTGCTGAATAGTCCAATGCCGCAAATTCGAGGTTGATATTATTCTGGTCGTGTGCAAGCACAAGATGGTCGGTATAACTGATGGAATTCTTCAGCGCTGAACCCGTTTTATTTCCTGAAACTGTTTGGTTATCAATTTCCAGGGTGGTTAAATAGATCGGCGGCGCGTTAAATACATGGTTGAAGTCCTTCGGATCAAACGCGATAAGGCCTTTGATGGTGCCAAAGTAAATCATTCCGTCTGCAGCCCTATATGACGAACTGTAATTGAACTGATCAGTGATCAACCCATTGTCCTGCGTATAGGTAGTAATTTTCCCGGTAGCTGTGTTCATACGCATTAACCCTTTCACAGAGCTCATCCATATCTGATGCTGATCATCTTCTACGATCCTGTAAATATAATTACTGGATAAGCCCGAGCCGGTTGTATACCTTTTGCGTGTAACGCCATCCCGGTCCAGCTTAATCAATCCGCCGCCTTCAGTTCCAAACCATAAATTGTGCAGGCTGTCTTCATAGATACAATGTACCGTAGGCTCAGTTTGTTCTGTTCTGTTTCCAAACTTCAGGTTAACTGTCTTACCGGTACGCAGGTCGTAGTAAAATGCGCCCTTGTTGGCACTTCCAATCCATATTCTGCCAAGGTGGTCTTCGGTAAGTGCAAAGACACCATCATGATACCCGGCTCCTTTTACAGCTGAAATCTTTCTTGTATGCTGGTTAAATTCATACAGGCCCGCGTTGGCGCCAATTGTTCCCAGATAGATTTTCCCCTGCCTGCTTTTCATCAGGCACAGTACAAAATTGCTGGTTGCCCCGTAGGCTGCCCCAAGTTCCGCAAACCTGTCCGTAACCATACCTTTATTGACGTCAAATACTTCCATGCCGTGGTCAAAAAAGCCCACAAAAAGTTGATGATCCGCAACCAACAGGCTGTGCACGTTTGGATGCCCCAGACTATTCGGCTGCCCATCCGGACGGAAGTTTATGATCCTTCCCGATCTCAGGTCGAGCCTGCTGATGCCTGCATCTTCCGTGCCTATCCAGATACGATGCTCCTGATCTTCAGTTATTGCACTGATGGCATTGCCCGCAATCGAGTTAGGCGTATCCGGATGGTAGTACTTGCGAAACCTTGAATTTTTTGCGGTGTAGTAATTCACTCCGCCAAAATAGGTACCTACCCACATTCCGCCATCTGCGTCCCGGCAAAGGGTGTAAACGGCGTTGTCATTGATCGCATAGGGATCTGCCTGATTTTTTTGAAAAACGGTAGTTGTCCTGGTATCTGTATGATAGATATAAACACCGGATTCAGTTGCTACCCAGTATTCGCCCGGCCCTCCCGGTAATACAGACCTCACATTTACTGTTGTCCCATCCCCGTTGCGCCGGATCAGCGATGCCAGCTTTTTCGTCAGCGGGTCAAAAGAGAGCAGCCCTAATCTACTGGTTCCAGCTATGATCTGCTTCCCCACCTGTACAACGGCAGTTATACTTTTACGGCTTGCCGGAAATGTTTTATCTATCACCTGAAAATGCAGCATATGCCCGTTTTCCGGATTGAGCCGTAATACTTCCCCCCTGTCATTCCCCATCAACAACTGATGGTTTTCATCCACAGCCAGACAGGAGGCTGCTATGTTTAAGTTAACGAGCTTCTTACTTTTGATATGATACTTCCATAACGTATTTGCTGCCAGGAACCATATGGATTGCCTGGCATCTGTCACAACTGTGCTTACAGGTGCTGATGGCAATAAGACCACATCACTGAATGTCTCCTTCTGAGGATCAAACCTGTATAAACCGCGGCCGGTGCCTAACCACAGTTTACCTTCTGCATCTTCACACAGGGAATGGATCTGGTCATCCCCAACGCTGCCAAACTGATGGCGCACATTTGCGAACTTTTTAAAGTTGAAGCCATCGAAACGGTTCAGGCCATCTTTTGTTCCAAGCCAGATGAAACCTTTCTTATCCTGAATGATACTAAGAACAGTATTGTGGGACAAACCATCATCCGTCATAAAATGGCGGAAGTAATAGCGCTGGCCCTGGGAATAAGTATTTAACCCGGGAGCCATTAACAGGCTGATTAAAAGATAATAGAACGTTCTCATCACATCTTTGATCGTACAAGCATAGTATCTGAAAAATTCAGGAGGTGTAAAAGTAATTTACTTGCTGGTATTATCCTGCCTTTTTCTTTGGCCACCATAAAATTGAACCATAGTGAATAAAAATTGAACAGCAGTGATAAGCCGCTGAATTTTTATTGAAATACATTCGGTCTGAAATGACCTGCGGTCTCACGGCCACGGGTGCATTCTAACCAATATAAACAACCATCATGAACAAAAAATTACAAAATTTTAAACTTTTGCTATCGGGCAAATCTTTTGTAGTCAGCCTGTTACTATCTTTCAAATGCCTGTCTGCCGGTGCAACGGCGCCAGCCGCAACACTCTACAGACAGGAAGCAAAAAAAGCCAGTATTGCAATTACAGGTAAAATTACCGATGAAAAGGGGCTGGCATTACCCGGAGTATCAGTAGCAGAAAAAGGGACTGATAACGGGACAGTTTCAGATAGCAACGGTAACTACCGTTTAACAGTCAGCAGTGAGGCATCGGTGCTGATGATCAGCTTTATCGGTTATACTACACAGGAAGAGCACGTTGGCAACCGCAAAGCAATCAATATTACACTAAAAGAAAGCGTAAACTCCCTTAGTGAAGTGGTAGTAGTGAGCGTAGGCTACGGCACGCTTGACAGAAGGGAAGTATCAAGCGCAATCACCCATGTCAATGCAAGAGAATTGCAGACCGTCGCAAGCAATAGTGCCTTGCAGGCGCTTCAGGGTAAGGTGGCAGGTCTCACCATTACCAACACTGCTGCTGGTGATCCGAATTCCACCCCCTCCGTCCAGATGCGCGGCGTATCTTCAAGAAATGCCGGTCTCGGCCCTCTCTATATCATCAATGGGGTTATCGGGGGCAATATTGACAACATCAACCAGAATGATATTGAATCCATAGATGTGCTCAAAGGCGGCGCGGCCTCCGCCATATACGGCACCAGGGGCAGCAATGGAGTGATCATCATTACCACAAAAAAGGGTTCTGCAGATTCACGGCTTTTTTATGACGGTTATGCCAGCCTTGATTATATCACCAATAAATATAACATTCTTTCCAAAGACGAATTTGTTACCAACAGGATAGGAAATAAACAGGGACAGGATTATGGCGGCAATACCGACTGGCTCAAAGAAGTGAGCAAATCCCCTGCTTTTGGCCAGAAACATACCGTCCAGCTCTCAGGAGGTACAGGAACTACCAATTATTTCGCCTCTGCAGATTACCGCAATGCTGACGGGATTGACCTTCGTTCCAACAAGAGGGAATATGGCACCAGGATAAACGTCAATTACACTTCAAAAGATAACGTTTACGAGGTTAGCCTTGCCGCCGCCCCCCGGTATGCGCATACCAATCAGGCTGCCTACGGAGGTTTTAATAATGCGCTCACCCTCAATCCTACCTATCCTGTCTATGCACAAAGCGGAGTATATAATTATCTGAATACAGGTTTTTTTTCCAATAACCCGGTTGAAAATGCCAGGATGATCAAAGATGAGCAGGAAATCAGGGAACTGGACATCAGCGGCAGCTTCAAAGTGAACATATTGAAGAACCTCAGTACCACGGCCACGCTTTCAGAATCCAGCTCATCCTTCAAAAACCTCGATTTCAGCCCCTCCACGCTTTCAAGCATCGTCCACAACAACCAAACCATCAAAACCAATTACGCCCAGCAGGAACAGGTTGAAAACGATGTAAAGAACCTGGAATGGACGGGCAATTACGCCACCACATTTGGAAAACATAACATTAAATTATTGGGTGGTTATTCCTACGCCCTGTACAATTACAAGCAGTTCCGGGCAAGTAACTATGACTTTCCCTTTGATACTTTTTTATGGAATAACCTTGGGTCCGGTGCCTATAACGGTGGCGACGCAGGAAATGGCCAGAACGCGGTAGCATCCACGCAAAACGGCTCTACGTTAATCGCCTTTTTCGGGCGGGTAAATTATGACTTTGACCACAAATATATCCTGACCGCCAGTTTGCGTCGCGAAGGTTCATCAAAATTCGGAATCAACAATAAATGGGGAAACTTCCCTGCCGCTTCTGCCGCCTGGCGGATCAGCGAGGAATCTTTTCTGAAAAATAAGGTGTCATGGTTAAATGACCTGAAACTGCGGGTCGATTACGGCGTAACGGGTAACCAGGATTTTGACAATTATAAATCGCTCCTGTTATATGGCGGGGCGGGGTACTTTCCTTTCAATGGAACAACTTATCAGGTCTACGGCCCATCGCAAAATTCAAATCCAAACCTGGGCTGGGAGAAAGCCATTAACTTTAACGCGGGTATAGATTTTGAATTGTTTAACAGTAAATTATCAGGTTCGGTAAATTATTATGTCCGGACAAATAAAGACCTCCTGGGCGACTATGCCGTACCCCTGCCGCCAAACCCTCAGTCTACCACCTTTACCAACGTAGGTACGCTGAAAAACTCGGGCATAGAATTGCAGCTCTACGCCTCCGCAGTTAAGTCTAAAAATTTCAGCTACAACCTCACCTTTGCAGGTGCTTACAATAGCAATAAGTTTGTTTCATTCTCCAATGACCTGTTTCAGGGCGCTACTTATCAGGATGTTGCCGGATTACCATCACCAGGTACGCCGGGCAATATACAGCGCCTGGAAGAGGGGCGCCGCGTTGGCTCGTTCTATACCTTCAGAAACGCAGGTGTTGACGAAAGCGGAGCACTGCTTGTTTATAAAAAAGATGGCAGTATCATACGTGCCAACCTGGCCAATAACGATGATAAACAATTTGTAGGTAACGGCTTACCTAAATTCACAGCCTCATTGGGCAATACCTTTACGTATAAACAATTTGACCTCAGCATATTCCTGAGAGGGAATTTTGGCTACAAGGTGTTCAACACGCCAGCGTTTTATCTTGGAACTCCCTCTACCCAGGCTGATATCAACGTGCTCACTACCGCTTATGACAGCGGAAGTAAATATTCAAAACTCACCAATAATGCCACCACCTCCATCCCTTCAGATTATTTCCTTGAGAACGGTTCTTTCCTGAAGATCGATAATGTTTCAATGGGCTATACGCAAAAGCTCAATTCAAAGTTCATACACGGGCTGAGGCTGTACGCAGCCGGGCGTAACCTGCACACTTTTAAATCTTATAGCGTTGGCGACCCGGATCTCATCCCGGTAAACGGACTTACACCGGGCGTCAATACATCCCTGGATTATTACCCATCCACGCTGCAGGTAATCGTCGGCGCACAGATCACTTTTTAAACCAATTATTCATGAAAAAGTACTTTTATTCAAAAAATATCAAAATAGCGGCACTCGTTATTTTCACCATAGTATCGGGCTGTACCAAACTTGATGAGGAAGTTTATGACAAGGTCGATGAGTCCGCTTTCCTCACCCGCCGTGAAGATGTCATACGTGATTTTCTGCGGCCATTTGAACACGCTTACTGGAGCATCCAGGGCAATGACGTTTTTGCCGTGAATGAAGACAGTTCTGACGAATTCGGAACCTATAACCGCCAGGGCGACTGGCAGGATGGTGGTTACTATCAGCGTATGCACTACCACACCTGGACCCCCAACGATGGTTTTACCGGTGGTGCCTGGACAGCCTTCTACCAGGGAATTGTACTGGCAACCAATTCCCTGCAGGATATGGAATCCATCCAGGACCCCGGAAAGCTTAACGTTACCCCAGCCGAACTGGCGGATTTTAAAGCCGAGCTGCGGACCTTACGCGCCTGGTTTCACCTGCGGGCCCTGGACTATTACCGGAATATCGAAATTGTCAAAGAGGTAAAGAACCAAACACAGGGCGGCAAACAGGTAAGTCCGCAGGAGGCCTTTGACTTTATCGAAGCAGAACTGAAGGCTTCCATACCAGACCTGCCTACGCGTGCAACCTTAGGTGCAAATAGTATAGGCCGCTGGACACAGGCAGGGGCTGCGGCCTTACTCGGAAGGCTTTACCTCAACGCCAAAGTATATACCGGAACAGACAGATTTGCTGACTGTGCTGTTGTTTGCCAGGATATTATCAGCGGCAAGTATGGTGCATATACTTTAGACACCAGGTGGGATGCACCTTTTGACTACACCAATAACCAACCCAGCTCAGAAGTAATTTACGGTTTTCCATCAAGCCTTTCCCGCACTCACTGGCAGTATGATGGAGGAATGTACTTTTTCGGAATGACCTATGACGCAGCGCCGTTGTACTGCGGCTTTACCGACTTCGGGCAGTCCAACCCCAAGTATGCCCTGCAACCCGGACGGGACGTGGATAGCACAGAATATGCCTTCCAGCTGGGGAAACCTTTTGTGAAATTCCAGAAATACCCGGATGACCTTCGCCTGAAATTATATAAGAACCTTGGCAACAGCAAACGTGAGGGAATGTTCTTATACGGTTACCTCCCCTATCAGCATGACGTTAACGGCAAAACCGTAACCGATACCGTTAAAGGGAACAAGGGTAATTATCCTTTGTTTATCAGGGATCAGGTAGGCATGTTCCTGAACGCCAAACCAGGAGTGAAACCAGCAGACAAAGAATCGAATATGAACCATGCAGATCATAATTCCGGGGTATTCATGGTCAAATACCCCGTATACCCTACCGGTGACCCCAACCGCATTACATCTGCTTATGCCGAGATCCGTCTTTCAGAAGTTTATTATACCCTTGCTGAGTGTAAATACCGCGCCGGTGACAGGGCCGGAGCGGCACAATCACTGAATGCAGTACGTCAGCGCAACTATCCAGCCGGATCAGGAAGCCTTTACCTGCCCGATGGCAGCCAGCTTACTGACCAGGAAATGCTTGACGAATGGGGACGCGAATTCCTTGGCGAAAGCCGCCGCCGGACAGACCTCATCCGCTGGGGCGTCTTTAGCAGCGGCACCTGGTGGGATAAAAAACCAGATGCAGATAAACACACCGAGATATTCCCGATCGGACTATCCATTTTAAACATCAATCCGCAGCTTGTACAAAATCCGGGATACTAAGCTAGATATACGGCACCAGGCTGATGAACTGCCTGGTGCCTTTTCTGTTGATCTAACCTTCCAATAGCGGCAGCGTAAAGATAAATGCAGAGCCTTTCCCAAACTCGCTCTCTGCGTATATCTCCCCACCGTGACGGTGAATGATTTCCGCGCATAGGTACAGGCCAATTCCAAAGCCTGAGATCGAGTACATGTGGCCTCCCTCAACACGGTAGTAACGGTCAAATATTTTAGAGATATCGTCAGGTTTAATACCCATTCCCTGGTCTTTTACACTGATGTTTGCCGTACCGTTTGGCGAGAAACAGTCCACATTGATGGTGCTGCCCTGCGGAGAGTATTTTACCGCATTGCTGACCAGGTTGTGGATCACCTGGCCTATCTTGTCGCGGTCAGCATTCACAATGATGGTTGCAACCGGCGCAAAGATCACTTTATGGGTGGTAATGGTGGCCAGGCACTCCTCTTCAGCTTCTTTAATCAACTCCGCAAGATCAAAGATCTGGCGGTCTATATGTATCTTACCTGCTTCAAGTCTTGAGATATTCAAAAACCCGTTGATCATGTTTGTCATTTTGTTTACCTGGGCATTTGCTTTATCCAGTGCGTTCGTAATGAACTCGTCTTCCTGTTTCTTTAGCCTGATCAGCAGTACCTGGATATAGCCTTTCATAGACGTGAGCGGCGTTTTAAGTTCATGGCTTACCATTCCTATGAAGTCATTCTTGCGGATTTCGTCCTGTTTTTTTTCTGTAATCTCATGAAGTACACCGGTAAAGTAGTCTGTGCCCCCACTGCGCTGCATTTCGCCAATTCCGCGTACCCAGCGGATGCGGCCGTCATGGTGACCAATGATCGGGTATTCCATGTCAAACCGGGTACCGTTGGTAAATGCAGATTCTACCAGGTCGGCAGCTTCCTGCCGGTAATCAGGATGGATCTGGTTGATGGCCGCCTCATAGGGAACGTCTTCATCAGCACGGAAACCGAAAAATTCCTTCAGCTTTGCTGAGGCTACAAAAATGCGGTCTGCCGCGTTGATATAAAAAGTGCCCAGTCCGGCGGCATCCACCGCCATGCGCAGGTTCTCTTCCGCACGTTTGATTTCTGCTGCGGCCAGGTATTGTTCTGTAATATCCATCACCACACCGGTGAATGCTGAAAATGTACCTGAATGATCCATTTTCAGATTGCCGATGGCGCGCAGCCATCGTGACCTATGGTCATGCAGGCCTATCACGGGGTAGGTAACATCATAATCACCATTGTGATAAATGGCATTTTCCAGATTCGTAGATACATAATCACGGTAATCATCCGGTATCTGCGCTAATGCCTGCTCAATAGAGAAAGGTTCATCAGGATAATAACCGAACAACTCCTTTGAACGGGCGTTCGTAACGAATTCGCGCGTAACAGAATGGATAAACCAGGTACCGAAATTGGCGGCACTCACTGCCAAACGAAAAGCCGCCTGCCCCTCTTCAATTTTTTGCTGCGCAATGACCAGTTCCTTATTGACCAGCGCCAGCTCATCATTCGTTGCAGCCAGTTCTTCATTTGTTGCGGCCTGTTCTTCATTGGAGGCTGCCAGATCTTCATTCGTTGCGGCCATTTCTTCATTTATAGCCTGTAGTTCTTCTGCTCCTCTGGCCAGCGATTCTTCCCATTGCTTACGTTCAGTAACATCCCTGGTGGTGCCAGCTACAGCTTCCACCTCCCCTTGCTCATTGAGCACCGGTGTAAGAATGTAGTCATATACCCTCAGGCCTAAAACGGCATGCGGAAACGACACTTCGCCACGAATGGGCTGTTTATTCCTGACAATCTGATCGATCTCCTGTTCATGCATGGCTGCATGCCACTCTTCGTACCCGTTTTCCCGCAATCCTTTCCCGATGGCGGTGTCCCAGGTTTTGCCCCACATGGTAAGAAGTGCACTATTTGCGTAAGTAAAGCGGTAATCGAGGTCAAATACGTACATCAAATCAGGCGTAGAGGAAGTAATGGTCTCATATAATCTTTTTTGCTGATCGGATTGCGCCCGTGATTCCCTCAGGGCCTCCTCCGCATTTTTACGTTCGGTAATATCGCTGGCAGCGCCGAACCATTCTATGATCTCACCCTGTTCGTTCAGAATGGGAACAGCCCGTGAGAACGTCCAGCCTGGCGTACCATCGGCGCGGATTACCTTGTGTTCTAACTGAAAGATCTTCTTCTCATTTATGGCCTTATCTATCGCCACCTGTACTTTCCCCATGTCATCCGGATGGATATTAATGGACTTCCAATCAGCCGTTGGTTCAAAAGCGTCCTTTAAAAACCCACGGCCGTCAAGTTCCCGCATCACCCGCCAATCTGCGCTGAGACTATAGATAACGTCAGAAGTAGCGGTGACCAGTGCCCTGAAACGAGCCTCACTTGCAGCAATCTGCTGTTCATTTGAAGTGGGTATATTGGAGGAATTTGTCATATGGTAAAATAAAACATCCTTTGTTCAAAAAACGGGAAAAGATAATAATTTGTTTTCGCAGCTCCATCTTATTCGTTTAAAAGATCTGCTTTGTTTACTTCATGATATTATTTATCGCTACAGGCACTCAAATCCATAATTATATCCATTAATATAGTAGACTTTAAAAGATTATTCTATTTTTGCGGCGGGTACGTGCACATATGCTGTCAACCCACCCTTCTGAACCCATAACCTGCTAAATATGAATAGAACCTTACTCAACAAATTACCGAGACTAAAACTTCCGCTGAAGGCATCAATGCTCAGCATGGCATTAGCCCTTTACTCCACACTGCTTTTTGCAGAAACGAACAACGGGCGGAACATCAAAGAAACACGCATTCATCTCTCGCTGCAACATGCAAGCCTTAAAACCGCTTTGCAGCAGGTAGAACAGGAAAGCGGATTGCTTTTTATTTGCAACAAAAGACTACTAAATCGATATACTAGCTTCACAATAAACAAAACAGATATTTCCGTTGCTGATGCCCTCAGCCTCCTGCTGAAAGAAACAGGTATCACCTACCAGAGTAAAGATCATCTGGTGCTTTTCAGCAGAGACGAGTCTGCTGCCCCAGCCGTAAAACAATCGGCAGATGTGGTGATCAGGGGGAAAGTTACGGATGATAAAGGCCTGCCATTACCAGGCGTAACCGTAAAAGTTAAATCCGCCACCGCTGCAGCAGTAACTGATAACGAAGGTAATTACCAGATAAGAGCGGCTGACGCGAATGTGACTCTGGTCTTTTCCTATATCTATTATAAAACGCAGGAAATTCCTGTCAACGGGCAACAGCAGGTAAATGTGCAAATGGAGGCCTCTGCCGAACAGCTTGACGCAGTTGTGGTTGTGGGCTACGGAACGCAGAAGAAAACCAGTCTTACCAGTGCGGTGAGCCAGATCAATGGCAACCTGCTCGTGCAGCGGCCGGTGTCTAACGTCCAGCAGTCGCTCCAGGGGCTTGCTCCCGGTGTTACCGTGCTTGACAGAGGTGGTGCTCCCGGCCAGTCCAATGCTACCATCCGCGTGCGCGGGATTACCACATTTAACATCAACAGCAGCAGTACCGGTGGCTATAATCTGGATAAGAACGATGCCCTGGTGATCGTTGACGGGATAGAGCAAAAGCTGGCAGACATCAATCCTGATGATATTGACAATGTATCTATCCTGAAAGACGCCGCTTCTACGGCTATTTACGGTTCAAGGGCTACAAATGGTGTAATACTAATTACCACCAAACGGGCCAAAGAGAACAAACTCAGCATCAACTACAACTATTATTACGCCTCTCAGAATGCCATCAACAAACCAGAAATGATGGGCCTCGAAGCCTACATGCGCATGCAGCAGGTAGCTTATACCAATGCCGGAGCGGCTTTACCTGCCAGGTTTACAGATGAGTCTATCACCACCTGGGTAAACGCAACTGACCGTGAAAAGTACCCGCTGCCAAATGTGTGGTTTGACAGGGTGCTCCGTTCTGCTCCGATGCAAAACCATAGCCTTTCAGTTGCCGGTGGCGATGATAAGATCAAAACCCGCCTGAGTGCCCGTTACATGACTCAGGACGGTATAGCGCCTAACTTCAAAGACGAGATCAAGGAAGTAAAGTTAAATACGGATTATACTGCGGCCAAAATCTTAAAATTCACCGGCGACCTGAACTACCGCACCAATCAGGCTACCAACCCAACTGTTGATCCTTTTAACAATCTCTTCCACGGTTCCCTCTGGGCAGTGCCAAAGTACGCTGACGGCACCTACGGGTTAAGCACCCAGGGCAACAACCCATTGATGTTTGCCGAAATTGGCGGTATATCAACCAAATTTGATGATAACCTTGTCGCAAACCTCAAAGCGGAACTGGAAATCCTTCCGGGATTAAAGATATCCACGCAATATGGCGCCAGGATACAGAATATTCAACAAAAGAATTTTACTAACGCTTACTCCAACACCGATAAAAACACAAACATCACCAAAACGATTGCCAATAACAGTCTGACCGAGGTAAGGAATAACCTTAAGGAGTTTACCTGGAATAACCTGCTCACCTATGATAAAACTGTAGGAAAAAGTGCATTCCGCGGGCTGATCGGTCATTCTGAAATTTCAAATACCCAAAATTACCTGACGGCCTACCGCGAACGTTTTTATAACAATGACGTCACTTCCATAGGCCAGGGCGCAAATGACGGCACAAAAAGCAATGCCGGCTACGATGCCAAATTCGGGTTAAGGTCTTTTTTCGGGCGCCTGAATTACAGTTATGACAATAAGTACCTGCTCGAAGCCAATGGAAGATATGACGGCTCCTCTAAATTTACCGGCGATAAACGTTATGGATTTTTCCCATCATTTTCTGCCGGTTGGCGCATTTCTCAGGAAAGCTTCTGGCAAAGCCTGAGCAGCACTGTTAATGAACTTAAGATCAGGGGCTCCTGGGGGAAAACCGGTAACCAGTCGGTAGACTTGTACAGTTATTACTCAGCACTGGCACTAACCACCTATACATTTGGCGGGGTTTCAGTTCCGGGCTACCGTATGTCTACCCTTGCCAATACAGATCTCGGATGGGAATCAACCACCCAGCTTGACCTCGGGCTGGATGCCACCTTTCTGAATAACCGCCTTAGTTTTACGGCAGATTACTACCGGAAGGTAACCAATGATATTTTACTGAACCTTGGTATACCTGCAACAGTGGGCCTTACCGCTCCTCCGCAAAATGCAGGATCTGTAGAAAACAAAGGGTTTGAATTTAACGCCGGCTACCGTGGCGGCAATTCAGAATTTAAATACAACATCAGCGGCAATGTGGCCATTAACAGCAACAAAGTCCTTGACCTCAAAGGCACAGGGCCTTATATTACCGGGTCAGATATTGACCCCAGATACATCGTTGCAAAGGGTATGCCGGTCAATACACTCTGGGGGTATAAAACAGACGGCTTATTCCAAACCCAGGCAGAAATAAACAGCTACCCTACCTATGCTGCCAACTCCAAACCGGGGGATGTCAAATACGTGGACCTGAACAATGACGGTAAAATCGATGCAAATGATATGACCGCCATCGGAAATCCTTTTCCCAAATATACCTTTGGCCTCAGCGGCGATTTCTCCTATCACAGTTTTGACCTGAACTTCCTGTTCCAGGGTGCTGCCGATGTTGATACCAGGCTTGCCGGTGCCCTCGCAGAGATGGGCAACCAGGAGGGGTTTACCTCATCCGTATATACAAACAATTACTGGACACCAGACAATACAGGCGCACGCTTCCCGCGGCCGCTCAAGTTTGACCTGCGTAACGTTGCCACCTCTGACAGGCTGATCATTGACGGATCATACCTCCGTCTGAAGAATGTCCAGCTTGGCTATACGCTGCCAAAAGAAGTAGCCTCAAAAGTTCATCTCAGCCGCATCAGGGTTTACGTCTCCGCTACCAATGTGCTCACCTTTTCAAAACTAAACGAATGGAAGCTTGATCCCGAGGTGGAATCCGGAAGGGCAACCTATTATCCGCAAACCTCCCTATATACCGCCGGTATTAATGTTCAGTTTTAACGCAACCAAAAAATTAAATGTCATGAAATCTATCCGCTATAAATCTTTAACAGGGCTCCTGCTATTAATAGTTAGTATTTCCTCCTGCCGTAAGGGCCTCCTTGACCCCCTGCCAAATGACCGTGTATCTGAAAATATCTTCTGGAACACCGAGAACGATGCCTTACTGGCCACCAATGCGCTGTATACAGACCTGGACTCCACCAATGTGATCACCTGGGACGCCCTTACTGAAATTGCCCATACCAATCAGAATTTTGACACACAGGCATTTATAGAACTCGGTAGTTATGATATTGCCAATACCAAAATCTATAACGAATGGTCTAAAGCCTACAGAGGTATCAGGGCCGCCAATTATTTCCTCGAAAATGTTGGCAAGGTACCCTCCTCCAATACCACTTTAATCAACCGTTTTAAAGGTGAAGCCAAAGTATTGCGGGCGTACCAGTACATTAAACTGGCAGGTTTTTTTGGAGATGTCCCACTGATCACCAAAACCTTATCTATTGCTGAAGCCCAGCAGCTGACACGTACGCCCATCACTGAAATCTGGGATTTTATTGATAAGGAACTTAGCGAGGCCAGTGCCTTGCTTCCCGCTACATATGGCGCTGCAGACAAGGGCCGTATCACCTCCGGTGCCGCCTGGGCACTAAAAGCAAGAGCAGATCTGTGGGCAGGGCGGTACCAGCTTGCAATTGATGCATCAAATCAGGTCACCGGATATTCCTTATATACTTCCTATCAGAATCTCTTCAAATACGCGGCTGAAAACAACTCAGAAGTTATTCTCGACAAACAATTTCTGAAGGATACCTATCCTCATGGCGTGTTCGCATTGTTAGCACCGTACAGCCAGAAAAATTCCCAGAGTTATTATGTGCCCACAAAAGCTTTAGTGGATTCCTATGAAACTGCTGCCGGCAAAGCGATTTCTGATGCAGACAGTGGCTTTGATCCTTACCATCCCTACGATAACCGTGATCCGCGCCTTCGTTTTTCTGTATTTGTTGACGGAGATATTTTGCCAAGCGGCATCACTTTTAAGCCTGCTCCCAACAGTGGTAGCCCGGATGCCGTAGGAAGTACCTATATTGCTTCCACAACAGGATACAATATCAAAAAATATATCAACACTGAAGATTACGCCAATCCGGCAAACAGCGGGATCAATATTATCCTGCTGCGGTATGCTGAAGTATTGTTAACCAAAGCAGAAGCCAAAATTGAGCTCAACCAGATTGATGCAGAGGTATACAACGCCATCAACACTGTCCGCACCAGCAGAAGCGATGTGAAATTGCCGCCCATCCCTGCAGCATTGTCACAGATTCAGCTAAGGCAGATCGTAAGGCATGAGCGCACCGTTGAACTCGCGTTTGAAGGTTTGCACCTGTTTGATATCAGGCGCTGGAAAACGGCAGAAACAACCATGCCAGGGCCTGTTTTTGGGATCACCTATCCTGATGCCAGTAATAAACTGCAAACCGTTCAGGTGGTTTCCTTCAACCGGGTGTTTAACAGCTCACGTGATTACCTATGGCCTATCCCGCAGCGGGAGACTAACCTCAACACCAACCTGAAACAAAACCCTAACTGGTAATAAAAAGCGAAAAATGAGATATAGCATTCATAATTTACTTAAACACCTGCTGCCGGTTGCAGCATTGTTATTGATCACAAACCTGGCCTTTGCACAGCAGCGGCCCAACATTATATTTGTTCTTACCGATGACATGGGTTATTCAGACATCAGCTGTTACGGAAATCCTGTCATCAAGACCCCATTCCTGGATAAGATGGCTGCTAAGGGCATCAGAGAAACCAATTACGTAGTTTCCAGCCCATCCTGTACCCCATCCCGCGCTTCTCTTCTAACCGGCAGGTACGCTTCCAGGATGAACCTGCCAAGCCCTATATCACCCGGCTCTTCCCTTGGCCTGCCTGATCAGGAAGTGACTATCGCAGAAATGCTGAAAGGTGTAGGTTACCGCACGGCTATGATCGGCAAGTGGCACCTGGGTGATCATTACGCCTTCCATCATCCTATGGCGCAGGGTTTTGATTCTTATTATGGTTTGCTGTACAGTCATGACTACCGTGCACCATATGTAGTAACCGATACTACGATCAAATTATTCCGTAACCACAGCCCCGAAGTGATCAAACCGGCAGATTCATCACTGGTAGACCTGTATACCAAAGAAGCTCTGAAATATATCAAAACGCAGAAAAAGGACAAACCCTTCTTTCTGTACCTTGCGCATAACATGCCGCACCTGCCTGTGGCTTTTGCCTCTTCCAAAAAATACAAAGGCAAATCTGCCGGAGGGCATTTAGGGGATGTAGTTGAACAACTTGATGCCAGTCTTGCTGATATCTGGGCGGAACTTGAAAAACAGGGTCTGGCCGATAACACCATATTTATGTTTTCGAGTGATAACGGGCCATGGATAGAACATCCCGCAAGGATGGAAGGAGATGGTGTAACCAAAAACTGGGATGCCGGCACAGCCGGTGTGTTCAGGGGAAGCAAGGGTATCAGCTACGAAGGCGGGGTAAGGGAACCCTTTATCGTTTACTGGAAAGGGCATACTCCTGTAGGGGCAACGTTAACGAGCATGGTCAGCAATCTTGACGTACTGCCTACGCTTGCAGAATGGGCCCATGCACCCCTGCCTAAAGGAAGGACGCTTGACGGACAGTCTATCTCGCCGCTATTACTGGGGAAAGACCCCAAACCAACACACCGGGAGATCTATTATGTCAACAATGGCATCTGCGAAGCCGTAAGGCAGGGCGACTGGAAGTACCGTGAAATCAAGGCTGCGAACACCAACGCCGGTATCGTAAAAGAAACCCATGGGGATCAAACCGAACTCTTCAATCTTGCATTCGATCCAAGTGAGCGTTCAAACGTAATCAACGAGTATCCTGAACTGAGGAAGGAACTGAAAGCCCTGTTTGACAAGTTCCCCGGGAAAACAGAAAACTAACCGGAGCAGAAACTAACTGGTAAACAGAAAACCAAAGCCTATGAAACCCCTTGCTGCAATCTTCCTGATCTGTACATCTTTATTCTCCGGTTTATGTGCCAGCGCGCAGAGCCGGCCAAATATCATTTACATCTATGCTGATGACCTTGGCTATGGCGAACTGGGTTCGTACGGGCAGAAAAAGATCAGGACACCCTACCTGGACCAGATGGCCAGGGAAGGAATTCGTTTTACACAGCATTATACCAGTACGCCGGTTTGCGCCCCTGCGCGATGCATGCTGCTTACCGGGCGTCACGGAGGGCATTCTTACATCAGGGGCAACTATGAATTTGGTGGCTTTTCAGATGCTACCGAAGGAGGGCAGATGCCCCTGCCTGAAGGTACTGTAACGATAGGCCACATGTTAAAAAACGCCGGTTATACCACTGCAGCAATAGGAAAATGGGGACTGGGGATGAGTACCAATACCGGAAATCCGAACGCCCAGGGATTTGATTACTTTTACGGGTACCTTGACCAGAAGCAGGCACATAACCACTTTCCCACCCACTTATGGGAAAATGGCAAATGGGACACACTGGGCAATGCAGGCATCTTCGTTCACCGTAAGCCTGATCCGAAAGACGCAAATCCATTTGATTATTACATCGGCAAAGATTATTCTATAGACAGGTTATCGGCCAAAGCCCTGGACTTCATTCAAAAGAATAAGGACAGGCCATTTTTCCTGTACCTCCCTTTCACCATCCCCCACCTGTCATTACAGGCTCCTGAAGAAGCGGTTAAACCTTATATAAACAAGTTTGGCGATAAGCCCTATCTTGGTGAAAAGGGTTATGCTGCATCCAGGTATCCGCGTGCCACATACGCCGGGATGATTACCTATATGGACAGGCAGATCGGAAAGATATTCGCCTTGCTGAAAGAACTGGGACTTGATGAAAACACCATCGTGATGTTTTCAAGTGACAACGGTGCAACCTTTGATGTTGGCGGTGCAGATACTGAATTCTTCAACAGTGTGGCAGGCCTGCGCGGTAAAAAGCAGGATCTTTACGAGGGCGGCATCAGGGAACCCTTCATCGTTCGCTGGCCGGGGAAAACACCAGCGGGTAAGGTCAGTGATTTGGTTTCCGTACAGTTTGACATGATGTCTACCTTCGCCGATATTGCAGGAGTAAAAGCGCCTGACAATGATGGGCTGTCGCTTTTGCCAACGTTAACGGGAAAGTCAGGGCAGAAAGAACATCCATACATCTATTTCGAATTCCCGGAAAAAGGCGGACAAATAGCCATCAGATATGCCAACTGGAAAGGTGTCAAATCCAACATGAAAACAGACACTGCAGCCAAATGGGAGCTCTATGACCTGGCGACGGACCCTTCAGAGAAGAAAGACCTGTCTCCCTCCCATCCCGATATTATTCAGTACCTGGACGGGATCGTTAAAAAAGAGCACCGGCAGTCGCACATTCACGAATGGGAATTTATAGCACCTAAATTTAAGGCTGGGGATTGATCACCCTCAGCCTAAAGATTTTTTTCTTTTGTTTCCTTTGCAAGCTTATGCGTATTGGAGAAATCCCCTTTGCGCCAGCCCATATTGGTTGCATCTATGTTCATAATATATGCGCCTGTTTTGGTATCCAGGATCACCACGCCCTTATCGCCAACAGCCGTCTGGTACCTTCCTTCTTTTTCGGGAACCTCATCTTTAAAGCTAAACGTTGCCATTAAAACGGCAACACCTAATACTCCGATCATCATCGATTTTATATCAATCTGGTATTTCATAATATTTGTATTTAAGGGTTTGTATCTTACTAAGATAGCATAAAAACAAAGATCCGGCATGAGGGGATCTTTGTTCTCAGTTCGGTTAGAAACTTTGTTTTCCGATGTTCAGTGCAAAGTCGCCCAGGTCCGTCAAATTTGTATTGCTCAATATCACAACAGTCATATTTTCATTTAAATAATGGAAAACTACGGCATTAGCGCCCATTATACTGCCATATCGCTCCATCCGTTTGTATTTTACATTTTTACCTTTTGTGCCGCGGATCCAAACGCTGTACCCATAGTCATCAAGGCCCGGTGTAAGCATCAGGTCCAGAGATGTTTTTTTGATCAGTTTTAAGTCAAACAAAGCATTAAAAAATGTCATCACATCTGCAGTACAGGAATACATCGATCCTGCCGCATACCAATCCTGATAGTATACCGGTAAATCAGGTACCAGGCGTTTCAGGTCATCCCGCATGAAATAACTGCTTGCAAGGTTTTTGATCAGCTTGTCCTGGCTCATTAATCCTGAGTTTTTCATTCCCAGCGGAGTTAATATCTGGTCCTTTACAATCTGTTCATATGATTTTTTATACAGCGTTTCCAGGATTTTGCCCAGGATCATGTAGTCACCATTGTTATAATCAAATTTTTTGCCCGGCACATTGGCTAAAGGATAGGAACAAAACATATCCACTATCTGATCAAGCGTATAAGGCTTGTGATAAAACCCTATGCCGTTTTTCACTGCACTTTCAGTGCTGCTGACGGTGTCAGTGTTCATCATCCCTGAGGTGTGGTTCAGCAACTGAGAAATGGTAACCTTATTTCCTGCTTCTCCTTTATAAGCAGGCAGGTAGGTAATTATCTTTTGATTTAAGTCTATTCTGTCTTGTTCGTAGAGTTGAAGTATCAGGACAGCCGTAAGTGATTTAGTGATGGAGCAGACCTTATATTCTGTTTCATTGGTAACGGGGACATTGAATTCGCGGTTGGCTAAGCCAAAACTATTGTTATAGATTATTTTTGAATCTTTTTTGATCAGTACCGAACCGTTAAACTGCTTTTTAACAGCATAATCTTTTATAAAAGACGGAAGTTTTGATGTTTGTGCCCCGGCCGAAAAGCACATCATGGTGAGGACAATAATATTCAGGATCTTCTTCATACACATTTTTAGTTATGACAAGGCGATCCATCATTTGTTACATGTCAATTGAAGGACTGCTTAAATTCCAGGGGTGATATATCCATCTTCTTTTTAAATAACTTATTGAATGACTGAGGATACTCAAACCCCAGTTGATAAGCAATTTCCCTTACCGAGAGGTTGGTAGTAGTCAGCAGTTCCTTGGCTTTATCAATCAGTTTGTTGTGGATGTGCTGCTGCGTGGTTTGCCCTGTGGTGCTTCTTAACATGTCGCTCAGGTAATTGGCCGAAATATTCAGTTGCTCTGAGATGGACTGTACTGTAAGCAGCCCTTTCTCAGATGGGTTATCGTCCGAGAAATATGCTGAAAGCAGGTCTTCCAGGCGGACTAAGAGCTCATCATTCGCCATCTTCCGGGTAATAAACTGACGGTTATAAAAGCGGTCTCCGTATTGCAGCAGCAGTTCAATATGTGCCAGTATCACATTCTGGCTAAACCGGTCAATGTTTGACTGGTATTCGGTTTCAATGTTTTTCATGATGTTGCTTACCGTGGTTTCTTCCTGATCTGACAGGTGCAGGGCCTCACTCAGCTGATAGGAAAAGAAGCCATAATCTTTAATTACCCTGGCTAAAGGAAAGCCTGCAAGAAAATCAGCATGAAAAACCAAACTTATTCCATCTTTTGGTGAAGCCTCGCCCTGTTTATGTGACATCAGCTGATTGGGTGAGATGAATGACATCACTCCCGAATCAAAGTCATAGTAACGCTGCCCATACTTTAAACTGCCTTCAAAGTTTCTCTTGATGGAAATAGCGTAGAAGTTAAACATATGTATTTCCGGCAGGGTGTTCGCAGGAACCATGTCTTCAAGCCTGAAAACGCTAACCAGGGGGTGTTTAGGTTTTGGCAATCCCCAGAACTCATGAAGCTCCCGGATGGATTTGATCAGGTATGGGGCTTTTTGCTCTTTCATGGTGTAAATTTTTAGATAAATTTAAGATTAAAACCACAAAAAACGGCACTCACAGCCAAAGACCTGATGAGTGCCGTCCTGGTTTGCGCTTCTTACTGTGCGAACGTACTACTACGCCTGGTCAGTCGGGCGGATCAGGATTTCGTTAACGGCAACACGCCTTGGATTTGTTACGATGAATGCAACGGCCTCCGCTATATCCTCTGCATGTAAACGTTCTACTTCGCCGAACATTGCTGTATAACCTTCCCATTGCCCGTCTTTCTGCTCAAATAATTCAGAAACTGTTGCCCCTGGTTCAACCACCGAAAAGCGTACAGATTGTTTTGTAAACTCCTGTCTCCATGCCTCTGTAGCGGCTGTCACTGCAAATTTGGTTGCGGTATAAATTGCTACCTGTGGTGCTGCAATACGCCCTGAAACGGAGGAGATATTGACAACATCGGTCACCTTACGGCTACTTGTTGATACCGCTTCAACGAGGTGTGGCAATGCTGCTTTTGTGATGTACATCAGTCCGCGCAGGTTAACATTTACCATCTGGTCCCACTCTGCCAGCGGCGATTCAATGGATGGGCCGTTCATCATTACACCGGCTGCATTGATAAGCGTGTCAAGTCTGCCGTATTTTGCGATGGTTTTGGCTACTGCCTCTGCTGCTTCACCGGCCGATGAGATATCTGCCTCTATGGCGTATGCATCGCCTCCGGCCTCTTTAATCTGTTGTTCTAATTTTGTAAGACGGTCTTTCCGTCTTGCAACAAGTACCACCCGGGCACCTGCTGATGCTAAACGAATTGCTGTTGCCTGTCCAATTCCGCTGGACGCCCCTGTAACAATAACTACTGTGTGATCAAGTTGTTCTGCCATGTCTTTATGTCTTTAATAAATAATGTTAATTAAACTGTCAACCGAATGATGCCATTCCTATTGACAAGACAAAATTGAACAAAGCAGAAAGGTGCGGATAGTCCATTTCTCTGAAATGAGTATCCAAAAAAATTATGGGGTATGGTCAGATTAAACACGTCACCCTGCGGAGATGGTGGCAACCTCGTTATCCCTAAGTGCAAGCCCGAAAATTATATGATCTGCTGCTGGTTGGCAGTCATAATGAGTTCCGCTACATTTTTCACCTCAAATTTCTGAATGAGGTTTTTGCGGTGGGTGTCTACTGTCAGCGGACTGATAAACAGCTCCTCTCCGATAACCTGGCTGGTTTTGCCCTGGGCCAGCAGCTCCAGTATTTGTTTTTCGCGGCGGGTAAGCTGGGGTCTGCCCTGCAACTGGTTTTTTGTAGGGCGGCTTAATATTTCGATCACCTCCTTACTGTAACAGATATTTCCCTCTACAGCTCCTGTTATGCAATGCCTCAGTTCATCCAGTGAGCTGTTCTTCAGCAGATAACCGCTGGCCCCGTTCTGGATGGTCTGTATAATGATGCTCCTTTCGGTATGGTTGCTCAGGATCAGGATGATGGTTGACAGCGATTCCTCTTTTATCATTTTACACAGGTCCATTCCATTGATATCAGGCAGGGTGATATCCAGCAAAACAAGATCTACCTGGTTAGTTTTAACATAAGATAACATATCCTTACCGCTGCAAAAGCCGGCCACAACCTGCAGGTTGTTTTCGTTCTGTAATAACATCTTCAGCCCTTCAATCACTATAGGATGATCGTCCACAATAACCGTCTTTAATTTATCCATCGATGCGGGTGTTTAACTCAATATTAATTGTTGTGCCTTCATCGGCAGATGACTGTATCTCAAACTTCCCTTTCAGAAACTCGATCCTGTTTTTCAGGTTATCCAGCCCCATCCCCTTGCTGTCAGCCAGCATAGCCGTATCAAACCCGATACCATTATCCTCGAGCGTAATAAAAACCATTTCGGCATTCTGGCTGCACTGCAACATGATATTGGTAGCCCGGGAATGTTTGATTGCATTTGAAAGTAACTCCTGAACAATTCTGTAAATATGCAGCTGTACTGAGAGGTTGATATCTTTTTCAAGGTTAAATGGTTCAAACGTGATGTGCAGGTCATCACTCATATAAAATTCGCTCAGGTCTTTCAGTGCTACTTCCAGTCCGAATTTTAACAATGTTTCAGGCACCATGTTACGGGCTATGCGGCGCAGTTCGGTAACTGAGGTGTCCAGCTGGTGAATAATACGGTGTAAGTCTTTATCCTGTGATAACTCGTCATTGTTGTTCGTCCAGCCAGACAAACCAATCTTCACTCCTGACAGCATACCGCCAAGGCCGTCGTGCAGATCGCGGGCAACACGCTCACGCTCGTGCTCCTCACCGTCAAGCATTGCCTTGGCTACCTTTAGCTGTTGCTTTTGTTCAAGGTCTTTCAGCTGCTGCCGGTAATTGATTTCTTTCTGTAAGGCAAGCCTCTTTGTGACTCTCGCATTGTAAGCTACAAAGCCTAGTCCAAACAGCAAAAACAGGCAGCCCAGGCACAACATCCAATTGTACAGCCGCTCATTTCTGGCGGCCAAAGCAGACTCTTTATTCTGGGCCTTCAACGCGGCAATCTGCTGCTTGTTTTGTATGCTTCTGTATTTAGTTTCCAGCTCGTTTATCTTTACGTTTGTCTGGCTCTTGTTGATACTGTCTGTGATGGTGCGCTGTTTGGTTAACCAGCTGAAGGCCTCCTCATACTTCTGCAAATGTGCGTTCGTTTTGGCCAGTTCGCCGTAGATCTCGGCCTTGTCATTAATGTTTGCCGTAAGTGTTCCTTCTTTTACAATGTCCAGCAGAATCTGCCGGGCTTTGGCGTAAACATGCTGCTGGCTGTAAATATCATACTTCCTGAAAATAAACTGCTGGAACAGCTGCTTCTGGTTGTACTTTTTTGACAGAACAATACCCTGCTCAGTGCTTTCCAGGGCTTTATCAAACTGTCTGGTAGTGCTATAGTACAAAGCTTCATTATAGTAATACAAACTATAGTTTAATGATCCGGGGAAGGGCTGTAATAATGCCCGGGCTTTCTTTAACAATGGTACTGCCAGCGGAGCCTTATTTTCATAACAGTATATGCTTACCCCACTCAGGTAAGCAAACAACAGGGTTGATGATTTGGGGCTTTCTTTTTCCAGCAGGGCGATGGCCTTCTGGTCATATATTCCCGCCTTGGCAAACTGGTAGTTATTCATCAAAATGGTAGAAAGCTGCGTATAGTAATGTGCCAGCATGATCTTGTTTCCTGCTTTTTCGGCATTGGGGATTGCCTTATCCAGCGTAATGCGGGTTACAAAATCATATCCTTTTGTATCCTTGTTCATCAAAGCATAGTTAAACCAGGCGGCTGCCCTGCTGGCATACGCTCTTTTGGTATTAAACCCGCCAAGCGCTTCTTCAGCTTTCTTAAAAGCCAGTGCTGCTTTCTCCGTATTCAAGTTAAAGTAGTATTCTCCCTCATAAAAAAACCAGAGTGCCTTGAAGTATGGATATTGCCGGGCAAACTTTTCACCCTTTACCAGATAGGATTTACTTTTTACGGTGTCTTTAAATTTCCAGTAATCAACCAGCAGGAAACAGGCGTTCGCCTTACTGCTGTCTGCATACTTTTTTTGAATGATGTTTTCTAAACTATCGGTATAAGGCTTTTCATTAAGCGGGATCTGCTGCTGGGAGAATACCAGTATGGAATACAGCAAAACGACGATCAGCAGACCTATTTTTTTCATATAGTAAAGGCAGTGTTATCCGCTCAGCTATTGAGGGAATGGTTGTATAAATCAGTTTTAAATATCTGTCTAAAATTCCAATTGTCTCTGATTTTATTCCAGATAGTTAAAAAAATACCTAAAAACCAGTAGAAAAAAACCAACCAATACTGGTATTTCTAATCAGCAAGCTATAAAATAGCTTTGTGGCGAAATCTATCTCCAAATAAATATTGTATGGAAACATCTATTTTCAACTCCATTTTTCCTCCGTACCCAGCTATGTGGCGGCAGAGACTGATTAACCATTGCAGGCTTTTCGTTTATCTGTTCATTACCACTTTAGCCCTCTCAGGCTGCACAAAAAAAAGTGAAGGCAGCAGCTCGGGTGATTACTATTTCAGCGCTAAGCTCAATGGAGTAAAAAAGGATTTTTTTACTGTAAAATTTCAGGGCGACGGCAATGACAACCGTTGGGAGCATATCGTAGTTGGCGGTTATGAGTCGCCTCTAACCGGTACTAATGGCAAACTGTCCGCATCTTTTGATTTTGAGATCTGGCTGTCAGGTGGCAATATCGGTCCCGGCAGCTATTCTACTGCTGCCCTGCCCAACATGATCTCGCGCTATTTCGTCCCAAAGGATAATGGTCAGGTGGGCTACAATACCCTCAATGGTAAAGACCTTTTCACTGTAAAAATAGATGCCATCAGCAAAGACGGGATCAAAGGAACTTTTAACGGAACGTTGAGGAACAGTGCCGGCGAGGCTATCAGCGTTACCGACGGATCTTTTAACCTTCCATATGACCAATTGGTAAATCCTTAAAATTTAGAATTATGAAAAAAATCACCATGACCTGTGCAGCCATTCTCTTATTTGGTTTCAGCACAACAAAAGCACAAGCTATTTTAGATAAAATTGACAATGCATCAAACAGGGCTGACCGTGCAAACCACACTGCAGACCGGGCAAAAACCACGGGCGACAAACTCCTGGGCATCTTTGGAAAAAAGAATAAGGAAACAGCAACTGCTGCTGAGAGCAAAACCGTCATCAAAGTAACAGGCGCCACGCTTGTAAGCCTGAAAGGGATCAACGAAAAAGTTCAGGACAGCAAAGGTGTAACGGCCACTAAAATGAAATTCAGCAATACCAGCGGTTCAAGCATCACCGTACAGCATGCCGGTACCACTGATGACCTCTTAAAAGCGCTGCAAAAATCATCGCCGGATGTTTTTAGTGAGAAAAACATTGAAGGGCTTGATGATGGCGAAATTGCAGTAAAAATAAAATAGCAAGCAGCAACCATGGTCGATAAAGCAGTCAGCAGCGGATGCCCGTTTTTGACTGCTTTATTTTACAGTGCCATTCTAAAGCGGCCAACATTCCATATTGAATAAGATGTAACCAGTAATCATGGGCATATCTTTATTTAATAGTATATTCGTGTTTGGAAACTACAGAAGCATACATTTCCTTAACAGATCTGCAACTGATCGGTCTTCTTAAGAAAGATGATGAGCTTGCTTTTGCCGAAATTTACAAACGTTATGCCGGGGCATTGACGGGTTTTGCAGCTTCCAAATTGTTTGATCTGGAGGATGCGCGGGATATTATCCATGACCTGTTTGTCAAACTTTGGGAAAATAAAAACCAGTTGCAGGTAGACCGTGATTTAAAAGCATATCTGTTTACCATGATCCGTTACAGTGTAATTGATAAGATAAGGAAGAATATTACCCGTAAGGAATATGCTGTCATGGTACAAAGTTTAAGCGATCTTCATGCAGCCACCATTGAACAGCAGATTGCGGTAAAAGAATTGCAGCAAAATATTCAGAAATCCCTGAATGAGTTATCGCCGAGAGTGAAGGAAATCTACCTCTTAAGCCGGGAACAAAACCGGAGCATCCCTGAAATCGCTACCCAGTTACAGCTTTCAGAACAGACAGTAAAAAACCAGTTATCTACAGCATTAAAGCACCTGCGCCAGTCATTGGCTGTCATATCGGCCTTTGTCTTTATACATTGGTTCAGGTAAGCCCTCCGCCCTGCTAAAAATATTCATTTTTCTATAGTACCAAAATGCATCTTAAACGACTACTGTCAAATTCTGATAGAAATGAGTCGTGATCAAATAGAGGCTTTATTGGTTCGTTACCTGGACGGCGAAACCACAGCCGAAGAAAACCAACTGGTTGAACACTGGCTGGAACAAAGCAATAATACAAATTCTGTATGGCCCGGAATGGATCAGCCGGGTAAAGACAAATGGCTTTCCGGTATTTTTGACGATATCAGCAGCACCATTCCTAAAGGGGATGCGAAGGTACTCCCACTACTCCCCAGGAAACGTGTATTGTGGCAGCGCATCGCTTCGGTGGCCGCAGCGTTGTTAATTTCTTTCGGCCTGTACATGGAATGGCAGCCGATAAAAATGCATTTCCAACCCGTACAGTTAACAGCACTCCGTGTTCCGCCTAAACATAAAAAACAAGTCATCCTTGCAGATGGCAGCCGGGTTTGGATCAATGAAGGTTCTGAATTAAAATATCCTGCAAGCTTTGAGGGCGAAAAAAGAGAGGTATATCTTTCAGGCGAAGCTTATTTTGATATAGCCCACAATGCCGCCAAACCTTTTATTATTCACACCGGAAAAGTAGTAACTACAGTGTTAGGTACCGCTTTCAATATCAGGGAAGACCAAAACAATCACACCATTGTGGTCACGGTAACCCGCGGTAAAGTAAGTGTTGCTGATGGCCCTAAATTACTGGGCATCATTATGCCTGACCAGCAGATCAGCTTCAATACTTCAAAAAATGAAGTTGTTAAAGCAATGGTAGATGCACAGCAGGCGATAGCCTGGCAGCAAAGCGATCTGCATTTCGAGGATGTCAGTTTTGCTGAGGCGGCCCTGAAATTACAGCAGCGTTTTAATGTGAAGATCAGTTTTAGTAATGATAAACTAAAGAACTGCCGTTTTACCGGAACTTCGTTAAATGGTGAAAAACTGGACAGGATCCTCAAAGTAATCTGCGCTTTTAATCATGCCTCCTATCAAACCAGACCAGATGGCAGCATATTGATTGATGGTAAAGGATGCAATTAATTTTAAACAGAACTAAAATGAGCGGCAGCTAATTTCATCAAGGCTTTTGTCCTCCAGGAGGATCATAGCAAAATACCTGTAAACCGACGGCAATCGGCCTACAGGTTCCCGCAGAACGGGGGTTTTAAATAATTTGTAGTCACTTAAAACATTTAAAAGTATGAATATTTCTGCATTTAATAAAGTTCTAATCTATCATTTGATGCGTGTAAGCGTTGTTTTAATTTTTATTAGCCTGATCACTTTTCAACTACTGTTAGCCGGTCCCGCAGAGGGGCAGGATATTTTAACAGACAAAGTAACCATTGGCCTTGATAACGAAAGCCTGCCCATTGGCCTCAAAAAAATAGAGGCGCAAAGCTCCTTTCGTTTCTATTATCGTGAAACAGATATAAAGGGCCTGGGGGTACTAAACATGCCCGTCCGCACCAGAACGCTGGAGCAAACTTTACACGAGCTGCTGCAGCGTACTGCTATATCTTTCAGGTTGATAGATAAAAACATATTACTGGAATTAGCAGACAACCAAAACGCCCTTACGCTAAAAGGCAGAGTGATTGATAATCATCAGAAACCCCTTGAATTTGCTACGGTAAGCATTGACAAAATTATTGATAGCGGGCCGGTTAATGCCGCCAGGGCAGACAGCAGTAAACAGGTTGGCCAGCAGCAACTGACACATCAGGATGGATCATTTTCCTTTTCCGCAGCAGAAGGAACGTACCAGCTTAGCATTAGCTACCTGGGCAGTATTCTCTATCAGAGCGGGCCCATCAGCCTAAAGGCCGATAAAGATCTTGGTCCATTAAATGTCCAGCTTACCGACCAGCATCTGCAGGAGGTTGTTATCCGCTCCACAAAACAACAGCCCTTGTTACAGGCAGACGGAAGGAAACTGATCTACAATCTGGAAAACAGTATCACTGCACAGGGAACAAATGTGCTCGAAGCCCTGAAAAAAGCGCCCGGAATTATCGTCAGCCAGGACAACTCCATCACGCTCAACGGAACCAACGGCACACTTGTTTTAATCAACGGCCGTCAAACCTATCTTCAGGCTGAAGAACTGGCCCAGTTACTGAAGTCCATGCCTTCATCGGGCGTTAAAAATATCGAGATCATCAAAAACCCTTCAGCAGAATATGATGCTGCAGGAACCGGCGGTATTATTAACATCGTATTGAAAAAATCTGCTGCAGAAGGTTTCAACGGAAGTATCAATGCCGGTGTAGCCTATGGTAAAACCTTAAAGCAAAATACCAACCTGAACCTCAACTACCGTAAAGGTAAAATGAATCTTTTTGGAAGTTATAACCACACCTTCGGGCATTATGCCATGGATTATGATAATGACCGCATAACAAACGGTAAGATTTATCTGAATTCTAATCACGATGTTGACATGCAGCATCGTATTGGTTCAACTGTCGGGGCCGATTATACCATTGATACCACCAGGATCATCGGGATCGTACTCAATGGCAATTTTGCTGCCGGTGGTGGTTTGATCACACCTCTCACCAATATCTATGACCAGCCAACCGGGCAGCTGCTGCAAACCCTGAAAAGCCAGAGCAGCTATCCATCCCAAATGGCCAACCGCTATAATACCAACCTGAATTACCGCTATAAGGGTGCCAACAGCACCACGCTCAACATAGATGCCGATTTTGGATACTTTGACGCCAGTACAGATAACCTGAGCACAAACACTTTTTATTCGCCTGCGGGAGAATTTCAGTCCTCCAACAATTTCCTTGTTTCCAACAGCAGGGACATTAAATTATTTGCAGTCAAGGCAGACTATGGTTTTAACCTGGCAAAAGGCAGAGTTTCTACAGGCGTCAAATTCTCTGATGTGAATGCCAATAATGTATTCAATCAGTATGACGTGAACAGCGGCGTTCATGCATTGGACGTAAATTTATCAAATACCTTTGAATACCGGGAGCAGATCACTGCCGGGTACCTGAAATATGAAGCGCCTGTCAGTACCAGCATCAGTTTTGATCTTGGTTTAAGATTGGAAAACACACATTCTGACGGAGATCTGCAACCGCGGGAGGGCAGCAGCCAGCTTCCTACTTCTGTACTGAGAGATTATTTAAACCTCTTTCCAACCGCGGGAATTAACTTTAAGACGGAAAAATCGGGTACTTTTAACCTGAGCTTTGCCCGTCGTATTGACCGCCCTGCGTATAACAACCTGAACCCTTTCTCCTACCCTGTTGATGAACTTTCTTACTGGAAAGGCAATCCCTTCCTCAAGCCCCAGTATGCCAACAGCTTTTCCTTACTGTATACTTATAAAAACAGCACCATATCTGCAGGCTATACCCATACAAGTGACCTGAGCAGCGGCGTAACGGAACTTTTAGATGAAGACCGGATCATCATGGTACCAAGGAATATCGGTTTACAGGATAACTTTAACCTGACAGTTACCCAGCAGCTTACCTTAACCAGCTGGTGGAACATGAGCATCACAGGTATAGGATATCATTTAACAAACAAGGTTGGTACTGCTGAATATGGCAATTATATACCAAAGCGTTTCTCAGGGACCCTCAATGCCCAGCAAACATTTACCCTTCCCGGTCATATCACTGCAGAGGCCGCCGGTGTATACAATACAGGGTATATTGCCGGTTTAAATACCCGGGTGAAAGGCAACTCTCAGATCGATCTGGGAGTTCAGCGAAATCTCCTGCATGATAAGGCCACACTTAAACTGGCGGCCACTGATCTGTTTAAAGCTAACCGCTTTAATACTGACAGCCAGCTGAACAACTTATTGCTGCATACTACCTACCTGGGTGAATCACGCCAGATCAGGCTAAACTTTACCTATAGGTTTGGCAACAGCAAAGTAAAATCACAGGAAAATCATGAATCCGGCTTAAAGAATGAAAGCCAGAGATTATAACATAGCTATAGCGCCATCCGGCTCAGGACTGTGAAACCTGAGCCGGATAACACATATTTTTGTTCATGGAGGTGTAAGAGAGCTTTCTTTAGTATTTACATACTGCAATGCTACGCAACCGGAGCTCAGCGTTTCTGAGGCAATCAATTTTAAACCGAGATTTTCCGGCAAGCTCATTTCGGTAAATAAACGCCTCCCCTGTCCAACTATCAGGGGGTGCACTACCATATGGAATTCATCAATCAATCCCCATTCAATCAATCGAGCAGGTAATTCTACGCCTCCCGTGGAGATCGCTTTACCGGGCTGCTGTTTCAGTTTAACGATCTCTTCCCGCAGGTTATTGCGGATAATGGTTGTTCGTTCGTTGTATATGCTGTCTATGGTTTTTGAAGCCACAATACACTTCAGGTTAGCGAACACCCTTGCAAAAGCATTTGCCGTCTCATCCATAGATTGCGTCAGGGCGATCTCCGGCCAGAAGGGTACCATGAGTTCATAGGTTTTCCGCCCGTAAACGACCGTGTCAACCCCTTCCAGCAGTTTTCGGAAATAGTCGTGGATGTCATCCGCACCACTGAATCTGGTATGGTCACAGCAACCATCCAAACTAACGTTGATACCATAAATAAGCTTTCTCATAGATCAGGTCTGGTCATTTCTACTGTCAATCGCATTTACATATAAAACACGTTAAACTTATGTCCGTCAGGGTCGGCAAATACGCAGCCGTAATATCCTTCTCCAAACGCTTTGGGTTTTGATACTATTTTTCCACCGGCGTTCAGGACTGCTGCTTCCCAATCGTTCACTTCATCCCTGCTTTCCGCTGAAAGGGTAAATATAATTTCATTTGCAAGGTGTGCGTCCGAGATTTCAATCTCCACATTGGCTTTCAGTTTGTCTTCAAGGAAAAAGTGCATCACAAAGTTATGCTCACCGATAAGAAAGCTTGTCAGGTCTTCAGATCGCCCGTTAGGCTTAAATCCAAGTTCGGTGTAAAATTTTGTTGTTCTGTCAAGGTCATTTACCGTGAAGTTTGACCATATCTTCTTTGGGTTCATACTTGCTGTTTATAGTTAGAAACTGTTTACTAAGATAACGGGCCACAGCCCGACAGCTGCGGTGCAGATGCGACACTTCAACGGGCAATTTGCGACTTTTTTTCAAAGCTGCTTCCTTCATTTTTCGCAACATCGCCAGCTTTTGATCTCTAAACATCGCGTTTTTCAGGTATTTCCTGTCTTTCCAGCATTAGAGATTATAGCCAGGAGCCCAGGCTTTAACGTTTTTTAACAACTGATAATCAGTTATATTGCTTAATTTACCAGTGAAAATCAGAACCAATTATCATGACCTGTAAACTTATTAAGCTATTTATTTGCCTTGCGTTTATTCTGACCGGTTCACAGGCGAAAGCGCAGGTTGATATTCTTCAAAATACCATTGATAAACTTGAAAGCTATAAAAATTTTAGCTTTCAATATGTTTACAAACAGAAGGAGGCATTTGCTGATACCTTAATAATAAATAAAAAAATTGTCTTTTTAAAGACACCAGCAAATAAGGAAACTGGTTATTTATTTAGAGGTGAGTTTCAATATGATGGCATGAAAGTTCCTACGGTAGAGTTGTACAATGGAAAAAATTTAATCTCATTACATCCCGCCGATAGTACTTATTACACGAATAATAGACAAGCAATGACTTTTGCTATGTCATTGCTTGGTGGATTACACTGGATAAAAACCTTCTCAGAGAAAAACCCCGCAAAACTTGTACAATCAGCTGATACTATTATTAATTCAATTAATAGTTATCATCTAATTCTTACTACTGCTGACTCCATTATCAACAAAGATCATGTGTATGGAAAAATGCATCTGTTTATCGATAAGATAACCGGGCTGCCTGTTAGTAGAATCAACCGGGCAAGGAATGCCGCTTTCGGCAAAGAAGTGGTAAACTATTATACAGAGGAAAGCTATTTCAATTACAAGATCGATCAGGGAAATATCAACACAGCTTATTTTGCCATTCCTGAAGGTTTTCATCCGCCTACAGCAAAACCTGTTGACGAACAAACCGTTTTATTGGCGCCTGGCACGATCGCGCCTGACTGGACCTTATATGATACTGATAATAAAAAAACATCCCTATCACAACTGAAAGGTAAAGTAGTATTACTGGATTTTTTCTTTGTTGGCTGCGTCCCTTGTATGAAGACCCTGGCACCTTTGGATAACCTTCATAAAAAGTATAAGAATAAAAACCTGGTCATATTAAGTATTAGTGACCGGGATAGCAAGAAATTGGTTACCGCATTTAAAGCAAGTCAGCGGGTAAAAAATCAGATGTATCCCAAGGGAGATGAGGTTGCCAAATTATATCACATAACTATGGCTCCTACTTTTTACTTCATTGATCAGGAAGGCAAAATAGCAAACGTTGTCCTTGAATCTTCTGATGATTTTGAAAAAAAGATGTCTGCCATCATCGATAATTTAATAAAAAAATCATAACCTGAATGTTCATTTACGGGTGCAGCTTACAGCCGATGCAAACATAGGGAATATTGGAGCATTATTTGTTGAAATTTAAGGATGTTAAGATGTTATGGACTATAAGGCAATAAACCCCGGGGCTTCACTTTCTGATTTCGTGGAAAGCTTCTGGATGTTATCGGGCAACACCGGGCAGGATAAGGACATTGTTATATTACCGGACGGGCGTATCGATGTAATTTTCTCCTGGTCTGACAGAGAGCCACTTCACGTAATGCTGATGTCACTGGACCTGAAAGCCTTTTATGAAACCCTGCCTGCAGGAACCATGATGTTTGCGGTAAGCTTAAAGCTGCCCGCGCTGGAATATATTCTGGATACTACAAGTAGTATAACCCCGGAGCAGCCCATACCTCTTCCTGATGACTTTTGGGGCGTCAGTGCTGCTGATTTGAGGGATTTTAACAGCTTTGTAGATCGTACATCAGCGGCAATGCTTACCACATTGCAGACAAAAAAGATAGATTCAAGAAAGAAAAAACTATTCGGTCTGATTTATGATACAAAGGGTTCCATGACCGTGGCAGCCCTTGCTGAACAATCATGCTGGTCTGCTCGGCAGATCAACCGCTACTTTAATGAACGTGTAGGGATCTCACTTAAAGAATACTGCGGTATATTAAGGTTCCGCGCGTCCTTCCTGCATCTTAAGGAAGGCCGGTTGTTCCCGGAAGAGAACTTTGCCGATCAGGCCCATTTTATCAAATCCATCAAAAAGCTTTCCGGTGTAACCCCAAAAGAACTCAGCAAAAACAAAAACGACCGATTTATACAATTTTCGGCAATGCCGAAGGAGTAATATTGCATAATCATTTTAAACTTTGAATTATGATATTACAGGATAAAAAGGTTGCGATTGCAGGTGGCGGGCCTGGGGGGCTCACCCTGGCAAGGCTTTTACAGCTGAAAGGTGCGGATGTGAAAGTGTATGAACGGGATGTGAACCGGCAGGTGCGTGTGCAGGGTGCCACTCTTGATCTGCATCATGAATCAGGCCTGAGAGCCCTGCGGGAAGCAGGTCTGATGCCGGCCTTTAAGGCTGTTTACCGCTCCGGGGCAGATCGTATCCGTATTACGGACGAACATGCGAAAGTTTATTTCGATCAGCATGGACAGGAATCTCATGATGATTTCGGTGATCCATGGTTCAGGCCGGAGATTGACCGCGGGCCACTGCGGGAGCTTTTACTGGATGCTTTACAGCCAGGCACGGTCATGTGGGACAGCTATCTTACTGGTATGGAAAAACGTGGTGAAGGATGGATCCTGAACTTTCATAATGGTAATTCAGCAGAAGCGGATATCGTGATCGCCGCAGATGGGGCAAACTCTAAAATCAGGCCGCTGATCACGCCCATTAAACCCTTCTATTCCGGCATTACGGTTGTTGAGGGAAACATATATGATGCTGACAGGAATGCGCCACACCTGGCGGCCTTACTAAAGGGCGGTAAAATATTTGCCTTTGGTGATTCCAGGACTATCATCCTGAGCTCCAAGGGCGATGGCAGCATCGCATTTTATGCTGGTTTTAGTACAGGTACCGATGCAGCAAAAGCAGCTGCTATAAACATCAGAGAGCAGGTTCTGGAATGGTTTAAAAAGGAGTACGATAGCTGGACTCCTGTCTGGTATGAATTATTTGAGCATCCGGGAACTTCCTTTACTGTACGGCCCTTGTATTGTATGCCACTTGATCAGGCCTGGACAGCGCAGCACAACATTACCATGCTTGGAGATGCCGCACACCTAATGCCTCCCTATGCAGGTGAAGGCGTGAATATGGCCATGCTGGATGCATTGGAACTGAGTGAAGCGCTGACGGGAGACTCCTTTACAGATACGTTGCCGGCCATTGCCCATTACGAAGAACAGATGCTGAAAAGATTTACTGAAGTTGCGGGTATTACACTGGATAATACCTTATGGATGCATTCTCCTGAAGGATTGAAAAAGATGCTGGAAATGTTTAAACCCACAAATCAGACTGAAGGCATCAGCGTTGCTGGTCCGGAGCTTGCCTAAAACCGCCGGCCCCACCCAGGTCTGTTCTACACAGAGGTCAAGGGGCTACCTCTGTGTAGAACAGACAAGTGATCCTTTCCAGCAGGCTCATCCCGGAAGGATCAGGTTTTCGTGGTTTCAAAGCTGCTTCCTTTATTTTTCGCAACATCGCCAGCTTCTGCTCTCTAAACATCGCGCTTTTCAGGTATTTCCTGTCTTTCCAGCATTTCGCCAGATTGAAACGTTCCCTCTTCAGGCTCATCACCGTTAAGATTTAAAGATCAGTTTCAGCTTTGTATAGAGAAAACAGCTCAGCACGCCCATAAAGGCGAAGCCCGCGATGACCCATTTCCAGGAGACAGCACTTTTTTTGATCTTCAGCTTCTGATCAGCTACACTTTTCTTCTCCGAAATGTGCTCTTTCTGCAGCTTTCCTTTATCCTGCTGTAAAGAACTATGTCGTTCCGAGGAAACAGATCCCGCTTTGGCCTTCCCTGTAACCTGTATTTTATCAGCTTCGCCGGAAAAACCTTCCCCGGCGGAAAATGAAAACCTCCCTCTGGGCCAGATCTGTATAAAATAGTCCAGGTTACTGCTGTCCCGGTAAAATGAAACACTGCCTGACCTGCTGAGCCAGTCCCGCTGTGCTAACGATTGAACTTTCGTGCCTGAAGTAGTCTGTTCATGCGATTGCTGAAGGTCCGTCACGGTGTTCTTAAACAGGCCACAGCCAATCATCAGGATCAGGTTCCCGGCGAAGAGCGCCATGCATTTGTAAAGATCGGTTTTTGGAAGATATCCCGTTTCTCTGTAAAGGCAGGCTTTATGAATATAGCCCTCCATGCAGTAGAGGCCTTTTGCGGTGCCAGTATACGTATTCATAACTTCCCCCTTTCCGGCGTTACCCAGTCGGCCATCCTGTAGATCGTCTTCAAATGCCTCCGCTTACGGTACACGCCCTCACCTTCCCTGCTGCCTGTAAGATTCGTATTGCCCTCAATCGTCATGCACCAATCCTTATCTGTCTTTTCAATCATCCCTACATGGGCAATTCGTTTCAGCTCCGGGAAATAAATCCCGATGATATTGGCGGGCAGGGCAGTTTTTGTTAACCTGGCCCCGGGTAAAAGATCGGGCGACCATCCAGAACGCGGTTTCGCAAAGCCTTCTTTGAGATATACCCAGCTCAAAAACGCTGCACAGTACGGGTCTCCTCTTTTCAGCTTTACCGCAGCAAGATATTCTTCTATTCTCCTGCCGTCATTTTCGCCTGTCTTCTCCCGTATTCCAACTTCGCCAGCGGCAATTCTCAGCAGCCTTGCCCTGCAGTCCGTTACTGGGCCTGCAACGAACCAGGCACTCCTGTTCCGCGCTAACAGATGGCCACTAAACAGCCCAGTGCTGCCAGTAAAAGCAAAGCAAATGACAGTAAGTAAAATCCGAATTGTTGACATAACGTTAGTAATTTAAATTGTGAAACCATTCCTGATATAGACGGGAGGCCGCTGAGGCGCCAGTACAGGTTCAGTAACCACCAGCATAATGCTGCGAGGATTAGAAACGTGATCAGGCTCAGGATCACCAGCAGCCAGATACCCTGATCTACCGTCGCCGCTGTCGGATCGATCTGATGCAGCCGGGCCGGCGGTATAAACCACAATGCCAGTAAGAGCATCAGCAATAACATTGGCCTCCAGTTAATTAATGTGTAACCAGCCATCGCTGGCAATGCCGGAATTCCGGGAAATTCTCCTGCAGGGTTCATCATCACCCTCATTGTAGTGTTGTTCATCATGATAATTATTTTAAGATTTAAAAATGTTAAAGAACCCGGCAGGCAGAACACCTGCCGGGTAAACGGTTGTTATGCGAGAACCGTAAACTGACCTAAGTATTCACTTAGCGATACAGATTTCCCATTCGGTGATGTGAAAAACATATACCCGTGACAAAGGTCGCCGTTAAAGAAGAAAGGAAGCTCCAGATCAACGGTGAGCTCACTCCTTTTTGCACACTGTTTGAAACTTACATACCTTTTTTTGGCTACGCTGTACAGCAGAACGTTCAGCAGATCATCAGGACTTGTGTCCTCATTCATACTTGTACCGCGCATTTGCCATGATACGGTGACTCCGCTTTGTGTAATGGGAACCAGTTTCGGCGCAAAGCCACCATCAACTTCACCAATCAGGTTTGCATTGCTGAGCAGCACTTTGCTGTAATCCAGCTTATAGTCCGGATATACGCCTGTTACTGCATTTCCCAGGTGGTACTTTACAGCGGCATTCATGGGTGTCATGCCTGTTTTCTGGGATTGGTACCCAACATTGATGATGCCGGATAAGCCTTTGAAAAATCCGGTTACCAGTGCGAATTTTGAACGCTGGTCCAGTTGCTCACCGGATCCTTCTTTTTTTGATTTAACAGGAACTTTCCTGCCTACTAATACGTCCCGCCATTTTGCAAGGACTACCTGGCCAATTTTTCCGTTGAAATTTCCAATCTGGCCTGCTTCTACTTTTGCCATAATGTTTAAATTTTAAATTGTTTAAAAATCTGTTTATTCAAGTCTGCTGCTACCGGTAGCTTCGATCTTGATACAAACGTAATATGAATTTTTATAACTATCTAATTTTCAACACTATAAGACGTTAATTGACGCTGAATGACGCAGCTTTTGATTATATTTTGCCAGCAATAACATAACCGCTGCAAAAAATGCAAACCATTTGCTTTTACACAGGTTGTCCTAACAATCAATAACATTAAACTCAAAGACTGTGAAAGAAGAAAACATAAAAAAAGCTGCCAGAATTGCCCTGGGGGCAAACCTGGTATTCGCCGGTATAAGTCACCTTACTTTTGCAAGAAAAGCCTTCAGGGCACAGGTACCGGACTTTGTACCGCTAAAAAAAGATGATACCGTAGTTTATTCCGGGTTTGTTGAAATTGCCATGGGAAGCGCACTGATATTCACTCCTGACAAATATGCCGAAAGAGTAGGCCAGGTAGCGGCAGCGTTTTTCACTGCTGTTCTTCCGGGCAATGTTTCGCAGCTGACGCACAGAAGAAATGCATTCGGTCTGAATACAGATAAAAAAAGGTTTTTACGCTTATTTTTCCAGCCTGTACTGGTTTATTGGGCGCTTAAGAGTACCTCACCTGTTAAACCTAAGCTTAAAATTCTAAAATAAAAATCCAGGTAAACATTCAGGAAACACAATCCGTTTCATCTATCTGTTTTCCCTTTGAATTGTGCAGTTTTCCCTTTGAATTAAACAATTTCTCAAATTAATTTCCTCATAGCTTTGATGAAAAATGTGAAATATGTTTCGAAAAGAAAACCGCCTGCTGTCAGCCTCTTTAGCTTTCAATCCAATTAGTGAAAGAGTCATCAACCCGGCAAATGGATTGTATGAGAATGGACCGGCCGATCCGGAGCAGCGTATAGTATCTCTTGATATACTCCGCGGAGTTGCGGTTTTAGGTATCCTGCTGTTAAATATCTACGATTTTGCGGCTCCAACCGCTTTATTCGACGTACCGCTTGGTTTATCCAAACCAGCTTTTACAGGTTGGCATGCTTCGCTGGATAATATTATCTTTTGGCTAACCTGGCTTTTTGCAGAAGGAAAGATGCGCAGTCTTTTTTCCATACTTTTCGGAGCCGGAGTGATCATGCTTACCGAGCGCTATGATAAGACCGGCCGGAGTAATCGCACTGCAGGCATCTTTTATCGCCGCAACCTTTGGCTGCTTTTTATTGGTCTTTGCCACGGATTTCTTTTGTTTCCCTATGATATACTGGTTGATTATGCACTTCTCGGAATGTGTGTTCTTTTCTTTTTAAGGCGCATCACCGCGAGAACCCTTATGCTCACCGGAATGGTAATTTGGATTGTATTGGGCACCGCAGGGATAATTAATGCCGTTGGCGTATCTGAGACCATACGGGCCGATGCCCAACTTCGGGCAGCCCGGCAAGCAGGCACACACATCACAAGTGAGCAAAAATCCCTTATAGCCAATGCCGCCAGGGAGGAACAATCAGCTGCTACAGGCACGCAGCAATTGATCGAAGCAGGCCATCTTAGCTATTGGGAAGGCCGCATGGACCGGTTCAATAACGAAATAGGATTTCTTATGTTTAAGGCCAGCGGCTTATTCATCTCTTACCTCGGCGCAATGATTTTCGGTATGGGTTTATATAAGTCCGGATTTCTTACCAATCAAAAACCGGCGTCACATTATTTCCTTATGATGTTAGCGGGATATACCGTTACATTCATCCTGACCGGTCTTGGATTATGGAAACTTCAATATTCGGGTTACTCCGGGGCCACATTTGCCCAATGGCTCTGGAAACCTTACTGCATTCAGGTGGCAGCGGGTACAATGGGAAATCTTTCCTTACTGTTATTATTGCTTAGGGTAAACTTCTTCAGGAAACTTTTTTCGCCTCTGGCTGCAGTTGGGCGTATGGCGCTCAGTAATTATATCTTAACAAGCCTGATCTGCGGCTGGGTGTTTTCCTGGGGGCCCCTTAAATTCTTCGGTGAACTTGAATTCTATCAATGGTATTGCATTGTTGCCGTTGTATGGTGCATTAACCTCTTATTCAGTTGTGTGTGGCTCAGCTATTTTCGTTTCGGGCCGGTTGAGTGGTTATGGAGATTTCTGACCTACTACAAACGGGCTACTTCACATCCTAATGCCTGATTATTTTTAAATGTATCAAAATGAAAAAATTACAAACAGAAAAAAATTCAGATCAAATAGCTCTTAATCACAAAGCTTTAATGAGCAACTACGATTACATCATTGTAGGTGCGGGCTCCGCCGGTTGCGTAGTAGCAAGGCGCTTAGCAGAGTCCTCCGATGCCAATATTCTCGTTTTAGAGGCTGGCGAGGGGGATGAAAGTATTACTAACATCTCCAATCCGGCACAGTGGCTGGGAAATATAGGATCACCGGTAGATTACTTTTACAAAAATGAACCCTCTCCTCTTTTCAATAACCGCACTATTATGGTGCCCAGAGGCAAAGTACTTGGAGGGTCTGGTAGTATAAATGCTATGGTTTGGGCCAGAGGAAGTAAAGCTGACTATGACCGCTGGTCCACAGCCGGGAATAAAGGCTGGGACTATGAGTCCGTTTTACCATTATTCAAAAAAATTGAGGACTGGCAGGGAGAGGAAAGTAATTTCCACGGAGCTGGCGGGCCAATACGGATTGAAACCGCTAAAGATTTGCATGTGGTATCAGCCGCATTTATCGAAGCCGGCGAAAGCTATGGGATGCCTTACCTTGCAGATACAAACGGTCTTCAGCCGGAAGGTGTTGGTCCGATGAGTATGAACATTCGCGAGGGAAAACGCGACAGCACTGCAAATGGCTACCTGAGGCCTGTGATCGGTCAGAAAAACATAACTGTTATTACAGGTGCGAAAGTGCTGAAGCTAAACTTCAGGGGTACCACATGTACGGGGCTTGACTTTATTCAGTCAGGCGTTAAACACACCGTCAGCTCATCCAGGGAAGTGATCTTATCTGCCGGAGCAATTGACTCCCCGCGTATACTTATGCTTTCCGGGATCGGTGATGAGCAGGAATTGAAGCAACTGGGTATCGAAACACTGGTGAATCTGCCGGGTGTTGGAAAAAATATGCAGGACCATCCGATGATCCATGGGCTTTGTTACCAGGCAAAAGAGCCGCTGGATCATTTGAACTACAACCTGATTGCAGCCACTGCTTATTGGAAAAGCAATGCAGCGCTTACCGAACCAGACCTGATGTTCATGCCATTTCAGGTTCCATTGTTAACTACAGAAATTGCACAGCAGTATCCTCCCCTCGCCAACTCTTTTTCTATCCTTACAGCCCTGATCAAGCCAAAAAGCCGGGGCTATGTAAAAATGAAAACTGCCTTGCATGATGGCCCGCTTGAAATACAGGCAAACTATCTGAGTCATCCTGACGATTTAGAGGCATTGATCCGTTCTATGGAGATAGCCATGGACCTGGCAGAACAGCCCGCTATGAAAAATCTTGTCAAAAGCTGGCTTGCTCCAAAGCAAAGATTAGGTACCAATCAGATTGAGGCGTTTGTAAAAGACGGACTGTCATCTTACTTCCACCAGGCAGGTACCTGTGCAATGGGTTCCGGTAAGGAAGCGGTGGTTGATAGTAATTTATGTGTTCACGGAACCACTGGTCTTAGAATCGCGGACGCCTCGATAATGCCGGAAATCACCTCTTCCAACACGAATGCCCCTACAATTATGATTGGTGAAAAAGCCGCAAAAGCAATACTGGCACTAAATTAGGCTGGTTTATCCACAGATGATGATAGTCTGACCTGATGGTCAGACTAAAACTCAGGTAACTTTAATCACAATTTTACCCAGGCTGCCTTTTGCGAGATGTTCATACGCCTCAATTGCCTGATCAAAGTTGTAAACTTTTTCAATAACTGGTTTGACGGCACTTTCCGCAAAAGCATTGACCATTTCTCCTAAAGCCTTCAAATGACCTACGGCTATACCTTGTAACTTAACCTGTTTCACCATTAGCGGAATAAGGTCAATACTGGCTTTCTGGCTAAGCAGAAAGCCGATCAGGGAAATCTGGCCGTTATGTTTCACAGCCTTTAATGAATCATTCAGGCCATCTCCGCCAACAACTTCTACCAGATGGTCAACGCCTTTACCCCTGGTCAGCAGGAGTGTTTCGCGAACCCAGTCAGGCTTTGCCACATAATTGATCACCTCGTCAGCACCTAGTGCCCTTAATGTTTCAGCTTTTGCATCGCTGCTTGTCGTTGCGATGGCCTTTGCCCCAAATATTTTGGCTATCTGAATGCCGAACACAGATACACCTCCGGAACCCTGTACAAGGATAGTTTCGCCCGCCTTCAGGTTTCCATAATCTACCAGCGCATACCATGGCGATAAACCTGCTGTGGGGAAAGTACAAGCTTCTTCATCTGTGAAAAACTCAGGAACTTTAATCATACTTTGTGATTCCAGCACCATATATTCAGCAAGCCCACCCTGTAAAGCAGAACCCAGCAAATATTTATGATCATCTGGTGTAGCCTCACCATCAAGCCAGTGTGACCACAGGTGTGACATCACACGATCGCCGGGCTCAAAATTTTTAACATCAGGACCTGTTCTTACTATCCTCCCTGATGCGTCTGCTACGGGAATCAGCGGAAAATTAACTTCACCTAACTCGCCGTCCATTGTTCCTTTATCCCGATAGTTTAATGATACGGCTCCTACTTTCACAAGCACTTCATGAGGCTTTAGTTCAGGAGTATCGATCGTATCCAGTTTCAGATTTTTTAATCCATAGCCGTGCAGGCGCCAGGCTTTAATTTTTGATGGTATTGCAACCATTTCAATGGTATTTTTCATAAAAGTAAAATTACGCTGCATTGCTATAGACAAATGGCACAAATCAAAGAAGAAACAGTATATATCAAACTTCCGCTGTTGGACGGTAAATTTCAGGCATTTACTGCTCAGATTTCTACTCCGGAAACCCGAAAAGCATACACTATACGGTGGATGCGATCCAATATTTGATTTATTCCATTTTCTATTTGATCTGCCCTATTCTGCGGATAATCCTAGCTGTAATTTTGAATTAACGTTGTGAAAGCCTTGAGGCTTGCAGCACAGCATCTAATTAAACAGCAATTTTATGGTAGCTAACAACAAGACTATGAAAGCCTGGCGGATCAATTCTTTCGGAATTGATCATTTAACACTGGAAGATGTGCCAGTTCCCAGTCCGGCCGGCGATGAGATTTTAATCAAAGTAAACGCAGTTTCGCTCAACTTTCGCGATTTCGCTATAGTACAGGGCTTTTACCTCCCTGATCTGATGCCCAAGGATCTGATTCCTGTGTCTGACACGTCAGGAACGGTTGTACAGTTGGGATCTTCTTCATCCAAATTCAGGGAAGGAGACCAGGTCATTGTACATCCGTTTCTCGCCGTAAATCCGGACGGGTCTTTCGATCACATGAGCGCCTATGGTGGTCCAATAAACGGCGGGCTTGCTGAATATATGGTTGTTAAAGAATATGCTTTGATCAAGGCACCTGCAAATCTATCTGGTCAGGAGGCTTCAACTCTACCTATTGCTGCCCTTACGGCATGGTTCAGCCTGACCAATAAGATGAAGCTGAAAGCAGGCGATCATATACTGTTTAAAGGAACGGGAGGAGTATCACTTTTTGGTATACAGTTTGCAAAAGCGCTGGGTGCTCATCCGATAGTAATTACCAGCAGTGATGAAAAAGGTGAAAAGACAAAAGAAATTGGCGCTGATGAGTTCATTAATTATAAAGAGCATGAAAACTGGGAGGCGAAGGTCAAAGCGCTTACAGGCGGTAAAGGTGTAGACCATGTGCTGGAAGTAGTGGGTGGTAAATCTTTTAACAGATCACTTGATGCGATCAGGGAGAGGGGAAACATCATTGTAGTCGGGTTTCTTGAGGATCAGTATTCAGAGCTTGACCTTATGAAATTACTGTCCAGCCGGGTAAATATTACAGCGGTATCGTCAATAGGCAATTGGGATTCATGGGCGGCAATGCTGAAGGCCATTGAAGATTACAATATCAAACCGATAGTTGACAGCATTTACAATTTTTCTGATGCAAAAGACGCTTTCAAACAGTTGAATAAGGGGGTTTTTGGCAAGATCATCATCAAGATTTCCGGGTGATCATGTTCAATTCTCTGAGATGTATGCAGCACTAACGCTCCTCATCGTTCTGAATTGGATTCAAAATACAAAGAAGACGGCATCGGGATCTGTTATTAATATCCGTAAAATTTCTGGCAGTCCCGGCCGCCTCTTCTCTGATAAGCGACGGCTGTAAAAGCAGGTTAGAACAAAACGCCTGGGTCATCCAATGGCCGGAACTTTTCTGTAGTGCTTTGGGGTAAGCTGCTGGCCTCTTTTAAAAAATTTTATAAAATGGGGTGTATCATCGAAGCCCAGGCTCCATGCAATTTCAGAGATGTTCCAGTCGGTATGCTGAAGTAAACTGCGGGCTTCCTGCATAATTCTTTCACTGATCAGCTGGGAAGTTGTTTTGCCGGTTATGCTTTTTAGTGCATGGTTCAGATGATTTACATGTATGGATAACTGATTTGCAAACTCTGAAGGATACCGGAATCCCAGGCGTTGCATATTTGATTCGATAGGGAACTGGCGCTCTAACAATTCCATAAAAATAGAACTGATTCTTTGAGAGCCGTTTGAGTCATTGTATTGCTGGCAAATTGCAGGTTCAAGTTTCAGGGCCATAAAGATGAGCTGAAGGACCATTGTTCTCAGCGAATCATACTTATAACTGAACTCAAGCGGAATCTCGCTTAACATTTGTTTGAATATCCTTTCAACGGCAGTGAACTGCTTCGCATTCAGGTGGAAAAGCGGGATGTTCCCCGGCTTAAATACCGGATATTCCTTGATATTGATAAACTGGTCAAAAAACATGTCTGTAAAAACACAGAAATATGCGGTTTGCTCAGTGCCCAGATGCTCCCAGGCGTAAGGGATATTTGGGTTTGAAAACAGTAAAGCGCAGTCTAAATCTACAGTTTTGTCGGCATAATAAAGCCTGGTTTTTCCTTTTAGGAGGCTGATCCTATACATTTGCCTTCTGTGAAAAGGCTGACAGTCAAATTTTTCATCCCTGTCATGTTTCAGACGGAAAACATTAAAATGCTGCACATCTTTACCAATTTCACCAGGCATCCATACTCTTTCATCTGGTTTCAGATCTTCATTTAAATCATTCTTATTCATCTTGCTCCTTTTTAAGCTGTTTGACTGAACGTATAAGTTCCAGGAACTTCAATAGCAAATGTCGTGCATTGTGCAGGCTAAATATGAATGCCAAACAAAGAAGAAATTGTATAAATCAAATATTTCTCTGTTGTATCAGGTCCACATATTCTTTTGCTGTAATAAGTTCTTTCCCGGGTCTATTGCAGTATAGGCAGATTAATTATCAAAATAATGCCGGTTAACTATCAAAATATACAATCCTGAACATATTTGAATTTACCATTTTTTTGATGAACACAACAATTCAGTTTTCATAGTTTTCAGCAGTATACAATTGTCTGTCAACTTTATAACTTATCAATACATATTTGATCTTTTCAGTTTTTCATTTGAGATGTACCATTTATGGAAAAGGGCCCCCGGTAACTTTGTATTGTTTATTAACTACAATATCAAAGACAATGATAACAACAAAAGCATATGCAGCGCAAGGCGCTCATGACACACTGGCCCCCTGGGATTTCGAAAGGAGAGATGTAGGGCCTCATGATGTACAAATTGAAATTTTATATTGTGGGGTATGCCACACCGATATCGCACAGATCAACGAAGAGTGGTTCCCCGGAATATTTCCTATGGTTCCCGGCCATGAGATCGTTGGCCGTGTAACTGCTGTTGGTGATCATGTCAAAGGATTCAAACCAGGTGACATGGCAGGCGTGGGCACAATTGTTGACTCCTGCGGAAAATGCAGCCATTGCGAGGCCGGTCTTGAGGTATATTGCGAAAATGGTGTGGTCCCAACTTATAACGGAATGGATACCTACAGGGATGGCCAGCCAACGTATGGCGGTTATTCTAAAACTATCGTGGCAGACGAATCCTTTACGCTCCATATTCCTGAAAACCTGAATCTGGCTGCAACTGCACCCATGTTATGCGCAGGTATAACAACATACTCGCCATTGAAACACTGGAAGGTTGGCAAGGGGCACAAGCTTGCTGTACTTGGCTTGGGTGGCCTTGGGCATATGGCTGTGAAATTTGGTGTGGCACTTGGTGCAGAAGTAACTGTAATCAGTACTTCTGCAAAGAAAGAACTTGACGCAAAGAAACTGGGAGCGCACCATTTCGTTGTATCCACCAATGCTGAAGAGATAGAAAAGGTCAAGTCATCATTTGACTTTATTATCGACGCGATCAGCGTAGAACATGACCTGGATTTCTATCTTTCCCTCCTCAAACTGGACGGCGTCCATATCGTTGTAGGCGTTCCGCCGGAAGGCTTACATGTGAAAAGCGTGATGGGTTTCCATATCGGCCGTAAAAGTCTTGTGGGCTCGGCATCAGGCGGAATTCCCGAAACTCAGGAAATGTTAGACTTCTGTTCAGAGCATAATATTGTTGCAGATATTGAATTGATAGATATCAAAGACGTACACAATGCCTTTGAAAGAATGGCAAAGGGAGATGTAAAGTACCGGTTCGTAATTGACATGGCAACATTGTAACGTACACCTAAACATCCGACGGGGCAGCTCTTCATTCATGAAGGCTGCCTTTTTTGATTCGGGCAAATGGTGGTCCGGATGAACGGCATCTCAGGCCACATGAGCATGTAAGGGAAGGTGTAAGTATGATAAATATTTGCTATACTTGAAGCATAAAATCAGATCACATGGAACCTACAAACAAAGTTGCCGAAATCATCAAAGATGAAATACTAGCATTACAAAGTTCAGTTGCTGTTAAGCAAAATGAAATGGAAGCAGCATATAAAGAAGCGATACAGCAAGCCAACAAAATCAAGAAAGAATCTCAGAAAGAAGTAGACAATGACCTGAAAACTATTGAAAGCCTCACTGCTGCTTTAGTAGCATTGGGCATAAAGTTAGAGAAACCCAAAGCCGCATTAAAACAGCATCCTTTGTTAGTAGTACCTACAGAGTATCATTCCAACTTAACATTAAACGAGAAGATAGCCTTTGTATTGAATGAAGCAGAAAAAGAATATTCCAGGGAAGAGATAGCGGAAGTCATAGCAGTTTATGATGATAATGATCCCGCAAAAGTTTCCACACAAATCGGAGGCGTACTATCATCTTTGAAGAGTAAGGGTTTATTGATCGCGAATAAGGATGGAAGAAAAGATTTCTTTACATTAGTAAAGGAATAGAATATATATAACTATTATACCACGAATACAATCGTAAAGAAAACAATAGTAATATCTAACTTTAGGTATAAAATATATGAAGGATGCGTAGCTTAAACGCATCCTTTTTTTTGTGAGTATTGAATAATTTCACCGAATTGGCTGATAGATTTCAAATGATAATATCATATATATACATCTAAAGTTAACTGCTTTAGAACGAATTTTAGATAAAAATGCTTTGTAGTTTATATTACATTGTCCAATATTTTATAATAAGTAAATACAAAATAAATATAAAATCCATAAATATACTGATTTACAGTGATATAAATAATATATAAAGTATGCAAATTTAGCTTTATAAAGCCATTTTTACAGAACTTATACTAAAGATAATCACTAATTTAAAGATATTTATATTGACCGGAAAACAATAAACAAGCTCTGCCCTACCCTACCATTCTATCTATGGCATCTGAGTAAAGCTTAAACATAGCATTGTTTACAAAGGCTTATAGTTCACCTTTTGTAATGCAAATGTTTTTACCGGCACAGCATTACTGTCCAGCAGCTGACTAAACTGCGCGTTCATCACCCATATATCTTTTCCGTTTTGTGTTGCTGTAGAAGGATAGGTAAACCTGTCTTCTACCTTTGTGGATGCTATAATTTTAGCAGTAGCCCAATTATCATTACTGCTTAGTTTAAAGATCTTATCAACTCCTCCGTTAACAACCATCGTCAGCGTGTTCTTATCTGTAAGCAGCAGACCATCTGCCCCAAGAAAGTATTGTTCTGTCATGATCTTTTTCACAGTTGTTGGATTCTTAAGATCAACTTTATATAGCTGTCCTTTTGCACTATTGTCCACAATCAGGAATCCACCAGGATGAAATACAATACCATTTAAACCCACGCCCTGCGTTTTAAACATTTCATCTTTAGCAAACACAGAAGCTTTTCCATCGGGTGTTACCTTATAAATAGCCCCTGCAAAGCTGTCTGTGATATAGGCATTTTTCATATCATCGAAGGTAAGGTCATTGGCGAAATGTTTACCCGGAACCAGCATGGAAAGATCGGTGTCAGAATTCTTTTTCCCTGTCTTTAGGTCTATGCTGATCAGCCTTGCCATCTTCATCCGGGTAGCGGGATTGGTATATCTGCTGTAGTTGGCGTCAGACACGCAGGCGTATAAACTTTTCCCATCGGGATGGATCTTCAGTCCGTAGGTAGACTTAAGTGTGCTGTCTGCATGTAGTACAGTATACACTCCCCGGGGTGTAACTTTACCAATACTTCCAAGCCGGGCTGAGGATACATAGTACACATTTGCAGCCTTATTAAAAGTAACCCCTTCAGGATAACTTCCCGGTGCTTCAAACTCAAGTCTGGTTGGGGTTTCGGGCATTGTAGCGGCTATAGTAGCTGCGCCGATAATTCCTAATGTTATATATTTTAGTGCTTTCATATCAATTCGTTTTTTTAACAGCATAAATATTTCCTGCCGCATCATCTGAAATGTATACGGTACCGTTTTTTGTGATGGTTATTCCTGCGGGCCTTCCGAAACGGGATTCGTCCTGGAGAAAGCCGGTAAGGAAGTCTTCGGCTTTTACTGCCGTTCCGTTTTCAAAATGTATGCGCTGAACTTTGTATCCAACGGGCTGCTCAGCATTCCAGGAGCCGTGCCATGCTACAAGGCCGTCGCCAGACCAGTCTTTGGGGATGTTTGCTGCCCCGTCAAAAAAAGTAAAGGCAATTGGAGCCATATGTGCGGTCAGTTCCAGTACAGAGGGTTGTGTGCCTTTAACTACGGCTTCTTTGCTGTTACCTGGAGGGTCTTCGCGGCTTTTGTCAATTTCCCTTTTACCATAAGCATAGGGAAAGCCGTAATCAGCACCTTTGGTAATATGGTTCACTTCTTCTGGTGGCCAGTCACTGCCTTTGGTATCACCCCCGTTGTCTATTCCCCACATTTCCTTTGTTTGTGGTTGCCAGTCAAACCCAATCGTATTCCGCAGGCCGCTGGCATAAACTGTGCGCCCCCAAGTCTTGGGATCTACCTGCAGCATCACTCCTGTTTCTTTGTCGCTTTCCTTACAATCGTTGCAGAGTGAGCCCACGCTGATGTAGAGCATTCCGTCCGGCCCAAAATCCATCGTCCGGTTTGGATGCTGGCCTCCGTCCGGAAGATCTTTGATCAGTAACTCAGCGGCCTCTGTATTAAGCGTGCCATCAGGTTTGACAGGGTATCTGCGTACTTCATTACTGTTGCAGAGGTACATCCAGCCATCTTTCATGGTTATACCGTGGACACCCTTAAAGTTTGCCACAACAGTAACCAGGTTTTCAAATTTGCTGTCGCCATCTTTATCCTGCAGCAGCAGTACATCACCCCCATCACGGCGGGTTACATATACATTACCTTCGGGGCTGGTATAGAGCATTCTCGGTTTACCGAGTCCTGAGGCCGCAACAGATACCTCAAAGCCTGGCGGCGCTTTCAGCAGTTTGACCATTTCAGGTTTAAAATCCATGACCTGTGCATATTTTATCACAGATACGTATTTGGTGACGTCCTTCACCGGGAGGCCGCGCTGTGCATTTGCTGCTCCCGCACTGAGGAGCATTGCAAATAAGGAAAGGGGAAATAATCTTTTGTTTTTCATAGGTTTCGTAGATTATTCCCGTAACAAGCACCATCATCTTAAGTTTTTCAAATTATCAGATCCGGGGACTTTTGTTATTCTTAATTGTTGTAACTTTTTTCCCGGGAAAAATTAGATAACTGCGTCAGCTAAGTTATAGCCAATGCCGTTTTGTTTCTCGTATAACCGTAGTAATGTAGATCTAATAACAAGAGATACGCCCACTAACCATCTGAATATTAAAACAATATATATATTGTGTGGTTTAAGTGGTAACTAACTTTAGCCCAATGGAAGAATATATATTATATACAGGCCAGATCGAAGGTAAGTATAGAGAGGTTCAAATCTATCCTAATCTTTCCATACCGGATGAATATATGGTTCATTGGGATGGGTTTGAAGTAGGTACCATCAAAAAAATGGATAACAAGTGGTTTACCAAAACAGCCGAACTGGTGACGGTTGTGAATGAACTTGGAGCATTTTTAGATAAGCTGGATACTACTTCAGGATGATTTCATGTTTTTTTTGTAATAAATTGTAACTTTAAATTAGTTTTTATTACAAAATCACATCAGTTCAAATGAGAAAATACTCTTTTACTTTATTAGTCCTTCTGTTTGTTTTTATCTCAACCGGACAAGCCCAGACAAAGGAAGCCGCTGTCAGAGATGGGCAGGTCATCTTAAATTTCAGTAAAAAAGTATCTGATACACCCCCTGATAGAACTTACACGATCAAACGGGCGAAAGGCCGTTTCGGGAAATATGAAACCATAGGCACTTCATCCACAACCACTTTTGTTGATAAAACAGCCAGGGGGAACCTTTTCGACTATTATTACCAGGTCTTCGGTAATAACGGGCAAATTGCTCAGTTAGGTTTGGAAATTGAACTATTTGGCCAGAACACCTATATCTATAGCCCCTTTGACAATGCAGATTCAGTTGGCCGCCAGGTCAATGCTGTTCACGAGCAGATGTTCGGTAAAGAGTTTAGCCCTAACCGTTATGCCCTATTCTTTAAACCTGGTGATTATAAAGCTGCCGGCCTGCTTAAAATACCGTTTTATGTACAAATTGCCGGACTGGGAAGAACTCCTTACGAAGTAGAGATCTCCAACCTCCATACGCCATCACATCAGCAGGCAGGAAATGGCACCACTACTTTCTGGCGTTCAGCAGAGAACCTTTCGGTTATTGGCCAGGAAACCTATGATGAGGAAGAGACCTTTAAATGGGCCGTTTCACAGGCTGCTCCCCTACGCAGGGTTCACTCTACACGTGTGGTGCGCTACCAATGGGGAAACGGGTGGGTAAGCGGCGGCTATACGGCAGACTGCGATTTCCAGAGTGCTGCCGGCTCAAAAAACCAGCAGCAATGGTATACACGGAATTCATTTCTGCACAAAGGGCGTGGCGAGTTTCAGGAAATCAAGTATAACTATTGTTTCCAGGGTGTTGATCTTGGGCCGGGCGCGGATAAGAACACTTACCAGAACAACTGGGACAAAGGAGGCAATGTGACCTTTCTGCCCGGCACACCGGTTATCCGTGAGAAACCATTTTTATTTATAGATAAAGACCAGCGTTATAAAGTGTTCCGCCCGGCGTTAAAACGCAACCATACAGGCATTTCATATACCAAAACCGATATGGGCAGTGGTGAAGCCATAGATCTCCTGAAGAGCTTCTATGTGGTTAAACCGGGTACTACTGCGCAGGAGATGAACAAGCAGCTCAATGCCGGCAAACACTTACTGATCACTCCGGGCATGTACAAGTTATCAGAGCCACTCCACGTTACCAAACCTAATACCATTATCCTTGGACTTGGGTTCGCTACATTGATTCCTGATCAGGAGAATTCCACCTCAGCCATCGTGGTTGACGATGTAGACGGAGTTTCTGTTGCTTCATTGCTATTTGACGCCCATTACAGTTCACATAGCCTGATCCAGGTTGGGCAGGGTAAGACGCATGCAAGGCATGACAGCAATCCTACCGTATTATCAGACCTGTTCTTCAGGATAGGTGGCTTCCGTGCCGATAAAGTACATGTAGACCAGACCGTTATTGTAAACAGCTCCGATGTTATCGGAGATCATTTCTGGATCTGGAGGGCAGACCACGGAGTAAAGGGAAGCGTAGGATGGGATATAAATACTGCAAAGAACGGATTGGTTGTCAATGGCGACCACGTAACCATGTATGGGCTGTTTGTTGAGCATTTCCAGGAATACCAGGTGTACTGGACGGGTGAATACGGTAAAACTTATTTCCTGCAGTGTGAAAGCCCCTATGATGCTCCTGATCAGAAGGCTTACATGAGCGAAAACGGCACGCGCGCAGGTTATGCAGCTTACAAAGTTGCAGCTACTGTTAACCACCACGAGGCTTTTGCATTTGGTATTTATGATGTATTGCATAATGAAATTATGATAGAAAGCTCTGTTGAGGTTCCTGACAGGCAGGGCATCAGGCTTCATAATATCTGTAACAACAGCCTTTCCAGCCCGCCAAACAGGGGCTATAAATTTGTTATCAATGGCATTCAGAAAAGCACTTATAACACCCACAGGGACAACCGTACATACGTTGTTGAATTTGTGGGAAAAGAGGCTCCCAACCAGAAGTAATGATGATAAAATAATCCATCTTAATTTATGGTTAGTCCATTTTTAGGTTCAGAATTACCAGTAATTTTATTTAACCAGATATAAATCTATCCGTATAATAAGGGAATTATTATATCACCAGAAGCAAGTAGCAGTTCAGCGGTAACGAAGGCATTGCAGATGAGACAGATTTATTGAAATAATAATTATGTAACACCCTGACTTTAAAACATGAACAAAAAACTTTTTTATTGCTGTCTGAACGCCCTGTTCCTGGGAATACTTTTTTCAGCCGCAACCTCGCAGGCTCAAAATAAAGCGTTATACCTGCAGTCCAGGAATAATTTAAACAGAATTACATTATCCCTGAGTAAGGATGGTAGGCTATCCTATAATGTTACCCGCAGAGATCAAACAATTATTTCTGACTCTCCCCTGGGCCTCAAATGTGACGATCAGGATTTCACCTCCGGATTATCAGTTGTTAAAGTTTCGCCTGTCCAAATAAAAAGGGAGCAATATGAGTTGAAGGTGGCCAATAACAAAAGCGTAGACCATGCTTTTAACAGCAGGAGCATAACCTTTAAAAATAGCCAGGGAGCACAGATCATAATTGATCTGGTTGCCGGGGATGAGGGGGCCGCCTTCCGCTACAGGTTTGCTGAGGGCAACAAAACACGGATAATACAACAGGAAATTACAGGCTTCCATATTGAAAAAAATGCAAAAGGCTGGTTACAGCCATACAATAAAGCCGGAGACTACACCCCTGGTTATGAAGACTTTTACCTCAACGTAAACTCGGGAGATCCGATCAGTGCTCCGCGCAATCCTTCTGTTGGCTGGTGTATGCCCGCTCTATTCAATGTAAATGGTACCAAAAACTGGGTGCTGATTGCTGAATCTGCAACTGATGGCTCCTACCCCGGCTGTCATTTACAACCCAATTCAGATGGAGGGCTTTACAAAATAGCCTTTGCTGAAAAGGATGAGAAATTTACGCTCCCTTTGCCTGATAAGGATAATAACTATCCGCAATCCACCCTGCCATGGACTATGCCCTGGAGGGCTATCATCATTGGTGAAAAGGCCGGGGATATATTGCTTTCTACATTAATTACCGATCTGGCCCCTGCCTCAAAAATTGATGATACCTCATGGATTGAGCCGGGCAAAGCCGCCTGGGCATGGTGGTCACATCCTGATGACCACTCAGTTGCAATTTATAACGAGTTTACAGACCTTTCGGCCTCAATGGGCTTCAAATACACACTTTTTGATGCCGGATGGGAGAAAGCCAACCAGGAAGGAAAGATTATTGATTATGCGGTATCTAAAGGGGTTAAACCACTGGTATGGGGTTATTCCTCACAATATTTCGATGCAGAAAAACGAATAAAACGCTTCAAGCAACTTGCCGATATGGGCGTTAAGGGCGTAAAAATAGATTTCTGGTGTTCTGACAGGCAAGAAGTTATGGGCGTACTACAGTCTGTTTTTGCTGATGCTGCTAAAGATCATTTACTGGTAAACCTTCACGGTACTACCGTTCCGAGAGGCTGGCAACGCACATGGCCAAATTTCGTTACGGCAGAGGCCATACTGGGTACCGAAAGTTATTTTTATGAGCCAACATTCCCCGCTAAAGCGGCAGAGCAGAATACGGTGCTGCCATTTACAAGAAATGTAGCAGGCCCGGCAGACTATACACCGTTTGCTCTCACCATGAGGAAGTTTCCACGTTTAAATACCGCAGCCCATGAGCTTGCCATGGCGATGATCTATACCTCCGGGATTATCCATTTTGCTGATTCCAAAGAGGTATTTGACGGGCTCCCTGCCGAGGTGAAGAACCTGCTGAAGGAGCTGCCTGCCACCTGGGATAAAACAGAATGCCTTGTTGCCGAACCGGGAAAATCGGTAGTGCTCTCCCGCCAGCAAGGTAAACTTTCCTATATTGTTGGTATCAACGGTACCGGTACAAAAATGCCTGTTACACTGGATCTGGCAAAATATGCAAAAGGCTTTTCTAAATTCAGGATCATCTCAGAAGGTAACGATCCGCTAATGGGTTTTCAGACAGAAACGTACCCGGTAACCTCCGGCTATCATTATACCATGGCTCCTAAAGGCGGCTTTATCATTCAGTTTGTTGAATGATAAGGCCGTACTCCGGTTCTATGCAAACTTTTTCTGCAACCATTTGCGCACAGGCTCATCATACCATTTCAATGCGGCATAGGCTAAGATGACCCCAGCTATTAAAATGAGCAAGGCATAGGGCCATGCCTGCACAATTGTTACGCCTTTATGATTGCTCACCCAGGCAACGTAAAAATAGACCAGCGGGTAGTGTACCATGTAAACCGGATAGGATATGTCACCTAAAAATTTGCATACCCTGTTCTCGCTGTGACTGTGCATCACGCCACTGGCGCCAAGATATACTATAAGCGGGAAAACGATGATAATGCAAACAGATTCATAGATCCCGTTCATCCATAGATGCTCCGCACCGCCAATGCGCGGCATATAAAGTACGGCAGCAACTAAAAGGCTGCACCATAAAAAGGCATTTTTAATGCGGGTGGGCTTGGCCACACGTGAAAGTAACAGACCGGCAAAGAACGGATACATGGTACGCGTTATCCCAATGCGTACCTGCTCCACATTCAGCGTCCATCCACCACCCACGTCACCATTGGTGATCGCCAGATGTGCGAGTGTGATAGCAGCAATGCCTACTAAGATACTCAACGCTGTTTTGGAAAACTTCCTGATCCACACAGCATAGAGAATGTTGGCAATGTATTCAAAGAACAATGACCACCCCACGCTGTTCAGGGGGTGCATCTCTTCCCAGCCACGTATATCAAGTGATAAGGGCACAGGCAGGATAGTATAGCCTATCAGCATTACCAGCAGCATTTTCCAGAGAGGAATAGTATGAATGAGCGGCCATAACGTCGAATCCGTATAGTAGAATCCAATAGCGCCGAGTGTCATCCCCAAGATCACCATTGGCTGAAGGCGTATGATACGGCGTTTGAAAAAATTGCCAATGGTCATTTTGTGCCAGCGGTCGTCATACGCATATCCCATCACGAAACCTGATAATAAAAAGAAAAAGTCTACAGCCAGGTAGCCATGATTGACCAGGTTATCTAAATGACCGGTAGCCAATGGCTCGGCCAGGTGAAAGGTTACAACGATTATGGCTGCAACACCGCGAAGGCCGTCTAATATGGGATAATGTGGTTTGGTAGCCAGCTCATTGTTCAGGTCAGTTCTCATATATTGGTTGTAATCATTGCAATTTGTAAAAAATAGCCAACTTTTGATCCATGAAGCCAAAACCATATGGTAACAATCATCTTGCAGGTATGATCGGATCAGGATATTTTTTATATTTATAAATCTTAACCTCTTATCATGCAACGAATTTATTTTTACCTACTTACGTTTTGTTTTATCAGCGTTGCGTCGGCTCAGCAAAAAAACAGGCAGCCTTTAATTATACAAGGCCAACTCAGCAATTCGCCAGAAAAAATCCTGAAGATATTCTTTTACGATGAAAATAATAAATTACTGCTTGACACCCTCCATCTGAATGATAAGGGAGAGTTTTATCTCAAAACATATAAAATTACGCGGCCTCAGCGCAGCAGTATCCAGCAGAATTCAACGCAGATCAACAGCATCTATGTAGCTCCGGGATACAACCTTCGCATCACCGGTGATGCTACAAATTATAATACCTTAAATGCAACCAAGAAGATTACCGGCATTGGTGAAGAAAGTAACCGGTATCGTATCAAGATGGACTCTGCCTATGCAGCCAGATCAGACAAAAGGGCATGGTATGATTTAAAGCTGGAGGAACTGTTTCCATATATCAAAAATATGAGGCGCCTGGAAGATTCTGTGCATCATAATGTATTTGACCGGCCACAACCGAAAGATCCTTATTTCAACTCTTTTAAGAAAATGATTGAAATAGACAACCAGAGTTTGGCCTTTTATATGCTGCTTGAATTTGCAGTGATGAACAACTACAGCCAGGATAAAATGAAAGATGTAGTAGAGAAAAATGTACCGCCACTATTTGCAAAGGAGGTATCTAATGACGATTACCTGATTGCTGAGGATTACACCAGCTGGACACTCCCCTTATATTATGAGTACAGGAACAAACTGGATAAACTTGATGATTCTGTTGCGGTACAAAAACCTGGTTATCAATTGAAACTGATTAACCAGCTTTTTAAAGGTAAGGTAAAAGAATATTTCCTGAATTATACTGTCAACAGGACTATCAGCAGGACCGGTTCAATCGAAGAACTCAATAACGCAAAAAGAAAGACGCAACCTCTTTATGATGCGATAACCAACCCAGCGGCAAAAAAAGACTTAGCCGCGGATTTTGCAGAAAAAGAGACACAGCTGATGCAGTTACAGATCGGCAAACCTGCCCCGCCATTTACTCTCCCTGACGAGGGCGGCAAGGTACATCAACTGCCTGATTATAAAGGAAAAGTAATCTACATAGATCTCTGGGCCAGCTGGTGCCTGCCATGCCGCGAGGAGATGCCAAATTTTAAAATTCTGAGTGATAAATTTAAAAACAATCCGGAAGTAGCCTTTATGGGCATCGCAGTTTTTGATGGTGAGAAGGAATGGAGAAAAGCGCTCTCTGAAGAAAAGCCTAGTTGGTTGCAACTATATGATAAGGGCGGCGTGGTGGCTAAATCTTATGTCGCAAACGCAATTCCAAAATACATCCTGATTGATAAAAACGGTAAAGTGGTTAATTTCAATGCGCCAGGCCCGTCAGATAAGTCTATCGAAAATTTAATTAAAGATGAAATTGCCAAACCTCAGTTATAAATCTATACTAAACCGGCTACAGGAGTGATTACTTTAAGACCACTATAAATGCGTATGATCTATACTAGAAAACTCAGCGTATCCTTAATAATATCAGGGGCAAGCTTCATAAGCTCATGTAACCGGGTAAGTGAAAACGTCACATCGAACGAACCAGAGAAAAGCGAAGAAACTTACGCCTTACTTGAAAGTTATATTCAAACGGATTTAAAGAAAGACTCGATATTCGTATTGCAGGCACCAGCAAAATTTATGACCGAGATTTGTGCCAGTGACATAGTAAAGGCAAACAACTTAGATTTATCAGTTGAAGAGCTCATCGCCCATTCTCAAAGGGATACTACAATATGGACAGGCCATGAATTTCCCCGCGCACATATACTTGAATATGATAAAAAGACAAACTCCGCTAAAATCTCAGGTTTAATAAATGGTGGCGATGAAAATGGCTATTATGTTTTCTCCCACCCCATCTTTTCAAGAGATTTCAACTTTGCAATCCTACAGTCTTCCTTTGTTTGCGGCCCACGTTGTGGACAAAGTGAAACGATACTATTTGAGAAAAAAGATCGCATCTGGCACCGCTCAGCATCATTTTGCAGCAGCATCTATTGAGTTGATATCAAATAGTGTTATCACACTCAATCAATTACCAGATAACAATCTTTACTCAACATGAATTTACGTGACAAGGGTTTAACTCTAAGACGGTTCTACCGCATAAGGCGTGTGCGCCACCTCAATTACCTGTCCATCCGGATCATAAAAGTCAACCGTATAATATTCCCTGGAATATGGCATAATCACCGGTCCGCGAATGATCTTTGCTTCTTGTTTCATCAACGCCTGATGTACCTCATCTACCTGTTTTTTTTCTACAGCCTGGAAACAGATATGCCTTATTCCAAGTGATCTTGTTTTTTCCACATCTTTCATTTCCATAAAATATATCACCATGCTCCCATCGGTAAAGGAACGATCACTGGAGCGTTTCCATCCAACAAGGGTTAAAAAGCTGTTGTAAAATGTCATGCTCTGAGGGATATCTGATACCCAAAATTCAATGTGGTTGATACCGGGTTTTAATGTTGTTTCCATAATTTTGATTTGCTTTTTCTAAGCTCAGCATGGCATTCGCCGTTTTCGTGTGCCAATAAAAAAACATCTTTCTGTATCGATTGTTTTAAATATTTAAATCATACGCGGCTCATACCCCACGAAAATAACGCCAATAACAAGTCAATTAATCCTATTTACACAAGCAGACACGCGAAATAAATGAAACGTAGGTTTTATTTATATCTCAATCTTATAAAATTTAACAACCCTCCTACCCCCAACGCATGGTCTGTTCGTATCACCTTTTATAATGTTCAGCTTGCCGCACATGCAAAATGTAATAACTCAGTAACAAGAAGCTCATGACGCATTTAGAAAAGCTGATCTAAAAGCCACTGATTATCCAAAGCCTAACAAAGAATGATTTGCAAAAACTTACCTGCACTTTTAAGCCTGTATTTTTTATCTGTCCTGACGGTTACCGCAGCGGGAGCAGGTTTGCCCCCCATTACTGCTGACACCTCCAGGCAAACACACGTAAAAACAACAACTGCAGGACATTTACCGGTTATCAAAAACTTTGAAGGTGATGCTTTCTTAAGCGTTCAGAAAGTAATGGGCAAGTATTTGCTGGAAATTCCTGACAACATTTTGGGCAGGGATATTCTGGTAGTCAGCCGGTTGGCTCAAACCAGTGCATCAGTACGGGAATCTGATGGTTTTGCAGGTGATCTGATCGGTCAGGCAGTGGTCAGATTTCAGAAAGGGCCGGACAACCGGATTTTTATGAATAGCCTAAACTTCCAAACCTACAACCGTGATAGTACCAGCGCCCTGTATAAAGCAGTTCAGCGTGCCAATATCGAGCCTATTGAGGCGGCATTTCCTAATCTGAATCCAGGTACGGAGCAAAAGACATCAAAGATAGATCTGACTGAATATATCTCTGGTGACAATAACATCTTTTTCTTTGAAAGCAATCAGGCAAAACAGCGCTACAGGCTTGGACAGTTTAGTGCTGAACGGAGCTACACCAAAGATGTCCGTGGCTTTCAGAATCATTTAGAAATCATTACGCTGAAAACTTATGCCCTGCTGCCTGCAGAACGAAAATCCGAAGCAGCTCTTTCTGCAGGTTTTGCAACAGTTACCCTCAATACATCCCTGTTGCTGCTACCCGAAAAAGGAATGGACATCCGCAGGGCCGATGCACGCATTGGTTACTTTACCACCTCTTTTACAGACTTTGACAGTAACCCGCAGGATGTAAAAAACCTTCAGGTGATCAACCGCTGGAAACTTGAGCCCAAAGCTGAAGACCTCAGCAGGTATCGCAAAGGCGAGCTTGTAGAACCTAAAAAACCGATCATCATTTATATTGACCCTGCTACGCCACAGAAATGGGTACAGTACCTGATTGCCGGCATTAACGACTGGGAAAGTGCTTTTGAACAGGCTGGATTCAAAAATGCAATTGCCGGGCGCATAGCTCCCGATGCGGCCCGGGATAGCTCCTGGTCACTTGAAGACGCTGCTCATTCCAGCCTTGTTTATAAACCGTCCGACCGGGAAAATGCAGAAGGCCTGTACATCAGCGATCCCCGCAGCGGCGAAATTCTCGAGTCGCACATCAATTGGTACCACAACATCATGAAGATGGTGCATGACTGGTATATGATCCAGGCCGGCGGTGTAGACTCAGCAGCACAAAGAACCGTCCTTGATGACCGGGTAATGGGAGAATTACTGCGCTATGTAGCTGCTCATGAAGTTGGGCACGTTTTGGGGCTACGTCATAACTTTGGTGCTTCAGCAACAGTACCTGTAGAAAAACTTCGTGACAAAGCGTGGGTAGAAACACACGGGCACACCCCCTCGATTATGGATTATGCCCGGTTTAATTATGTTGCACAACCTGAAGATCACATTGATAAAAGCGGGATTTTTCCAAGAATCGGTGTATATGACAAGTGGGCAATCGAGTTTGGATACAGGTACACCGGTGATCTGGATAGTGCTGATGCCAGAGAAAAGATCAAAATGATTGCGAAGCGAAGCTCCATTAGCAATGGCTTATGGTATGGCCGTCAAAATAGTCAGGATGACCCGCGTTCACAGAGTGAAGATCTCGGTGATGATCCAATGGTTGCAGACACCTACGGGATTAAGAATCTTAAGCGTATCGTTTTACAGTTACCCAAATGGACAGCCAGCGATGATGATGGATATTACGGTTTAAAAAGTATGTATGGCAAACTGTCCACCCAATTCGGCTTGTATATGGCGCATGCTACAAAATTTATTGGCGGCGTTTATGAAAGCCCAAAAAATAGCGGTGACACAGCTTATGTATATAATTTTGTACCAAAAGAAAAGCAACTGGAGGCCTTGGATTTTTTAGACAGGCAACTTTTCAACACTCCTACCTGGCTGCTCAATCCGCAAATACTCAGAAATACAGGTTCTTCGGGTTTCCAGGTTATTTACACCTGGCAGGATCTTACCCTTAGTAATTTATTATATAGCAGGGTATTTAATAACCTGATGGCTTTTGAAGCTTCAGACCCTATCAAAGCTTATACGCCCTCAGCCTTTCTTACCGATTTACATAACCGGATATTTCGCGAAGTCAGGCTGAATCAGCCAATTGACAGCTACCGAAGAAACCTTCAGAAATTATATATCGCCAGGCTTGCAGATTTCATTACCCGTTATCATCCGTTGAACCCTAAAAAAAGCCCATTTTTTGCCGGAACAATTGATCCGTACTGTACTGATGCACTTTCACTGGTGAAACAGGAACTTCGGGATGTCAGGTCCATGATCAGCAGATCAAAAATTACTTCAGGCGGAACTGCAGCGCACCTGCGGGACCTTTCAGAACGTATTTCGCAGGCACTGAAAAACCAGTGATGCACAGCATCTTTAAACTAACCTAATAACGATACAAAATGAAAATAAACCTGCTAATTTTTGTTCTTCTAAATCTTTCTTTCTGCCATATCACCTCCGCTCAGGGTATAAACTTTGATAAATCCGCTACCTGGAAATCGTTAAAAACAAAAGCACTTACCGACCATAAAGTAATTTTTGTCAAAGTAGGCGCCACCTGGTGTGTGCCCTGTCACATGATGGAAAAAGATGTTTTTTCCCAAAAATCTGTGGGCGACTTTTATAACGCAAACTTTATCAATGTCAGTGTACAGGGTGACAGGTCAAAGATGGATGATGATTATATCAAAAGTTGGTATAATGATGCACAAAGCGTATTAAAGGATTACCAGGTTGAGGCATTTCCAACCTATCTTTTCATTTCTGCGGAGGGGGAACTGGTTTACAGGGGTGTTGGAGTAATGACCGCCGGAGAGTTTATAACAACAGGAAAGATGGCGCTTGATCCGGTTCAAAATATTGCTGTTCAGAAAGCCCTGTTTACGGAGCACAAAATGAAGCTGCAAGACGAGCGTGGTTTCGCAATCAAATTAAGAACAGCTGGCGAATACGTTACTGCTGCCACCGTAGCGAAGGATTACAAAGCAAATTTTCTTGATAAAGCAGCTGATGAAACCCTGAAAACAACTGAAAATTTAAAGTTCATCATCCTGTTTCAGGGACTCATTACCCCTGAAGACAGTTATTTTAAACTCTTTTACAACCACGAAGCAGAAATTGACAGGTTACTTAAAAATCCCGGCCAGTGCTACAGGCTAACTAACAGCTTAATTACCAATCAAATCGCCATTCCTGCCTTGTATGATAACAAAAGCAAACCCTTGACCATCACTCCCGAATGGGACAAAATCCGGGAGCAGATCAGGGTGGCCTATGGACCTGAACGCGCAGAGGATATCATTCTGAATCAAAAATATCTTTTCTACTCCAGAATAAAGGATTGGCACACAGCCTGCTCAAGCGGGATAGAGCTGATAGAAAAAGCTAACCTCAAAAGATCTGCCGCCCTTGAATTTGCTATGAACCAGGTTGCCTACAGTACGATCTTCCTGCACAGCGACGATAAAACGGAGCTTAAAACTGCCATTTCATGGCTGGAAAGATTGAGCAAACAAAAGCCTGTTGACTATGCAACGCTTGATACTTATAGCTGTCTGCTTTACAAAACCGGTAAAACTGAGGATGCAATAGCTACTGAAAAAAAGGCAATTGCTGCGCTGCATCTGTCTAAAGAATCTGACCCTGACTATTATCTTAAAATCTTTAATGCAAATCTGGAAAAGATGAACGCTGGTAAGCCCACATGGTAAACGGACTTAAGGGCAAAACAAATCGAAAAAAAGCCTGAAAAGCGCCTTTTTAATCATTACACGTTTCGGTAATCTGTTAATTTTACGTAATTTCCACTTTAAATTTTTGTCAAATTACTGTGGCGGTTGTAGAGCGAAATGATCTTGAATTATTTGTCCTGTTAAAAGAGGGAGATAAGAAGGCATATACCGAAATTTATCATCGGTATAAGCCCTTGCTGTATATCCATGCCTATAAACGGTTGCGTGATGAGGATACCGCGCATGATGTGGTACATGACCTGTTCATCTCCCTTTGGAATAATAAACATAACATTGAACCCGCGCTGGGCATACGGGCGTATTTATACACCAGCATCCGTAACAGGATTTTTGATTTGCTTACCAAAAAGCAGGTGGAAGCCAGATATATTGAGTCTCTCAGCCTTTTCCTTTCTCAGTATGAAAATGCTGATCATCGGGTCAGATTCAAGCAGTTATCAGATATTGTAGAACTTGAGATTGCCCAGCTGCCTGAAAAAATGCAGCAAGTTTTTAGAATGAGCAGAACCGATCAGCTTTCACACAAAGAAATCGCAGATATTCTGAATATTTCCGAAACAACCGTTAAAAAACAGGTGCAAAATGCGCTGAAAATCCTAAAAAGCAGATTGGGCCCACTGTTTATCCTCCTTTTTTTATTTAAATAGTGTTTTTTGTAAAAAAAGAGAATTTCAGCTACTCCCAGAGCTGCATCAGATCGTATCATTAAAAAACAGCCACAACTGTACAATGGAAAATGACAACAATGCCAAAGCGCTTTTCGATAAATTAAGAACTGGGCAACTTAGCGGTGAGGAACTTGATGTACTGGAAACCTGGTACAACAACTGGCCAGCTGACGAGCCGGTAGGCCTGACTGAGGAGCAATTGAATGCCGCTCTTGCAAGGCTTGACCGCGCCAATCCTTATCTCTTAACTGACCAAAAGCCGGTAAGACTCTGGCAATATGTGGTGCGCATAGCAGCCGTAGCCATCTTTGCCTTGTTATGCGGAGTGCTATATCAAACCTATATTCACCAAGATAAGTCTGATTTGGCAAACCTTGCCGCTGCCATCCATCCGGGCAGATCAGGAGCTACGCTGACGCTATCAAACGGCAAACAAATAATGCTTGATAAGTCTACCCCTATGCTGATCAATGGGGAAAAGGGAATCACAATTTTGCGTGACAGCACAGGAAAAATTGAATATCCTGCTAGTGAGAACATGGCCGAAAATACAGCCAAAAATACGCTGTCAACTTCAAACGGCCAGCAATACCAATTGAAACTGCCTGACGGTTCTCTTGTGTGGCTCAATGCAACATCATCCATCACCTATCCTGCA